>Ga0208519_100006_pt1 | contig 580063 bp, 537 predicted proteins | sample LakWasM130_HOW14_2_FD_183940 | JGI IMG/M metagenome (GOLD analysis project Ga0208519, IMG submission 183940) | Freshwater sediment methanotrophic microbial communities from Lake Washington under simulated oxygen tension - Sediment Metagenome... | ecosystem: Environmental > Aquatic > Freshwater...
AATCACTGAGAAACCAAGGCTACACACAAGCCATTGTTTTAACTAACTCACTCAAATCTGCCTTACTCCCTTGGGCTGCCAATATTAAACAGCGAACGAGTTATTTAGGTGAAATGCGTTATGGCCTTATTAATGATGTTCGGCCACTGGACAAAACCAAACTAAAGAAAACTGTAGAGCGCTTTGTAAACTTAGGTCTAAGCAAAGCGCAAACACTAACTTCACCAATACCTATTCCGACGCTAGAGTATAGTAAAACTAATGCATTATCGGTATTAAATAAGATTGGTTTGACTGAGCCAACAAGCAAGATATTAGGTTTATGCCCGGGCGCGGAGTTCGGTGAGGCAAAACGCTGGCCGATTGAGCACTACGCAGCGGTTGCGAATCAAGCGTTAAATCAAGGTTGGCAAGTATGGCTATTTGGTTCAGAAAAAGACATTCCAGTCACCTCTGCTATCAACCAGATTACGCAAAATCGCTGTACTGATTTTGGCGGAAAAACCAAACTTGGCGAAGCGATTGACCTGATGGCCATGTGCGACAGCATCATCAGCAACGATTCAGGTCTGATGCACGTTGCCGCAGCCTTAGACAAGCACCTGATTGCCATCTACGGATCGTCCGACCCTCACCACACACCGCCGATGCACCCAAATGCAGTAGTTGAATATCTAGGTTTAGCATGTAGTCCATGCTTCAAACGTGAGTGCCCTCTCGGCCACCTAAACTGTCTGATGAACATCAAGCCGAATGATGTCATCAAAAAAGTGATTCCCATTGCCCAAAGCTGAGTAGGCGTCAAAGCCAGACTAGGCGTAAGTTAAGCTAACTTAGATTTGACTATTAGAATTTAGCTAATAGGATTCGCCTAATTACTTACATTAAAGCTAATAAGTTTTTCACCACATGAATTTGGTGCATTTGGCAGTAGGCTTGCCAATCGGCCACCTCAGTCCAGTCACTTAGGAATACAAAATCTAATCCGGCGCGTGTTGCTGCTTCAAAGTCATACTTGCTATCTCCAATAAACAGAGCAGGGAACTGCAAATGGCCGTTTTCTTTCTCACGTGCCAGCACCGTATCTTTGTTATCAGGGCTACCAAACAAGCCACCATCAAAATACTTTGCCAAATCACGCTTAGCAAACAAGGTGCGAATTTCTTGCTGATCTCCGCCTGATAGTATCATCCAACTCGCCTTTGGCGTAGCTTGTCGCAATGCACTTAAGCCTTCAGCTATTTGGCACTCCATCAATACCACTTCAAGCTCTCGAGCGAATTCATCTAATAATATCTGAATGGCTTCTTTTGTAACGGGCTGATGCGTTATTTCACGCAGATAGTAATCAAACTTATGATAGCGAGAAATACCCCCTAATCGCACGTGATAATCAACTAAGGCCTGCGCTTGAGCATCGGTAGCACCCAAGCTCTTTGCTGTTCTAAAATAGGCTTCAGTTTTAACTACGTTAGAGTCGAGCACCACGCCATCGCAATCAAATACAATGGTTTTATATTTTTTGATATCTATTTGCAAATTCTATCCAAACTTTGAATCTCAATGAAAAAGGGCTTTGCACTAAAACTTAGTACAAAGCCCGATGATAGCTTTCTGATATAACTGTTTAGTGAATTTAGCTCACTATTTCAGACTGCTCACCTAAGCCGCTTTAATAGCACTTGCTTCTTTGGCTAACTTAGTAATGTGTGCCCAATCGCCACGTGCTACTGCATCGGCTGGTGTTAACCATGTACCACCGCAAACGACTACGTTAGGCAACGCCAAGAATTGCGGTGCGCTCTCAACAGTAACTCCGCCTGTAGGACAGAATTTAACATCACCAAATGGGCCAGCAAAACCTTTTAACAAGTTAATACCACCCACAGCCACTGCTGGGAATAGTTTTAAGAAATAGTAATCATCAGCATTCGCCATCATGATTTCTGAGCCAGTAGAAACACCTGGCAATAACGGCAAACCGATTTTACGTGCATATTGACCTAGTTCACTGGTATAGCCTGGGCTAACTGCAAATTGACAGCCAGCATCTTTAGAAGCTTGCGCATCTTTAAGGTTACGTACTGTGCCTGAACCTAAAATTGCATCAGGTACGTGTTTAGCAATTTGCTCCATACCGGCTAATGCGCATGAGGTACGCAACGTTACTTCTAACACTTTGATACCACCTTCAAGCAATGCTTCTGCCATCGGCACAGCATCTTCTACCCTATTAATCACAATCACTGGAATTACCGGACCGTGATTCGCTAAATCTAATGTACTCATTTTCTCTACCTATGATGTTAATTTATTTTTCACTGGACTCATGCGCAGGCGTGAATCCAGTGTTTTAAAGTTTTGCAAAACTAGAAACCGTTTCAAAATTAATTATATTTCCAAACGCGTTCAAAAACTTTGATAATCAAAGGATAACTAGGCGCATGAGCGCAGACAGTACAACTAGTACGGCAAGCGAGATGCAACAACGTTATCGTTTGATTTGCAAAGTTATAACCAGGTGACTGCGCCTTCTTCGGCTGATAGTACGTTTTTGCGCATACCACCAAATAACTCGCGACCAAAACCATGTGAGTTGCTATGACGCTTACTATCAGAAAGCTCGGCAACTTCACGCTCCGCCCACTCATCTTCATCAACCAGCACGTTCACCATACCTACAGTCGCATTGAGGCGAATAATATCGCCATCACGCACTTTAGCTAGTGGACCACCTGCTGAGGCTTCAGGGCTTAAATGGATAGCTGCTGGAATCTTGCCTGATGCCCCACTCATACGGCCATCGGTCACAATGGCCACTTTAAACCCTTTGTTTTGCAACACAGCCATCGGCGGTGTTAACTTGTGTAGTTCTGGCATACCGTTGGCTTTAGGGCCTTGGAAACGCACCACTGCAATAAAGTCTTTTTCGAGCTCACCACGGTCAAACGCGGCTAATAACTCTTCCTGTGCATCAAATACAATCGCCGGTGCTTCAATGATGTGACGATCTTCAGGCACTGCTGAGATTTTAATCACACTACGACCCAAATTACCTTTAAGTAAGCGCAAGCCACCTGACTCACTGAATGGGAATGCCGCTGTGCGCACGATCGTTTCATCACTGCTTTCTTTTGGCAAATCTTTCCAAACTACTTTATTTTCTTCTTTCACTGGCAATTTACCGTACTCACGTAAACCACCGTGCGCAACGGTTAACACGTCAGGGAACATGTAACCAGCCTCGATCAATTCACGAATCACAAATGCTGGACCGCCAGCAGACTGGAATTCATTCACGTCTGCTTTACCATTAGGATAAACACTCGCTAATAGTGGCGTTGTTTTAGCTAAATGGTAGAAGTCGGTCCAATCAATAATAATGCCTGCTGCGCGCGCAATAGCGACCCAGTGAATCAAATGATTAGTAGATCCGCCAGTAGCCAACAAAGCAACCATTGCGTTCACAATCACATGCTCATCCACCATACGGCCAATCGGCGTGAAATTTTTACTTTTGATGTTATTTAACACCATTTTTACAGATTCACGCGTGAGCAACTCACGCAATCCTTCGTGAGGATGCACAAAAGCAGCACCAGGCACATGCAAGCCCATGGCTTCCATCAACATTTGGTTGCTGTTAGCAGTACCGTAAAACGTACAGGTACCAGCACCATGATATGCCGCCGACTCTGAAGCAAGCAACTCTTCACGACCGACTTTACCTTGCGCATACTGCTCACGGACTTTAGATTTAGTCGTGTTATCAATACCAGTGCTCATTGGACCGGCTGGCACAAATACACAAGGCAAATGTCCAAACTGCAACGCACCAATCAAAAGACCTGGCACGATTTTATCGCAGATGCCTAATAACAATGCTGCATCGAACACATCATGTGAAAGTGCAATCGCAGTACCCATCGCAATCGTATCGCGGCTAAATAACGACAACTCCATGCCAGGCTCACCTTGGGTAATGCCGTCACACATCGCTGGTACGCCACCAGCAACTTGAACAGTCGCACCGTATTTATGTGCTTCATCACGAATAATATCAGGATAGTTCACATAAGGCTGATGCGCGGAAAGCATCTCGTTATAGGCGGTAACAATACCGATATTAGGTGCTTTTTCTACCACCACACGCAATTTATCATTCGCTGGCATTGCAGCAAAAGCATGTGCGACGTTTGCACAACCCAGACGGTCTGCACCACGTGGTCGATTAACGATATCATCCAAACGGTTCAAATAGGCCGTGCGCGTTGGGCGGCTTTTCTCAATAATACGTTCAGTAACTTCTATATGGGACTGTTTCATAATTTTAGATACTCTACTCAGATAACTGACTTAACTAGCGGAACTTAATAATAAAAATGACTTACTAAGTAAAGATAAACATCAACCCCGATTATCGCTAAACTAAGGCATATCGTCAAACAAAAGCCGCTAATAAGCGGCTTTTGTTTGACGTCAATTTAGACCTTCTTAATTTACATCAAATCATTTTTTAGTCACTAAAACATCTTCCATCATCAAATACTCTAGGTCGCAACCATAAAACATATTCAACGCATCAGTCGGTGAACAAATCATAGGCTCACCACGACGATTTAACGAGGTGTTTAGCACTACAGGCACGCCACGTAACTTCTCAAGATGTTCTATCAACTCATAGTAACGAGGGTTAGTTTCTCTTGTAACGACTTGAGCTCTCGCAGTACCATCTTCATGCACAACTTCTGGAATGCGTGACTTCCAATGCTCCGCCACATCAAACGTAAACGTCATATAAGGCGCAGGATGCTCAGTCTGCAAAATATCAGACGCAACACGATCCAGCATACTTGGGCAGAATGGACGCCAGCGCTCACGATATTTAATTTGCGCGTTGATTCTATCAGCCACTCCAGGATAACTTGGGTCGCCTAAAATACTGCGGCAACCAAGCGAACGTGGACCAAACTCCATACGGCCTTGCAGCCATGCTAATGGGTTACCACTCGCTAGCAATTCAGCAGCTTTTTGCGGTGCATTCTCGACGCGGGTAAAGAGTGGCTTCTGCGGATGCGCCTCACATGCCGCGACACATTCTTCTGATGTAAAAGCTGGCCCTAAGTAAGCATGCTCCATTTTCTGAATTGAATCACCAGCTAAGTGCGCCGCATAAGTAGCTGCTCCCAAGGAAGTACCGTTATCACCTGACGCAGGCTGAACAAACAACTCTTTAACATGAGGCATCGCAATTATGCGTTGATTCAATTTCACGTTAAGTGCAACGCCACCCGCCATCGCAATCCGGCCAGTTTCCTTGATAATATCACCGAGGTAATAATCAATCATTTTTAGTGCAACATCTTCTAACAATGCTTGCACAGAAGCTGCATAGTGAATATAAGGATCGTCAATTTCATCACCGTGGCGCTTAGGACCTAGCCATTCAATCAACTCAGGTGTGAAATAATAACCTTTACCATTCTCTTTGTAGCGGCGCAAGCCAACCACGTTCACTAATTCAGTATTGACACGTAGATCACCGTTTTCAAACGTCACCAGTTTAGATAAATCATATTTACTTGCATCGCCATAAGGTGCCATGCCCATAACTTTAAACTCACCATCTAGCATCTCAAACCCAAGATACTCGGTGATTGCACCATACATGCCGCCTAATGAGTCAGGATCGTAAAACTCTTTGATTTTATGAATCTTTCCATTTTCACCATAGCCAAAGAATGTGGTTGCGTACTCACCTTTACCATCGATACCAACAATCGCTGTTTTTTCTTTAAACCCACTCAAATGATAAGCACTTGAAGCATGCGCCAAGTGGTGCTCAACTGGCACGAACTTAGCGTTAGTTAAGCCTAAGTCTGCCATAAGTTTTAATGATTTATCACGATTACGACGGAAACGACGATTCCCGTTAAAAATGGCATCAAGGGCGCGATCAGGCGCGTACCAGTGGCGTTTAGCATAATGCCAACGCGCACTCGTACTTAATGGAATTTCTGCATAAGGGAAAGCAACGATATCAACCTGTTCTGGTTTGATACCAGCTTGCTTCATACAAAATTTTGCAGCTTCATACGGAAATTTATTTTTCGCATGCTTGTCGCGAATAAAACGTTCTTCTTCCGCTGCTGCAATAATTTTACCGTCGACCAAAATGGCCGCTGAAGCGTCGTGCCCTAATGCACCTGATAAACCTAATACAATCATTGAGTTAACTCTACTAAATTATTGTCGAATTTCATGTAAATAAAATTCAATCACTTGAAATTTTCGCTTTTATAAGCGGAGAATGGTCTACATAAACCACTTTAAAAGCCTGTAAGAACGCATTATACAGGGATGTGTCATCTTTCCAATTTCGCATAAAGCGTCGCAAGTCTTTTACATGAGCTTTTAATGCAAAATATTGGCAATAATGCTGTTGCATACTGTCCAAATCTATCAACATAGGACGGTTGCCCAACATCTTGATATTGCTAAATTTCATATCTCCATGAGATAGTTTTAGCAAGTAAAGGCGATAGAACAACTGAACTATCTCTTTAACAGCTTCATCACTCACCGCAGGGTCTTGAGTCTGTGCAAAATAGGTCGCTACATCTGGCGCCTCTACATATTCACTTAAAAAGTAAGCTTTTCCTCTTAAGTAAAAATCTCGCTGCTCTATCAACGCGATAGGTTTAGGGGTATTAATCCCAAAAAAATTTAACCGATAGGCATTTGCCCAAGAAATGGAAGCCCGTGTTTGGCGGAACATTCGACTTAAGCGATGGGTCACGTTTTTGATGTTATAGCGCTTAACGACCACGTCCGTATCATCAATTTTAGCCAACGCTACCGTACACGTGTTGCCGTCTTTAAGCAAGTTAGCCTTAGCAATTAAGGCATCGAGTTGCTTGATTTCCGAAGGAATAGGTAAACTTGAATAAGCGCTAGCCCAAGCGATAAAGCTATGTCGATATTGATGAATATTGATATCGGTACATTGGCGAAACACTTTCTTATCAGCATACATCGATGCGATTTTTTGACGATAAGCATTAACCAACCGCGGCACAGTGGCTCGATGCGGAAAGGTCTTCCAATCTCGAGTTTGCGCGTAAACAGCCAATAAATCGTCAATCCAATATTCAATATCTAACACATCAAATTTCGATAATAATAAACTCAGATTTTGCAAAGCAGTTTTTTGATCCAACTTTGCATAATGGCGTATACCATCGCCATCAATCGTATAAACATGCTCAGTTGTAGCTAAAAAATTCTTTGGGTACAAATCCGTTTGCAGCAAACTAGCTTGATGATGGCTTGCTACCACCTTCACCAATTTGACCGCCAAATCAAATCGGCCCTGCTGACTCGATGTAGCTAACAATTGCTCTGTATTCACAGCGTCAGCAATCGCGGTAAAAATTAATACATAGGCCAATGCACCATCAATACTAGACTCGTCTTTGTGTAGCAGGGATGGCGTTAAAATATTTGCTGCTACCAAATAATTAACGCCAGACAAATCTCGTAAATAATGCTGCTTGGCGCGAGCACCATAAAAAACTTTAGCAAAGACTGCTTGCCCGTTCCAGACACCACGCACCACTATGCGCTGATGCGGGACTGTTCGAACAGTCTCATCAACAAGGATAGGCTCTGAATTATTTAATAAAATTTGCTGCAAGCTAGTGACTTAAATGATGATAGTTTTTGGAGTTTAGCGTTAAATACAGTAGTTAAAATAAGTTAGTTACAACCCAAGCGCACGTCGAAATCAAATGACTATTAAAACATTTATTCTGGGTCTTCACGTGTCGTTTTATACTTGCAACTCATGAAAACAACAAACATCAATTGATGACATCACTGTGATTATAACTTCTAGGTTTACTTTTTCCATGTGATTATTCATGGCAATTGTGAATGATGAATTCTAGTTGAAAATTATCATATCAAGTTTCATGTAATAATAGCGCTTAGCTTTTATTCGTCACCCCAACACCATCACTACTGCTCGGTGATTAAATACATTAACCATATGCTCATATTTTTTAGCAAACTCTTAGCCTTTTTACCGCTACCGATTATCCACCAAATTGCAAAAGCACTTGGTTGGATACTGTATTTCTGCAACACCAAAAGCGCACGTATACAACGCAGTAATATTGTGCAAAGTGGTTTATGTAAAAATGAAGATGCAATCAAACAACTGATTAACGCAAACATCACAGAAACAGGAAAGTCATTATTAGAGTCCCTAGCGATATGGGGGAAAAGTGAGTCCGAGCTATCTAGCTTAGTCAAAGGAATAGACGGTTGGGAGGATGTAGAAGCCGCATTATCATTGGGTAAAGGCCTTATCTTTTTAACCCCTCACCTAGGTTGCTTTGAAATAACCTCTATTTGCTACGGCGCTAAGCACCCTGTGACAGTACTTTATCGACCACCAAAGCTAAAGTTTTTACAGGATCTGATTGTAAAAGGCAGATCACGCACAGGCGTAACGCTTGCTGAAGCAAATGCTAACGGTGTACGCAAGCTTATGCAGGCGCTTAAACGCGGCGAAGCAATCGGTATACTGCCTGACCAAATCCCCGCTGAGGGCGAAGGCGAGTGGGCTGACTTCTTTGGCAAACCCGCCTACACCATGACTTTAGCAAGTAAATTAGCAGAAAAAACTGGCGCTAAGGTAATGATGGTGTTCGGAGAACGACTCAGCAACGGAAGTGGCTATCATATCTATTTTAATAAAGTAGATACAATCGCCACGCCTACCTTATTAAACCAAGCAATTGAGCACCAAGTCGCCCAAAAACCAGAACAGTATTTGTGGCAATATAACCGCTACAAAGCAAGGCGACATGCGATGCAGAAATTGAATGCGCCTAAAGATTAAGTAACCGCTTAGTAATCTACAGCGTCTCTCTCCGCTTTCACTCGCCTCTGGAACTTATCACTGTTAAACCTCGCGTATAACTTGTGTGCGCGCTTATCAACTTGTTGCCAGAACTTTGCATCCTGCGGCAAATAGTGCACCTTAAATATATCCCAGTCCTTCGCAGTAAAGCCGTAATCCATGCATGAGAATATCAAACCGGCAATGTCTTTGCGCACAGCACTGCCATGGACAGGCTGGTGATGCAGCACTCGATGTAGATCTAACAAATAAAACTCAGTATCTTCCGTCACGATTACATTACGCTGAAGTGCAATATGACACAGATAGAAATCGCGGTGACTTAAACCTGCACTATGAAAACGCTTGGCTAACTTAGCAACAGCAATCAACATAGTCTGGCGCTCTGTTTGGCTAGGCGGGTTCGTCACCCATGTTTTACAAATGTCTTCTAATGAAACAATGTCACCTAAGTCTTCAGTGAGCAAGAATGACTGCTGTGTAGCAGCACACCTACCACTTACACCATAAGCAGCTATTGGCGTTGTGCGTATACCTAAAGTAGTGAGCGTTTGTATCGCATGCACTTCTGTCATCGCACCTATCACAGGGCGCTTTGCACTTAAATAGTTCTTAACGAGCTCTTTCCAACCCACGCCACCATGCTGCTTAACAAAGTATGAGCGGTCTTTAATACCTACTCGCATGGTTTTCCGATTTGCAGCAGCGCGTACCGTAAAACCACTCAGCGCCATAAAATCATTAAAAGACATGCCTTTTAATTGCGCATCATGCTCAGGCGCAATCCATAACAAAAGGTCTTTATTGTTCGTATCCAACGCTACTTTAAGTGGTGATGTTTTCATGGTATCTACAATATTAGTCAGTATACGCGCCTCCGCTTGCCCTGGATTACGCTGCATGAGTTGCTGCGCATAGCGTCGTCCAGTCTCTTGGTAAGCCTGACGATGCCCTTGCAGAAAGTCAAGCAAAGCTGCGTTAAGAGCATCCTGTGTGAATGGCGACTTTAATACAATGCCAGCCTTTGCTTGTTCAATATGAGACGCATAACCACATTGGTCGGTGGTAATGACTGGCAAACCACAAGCCATCGCCTCTAACAGCACGTGTCCAGCTAATTCACGTCGCGCGGGATGTATCATCACATCACTCGCCTGCATCAACTGAGGAATATCATCACGCCCACCCAACACTTTAATTTGCGACGTTAACCCTAACTCTGCAATTTGCTTGTTTAAATGCTGCGCTGAATCTTGTCCAATAATCAATAGCTTCACCTGCTGACGTAACGCATCAGGCAAGGCATGTACGGCTAGCACCGCACGGTCTGCGCCTTTGGTTTTAAAACCTGATCCAACTAATAATAAAACCAGATCTTCAGCTTTAAAGCCAAAACTTGCACGCATATCTGAGCGCAATACTTGACGCTTGTCCATATCCACGTCACTGTATTCATCACGGGGCATACCAAAACGCAGTTGTGATAAAAATGGTGGTATTAAGTGAAAACGTGAATCGGGGGTGTAATACCAACGTTGGAATAAGGATTGCTCAGCCTGCGTCAGCGTTAAAATATGACAGTGTCCGTTCACATTAAAAATAGCATCTTCTGCCCGTTGAAACCACTTAAACCGAGGCGTGTAGCGATACCACCAAGGCCGCTCATCATAAGCTTTGGCTACAAAACAAGAGTCGGCTGCAAAATACACATCTAAACCAGCCATTCGATTGAACCCTACGACTAAATCCACATGGCTTTCGTTTATTTCTTGTTGAATATTTTGAATCAAATTTTCATGCTTTTGATGATTCAACCAACCCTTACTCTCGCATACCACGACTTTTAGATTATCTGGTTTCGCACCCTGCCATTGCCCAGTAAAAACAGTGACTTCATGACCTAGTGCAATACAATCTTGGGCGATACGTAACATATCGCGCTGCACACCACCATAAGGAAAATATTTAAAGATAATAAAAGCGAATTTCATTTATAGAATTGTATGCGAAAATATCGATATGAAACGTATTTTGCTGGTTAAAACCTCATCACTTGGTGATGTCATACACAATCTGCCTGTCATCAATGATATTTTGCATCATCACCCTGATGCGCATATTGATTGGGTGGTTGAAGAAACATTTGCTGACATTCCACGCTTACACCCAAAAGTGAAGAACATTCACCACGTAGCAATCAGGCGCTGGCGGAAGAACCTATTAAAACAAAGCACTTGGCATGAAATACGCGAATGTAAGCATTTACTATCAGCACAACCCTATGATGCAATCATTGATACACAAGGCTTAGTAAAGAGTGCAATCATTGCTTGCGGGGCATCGGGGCAAAGATATGGATACGACAAACACTCTATACGTGAATCATTTGCTAGCCATTTCTATCAACACACTTATAACATTTCATACCAACAGCATGCAGTAACTCGCAATCGCTCACTGGTGGCACAAAGCTTGGGTTACATTCTTCCCAACGGCGCACCAGACTACGGCATTGAAGCCTCTCTTTTAGAGATCAAATCTCTAAACATTGAGATTAACAGCCCTTATGTGATTGGCTTACATGGCACCAGCCGAGACAGTAAATTATGGCCAGAATCGCATTGGATTAATTTAGCATCTGCACTTAAAGCAAAACAGTTAAAACTATTACTACCTTGGGCCAGCCAGGCTGAATATACGCGCGCACTAAGAATTGCCAGTGCAGCGACCAATGTAGTTGTGTTACCTAAGCTAAGAATTGCACAATTGGCCAGCCTAATTTCAAAAGCACGCTATGCAATCGGCGTGGATACAGGCTTATCACACCTAAGTGCGGCTTTAAGCACACCTACTGTTGCCATCTATACGGATACTAATCCTGAACTTACGGGCGTCATGGCAGGTGCCAATGCCCCCGCCATCAACCTAGGCAATATTAATGTGACTCCTAGTGTTGATGAGGTTCTCAAAGTACTAGAAGCACTATCAACTTAAACTCAATCTCACTTACAACCCTTTCTAATCTAGGACTTAATACTAAGGCTGAGGCTAACGTTTGCAGCTAAAACCTAACAAACCAACGCAAGTTGTATAATGTAGTAATTATTGTCTAAACATCGTCACGGTTAGTGACACTCACAAATTAAAACTTATGTGTAATTCATCGTCATTGTCAGCAAAGTCTTTAGAAGGTGCAAAGATTATTGAGTTTGACCCGAGAGGTCTCAAAGTACTAATGCTTGCCAATGGCAACATACTCAAATTATTCAGACTGCGTAATCAATGGAGCATTGCTAGGTGGTATGGCTATGCACAACGCTTTTGTGCAAATGCTAAGCGCCTACATCGTCTGCATATACCAACCGTAAATATCGTCGATACTTACTTATTAGCAGATGACGCTATTTTTAGCGCACTACCTGCCCCTATTGCATTTAAACCAAAGAAAAACAACGCACAAACTTACGCTGTTGAATACATACCATTACCTGGTAAAACACTTAAAGAATTGCTCATGAGTGAAGAGTTAAGCACCGCATATATTGTGCAGTTAGGTGCTTTTATTGCACGTTTGCACAGTTCAGGCGTGCACTTTCGATCATTACATTTAGGCAATATCGTGCTAACACCAGAAGAAGAAATGGGATTGATTGATGTTGCTGATATGCGCATTTACCCTTGGGCACTATGGTTTAACACGCGCTTACGGAGCTTTCGCCATGTGACACGCTATGCCAAACTAAACGAACAATTTGGCCAGAAAAATTGGCAATTGCTAACCGACGCTTATATTCAACAAGCTAAATTAAGTAGCAAACAAGCACTAGTGTTTCAGAAAACGATGAAAACGTTTTTAGACAATCCACCACATTAATAAATGACTGAGCCAAATTGAACTTAGCATTGAGTTAATGTATGCGACGATAGACAAATGTTCTTTTTTTCTTTTTATACCCATAGAACACTTTGTCTTGTTTAAATTGAGTTAAGTGCGTTTGCAAATAGGTCTCTTTAGCTGCACTATCTGCGTTTAAATTAAGATTAATCACTACATACTCATACTGATTAACACGACCATCTTCAATACGTTCAACTAAATATTGCCACTCATCGTAATTTCTATCTTCATAAGGCTTTTGTGCATAAAACCTCTGTTTCTCTGAGGTGTAAAGTACAGACTGTTGTTTGCTATCGGCAAGCGACTGCTGCACATACTCCACTGCGTTAATTTCATAGTGGTATCCATCACGCTTGGGCAACACATTACTAATAAAGCCCACCAATATCATGATGGCACAGCCCACCAGCACTGCTTTAATAGTAAATGTAGCATGCTTCCAATGCTGTAAATGTGCTTCTGCAACAACACTCGCAACAGCAATAAGTACAAACCCAAATAGAACCACATAACGTCCAGAGAGAATATTCACTTTCAATATAATTAAGCATGCGACTACCCAAGTAATTAGCGCAAAGAAACTTAATAACTTAAATGTGTCTTTATCCAGTAAATCTCGTGATTGATGCGTATGTGATAATGCAAGAATTGCTGGTGACCACCCCGCAACAAAGAAACATTTAATTACGCTGATACTGAAAAGTGAAAGTAAAAAAGTAAACCAAGCAAATTCCTTAAATGGCTCACCAATGACCTGATCGCGCATAATATCCACGCGATTAATCAAATTTTGTTTAATATTCTGCTCAATGTCAGAGAAGCCAGTAAGCAACTCTTTTAACCGACCTAACGCATCTAAATTAATGCTATTAGACATAACCACTGCGAGCAGGCCTAATATTCCCAGTAAGATAAAGAACACATAGGCACGAAATAACAGTTGAATAGTATTAACGTTATCTCTAGGTTTAGGTAACAGTAATAACGCTAAAGGTAATGCAAGTATATAAACAGCACCTTCAATACGAAACAATGTCGCAACCAAAACCAACACCTGCCAAGCAAGCGCATTTTTAATGGCTCCGTGTTTATAAAATACAATCAATTGCCACAATGCCAACAACATAAACGCCCAATAACCTTGGTCACGGGTGGACATAGGCATAATGTCACCAACGATATAGGTAGAGCCGAATACCATCACAGCAGCCAATATTTGTGCTCGTTGATTACCACCAAGCTGGGTAACGATTTTAATGAGCGCCCATAGGCTCGTTGTAAAAAAAACAATGCTTAAACATTGTGCACTAGTCTGTATGGATAGACCTGTCGCCATGTGTACCAAGGCGATCAGGCTAGGATAGAAAGGCCATTTGAACATACTGGTAGCAGCTTGCCATTGCCCATCAGTAATCAAACGTGCCATTTCGAAATATAAAATGGAGTCGGATGTTACCCAGCCATGCTGCGAATAAATAATCCATGAGGCAATCAGAACCGCAGCTCCTATTAACAGCATACTTAATTGGTTGCGCATAATTAATTGGGGCAATCTATTTAAAAGTATCATCGTCAGCTACCGGCTAATCATTTGTGATTGAAGCTCTTGCGTAAGCATTTGTGTCAATTCTATTAAATCTTGCCGCTCAAGTTCTGCATGATATTGCTGCGCCAACCGTGATCTGGCATCAGAACACTGTTGCACGTCAATTTCTCCATTATCTAGACGCTGAATGGCATTAAGTACGGCTTGTGAAAAGCCTCGAATATCGCCATTAGCAATCTCTTCAAATAACGGTGCCTGCCAATATTCTTTACCGCCTTGACCCGTATAACCAACAACAAGGTTTCCAGCCAATGCGGCCTCAATTGGTGGAAGACCTAAACCTTCCAACTCACTAAATGACATAAATATTTTTGATTCGCCTAATTTAGTTGCGACTTCTGCTGGGCCCATTTTATCAATAGCTTCTATGCGCCAATTTTTTGGTAGATGTGCAGCTAAGAAAAATAAAACCAGCTCAGCATGTTTTTTGAGTTTACGCGGCATATAAGTAATCACATTTTGCTTCGTAATAGCAGGTTTGAATAGCTCTGCATCCACTGAGATATGTAATCGTTTGATTCTGTCTTTGGCGTGCGGAAACAGATAAACCAAACAATCATAAATATCTTGTGACACACATAAAATGACACGTGCATTTTCGTAGGCAACTTTTGCTTTTTCAAAATGTGTTTTGCGATTAATTAAATAACCATTTTGTACAAAAATACCGTAGTTGATTCCCTTATTGGCAAGAATGGCGGCCTCACGTACTGCCCACATTTCATGAACGATATAAAGCTCATGATTATTATCAAAAATATAATTATCTTTAAACTTTAAGTTTTCAAAATGCCAATGACACCTAAACTTTGGATTTTTAGCATGAAAAATCTGCGCCTCAGCAATGTCTGTGCAGTACGTGTTAATGATAGAGGTATGCGCATAAATAACTTTAGTGCCGCCAGATGCTCTGACAGCATCAGGACATAAGTAAGTCACTTTTATCTTGCCATTTTCATGAACAGGCTGGTTAACTAGCGTATATCTTAAATGTCTGAATTTAGCGATTAAATGCATGACTTTGTTATAAACGCTCAATTTCACCCTCTTTTCTCTAGAGCATTCAGGTCACGTGAAAGTGACTTAGCAAAATCACGGTAAAGTTCTAGCAGTGAAAATCCAAACTGATCATCAGGTTCAATCACATTACCTTCTGCCCATTCATTCCATGATTTAATCAAGACAACTTGTGTCGAGTTATGTTGAGAGCGAGTTAGTAATTGGGTTTTTATCGCTTCCAAATGTGCTTTAAATTGGTCAATATCAAACCCTTTTAAAATCGTACCGCGTTTAAGATGGCGCGGGCTGGTATCCCATCCCGTGAAGACCACTGGCACTTGTTTGCTGTCTTGAGATAAGCTGCTATAGCGGGTTGCGAGTGCCTCATAGTCATAAACAAATGGACCCAAATTTTGTAGATGAAACTTGCGCGTCAATTTTTCTAAACAATATGACCAGAATCTATTTTTTTTACGGTATTTAAAGATCGTGGCAGATTTAGTGTACCCATCAAACTGTGATGCCCAAACACTGCTATCGTCTGTATTGTCAGCTAACCAATAAATTCCAGCAAAGCCATGCTGCTTAGCCAACGCATTAAACGTGTTTAAAAATACGTCTAAATCGGGAATTTCTTTCGGATTAAATATCGAGAATACTGGTTTATTCTCAATAATTATGTATTGCCCTGACTGAAAATGTGGCAATAACTGCATGAAATAATCGGTATAGTCCTGAGCTCCTAAGTATAGCTGTGGCTGTAGCGTAATATTCTCGCGCTTGTTATACCAAGTATGGTTAGCCCAACAAAATGCATAGCGAAATGGAACGTGCTGGTCCAATACCATTTGTATAGGTTTTTCCAGCAACTTCTTACCTTGGCCAAACCAGTAATCGAACACCAAAAAACCATCCACACCATGCGCTTGTGCAATATCGTTTTGCCACGCAAGCACATCAGGATTAAGCAAGGAATACTGCCCAAATGGTGTATCAGGCTTACGTAAGCGATGCCAATCAAAATAAGTACTCGCCTCATTTAATTGCTGCCACTCAGTAAAGCCTTGACCCCACCAGCGATTATTTTCTTCAATTTCATGAAACTGCGGCAGATAGTATGCCAAGCTAACAAGATTAGTCGTTTGTGTCATGACCTATGTTCCTAAAGGTCTAACGACGTATCTGCTAAAATAGCCGCACCATCAATCCCACGCATCTTGTTACGTATACGTTTGGCACCTTCTTGCATGTTCTTTTTGCTAGTGCCCAATTGTGGGTTAAAAATCAACGTGGCGTGATTCAGGTGGTCAACATATATCCCTAAGCTAGCCGAATCTAAAAACAACATCTCGTAACCTGCTGCCACCATTTTTTCATGCATGACTTTACCCGCAGTCACATTGCCATCTGAAAAATTAGTATTCAGCTCACGAATTAAATCCGTGCGATACATCGCGCAATGGCTGCGTAAGTAGTACTTACTTTCATCTAATCGATTTGCGTTATAGCCTTGGTAGCCAAACACATCATGCAAACACTTTTTCCATGCTTGCTCGAACCTAATTCCCCAACGTTGTAGGCAGTTCTTAGACTCTAACTTCCAAGAGCCAACCCCTGCCAATTTTGGATTATCATTAAAAGGTTTCAACAACACGTCTAGCCAGTCTGCACGCTTCACAAAGGTATCGGTATGAATAGACAACACATAAGGCGTATTCACTTGCGCCAAAGCCATATCTAATGCTCGTGAGTGTGACAAAGGCACGGTATCATCAGCCTCAGGCACACGCTCTATTAGCTTTATCCAAGGCAGACTACGCAAGTACTCAACAGAGGCATCTTGCGAATTGTTGTCGATGGCAATCACTTCTACTTGATCAAAATTCGTATATTTACGTAATAAACGCATACAAATTTTTGTGATTTCTAGTGTTTTGTAGTTGGGCACTAAAATTGTGACCAGTTTTTTTGAATGTTCCATAAGCGACATTATAGGGGATAAGCCATCATATTTTAAATCTAGGATAATTTTTTAGAAGTAACTCTAAATATTAATATCCTGATAAAAGTCACCATTAACCTTTGTTTTGGCTAGAAAATAAGATGAAACAACTTATCGCCTATACAAACAATTAACTTAAATTTAAACAAAACACTTGAAATCAAAAGTGGCATCCCCCACATTCCAAAAAAGGTTAATTACTTATATTAATGGGGAACTACATGCAAGAAGATCAGAGCACGCAAACTGAACCTACAGTTACACCGACAGAAGCGAAAGAAAATGAAGCACAAAGCGCTGAGGCGAAAATTGCTGAACTAGAAGCCGCACTAGAAGAAGCCAAAGCGAGCGTGCTATATGTAAAAGCTGAAGGCGAGAATATTCGCCGTCGTGCGGTTGATGATATTGATAAAGCACGTAAATTTGCCTTAGAAAAATTTTCAGGTGAACTATTGGCAGTAAAAGATAGCTTAGATGCAGCGCTATCAATTGAGGCTACAGAAGTACAAAGCTACAAAGATGGTGTTGAGCTCACTGCAAAACAATTATCGAGCGTATTTGAAAAATTTAACATTGCTGAAATCAATCCAGTGGGTGAAAAGTTTGACCCAAACAAACATCAAGCAATTTCAATGCTAGAAAACAGTGGAGAACCTAATACTGTAACTAGCGTACTGCAAAAAGGCTACACATTGAACGACCGCGTGCTGCGCCCTGCGCTAGTCATGGTGGCTAAATAATTGATGGTGGCTAGATAATTATTTTTTAAATATAACGCTTGAGTTTAGAAAAACACTTGAATTAAAAAAAACAATCACCATCTAGCAAATAAGGTTATGAATTAATCTGCTTTTAGACATATTAAATGCAGATAAACAAATTAAAAGTAAAAGGATATAAACATGGGAAAAATTATTGGTATTGACTTAGGTACAACGAACTCTTGCGTAGCAGTCATGGAAGGCGGCAAGCCACGCGTGATTGAAAATGCAGAGGGCGCACGTACAACACCATCTATCATTGCGTATCAAGAAGATGGCGAAATTTTAGCGGGCGCTCCTGCAAAACGCCAGGCTGTGACCAACCCAAAAAACACACTATATGCGGTAAAGCGTTTGATTGGTCGCCGTTTTGAAGAAAAAGAAGTACAAAAAGACATCGGTTTAATGCCTTACACCATTGCTAAAGCTGATAACGGCGACGCATGGGTTGAAGTGCGCGGTAGCAAAATGGCTCCGCCACAAATCTCAGCTGAAGTTTTACGTAAAATGAAGAAAACTGCTGAAGATTACTTGGGTGAAGAAGTCACTGAGGCTGTGATTACTGTGCCTGCTTACTTTAACGACAGTCAACGTCAAGCGACTAAAGATGCTGGCCGTATCGCTGGTTTAGAAGTTAAACGTATCATCAACGAACCAACTGCTGCAGCATTGGCTTTCGGTTTAGACAAACAAGAAGGCGACCGCAAAATCGCTGTATATGACTTGGGTGGCGGTACATTTGACGTGTCTATCATTGAAATTTCAAGCATTGATGGCGAACATCAATTTGAAGTGCTTTCAACCAACGGCGACACATTCTTAGGTGGTGAAGACTTTGATAACCGCTTAATCGACTTCTTGGCTGATGAGTTCAAAAAAGAAAATGGCTTAGATTTACGCAATGACCTATTGGCAAAACAACGCTTAAAAGAAGCGGCTGAAAAAGCAAAAATTGAACTATCAGGCGCTCAACAAACTGAAGTGAACTTGCCATACATTACTGCTGACGCAACTGGTCCTAAACACTTAGTGGTAAAAATCACTCGTGCAAAATTAGAATCTTTAGTAGACGACTTAATTGAGCGCACGATGGCGCCTTGTAAAACTGCGATTAAAGATGCTGGCGTTTCAATTGATGACATTACTGACGTAATTTTAGTGGGTGGTCAAAGTCGTATGCCTAAAGTGCAAGAAAAAGTAAAAGAGATTTTCGGTAAAGAGCCACGTAAAGACGTGAACCCTGATGAAGCGGTTGCAGTAGGTGCTGCAATTCAAGGTGGCGTGTTACAAGGTGACGTGAAAGACGTGTTGTTGCTAGACGTAACACCATTGTCATTAGGTATTGAAACACTAGGTGGCGTGATGACTAAACTCATCAAGAAAAACACGACAATTCCTACCAAGGCATCACAAGTGTTCTCAACTGCTGATGACAACCAAAACGCGGTAACAATTCAAGTGTTACAAGGCGAGCGCGAAATGGCGTCTGCTAACAAATCACTTGGTCAATTTAACTTGAGCGATATTCCACCAGCACCACGTGGCATGCCACAAATTGAAGTGACGTTTGATATTGATGCTAACGGTATTTTGCATGTTTCTGCAAAAGACAAAGCGACTGGCAAAGAAAATAAAATCACCATCAAGGCGAACTCCGGTCTTTCTGAAGAAGAAATTAAGAAGATGGAAGAAGATGCAGTTAAATATGCTGAAGAAGACCGCAAATTACGCGAACTTGTAGATGCACGAAATGCTGCAGACGGCATGGTTCACTCTGTGAAAAAATCACTCACTGAGCATGGTGACAAGTTAGACGCTGCTGAAAAAGAAGCGATTGAAAGTGCAATTAAAGACGTTGAAGAAGCATTAAAATCAGACGACAAAGCAGCAATTGAAGCAAAAACAGAAGCATTAACTGCAGCATCACAAAAACTTGGCGAGAAAGTTTACGCTGAACAACAAGCGCAAGCTAACACTGAAAGTGCTCAACCAAGCCCAGAAGGTGAAAAAACTGTGGATGGTGACGTAGTGGATGCAGAGTTTGAAGAAGTGAAGAAAGACTAATTTTAGCGCTAGCTTATGGTCGACAGTCGTTAGCGTCAAAAGATGCTAACGACTTTTCCATTTAACAAGCAAGTCCCAACTAACTACTACAGACTAAATTTATGGCAGCTAAAAAAGATTACTACGAAGTCCTAGGTGTCAACAAGGATGCCTCTGAAGAAGAGATTAAAAAAGCTTATCGCAAACTTGCGATGAAGTACCATCCTGACCGCAACCCTGACAACCCAAAAGCAGAAGATCAGTTTAAAGAGGCAAAAGAAGCCTACGAAATGCTCTCTGATGACCAAAAACGTGCTGCGTATGATCAATACGGCCATGCTGGCGTTGACCAAAGCATGGGTGGGGGCGGAGCTGGCTTTGGTGGTGCTGGTTTCGGCGATGCATTTGGCGACATTTTCGGCGATATCTTTGGTGGTGGCGCACGCGGCCAACGCAGCAATGTATATCGTGGTGCAGATTTACGCTACAACATGGAAATCTCGCTTGAAGACGCAGCCAAAGGCAGTGAAACTAAAATCCGCATACCAGTACAGGCGAAATGTGACCCATGTAACGGCACTGGCGCAAAATCAGGTAAATCACCGGTTACTTGCCCTACGTGTGCTGGGCATGGTCAAGTCCGTATGCAACAAGGCTTTTTCTCTGTTCAACAAACTTGCCCTAAGTGCCACGGCACAGGCAAAGTCATTAAAGAAGAAGACAAATGTCCTAGCTGTCATGGTGCTGGCCGTGTTAAGCAAAACAAAACACTCTCAGTCAAAATCCCAGCAGGTGTGGATGAAGGCGACAGAATTCGCTTAAGTGGCGAAGGGGAAGCTGGTGTCAACGGTGGCCCAACAGGTGATTTGTATGTCGTGATTCACCTAAAAACACACGAGATTTTCCAACGTGATGGTGGCAATTTGCATTGTGAAATGCCAATCAGCTTCAGCACGGCAGCGCTTGGTGGAGAGATTGAAGTGCCTACACTAGACGGTTCAGCCAAGATGAAAATTCCTGCTGAAACACAAACTGGTGGCGTATTTAGATTGCGTGGCAAAGGCATTAAACCACTACGCTCAAGCGACTACGGTGATTTAATGGTGCATGTAGTGGTGGAAACACCTGTAAAACTAACTACTCGCCAAAAAGAGCTGTTACGAGAGTTTGAAGAAAGCACGCAGGCAGACGCTGGCAAGCACAGCCCAAAAAATAAAAGCTGGGTAGATAAAGCCAAAGACTTTTTTGGATAAATAAAGCCTGGTAAATAAAACCATCGTGCTTAATAAAAAGGCCTGCTAATGCAGGCCTTTTTGTTTGATTAATCTAAATCACATCAATCACTGTCGCTTTCTATCAGACCAACAGCTATCATCATTTAGGTGCAAACTGGCTCACTATAAATTTACACATACCATTCGCCAGCTCTTCTTCGCCATAAAAGACAGTACCTAAGTTATCTTTTCGCAATAACTCAGACTCATCTTCATTATGAGTTCTTAATACAATCCTAATCTCAGGGCGCAGTGCTTTGGCTGTATCCACCATTTTACGCACATCAATGGTATCTGGTGTTGCGACCACTAGCATTGATGCATTGGCAATATGCGCTTGAATTAACACACTAGGCTCTGATGCATTACCCGAAACTGCAGGTATCCCTTTTTTTCTCAACCCTTCAACCACTTCACGGTTTTGCTCTGCAACCACAAAAGGGATGTCATGCGCTGTCAATTCCTGAGCGATTCTACGCCCGACTCGACCATACCCTACGAGCACCACTTGACCTTCTAAATACTTACGTTCAGTGCTCATTGGCAACTCAGCAAAAGGGTCTACTCGTTTTTCCAAATCACTGGCTAGACCAGACAATCCAACTAGCCACTTTTTAAATGGATTAATCGCTGAGAATATCAGCGGATTAATTGCAATTGAAATTAATGCACCAGCCAGAATCAAACTCATACCTTCTGCAGGAAGAATACCAAGAGAAGCTCCTAACCCTGCCAATATAAATGAAAATTCGCCAATTTGTGCAAGACTCGCCGCAACCACCAATGCAGTATTAAGCGGGTAACGAAACGCTAAGGTAATGGCCATTGCAGCTACAGATTTTCCAACTACAATCACAGCAACCACTGCCAGCACACTCATCGGTTTATCAATCAAAATAGAAGGCTGGAACAACATACCAACTGATACAAAGAAAAGTACTGCAAATGCATCTCTTAATGGAAGCGACTCCTGAGCTGCTCTGTGGCTAAATTCCGACTCACGCATCACCATGCCTGCAAAGAATGCGCCTAACGCAAACGAAACATTGAAAAGTGCAGAAGCACCATAAGCAATGCCTATCGCAGCGGATATCACCGCAAGTGTAAATAACTCACGTGAGCCTGTTTTTGCAATGTGCCATAACATCCAAGGCAATAGCCGTTTACCTATGCCTAGCATGATCACGATAAATGCAGCGACTTGCAGCAGAGTCAACCCTATCGTTTGCCAAATGGAAACAGACTCGTTGCCTAATGTGGTGCCACCGAGCAAACTCGCTAGCGGCGGTAAGAGTACCAGTACCAATACCGTAATTAAATCTTCCACCACTAGCCAGCCAATCGTAATCTTGGCATTGATGCTTTTCATCAAATTTCTGGACTCTAGTGCCTTCAATAGCACAACGGTACTCGCACAAGACAACGACAGGCCAAATACCAATCCTTCACCAAAAGTCCATCCCCAAGCACTAGACACATACATGCCGAGAAGGGTAGCAATCGTCATCTGCACGATGGCTCCAGGTATTGCAATACGCTTCACAGACATTAAATCTTCAATTGAAAAGTGAAGTCCCACGCCAAACATAAGCAACATCACGCCGATTTCTGATAATTGAGAGGCAATATGTGCATCAGCAACAAACCCCGGAGTCGCTGGCCCAATCAAAATACCAGCCACTAGATATCCGACTAATGCTGATAATTTAAGGCGTTCTGCAATAAAGCCAAAAATCAAAGCAAGGCCAAATCCAGCAGCAATAGTAGTAATGAGGGTTACGTTATGTTCCATAGGTTTTTATATTTATTAGCACTAAAATTAAGTAAATATTTAGCAGATACATTGAAGAGAGAATGAGTTTAATTGGTCAACAACTTTTATCCAACAAAACCAACTAAATTACTTTAAGATTAAGTAGTAGGTATTCCAGAAGTATTCATGATGTAAATCGAATAACATGAGTTGAGATGAGTCGCATTGAAATCAACTGACGCAAAAGTAGCACCCAGACGTTTCGCTCAAATGCTTGTTATACTCAAATACTATATTGCAATCTTATAACAAACTTTCATGTATCGCATTGAGTTCTTCAATAACATTATCGAAATCATGATAATCATGCCCAGCACTACGCGCATACCAGTACTTACTATTCCATTCATCGCCTTCAATTTTATGCAGCACCGCATGCAACCAGTTGGCAGTAGCATCACTGTAGTCTTGTGCAATTTGATGTGACTCACTCCAGCTTCCTGCCTGCGCAGCCTGAACAGCTTTTAGTAAGGCAACTTTATCCATCATTCATACCCGCAAAGAAATTGAGTTTTTTATGTCTGGGTAATCGTTTTAATTCTGCTTCGGCAATACTTGCAGTAGAGCGGTCTGGGTATGGCTTGGAGGCTAGTATTTTGGTAGGCGGATTGGCGCGAGTATAACGTGCGCCCTTACCTGCCAGATGAGTAGAATATCTTGATGCCAAATCATTGGTAATCCCTGCGTAGTAAGCACCGTTCTTACATTCCAGCAGGTATAAACACCAAACACCTTGCGTCAATCTTATGCCCTTTCAAACTGGTTTATCAGAACAAACTTAACTGGCTAATACTGCTGATTGTGAATGAATGACTAACCGCAAGGAGCACAAGAAGCGGAATCTACGCAGATTTCATGAGCATTCCGAGCACTAACGCAAAAACGTAACTCTTCACAGGGCAAGGTTACCTCAGTAGGTACCCGCCTGAATAAATTCAACTTTATAACCGTCTGGATCTTCAATAAATGCAATCACCGTGGTGCCATGCATCATTGGGCCAGCTTCACGCACGACTTTACCGCCAGCATTGCGTACTGCATCACAGGCTTGGTATGCGTCATCCACTTCTATCGCAATATGTCCATAGGCTTTACCCATATCGTAACTTTCAACACCATAATTATAGGTAAGCTCTAATACAGTATGGTCACTTTCCGCGCCATAACCAACAAACGCTAGTGAAAATTTACCATCAGGAAAATCATGTTGGCGTAACAGCTTCATACCTAACACCTCAGTATAAAACTTGATTGAGCGCTCCATGTTACCAACACGAAGCATAGTATGTAGCATGCGCATTTGCTGTCCTTAGTATTTATTTAGATGCTGTCAATTGATGATACTTATTCAATAACTGTTCTTTGGATTCTACTTTGTCTGGGTCTAGCGGAATGCAGTCAATCGGGCAAACTTGCTGGCATTGCGGTTTATCATAATGCCCTACACATTCGGTACATAAATCTGGGTTAATCTCATAGATTTCTTCACCCTGATAAATTGCACTATTGGGGCATGCTGGCTCACACACGTCGCAATTGATACATTCATCGGTAATCATCAATGCCATAAACTAGAGACTCACTTTTAATTTTTTCTTAATCGCATCTTCAACTGATGTAGATACGAACTGATCAACCGCACCACCTAGCTTAGCCACCTCACGCACCAAACTTGAAGAAACGAACATATACTGCTCAGAGGGTGTTAAGAACAGGGTTTCTAACTTAGGATAAAGTTTACGGTTCATCCCTGCCAACTGAAATTCGTACTCGAAGTCTGAAGCGGCTCGCAAACCACGAATCACCACTTGCGCTTCCTGATCTTGCACAAATTGCATAAGCAGTCCACTAAAGCCAACCACCTTCACGTTGCTGTAGGAAGCAAACAAGTCGCTTGCCAGCGCTACACGCTCTTGCAAATCAAACAAAGTATTTTTATTGGTACTACCAGCTACAGCAACAATCACCTCATCAAACAAATAAGCAGCGCGACGCACAAGGTCTTCATGGCCCAAGGTAATTGGGTCAAAAGTACCTGGGTAAACAGCGATTCGTTTTTTAATTGGTGTCATGGCGCAATTTTATCAGATGATAAAAAACATTACCCGCTTTACTCTGTTTAAATACTTGCCAAACATCACTATCTGTCAAAGCATATTCAGCCTCAACATAGACCACGCCTTGTTTACTCAAGTGTTTGGGTAATTGCAATAATACTTTATCCAGCCAACCCTGATGGTAAGGGGGGTCTAGAAACACCACATCAAATAATTGCTGGTTTTTATCTAAGAACACTAAAGCATCCATGTTAAGCACTTGTGCAGCATCGGCTTTCAACATGGTCTTATTGTCTAAAATCGCTTTATAAACTGCCGCAGTTTTTTCAACTATCACAACAGACTTAGCATTCCGGGATAAAGCTTCAAAGCCCATCACGCCAGTACCTGCGAACAGGTCTAAACAAGTTTGACCTGTGAGGTCTTGCCCTAGCCAGTTAAATACAGTTTGCCTCACACGTTCTGGCGTAGGGCGTAAGCCTTGTGCATCAGGAAACTTAAGCAAACGGCTACGCCATTCCCCTGCATTAATGCGTACAGTATTTAGTTTTTTTTCAGCCATATTAATGCGGTGCTACGGATTGCAATAAAACCGCATTTTACTACCAATTTTCATCACAGCTCATTTGAAGTCACTGTTAACTGAAATTACTTCAAATTTAGCGAATCAAATCTTAAATACTGTATATACCTAAGCTAGCCAGATTCAATTGAAAACTACTGAGCTTTTGGATCACCAACAATCACTGTGACAAAATTTTCAGGCTTCAGACGGCGATTGAAAGCGTCTTTAATTTGTGCCGCTGTCACCTTCTCCACCTTTTTGTTATATTCGTCTAAATAGTTAAGCGGCAACTTATAAAAACCAATCACATTTAAATAGTCTAGAATTTTCTTATTACTATCAATCCGCATCGGGAAGCCACCAATGATATTGGCCTTGGCTGCCTTTAGCTCTGCCTCGGTAACACCATCTTTAATAAACTTTTCCAATGTTTCATGCACCAACGCCAGTGCAGCTTCGGCCTGATCTTTTTTAGTTTGCAAGCCAATTTGAAACGGCCCTACTTCAGCCATCGGCATAAAGTAGCTATACACACTGTAAACTAGACCACGTTTCTCACGCACCTCTTCTGTTAATCTAGAAACAAAACCGCCTCCACCTAGAATATAGTTGCCAATATATAGCGGAAACAAATCTGGGTCAGTACGCTTAATGCCTGTGTGTCCTAACAAAATATGTGACTGAGAGGCAGGATGGGCAATACGCTGCTCTTTTGACTTGGCCGAAATTGTGACTTGTGCAATTGGTGCTGGTGCAGGCGTTACCGGCAATCCAACACTAACGCTTTCCGCAATCTGCGTTGCTTGCTCTCGAGTTAAGTCTCCAATAATGGCAATCACAGCACCCTTAGCACCATAATGTTGCTGGTAAAACGCTTGTAAGTCGTCGCGCTTAATCTTGGCTACCGTATCGATTTCACCGCTTTCATCTAAACTGTAAGGATGATTTTCATACAAGGCAGACATAAATGCTTTATTGGAAATGCTCTCTGGCTGTGTCGCAGACTCCTGTAAGCCAGAAATAATGCGCGCTTTTTCACGGCTTAGTACAGATTCTGGAAAGTCAGGCTTTTGCAGAATTTGTGTAAACACACTGAGCGACTGCAGACGCTCGCGCTCACTACTTAAAGTACGTAACGATAACGCAGCCCGATCAGCATCAAAGCTGCCGCTTAATACTGCCCCAACATCTGCAAATTTATTAGCGATTGTTTCATCGGTCATGCCTGCCGCACCTAATGTCATTAAGTAGCGAGTGATGCCCGCTACACCAGACTTCTCTGCAGTATCGCGTGCACTACCAGCGGCGAAATTCACACTGATATCTAAAATAGGCAAATCATGATTTTCTACAAAGTAAACTTCCGAACCTGTAGAGGTTTGCCATTGCTGAATGTTCACCGCAGCATGTGCACTGGTGAAGGCAAACATAACACTCGAACTGATCACTAAAAGACTGGATGTGGCTATTCTTTTTATAAATTGCAAACTCATTATTTTTACCTTAAAAATTAAAGTGTCATGTTTAATTAATGTACGTGTGGCTTACCTTGTGGTTTTGCATTAGGGTCCATCGGTTGAGGATCTAAAGTCGCAATTGTCAAATTGTCTTGATGTAGGTATTTTTTTGCCACAGCCTGCACTTGCTCAGCAGTCACCGCACGCAGCTTATTTGGATAGTCTTCAATGATTCTCCATGAGAAACCAATCGTTTCTATTGTACCTAGCTGCATACCTTGGTAAAACATAGAGTCACGCTGATAAACATCAGCAGCAATTACACCTGCTTTAACGCGATCTAACTCTTCTTGTGAAACGCCTGTTTTCTTGATCTTCTCGATTTCTTGCAATAGTGCCTGTTCCAACTCAACCACGGTTTTGCCTTCGCTAGGCGTGCCATCTAATGAAAATAAGCTTTGACGACCACGCGATAACAAATCATAACCAGCATTTGCATCAATGGCTAACTGTGTGTCTCTTACTAATGTTTGGTTTAAACGCGCTGCTGGATTACCGCTTAACACCCCTGCAAGCACCTCTAGCGCATATGGTTCCCAATCTGATTCAGGGGTTGAGACTGGCGGCACATGATAACCCATCAATAAGTAAGGTAACTTTGCTGGCGCTTTCACCACTACGCGTCGCTCGCCCAGTTGTAGAGGCTCTACTTGCGGTTTACGCACTGGCAAAACTTTAGGTTTCAATTTACCAAAATACTGCTTTGCTAGCTGATGCACTTCATCCGCTTTCACATCGCCCACCACGACCAATGTTGCGTTATTAGGCGCATACCAATTGTTATACCACTCACGCGCATCTTCAACTGTCATATTTTCCAAGTCATTCATGAATCCAACAACAGGGCGCGAGTATGGATGTGCGCGATACACAACACCTTGAAACGCTTCATTCACTTGTGACTGTGGTTTGTCATCAGTACGCCAGCGACGCTCTTCCATTACGACTTTAATTTCCTTGGCAAACTCTTCTTCACTCAACTGCAAATTCACCATGCGGTCAGCTTCTAGTTTGAATGAAAGTGGTAAGTGTGATTTTTCAAGTTGTTGAAAGTAACAGGTATAGTCAGTACTGGTAAAAGCATTCTCTTTACCACCTGCTGCAGCGACTAAACGTGAGAACTGGCCAGCGGGTACTTTTTTTGTACCCTTAAACATCATATGCTCAAGCACATGCGCGACACCGGTTTTTCCGTTTACTTCATCTAAGCTGCCTGCTCGATACCAAACCTGCGACACCACAACCGGTGCACGGTGATCTTCCTGCACAATCACCTTAAGGCCATTATCCAACTTAAACTCTTTAATAGATGGATTGGCAAAAACAGTGATTGGCATGACTAGCAAAAGTATTAAAAAACATGTTTTACGCACAGGATTTATCTCCAGTTATTTTTATCAGTATGATTAAACAAGCACTAAGTCTGACATAAATTCAAACGACTCATAGAATAAGCTTTTGTGACAAGGATACCATTGAGTTAGTTCAGCCTAGCGCGTATCTCGATAATTCACTGGCATTATTCTAAATCAGCTATGTAAACAGCAGTGGTGCAAGATTAAAAGGTGATAATAATTCATCAACATACATGAAATGAACTGGTTTGTCTGAAGCAAAATTAAGCTAAAATAGTGTTACTAAACTCAGCTAAAAATTTATGTTCGATTTTTTAAAAAAAGACAAGCCAACCACAACGCCAGAAGTCAAACCTATTGATGCGACGCCAAGCCAAAGTTGGGCCACGCGCTTAAAACAAGGCTTAGCAAAAACCAGAAGTCAGTTAGGTAATCAGCTTGCCAGTCTCTTTGGTGGCGGGAAAATTGATGCTGATGTTTATGACGAACTTGAAACAATCTTATTAACTTCTGATGTTGGCATTAACGCGACTCAACATTTACTTGATGACATCAAAAGCCGTGTAAAACGCCAAAGCCTAGATGACACAGCGCAGCTTAAAGCTGCACTTAAAGCATCATTATCAGACCTACTCTCACCGCTAGAGAAACCATTAGAAACGAGCAATCACCAACCATTTATCATCATGCTGGCTGGCGTAAATGGTGCGGGGAAAACAACAACCATTGGTAAGTTAGCCAAGCTGTTTCAATCTGAAGGTAAAAGTGTGCTGATTGCCGCGGGAGATACATTTAGGGCTGCCGCGCGTGAACAATTACAGGTTTGGGGGGAGCGCAATAATGTACATGTGGTTGCCCAAACCAGTGGTGACCCTGCCGCAGTCATGTTTGATGCCATCAACTCCGCACGTGCAAAAAATATTGATATCGTCTTGGCTGATACCGCAGGACGCCTACCCACGCAAATGCACCTGATGGAAGAAATTGCAAAAGTTAAACGAGTAATGGACAAAGCTTTACCTGGCGCACCTCATGAAGTGTTACTCGTGCTTGATGCAAATACTGGGCAAAATGCAGTGTCTCAAGTGAAAATCTTTGATGATGCGCTCGGCGTGACTGGTTTGGTTTTAAGTAAACTAGATGGCACCGCAAAAGGCGGTGTGATTGCTGCAATCGCACAGGCCAGACCTATTCCAATTCGCTACATTGGGATTGGAGAGGCAATTGATGACCTGAGACCATTTAATGCCAATGAATTTATTGATGCGATGATTGAGTCATAAAACTATTTCCAAAACACTGCAATATTAAGAATAAAATACCAGCATGATTCAATTTGACAAAGTCACCAAACGCTACCCAGGTAGCGATGAGATACTCAAAAACATTAGTTTCAATATTGATGCTGGTGAGTTTGTGTTTCTTACTGGACATTCTGGCGCTGGTAAAAGCACATTATTAAAGCTAATTGCTGCAACAGAGCGCCCGACCAGCGGTACCGTATTGATTGCAAATCAGAATGTCAGCCAGCTAAAACCTTCGGCGATCCCATTTCTACGCCGTCGATTTGGGTTAATTTTTCAAGACCATAAGCTTCTATATGACAGAAACTGTTTTGAGAATGTCATTTTACCATTACATATCAATGGTGTTACTGGACAAGAGGCGGCCAAGCGCGTGAGGGCAGCACTGGATAAAGTAGGTTTATTGAATAAAGAAAAGGCGATGCCAATTACTTTGTCTGGCGGTGAGCAACAACGCTTAGCCATCGCACGTGCAGTGGTCAGTCGCCCCTCAATACTACTGGCAGATGAACCTACTGGCAATTTAGATGCAAGTTATGCCGCTGACATTATGGCGATTTTCTACGCCTTTAATCAAGTTGGGGTAACGGTCATTATGTCCACACATGATGCATTGGGCATGAGCGCACGACAAAATAGAGTCATGCACATCAACCAGGGCTCACTGACTGAACATTTACTTAAAGAGTCTCATGTAGACCAAGAGTCTTCTTCCATAGAGCGTTACACATCATGAACAACTGGCTAAATCAACACATACAGACACTTAAGCTTGTACTTAGCCGCATGCGTCACAATATGCTTTCAACATTTATGATTTGTTTGGTGATTGGCGTGGCAATGTGCCTGCCTAGCCTATTCTATTTAGCGGTAGATAACTTATCAAAACTCACTGACCACATACAGAAAGACACTGAGATTAGCTTATTCTTAAAAGTGGATGCGAATGCTGATGAAATCAAACAAGTTGAACGCCAATTAGCAAAGAATCAGGGTATTGCAAACTTTCATTTAGTCACTAAAGAAGAGGCATGGCAACAGTTACAAACTAAATCAAGAAGCAACCAAGAGATTAGCGATGCTGTGTCTCAATTAGGTAAAAATCCATTACCAGACGCATTTTTTATTCAAGCAAAGTCATCAGACCCTGATAGCTTGATTCAACTAAAAGATACACTACAAAACTTACCGAGTGTAGAACTAGCATTGCTCAATACAGAGTGGGTAAAACGTCTTTCATCGTTATTGAGCCTAGGGAAAAAACTTATCTCAATGATTGCTGGATTATTAGCTATTGTATTGTTAGTGATTATTGGCAATACGGTACGCATGCAGATCTTAACGCAAAAAGATGAAATCGAAGTGAGCAACCTTATCGGGGCTACACGTAGCTTTATTCGCATGCCATTCCTTTATGCTGGTGCGCTTTATGGACTATTTGGCGGCTTAATGGCGGTAGTGATGCTCATCGGCATTATTCAGGCATTTAATCTCTCCATTTCGCAAATCGCCCATTTATATAGCAATGATTTCAGCGTAACGCTATTTGATACTCAACTATTCCTAGCAGTCATTGTTTCTGCAATCTCTATTGGCTGGATAGGCTCCTATATTGCTGTGTCACGTGCAATTGCCAGCTACAAAATCAATTAACCCCTCCAGCCAACAAACGTTACCTTAAGAGGCATGCCCTAACTAGCACATGTCTCTAAGTTGATTTATTTTAAGTACTTAGCGGTATTTCCAGTTGCTATATTGATTGATGCTTAACACGGTGCTGACAATTTAAGCTTAAGTTAAGCTTTCTAATGCACAATACGTTACCATTATCTTTCAGTCTAAGTTTTTCTATGAGGGGTAATATCCTCATGCAAACAACACATTATGATGAAAAAATTTAATCTATTTGTATTAGCCATCACAGCTGGCAGCCTGTTCACCAGCTTGCTTATATTGACTGACAAACATGCAAATGCTGATATCAATCAGCAAACAGCGCGACAACTCTTAAGCGCAGGAAAAATTCTCCCACTAGAAAAAATCACGAAGTTAGCAAAAGCCATCAAACCCGGGGAGGTGCTCGAAACTGAACTAGAACAAAAAAAAGGCATTCACATTTACGAGATAGAAATTCTCGATGCTCAAAGCCAAGTTTGGGAAATCAAACTTGATGCAAAAACTGGAAAGCTCATCAAGCTAGAGCTTGAGGATTAAGCGATGCGACTACTTTTAGTTGAAGATGACGCAACCCTTGGTCCACAACTTCAAGCTGGTCTTCAGCGTGCTGGGTACGCAACAGACATAGCGACTGATGGCATAGAGGCTGAAATACAAGGTAAATTAGAGCCTTACGACTTGGTCATACTAGACTTAGGTTTACCGAAACGCAACGGACTAGAAATACTAGCTAACTGGCGCAGTGCACAAGTGACCACGCCTGTCATTATTCTTACTGCTCGAGGCGGATGGCAAGACAAAGTGACTGGCTTCAACACGGGTGCGGATGATTACATAAGTAAGCCATTTCAGATCGAAGAGCTACTTGCACGAATCAGCGCGGTATTAAAACGTAGTACGGGTAATGCGTTAGAAACGCTACATGCAGCACACTTTAAATTAAATGAACAAACGCAAACAGTCATCTTCAATCACGGTGAGCAATGCAACCTGACGAATATTGAGTTTAGATTGTTAAGATACTTTATGCTGCACTCGGGACATATCCTTTCTAAATCAGTATTAACTGAACACATTTATGCATATGATGAAGATAAAGACAGCAATGTGATTGAGGTCTATGTCAATCGTCTACGCCAAAAAATTGGTAGTCACTTAATACAAACCAGGCGCGGCCAAGGCTATGTATTTGGAGTGGCTTCGTAATGCTTTCACTCAAAGGTCGGCTATCTTGGAGCCTGACATTTAGCCTAGTGTTATTACTCTCGCTGCAATGGCTAGTCGTAAGTTACGCAATCAACAAACTAAGCGAAGATCAATTAAGCAAACGCTTGCAACATGAGGGTGAGAGCTTGCTCGCCAGTGCCAAATTTAATGCATCCAACCAACTTGAAATTGACCCACAACGCTTAAGTGCTATCTACCAGCGACCATTCTCTGGACACTATTATGTTGTAATTACTGGTAACCAGCGCCTCATTTCACGGTCGCTATGGGATACTGATCTCAATATTAAAAGCCTAGCAAAAGATGAACAAAAGCTACTATATAGCAAAGGTCCTGAAGCACAATCACTACTGATTGTTGCAACTGGATATCAAAAACAAGGACAAGCCATCAGTATTGCAGTTGCTGAAAACTTAGGCCCCTTAAAAGCTAGCATTGAGCACTTCCAGTTGATATACGCTGCAATCTCATTACTGGGTCTCATCATATTATTGGCGATACAGCGGCTGATTATTCAGCATTCGCTCTTGCCGTTAAAATTAATTCAAAGCGATATCGCTAAACTAGAGCGTGGCGAAGCGAATCAGATCACCTCTAAAGGCCCTGTAGAGATTGCGCCACTGATTACAGAGCTTAATCATCTGCTTCAAACTATCCAGCAAAAATCTAAACGTTCCAGAGAGTCTCTAGGTAATTTGGCTCACGCCCTCAAAACAAAACTAACACTACTCAATCAAACTGCAGAGCGTTCAGAAATTGAAGGGCTTCCACAAATCCGTGAGTCTATCTATGCAGCAACAAACTCGCTAGACCAAATTATCGAGAGAGAGCTAAAACGTGCTCGTTTAATGGGCGACATCCGCCCTATGCAGCAAATAGATTTGAAAACCGAAATTGCTCAACTGACGCATACCTTGCGCATGATTTATAAAACCAAGATTGTCAATATCACTTGGGAAGTCACCGAGGGAACAAAGTTTAATGGTGATGGCGAAGACTTACTGGAGATACTCGGCAACTTGTTAGATAACGCCTGTAAATGGTGTAAACGTAATGTATCACTCACCGTCACGGGTGGCGATGCACCAATTTTTGTGATTGAAGATGACGGACCAGGCTGCCCTGTTCATGAGTTAAACGCACTCACTCAGCGTGGTTTTAGAGCAGATGAATCTGTTGCTGGCAGTGGCTTAGGGCTTGCTATTGTCTATGACATTGCCAACAGTTATGGAGCAAACCTAAGTTTCAGCCGCTCAGCCGCACTGGGCGGCTTACGGGTTGAAATTAGATTTACCCCACGCAAGTTATTCAGTTAAAACCACTCTTGGCTGACATCTCTAACTGCGCCAGTTTTAGCATCTACTAAAACTTCCCACTCACGCCCATCAGCATCAACAATTTCAAACTCATAATCCCAGCCTTTACCAAACTTTCTATTTTCTAGATCAGCATCTTCTACTGCACCAGGTTTTGCAGCAAGCGCCTTTGCTTTCGCCTGCTCTAATGTAATTAGACCTAACTCTTTAGAGATTGCTTCAATTTCTTGGGCATCATCATCCGCAAACGCTAATGGCGATAATAAAGTGAATGAAACGACCGACACTATAGTCAATGTATTCATTGATTTTTTCATGATATAACTCCTTTGGTTAAATGGTGAATATCACTTTATGCACCTAACCTTAAATCAAGCTTAAAAAGTACATGCATCATTTAAAAAAATGCATCAGATCACTTAACTGATGCATATCACCATATAAAAAGCATTGAGAACATAAAAATGGACTCAACTTACCCAAATCTATCGCACTAATACCTAAATATCTCTAAAACCTTTGTTTATTCAAGCATATACCCAATAGGGTCGCTTTACCTGTATAGACAATTTTGTTAGAGTTGAACCAAGTACTAGAGTCTGCATTTCAAACCACCGGTGGATACTCAAATATCTACTCGTTGACTTGCAAATTTGGCTGATAGTCAATTGTCATATGCAGTGACAAGAAGTGAGAAAAGACTTGTTCACAAACACACACATCAAAGATGACTTAGGTATCGCGCAAGCTCTCACTTGGCGCTACGTACTTGCACTATCTCTTGTTGCCGCACTCACCACTGCAGCTTGGTACAGCCTCAAACTCGTTATCTCTGAACAAGAAAGTACCGCCGCTGTCGTTAACATCAGTGGGCGGCAACGGATGCTAAGCCAACGCACAGCCCTGTTCGCCAACTTACTGGTCACAGCACACGCAAATGAGCGCGCGTCTATTCGCACAAAACTGGAGGAATCTATTGAGTTAATGGCAATCTCGCATCATGGATTACTTTATGGCAATAAAGTAATGGGGCTCCCATCCTCGATGTCTCCAGCAGTAAGAGCCATGTATTTTGAAGGTGATTATTCTCTTAACAAACAAGTAAGAACTTACATCAATACCGTACGTGCATTGATCGCTACAGATCGCGATAAGCTCAGCCCAGATAACGCAGCGTTACGCTACATTACCAACACAGCACCAACGACTTTAGTTTCCTCACTGGATAAAGCCGTGCACCAATACCAACTAGAAGGTGAAGCATCCATTAAGCAGCTCGAAAAAGCAGAGACTGCATTATGGATTCTTACACTACTACTACTTTCTCTAGAAGCCATGCTGATTTTCAACCCGTTTATCAAACATATTAAAGTAGTGATTAATAAGCTTAAGCGGGCTACTGACGAGATTTTGCTAAATCAGGAGACACTTGAGGAGAGAATCAAACAACGAACTTCCGAGCTAGCTAACAGAAGCAAAGCGCTAGCAGAAAGTGAACAACGACTGTCGATTCTGCTTAATAATACGAATATCCACATGTGGGCATTTGACGGCACCTCATTCACCTATACCAATAAGCAATGGTTTGATTTTACAGGCCAAAATCCAGAAGATAGCCTAACCGTAGAAAAATGGACTTCCGTTGTACATCCGAAAGATATCGCAGAGGCTCAAAAAATATGGCAAGTTGATTTTGAAAAGAAAACTGGCCACGACCATTACTTTAGATTAAAACGGCATGATGGTGTTTATCGGGACTTTTATTGTCGAGTCACACCAATTGAGGATGAGAATGGCAAACTCTTATACCTTCAGGGACATAATTTAGATATTACAGACCGCAAGAAACTAGAAGACGAAGTGCGTCAACTCGCTTTTTATGATGCACTAACAAAACTCCCAAACCGACGCTTGCTTAAAGATCGTTTAGGCCAAACCTTGGCATCAAGCAAACGTAATGCCCGCTACTGTGCGCTCATGTTTTTAGATCTTGATAACTTCAAACCGATTAATGATACCTATGGTCATGCGTTTGGTGATGCCTTGCTAGTAGAAGTTGCTGGGCGCATTAAAAGTTGTGTGCGCCAAGTTGATACAGTGTCACGCTTTGGTGGCGATGAGTTTATTGTCCTACTCAACACCTTGAGCAAAAATAAAGAGAAATCTATACATCAGGCCAACCGTATTGCAGAAAAAATCCGTAAAGCGTTATTACAACCATATTTACTATCGTTAAATACAGGTGATTCCAAATCTGAAATAGAACATTTATGTTCAGCTAGTATTGGGGTCGTTGTATTTATCCATCATGAGCTAAATGAGGACGAAATACTCAAGCGAGCAGATGATGCGATGTATGTTGCAAAATCTGCTGGACGTAATCAAATTAAACTTGATAGCGACTTCGATTAATCGTCAAAACAGCATCAAAATCCTCATCCCAAAGGTGACTTAATTGAGACGATTCAAAAAAACTCACTTTTATTTAAATTATTTCAAAAATGTGTTGAAAACATACTGCATTGTCTGTAATATGCGGACCTCGTTAGTGCTGCAGGGTGCTTAGCTCAGTTGGTAGAGCGTCGCCCTTACAAGGCGAATGTCAGCGGTTCGACCCCGTTAGCACCCACCAAATTTGCACTGACGAAAATTTGAGCTTTAGTTTAGATTTGTATTAATTTATTAATACATTAAGTTCAAGGAGTGGTAGTTCAGTTGGTTAGAATACCGGCCTGTCACGCCGGGGGTCGCGGGTTCGAGTCCCGTCCACTCCGCCAATATTTTAAAATCCTTATAAGTGAAAACTTGTAAGGATTTTTTCTTTTCTACTCCATAAAAAATATCATATTTTTCTGTGTGGTTACCGTTTCAAGCTGTCATTAGAAGTTAAATCAAAATACTATCACTTCTAATATTTAATCAACTTGAGCAGCCCGCGTGTTAGTCTCCAACTAACAGCAAAATATTTATTTACCTATGCTGTTACGCTAGGTCACCAATTTCATGACATAAGTCAATAAGCTTAACCACAGCGTTATTTACAATGAACTTGTCTATATTGGATTTAGTATTTACTAAGGAGCCTCACCATGTTTCCAGAATATCGCGATTTAATTTCAACGCTAAAACATAGCGACTTGCATTTTACGAACCTATTTAACCGCCATAACGAACTTGATCAAAAAATTAAGAACATTGAGTCCGCTATTGAAGTTGCAAGCCACGAGGCGATAGAAGCTTTGAAAAAAGAAAAGCTACATCTTAAAGATGAAATATACGCGATTTTAACTAAAGCAAAGAATACGTAAATAAGATTAACACTCCCCCTATTGGTGAGAACGAATCGTAGCAAACTGATCACTTTGCATGCGATTGCATTTCTATTGTTACTGGTTATTTGGGTTTGTGGAGAAGCAATCAAAACAAAGGCGGGCACGCCTTTCGTTGCGTTGTATTATGTTTTGCATATTTTTCTTGGTAGCACCATGTCTATACTCATTCTTTTTGAATGGCTATTAAGAAACCAAGACAAGCTGAGATATACACGTGATATGCCTACGCACGTGTGGGTCAACAAAAAACTGCACCGTGCTTACTATCTCATTTTACTTGCGCTATCAATCACGGGCGTTGCAGTTTTCTTTGATTTTATTGCGGCTAGGCCGTTTTACCGGATACACAGTGCCTTATTTACGATATTAGTGATGCTCGTTATCGTCAATCTGTGCTCGATGGTGATCGCTAAGTTTAAAGTTAAATAACTTGAATACTGGTGCTTATTATTTCGCCAAACAGCACCTCCAATAGCCGTCACTACTTAATGTGATAATGACGTTGCGACAACTACTTTTATCGCCCCGTTTCAAAGCCATGCTTTTAAAATTTCACGTGCATTTTCAAACGAAAACTGTTTAATCTCACGCCCTAATTTTAAAGATGACGCACCTAATGCGGCCTTAAAAGTATCAGCATGTTGCTCATAAAATACAACTGCTGCCGCATCACTCTCACCTAACATTGTATCAAGCGATTTTAAGAGTGCGACAGGCATCTCGACGCCGGCTAATTCAACGTCCTCAGGTTGCTGTGGGCGAAGCATAGTTGGCAATACTGCTGCAATTTTAATGATTTCATTACTGATAGATTCAATTTTTGGCACAACAGTTTCCAAACTCAGAGTGGCGCCTTGGCTTTCGCGCATTAACGTCTCTAGCTCACCCGCACACAAAGCTAGACTATCTATCCCTAATGTGGCGGCAGCGCCTTTTAGCGCGTGTGCTGCGTGCCTTGCGGCAAGATAATTACCCTGGGTAATTAATCGTTCTAGTTGCGCGGCATCATTAGCATGTGAGTTGATAAACTCAGCCAAAAGGCTAAGGTATTTCTCAACATTGCCTCGCAGTGCCTCAAGCACTCTGGATATATTTAAACCTGACATGGTGCGCAGTTGCTCCAGCGCCACCTGAGTCTCGGCAGTATGCTCATGTGTCAACACAATGTTGCTATCCATGCTTGATAGATCAGATATCGCCGTGCTTTCTTGATTCGTTCCTGTATCAATCACATCACCGCTGTCTATCTGCTTAACTGGAAGCCATTTCAATAAGGTCGTATAAAACAATTTCGGCTCGACTGGTTTCGCAATAAAGTCGTTCATGCCTGCGTTAAAACAGGCGCTACGATCTTCATCAAACGCATTCGCAGTCATGGCAATAATCGGTGTTTTTTCATAATCAGGCAATGTACGGATTAGTTGCGTTGCTTCTATACCGCCCATATTCGGCATAAACATATCCATTAATACCAAATCATATTTTTGCTGTTTTACTCTGCCAACAGCCTCTACGCCATCAGCCACTGTATCTAATATCAAGCCGGCATTACGTAACATTTCTACCGCGACTTCTCGATTAATCGCGCTATCATCTGCTAATAGTATTTTGGCTCCTGAATGATTTAGCTTGAGCTGTGATTCAGCATCACTTAATACAGAAGTGCCATATGTTGAGGCTGAGGAGTCTTGGCCTCGCTGCAGCCTTGCGGTAAACCAAAATGTACTGCCTTTGCCAACTTCACTATCAACACCAACTTCGCCCCCCATCATATTGGCTAATTTACGCGTAATGGCAAGCCCTAAGCCAGTACCACCATATTTCCTAGTAATAGAAGTATCAGCCTGCTCAAACACTTGAAATAACTTATTGGCACGTTCTGGACTAATGCCTATACCAGTATCTCGCACTTCAAACCGAACGAGAAAGTCGTTCCCATTATCCTCTAGGAGCCTAGCGCTTAAACTTACCTTGCCTTGATCCGTAAACTTGATTGCATTCGCTGCGTAGTTCAATAGTGCCTGACGCAAACGCGTAGGATCTCCACGTAACAGTGGCGGAACGTCACCACGGTCTATTTCAACCTGCAAGCCTTTATCACGCGCGCTCTCGCCTATAATCGAATCAATGTTATCTAACACGCTAGATAAATAAAAGTCCGTTGTCTCAAGCACCAGTTTACCGGACTCGATTTTGGAGAGATCTAGAATGTCATTAATGATGGTGAGTAGATGGCGGCTTGCCCCATCAATCTTATCCAAACGCTCTACTTGCTGTGGCGTTGCCCCTGCGCGACGTAACAAATGGGTCAACCCGATAATTGCATTCATTGGGGTACGAATCTCATGACTCATATTTGCCAAGAAAGTACTCTTGGCATGATTAGCGGCTTCTGCCTGCTCACGCGCCAGACTGAGTTCGAAAGTACGGCTTTGGATGAGCCCCTCTAGATGGTTACGATGTTGATCTAACTCTACCGCAACACGTTTTTTCTCGGTAATATCTTCTTTAACTGCGACATAATTGATGACGCTGCCATCTGCAGCTCGTAGCGGAGTAATAATCGCAAACTCGTAGTACTCAGAGCCATCCTTACGTCGATTAACAAACTCTCCTTTCCATGCCAATCCTTCGCTCAGCTTTGCCCACATCTCTTCGTAGGTGGCTTTTGGCGTTTGTCCAGAGTGCAATATATTAGAGTTTTTGCCAATCACGTCTTCTCTGCTATACCCCGTAGCATCTACAAATGCCTGATTCACATACTCGATTTGAGCTTGTGTATTAGAAATCACCACGCTTTCTGGGCTTTGTTCTATCGCTTGTGAAAGTTTGCGAATTTGTTCTTCATTGGCCTTTCGTTCGGTGACGTCCGTAATAAATCCATGCCAAAGTACGCTGCCATCAAGGTCATTTTCAGGCATTGCATTACCAGATAACCAGCGCACGGTTTGATCGCTAAATTTAACGCGATATTCATAACGCCATGGCGTTAATGCTTTTGCTGATGCTTGTATAGAGCTGACAACACCGTCATAGTCATCAGGATGAATGATCGAAAGCACTGAAGATGCATCATTCATGACCTCCTCTGCACTCACACGATAAATCTCTTGAATCCCTTCGCTTGCATATGGGAAGCATGCACTACCATCCACACGCAATCGGTATTGATACACCATACCTGGCAAACGATTCGTAATTTTTTTCAGCAAGCTTGCCGCTTGCTCGCGCTCGGCTTCTGCCTGTTTACGTTCAGTAAGGTCTGAGTTGGTACCTGATACTCGCAATGGTGTGCCATGTTCATCACGCAAAATAAAACCACGCGACAACACGGGCACATAATGTCCATCTTTGTGTCGCATTCTAAACTCAATTTCATAGCTGTTAGAACTGCCTTTTATGACCTCATCAAAAGCCTGATTGACCAAGTCTAAATCATCTGGATGCACAATCTGTTGCCATAACCCTGCACCAACAGTAAGTTCATTAGGCTGATAACCTAACATAGACCACCAGTGATCAGAGTAATACAAATCGTTAGTGGCAAGGTTCCAATCCCAAGGGGCATCTCGTGAGCCACGCAACACTAGCTGCAAACGCTCTTCTGATGCTTGTAATGCGAGCTCAATCGTTTTACGTGCTTCATTGCGGGCAAACGCATCTAGCGCAAAACTAATATCGTTTGCCATTTCGATGAGCAAGGATTGCACCTCATGATCAAACGCATTGACCTCACCGGCGTAAATATTAAAAGCGCCTATGGTAATACCGTTACAACTAATGGGTAATGCAGCAGACGCTTTCCAGCCCGAATGCTCACCACGCTCATGCCAAGCAGTGGTACGTGGATCGTTGATAAAATCCTGAATCCAAACTGGGTGATTTTCACGTACGGCTGTACCAGTCGGCCCCTTACCGAACGGGCTGTTAGCATCTATTGAAATATGCACGTCTGCCATGTAATGGTGTAAATCACCATGTATTGCGACTGGTTTAATCAGCTGACTTTCGTCATCGATCAAGCCTATCCATGCCATTTTCAAACTGCCAAACTCAACGGTGTCATGACAAATACGTTCAAACAACTCATCTTGATGACCACTACGGACAATGGCTTGATTGCAGTAACTTAACACTGCATAAAGCTGTGTTAAACGCTTAATTTTTGCTTCGGCTAGCTTCTGCTGAGTAATGTCCTCATATACACCCAAAATACCGACAACGTGATCATCCTCGTCCTTAAGAGGGACTTTAGAGGTACGTAACCAAAGCGCATTACCATCCTTAGTGGTTTGTTGTTCCTCATAAAACAACTTGGCTACCCCTGAGTCCATCACGGCCTGATCATCTGCACGATACAGAGCGGCTTCGGTAGCCCAACTCATTTGATAATCATCCTTACCAATTAAGTCTTGTGGATGTGCTAAACCTGAATCTTTAGCAAATAAAGTATTGCATCCTAGGTAACGTAAATCGCGATCTTTCCAAAACACTCTCACTGGCGCAGTATCAATTACTTTGAACAACAAATCACGACCGCGTGAAACAGCGGCTTCAGCCTGGATACGCTCAGTAATATCTTGCACGGTACCATGAGAGGTTAAAGGCTTACCTAACTCATCAAACAAGGTAAAACAGCGCTCTTGCACCCACTTAACACGGCCATCATGCATCAAAATCCGATGCTCTATCTCATAGTCTGTTTGATGAGTGATGGAGTGCTGATAGACAGTATCGACACGCTCCTTATCATCAGGATGGATAGCCGCTAAGAATGCTTTATAGGTAGCATCAAAAGACTGAGGAGTTAACTCAAATAGAGCATAGACCTGATCACTCCAGAACAACCTACCCGTGTGATGATCTAAGGTCCAATTACCTAATTTAGCAATGCTTTGCGCTTCTTTTAGTAATTGCTCACTATCGCGTAAACTATCCTCAATATCTTTTCTCTCTGTAATATCGCGAGAGATACCAAACAAACCCACCACCTCACCTTGAGCATTACGCATAGGGCCTTTAGAAGCCAGATAAGTACGAACACCATGAAGCGTCACTAACTCTTCTTCATAGGTTTGCAACACCATGTTTTCTATAGCAACCAGGTCGTTTTCTCTAAATTTTTTAGCGACTTCAGGGGGGAGTATGTCAGCGTCAGTCTTACCAATAATATCTTCAGCACCACCACCAAGCGCTTTTGCAGCTTCTGGGTTAACCAGTAAGTAGCGTCCTTCAATGTCCTTAATATAAATTGAATCGGAGGAGTTCTCTGCAAGCATTGCAAGCAATTGGTTACTTTGGTTTTTCTCTGCCAACATGACCAACTGTTGAGCGCGCTGTTGCTGCCTCCAAAGCATCACCAGCGTCATCATCATGGCGGAAATGCCTGCGAAAGCAATTAAACTAATCCAATACAAGCTGTTCCAAAGTTGTGCAAAAACTTCGTCTTCATCTATTTTAGCGATTAGACGCCAATCTGTTCCCTTTACTGGCACATAGGCTGCAATGACATTATGGGCGCGATAATCTTTAGCTTTTACAGTACCTGCCCCAGTATTACTTAAAGAAAATTTAGCGGGTAGAGGAGCTTCTTTAGTTGAAAATTTGAGCTTAAGTGCAGTACTTTGTCGATGTCTCAACTGATTAAGAAAAATAATCTCATCACCTTGTTGACGTACCAATAAGGTTTCTGCTGTTGTGCTGGCTGTAGGCCATGTCTGAATTAAAGGATATAAAAATTGCTTAGCTGAAACCCTTAATACAATAGCTACCGCATGTTGTTGCTCTTTCACATACATCGCAGGCAATGGGGCGATCCAATCTAAATACACCTCACCATTAGTATCAAGCATCAAATTGCTAAATTTTGTTGACTGTTGTTTAAGAGCCAAAGTAAGTAATGCTTGATTAACGTATAACGTTGGATTTTCAGTGTTGGTATTGACTAAAACTTTACCGTGCTGATCAACCAACATAAGATTGTCATACCCATAGGATTGAATATAAGTATTAAATCTACGCTTAATCTGGTTGGCGCGTTGTGGATCAAATTGGCTTTGTGAAAACTTTTGAATCTGTCTCATTAAACCATCTGATGCTAATAAAATATCAACATCACCAGAACGCTCTAGCATCCAATGTTGAATTTGATCCGCTTTAAGGTTGGCAATTACCTTTAAATCGCTGATTGCCTCATTCTCAAGCTGTGGTGCTTGTAATTTATAAAAACTAATCCCAATTAACGGAACAATCAATGTAAGTAAAGCAAAAGATGTATACATGTGATTAACTGGTGAGAAACTTCTTATTTGTTCGTAGCTAATCGCCCTCATGGCTATTTTTTCACACCAAACATTCAGCAGAAAATAGAACAGCCCACTGGTAATGGCGACAAAAAGCCAGCCTTTAACACTCATTGCAAACTCTATTTGGCCCGCCTGGCTAAACAACCTCATCACAAACTTATCTGAGAAAATTATCCAAACACCAGATAACAGCGCATAAACAAAGACTGGCTTTAGGATATCAAGGCGAGCTTTTTTTATCTGGGTAACGTCAAGCTGACCTGTTTGGGAGTTTTTTTGAAGCAAGTATTTTTGAAGGTTGTCGAGAACTAAATAAAGCAGAATGCTAGTCACAGCAATGAATAGCCAGCCCTTTAGCATACTAAACAACTCGACAAGATCTGAACTCTCAAAGAGCTGCATTAAGGCTTTATCAGAAAAAAGTATCCATACACTTGCAAGTACAGCATAAACGATGACTGGTTTAAGAATTTTAATTCGAGGAACAGTATGTTCGATGAAATTTGTAGGGAGTAGATTATTCTTATTTTTCATCGCCTAGTGCCTAGTGGACATTTTAAAACAACTAATTTTTAAGCTGTGCCTGAATCCACATCAGCAAAGCGGTTGCCAATGGCAACAAACTCATCGAGATTCTCAAGAAATACTTCAACAAGTGTTGGGTCAAAGTGCTTAGCTTTACCTGCCACAATAATATCGCGTGCAGCCTCACTGGACATCGCCACTTTGTACGGACGGACTGAGGTTAAAGCATCATATACATCGGCTAATGCCATAATACGTGCAGACAAAGGAATTGCTTCGCCAGCGAGACCATCGGGATAACCACTACCATCCCATTTTTCATGATGCCAATGTGCAATCTCCTTAGCAAAAAGTAGAAATGGCAAGGGTGTGCTCACTTCATCCTCCGCTTTCTGAATCGCATCACTGCCCAACTTAGCATGGGTTTTCATGATAGTGAACTCTTCTTCTGTTAACTTGCCCGGTTTAAGTAAAATGTAATCAGGAATACCCACCTTGCCAATATCATGCAAAGGAGCTGAGCGTGCAAGCAGATCAATATAACGATCTGTCATCAGCTCTTCATAAGGTGAGCGTTCTTTTAAGCCTGAAGCTAGGCAGTGAACATAACTTTGTGTGCGGCGAATATGATTGCCAGTCTCGGGATCGCGAATTTCAGCTAGATGCGCTAGTGCTCGGATACTGACTTGTTGCGTGAGGTCGTTTTCTGCCATGCGCTTAGCAACTTCAGCTTCAAGTAAGTCATTTTCACTCTTGAGCCACTCACGTGCTCGCTTTACATCTAGCTGCGTGCGTACACGCGCTAATACCACTGCTGGCTTAATTGGTTTAGCAATATAATCGACAGCACCAAGCCGCAAGCCTTTTTCTTCATCATCAGATTCAGATAGCGCAGTGACAAATATCACAGGAATATCTTGAGTAGCAGGATTCTGTTTTATCTGACTCAGCACGGTATAGCCATCAACTTCTGGCATCATGACATCTAGCAATATTAGATCAGGCTTAGGGGCTGCTTCCGCGATACGCAACGCACTCAGCCCGGAGGTCGCCACTAACACACGGTACGATGGCATTAACAACTCACTTAATATATGCAAGTTCTCTGCGACATCATCAACAATGAGTATGGTTTCTTTTGTTTCAGTCAGCATATTAATCTCTACATTGTTGATTTTATAAATAATTACCCCAATTTTACTGCTGGATACCGCGACTGACCATCTAGCCGCCATAAAAACTTAGTCATATTTTTATATAAAACAACGAGCAGAGGCAGGACAGGATTAGCCTTCATTCATTATGTAAGACAATTTCTAATCAATAAAAAAGAAAAAATACTCACCATATTGACATGACTATCTTACATCAAACTTCATATAGATTGTGCTTCTGTGACTGGCATCAATATGTAGTGCATGCCAGCATCACTAAACGTTTGCTTTAGTTCGGCCACTAAGCTTTGTAACTCACAAATACTAGCATGCATCATCAATTGCACTCGTTTTTGGCGACCTGCAACTTGCTCTAGCATACTCAGTTGCGAGCTGCTTTCAGCATGGTGTCTTCCATGCCCGCTTACATTACTCGAAGTAAATCCTGATATCTCGTTTTTTTGTAACAACAAATCGACTAAAACTTCTTCTAAATTCACTGGAGCAATCAGTATTAACAGGCCTTGTGGAATGGTATCCAGATTCATTTTGCAACCCCATTAAAAAATCTACGATAAAAAATTGGCAACAGCACTAGAGTCAGTAGTGTTGAACTAACCAACCCACCAATCACCACAATCGCTAAAGGTCGTTGAATTTCAGAGCCAGGGCCTGTTGCAAACAGCAAAGGAACCAACCCAAAGGCAGCAATACTCGCCGTCATCAATACAGGTCTTAATCTACGCTTAGCGCCCTCCACCACAATCGTTACCATTGCCATCCCTTGCGCTTGTAGCTGATTAAAATAACTAACCATCACAACACCATTAAGAACCGCAATCCCCAATAAAGCAATAAAACCTACCGATGCTGGGACGGATAAATATTCACCTGAAAGCCACAACGAGAGTACGCCTCCAATCATCGCAAATGGAATATTGGATAAAATTAGTAGTGCCTGCTTGACTGACCCAAACGTTGCAAATAACAATAGGAATATCAACCCAATCGCCACTGGGACGACAATCGCTAAGCGCGCAGAAGCTCTTTGCTGATTCTCAAACTGCCCGCCAAACTTCACCGCATAGCCCTCATCAAACTTCACCTCAGCTTGCACACGCTGTTTAGCCTCTTCTACAAAGCTCACCAAATCACGGTCACGTACATTGGCTGTCACCACCACTAGGCGCGCACCATGCTCTCTATCTACTTTTACAGGCCCTTCCTCGCGCTCAATTCTAGCCACCGCCGAGAGCGGTATATTCGTACCGTTAGCTAGCGTCAGCATTAAATTACCAAAATCTGTAGGCGATGCACGCAAGTCTTGGCTACCGCGAATCAACACTGGCGTCCTCCTTTGCCCCTCTTGCACCACACCCAACTGCTTACCTTCAAGCTGCGCCAGCAATATCGATTCAATCTCAGTCACACTCAAACCTAGACGACCTGCAGCCATTCGATCAATTTTAATTTGTAGATATTGCACACCACTATTTTGCGGCGTGTATACATCCTGACTACCCGGAATAGAAGATAAGATGTTAACAATCTGCTGTGCTTTAGCATCAAGCATAGGTAAGTCTGGCCCAAAAATCTTAATCGCCAAATCACCGCGCACACCTAAAATCATTTCGTTGACACGCATATCAATCGGCTGGGTAAAACTAAAAGCCAAACCCGGTAACTGGTTCATCACTTTACGCAACTCATCAATCAGCGCGTCTTTTGTTGTCATGCGCCATTCATTCATCGGTTTTAGTACCAGGAAATTATCTGTTTGATTTAGCCCCATTGGATCCAGTCCCAAATCATCAGAACCTACACGGGAATACACGCCTTTCACTTCAGGCACTTGGCTTAAAATTGCACGCTGAACATTCATATCGGTGATGATGGTTTGATGAAGGTTGATAGAAGGCAACTTCTCCACCCCAATAATAATGTCACCTTCATCCATCACAGGCATAAAAGTTTTACCTATTTGGGTATACACGACACCACTGAATGCAAGCATCACCAGCGCAGCGATCACAATCACCTTTGCATGTGCCAAACACCAAATCAACACTGGCTCATAAATGGCTAATGCCTTACGCACCAACCAAGGATTATCATGGCTGACTTCTTTTAACAAAAAGGAAGACAACACAGGAATTACCGTCAATGACAATACAAGCGAGCCAGCTAAAGCGAACATAATTGTCAGCGCGACTGGTGTAAATAGCTTACCCTCTAATCCCTGCAATGTGAGTAGTGGTAAAAATACAGTAATAATAATCAGCACGCCTGCGGTAACAGGCACACTGACCTCTCGCACCGCACGATAAATAATATGCATGCGCGGTAAAGCGCCTGCCTGTTTTTTATCTGCCAAATGAGAGACGACGTTTTCCACCACCACGACGGCGGCATCAACCAGCATGCCAATTGCAATTGCGAGCCCACCCAAACTCATTAAATTAGCAGACATGCCGAAACTGCGCATCAATAGAAAAGTAAACAACGCAGAAAGTGGCAAAATAAAAGCAATGGTCAGTGCAGCTCTAAAATTACCCAAAAATAACACCAACAAAATCAGCACCAGTACAACTGCCTCTAGTAATGCTTTCGTTACCGTATGAACGGCACGCTCAACCAAGCTACCTCTGTCATAAAATACATTAATCTTGACGCTTTTAGGCAACTGCGGTGCTATTTCGGCCAACTTGGCCTTCACCCCTTCAACCACTTTTTGTGCGTTTGCGCCACGCAAGCCCAATACCAAGCCTTGAACAGACTCACTATGACCATTACTGGTGACAGCACCATACCTTGTAATAGAGCCAATACGGACAGTAGCAACGTCTGCCACTTTAACTGACATGCCCTGATCTGTGCGTACGATAGTATTTTCAACATCCTCAATAGTTTTAAAACCACCTTCTGAGCGTACTAGCAAAGAACCCTCGCCATCGTTCAAACGTCCTGCACCACCGTTTCGGTTATTTGTCTGTAGCATATCTTGTAAGCGATCTATCGCCACACCTCGTGCGTACATCCGTGCGTTGTCTGGTACGATTTCAAAACTACGGACCAATCCACCCAAAGCGTTTACATCAGCCACACCCGCCACGGTGCGCAACTGTGGGCGAATCACCCAGTCCAACAAGCTACGACGTTCTTGCAAACTCAGCTCATCACTTTCCACAGTGAACATGAACATCTCACCTAAAGGTGTTGTCATTGGTGCCATACCGCCAGAGGCGTTGTCAGGTAAATTCGCCCAGACTGCGCTTAAACGCTCTGAAACCTGTTGCCGAGCCCAATAGATGTCGGTTCCGTCCTCAAAGTCTACCGTAATGTCAGTGAGCGCATACTTAGCGACTGAGCGAAGCCCTACTTGGTGTGGAACTCCTAACATCTCAACTTCTATGGGTGCAGTAATTCTCGCTTCTACTTCCTCTGGTGTCATACCAGGTGCTTTAACAATCACTTTAACTTGTGTCGAAGAGACGTCAGGAAACGCATCAATTGGCAATGACTGATAAGCAAACACCCCTGCAGCGGCTAAACCAACTGTAGCTATCATCATTAACAAACGTTGCGTCAGCGCAAACTGAATCAGCTTAGCTAACATCATTCACCCCCTAATCCCAACCAAGTACCTTTAATTGCAGCGATACCGCTCACTGCAATTTTCTCTGTACCAACAAAGGGCGCATCGACTACAGCATCATCTCCTTGCTCAGAAATAATCGTGACTTTAATTGGTTTGAAACCGGCTTGAGTCTGTGCAAAGACCAAAGCACTCGCTCCTTGTCTTGCAAGCGCTGATTTTGGCACACTAAAATATTGCGATTGACCGCCTAGGTTAATTTCAGCTTCAACAAACTGTCCCGGCGATAACTTTTCCGCACCTTTTGTAATTTCGGCACGTAAATGCAGTGTCTGATCTGCTTTGTTAACACTACGAATCACTGCGATCAAATGTCCACTCGCTTGCAATTTAGGCACCTGTACTTGCATCCCTTCTTTTACAAACGGCAACCCTTCCAGTGGGGCGTGAATTTCAAGCCACAACGGCGACATTTTGGCAATCCGATATATCGGCATCGTCATATCAACACGTTGCCCCGTTGTCACCATTTGCTCTAATACTTGGCCAGAAATTGGTGCCACTAAACTCAGTCCACTCATCATACCTGCTGATGGGCTTAACTTTGAGATAGCTCCATCACTCATACCAGCCAACTTTAACGCTTGCTTACGTTGAGCTAAATTAGCGCTAGCTTCATCATGCGCACTTTCGGTTTCTAGATATCGACGTTGGGCGATAATCCCATCCTTCAACAACTCCGTGTCGCGCGCTAAAGCTTTGGTAGCGAGTCTTTTTTGTGTTAACGCTTGTAAATAATCACGCTGCAACCCTAACAAATCAGGGCTAATTAAATGTGCAATTACCTGCCCCTTCTTAACGGTCTGTCCAGCAGCAACGTGCATCTGATCTAACAATCCTGACTGCGGGGCACTCACAATGCGCTCCTGGCCAACAGGAATTACAATCTCAGCGGGAAAGCGACGGCTACTTAATAGGTTATTTTTACCGACAGGTGCAACCACCACACCTAAACTCTTCTGCTGCGCCAAACTCATCAACACATCGGCAGCGTTTACATTGCCAATGAAAATTACAAACATGCTGATTAATGATAAAAAATAGTTCATGGGAACACTCCTACTGTTTGGTTATAACGGGCAACATCCCACTGCACTTGTATTTTCTGACTGGTCAATATTCGCTCGGTCTCAAAAGTGCGCGCTTGAACTCTCAGCAGACTCACCAAATCTGTCTCACCCAATTGAAACGCTTTGCGTGCAAGCCTCAAGCTCTCATCAGCAATCATATATTGCTTGCTCGCCAATGCTAATTCAGCACGACTGACCTCTAGATTATGCTCAGCTTCATGCATCGCTGTTTCTAATGTGTATTGAAGCGCCGCCTGCTCACTTAAGGCATTTCCAACGCCCTGCTCTGCCGCAGCCTTAATCGGAGCAGCTCTCGCATCACCGCCAAAAGGTATACGCAATTTAACCCCAACACTTTCATTAGCGGCCACATCAAAGGCACCCTTAATGCTACGCATATTCAACAGTAACTGTAGATTTTCACGCCCCTCAACTTGTGCAAGCTCTCGTTCAGTTTGTGCCAAACTAAGTTTAGATTGAGCTTCAAGCCAGATTGGGGATTGCTGATAATCACTTAACGTAGATTGTTGCTCTACAAAATCGGCGGGAATCTCGCGCAATCCAGTCAGTACATAATAACGATGACGTGCATGCATCACCTCAGCCTCAGCGCGTAAGTGCTCCTGTTCTGCACGTAATGACTCTTGTTGCGTCAACATCACATCAGTTTTAGGTACCTCACCGGCTGAGAATCTTTTTTGCACATCTTGCTGAAGTTGATGAGCAACCTCCAACTTATTCCTTGCAAGCACTAAATGGCTCTCATTCAAAGCCAGCGTCCAAAGCGTATCACGCAGCAAACCAGCCACCTGTAGCTTCAAACTTTCACGACTAGCCGTCAACGTGCTGCCACTCATATCAGCAACTTTTAAACGCTTATCACGCTGAGTCGGCATCCATACTGGCAACTCCAACTCCGCTTGCCACTCACGCTCACCACGACTACCACCTAAAGCATCATTTTGATGCATTACACTCATCGCAGGTGCTGAGGGCAGCATGGCATGCGCTAGTGTTTGCTTAGAAGTCACCCAAGCGTCCCTGGACTGTAAAGTAGACTGCATGGGGTTACGCAAAAAAGTCTTCTCTAACACCTCAGATAAACTTAAGCTTTGATTCACACTCAGCGTATCAAGGTGACGAATCTCAAGATTATCTGAACCTGAAGAGATAGGCGCAGACTTACCTTCCATGCGCATTGGCTCAGCATGCAACATATTGAAATTAGCAACAGAGAATGCTATCGCTAGCCAGTATCGGCAAAAAATAGGCATGACATACTCCTAAAAAAAACAGAAAATCATTCGTGATTAACACGAATGTTAATACTCAAGTTTTTTTAGAATAGAGGTGGGGCACGTGGCCCAGCGACAGACTTTAAATAAGGGGGAATGCAGGCATGAGCTGTGCGCTCATATCGGTAGGATCGTACAGAGAAAACTAACAGAGGAATGATAAAAAGCATTAAAAACAAAGGGGCAGGCAATACCTCAATATTTTTAATCAAAGCCTTATCCACCCCAATAGTCTCTATGTCGCTGACATTTTTAAGGGTGTGTACAGTATCGTGAAGCTCAAGCAAACCGTCATCATGCATATGCAAACCATGTCCGTAGGCATAGGTGTCTGCCTGAACATGGGCATGAATAAAAGGGGTAAATGCTTGCAGAATTGCAAACCAAACCACCACTATCCATAATAGTTTTTTATTTAAACCTCTTAGCATTAAATAAATGTATCAGCTATTAAGGATGATGACAAACGAATTGTATTTAATACGTTTTTTTTCTAGGGGTATAAGTATGGTGGCTATCAATATGTCTAAATGTGATGCGTCCATTGTTAACGTCATATGGAGACAACTCAAGTGTGACTTTATCGCCTGCTAAAATACGAATATGATTCTTTTTCATCTTGCCACCCGTGTAGGCAACCAAGGTGTGACCATTATCTAAGGTCACACGATAACGTGAGTCCGGCAATATTTCCATCACCACGCCACTCATTTCAATTAACTCTTCTTTTGCCATTGCTTTGCTCCAAAATCATGTAAGACCCGTGTTAAAGCAACAAGCTAATCAAAAGTTGATGCAATCGTAAAACATTGGGAATAGTGTGTATAAAAATTGTATACGCAAGCACTACTTAACGCACGCGCACTATAGCCCTACAAGCTTAATTTAGCAAGCTAAACAGTTAAATAAGTACCTGATTTTTATCACTATCAAGCTTTACCCTATAAATATAATTCAAAATGTGCTTGACAGGTTCCCAAATTGTCCGTAAAAAGCAATGTAGGCGTTTGAATTTTTAATTTTTTGGTCTTTCGTGGATTGATAGTATTTAAAAACCCGAACTTTCAGGGTGCCTCCCTTTTTTAAAAAGTATGGAATAAGATATGGCAACAGGTTTAGTAAAATGGTTTAATGACTCTAAAGGTTTTGGTTTCATTACTCCTGACGCAGGTGGTGACGATTTATTCGCACATTTCTCAGCTATCAACGATAGCGGCTACAAAAGTTTGAAAGAAAACGATCGCGTATCTTTCGACGTGACTGACGGACCAAAAGGTAAACAAGCTTCTAACATTCAGAAGGTTTAGTACTTAAAGAATCCATTTAAAATGACCCTTTATCGGGTCATTTTTTTTGTCTATATTTTTGCTAATTCTTGGCGCTGAGTGGCGAACTATCTTAGTTAAGCTAAATAATTGTGGTTAAATTGACACCATAGTAAGATGACAGCTTGTTACAAGTTAAACAACATGTAACAATCACCCAAAAGGATTAATCAGCGCGGATCTTATGGAACAAAAACTCACATCTCTTGAAATCGCTCGTCAGACTTTAATTCAGCTGTCAAAAAGCCAAAGACCGCCTACTCCCGAGAACTACAGACTAGTTTATGACGAAATTGCTGGCGTGGCTTCTGCCAATAGCAAAGCAATTTTAGACAATACGCTCAACAAGGTATTGCTAGAAAAAAGTAAAGAAAACGCTAAATACGCAACAGTTGCAAAAAGAATTTCAAGTCTAATCGACAAACATGATGCTGTTAATTTAGATAAACAACTTCGTGCACTTATCTCTAGCGATGCTGAAAACGAAAGTAACATTCAGTGGGGCACACTCCTACGCTACTTACTGAAACAACTAGACTTAAATCACACAGGAATAACCGCCGCATCTAAAAAAGATAGCCTGAATCGTGTTATCTCGAATTTTGCAAATGATTCATCTCAACTGGCAGAAAAAGTTCAGGCACTCATTACGTCTTGGGGTGAAGGAAAAGCTGCTGATATTGAAATATCTGCTAACAGCACGGCAAAACCAATCCACAATGGCCAATCATCTAAAAATAATGATGTATCTGCATCCGTTGATCCCCTCACTGATAAAAGCGATGTCAATCATGCAGATGTCGCAACAGCTTGGCGCGATATATTGATCAGAACCATTAGAATTCTCGTACTGCCGAAATTTACAGATTCACCGAGCGCAACAAATCGTGTTGAGGAGTTAATTAAAGAAGCTGAAACCGCACACACACTTGAGCAAATTAACCAACTCAATGGTGCTTTACGGTCAACCCTGCTTCGAGCAGAAATGCAAACAGATGCACAACGTAGGATGCAGGAGGCGCTGATTGAAATACTGCGCCTGCTTGTTGCCAGCATGGCTGATTTAACGATTGAAGATCAATGGTTACATGCTCAAATTGTCATTGTTAAAGAAATTGTTTCCAAACCACTCAAAATTGATACTGTTTATAACGCTGAAAGTAGCCTGAAAGAGCTTATTTTCAAGCAATCTCAGATTAAACCAGGTCTGATTGAAGCCAAAGAAACGCTCAGAAGCATGGTAAGCACCTTTGTTAGCCGACTAGCTGACATTACCACCTCTACAGGTAACTACCAAAACAAGATTCAGCAATACCATGCCCAAATCAATGCGGTAGAAGACATTTCTGAGCTCAACACCATATTGGAAAGTTTAGTGGGTGATATTGGCGAAATGAACAATGAGGCAAAAGCCAATCATGTCACCCTATTGGAGTCACAGAAAAAGGCGGAAGAAGCTGAAAAGAAAATCAACGAACTCACACTTAAGCTTGATTATATTAGTGAGGCTGCGCACGAAGACTTCTTAACTGGGGCATTAAACAGACGCGGTATGGATGAGGCTCTTATTCGTGAATTTGAACGCTCTGACAGGCACGGCACACCACTTTCGCTTGCAATGTTGGATGTTGACCACTTTAAGAAAATTAATGACACCATGGGCCACTCTACTGGTGATAAGGCGCTCGCTCATTTATCTAAAGTGGTTAAAAGTATCTTACGTAGCACTGATGTACTGGCTCGCTACGGTGGCGAAGAGTTTGTTATTTTACTACCGGGATCAAACCAGAAAGATGCTGTGACGGTTGTTTCTGGCTTACAACGCGATTTAACCAAAAACTTTTTCTTGCACAACAACGAGCGCGTACTGATTACCTTTAGTGCGGGGGTTGCAGAGCGTTTGTATGGGGAATCAGTAGATAGTGTTTTACCGCGTGCTGATGCAGCGCTTTATTTAGCAAAACAATCCGGCAGAAACCGTGTGATTGGTGCAGATCAACCCGTAACCAATATTGAATAGTCAGCAATAGTTTGTCATGCTGCTGATGAAGCTAACAACGCGTGGTGTCTGAGGTAACGAAACAGCGTAACCATATTAATGATTGATGGTTGATGATAAAAAAAAGGGCTAACCTAATGGTTAGCCCTTTTTACTTATGACGGATACTTAACAGCTAGGCCTGTGTAAGAATCCACTTCACAATCGTTTTGATGTCATCATCTTTGACTTGAGGACTATTGGGCGGCATTGCCATTTTGCCCCAAACACCACCCCCGCCAGCTTTTACTTTGGCAATCAATTTAGCCTCAGCAGACGCATCACCTTTGTACTTCGTCGCAATATCTTTGTACGCTGGCCCAATGATGGCATTTTGTATGCCGTGACACATGAGGCAGCCACTTTTTTGTGCAAGCTTTTCTGCTGGATCCGCCGCATTTACCGTTTGAGCACTCAACATCAAGGCGCTCAACAATACTGCTTTATTTAATAATTTATACATAATGGTATCCTTATGACTAAATGTTATAGGCTAAATACATTCATTGCACCACCACCAGGTGCAGCGTTGTACTTAACGAGATCTTTATAACCACCAGCAGCACCTAAGCCATCAGTAGCATTAGTTAACCCTAGGTTCATCGCCACACCAGCCCAGCCACCAATGCCAGACAATACACCTACGTATTGCTTACCTTTATGGCCGTAAGTAATGGCATTACCAACAACGCCAGAACCTACTTGGAACTTCCATAACTCTTTACCTGAGTTAGCATCAACCGCTTTAAACCAACGATCTAGTGTGCCGTAGAACACTAAGTTAGTTGAGGTAACGAGTGCGCCACCCCAAGCTGAGAACTGCTCTTTTTTGTACCAAGCTGATTTACCTTTTAAGCCATCCCAAGCCATAAAACCACCCATTACGCCATCTGGTCCAGGGAACATGGTTAAGGTTGACCCTACCCAAGGCTGCCCAGCAACGTATTTAGACTCAACTGGCTCGTAAGTCATACAAACATGGTTAAGCGGTACGTAGAACATCCCAGTTTTTGGTGAGAATGCCGCAGGTTGCTGATCTTTTACACCTAACGCTGAAGGACAAATTCCTAGTGCGTTGTAATCTTGGTGAGTTGAAAATTTAGGATCTTTTATTGGTGTACCAGTTTTAAGGTCAACACTTGATGCCCAGTTAACAAACGGATGCATTTTATTAGCAACTAGCAATGAACCATTGGTACGGTCAAACGTGTAACCGAAACCGTTACGATCGAAGTGGCTAGCAAGTTTTTTGCCTTTAGAATCCCACAGGATGATTTCATTCATACCGTCGTAATCCCACTCATCATGGGGGGTCATTTGATAACCCCATTTCGCCATACCTGTATCTACATCGCGTGCAAAAATCGTCATCGACCACTTGTTATCGCCAGGGCGTACATCTGGGTTCCATGTACTTGGGTTACCTGTACCGTAGTACATCAAGTTCAATTTCGTGTCATATGAGTACCAACCCCAAGTAGGGCCGCCACCATTCTGCCAGCCATCTTTTCTTGCTTGTGGTTTGAGCCACGTTTTAATACCAAGATCTTTCTCTGGGAATTTCAATTGGTCTTTAGGTAAAGCTTGAAATGAACCGCCAATTTTATTGCCGCCGTTAACATCTTGATAAAGTGATAACGCGCTGTAGTGCGGATTATCTTTATTAAAATCATCACCAATCAATACATCTTGGTCAGAGCCTGTGCTGTATGCACGCCATACCAAAGCACCGTCTTTAATGTTATATGCCGTGATATAACAACGCACCCCATACTCGCCACCTGAACAGCCTGTAATCACTTTGTCTTTAATCACATGTGGTGCATTGGTATTTGATGCGCCTTCTTTAGTATTGGTAACTTGCGTATCCCATATTTTTTTACCAGTTTTAGCATCTAACGCGACTAAAAGACCATCATTTTGTTGCAAGAAAATCTTGCCATCTCCATAACCCAAGCCACGGTTTACGTTATCGCAACATAGTAAAGCCTGTACTGATGGATCTTGTTTAGGAAAATAAGACCAAAGAATTTTTTGATTATTATTTAAATCTAGTGCGTAGATGTTGTTAGGAAACGCGGTATGGATATACATCACACCATTGATCACCAATGGCGCACCTTCATGACCACGATTAACACCTGTTGCAAATGACCAGGCAAGTTTCATGTTTTTCACATTGCCTTTATTGATTTGGCTTAGACGGCTATAACCAGTATTGCTAAAATCCTTACGTGGATGTGCCCACTGATTATCATCATTCATGAGTGTTGATAATTCATCTGCAGCAAAAGCTGGTGTGCTTAACATGCCAAATAGACCAGCGCTTAAAGCGATGCTCAAGCCAAGTCTACGTTTAAATTGATGATTCATTTTGCATCCCCAAATTATAAAAATTATTTAAGTTACGTATTACTAATTTCATGCATTGAAACGACATTGGTAACAGTGCTAATATTGCAATGGGCATGCCAATACAATAAAAAGCCATCATTTAAATAAATTTTCATAAAAAAATTATTTAAAATCAATAAACTAAAAATCTCATGGAAATAGATATTGCTTCCATGTTGAATGCATTTAACTTTGAACACTGTGTCAAAATTGAACATCTGTCACGTGACAGGTGTTCAATCATTTAAGGTAAGTAGCCAACAATATGAGCAATGCCACAACAGATAAATCCCCAGCTATCCTGCAAGCCAGAAAAGAGTTTTTGAGCAATGGCAATGTAGAGCAAGGGGCGATTGCTGAAGCGATTGAGCGCTCATGGAGGCGTTGTCTGGCAAATGGTATCGACACAAACTCACCTCCAAGTTTGGAAGTCGTTACCGCGCAAGAGCTTGCTCTAAAACGTGAGCAAAATCAGCAACTGCTTAAACTTGCACAACCTGAGATGGAAACGCTCAACGAGCAAATCGCACATACGCGTAACGTGGTGATATTAACGGACGATGAAGGCGTGATTCTGCATAGCCTTGGCGGGCATCACTTTCTTAATGAAGACCAACGCATTGCTTTATCTGCTGGCGCATCTTGGCATGAGGACCATAGAGGCACCAATGCGATTGGTACTGTGCTAATTGAGCAATCAGCGCTCACGGTACAAGGTGCCGAGCATTTTATGGCATACCATCACTCATTAAGCTGTTCTGCCGTCCCTATTTTTGGTGCTGAGAATCAGCTGATTGCCACATTAGACGTTTCTAATGACTCCAACACATCACAGCAACATACCTTAGCGTTGATAAAAATGTCTGCGCAGATGATTGAGAATCGACTATTTTTAGCGAGCCATCAAGGTGATGTGGTACTACATTTTCATGCTCGCCCTGAGTTTATCGGCACACTATGGGAAGGCGTCGCTATTTTTACGGAAGGTGGTCAACTGGTCGCAATCAATAGAAGCGGCCAATTTCAGCTAAGCTTAAACACAGGCGCCTCTAACGCGAACAACGCGCGCGCTTATCCTCAAATTAATTTTAATCAATTGTTTGATATTCCATTCACAAGCCTATTAAGACAGACAGGGAGCGCGGATAAGTTAATCGTTCCATTAAGGTTAAATAATGGTGCACGTATTTATGTACAAGGAGAACTGCTACATAAAAAACAACGGATTAGCACTACACCTCCTGCTATCGTCAAAAGAACCAGTGCTGCCAATCTGGATTTATTAGATAGTGGTGATTCAAAAATTTCACGTGCTATACAACAAATAAAACAAGTGTTGTCACGAGACATCCCTATTTTGATTCAGGGTGAAACGGGGGTTGGTAAAGAGTTATTCGCACGCGCGATTCATGAAGCGAGCGCACAGCACAAAGGCCCATGGATTGCCGTGAATTGTGCAGCATTACCAGAAGGCTTAATTGAAGCGGAATTGTTTGGCTATGAAGAAGGCGCTTTTACGGGTGCACGGCGTAAAGGTAGCCCTGGCAAAATTGAGCAAGCGAACGGCGGTACCTTATTTTTGGATGAAATTGGCGATATGCCACTCTCGTTACAAGCAAGGTTACTGAGGGTGCTCCAAGAGCGTACCGTTACCCCTTTAGGCAGCACAAAAACTATTCCTGTTAACTTTTCGCTGATTAGTGCTACCAATTTAAAACTAAAAGAGAAAGTAGAATGTGGCGCGTTCCGTAGCGATCTTTATTACCGACTTAATGGCTTGAGCGTAGCACTGCCACCATTGAGAGAGCGTTCAGACTTACTCGCATTGATTGATGTTATTTTACATATCGAGCAAGCTGGCAACATAGAAATTACCCCTGAAGTCATGGGGATATTCAAAGCACATTCATGGCCAGGCAATATCCGTCAGTTACATAATGTCCTACGGACGGCATTAGCATTGGCAGATGGATCGCCTGTTAGCACACTGCACCTGACCCAAGATTTTATTGATGAGATATCCACGCCGCTACTGGCAAACATCAATGACTCACCGTCGAAATCGTTAGATTTAGGTGACGTAACAAGTCACGCAATACAACTTGCCATGCAGGCTGAGTCTGGCAATATTTCGGCGGTAGCACGCAAGCTTGGCATCAGCCGTAACACGCTTTATCGCAAACTAAAAACGATGGGGCTTAGCTAAACTTAAAACCTATATTAAAGCTTATTGAGTATAGCGCTGTCGATAAAATTACTTGCCATCACTCTGCACAGCTTTAATGTCCCGATGCCACAAAGTGGCAGCGCCAAACATGAGATAATTAAAAGCAGAAATGGCTAAATAGCATAGAGCAACTTCCGAAATAAAATCACCAATCGGCTTATCTTTAACCACTACATAAATTAAGCCAAGCACCATCAAGATGGTGGCAGCAATGGTGAGTATATTGGTAATTCTTTTGAGTAATATCGCCATATAAATTTTAAATCCACCCTTAATAAACACGTAAAATCTATTCACGTCTAACAACACTATACTATCACTCGCGATATGCCAGCATGACCTACGTCATGCTAGAACACTAATCTTTAAGTAAAATATTTTTTAGTCATATTAACTGCGCCTTCTCTTAAAAGCGCAATTAAGCGCTAAGTCATGAAAAGGATGATGTCAATGATAGGCATATTACTAGCGGCTGGATTTTCACGTCGATTCGGGTCGTCTGACAAGCTATTGCAAGCCCTGCCAGATGGTCGCCCAATCGCAGTGGCCTCGGCTCAGAATCTCATTGAGGCAATGCCAACTAGCATTGCGGTAGTGCGGGCAGAAAATACTCAGCTTGCTGAGTTATTACTTAGCATTGGCTTTAACATTGTGGCATGTGAAGAGAATAAGCAAGACATGGCAGATAGCCTAGCGATGGCCATTCGTTTCTCATCTAAGTTTGAAGCTGCAAAAGACGGTTTTGTGATTGCTCTGGCAGACATGCCATATATTAAACCTGCTACGATTAGCGCGGTTGCTGAGCAGCTATCAAATCATACTAATCATTCAATTGTCATCCCTACCTATGAGGGGCAACGTGGCCACCCAGTTGGCTTTGCTGCCGAATATCGTAGCGAACTAGAAAACCTACATGGTGATGAAGGTGCGCGCGCTATTATCAAACGATATCCAGATGCAGTTTATATGCTGCCATGCAAGGATGCGGGAATTTTAACGGACATTGATATACCCGCAGATTTAAAACGCTAAGCCGCGCAACTTACTTGGTTTACCAAACCAATCGTCGTCTGTTGCGCCCGCACTTGAATCAACTCAGCAAGAATGGCAACGGCAATTTCGGCAGGTGTACGGCTACCGATGCGTAACCCCACTGGGCCGCGCATCGTTGCAATTTCTGATTCACTCAAATCAAACATACGTAAACGTTCACGGCGCTTTTCCTGATTTTTGTGTGAGCCAAGCGCACCTACATAAAATGCATCTGACTTCAGCGCTTCAAGCAAGGCCATATCATCTAGCTTAGGATCATGCGTCACCGCCACTATCGCCGTATGTGCATCTGGGGCAATATCCAGCACCACATCATCAGGCATTCCGTATACCCAAGTCGCGCCTTCTACATGCCACTCATCTCGAATTTCTTGGCGTGGCTCACATACCAACACATCAAAATCTAATGCTTGCGCCATACTCGCTAGCGTAGCGCCAAGTTGATTAGCGCCAATAATCAATAAGCGCCATTGCGGGCCAAAGTAGGTATGAAACCAATCCCCCTCTATTCTCGGCGCCCCTTCAGGTAATACTTCCGTGAGCTTGATTTCCCCTGTGCTAATGTTTACAGAGCGTTTGGTCAGTTTACGATGACGTAGGTTCTGAATAATCGGTTCCAACTGAGCTACGCCATTCAATGGCTCTACAAATATCTGTAATTGCCCGCCGCATGGGATTCTAAAGCGCTGTGCATCTTCACGACTAACGCCATACTCCATGATTGTAGGTTGAGTGGGCAACGTTCGATTGCGCGCTTTATCAGCTAAATCATCTTCAATACAACCACCAGAAACTGAGCCGATCAAATGCCCATCTTCTCGCACCACGAGCACCGCACCAGGCAAACGTGGCGCAGAGCCCCACGTCTTTACTACGGTAAACAAATGCGCCTGATAACCGTCATTCAGCCAATCAAGCGCTCTGTCTAATACTTCTAAGTCTGCTGATTTCAAAGGATTAAGCCAGCTGATTGCCAATCGGCAATTGACGGATGCGTTTGCCTGTAGCCGCAAAAATTGCATTCGTCACCGCAGGGGCAACAGGCGGCAAGCCAGGCTCACCAACGCCACCCATTTTTTCAGTGCTTTGCACGATGTGTACTTCAACCTTAGGCATATCGCTCATACGCATCACGAGATAGTCATGGAAGTTAGATTGCTGAACCTTACCTTCTTTAAAGGTAATTTCACTTTGCATGGCAGCTCCTAAGCCAAAAGAAATCGAAGATTCCATTTGTGCTTTTAGAGAATCAGGGTTTACTGCAAGACCGCAATCAATCGCGCACACCATACGATGCACTTTCACTGTGCCTTGATCAACAGAGACTTCCGCGACCTGCGCAACAAAACTGCCAAATGACTCATGCACGGCAATTCCTCTTGAAACCCCTTTAGGCAATGGCTTGCCCCACTCGGCTTTCTCAGCGGCTAAATTAAGTGCAGCTAAATGACGTGGATGACCTTTCAGAAGCGCACGACGGTAATCTAATGGATCTTTCTTCGCACTATGTGCAAGCTCATCAATCAAACTTTCCATCACAAATGCAGAGTGGCTATGGCCAACTGAACGCCACCAAAGCACAGGAATACCAGTTTTCACGGTATGTAAACTCACATGATAGTTAGGAATTTGCTTCAAATACGGTGAATCTGCAATGCCCTCTACTGAGGTAGCATCAACGCCATCTTTAATCATAAAAGCTTCGAATGGTGTCCCTAACATAATTGACTGACCTACCGTCACTTGCTCCCAAGCTGCTGGAAAACCATTGGCATCCACACCGATTTTAGCCTTGTGCAAATACATCGGGCGATAATAACCACCCTGCACATCATCCTCACGACTCCACACTGTTTTCACTGGCACACCTGCCGCTTTAGCCACTTGCACCGCCTCTGACACAAAGTCAGCCGCTGGATTTGCACGTCGCCCAAAACCACCGCCTAAGAAAAGCGTATGGATTTTGACCTGCTCGGGCTTAAGTCCTAATATTTTTGCCGCAGCTTGCTGGTCTGTTGTTTGCATTTGCGTGCCTGTCCAGATTTCACAAGCATCTTTCTCAATACGGACTGAACAGTTGAGCGGCTCCATCGGTGAATGTGCTAGATAGGGCAATGCGTATTCAGCTTCGATTAACTTATTAGCTTTAGATAACGTAGCTTTGCTATCACCCAATTGTGCTGCGACCAAGCCAGGGTTAGCCGCTTTGCTTCTAAAGTCCTCAAGCATCGCTTTTGAATCAAGGCCTGCGTTGGGACCTAAATCCCATTCGACCTTCAGTGCTTCACGGCCTTGTTTTGCTGCCCAATAATTATCAGCCACCACCGCAACACCCGTAGGCACTTGCACCACCTGCTGAACACCTTTGACTTGCTTGGCAGCACTTACATCAAAAGACTTTACTGAGCCACCAAATACTGGTGAACGCGCCACCATGGCAGTCATCAAGCCATCGAAATGAACATCCTGCCCAAATACCGCAGTGCCATTTATTTTTTCCGGGCCATCCAGACGCTTAGTCGCCTTGCCGATCACTTTCCAATCTTTAGGGTCTTTTAGCGTAACGGCTTTCGGCGTTTCTAACTTGGCTGCAGCTTCAGCGAGATCGCCATAGCTAATTTTCTTGTCGCCGCTAATGACAAAACCATTTTCTGTTTTAAGATTAGCAGCAGGAACATTTAATTGCTCAGCAGCGGCACCAATTAATAACTGTCGCGTCAGCGCGCCAGCTTGACGATAGCGGTCAAACTCAGACCAAGTGGTAGAAGATCCACCCGTGATTTGAATGCCGTAAGCAGTATGAAGATATGCAGGGGATGCAGAAGCATGTTCTACTCTAATCTTGCTCCAATCGGCATCCAACTCCTCCGCAATCAACATAGGCAATGTTGTCCAAATGCTTTGACCCATCTCGCTATGTGCAAGCATCACAGTAATTGTATTGTCAGTGCCAATCCGTAAAAAGGCGTTTGGTGCTGGGAGCTTTGCCTCACCCGCATTGCCAGTTTCTTTCGCTGCGCCAGGCAGTAAAAAGCGTTTAGCTTGAGGAATTGAAAACGCGATCACAAGACCACCAACGACTAACGCTGAGGCTTTAATAAAAGTACGTCTAGAGATATTTAAAGGTGCAGTCATGAATATCTCCTTAAGCTAATTTAGTTGCCGCAGCGTGGATCGCTGCACGGATACGTGGATAAGTGCCACAACGGCAGATATTTCCGCTCATGGCTGCATCAATATCGGCATCAGTTGGTGTTTGGTTGTTAGTCAGCAAAGCTGTCGCGGCCATAATTTGGCCGGATTGGCAGTATCCACACTGCACCACATCAACCTCACTCCAGGCCGCTTGCACCGCTTGGCCAACTTTATCATTTTGAATATCTTCAATCGTGGTAATTTTTTTACCAACTGCAGCAGCGATAGGCGTAACACACGAACGAATCGGCTCCCCATCTAAATGAACCGTACAGGCACCACATTGCGCCATGCCACAACCAAACTTGGTACCAGTCAAATGCATGACATCTCTTAATGCCCATAATATCGGCATATCGTCAGACACGTCTAGCTTCTCTTCTTTACCATTGATATTCAAAATAATCATGATGGCTTACCCTCTAATTTGTTGTTTCAATATTGATTTTATAAACTTAATACGGCAATTATCGTGTAATGCTAAATAACAATAAATGTAAAAATAGCACTATCTCATACTGTTAACTATCATTATATGGAATAATTTGGAATTGATAATTCCAAATTATGGATTACTTATTCATGCAAAATCAATTAGAAATGCTACGTATATTCAAAGCAGTAGCAGAATCCGCCAATTTTAAAGAAGCCTCAGTCCGTCTAGGCATTTCACCACAATCTGTCACTCGCGCCATCAAAGAGTTAGAAGAACGCGTTGGTGAACCTCTGTTTTACAGAAGCACACGTAACACTACCATTACCGAATTTGGTAAGCAAATGGCACTGAAAAGTGAAGGTGTGATTGAGCAAGTGGATGCACTCTTCCAGCTGAATCAGCACACACATGCACCGAAAGCAATAGAAGGCTCAGTTAAAATAACGATGCCAAGCACATTTGGACGCCAATATTTACTACCAGCCCTCACTGCGTTTGCAAAAGAGTACCCGAACATTCAGCTAGACCTTAGATTCTCCGACCTAATTGATAATGTCGTGGCTGATCAAATGGATATTGGGGTACGTATCGGTTTTTTTAGCAACAACAGAAATGTTGCAAGACGTGTGAATGAGATTAAATTTCATATAGTAGGCGCGCCTGCGCTGATAGAAAAAACCGGCATTCCTAATCAAGTCAACGATTTATGTGGAATGCCATACACAGGACTTATTGACCAAAATACAGGCAGAATGTGGCCTTGGTCTTTTGCGAACGAGCCTGACTGTTTTCCTAGCACGCCAGCCTTTATTACAGATGACAACGAAGCTGAGTTAGCAGCAGTGCTAGCAGGAATTGGTTTTGGTCAGCTCTCTGATGCTATATGTAAAAAATATATCCAAAATGGCCAGCTCGTTTCTGTATTGGCAGATCAAGCACCCGCCCCATGGGGTATTTATGTGTACCGTCCACAGCGAGGCCCTGTGGCGGAACGCGTGAGAATCGTATTTGATTATTTAGCAAAATCACTCAGTGAGATTAAGTTTGGGTAGACACAGACAGCGTTTTTAAAAACAGTTTGAATTAAACAACAAGATAAGTTTCAAATACAGCAACATGATCAACAAACACTTTTGAGTAACTTACATCATATCAATTAGCACCAAGGAGTCATTTATGTCAGAAAACTATCAAGTACTCATCACTGGCGCCAACCGTGGCATTGGCCTGGAGTTCGCTAGCCAATATGCACGTGATGGCTGGATGGTATTAGCATGTTGCCGCTCACCACGAGATGCAAGTGCATTACAAGCATTGGCAAAAACACATGCAAACATACAAATATTGCCATTGGATGTTGCCGACTTTGCTCAAATTGATGTTTTAGCGCTTCAGCTAAAAGATTTAAAAATAGATCTACTCATTAATAATGCAGGTATTTACCCAGATAGCAGCACAGATGATATCAATACCAACGATTGGCTAGATGCGTTTAAAGTGAACAGTATGGCGCCATTGAAAATGGCAATGGCTTTTGCGCCTCAGCTTGCCAATAGCCAGCTCAAAAAAATTGCCACACTCTCTAGCAAAATGGGTAGCCTAGACGATAACACCAGTGGTGGTAGTTATATTTACAGAAGCTCAAAAGCGGCAGTGAATATGGTGATGAAAAGCTTATCGATAGACTTACAACCGTTAGGCATTACCGTCGTCACCTTACACCCAGGCTGGGTGCAAACCGAAATGGGCGGTAGCAATGCATTAATCGACACTAAAACAAGTGTTACTGGCTTACGCAAGGTGATTGAACAATCAAACCTAAATACAACAGGGCAATTTATTGCCTACGATGGGCAAGCCATCAGATGGTAAATATCCTGAGGCACTAAAACTAACTGAGGTTTGAATGAATAGTCGTTTTGTATATTGGGGCAGCACGATGATGCTACCAATATTAATCGATGCTTATCCCAATCTTTGTATTGAAACTGATGATTAGCACCAACTACTCCATCAGCGCAACGGACTTAACTTGCAACCATACGGCCTGACCAGTAGCAATTCCCAATGATGCAACAGCACGTTTGGTCAAACGAGATAACAACATCACATTCCCAACCTTCACTCTCACCAGTGCTAGGCTGGGGTGATTGTCGTCAGCAATCGCATCAACAACGCCCTGAAGCACATTTTGAATGCTACTTTGGCTTGGTATTTCTGTGGCTAAACTCACATCTCTTGCCAACACCTGTACTCTTACCCGCTTACCAATAGAGAACGCCTGATCATGCGTCCAAAGGCTACCTCCATCAAATGCTACGCGTGCTAAATGCCACGACGAATCAATCTCAACTACTGTTGCGTCCAACACTAGACCAGCATCCTGACCTAAATGAATGGGCAGGTCGAGTCGCGCCAGTGTATCAGCCAAGGAACCACTAGCCAGCACATGACCTTTTTCCATCACAACAAGATAATCAGCTAGCCGAGCCACCTCATCAGCAGAATGGCTAACATAGATGACAGGTATTTTTAGCGCTTCATGCAAGCGCTCCAGATAAGGAATAATTTCTTGCTTACGCTTCAAGTCTAGTGCGGCTAACGGCTCATCCATCAACAGGATACTAGGATTAGCCGCAAGCGCCCGTGCAATACTCACGCGGCTACGCTCACCACCAGAAAGTCGATCTGGTTTTCGATCAAGTAAATGTGAAATACCTAACAGCTCAATGGCTTGATCTAAGCTCACTTTTTGGTCATCTGCTATGCGTCGTTTGCCGTATAAAAGATTACCCATGACGGTAAGGTGAGTAAATAAACTAGCCTCTTGAAACACATAACCTAAGCCACGCTTGTGAGTAGGCAGCCAATGCCGCTCATCTTGCCAAATTGCGCCATTCACAATCAGGCGTCCTTCGGGCGCTTTTTCCAGACCTGCAATACAGCGTAACAAAGTAGTTTTACCAGACCCAGAATCGCCGAATAAAGCAATGACACCGCGTGCAGGTAAGTGCAAATCAACATTGAGATTGAATGTCTGCCAGTCTAGTTTAAAACGTGCTTCAATGCCCTGCATGCTAGCCTACTCTCTTCGCGCTTGGTCGCCATGTGTATACGCACAGCAATACCGCAAAAGAAAATATCAACATTACTGCTGAAAGGCTGTGCGCCTGCATATACTCCAAAGCTTCCACATGGTCATATATTTGCACCGAAGCAACGCGGGTCTCACCAGGAATATTGCCCCCTATCATCAGCACCACACCAAACTCACCAACGGTGTGCGCAAAAGTCAAAATAGAGGCCGTGATAAATCCCGGTAGTGCTAAGGGTACGGCAACTGTAAAAAATGCATCAAGCGGTGAGGCGCGCAATGTTGCAGCAACTTCCAATGGGCGCTCACCAATCGCCTCAAAAGCATTTTGCAGTGGCTGAACCATAAAAGGCAGGGAGTAAAAAATAGAAGCAATCACTAAGCCCCAAAAAGTGAATGGTAAATGCCCAATACCCAGCGCTTGGGTAAATTGCCCTACTGGTCCATTGGGACCCATTGCGAGTAATAAATAAAAACCTAGCACAGAGGGCGGCAACACCAAGGGCAATGCGACAACGGCGCTGATTGGTCGTTTCCACCACACTTTAGTGCGAGCTAACCACCAGGCGATAGGGGTACCGATTAACAATAAAATCAGCGTAACAACCCCTGCTAACTTGATGGTTAGCCATATGGCTTGTATATCACTAGGTGTTAGATGCATCATATTCTATTGATTGACCAGCAATTTAGTTGGGCAGTACAAAGCCATATTTTGTCATGATGGTACGGGTTGCACTACTGCGCATGTAATCAGCAAATTTTTTGGCGAGGTCATTCCCTTGTGCGCGTTTGGTGATAATAAAAGCTTGCTCCAGTGGCGCATGCAACGTATCTGGAATTAGCCAATACCCACCCTTATTTGCAAGCGCTGGATTCAACGCTAGAGATAAAGCGATGATACCCACTTGAGCGTTGCCCGTTTGCACAAACTGCGCAGTGTGGGCAATATTTTCCCCATAGACCAATTTAGGTTCAACCCTCTCCCATAAGCGACTGGCACGTAGTGCTTCTTCAGCACGCTTACCGTAAGGTGCATGCTTGGGATTAGCAATCGCAATGTGGCTAATTTTAGAGCTTGCCAGGCTATCTAACGACATTTTATTGGCTTCCATTGTGGCGCTCCAAAGCACAATGCGCCCAAAAGCGTATGGCATCACCTCAGAAAAACTGAACCCACTTTTCGCTAATTCGCGAGGAAAAGCAATGTCCGCAGAAAAGTATAGGTCGTAAGGTGCTCCCTGTTGAATCTGCGTATAAAACTTGCCAGAAGAACCATAAATCACATCAACATCATCTTTAGCGTTGGCCTCTCGAAATTTCGCCACAATTTCATCCATGGCAAATTTAAGATCAGCCGCTGCAGCGATGTTGATTTTCTCTGCATATGCGCTCATCGATAAAACCAAAGCGCATATAAAGATTAGTATTTTAGGTAATATCATCAGTTTTTTCCCTAATCAAATTCAAAGCTCATTTTTAAGATATATCTCATTTACCTATTAGCTTAAAAATAGAGGCGCCATCAACAAGGGCGTTAAGAATGTTTGTTCACAATGGCTAAACATAACATCATCATCTGATACGTTATTGCTAGAAATACATTACGCATTAGAAACTTTAGCGTTAACTGGGTGATGCTTTAAACCGATTATGACGTAAATAATTTCAATCCAACAATACCAGCAAAAATCAGTAACAAGCTAAGCAACCTACCGATACTGGCAGATTCTGAAAACAGGAAGATTCCTAATATCGCAGTGCCGATTGCGCCAATCCCAACCCAGACAGCATAGGCGGTACCCACAGGTAATGTTTTCATTGCAATTCCAAGTAACCAAACGCTCAACACCATTGCCAACACAGTCACAACGGTTGGCCAAAGCCTTGTGAATCCATCGGTATATTTTAGGCCGATGGCCCATACCACTTCTAACAACCCTGCCACTATCAGAATAGTCCAACTCATTTCAATCCCTCATAAAAATACTGGGTCGTCCCACTCATGGTCATCACAGCAAGGTCGTCCTCACCGATAAAGTTTAACATTAGAAATAAATACTAGCTAACTACTGAAGTAGCCTTGCGCCCTCAAGCAAGAAATAGCGACGCTAAATTCTGCGAAGCCGCCTTAAAATTAACTTGATGGTAATACTGCGGTAGCTCAATGACTAGGCATCCATTTTCGAACGACATCTTGAAATGATATCCCTTGGTCGTTTTAAGAAATTAGCAATAATGTAATATAATCCTTTGTTGACCTTACTAGCTAACCAATAAAATCGCTGCGAAGTACCTATCTTTATTAAATAAATACAGGCTCATTACAATAGTTGTAGCTTTTATATGGCTTCTGATCGCTTTAGCGCGTGCAAAAGTACCTTTCTGATAAAAATCAAATTACTCACAAATGCAAAAGATTCAAACAATTTTCAAAAAACTGCTACTCAGCATAGGATTAATAGCAGTTTTGGTATCTGTTTTAAATCAGCATTTGGATGTTAATCACTTTGATACACAGAGCAAGGACTTTGCAACGGTCGCGCAACTTGATAAAGATAATGGCCGTGACTCTATTGATGACATCGCTATTTCTAGGGTTATCTATCATCAAATTCTGAAAAAAAGTTCTGTTTACCACTTCGATAGCGCAAGCTATCAAGAGCCAACCCAGTTGGTTCACATAAGACCTCCCGTGCACTTCATCTAAAGATGGCTTAATTCTTGCAAGCTTAATCATTAGCAGGCATAGTCATACTCTGCCATTGCTTATCAGCACGATGCCTATTCGATAGGCATGTGTGTTGTACAGCGCAAAATCAATCTTAATAATTTTTGTAATTCAGTTAATCACGATTAACTGGTTACCAATTTTCATTCAGGAAAACTGTTTATGCATAGTTTTAGTGCAAGTGAGCGATTAAAAAGCTCAAAAAAGGGATGCTTAACTTCCGTTATTTTTTTATTGTCTGGCTTAATGTTTAGCCACACAGCATATTCAGCACAAAGTTTCACTTTGGAACAGATTGTAAGAATTGCTACAGAACAAAATCCATCCATCAATATTTCAAAGGCTCGTGAAGACGCCGCTACTGCATCGGTTATCACAGCAAGCACCTATGCTAACCCACAATTTGAAATTGGCGCTGGCCCTTCAAATTACATAACACCGGGCGGTCAAGGTAATAAACGTAACTGGGGCGTAGCGATATCACAGCCTTTAGACTTTCCAAGTGTGCGTAATGCTAAAAGAGAGGTGGCAGAGAAGAACGTTGAAGTAGCCACGCTTGGCATTGAGCTTACAAAAATGGATGTGCGTACACGTGTAAAGAGTTCGTTTTATGATGTACTGCAACGTCAGGCAGTATTAGAAATTGCTGAGGCTGATCGTAACTTACTAAAAGATATTCGAGAGCGGGTCAAGTTACGTGTTGACGTGGGTGAATCTCCAAAATATGAACTCATCAAAGCAGATACTGAAGCACTGGCGGCTGAGCGAGACTTCCAGGCTGCAAGAGTAAGGGTTGTTGAAGCAAAAGCTTATCTTCGCGGTTTAATTGGCGCAGCAGTCCCAGAGGACTATCACCTCAGTGGTGGGCTACCCTTAAGCTCAAGTTTGCCGAGCATTGACGAGATTCGTGACTTAATCAATGACGCTGTGCAGTTAAGGCAGATCCGTGCCGCTATCAAAACTTCTGAAGCAAACCTGAGATTGCAGGAGCAATTACGTAACCCTGGATTAACAGTTAGGGCAGGCATTGAACAAGACCCTGATTTACGCCAATTGAGACTGGGTATTCTAATACCACTGCCTGTTTGGGACCAGCGTAGTGGCCCTATTGCACAGGCAGCAGCTGAAGTCAGGGAAGTCAATGCGGTTTTAAATGAGCGTGAATTAGCGATTAAACGTGATATTGAGTCAGCTTATCAGCGCTATTTAATTGCACAGCAACAAGTCACCGCATTTGAGCAAGGACTGTTATCTCAGGCTGAGTCAGTACTAAAGGTGGCTGAAGCTGCTTACCGTTTTGGTGAGCGCGGGATACTTGATTACCTTGATGCACAGCGGACCAAACGTGTTGTGAGAAAAGACTACTTATCTGCCCGTTATGAATATATTAATACCATGCTAGAAATTGAACGTTTGCTTGGCTACGAACTTTTGGAGGTTAAATCCTAATGACTGCTACATCTATGTTTTCAAACTCTTTACCAACTAAAAAGCTACTTCTTAGCTTATTGACAGCTACCTTTTTATTAGCAGGATGTAATGAAAAAAAAGAAGAAACGCCTGCAAAAGCTACAATAGTTGATCCCAATATTGTGGAAATTACAGAGCAATTAGCAAAGCAGATTCAGTTACATACAGTTGGCAATATCGAAATGCGTGGGACTTTACGCGTACCTGGGACAATACAGGTGGATGAACAGCGTATGGCGAGAATCGGTGCGTCAGTGACTGGCCGCATCAAAGATATTGAAGCCACACTTGGCCAAAATGTTAAAAACGGGCAAGTGCTAGCAACACTTAACAGTACCGAGTTAGCACAAAACCAACTAGTGTATATCAAAGCTGCTCAGCAGATTGGCTTGCAAACTAAAGCCGTAGAGCGCGCACGCTTGCTGCAAGAAGCTGACGTGATTGGCGCGGCAGAACTACAACGTAGAGAAGCAGAGCTGAGTGCGGCACAAGCTGAACTCAATGCGGCACGTGACCAGTTATTGGTATTGGGAATGAGCGAGTCCGCGGTTGAAAAACTAACCCAAACAGGACAGATTCGTTCTTACAGCAACGTGGTATCACGCATTTCTGGTACGGTCATTAACCGCAAAGTTAACTTAGGGCAAGTGGTTCAGCCAGCGGAGGAGCTATTTATCATCGCGGATCTTTCTCATGTTTGGGTAGTTGCTGAAGTTCCTGAACAGCAGATAGATTTGATTCAAGTTGATGAAGAAGTCGTGGTTGAGATTCCAGCTTTGGGTAACAAACAATATAAAGCCAAGCTTATTTACGAAGGTGATGTGGTTAACCCTGAAACCAGAACTGTGACAGTACGATCTGACCTGACAAACGATAATCGTGAAATTAAGCCAGACATGCTGGTTTCAATGCTGATCCAATCCCATCCTGAACAAAAGTTGGCATTACCTTTACAAAGCGTTGTCAGAGAAAACGATACTACCTATGTTTACGTGCAACTGGCACCAAACAAGTTCCGTTTACGTGAAGTTGAACTGGGATCAGAACATGAAGGTATGGTGACCATTGTGAATGGTGTATCTAAGGAAGAAGTCGTGGTTGCTGATGGCGCATTCCATGTTAACAATGAACGTAAACGCAAAGAATTGGAGTAATGCATGATTGAATCTCTAGTTCGTGCTGCGCTCAAGCAGCGACTGATTGTAATGGTATTTGCAGTCGCACTAATGATTGCAGGTGTGTTCGCATTACAAAGACTCTCTGTTGATGCATTTCCAGATGTTACTAATGTACAAGTGCAGATTGCGACACAGGCAACAGGTAAGTCACCAGAAGAAGTTGAGCGCTTTATCACTGTACCTTTAGAAATTTCTATGACTGGCTTACCAGGCCTGATAGAAATGCGTTCGCTCAATCGTAACGGCTTATCTTTAATTACGCTGGTATTCACTGAAAAAACGGATGTTTATTTTGCGCGTCAGCTAGTCATGGAAAGGCTGATGGAAGTGATGGAGAAGATGCCAGAGGGCGTCACGCCGATTCTTGGGCCTGTTGCAACTGGCCTTGGTGAGGTCTATCAATATACGTTAGATAAACCTAGTGATGGGGAAAAAGAGCTTACAGTCGAAGATCTCACCGAACGCCGTGCGATACAAGACTGGGTAGTCAGGCCGCTATTGCGTGGCATTCCGGGGGTTGCAGAAATCAACTCACAAGGTGGATATGTTAAACAATATCAGGCACTGGTCAACCCAGATCGCATGAATCACTACGGCCTAAAACTCCAAGATATTTATACTGCATTAGCTAAAAACAATGCCAATAGTGGCGGCGGTGTTTTACCACAATTTGCCGAGCAGTATCTGATTCGCGGTGTCGGTCTGATTGAAAATCTGGATGACATCCGTAATATCGTTCTAAAAGAGCAGAGCGGTGTCCCAGTTTTTATGCGAGATGTGGCAGAAGTCAAGCTTGGGCATGAAGTGCGCGTTGGTGCAGTAATGAAAAATGGCTATACCGAATCGGTGGGTGGCATTGTCATTATGATGCGAGCAGGCAACGCCAAAGAGGTGGTAAGCCGAGTTAAAGAGCGTGTAAAAGAAATCAATGATAAAGGCATGTTACCAAATGGCTTACAGATTGCGCCTTACTATGACCGCAGCGAATTAGTCGATGCAGCGCTGTTTACAGTCACTAAAGTACTGATAGAAGGCATCGTGCTAGTCGTTTTTATTCTGTTCCTGTTTTTGGGAGATGTGCGCTCTAGCATTATTGTGGTGGCAACACTCATCCTAACGCCACTAATTACCTTTATGGCGATGAATTATTATGGAATTTCAGCCAACTTGATGTCCTTGGGCGGTTTGGCGATTGCGATTGGCCTCATGGTCGATGGTTCGGTAGTCGTGGTTGAAAACGCCTTCCACCATTTAGGGCACAGGCAAAACGAGAGCAAGGTGCGCGTGGTACTGGAGGCAGCAAGTGAAGTCGCTACGCCAGTATTATTTGGGGTAGGCATTATCATTCTAGTGTTCCTGCCACTCATGACGCTGGAAGGTATGGAAGGCAAGATGTTTGCACCGCTAGCAATGACGATTGCAATCGCCTTGTTTGTATCTCTGGTCATTTCACTAACCTTATCACCAGTGCTTTGCTCTTATATTCTTAAGGGTGGTTCAGGTGAAGACACCAAGCTAATACAATCGATTAAAAATCCATATTTGAAACTGCTTAACTGGGCGCTTACGAATGATAAGAAAACTATTGCAACAGCATCGTCAGTGTTCATTATTTCGTTATTGGTTTTGCCATTGCTGGGGACCTCTTTTATTCCGGAAATGAAAGAAGGTTCGATTGTTCCAGGTATTAACCGTGTGCCCAACATTTCGCTTGAAGAGTCTATCAAGATGGAAAACGAAGCAATGCGGCTGATTATGGAAAAGGTACCAGGTGTTAAATCTGCAATGTCTGGTATCGGTCGCGGTGAAAGCCCTGCTGACCCACAAGCACAAAACGAATCTACGCCAATTGTCAGCCTGAAGCCAAGGGACGAGTGGCCTGAAGGCTGGACGCAGGATGATATCGCCGACAAGATGACTGAAGTGTTATCAGCCGGATTACCTGGCGTGCAGATTGTCATGGCACAGCCGATTTCAGACCGTGTGGATGAATTATTAACGGGTGTTAGATCAGACGTGGCCGTAAAAATATTTGGTGACGATATGGCCAAACTGAAGAATAAAGCTGATGAAATCGCCAAAATTGCTGGCACAGTTCCAGGTGCAGTCGATCTACGTGTTGAAAAAGTTTCAGGCCAGCAATACCTGAATATCACCATCAATCGACAGGCGATTGCGCGGCAAGGTATTAATGCTTCGGATATTCACGATATCATTGAAACTGCAATTGGAGGTAAGGTTGCCACTGAGATTTATGAAGGTGAGCGTAGGTTCTCTGGTGCGGTTCGCTTTCCTGAAAGTTTCAGGGACAATACCGAAGCGATCGGCAATATACTGGTAACTTCGCCAAACGGCTCACGCGTTGCATTGCGAGACCTAGCCAATATTGAAATTAAAGATGGCCCTGCACAAATCAGCCGTGAGTTAGGCAAGCGCCGTATTGTAGTGGCAATTAACGTAAGAGATCGTGATCTGGGCGGGTTTGTTGCAGAATTACAGCAAACGCTAGATAAACAACTCAAGTTGCCTGACGGTTATTATCTCGAATACGGTGGGCAATTCCAAAACATGGAGCGCGCACTAAATCATCTAATGATTATCGTTCCGGTGACCATTGCGGCAATCTTCTTCTTGCTGTTTTTACTGTTTAACTCTGTCAGATATGCAACGATGATTATCATGATTTTGCCTTTTGCCTCTATTGGTGGAATCTTTGCTTTATTGGTTACTGGTGAGTACCTCTCTGTACCAGCATCCGTTGGTTTCATTGCTTTATGGGGTATTGCCGTACTCAATGGCGTAGTATTAGTATCCTACATACGCTCACTACGTGATGAAGGTAGAGGTCAGATCGAAGCGATTGTGGAAGGCTGTAAACAAAGGTTTAGGCCAGTCATGATGACAGCTACGGTAGCCATGTTGGCACTGGTGCCATTCCTATTTGCTACAGGCCCTGGCTCTGAAATTCAACGTCCTTTGGCTATTGTAGTCATTGGCGGGTTAATCAGCTCTACATTGCTTACACTAGTTGTGGTGCCAACCTTATACCGCAGGTTTGAAGAATCAAGAATCGAAGCATAATGCACAAGATAATCATGCAAAAGATAAAGGAGTTTCTGTTATGAAAGAAATTAAAGCGGTTATACAGCCGCATCGCTTGCCAAAAATTCGTTCAGCCCTGCGCAATATTAAGGCTTTTCCGGGAATGACGATTAGTAAAGTGGAGGGGTGTGGCCACCATGTGGCTAAACCAGCACAAGGGATCAGAGAAGAACTCACTGATTACAGCCCTAAAATTCATATTGAGATGATTGTTCCGGATGAATTACTCGAAGGCGTCTTACAGATTATTGTAGAAGTAGGCCATACAGGACAGGTCGGGGATGGCATTGTATGGGTAACACCCGTTGAACGTTTTATCAGGCTATCTGAGCAAATTAAAGTCATCGAGTGTTAACTACTCAGATTAAATTTAAAGCACTAAAAATTTCTAAATAAAATTGGAAATAGTGACATTTGTACGTAAACGACTTTTAAAATTAAGAACCGCAAAATATTTTTAATATTAAAGTCGTTTACATTTTTTTAATTGTAAAAGTCTGTTTTGTACTAAAACCTAGTCGATTAAAACTCAATAAGATTCACCCTAGATTTAGGCTTATTGAGCTCTTTTAATAACAACTTGTAAGTATCAAGCTCAAAAACCATCTCTGATTTAGTAGTTGTTATTTCGTCCAATGCTGACGCATCTTCAACCGACCCCAAATAAATCCAATGCTCGAATAAATGCAGTGCTGATTTATCATTGAAACGATGCGTTTCATGAATACCAATCTTGCCTTTAAACGGCCATGTTTTAAGTTGATGTGCAGTCATGGCCTGTTGCAAACGTAAAAAATGTAATGCTGAGGTTTCCTTATCTGCACACACCCCTCTACACCGCTTTAACTGATAAGCAAAACAGGCACCTTTGCCAGATTCAAGCCCCAATAGCCTTGGGCATAATTGATGAGTCTCTGCTATTTTGCGTAATACCTCTATCGCCTGTCGTTTTGATTTAAACGTTCCAAATAATTGACCTAAGTTTACTGGCTCAACTTCATCCAACTGCACTAAAGTGACAAGCGGCAACTGTGTATGGTCTTCAGCGATACGCCATGAGCAAAGCTGCCGCTCCCGTCTTAGCTGTCGATTGTAAATAGGCTGATGCGCTTTAACGAGTTTGGACTCAAGCAATAAGGCACTAAACTCTCCTGCCGTCTCTATCCACTCAATATGTTTAATTTCCTGACTAATCCGCATCTCTTTTGTAGAGGCATGGTCACTACTAAAGTGGGATAACACGCGCTCCCTAATGTTGACACTCTTGCCAATATATAAAGGCAGGCTTGTATCCCCATAGAACAAATAAACGCCTGGTGATTCCGGAAGGCTATCAACCAAATTGGCATCAATATGAGGCGGCAGGCTTTTAGAACCCTTGAGCAAAGCTTCAGCTGCATGACGAACAGCAACACTACCAAGCTCTTGGTTGGCTGCTATTAAAAAACCTACCATCATCTCCACATCGCCCATGGCCCGATGTCTAGATTCACAAACAAGTGCATGCCTTGCGATGATTGCATCAAGACCATGGCTCTGATGTTGCGGGTAAAGCTTACGTGAGAGCTTCACGGTACACAGTACCTTTTGCCTTAAATCGATACCAACACGCTTGAATTCATTCTTAAGAAAACCATGATCAAACCGAACGTTATGCGCACACAGCACACTGTCTTTTAAATAATCCAGCAACTCGCCTGCAATTTGTTTAAAGGTTGGTGCATTAGCCACCATTTCGTTATTAATGCCTGTGAGCTGCTGAATAAAGCTGGAGATTGGAACTTCTGGATTCACTAGCGTTTGCCATCTTGCCACTTCCTGATTGCCCTCATATTTAATCAGTGCAATTTCGGTAATACGGTCCTTTAATGGAGTAGCGCCTGTGGTTTCTAAATCCAATAGTACATAACTTGGTAACATGAGTGATACATATTTTCTTTAATGATGCTACTAACTACGCTTCCACAACACCATAGATTACAAGAAATTCTCTAGGTTGAGTGATTTCAAAGTTTTTACACACACTAATCAGCATTAGTATGTCTTTACTTAGTAAAGGTTAATCGTGAATTTGTCATCTATCATTCTGACAACCATATTTCTAAAAAGTCTTTTTAAAACAATATAAAAATTTCTATCTGGAATATCCAGGCTTTTCCTGCAACCATCTTTTACAGGCATGAACATAATCACTAACGCTTTTTTAACAAAAAACTGATTAATCGTGTTGCAATCTAGCCATTCATCATAAATTGGAACAAATATCACAGATATGCCAAAGTGAAGGATTGAGTCAGAGTTAAATAAAATCTTATCCTAGCCTTCACTACTTACTTAGCGCCACTTCCATAAACCCATTAACTTCAAATGTATCGCTCAATACTCAACCCTTGAACTGTAAAAAAAGGCTCAACTCACTCATTATCTGCAAATTAAAATAAGATTACCTGCTTATTGCCACTGTTGAAAACATTAGCATTTAAGCATGAAGCCCAGTTTTTGGTTCGCTTTTACGGATGCTAACTAGTGCTTTAATGTTGACGCCACAATTTCTGTGGATGATATGGTTGAATGGATGGGGATATGAATCTTAAGTGACTGACAGCACTAATAAATGCTGAATTAATTAAATTGTAATTAGCGCAGTCATAAAAAAACCCAGCATTAGGCTGGGTGATCTCGCAACACAAGTAGTGATTATTTATTCATTACGTACATGGTTACTTCAAATCCAAAACGCATTTCTGTCGCTGCTGGTACTGTCCACATAACAGTCTCCTTATTCAGTTAAACTCAACGAGTTGTTTGTTCATGTGTCTATAGTACACCGCCATTCAAATCCAGCGCTGTTACTCATCATGAACGACAAGTCAGTAAAATCATGAATGAGTTAACCTTTTTAGTACGAAATTGAATTCTCACACTTTGATGAATAACCTTATCGTTAAATTAACGGTAATGCAAGCTTAAGTCGAAAACTTAACGGGTGAGTAAATACAATCACCCGTCTATCTAAATAAAAAATACTTAGTCTGCTGTCGGACTTTTATATCGAGATAACCAATGCGCATAGGGTGGAGGAAGCACCCATGCAGGACTTTCCTTTCCTAACTCTTTTGCTGCCTGGTAAGACCAGTTTGGGTTCTCCAAGTGAGCGCGACCTATCATCGCTAAATCTAATTCTTCATGACGAATCGCCTGATCAGCAAGCCTAGGCGCACCAAACCCCCATGCCGATGAAACAGCGATGTTAGCTTCATTCCTTACACGCTGAGCAATAGGTGCTAGAAACGCCGGTCCCCATGGGATGTTAGTTTGTGGAATAGTAAATCCAACACTCACGCTCAACATATCTAAGCCTAGTTGTTTCCACTCTTTCACCAGTTGAATAGATTCGCTTAATGTCTCTTCATCTTTTCCATCATATTCCAAAACGCCAAATCTTGCCGTTAAAGGCAAACTTTCTGGCCAAACCTTCCTCACACCAGTCAGCACTTCCTTACTAAATCGTGCTCTATTCTCATAGCTGCCGCCATACTCATCTGTCCTGGCATTCGAATGTGGTGAGAAAAAACTTTGACCCAGATATCCATGAGCCATATGTAACTCTAACCATTCAAACCCAGCGTCAAACGCGCGTTGAGCAGCAGCAACAAAGTCATTCTGCACACGCTTAATTTCTGTCACTGTCATTTCCGTTGGTACTCGAGGAAGGTCGCCACCGAATGCGATTGCAGATGGTGCAATAGGTTGCCATGCGTCCTTATTTTCTGCTGGTATATGGTCATCACCTTCCCATGGGATATTGGCACTTGCTTTACGTCCAGCATGCGCAATCTGAATACCTGGAATAGCGCCTGACGCTTTGATTACTGATGCCACTTCACGCAACTGAGCAGCTTGATCATCATTCCACAAGCCTAAACAATGTGGCGTGATACGTCCTTCTGGCGATACTGCAGTCGCTTCGACAATCACCAGCCCGCTACCCCCTCTCGCCAAGCTTGCATAATGCACTTTATGCCAATCATTCGCCAAGCCATCAACAGCCATGTATTGGCACATAGGAGGGATTGCAATTCTGTTCTTTAATTTAATGTCTTTTAATTGATACGTAGAAAATAAATCTGCCATGGTGATCCTTTGTTTATCTGAAGTCATTTATTGAATCAATGAACAGCATTGTATCATTGTTCGAATAATATAGAACAATAGAATTTACAAAGGGAATGTGTTAGATTTAACACATGCGACAAATTAAACATCCCACCATCGAGCAAGTCGAATTAACGGACATCATGTATGCACTGGCTGATCCGACACGCTTAGAGATTATTGCACTGCTCGCCAAAGCCGGTAAAAAACTGACATGTGGCGAAATTAATTTGAATCGCCCAAAATCTAGCATGTCGCATCACTTCAAAATTCTTCGGGGCGCGGGTCTTGTTCAAACCTTAATAGAAGGCACAGAACACATGAACTCTTTAAGACTTGATGAAATTGAACAAAAATATCCGGGTGTCTTAAGTGCAGTTTTAAAGGCTTTAACTAAAGACTGAATGACGGACAGCTAAATCAATCAGACACCTTATGCTGATTTGTTATTTGTAAAGTAGCGGAGATAACCTACCACTACTTTACCCCTGCAATTTAAAGCTTAAAACGCTTCCCATTCTTCTGTAGAGTTACTATTTGCATTGACTGCAGAACGAACATTGACTAATTTGATTAAACTACTTTGTTTAGATTTAACTTTGGCAGTGTTGTTTAACCTAACTTGACTTAACTGAGTAGCAGAGGTTTTAAAGCCATTCACAGCTTCAACCATTTGGTGCGCCTGCTCCATCAAAGACTCAGCAGTAGCAGCAGCCTCTTCCACCAACGCTGCATTTTGTTGGGTGGTCTCATCCATTGTTGCAATCGCTGCATTTACCTGATCTATCCCCAGGCTTTGCTCCTGAGATGCAGAACTAATTTCACCAATAATCACCGAGACTCGCTTCACTGATTCCACGATCTCCCCCATCGTACTTGCAGCCACTTCGACTTGCCTTGTACCCTCCGCGGTTTTTGTGACTGAATCTACAATGAGCTCTTTAATTTCTTTAGCGGCGCTCGCAGAGCGTTGAGCAAGATTGCGAACCTCACTTGCCACCACTGCAAATCCACGACCTTGCTCACCAGCTCTTGCAGCTTCTACAGCGGCGTTAAGGGCAAGAATATTTGTTTGAAATGCAATACCATTAATTACTGAAATAATATCTTCAATTTTTTTAGCACTATTGTTAATCGCACTCATGCTATCAATGACATCTGATACAACTTCACCACCCTTAACTGCAACATTCGATGCAGCTAAGGCGAGTTGATTAGCTTGAATTGCATTGCTCGCGTTTTGTTTAACAGTTGAAGCCAACTCTTCCATGCTTGAAGCAGTTTCCTCAAGTGAAGTCGCTTGCTCCTCGGTACGTTGCGACAAGGAGTTATTGCCAGAAGCAATCTCTTGAGCAGCATTATTAACAGACTCCGCAACTTGCTTAATAGTAATAATAGGCTCAGTAATTAGCGCTAACGTATTATTAACACCCTCAACAATTTTTCTAAAATCACCTTGGTGCATATTCACATCTGCTCGTACATAAATGTTTCCATCTTTTGCTGATTCAGCTAACTTACTAGTGTCCTGAATGAGAAGATTAATGGCATTAATGCACGTGTTAAGGTTACTTTGAATTTTAATGAAGTCACCTTTGTAATCCTCATTAATTAAGTTCGGAATATTGCCATTGGCAATACTGTCCATACACTGAGCAGCAACATTTAATGGACTGATGACAGAGTCTAATGTGTTATTCACACCCTGCACAATTTTCTTATAGTCACCCCAATGTTTTGAAGTGTCCGCTCTGACTGATAGTTTCCCATCAGAAGCGGCATCCGCTAACATTTGCGCATCATTAATGAGAGATCTTAATGCTTGCACGCAGGCATTGATGTTCTGCTTTAAAAGATTAAAGTCACCGTTAAAGCTCTCATGAATAGGCTCAGGGATATTACCGTCAGCAAAACTTTTAATGTAATCAGCAGCTACCCGTACAGGGCCAACTACAGCATCTAACGTTGTGTTAAATCCCCCCACAATTTTACGGAAATCACCTTCATGCTTACTATTATCAGCACGTACACTTAAATTTCCCGCTAGGGCAGCCTCTGTCAATAAATTAACGTCTGAAATTAATCTCTTTAAGTTTGTCCTCACGTCTTCAATGGTGTGATTGATGAATACTTTTTTTCCAGGGAAAACTTCAAGCGGCGCATTAAAGTTACCCTGACCAAACGCATTAACGACAGAAAGAGCCTTCTTATTCATATCAATATGGCCACTAACCATCGAGTTAATTCCAATCACCAACGTATTGAATGCCCCTTCAAACTTATCTGCATTAAGCGCATGATCAATTTCACCCTCATCATGCTTTTTAGACATTTGATTGAGCTCATTCACAATTGTCTGAATCACACGACTCATGTGTTGCATTTCTTTGAGTAACTTGCCCGTTTCATCATTGTAAAAGTCATCGATTTTTAAATCTAAATTACCCTTTGCAATACTCTGAGAAATTTTCAAGGCTTGACTCAAAGGCGCGGTAATAGAGTAGGTAATTAATAATGCAGTGACTACCCCCACAACAATAGCAATTAACACGAATATTTCAATTTGAAATATAGTACTTTTAACCATACTAGAAAGCGCGAGTGACGATGACTTGGTGCTCTCACTATTAAGCTTTAATAATTCTTTAAGAGCCTGATTTAAAGGCTTATCTGCACCTTTGATAGAGGCATCAATTTCAGCAATTGATACTCCATTGTTTTTAAGCTGTACGGCTTCATTCATTGATCGCTTGTAGTTTTCAACACCTGCAACAATATTATCTAGAGGACTAGTTTCATCTTTTGTTAAATGACCAACTGCTTTGTATTGATCAACAGACTCAACAATTGCATCCATATCATGATTAAATTTTTGTTCATAATCCCCGCCACGAAGGATAAAGTTTTTAAAATTCTGGACACCGCTTGCAAGCCTGCTTGATGCATTCTCAATGTAATCTCGCTTTTGCAAAGTGACGGACTCAAAATCAGACCATGTAGACTCCACACCTTTCAAACCTTGATAAGAAAGTAGCGATATTAAAATTGTTAAGCCAATAATGAGTGCATAACTAAATCCCAATCTAGATCTGACACTCAAATTCATAAAAAATGAATACATTAGATAGCCTTTACTTAACACATAGAATTTATTTTGAGCGTTAGCTTATTGAAACACCAAATTTACTAACCAAAAATGTTCAAAGTAACTATTTGCATGACATATGCAGCTACAAAAGCTTTGCTTATATAGATAGCAACTTTAGATGATTATCGTTCAAATAAAAAATTTATTGGGGGATTATGACGATTGTCATAAAAATTTAATATATGTAAGTATTCAGACCATATAAACAAAAGAGCATCATGAATAAACAATATTAAGTTTTACGCCAACACGCTTTAAGCACACCTAGAAATAGTGTTTAGATTTAAAAGTGATTGATAGAAAGCTTTCAGGTACTTTATGCTTGCAATTGCCACCTGTTTTTTGACATTAAAGTCGTTTACACCAAGTCCACTTTTTAATGATTAAGAAATTTAAATTACATTAAAGTCGATTACATAAAATTAGTTGCGATTCACAACATTTAAGATAACAAAGCAAACAGAATCACAATTGCCATTTATGCCTGAATATCGCTACCAAAAACGTCTTTAGAGTTGGAATTAAATGTTTGCGCCCTGAATGATTCCATCAAGTGAGACTGTGTAGACTAGAAATTAAAAATCATTGCTGTTGTAGCGGTCAGGCTTTCATCAGAAAATTTATCATTGTCTTCGAATATTTTATCTTTACTTTGAAATTTTCTTAACTCTGCCCTCACAGCAAAGTGATTTGATAGCCGCCAATCCATATTGGCTGAATAACTAAATGTTCTAAAGCCATTTGGCGTGTTGGTGGTCACAATTACTCCGTCTTTGTCTTGATAGTATTCGGCTCTTGCAGCAAAACTCACTTTATCTGAGTAGGTATATTTAGCAATCAGTATAGGTGTAAACCAAACGTTATAACGACTACTGTTTCTATCTTTTTGCTCTGCTCCAATATCAAAACCTGTGATGAGACCCCATTGATCATTTAACTGATATTGCCCATAAAAATGATGGAAGTAACGCACTTTTCTGTCTTTATCTGATTTATCGTTACCGATATAAGAACTGCTATTCAAGGTGATCTTTGAGTTAGGTTTGTAAGTAAGCTGATGGCCGACTGAGGGGCTTGTATTGCCGTCTGGTCTTTGAATGCGCTGCCAGCCATTCAAGACCAGTCCACTGGCATACCATTTGCCATCATCTGATGTATAAGAAAGCCTTAGCCCTGTTTCAAAATAAGGTGAATTATCAGCCAGCATACTTCTAGTAACTGTCCAATTGTCTAATCCAATAGCACTTTCAAATCCAATATGAGACGGCATCACGCCAGCATCAATCCACAGGTTATCTGAAAGCTTTAACCCAACATTCGCTTCAAATAGCTTCTGTAAATCTTGAGGCTCTAAGGCATAATTGGCACGCATATAGGTGCCAGAACCTAAAGCTAAATTGGCACGCATCCGTTCATTGGTTACACTGGCTTTAATAAACCCTAGATTAATACTGGGTTTATCTGTGACATTATGGCTATAAGTAAAACTAGGTCTAACATCACCTGTCGGGTGATTAAAATCATGCAGGTAATAGGTTTCTAAGTATCCGCTAATACGAAAATCACTCTGCGCTTCCTGATTGGCTTGATTAGGCGTTGGATTGATTGGTTGATGTTCATCACCAGCGTGCACTATCGCGCTGAAAGTGAAAAATAATGAACTGATAAAAACTCTCATTTTTTTAATTGTTTCATACGTCAATCAATTCCTTTTGATTTTCTTACTTACTTCTACTCTGAATCGCCACTAGTTTACTAGAAACTTTAGTAACGATAGTTGAAGTCAAAAAATTAAAGGTAAACGGCAGCTTTTCATCAATTAAATGTCATCAATTAAATGATGAGGGGCGAAACTTGGTTGATTAATCATCAGGCCGATAAATCCGCGAAACGGCGTCACGCTTGAAACAATTGTCAGGTGCTACTGAACCACTTCTATACTAACGTTCATCACTCCAGAAGAGGTATTGCCAATACTACTGAATGCAGATTTTGAAAGATCAATAATTCGACCTTTTGCGAAAGGACCACGATCATTCACTTTTACAACGATACTTTTGCCATTATTCTTGTTCGTTACTTTGACACTTGAACCGAAAGGGATTTTGTTATGAGCCGCTGTTTTTAAAGTATGGTGATACCGCTCTCCGCTGGCAGTTTTTCGATTCTGAAATTTATCATCGTAAAAAGAAGCCTCGCCCGATTCGGTATGTCCTATCCAATTGTCGCGAACACCCGTTGGAATACTAGTACAACCTGACAAAGCCAGTAAAAATATGACTATCGATAACGTTTTCAAAATGAGTTCTATCTTTCAGTTTTTAGTGGTTGTGGGATGATTTCCGCATAACGTTGTAATTAACTCCGCGCTATTAGAGCATAGGCTTTGCATGAGTTCTCAGCAACTAGCACCTTCCACATGCCAAACTATAAGACTTAATTACCACTAGTTTACTAGACACCTTTGGAGTTAACCCGCTTAAGTAGATGTTTTTTACTTTCATTTTCTAGCTAGACAAACATTGACGTATTTCATTTATAAGTCACCTTTCTTCAACTTACTAGGTTGCCTAACTTTATTTTTCCCTGCAATCCTGAGAAATCGAAGAAACTTAGGGCATTCGAAATGATTGGGGGCTTTGCATACTGCCGCATGGTTTAGCCCATCTCGCATTGCTGTCAGCTCTGCAATTTTATTGTCTAGCTCTTCAGCCTTAGCTAACAGTAGCTCACGGTTTATCACTGGCCCATCAGGGGTAAACATCTCATAGATTTCTTCTAACGAAAACCCTACCTTTCGCCCCAGTGATATTAGCGCGAGTCGCTCTACAACATTAGCACTGAACAAGCGGCGTAAACCATTTCGGCCATAAGATTTGATTAAGCCTTTCTCTTCATAATATCTCAGGGTTGAAGCTGGCAACCCTGACACTTTTGCAACCTCAGCAATATCCATTATTTCACCTATCAAAATTAACGCTTGACTTCAAGTTGACTTTAACTTTTATCCTACTATTAACGCATGACTTAATACAACAACTTTGCAATGAAATTAGCTGCATATTATTGTTTTTTTAATAGCTGAAGGAGTTTATATGTTGAATATTGAATGGATTTTACTATACATAGCATTGGGTGCATTTGTTGGATTTATGTCTGGATTGCTAGGAGTTGGTGGGGGTGGATTACTTGTTCCTCTGCTTGCATCAATTTTTATCTATCAAGGGTTTAGTGCGGATAGCGTTGTTCATATGGCATTAGCAACCTCATTGGCTTGCATGATCATTACTTCAGCCTCTAGTATGCGCTCACATGCTTCTAAAGACGCTGTAATGTGGGTGGTCGTTATAGGTATGGCACCAGGCATTATTGTTGGAGCATTTTTCGCGACTCAAATCGCTAGTAGAGTCAACTCCGCCTATATTGCTATATTCTTTGCTTTGTTCATGGCACTTGTGGCATTGCAGACATTTCTTAAATGGCAACCAAAGCCCAGTAAAAGCCCAAGGACCTTGCTTGGATTAATTTCGGCCGGGATGGGAATCGGATCTGTATCCGCTCTAGCAGCGGTAGGAGGTGGTTTTTTGACAGTCGTGTATCTGGGGTACAAGAATGTAGATATTAAAAGAGCTATAGGAACTTCTGCTGCAATTGGATTCCCCATAGCGATCACAGGTACTATTGGCTATATGATTAACGGCTGGGCCATAACGTTAGATAAACCCCACACTTTTGGCTATATTTATATTCCAGCATTCTTAACAATATCAATTGCTAGCGCTATATCTGCGCCTATTGGTACCCGTTGCGCTCATAACACGCCTGAAGCTTCATTGAAAAAAGTCTTCGCCATCATTTGTTTAGCACTGAGTATAAAAATGTTAGTTTCATTTTGGTAATCCTCTTTGAATAATTACAAATGCCTACTTCGTCATTCGCAAATGCAAATGCAAAAGTCAATATATTGATACAAAATTTCAGTATTAGTATCAATATTTTCTGAATATACCTATCAAAAAAATCATATTTAGTTACCAACTTTATACATTCTTAAAGGTTACCAACTTCAATGTCATAAAACACAACAAATACTTGGTTTGAACTTTCTGACACTAGCACTCTCAAACGGAGAGTGCTAAAATAACTTAATCAAGGAGGGTTACCAACTAATGACCAATGCTTTAACAGTACCTGCATTATTAGCAACTGACAGCCTAGAACAGTACTCTAGAGCGATTAAAGCCTATCCAATTCTATCTGCGGAAGAAGAGCTTTCACTCGCGGTAAGGTTCAAAAAAGAAAACGATCTTGAGGCTGCACGTCAGTTGATTGTTTCGCATCTACGTTTAGTAGCGAGTATCGCACGTGGATACATGGGCTATGGCTTACCCCAAGCCGACCTAATTCAAGAAGGTAATATCGGGCTAATGAAAGCCGTCAAGCGCTTTGACCCTGAGCGTGGTGTGCGCTTAGTTTCATTTGCGATGCATTGGATCAAAGCAGAAATCCACGAATATATCGTGCGCAACTGGCGTTTAGTTAAAATCGCCACCACTAAAGCACAGCGCAAGCTATTTTTTAACTTACGCAGCATGAAAACTGGCATCAACACCATGCAGCCTAACGAGATTGCACATATTGCACACGAGCTGAATGTAAAGCCTGAAGAAGTGCTTGAAATGGAATCTCGTCTGAATGGTCACGAAATCTCACTAGAGACCAATATTGATGATGACAGCGAAGAACACTACAGCCCTATTGCTTACTTGCAAGATGAGAGCTTAACACCGCCAGAGGCACTAGAAGCTAAACAGTTTGAAATGGCAGAAACCACAGGATTAGCATCTGCACTTAATCATTTAGATGAACGTAGTCGTCGCGTGGTAGAAGCACGCTGGTTACAAGAAAAAGACAGTAAAACTCTGCACGAACTTGCTGATGAGTTTGGTGTATCCGCAGAGCGCATTCGCCAAATTGAGCAAAAAGCGATGCTGAAAATGAAAACGCTGATGCTAGCTAATCGCTAAGTCGGATAGCTCGAACCCAAAAGGTTCAAGCAATAAAAAAGGCTGCGAATGCAGCCTTTTTTATTGTCTAAATCTTATCTTTTCAATTACTTATGCAGCAACCGCTGCATCTTCTTGCTCTGGCTGAAATGCAAGTGCATTGCGCATATGCATACGCAACACATTCAAGTCATCTAATTGCGCTTGGATACTGCGCTCAATCGCCTCTAATTCCGCAATACGATCTTCTAAAGTATCAGTCGCTTTATAAATACGCTTGATACTCTCTAAACGCCTACGCAATTGTAACTGATGCTCACGCACTTGAGACTCCATCGGTGCAATCACTGCTTTCAACCAATTTTCAATGTCACGGTTAGCCACTTCAAACACATGAATAACACGACTCGCTAGTGTTTCAAAGAACTTGCTAGTGAGCGTCATCTTCTCATTAGCGATCATATTAAATGCTGTATTAAATTGCTCTTTATAAGCACGCTCTAATTTAGATAGCTCTTTTTGGTAGCGTAAAGTAGTAAAAGTTGGTGGCTCAGACTTACGTAAACCATGCTCTTTTGAAAACTTTTCATACATGACGTCCATCATCTGCTTAATCTCATCAATTTGCACATCAGATGAGATCAATCTCGTTTTAAGCTCACTAAAAAAGTTATCCATCGCCACGCGAATGGTTTTAGTAAAACTTGCTTCAATCATAGTTTGACGAGTGGAGTGCACATGTACTTTTAGCGACTCCATGCCCAACAAGGTAAACAAACGATTAGTATGCTGCGAAAAGATACTACGCAATGCCTGAAAGCGTTGCAGACCTTGCTCAAAGTTTTCCTTGTCAACTTTGACCTTGTTCATCATGTGCTCGACTACGTCTTCATTTTTACCGCGCAGTCCGCGCAACTCAAGTAACTGATCATTAACACCAGAAAATCTTGCGTCTAAAATCACATGAGAGTTGGTAATCAAGTCCTCAATTTCATTTTGAGTATTGTCACGCACAATTTCCTTTTTAGCCGGAATCAACTCATTCGATAACGCTTTTTCCAGTTCTAAAACACGGCTTTTAACAAGCAAAGCCTCATCGCTATTCACTTTGGCAAGCAAGCCCTTTTGAGCAGATACTGGGTAAATATGACTCGGCTCCAAACCCAATAACTCTGCACTGGTTTTTACTTGTTTAGCAAGCTCTGTTTGAATTTCCTCTTCGTCTTTTAACTCATCCCACAGGCCGTCAATTTTATTTAATACGGCTATACGTCCTTTTTGTTTCCAACGCGTGCCGCTGATGTATTGACGCCAAACATCTATTTCCGATTTAGTGACACCTGTATCTGCAGCCAGTATAAACAATACGGCATGCGCATTTGGCAACATGTTTAATGTCAACTCAGGTTCGGTACCAATCGCATTCAAACCAGGCGTATCTAAAATAACCAAACCTTGTTCTAGGAGTGGATGCGGGAAGTTAATCATGGCATAACGCCAGCATGGCACATCAATTGTGCCATCTTTATTGATATTTAGAGCGTCATCTGCGCTGTTTGGATCATACAGTCCATATTTCTCGGCCTCTACTAACGAAACAGCTTTGGTACTACTCACCTCTTTAAAGGCACTGACCATGCTCTCGTTAGAGTCAACATCAAAAGTAACGGTTTTCCATTCATCCGGATAGCGTTTGTATTCAGAGGTTGTTGCATCAGAAAGACGTGTCTCAATGGGCAACATCATAATTGAGGTTGGCTTAGACTTATCGTACAGCAACTCTGTTGGGCACATGGTCGTACGACCTGCGCTTGAGGGCAACAGGCGCGTGCCGTACCCTGCAAAGAATATTGCATTAATCAGTTCGGACTTGCCGCGTGAAAACTCTGCAACGAATGCAACGTTCAACTTATCTTCGCGTAGCCTGTCCAACAACTGTTGAATTCTCTGATCGACCTGCGCATCATTGAGCTCTTGCTCGTTTAGCCAGCTACGGTAGTCACAAATCGTGTCGACAAGCGCCTTTCGCCACTGGGAATATACTTCAAAATGATGTGCTAATTTATTATCTGCCATGATGGTCCTCAAACCATTTTTAGGTAGTGTTACTTTATCACTGTTAATTCAATATGCAAATAAAAGCATGCACTATTGTCTACATTACTGAATAGAATTCGGACAGGCGGTTAATTATTAAATATGAACGGTTACGTACTAGATTATCAGCAAACTAACTCATTCTGTTATCATCTTATTTTTTAACGAAGTTAAGCATACCATGAGCGAAAACACACAAAACGCGCCTCGCCCAATTGATATTAAACTTCACCAAACATCTCGTTTGCTGGAGATTAAATTTGATAACAATACTGAATGTATGTTGTCTTGCGAGTTCTTACGTGTTTACTCACCATCTGCTGAAGTGCGTGGCCACGGGCATGGGCAAGAAGTACTGCAAATCGGTAAAGAAGATGTCAACATTTCAGCTATTCACCCTGTTGGGAACTACGCAGTCAAACTAGTGTTTACTGACGGCCATGATACAGGCTTGTACTCATGGGATTACCTATATGATTTGGCACGGAATTACGAGTCACTATGGTTAGAGTATTTGGGCAAATTAAGTGCCGCTGGGCATGCTCGCAAAAACTTATCTTAAGAGAATACTGTGATGACAACAGAACAAAATACACATTTCGGCTTTAAAACAGTTGCAGAGACTGAGAAAGCAAAAAAGGTCGCTGAAGTATTCCACTCTGTCGCCAATAAGTATGACTTGATGAATGACGTGATGTCTGCAGGCTTACACCGTAGCTGGAAACGTTTTGCAGTCAGCATCAGTGGCGTCAGCCCTGGCGACAAAGTGCTCGATATTGCAGGCGGGAGCGGCGATCTATCTAAACTGTTCGCGCAAAAAGTAGGGCCTGAGGGTCAAGTAATTCTGACAGACATTAACGCGTCTATGTTAGGTGTTGGTCGCGATCGTATGCTAGATGCTGGTCTAAATGTACCTGCCATGCAATGTGATGCAGAAAAACTACCGTTTCCAGATCAATACTTTGACTGTGTGATTGTTGCTTTTGGTTTGCGCAACATGACGCATAAAGATAAAGCGCTTGCCGAAATGCAACGCGTACTGAAAGTGGGCGGTCGCTTACTGGTACTTGAGTTCTCAAAAGTATGGCAGCCCTTATCTAAAGCTTATGATGTTTACTCGTTTAAGCTGTTACCGCTGATGGGCAAATTACTTGCAAAAGATGCAGATAGCTATCAATACCTTGCTGAATCTATTCGTATGCATCCTGATCAAGAAACGCTTAAACAAATGATGGTGGATGCAGGTCTTAGCAAAGTAGATTACTACAACTTGGCCGCTGGTGTAGTGGCGCTACATAAAGGCTATAAAACCTGATGTTTAAAAGCATGAGTACTCACGTTCTGCAGCATCTGATAGTACAAAACACTTGGGCTTGTAGTTTGCTGCATCCATTCGCGGGTAAATCTGTACGCATCACGATTGCACCCGTCAGTAGCGACCTGGTCATTTTAGAAGATGGTAGCCTAGCCGTAGCTGGTGAGACGAATGTTCCTGATGCATGCATTAACATAGCACCTAGCTTGCTACTCAGACTGCTTGCTAAAGATGAAGCGGCTAAATTACAAATTGAGATTACTGGCGACACCCATCTTGCAACTGCATTAGGCAAAGTATTTTCTCATTTACGCTGGGATTATGAAGATGACTTAAGCAAACTGGTGGGTGATGTACCTGCCAATAAAATCGGATCATTCGCAAGAAGCTCTGTGCAAAATCTTAAAGATGCGGGTTTTAACATTGCCAGTATGCTCAGCGAATATTGGCAAGAAGAAAAGCCGATGCTCGCTAAGAAAAGACATGTTGACCAATTTAATAGTGAAGTCGATCGTTTGCGCTCTGATGTTGAGCGTTTTGAAAAAAGATTACAAAAGCTTGCCAAAATTAGTGACACAAAACTAAACAGTTCCAAAGCAAACGAAATCCACATAAACGAAATCAGCCCCACCCCACACAACCAAGTTACAGATAGCGCTAAATAATTTATGCGGATTTTTCGGCTTTTTTATATTATTTTCATTACCCTACGTTTCAGTTTAGATGAGCTCATACTGAATCACAGCAAACTCAGACCTCTGCAATCCGTCATTGGTATTTTGTTATTTTGGCGGAATACAAATACCCCTCGAGGTGCTCGCCTCAGGCTAGCATTGGAAACATTGGGCCCTATTTTTGTTAAATTTGGGCAAATGCTATCGACTCGCCGCGACTTAATTCCACCAGACATTGCAGATGAATTAGCAAAGCTACAAGACCAAGTTCCACCATTTAGTTTTGCAGAAGTAGAAGCCATCATTACACAATCATTTAATGAGCCTTTAGCACAGCGTTTTTCACAGTTTGATGAAACTCCTGTTGCAAGCGCATCAGTGGCGCAAGTGCACTTTGCTCACTTACCACATGGTGAACCTGTTGCAGTCAAAGTATTAAGGCCAAATATTGAGAAAACCATCGCGCACGACTTACTGCTCATGGATACCGTGGCTTTATTGTTACAAAGTATCTCATCTGAGTTTAGAAGACTAAAGCCTCGCGAAATTGTTGCAGAGTTTGCAAGACATACTGAAAGTGAATTAGATTTAACACTTGAGGCAGCAAACTGTAGCCTGCTTGGTCGTAACTTTGCAGATAAATCCACATTAATTGTGCCAGATGTGCATTGGGATTGGTGCCGTAAAGAGGTGATGGTCATGCAACGTATGCATGGCACGCAAATTAGCCAGCGCGACCAGTTAATTGCAAAAGGAATTGATATTTCGAAACTAGCGAGAGATGGGGTTGAAATATTTTTTACGCAAGTGTTTCGCGATGGTTTTTTTCATGCGGATATGCACCCAGGCAACATACAGGTCGCAGATGATGGCAAATACATCGCACTTGATTTTGGCATTATGGGCTCGCTCAATGATGTAGATAAATATTACCTTGCACGCAATTTCTTAGCTTTTTTTAACCGAGATTATCGTGATGTTGCGCAAGCTCATATTGACTCTGGCTGGGTGCCAGCAGACACCAAGCGTGAAGAGCTAGAAACCGCAGTCCGAGCGATCTGTGAACCCATCTTCAACAAGCCACTAAAAGACATTTCTTTTGCACGTACGCTACTGAGCTTATTTCAAATGGCACGTCGCTTTGGTGTCATCATTCAACCGCAGCTGATTATGTTGCAAAAGACCCTCCTCAATATCGAAGGCTTAGGAAGAGAACTAGACCCTAATTTAGATCTATGGAAAAGTGCACAGCCCTTTTTAACCCGTTGGATGAATGAGCAAATTGGATGGCGCTCTATGTTCAAAAACTTTAAAAATGAACTGCCACACATCATTAAAACGATGCCGCAAATGCCTAGACTAGCGCATCAGTTTTTAATGCAAACCAACCAAGCTGAGCAAGAAGTACCATTGCGAACATCGATAGAACAACTGATCAAAGCACAGCAACAACAAGCAACATGGCAAAAGCGGCTAGTGATTGCTATTGTAGCTTTGGCACTTGTAGAGGTCTTATTAATTGCAGGCACTTACTTTATTCACTAACCCTCAGTCATTTAAATGTAAGGACTTAAGGTTTTAAAGATACGTACCTATTTACTTAACCGCTCCTCAATTTTAGACACATAAATATTAAACTGTAGGATCCTGCTATGCTGATTTGGTTTGTCGTCTTCTACTTATTGATCTCGATTACGATAGGATTAGTTGCCGCCACACGTGTAAAAAACACTAAAGACTACGCAGTTGCGGGGCGCCATCTGCCACTACCCGTTGTTATGGCGACTGTATTTGCCACATGGTTTGGTGCTGAGGCAATATTCGGCGTATCTGCTACCTTTGTCACAGACGGTTTAAACGGTGTTGCTGCAGACCCTTTCGGCTCCAGCATGTGCCTAGTGATTGCAGGCTTTTTCTTTTCTACCCAGCTTTATAAACTCAACATTATCACCCTCGGTGATTTTTACCGCATGCGTTACAACCGCTCAGTTGAAGTATTAACAACCATTGCCATTGTCATTTCATATTTAGGCTGGGTTGCTGCACAAATCAAAGCACTAGGCCTTATTTTTAATATCATTACCGATGGTGCGGTAAGTGAAGAAACTGGGATGATATTAGGCACAGCTATCGTGCTCACCTATACAACATTCGGCGGTATGCTATCAGTAGCAGTGCTAGACTTTGTACAAATGATTGTAGTGATTGGCGGGCTACTCTATATAGGTAGTATCGTTTCAGGCATGACAGGCGGTGTTGCACCAGTGGTAGAACACGCACGTGCAGCGGGGAAACTAGACTTTTTCCCTAAAGGTGCAGATATTTGGGTGTGGATGACATTTCTTGGTGGCTGGCTGACCATGATGCTAGGCTCTATTCCTCAACAAGATGTATTCCAGCGCATTACTTCTGCAAAAAGTGCAAACATCGCATTATGGGGCTCTCTTCTAGGCGCTACGGTCTACTTCTGCTTTACCTTTGTGCCAATGTTCATTGCTTACGCAGCCACGTTAATTGACCCAGCACACTTTGGTGCGCTGGTCGTAGAAGACTCTCAGCGCGTGCTCCCTTATTTAGTGTTAGAACACACGCCACTATTTGCACAAGTCATTTTCTTTGGTGCGGTACTTTCTGCCATTATGAGTTGTTCATCAGCAACACTATTAGCACCATCAGTATCCTTCGCAGAAAATATCGTCAAAGGTTACATGCCCAATTTAAGTGACAGAGGCTTTCTTAAGGTCATGCGTATTTGCCTATTAAGCTTTGGTTTATGCGTTTTAATCTACGCCCTCAATTCTGAACGTTCAATCTTTGGTATGGTAGAGTCCGCTTACAAAATTACGTTGGCTGGGGCATTTGTGCCACTTGTGTTCGGCGCATTCTGGAAAAAATCCACCTCACAAGGCGCACTAGCTGCCATTATTGGGGGTATTAGTACTTGGGTATTGATTGAAGTCTTAGTAGGTGAAGAATGCTTAATTCCACCGCAACTCATCGGCTTGGGAGTAAGTATTATTGCGATGATCTTAGGCTCACTGCTTCCTCAGAAAATCGGTGGTAGTCCAGAAAAACCAGCTGGATATTTACATGAGCATGCGGCAAGGTCACATCAACGCTGACCGGTTTTATAAATCTAATGATACATCAGCGCTTTTGGCAAACCCCACAATAAAACGTGGAGCGCTGCCCTTGGCGAATATTTAAAATTGGCTTGCCGCATACTCTGCATGGCTCATCAGTTCTACCATAAACAAAATACTGCTGCTGAAAATATCCTGGGTTACCATCAGTGCCAAAAAAGTCCCGCAAGCTACTACCGCCAGCTTTAAGCGCATCGCTTAATGTCGCCTTTATTTCACTCACGAGCTTTTCACACTGCTTCAAACTTAGCCTATTCGCAGGTGTTGCAGGATCAATCCCTGCACGGAATAAAGACTCGCTCGCGTAAATATTACCTACTCCCACCACCAAATGACTATCCATTATCGTGGTTTTAATAGCTGCCTTGCGTGTGCGCATGTGTTGCTGCAAATACTTACCTGTAAACACATCATCCAAAGGCTCAGGGCCTAATACACTGAGTAGCTTATGTTGCTCATATTGCTCACCAGCCCATAACACCGCACCAAATCGCCTAGGGTCACGTAGGCGTAGCACTTGCCCATCATTAAATGCAATATCAAAGTGATCATGCTTTTGCGCTGGCTCGTTACTGGCCAGTAAACAGACACGTCCAGACATACCTAAATGTAGCAATAGAACACCATTATCAAAATGTGCAAGAATATACTTAGCTCGTCGCGTTAACGCGCGTAAGGTTTTCCCATGCAACAACTCTGGTAAGTTTGCTGGAATAGGCCAGCGTAGTGATGGATTGCGAATCACAATCGAGGCTACGGCATGATCTAAAAGCGACAGCAATCCCAGTCTTGTCGTCTCAACTTCTGGTAACTCTGGCATAACTGTAATTTCCTAGAAAAAATCCCTCACGATACGACAGTACAGTGAGGGATTTTTTAAATGAGAAAAATTAAGTGAATGAATGACACATTACTTACTTGGTACATTAATTGGCGGGTTTAACATCACAAAACCCGAGTCAGATGGGAATGTATACATAATGCCTTCATCCGGGCGCCCCAATAGTAAATCTGGCGACTCTTGAATCTTGTCAAAATGCACTTTACTGCCATCTGCCAATTTGATTTCAAATGAAGGATAAACGGTTTTACGGTCAGGAGTATATAGCTCAACGGATTTAGCTAGGGTGTGTATCCATGAGTAATCTACCCACTCGTTCATTTCATTTTGTAATGGCTTAGCTTCTTTAATAGAAACTTTCCACTGACCGTCCACCAAATCTACATTTAGCCTAGAGGCTTCCCATTGTTCCAGTCGGCTAAAATCAAAACCTGCCACTTTCTCTGTAGGTTTTAATGGCGCTTTATCCACCATTTCAATCACCTGAGTAGAAGCTGCCTCAGCATAAGTGTTGGATACTAAGTAAACCGTATTCTTATGCAGAATATATTGCTCATCAGTAAGTGGGTTATAAGTACCAAATAAAAACTCTTCAGCACTATTTGCATCTCTAAATAACTTTAATTTAAGTGCAGGGTTCACCAATCCAAACTTAGCCATATCATCTGAAACAATTTTTTCACGACTTTTAGCCGCAATAATGGCCAGAATACGCTGCACAGACAACTGGTCAGCACGTGTTTTATAGGGTGCAGTTAAACGCCAGTATCCATCTATTTTTTCAAAAGTGACAGCAGCCTTAGCTGGAAACTCAATCGCAATGGCATTAAACTCAGCCAGTTTGTACGTTGAAACTTCGTACTCAGCCCCTTTATTGGCCTCTGTTTTAGGACGAACATACAAAAATGTTACTAGGCTCGCCACCACCGCAAGTAAAATTAGATTTAATAACCAACGTTTTTTCATGCCACTCCCTCAACCACTTATTACAACACTAGATTAAAGCTCTCTGCTACTAAGCCCTTCTGCGCTTCCACCAGAAATATAATCCTGCAATCATGAATCCAAGCGGAATAAAATATTGGAAGCTATGGAATACAGTCCAAGCAACTAAACGACCTTGATCAGTATCGGGAATTGAAACATTGATGTCTTTCAAAGGCATCGGCTGTATCGTAATCAGGTTGTCATCACCTGCTAACCAGTTAACAATATTCACGCCTAAATCCAAATTGCCGCCATTAGTAATAAAGGTGTTCGATAAGAAGTTAGCATTGCCCATCACCACTACACGCTGACCTTTTTTGCCGTAGATACGCTCTAGTGCAACACCAATATTGATTGGGCCACGCTTATCTTTCTTTTCATTAAAAACAGGTTTTGCACCTTTTGACAACTTCGCAGAGGACAACCAGCCGTTAGGCGCCACTTCAACTAACTTGCTTACTTTCCAACCGTTTTCATCAGTACCTACCGCGCTCACTTCATGAGACTCTGGGAACAAAGTACGCAACATAAAGTTAGTCGTAATTGGATGCTCACCATATAAACTCGCAAACGCAACGCGCGCATCTGCACCATACTGAGCAGAGGCCATATCCAACACGACACCAGGGGATACTTGCAGACCTAAGTAGTCAGCAACGTTCTGCATACCTTTAAAATCATTATCATCTAGCAACCAAAGCAAATTACCACCAGCTTCAAGATAAGCTTTAATTTTTTGCGCCTCAATCTCACTGATATCGACTTGTGGGCTTGCTACTACTAACATCGCACCATTACTAGGTACAGCCTGTGCAATCGTTAAATCTGGGTTAGCAAATTTAAACCCTTTGGTTTCTAACTGTTTACCAAACTCGCCCAAATCATGATTCTTAACACCAATCAAGTTGCGCTCACCATGACCATCTAAATACATAACAGCTTGCTGATTAGTACGAGATAGTCTTACTAACAAGTTAGTAAACTCTTGCTCTGCAAATGGTGGTGTAATATGTTCAACGCGCTTTTGATACTCGACCACCACTTCACCATCCACTTTTACACCAGCATCTTGTGCTAGTTTTGGCTCTTCAGAAGGGTTAATAAATTTGAGTCTAATATCTTTTTTATCACGTTGGTAGCGCGCCACAAAGTCCACAATCCCTTTACGGAACACATCACCGCTTGAGGCGTCATCTTTAGTCGCGTATACAGTAATATTAACTGGTGCTTTCATCTGCTTGAGCACGTTCACACTGCCCTGCGTCAAAATATTGCGATTCGCTTGTGTAATATCTTTTGCTACGCGATACTCGCTAGCAAAATAGCCTAGCAACACAACAAGCATTAAAAACAATACGACAAAAAACCAATTTTGTACTAATAGCTGAAAACGTAATTTACGATTAATGTTCATATCAAAAATTCCAATTAACCACGTAAGCGGTCAGCATCTAAGCGACGCACTGTTAAGGTTAAAAATGTCACTGCGAATAAAATAAAATAGACGATATCTGCACTATCTATCAAACCGCTAGCAAATGACTGAAAGTGACGTGTGAGTGATAAGCTACCTAAAACGTTGGTTGGGTCATCCCCAAAAAAGCGGTCTAACATCATCAATGCAAATAGTGCGATGAACGTTAAAATGGCAGCAATAACAGGCTGTTGCGTTAAGCTAGAAAAGTAAATACCTAAAGCAGAGAAGCCCGCCACCATTAGCAACAAACCAAGCGAGTTAGTTAATAAAAAGCCAAAATCAATATCAGCCCAAATATTAAGCGTCGACAGCATTGCACCAATAAACAAAATCAAGATACCCAAGAATGTCACTAGACCAACAAACTTACCCACCACAATTTCAGTCAATGAAATAGGCGCACTGAATAAGAACGGCAGCGTTTGGCTACGACGCTCTTCAGAAATAAGTCTCATCGACAATAACGGCACAGCGAACAACATAATAAATGAAGCTAAGCCATAAACAGACTGACCCACAAACTGGGTAACACCAGTACGCTCAGCTGGACGCATCGCTCCTGACATTACGGCAAAATAGTCATTCACTGCATTCAGGTATTGCGTACCAAATGCGAACATTAACAACGACAAAATCACCCACCCCATCGGCGAGGCAAATACACTTTTAAGTTCTTTTCTTGCGACATTAATAATCATAAATAAAACCTTAAATAACCGATTGTTATACTGAAAAGTGACTCAACTGAACCAAACTAAACAGCAACTTGCTCTTGATAAGTCAGTTGCATAAACACGTCTTCCAAACTGGTTTGGTCTGGTGCGATTTGATGCAAACCCCAACCTTGCTGAACCGCGGTCTGCACAATCGCCTCTGCTGGTTCTGCATTTTCTGCATAACGTACACGAATCAAGCCATTCGCTAAGCTTTCAGCCTCTGAAACACCAGATATTCTGAGAATTTCTTCAATCGCTGGTGGGTTGCGTAAACCAATAAGTAGTTTATTACCAACACGTTGACGTTTAAGCACATCAATCGAACCATTAAAAACTAGCTTGCCTTTGTCAATAATTTGTACCTGATCACACACCATTTCTACCTCAGGCAGAATGTGTGTAGAGATAATCACGCTATGATCCGTACCAACTTCACGAATTAATGTACGAATATCACGAATCTGAATTGGATCTAGGCCCACAGTTGGTTCATCAAGAATCACCACCATCGGGCTATGAATAATCGCCTGTGCAATACCAACACGTTGTTGATAACCGTTTGATAAGTTTTCAATCAATCGTTTGCTCATATGCGTTAAACCACAACGCTCTTTAGCATTCTCGACTGCTTTTTTAATGTGCTTAGCACTCACACGATGCAGTCTGGCTGCCATCGTCAAATACTCATCTACAGTCAACTCTTTATATAAAGGACGCATTTCTGGCAGGTACCCAATCAGCGCCTTAGCCTCTTTTGGGTTTTCTATCATATCGATACCACAAATCTTGACACTGCCATGGCTCGGCGCCAAATTGCCAGTGAGCATTTTCATAGTGGTAGATTTACCAGCTCCGTTAGGGCCTAAAAATCCCAAAACCTCGCCTTTACTTAAGGTGAAATTTACATTACTTACTGCTTCGCGACCTCCGTAAAGCCGCGTAAGCTCAATTGCCTCAACTGTAAAATTATTCATAGGTACTCAATTAAAACATTCGTTTAAATACAGACGGTTATTACCAATTTTATAAAAATATTATAAAAAGCCTGACCCAGATAAAACAAATCTATAGATTCAAATCTACAGGCGACAGTTCATTTCACTTGCGCTATAGTCAATCTATAATTATGTCGGAACTTGCAGCCGCTGTCACGGACTAAGAAGCAACGAGGCATGATACAGTGTTAACCTAATTATTAGATAGACACATTTAGTGATGCATCGCAAATATAAAGTAACTCTGGGTAAATATTTAATTCAAACCCATTAAAACTAATGCAAACTACAAACGCGTAATTTACTATATAGCGTAAACAATCAATTTTATAAAAATGGTTTCACATACCCTGATGACAAAAAAACTAGATTTGAACACACCGCTTAAAAAAGCCGCCCCAATTACAACCGCGGTGAACGTTGCCTTATGCATGCTAATGCTAGGTCTGGCTAGTTGCGCAAGCAATCATCCCAACCGTTATCATTCAGATACATTAGCAAGTGCTAATGAGCCGGCTTCACCTCATGAGAAAACACTGACTGCGGAGTTTGTTTATAAATACCTAGTTGGTGAAGTTGCAGGGCAGCGTGGCGAAATCGGTACAGCAGGCGCTATTTTTTACGATTTAGCTCGTGCAGAACAAGATCCTCGCTTAGCCGAGCGTGCAGCAAAAATTGCAGCCTATGCAAATATTCCAAATTTAGCAGTTCCAGCCGTCAAATTATGGGCAGAACTAGATCCAACTTCAACAGAAGCTCAGCAAGCAATGACAGAAATGCTGATTGCGACCGGTAGACTAAATGAAGCAGAACCCTACCTAGCACAATTATTAGTAAAAGAAGAGTCTAGAGCTGGTGGTTTTTTATTTATTAACTCACTACTTAATAGAAGCCCTGACAAAAATGCTGTATTAAAACTAGTGCAATCTCTAGCCAAACCCTATCCTACCCTAGCCGAAGCTAATTTCGCAGTTGCACAGGCAGCATACATTGCTAACCAAGATACGGTAGCACTTAATGCGCTCTCAAAAGCAGAAGATACTCGCCCTAACTGGGTAATCGCAGCGTTACTGAAAGGCCAAGTTCTCTTTCGTCAATCACCAAACAAAGCGATTGCTTTTTACTATGAATATTTAAAAGTACAACCTGATACAAATGAGATTCGCATCAACCTAGCAAAAATTTTAGTTAATCAGAAACAATACGCTGCTGCAAAAGCTGAGTTCCCAGCCATACTCGACCATGCTAAAAACTCTCAAGAGAACAACACTGCCGAAATTTTTGCCATTATTGGATTACTTTCATTCCAAGCAAATGACTACAACGAAGCTGAGAAATACTTCAAACAAGCAATTGACAATAACTTCAAAGATACAGACCAAATTTATCTGTACCTTGGTCAAACTGCTGAAAAACAAAAGCATGATGTCGCCGCAATGTCTTGGTTCAACAAAGTTCCGGCAGGACCACGCCACCTTGAGGCACAATTTAACTTAGCCAACGTGATTGCTCGCACACAGTCAACTGACAAAGCCATAGAATTACTGGACAATTTAGAAGACTTAAATGTTGAACAACAAATCCTAGTCATTAAAGCGCAAGCGGCTTTGCTCTCCAAAGAAAAGCGCCATCAAGATGCTTTTGAACTACTAGATAAGGCCGTAAAAAATCTGCCGAACACTCCAGAGCTAGTTTACGACTACGCACTTGCTGCAGAGCGAGTAGGAAAGTTTGACCTCATGGAGCTAGAGTTACGCAGAGCAATTGCTGAAAAACCAGACTTTGCTGCTGCGTACAATGCACTTGGCTACTCATTTGCTGATCGCAACATCAGACTTAAAGAAGCTATCAGCCTCATTGAAAAGGCATTAACACTATCACCTAATGACCATTACATGCTAGATAGCTTGGGTTGGGCACATTACCGCAAAGGCAACTTAGATAAAGCAATTCAATATCTAGAACAAGCATTCAATATTAATCCAGACCCTGAAATTGCAGCACATCTAGGGGAAGTTCTCTGGCAAAAAGGCGAGTATGAAAAAGCTAAAAAAATATGGAATGATGCGTTGACTGCAGATCCTGAGAATGAAATCCTGTTAATCACTGCAAATAAATTTAAATCTTGAGTTTTGTAGCAACCCCACTCAACAGCACTCAATCTATTTTAGTCAGATCAATACAATTGATACGTCGTTTCCTAACCTTAAGCTTGGTCACTTTATTGACAGCCTGTGCAATCACGCCCAATCAAGTGCAGATGAGTGCTGACTCAACGTTCCGCCATCAAAAACATTTGCAAACCAATGCAGAAATCCGGCAGTTCACACTTCAAGGCAGAATCGGCGTACAAACCAACAGCAAAGGATTTTCAGGTAGCTTAAAGTGGCTCCATTCATCGGATGATGACAATATTGCATTATTCTCACCACTTGGTAGCCAAGTCGCGCAAATTACAAAATCCAACGACCAAATCACACTTACCGATGCAAATGGCAAAGCTGTTTCTGCTGCAAACGCAGAAACACTGACGCACAATACGCTTGGCTGGTCACTCCCACTGACCGGCCTTGCCGACTGGTCGCTAGGTCGCCCAACTAGTGGGCCTGTTCTAGCAAGCACATGGAATGAACAAGGCTTACTAACTAGACTCAACCAAGATGGCTGGAAAATTGAGTTCTCAAACTACGCAGAACTAAATGGATACTGGCTACCAGGCAAAATCTTTCTCAAAAGTGACAAAGTTAACCTTAAACTATTGGTGGAAAATTGGGATAACATTCAGCGCTAGAGATTCACTCAATCAACACTGACAAACACTTACAGAACTAACTTAGCAAGCTATGCATGACTTCGAAGCCTTTTTAGCACCCGCCAAAATCAATTTATTCCTACACATCACTGGGCAACGTGAAGATGGGTATCACTTATTACAAACGGTCTTTAGATTACTTGACTACTACGACACCATTTATCTAAAAACCACCAACACCAGCGCAATTAAACGTGTGAATGAGATTGAAGGTGTTCCAGAAAGAAATGATTTATGTGTACGTGCAGCCCAACTACTGCAGAAACACACAGGCTGCCAACTTGGCGCAGAAATTTTAGTGGATAAAAAAATTCCGATGGGTGGTGGACTTGGCGGTGGCAGCTCAGATGCTGCAACCGTCTTACTCGCACTCAATCAACGCTGGCAACTAGACCTACCAAAAGAGGAATTATTAGCACTCGGATTACAACTAGGTGCGGACGTACCATTTTTCATCTACGGCAGCAATGCTTGGGCTGAAGGAATTGGCGAACAATTACAAGCGATTAGCTTACATGATGCCTATTATGTAGTGTTAACTCCAAACGTTCACGTATCAACAGCAAAAATATTTTCTAATAATCAATTGACAAAGAATACGATTCCTAAGAAAATAGCCGCCTTTTCCGAGATAGCGAAATTAAGCACTCAAAACTCGGCGTTAGGAAACATCAGCGGTGAGTTTACAAATCAACTGGAAAAAGTAGTTTGTAGTATTTATCCTGAAGTAAAAGCATGCTTGGACTGGCTAAAACAGTACGGAGATGCTAGAATGAGCGGCTCAGGTGCTTCTGTATTTTTAGAAGTGACTGATCAGGAAGTTGCAAATAGTATTTACCAACAAAAACCGAAAGAGTATTTTGGGTTTGTTGCAAAAGGGTTGAATCAGCACCCTTTTATTAGGTAAATAGCTGATTAAATATTGGGGAGTCGCCAAGTTGGTTAAGGCACTGGGTTTTGATCCCAGCATCCGAAGGTTCGAGTCCTTCCTCCTCAGCCAAATTTTGTAGAAGCGTGTAGATTATTTGATTTACACGCTTTTATTTTTTAGTGAGTTTTTTTTATTAGTTAGCTGGTCAATCTTGATGAGCCGGCACGATAGGAAATCGAATGGCGTCTAACGGCAACATGATGGTCTTTACTGGCAACGCCAACCCAGTGCTCGCGCAGCAAGTTGCAAAACACTTAGGTATTGAACTTGGTCAAGCGCATGTAGGTAAATTTAGCGATGGCGAAGTCATGGTTGAGTTACTTGAAAACGTGCGCGGTCGTGATGTGTTTGTTTTGCAATCCACCAGCCACCCTACCAACGATAGCCTAATGGAAGTAATGGTCATGGTGGATGCGCTTCGTCGCTCATCTGCTGGCCGCATTACTGCTGCTATCCCATACTTTGGTTACTCACGCCAAGATCGTCGCCCACGTTCAGCACGTGTTGCCATTACCGCTAAAGTAGTGGCTAACATGCTCACTGGCGTTGGTGTTAATCGTGTACTAACGATGGATTTGCACTCAGATCAAATTCAAGGTTTCTTTGATATCCCAGTAGACAACATCTATGCAACTCCAATTTTATTGGCAGACTTGCTAGAACAAAAACATGAGAATCTCGTGGTGGTTTCTCCTGATGTTGGCGGTGTAGTGCGTGCGCGTGCCTGTGCAAAACAGCTCAGCTCTGATCTTGCGATTATTGATAAACGTCGTCCAAAACCAAACGTAGCTAAAGTCATGAACATCATTGGTGATGTTGCTGGCCGCACCTGTGTCATTATGGATGATATGGTAGACACTGCAAACACACTATGTGAAGCAGCGGCAGCATTAAAAAAACATGGCGCAGTAAAAGTAGTCGCTTATGCAACTCACCCCGTATTGTCAGGTGGCGCTGCAGAGCGCATCATGAACTCTGAGCTTGATGAACTAGTCGTTACGAACACAATTCAGTTGCAAGATGACTCAGCAAACTGTAAAAAAATCCGTCAATTGAGCGCAGCAGCATTGCTAGCAGAAACCATTCGCAGAATTAGCTGTGAAGATTCTGTCAGCTCATTATTTATGGACTAAAGTTTTTCACCCTGCCTTCTGGTCGCGGAAGGCAGATTCATTGTAGTAAAGCAGTAAATTTAGGAGTAGTAAAATGGCTATTGAAATCAATGCAGTAAAACGTGATGCTAAAGGTACGGGTGCGAGCCGCCGCCTACGTCATGCTGGCTCTGTGCCTGGTGTAGTATATGGTGGTGGTAAAGAAGCATTCCCGCTAGAAATCAACGCTAAAGAATTGTTCTTACAATTCCGTCACGAAGCTTTCCACGCTTCAGTATTAACGCTGATTCTTGATGGTAAAAAAGAAAGCGTATTATTACGCGACTTCCAAATGCACCCAGTGCGTAACACTATTCAACACGTTGACTTTCAACGCGTTAGCGCAACTGAAAAAATCCACGTTAAAGTGCCATTCCACTTCATCAACGCTGATGTTGCGCCTGGTGTTAAATTAGGTGGTGGTATTGTTGCTCACGTGCTAACAGAAGCTGACGTAAGCTGCTTGGCAAAAGACTTGCCAGAGTTTATCGAAGTTGACGTTGCATCATTGGAAATTGGTCACTCAATCCACTTGTCACAAATCAAACTACCAAAAGGTGTTGAATTTGTACAATTGGCACACGGTGATGACGCAGCAGTTGCTTCTATCGCTAAAACACGCGGTAGCGTTGCTGATGCAGCAGCTGAAACTCCAGCAGCTTAAGTATTAATTACGTAAGCTAGTTAAATAGCGCGCACTTTTTGACTAAAGTGCGCGTTTTTTTTAGGTGTTAGTTGATACGTATGCACTCAAAAAATATATTAACTAAAGTGATGACATGAGCGGAATTAAATTATTTGTAGGCCTAGGCAACCCTGGCGAAAAATATGCAGCCACGCGCCATAACGCAGGTTTTTGGTGGATAGATCAACTTGCTACTGCCACTAATAGCAAGTTGGCAATTGATGCTAAGTTTTTTGGATTTACAGGTAAATTAAACCCAACCTCAGACACTTGGTTGATTAAACCAACCACGTTTATGAACGCAAGTGGCAAAGCTGTTGCAGCCTTAGCCAACTACTACAAAATATCGCCCAAAGAAATCTTGGTGATTCATGATGAGCTAGACCTACCTGCTGGTAGCACTAAAATGAAATTTGGCGGTGGGCATGGCGGCCATAATGGCTTGCGTGATATTCATGCCGCACTAGGTACGCCAGACTACTGGCGCATGCGAGTGGGTATTGGCCACCCCGGATCAAAAACTGAAGTAGTTAACTTTGTGCTCAAAGCACCTACCAAAGATGAACAAGCCGCGATTGAAGATAACATTATTGATAGCACTAAATTAGTAGATTTATTGCTCGCAGGCGAATTTGATAGTGCCATGTTAAAATTGCATACAAAGAAATAAATGACCGTACATTAAGAGGCTGTTTTCCATTCAGATTCAACGCAAAAATAAAACGTTTAGGATGAAAAGATGAAAACAGCACTAATAGCATGGCGAATCAATGAAGACGAACATAACGCAATGGTTGCGTTAAAGATGATTGGGAAAATATGAAATGTGGAATCGTGGGCCTACCTAACGTAGGAAAATCAACTTTATTTAATGCAATTACCAAAGCAGGAATTGCTGCTGAAAATTACCCATTCTGCACGATTGAACCAAACGTAGGCATTGTTGAGGTACCAGATACACGCATGCAACCGTTGATTGATATTGTAAAACCACAACGTGTACAACCAGCTATTGTAGAGTTTGTTGATATTGCTGGCCTAGTGGCTGGCGCATCAAAAGGTGAAGGCTTAGGTAACAAGTTTCTAGCTAACATTCGTGAAACGGATGCGATTTCTCACGTAGTACGCTGCTTTGATGACGGCAATGTTGTGCACGTGGCTGGCAAAGTAGACCCGCTTTCAGATATTGAAGTGATTAACACCGAACTTGCGCTAGCGGATATGGAAACAGTTGAAAAAACACTACAACGCGAAAGCAAAAAAGCTAAATCCGGCGATAAAGACGCCATCGCACTTGCAGGCCTTTGCGAAAGAATCCAAAAACATTTAGATACAGGCGCACCAGTGCGCACACTTGGCCTAGATGCTAATGAACTCAATATCATCAAACCACTATGCCTGATTACAGTGAAACCTGTGATGTACATTGCCAACGTGGATGAAAAAGGCTTTGAAAATAATCCATACTTAGACAAAGTAGTAGCACTAGGTAAAGCTGAAGGCGCTCCAGTGGTTTGTATTTGTGCAAAAATCGAAGGTGAAATCTCAGAACTAGATGATGAAGATAAAGCTGTGTTCTTAGCCGAGCTAGGCCAAGATGAGCCAGGTTTAAACCGTGTCATCCGCGCAGCGTATGATTTACTAGGCCTACAAACCTACTTCACCGCTGGCGTGCAAGAAGTACGTGCTTGGACCGTTAAAAAAGGCGCTACAGCACCACAAGCGGCCGGCGTGATTCATACAGACTTTGAGCGTGGGTTTATTCGTGCAGAAGTGATTGCCTATGATGAATATGTAAAAAACAAAGGCGAGCAAGGTTCAAAAGAAGCTGGAAAGATGCGCTTAGAAGGCAAAGAATACATTGTGCAAGATGGCGATGTAATGCACTTTAGATTTAACGTCTAAGCCTAACTAGTGAATACCGCTTTGATGCAAAAATCATAGCTTTATAAGACTTTAAACACCCAGTTTGGTAACGCTTAAAAAAAATGTGCGATTTAATGAAAATAACCGCATTTTTTACCAAACTTTTTTTGACAATTCACGACTAAAACACTAGAATTGCGCCCTTGCTAAGTTTTTAGCAACCGATTTACAAGGTGATGTAGCTCAGCTGGTTAGAGCACAGGATTCATAATCCTGGGGTCGAGGGTTCAAGTCCCTCTTTCACCACCAATAAAGACGCCCCTTTCGAGAGATTGGGGCGTTTTCATTTGGGCACCGTGCCCATTCTGTGCCATCATAGTGCCAAGATAAATATCCGCAAAAAAATACTAAACTTTAATTGACTCTAAGGTAATTTATTACACTTAAAAGGTTTGGTTGAATCGCTACTAATTTTATAGACATCAATCAGACAATATTAAGAAAATTTAGTGGCTCCTTAAATTGCACTTCAGATTGATAGCATTTACAAGCATTCAATGATTTCGAAGTAACTTTATAAGATTGGTAATTTTGGTTTACAATTTGATACGATTTATATAAAAGCTATACTATGCTCTATTCTACAAATGGTAATAAAATATGCCTATAGATACCCAAACGTTTGGCTTAACAAGATGGTGGTCTCAGACCTGCCTAGAGCTTATTCAGAAGAATAAGAATATATTTTCAAACTCAAATCTAAGAGTGGCTCGTAGAGAGTTTATTGCAGGGAAAAATCAGATCAGCGCCATAAAAAACTGGCTGAATGCAGCGAAAATTATAAAAAAAAATGGTACTTCTTATGAGTTGAGTCGTTACGGACAACTCATAGTTAAAAATGATAGAAATTTAAAAAAATCATCTACTTGGTGGGCATTTCATTTGCTAATTTGCTTTGGTGATGATCCATTCCCGTATGATGCTTTTTTTCGTTCATTAGATCCTAATATTAAGCAATTTACTTCCCTGGGAAACATCAAAACTTTCTTGTCAAATAATAGTGACGGGATGTCACTCGCATCCATTGATACTTACTTCAGTGGAGTTTTAAAAATGTTTGCTGAAGATGGAACTTTGCAAGGCTTGGGAATTATAGAGTCTAGAAAAACTTTCCAATCAGGACAAGCAGAAAGTTTTTATAAACTTTCATCTCCTGAAGTATCTGACTCTTCAATTTTATTTGCTCTGGCTTTAGCTAGAGAAAAGTATTTCAAAGGTCGCCCCACAATTGATTTTGGTGAGTTAATTAATATTGGTTTAAATAACTTTTTATCATTATCTCAAGATGATTTAAAAAAAAGGATAAATTTAATTTCGCACACAACAGAATGGCGTGATGAGATTAGTTTTAATGATGTGGCTAATATAAATTCCGTGTCATTTGGGGATAGATTTAATGATGAGAGAATGCTTGTTTCCTTGCTTCAGGACGGGGCTGATTCATGGATGTAAAATTGTTTTTCGATACCATTAAAATGAATAATTATCGCTATAGAGGAATTGCATTTTCTACAAACACAAGTTCCGATTTAAAGAAATTAAATGATGATTTATTGAAATATTTATCACCTATAGAAGAGTGGAGTTCACCGGGAGATTTTAACTCCCCACAGATTCCGATTTCAAGGTTGGATTTTTGTGAGCTAGTATTTAGAACCCCTCACCCAAATGGATTACTGATCACGAATCCCGAAGAATGGATGTTTAATTGGACTGAGCTAGACAAGGGCGTTTTTTGGACTCAGTTATCTCAAACATATGGATTAAATGATATATATGTTACTTACAAGGGAACTCCTTTAATTACCCAAGAAGTAAGTAAATATTTTAAATTACGAAATTTAGCAGACTCTAATATCTCCGTATGGACTTCCAAGTATGAGTAATCCGTTAAAATTAAAAGAATTGGTAACAATTCACGGCGGAGCAGCTGCAATTGTTTTATCAGAGGGACTTAATCAAAAAGGGTTAATTAGTTCTTTTGTCCCAACCGAGTCCTCTGTCGCAATTTTGAAACATATTCATAATGCAGTTCAATATCACGGTGAACAACAAGAGCGTGCAATTAACTGCTTCGGAGTCTATGGGTCAGGTAAAAGTAGATTGGCTGTTTTAATCGGACAAATGCTTAGAGATGGTGTTCATTCTCCAGAGTTTGAAAGCTTTCTAACCAGACTAAAAAGTATTAATGAATCAGTATTAGCTAGCAACTTAAAATCTACTTTTTTAGCGTCTTCTGATGAAGATGCTAAACCTTATTTAATTGTCCCTATTTATGGAAGAAGTGGACCAACAATTCAAAGTGATTTAGTTGAAAACTTATACCGAGTAGTTGAACGCACATCTGGACTCAATGCATCCGAAGTTCTCCTAAAAACAGAGTACAGCGTTGCTCAGTTGCGTCTTGATGAGATATTGGAACTGAAGCCTGAGCTGGCTGAAGTATATTTACCAGGATTAGGACTCGGAAATGAATATCATGACCCAAGCTCACTACGACAAGGGTTAATTGATCACCAGTCAACAGCACTAACGGTATTTTCAGATTGGCATAAACAACTAACTTTTGGTACCCCGTTTGATGCGGTTAATTATGGAGCAAGCCTTGCTAAGGAAATATATTTAAATGCCACCAAGCAGATACAAAATAATTACCGTGGAATTGCAATTATTTGGGATGAATTTGGCTACGCTCTTGAAAATATGCTTGATGAAAACCAGCGATCTCCAATAAAGGAAATATTTGAATTACAAGAGTTTGTTGAGACCGTCTGCTCCCCTTCGAATAACCACGTTCTATTTATAGGTCTAACGCATGTCAGCCTATCTGAATATGGGCATAGAGCAAATGCTGGCGAAGACATTAAGAGCAGAATTGAAACAATTCAGGGGCGATTTACATCCTTAAAAGTAGAATTGAAACCAGCTGAATTGGAGGGTTACCATCTATTGGCGGGACAATTGCAGACCTCAGATTTAGGTTTAGAGTTAAAAGAAAGAAATGATGGGAATGCTAAACGAATTTATGAAAGTTGTAAGGATGTCCCCCTATTCAGCCGAATAGAGCAAGAGCTATTAAGAATAATTAGAAATTGCTATCCATTACATCCTTTAACCTCAGCTGCTTTATTAGCTTTGTCATCGAGATATGCTGCAGCCACACGAACTGCTTTTCATTTTCTTTCTGAATTATCTCGAAATGGCTATTTCGAAAAAGAAATTGATGAGAATAATTTGTATTCAGCAGAACTCATTAGATTACCTGCTTTGGTTAACTTTTATGAAGAAGAAATAAATAATGATGGTCATGGTGATCAGTTCAAGAACTATAAATTAGCATGCTCACAAATTAAAAATATAGGAGAAAATCCACAGAATGTAGTAGAACGAGAAAATATACTTGCAATTTTAATGTTAAGTAGCTTACTTGACAGTAACTTTCAATCTAGTAATGAGTTTCTATCCAACGCATTACATGATAATAAATTTACTTCTTCTGATTCTGAAGTTCTAAGAAACGCCCTTGAGTGGCTTGTTAATGCTGGACTTATTTGGAAAAATGACACTACAAGTCTTTGGAGTATAGGTGGTGCTGGGGGAACAGATTTTGATACACTAATTCATGATGCTGTCGAGAAAATTCCGCGTAATAAATTCTCACAATATTTAACCACATACCCAGAAATCACATCTGAGTTAATGCCTATGCTTGGTGAGCATAGCCTTGATCCCTCACCTAAGGGAATTGTAAGAAGATTTGTTGTCGAGCCATTATCTATAAAGCCTGTATCTCGCCCGAAACTAAATAACTACAATGTTGCTAAGGTGTATATTGTTTTAGGTAACTCTCCATCTGAAACATCAGAAATCGAACAGTCTATTCTTACATTTCCAAAAGATGAAATTTACTATTGGTTTTGTTTTGAAGATTTGTCCAAGCTCGAATCTGAATTTAGACTCCTACTCGCTCTTATAAAGTTATTAGAGCAAAGTCATTCTGAAGAGGCGAAAATTAGACTCCGCGTCAAGTATGAGTCTGTTAGATCCAACTTGCTAAGAATACTTGGCGAGTTTTATGGTCGAGGTGGCTTGGATAAACATATTACGAAAGTAATTAAACAGGGAGATTCAAGTCCAATCATTGTCTCATCGTGGAACGATTTCTTTTTGCATGTTCAAGGCTCAATTCTGAAGTTATATGACAATGAACTCTCAGTTAGAGCTAGTCAAAAAAAACGCAATGTTTTAGGAGATCACTACCACGTAGATTCTGCAGAAACAGAAGATATAGTTCAGAGAATTTTTAATTTTGACTCCAATAAAAGTTACCAAAATGATTTATTAGGTTATACGGAAACAAGTGAGTCAGCAGCCGTAGTTGATGGAACACTTGGCGCGAGTGAATTCTTCATACAGCGACACAATAATAGTTGGGATATAAAAAAAATAGATGAACTTGCTGTAGTAGAGCGCTCGATAATTGAGCTTATACGAAAAGAAGTACTTCGAATTAGACCGACACCTTACAGACTAACAGAATTAGCAGAAACTTTAACAAAAGCGCCATATGGAATTCCAACAGCAGCAATTCCAATTTATATAGCAGTAGCTATTAGAGGAGATATTAGCCGGATTGTTTGGACTACTAGCTCAAATAATCATGCTAGAAATCTTTGTAAGTCGATCATGGATGACAAGGTTGGCTTAAGAGTTCAGGATTTCACACAATATCAATTAAATATTTCAGAAGTCTTAATGAGCGCTCTAAAAGAAATAGTGTTCGATCAAGAATTTAGAATCATTACTGAAAAACATGAACGAGCAAGAAGATCCATTGAATTACTAAGAGCTCATTTGGAAAGTATTTCCACATCCACTATTAACTCACCAAAACTTAATAAAGGGTTAAGATCAATCTATGAAACCTTTCAATCTATTGGTAGAACCAACCATGAATTAATAGAAAAAGTTGCTGAAATTATCGACCCTAATAAGTTAATTACAGGCTCAGAACCTTCATTTGAACTTAAACAAACCGCGCGTGACAATCTCATAAATATATTAACATCTAATATACAAGTAGAAAATCAGCAAAAATTTGACGCCTTAAAACATATTGAAGCACTATTACCAGATTTAAGTAATATTGATAAGTTGGCAAATTATCAGGATTTATTTAATGGATCGGGAGATCTTGGTAATTCAATAGTAGAAATTCTTCAACAAAAAAGTAACGCATCAACTAAATATGAAAGAATACTTACAAAGTTAATTGATAGCTCCGTTTCAACAGCATCAGAACTTGAGCTTGGAATGGGGGTAGGTAGACTCGAAAATTTAATAGAAAATGAGAAAAAATATTTAGCTACCAGTAAAGTCAACCTAGAAATACTTGCATCATTAGAATCTAGCATTCTGGAAATTGCTAAAACAAAGTCAATACAAGTTGATGAGTTAAATGAGTATTTGTATGCTCTAATAAAAAAATTAAGTTTAGGGTCTAAATGAGTTGCGTAGAGTTTCTTATTGACCCTAATAAAATAAGTTTAAAGACGATAGACTTTGAACTGTGTGGGGAAAAATACTCACCTAAAAAAGCAAGTCAGATTAGACTTGAAATTCGAAAACACCTAAATGCAGAAAATCATCAGCCACTTGTTCTTAGAGTTGATGAAGCTTGGTTTATTAAATTTAAGGACTTTAACGGTTTTAGGGATGTGACAGTCACACCGATTTCATTAGCTGTCGAACTTGGGAATGTTCTTAAGTGTGACATTCCATCTTGGTGTAATGATTGGCTAATCACTAAGTATAATTTGCTATATCTGGCTAGGCACTCAAATAAAATTAACTTTGACTTGGCAGCAGATCTAAAGCTACTAGAACTAACCGTTCCAAATTTACTTAATTCTGTTATGTATGATCAAGCACTCCATTGCATTTGGAGTCACACTGAAAGTATTGCTCCATTTTTCCAGTCAGAAATTATTTGCAATTTTTTACTTAGCATTTTAAATAACGAAGTTTCCTCAAACATTCATCCATTGATTTTCAGCATTCTAAAAAATGAAAACTCAAAGATTCAATTACTCGATTTCTTTAATCAAATTTTTTATGAAAAGATAAGAAAATTAAATCTGAAATTTGACTTTGAAATTACTGTACCACCCAGACAGTTTGACAAAAAAATTCTTGAGAATTTAGAGGTATCTACGTTTTGGTGGGGAGATATCAAAAAGGAGCCTTTTCTTTCAAAAGTTACTACTTTAATAATAGACAATATTAATAAAGGAATTCTGAAACCTGAAGAACTGTCTGAGGTTATATTTTTTTATTCAAAAGAACAGTTTGATATTATTCAAATTGCTATTGTCAATTCACCATTTATTGCAAATTTAAAACTGTTAGCAAAACTCCAAACAATAACTTCTCCCCGTCCAAATGATCTTTTAGAGCTAATTAATCAGCATGTTGAGCTACCAGAACCCGGACCTTTTGATAGCAATTGGAAAGCAAAGGAAGTTAACGACTGGGCTTGTGACTATGTGAAGTATGCAAAATCTTTATTTAACCGTGATGCTGAGCCCAACTCCGAACTAACTAACTCATTTGAGGAGTGGGTTATAAATGAACCAACTCGTGTTAGAAACCCTCCTTTTGGTTGGCGTGAAGTATCAGCACATGTAAAAGCATTACTTGAAAGAGAAAAACTAGTAGTACTAATAATTGTCGATGCACTTGGCTCAATTGTTTCTAATGAATTGTTAGATACATTAACTAATGATTTAGGAAATTCAGTATCAGTTGACGTTTCTCATCTTTTTGCACCAATTCCAACACTAACTGAAATTGGTAAAATAGCTGTTACAACGGGAAATGTTAAGTACCAGCTTTCAAATAATTATGAATCTGCAATTTATTCGAGTTATGAATCTTTTCTTCCAAATTTAAATGATCTTCAAATAATAAAAAGTTGGAATGGGGATAAATTTTACATTAAGGAAGGCACGAGATTACTTGTTTATTTTGAGAACCAGCTAGATGAAATGCTTCATGAATGCATTAACTACTCTGATTTATCGAAACAATTAGAGATTGTATGCAAGAAAGTCACAAAATTTGTAAGTTATATTTTTGATGAGAACAATATTTTTCGTGATAATACAGAAGTGGTAATTAGCGCTGATCATGGTCTTTCAAAAATTGTAAAGATTTCAAATGAACTTGATTATAAAAGTATTGGTAAAGTTGGTGATAGGCATATTAAGGAAGCCAATAGGGAGTCTCAAATTAATGGCTTCTGGAATATAAATCCAGAAGGAGCTGATGATAATGAGTATTTCTTAGTAAAAAAAGGAAGATCTCGTCTTGTTAATGGACCTCGACCATTTGTACATGGTGGCATTTTGCCTGAAGAGGTGCTAATTCCATTTATTAAGATTAAGGCAAATTCTGTAAATGCATCTGATACTAATAATGTATATCTACATCTAGAAGGCTCAGCAGAATTAACCGCTATTGGATGGTTAATAGAACTCCAACTTGAAGTAAATAAAGTTGATGTTGAATATGCTACGTTGGAAGCAATGCCGCCATTTAAGAGTCACAAACAAAAGCTCTTCAATATCCCTTCAAAATCAAAAACTAAACATATATTAAGTATTAGCACTGAGATTCAACAGTCCGGAATTACTAATATAGTTATGAAAGGAGTGTATCGATATGCAGATGGGTCGCATGAAGAGATTCTTCATACTTTTGAAATCAATTTACCAGAGCACAACATTGTAATAGATAAAGATTCACTAGATTTTGATGATATGTTTAATTAAAAGGTAAATAAAGTGATAGATAAGTTACTAAAAGAAAATTTTGCTGACCTAGTTATTGATAAAGCATTAGTCAGAAAACTTAATATTAGAGGAATGAGAACAATTCCAAGTTTTGTTGAAGAGTTTTTAGTAGTGCGATTCAGTCAAGAAGAGTCCGATCCACAAATAATCAAAGATAAAATAATTGATTTTATTAGCAAACATTTACCTTCAAAAAATGAAAAGCATTTATTTCTTAACAGACTTCATGAAGGAAATCAGGTTACGATACTTGACTTTTTTAGTGCCAAAATTGATTTAAGTAAGGATATGAAATATATCCAAGTTCCTTCGATAAATGAAAATAAAGTTGAAGTCGATAGTTCAGTGATAGATGCGAATCAGGACCTATTACTTGGTGGTCTTTGGGGTGCAGGCAAACTTCACTACGACAAAGGTAGGCAGTGTTTAAGAATGGTAGATTTTAAGCCAATGCAGTCAGGCAGAGTCACACTTTCTAAAATCACAGAAGCCAGGAAAAAATTTACTACTAATGAATGGATAAACGTGATAATTCGCACTATGGGATTAGAGCCAAGTGCGTATAGCGAACACCAAAGAAAGCGCCTTATTTTAAGGCTATTACCCTTAGTACATCCCAATATTAACATGCTTGAATTAGCCCCTAAAGGAACAGGTAAATCATTTGTTTTTTCTAATTTAAGCCGATATGTCTGGCTAAATAGTGGAGGCGCACTAACACAAGCCCAACTATTTTTTAATCAGAATACCAAGGAAACAGGTTTGTTAGGTGGTCGATACGACTTGCTTGTATTGGATGAAGGTCAATCAATTGATTTTCAGGGGGCAGATAATATTCACGCAAAATTCAAAGACTATCTAGAGTCGGGTAAGTATACAATTGGGCCAAATCAAATAACAAGCGAATGCGGCCTTATGATTCTAGCTAATATTGACCTTAAAAATGGGCGACCCAATCGCGAAGATTATATTCGCGAGATGCCTGAAATGTTTCATGACTCTGCATTGTTAGATAGATTTCACGGAATTATTCCAGGATGGGAAATTCCGAGATTTGAAACTAGTTTTGCCTCTTTAGGGTTTGGATTTAAAGCTGATGTTTTTGGTGAGTATGCTCATCAACTACGAAGAGCGTCACCACATGACTTCCCATTTGGCAAGTCACCAGACTTGAAAGGGGATATTAGAGATGTAAATGCAGTAAAAAAACTGACATCGGCGTTGTCAAAATTGTTAATGCTAAATCCAGATGACCAGGATTATGATGAGTATGTATTGAAGGAAGCTATGGAACTAAGAGCCAGAGTACGCACTCAATTATCAGCTGTTGATCCTTTTGAGTTTCAAGAATCATTAAATATACAAATGTAACTTTCAACAGCACCAGCTATTTATGCTCAAAAACTAAGGCATACACAATGACTTTTAAACTGAATTCCCTAACTTAAAATTGGACCGGCTACTGTGGGCTGGCCACATAGTTTAATGTTAAGTGGAATTACATCAATCTTTTCAATATCAATAAGTTAATGAAAATATACAGATGTGCTTATCATATAATAATATTATTTATGACATACCAAACATGCACCGCCTCCCTCGTCCTCAAGGTATAGTTCATCAAGTTCAATATTGAAATTTATTGGCCTTAATGGATTAACTGGACGACGATCAATCTCTTTCTGCTTTCTAATTTCAAAATCCTTTTTAATTTGCTCTACTCGACTAGGGCTTTCAAGTTCAGTTAATGATTCACCTTGGATCCATGTAAATGGAGAGTTATTCTCCAGCGCAATTTTTTCGTATTGTTTCGCCTCCTCGTAAGACTCCGGATGCCGTTCTTTCAAGCGAACCCATTCAATTTTCTGCTGGTAAAAACAAAATGTACAGCCACTTCTTGATCGCCATTCATAATACTTGGGATATCCAACACCTGAAGCTTCGAGAATATCTAATACACCTTTTTTATCAACACCATATTCTCTAAAAGGTAGCTTGATAATTAAATTATCATCAGAGGAAATATATCCTTGTCGATATTCTTCATCAGAGCGAATTGCTACATAACTAGTTACAGTCTCACCTGCTGCCAACATGGGCTTTACCCAGTTTTTAAAGGGCAATAGTTTTAGCTGTCTTGTGCACCATCTAGTGTTGGGGGAAGGTAGAAAATTATTATACTCACGTAGCCAAAAATCAAAGTCACGACTAGGATTTAGCCTTAATATCGGCTTTCCGAGAAATCCCTCAAGCTTCCCTAAAAACTCATACACTTCGGGTAACTCTTTGCCTGTATCAGTAAAGAAATATTCAATATCTATCTCCGGAAAATGCTGTCTCATATACACAGCAAGTGCAGCGCTATCTTTTCCTCCAGACAAACCCAATACATGCCTATTCATTTTGTTTCTCTCTTAGGTTAATTGCATTAGCTCCTGCTTGTGCTAATGCGGCCAGAAAAATTTCCGGTGATACATTACTTGAGTGTTTAAACAATTTATTAGCAAGTTCATCAACTTCAATTTGATCATGCATTGAAATATTAAAAGATTCTGAAAGAGTTGCTCCCTCTTCTCCCGTACCAAAGACTACTGCGATTGCTTTCCTAGTTGGATTACGATCTTGAATAGATACAATTGCTTCAATTTGTCTAAACTTCAGCGACCATTCAGCTATAGTAATCAGTGCCAAATCAACATCTTGATCATTCCAATCGCGTGAAGGTTTATTTACAGCCAGACCTAATAATCCTTCGTAAAAACTACGGTTTTTTTCAAATACTGATAGTCGTGCTGCAAATCCATCCAATCTAAAGTCACCAGAAATACCAGCCACAGTTTTTGCTCTCTCTTTAATGTGAGTTACATCATCAAGACTTGCATCAAGGGCTTTCATCATTTTTGAAATTAGCCTGTTTAGCATTTTGTCATATGCTTCAGCAATCTCCCTTAATGCGCTACCTAATGATGCTACATAACTGTCAGACTTATCTGCTTCAAATATAATTGGGAGATCGACAAAAAGCACTTTGTGAGGATCGCTTGCTCTTAATAGAACGTCCCTAACTTGCCTTGTTTTTGGACTAAGGCTATTTGTACGTTGAACCCAAGCTGGCTGATTAAACATCACTCCTACTAATGATCTAGCGGAGTCTAATGGCTCATTTGCTGTACTTATGCCAAGATTTTCTATTAATTGATCATTAATACCATCTAAAATTGACTGCCTATATTTGTCAATTTGGACATATTTAAGCGCAATTCTTGAATTCTTTTGTAACGCTTCATCAACAATAGTATCTGTGATTTCAGGTACAAACATTCCATCTCGATATATGGCAATGCGATCCTTATTAGCAAGAATGAATGCTAAAGCTATAACAGGTAGAACTCCTTGCTTTATACCAAAGGGGGGAGATAACCATAAGTCGTATAGTATTGATAAATCTACCGATTCTTTAGATTTAATCACTAAATCTTCTGCTGCAAGCCAGGTTCTTTCAAAAGACTTACTATTTATTCCACCTGATGGGCTTACGAAGTGATACGTTCCATTCTTGTTTATTTGATGAATTCCAACAGACTTCAATATTGAATGATAAAGTCCTGCCTCTGCTGGATAACCATCAAATCCTAAGTTTTCAACTCCCTCATTCTGTAGCATTGCATGCAGCAGGTTTCTTCTTGCTTTACTAATAGTTGGTGATAATTTATCTCTATTCAGTAGTTCACTAAAGACATTCGGAGTATCACAAAACAATTGGTCTGCCATTACTGAGGCTAATGGGGATAACCCAGCCACTCCAGGACTTTCTACTTGCTTACCATTTAGATACCAATTAGCACTAACAAATGCATCCCTCAGCTCATTTTCAAGCTGGCTTCTAATCACTGAAATGCGGCCATCAATTTCTCTTCTAGCTATAGGATCACCTTCATGCTCAGGACGATTCTTCCTGACAAACTCCATCCCAAGCAATTCACGACTAAGCTCCCTGATTACATCGCCATTTGCTGGCGCTCCTATTGCGATTGGATATTTTGATTCAAATTTTGATCCTGCTTTAGTTTGATTATCTAGTTTCCCATGTGGTGTATCTTTATTAGGTAAGCTTAGTATGAAAGCGCCATAAGCACCATTTGTTGGTTCAAAATTTGCTACCGTTTGCTTAATTTGAGAAACATAGCAGAGTTCAATGTTCATCCATCTTAAAGTTCCAGTTCGCAAATAATGCCGCTTAGCAACAATTGGATGTAAATTAGTCAGTTTAGCTAAAACATTTAAATCTGGATCAGCTATAGATAGCAAAGCCTCATTCAATGCCCCATCTATATCAAAATCACTTCCAGCAAACACCCCCCATGCAGCCAAATGCTTACGATAGGCAATTATTGACCATTGCTTAAGCTCTTCTAAAGCGCTTTGGATTGAGTTTTTGGAATAATTTGGTAAACAAGCAAATAGTGTATCTTCATCCGACAAAAGTCCGGATCCATTTTTGAATAACTCAATTAGAGCAACTGTTTTAGCTAACTCCACATGGATTTTGCTACCTTTAGCCTCTGCACGTTCAACGGCTTCGGCAGCTTGCGCCCACTTATGCCCATCTGGTGAAGCTAATATTGCTGGTTCCAAGTTAATCTTGAGATACTCCCAAAACATATAAGGCAGATAATAACTGCACTCTTCAGCAACGTTAGTTAACAGATAATCTTTAAATCCTTTATTTTCGGCTGAAACTAAAAAACCAAATGCACTTCTTTCATTCTGTCCAAATCTACGTTTTGAAGTAGGTCCAAGAAGCGCAGCCGTAACGGGATGCAAAGGCCAACAATTATCCAGGCTTTGCCAAAAGTCTGCTTTAACTCCTGGTCTTCTTAATCGAATAAGGTCTGCAATTGTCCTAGATATAGCTGTGGTGCTTAAATGCTTATAATTTGAATTTATAGCTTTACCCGTTAACTCTACCAACTCATCTGTTGCAGAAACTAAAGGTATATCAACAAACCTACCTTGAATCTTAGACCACTCCTCCCTTGCTTCGCGCCCTAACTTTGTTGCGTATTGCTCGAACGCCTGATGTAATATTCCTATGACAACTAGCTTTCCTTTAGATCTGTTAGCCAACTCTGCAAGTTGTTGATAAAAATATACATCCTCATTGTTATGCACTGCAGATTCTAGGAACTTACCTAGCTCATCAATTACCAATAAAACTCCAGAGTGCTTATTGCTTAACGCTTCACTCGCAAGTTGCTTTAATAATTGATCACCGCTACGAATTGTTTCAGGCAGTTTATTCTTACTTATACTTTGTAGTTCGTCATAAATTGAGTGAACTACACTTGCTCTTTTTCCTACTATTGGTAAAACTAGCCATCCATTTTTATCGGCATTGAATGCTTTTAGAACATCATCCGCCTTATCTAATCCAAGTGCATTAATCGCAGCAGTTCGAACATTAATGTTAGGATGAACTAATGAGCACAATCCTAGAGCCAAAGATGACTTACCTCCACCATATGGCCCTGTCCAAGTAAATGCTCTTTGACTTGTTTCTAGTATATGCTTTGCCGTTGTGTCCAAGACTGACCTTGCAGTACCCTGGCAGATATAGCCTTTCAAGCTGTCTAAGTCACCAAAATCTGCATTTAATTGAATTGACTTCTGAAACTGACGTGAAATTTGAACTACATCTGAGAGTTTTATTTTATTCATTGCGCAATATCCAATGCATCAATAAGACTAATTTGCTTTAAACACAGAACACTTTTTTGTCCTGCTGTATCAGACCAAATATATCGCCCATTCGTTATATGCTCTAAATTAATTAGTCTTTCGGCCACAGAGTCTTCATCAAGTTTAAATACTCTTCCCGGTGACCCTGGATCATATACAATTGATTCAAATGATAGTGTTTTTTGAGATGGAGAATGAATATTCCAGAAGTCTATTAATGCATATAGAAATACATTATCAGGAAGTGTTGACTTTGGTCCTCTACGATACTCATACAAGCCACTTAATCCAACTTGAATAAGCCCCAATTCAGTCAGCATTGGTTCTGCAACATCCTCTACAGTTGCAGAAGGCTTGGTTGCATAAGTTCGTAAAAAAACTTCCACATCCCTTTCTAAAGTATTTAGTGAAACTGAAGTTTTGGGTAACTTTTTATCTAGGTATTCTTTTATCGCATCCAGTAGCTGCTTAGGCGAAAAATTTTGCTCATTTATATGATTAAATGCTAAATACCATGTAGTTGCCCTTACGCCATTCTGACTTAACCCAGCTAGATTCCAATGGGCAAGCCACGACGTACCATATTGCTCGCAATATGGATCCAACCCATTGATATCAAAAAGTTTTTTAGAAAGTGGCGTTAAAGCTTGGTGTCCATTTTTTGTTTCAATCATTCCACATGCTACAGCCCAATGCTTAATCGAACTAACCATATTCTTTCCAACGCCAAAGGTTACAATCGCATCATCATTAGTAAAGGCACCCTTAGAGTTAGCTTCAACTGCATCATAAGCCTTTTTAAGCCATAATTGCCTCAATGGAAAGGTCTCATGGCCTGAAAAATGTGGAGAGTAGTCTTTGTTAAATATTATGCTGTTCATTTAGTCACCTTTTACTGGATGATTATACCAGTAAGATACATAACTGGTAGAAGTTACCAGCACTATTTCCGCAATACGCATGAGATTAATAACGCGATATTCAATAATTTCAGAATAAGCCACCGCCTAATGAACGCTATCTAAATAGATCTCAACTTATTGATTTATTGATATTAATTTAAATTTTTGAATTAAAACTTCCTTGATGGGAAGATGCTTTTTATATCTTGCAGTGAAGCTAATGTGATAAAAAGATTAAATAATAGGCTCTAGACAATTATTTCAATGATATTAAATAGTTAAGAAAAATTAGACTAATTGATAAGGCGGATTCAGATTTTTTTACTAATTATGGTTACATGACGCTATAGTTTTAAAGGTAAGCCCAATGGATTCAGACTCTTCCTAATAGATTGCAGGTACATGAGCCAATTTTTGAGTTTGATTTGTTTACTCCTCTATAAATTTATTCTTAATCTATACGTTTATCTTCACAAATAATTCTCCTACATCACAATCTAGATAATCACATAGCTGATCCATTACTTCTAAATCTATTCTCTCAGCTGTCTCTTGATACAGCCTTGTCAGCGTTCCGCGATTAATACCTGTATCCCTTGATACGTCACTAATTTTCAGCTTTTTCTCGCCCATAATTCGAGATAAATTGCACTTAATCATATCTTCTCCAGATTATTTTTATCTGCAGCAGGTAAAAATAACTTGCAAATGTTTATTTATGGGTTATTATGATCTACAAGAGAGCATAATTGTCTCTTGATGATACTTTTAACCTTGAAGCCCATATCATAAGGAGCATTAGCAATGAGTGCAACAACATTTCTAACAACCAATCAACTCGCTGAGCGTATTCAATACGATGTAAGAACAATTCGTGAACAATTAAAAGATAGCGTATTAATTGAAGGAGTCCATTACGTGCGGCCTTTCGGACGTAGAAAGATTCTATATATTTGGGAAACAATAGAAAACGAAATTCTTAACTCTAAGAATTTTGCGTTTGGAATCCCTATGGCAAATGGGGGTGTTTGTCATGGCTAGCATTAGAGCACGTACAGAATCTGGTTTGCTATTCTTCGACTTCCGCTATAAGGGTACACGATGCCGTGAGCAAACCACGCTAGAGGACAGCAAAACCAACCGCACAAAAATGGAAAAAATCCTCAAAAAAATTGAAGAGGATATTGAAGCGAACAACTTCGATTATCGCCGCTACTTTCCTAATAGTAAGTTGGCAGATAAGTTTGATAGCCCCCAAGCGATCAGAAGCAAGATTTCTTTAGCGACTCAACAAGCTTTTGCAGCCTCACCAGTTACGATTGAAACACCATCGTTTTCAGATTTTTCAGCACAATGGTTTGAAGAGTTTTCTGTCGGATGGCGACGCACATACATTTCAACCGTGCGGCAGATTATCGATAGCCGATTAATTCCGGCTTTCGGTGATAAGGCGGTCAGCAACATCCGTCGTGAGGATATCCTCAGTTTCCGTTCCACTCTCGCCAAAGAACCAGGACGTAAACAGGACTCTAAACTATCACCACGAAGAATCAATGCAATTGTTCTCGTGCTGACGCAAGTGCTCAACGAAGCCGCCGACCGCTTTAACTTTACCACAGCAGGCGATCGAATTAAACCGCTCAAGCTTAAGAAGGCGGATGTCATGCCTTTCTCGCTTGAGGAGGTGTATCGGATTATTGAAACAGTCAGACCTGACTTTAAAGATTACTTTACCGTCAGATTTTTTACCGGCATGCGCACAGGTGAAATAGATGGCCTGAAATGGAAATATGTAGACTTCGAAAAACGCCTGATTTATGTCCGTGAAACCTTTACTGCAGGCGATGAAGATTACACCAAGAACGACACGAGTCAGCGTGACATTCGCATGTCGCAACCTGTCTACGATGCTTTAAAGCGTCAATACGAAGCGACAGGTAGATTTTCAAAATTCGTGTTCTGTAATCGTGACGGCAACCCAATAGATCTGCACAACTTCTGCAAGCGTGTGTGGTATCCCCTACTCCAGCATCTTGGCTTGGAGAAACGCACACCATATCAGAGCAGGCATACCGCTGCCACGCTATGGCTAGCAGCAGGTGAAGCTCCAGAGTGGATTGCCCGGCAATTAGGACATGCCAATACGGAAATGCTATTTACCGTCTATAGCCGCTTTGTCCCCAACTTAACACGCCAGGACGGCAGTGCATTTGAACGCTTGTTACTACAGTCAGGTGGTAACAAAAATAATACTTCTGATGCAACTAGCACGGAACCAGCTTAATTGAAATGAAATTCAACATGCGAAATAAGTATCAATTGGTTCATAAAAAAATATGAAAACTTGCACGAAAATACTTTTATGCTACTTTGAAGTTTTATGGCTATGGAGAATTAAATGGATAAAGCACTAGCTGCAACATTCTTGATCTTGTTTGTGCTTCTAATCATGACACCTATCATTCTGTGGATTAACAACCGCTTTAATGAAAATCCGGATGAAATAGGTGATTTATCAGAAGTGAATTTAATGAAACTGGAAATTAAAAAACACTTACTGAATATGCTTGAGCTATGGATTATGGAAAACAATCTAAATCATGACCAGATTGCATTAAAGCTTAATGTGAGTATGAACGATGTATCCGACATTGTGCATCAGCGCTGTGATAAATTCACGGTGGATAGGCTAATAGGTCTGGTTTTTAAAACCGACCAATCAGTCAAGTTTGTTGTTAAGAATGAGCATGAATAAGGAACGAAACAATCGAATATATTTGGACTTGCTGCACCCGTTCTTTCCGTTACCATTCTACTGATCCTGGCAAACCTAATCTGACACACGCCGTGAAAACTCGGTTACTATCAAATCAGGTTTAAACTAGTACAATTTAAGTCGCCCAAACAGACTGATTTTGAATGACATCAATAAACCTTTTAACAGAAAAGCCATTCGGATAGAGGGATGACGTAGAAACCGTTCCACCTAAATCGACCTTATCAAGATTAATGTCTTGGTTGCTAGACATTCCATGAGGGGTATTTAGCAAATGTCTGTCATCACGCAATGCGATAAGCATCTCTTCTAGAGACACTTTCAAAAATCCATTGAATCTCTCATGATCATGTTCAATACAAGTGTCAACGATCCAACCGCGGATTGATTGCACTTCATCAGCAGAATTAAAACCAAGTAAGCTGGCAAGAGCTTCATTAGAGATTAGCGCAGACTTTACCGCTTTTAGCTTACGGGATATCTGCAATCCAGCTTTACGTAACGTTGATGTTTTGTGTAACCAAGCTTCCTTCAAGGACCGACGTATATAGGTTGATTTAATTTCAAGAACCAATATATGACCATCCAATGCGCAGATGACATCAATTTCACCAGGGTTATCTTCTTCAGATTTTTCAGGATGGTAATTTAAAAGCACATCAAACCCTCTGGCTTCAAGAATCTTGCCAAGCCGTTGCTCGATGCGATCGGTTTCTTCTCGAGCCTCTACCCTACGGGCTCCAATTCTCCGAAGATTATTAATCGCCGCATTAGAGTTATTCTGCACTGCCATAACCCATGGCAATTGAAAAAAGTACCTCCCCATTTTCAACAGGGGGCGCTCATGAAGTTCAGGAAAAAGGGCAGACTGACCACTACATAGTTGTTTAGACAATCCTGATAAATCACTCGTCCAAAAATCTAGTATGGCTTCAGCCATTTTGGCTAGTCCTAGCGGAAAATCATCACTGACAGTCCATGGGCGAATACTTTTAATTTTGGCGGCTCGCTCTGAAAATGTAATGGGTAAGCGATTTTGTGGAATGGGTTGCATCATTCCATCCATAGCAAGTATTGCCAAAGCCTCCCTCCAATTTAAAGCTTGTTCCAAATGCACAGCATAAGGACGAACATACTCTTTGATATAGAAAGCTGCCATCAACTCTAGTGATAATAAAGCCTGAAACACATCTACTTGCAAACCAGTATCTGCTAATATTGATTCATTTAGCCCATAGACCTCCGTTAATTGCAGCTTAGTACGAATTGCCTTTATAAAAGCAATTTGATTTTGATAATGGTTTTCAACGCTGCCCATTTGCTTAGTTACCATTCCCGAAACCACAAACTCATCAATTGCGCGATTGAACCAGTAATTGTGTAGACGTGCCAACTTCTCACCATTGTTTTTCCATGCGCTATGTCCGGCTTCGTTAAGCTCGGTAATGACGAGTTCAGTTCCTGAATATTCAAATCGCATATTGTCGTCATAGCAAAGCGCATCAACTGAACGCTCCAGAAAACTATTCAACTCCAGTTGGGCGTCGATTAAATTATTAAATGCAGAATAAAGATCATCTCTGATTATGGGAAGCTCGGGGGAAGGGAATAAAAATGGAGACAGATGTTCACGTAGCGAGCTGCCAATGACATCTTCAGTTAGCTGAAAATCACTTTCATCAGAGTTGCGTAGCTTCCATATCAAGATGTCATTGATAGCATCCCATACATTCTGCGTATCGTTCTCGCTTCCCTCTTCTTGAATAGTAGGATTGAAAACTTTAGGTATCAAGTGTTCGAATCCATACAAGCTGGCATATATAAGGAGCTCTAGCGGTGAGATATCTGCTAACAACTTGCTATGCTGCTCAACTTCATCTAGCCTTAGACGATGCGCATGGTGAAACGTATGACATATTTGAACAATTTCACCAAACTCGGCTGCATCTGTAACTGCAATACGCTCAATCTCCTTCCAACGATCAGAGTCTTGGCGCAACACAATTCCAGAATAACGTACCGCTCGACGGACAGCCTCAGGAGCGACGTTCGCGATGTGCTGAATCAACTCAAAATTAGCAACCTCTTGTTGTGACAAATAACGCGCCAATGCCAACACCAGTGGTTGTGATTCGCAGCAATCGCTAGGCAGTTCCCAAAGAAACAAGGTTGCCCAAAACTCTGCATTCCGGTAAGCAGTATTGATTGAAGGCTTTCCATTTCGCACTGGCTTATTGTCAAGATAGTCTTCTGCTACAGCAATTGCAGCATCAGTCATTGAAAATCCCAAAGTGACATTACGCTCAAATCTCAGTTGATAAATGTTTTTATTGTTTTGCAAGTTCGGCTTAAAAGAATGATAAATTTACAATTTGTGTAAATGCAGTATAAATCAAAATTCCACAAGCTGGACTTCCCAGAATATCGTAGACGTTTATTAGTTTCCGTTTTTGTAAATTGCTTTTAAACAAAGTCAATCACGGCCTTTTTAGTATTAGTCAAACGGATAGATACCCAGAGATTCATTTCGACTTGGTTGAATATTAAACTTTCGTGATTTTTTATTATGTTTATAGCTTTGGTTGTGTATTTAGTTGGACACTCCCAAATCAAAGATCTTAAGGCTTGTAATTTAAGTCCTTTATAGTCCTCAAATAATAAGGTTTTTGCTTCTTCAGGACACCATTTCCAAAAAAAACTGGATATCGGCGAATGTAAGTTTTCAGAATCATCTTCATTGGCAAAATGATAATCGAGTATTTCAGGTAGGCAATGAGAAATCTTGATTCCAAACCAATTTATCAACTCATCAACTTCGGCAATTCTAAGGTTTTCATTCTTGAAGTGATGGATAAAAATGTAATCCAGTAATTTAGATTTATGTTCACGCTCAATTAAAATTTTTGCTATCCAATAAAATAAATTATTTGGAATTAAACTGAAGTTATCTTGACTCTCTAACCTACTTATTAAGCAAGCCAGTATTGGGGAGCGAGTGTATTTAAAATATGTGAGTTTATCGTCTTTTTTCGGTTTTAAATAAAGGCTATAAGAAGATATTAATCTTAAAATAGCATCAACAGATAACTCATTATCTATCACCAAACTTTCAAAGTAATTTGACTTCCAATTGGAGGGAATTATGTCAACCGTTGCCCACCAGTCTTGGTTAAATTCATACATGCCTTTTGCAGCATTTATGAGATATGAGAAATGTAAAAGTGGAGAAACACCTTTTATTGGTAACGATTGTTTACTTGCAATAGAAGTAGCGACTTTTATAAGTTGACGACAGTTAAAAGGCAAATCATTTAGATTGTTAATTTTTTCATAATTAGGGTGAAGGTAACTGTAATATTCAGCATCATAGTTTTTTATCCATCCAGGGAAAGCAGCGTGATCCTTTGCAAGGTAAGCATTATTTTCGATCATGCTCCAAGAAAAACAAGCGGCGTCCCACTCATCCAAATGTCCCTCAACTAAGTAATTGAGCTTATTTGGTCCCCAGTTTATCAGCCCATCCTCATCAAACCACTTAAAACAATTGAATAAGCGTCTTACAACAACACTTTGCTCTTTATTCAATTCGCTGAATTCAATCGGAATTTTTTTTGAAAGCTCAATAAATAGACATTCAAGAAGTCCAGCTGAAGATTTATTTTCTTGATAACACATTGTTGCTTGGTCTGTTATTTTTAGGAGGTCTTCTAGCTTCATCATACCCAAGCTTGATTTAGCTAAAGATACTCGACTCTCATCGAAGAATATCCAGAATGAATCCATTAGATTTACTTTAAGACTATCTTGAATTATGTCTCTCACTAATAAATTCATTAGAAATTGATGTTCAGCTTGAAACAAATCAGGCTTAATTTTTTTGATTAGTTTATTTTCAATTAATGAGCTGATTTCAATAGTTTTTTGTTTTCTTAGTTTCTCTATGAGAGACCTTTTGTGAATTTCCGATGTTAACTCTTCAAGCTGTCTAATGATTTCATCGGCATCCATATCTAATATTGAGTTTATGGATTTAATAACAGCCTCATTGAATGAGTCTCCCCAGTCGTATTCGTCTAAATGCCATAAATTGTATGTTAACTTTTTAAACGACTCTAAATGGCTATCTTTTCCATTAAAGGCGAAACTACACAAGACCTCACCAGCTTTGGCATTTTCAATTTTAGGGAAATCTTTTTTATAGGTTTTATGAGCGATGTTACATATATTTAGAATATCGCTTATTGAGGTAAACCATAAATCGTCTTTATCAAAACTTTCAACCCATTGAAGGATAGTTTCAAGGTCTAACAATGTGAAGACACCTCGATTAGTGAATCTTTTATCAACCCAGTGAATAATTTCAGTCTTCCAATTAATTGGTAATTTCCACTTGTAAATGTTAATTGCAATTTGCTGTTCGCTAAGGTCTTTTATCTTTATTACATCTTCCTCATCGTCCGTTTTTTTGTAAGACTCTGTAGGCGACAGACTAAAGATTAATGTGCCAAATTGGTTTTGAAGATATTTGATATTTTGGAGCTCTTCCATATGATTAATTTGATCTACAAAGAATATCTTTGGTGAATATTGACTTTGATAATCACTTAACTGTGAAAGATCATAAATCCGATGAATACTAAACTTAGATTTAACACTAAGCCATGCATATATAAGGTTCAGCAAAAGACTATCTGAGACATGTATCCATGCAACCTCATATGGGCCTCTAAATGTAGATGTGCTCTTGAGCCATACATCTAAATCTATAGCTCTAGATTCATTTATAGCAAAGTATCCCTCCCCAATCTTATGAGATTTTTTAAATACGCCATATGCACTCCCTAATGAAAACAAATTTTCCTTTTGCAAATTGACAGGTGGCAATGCTGGAAAATCTTTGAACTCAAAAGTACCGACTACATCAGTTTTATGAATGCCTAAATCTTCTAAATCAACCACAAGTAAATCTGATAAGTGATCAGCAAGTTCTGGCCTTTTTTTCCACCAACTGACCTCCCCCCTATCTATTTGGCCAACTCTGGTTGAAAGTGACCGAGGCTGCAAGCCACGCCTTAAATTATCGGGAAGCCTTTCTATTAGCGCTCGAGCTATAGCCTCTATTGATTTAAATTTATTAGCATTTATTAATTCTTCTATTGGCTTATTCATAACATTCTCAAGGTATAAATTTGTTGAGTTGATTATAAATTATCCATTCAAACATTAATACTAATACGCATCGTAAATGCATCGATGCATCATCGATGCGTAATAAAAGTTATTGATTTTCTTACTGATGATTTTGCTCCATAGTGGCTAATAGTTGAATGTAATTTTTACTTCAACTTATTTTGAATTTCACTTAACACACTTGGAGTTTATATGATCTTAGAAAATTACGACTTAACTAACACAATCGATTACTGTAAAAGTAGCTATTCACTACCAAACGATAAGCTACCTGTAATCTCTATTAACTTGAAAGATAAATGGGAACGGTCTGAGGAGAAAGATTCGAGCTGGCGTACTGAAAATCTCGATAGAGCCATTAAGCGATATCAGCAATTTTTATATTTAGCCAAGAAATATCCTGATATGCCTCTAGCACCTACAAAAGATATTGATACCATATGGCATCTGCATATCTTGAGCCCTGTAGCCTATTACAAGGATTGCATTAACTACTTAGGGACTTTACTTGACCATGACGGCGGTTTTGGACAAAAAGAACATGAGCTCGAACAACTGAAGAATATCTTCTACCAAACCGAATCAATCTGGAAAAAGGAGTTTAAGGAAGAATATGTTAGCAATAAGAATCTTGCACTGACAAACTGCTGGCACGATTGTGTCGGAAGATGCTGGCACGCGTGTAGCTCTAAATCTTCTGTTAATTCCTTTCACTAATGAGGACGTCCAATCAAACTAATTGGGCGCAACTTCTGAATCATCAAGGTTATCTGGTGGTTCAGAACTGCGATCTAAAGTGTGCCCAACAGCACATTCAGCAGCTTGGGGAAATTGTGCATGCATGCGAAGTTAAAATTAAACCCAATGCTAGAACTTATCTCTCTAGCGCATCCCCTATTCCACCTCATACCGACCACCCACAAGTAAGGTGGATTGTATGGCAATGCGAAGCCCAAGATTCAATCGATGGTAGCAGCCTATTATTTGATACAAGAACATTATTAAGCAAGCTAGCTGATAGGCAACTAAAAATGCTTAGTAGTATTCAATTACATTCACCTAGCAACATTGAAACATTGGAGTATGACGCAGTTTATCCAGTACTTAATCGAACAACCTTACAGTTTTACTACGCTGATTGGCTTATTAAAAATTTGAAAAAAGAAGAAATGCAATTTATGCATATCATTAAATCAATAATTGAAGATCTAATCAACAAAACAAAACTTTCAATCAGATTGCAACCCAATCAAATGTTGATTATTGACAATCATCGTATGCTGCATTTTAGAGATTACATACAAGATAACTCCACACGAAAATTGCATCGATTTTGGGTTCGATAATATGCGATTTTCATCATCGAAGGATATTAATTCGCTAATTCAGGAAAAAGTTAAAAATGGCTGGGCGTTTAAAAAAGGAAAAAAACATGGTAAATTAATTCACATAACAACAGGCAGAAAACTGACAGTTCCAAGTACTCCAAGCGACTATAGGGCGCTGATGAATTTCAACGCTGATGTGAAACGACTATTAGATAATGATTTGCATATTATCGGGTAAAAGGCTGATATTGGTTATCACTTAACTATTTACCAATAGTTTTAGACGTCGGACTATCGGATTTTTTTCATTAGCAACTTTTCTGGCTGATGACAACCAAGCATGAGCCTCCTCGTTTAACTTCCCATACTTTTCTGTAAATTGATTCTCGAGAAGTGTTAGGTAAGTTTCTAACTCTATGTGCGCTTTAAAGATTACCGACTCTCGCATCGCTTCATCATAAACTCTTTGCTCTAAAAATATTTTGCTTTGATTTTCTCTAAATATTTTCTCTTCTTCATTTCTACGTTGTTGCCTATTAACCTCATCCACTCTGGCTTGTTTTTGCCTTAAAACTAAACTAGCGAACTCATGAACAATCGAAGGTAACTCGTCTTCAAGAAATCGTTTACCATCAGTCCAGCATTTGCCCATTTTTGCAAAAGATGAGTTAACTGAAAACGAAAGCACTCCAGTGGCAATCGGTTTTTTATGAGGATATAAAATACGCTCTATTGCAGACAATTTTTTTGATGCATTTAATGAATGATATTTATAACCTTCAGAAATTTTGAAATTTAATACTTCATCATCTTTAATCGCTACAACTATTCCGACCTCTTTGTCAGGTTGAAATCTAAAGCCAATTTTTTCAAGTTCTTTTACAACTGTATCTAAAATAATCAAAGCCCTTTCCAGATTTTCTGGAGCCACGGTCAGATGAAAACAATCAGATTGCTTGCACCGTATTCGACCACGATAAACACTATTAATGATGTATAGGTAGTCGTCGGGCAAAGTATTCGTTTTGTCAATTTGACGTAATTTATTAGTTATTTTTTTAAAATATTGCTGAGTATTTCGAGTGTACTTTTGTGGAGAGTTAATCTGATGTGAAACATTAATTTGATTAACTTTTTCATTCGTCATCTACTTTCCCTCCCAAAAATTCCATCAGAAAAAAATTAGTATAAGGTAAATACTTTTAATTAGACTTAGTTTGAATCTAGAACATTTATAGATTTTAAATAAATATATCAAAGGAATTTATTTTTAATAGATAGCAAAAAAGCCTTTATTGTTAATCACCTACTCTTGAATTTGATGATTTAATAAAAATTATTTTTGGGAGATTAGATTATGAGTAAATTTAAGAATGACATTCTGATATATCAATCGGAATCTTTGCAGATAGAATTTGTAGATAGCCGCTTTGAAGGTGATTTGAACAAAATGGAGTGGTGTGATTTAGACAAATTAGCAGATGAGCTGGCAAACATTCTGAACGCTATTGGCCTAAAAGTTGAAGCTGTTCCGTTCCTTTCAATCAAAGAAAAGAAAATTGGGAAGAAAATTAAAATATTAATGAATCCTGAAAATACTGATATTGGAAACGTTGCAGAAACTTTCATTCGAGAAATTAGTAAAAATGATAACCGCTCTGGAGAGTTATTTAACCAAATACTTGGCCCTCATGATGAAATTATTAAAAAAGAAGCACATAAGTTTTTGGTGCAAAATAGCAACAAGAGCATTAAACATACTTTGGAAATAATTGCAGGGAACTCTCAAATGAAATTAGCAGGGAAGTTTGCTAAAAGTGAGAATCAGCAAATTTTTGATGAGCCACCTGAATTTTGTAATGGAGTTGTTAGCGCGTTAGATAAGTCTGCTAGAACAGTTAATTTAATTTTAGACGATCAAAAAAAAGTTACTGCTTTTTTCGATTACTCTTATTTTTTTCAACTTCATCAATTAATGCTATCTGATGATTCTCATAAATGTAAATTACAGAAAAAATATGACGCTCGCGGGAAAAAGGAAATGTATTTAATTGAAGTTGATGAAGGGTCAAGTGAAACGCGGAATTTAATTTAGATGCCGATGCTTTTGATAACCAAGCATTAATTTAAAAAAAGCCACCTATTACGATTAAAAGAAATTACGTGTTATTACAACTTATTGCCAATACATGCTATTTGTCTAATAAAGGACTACTTCCGGCCCAAAGCAGTCAAATGTTCGAGGAGTTTCAGACTCACCAATTTGTATAAAAAGAGAACTGGGCTTTGTGCGCGAGGTCCGGTGGAATAATGGGTTAGGCATTGTGTCGCTCCTGCATTATGCGATCAGCCTCCTTCTTGAAGGTCTTATGCATTATGAAGTCAAGGAATACCTTTGTCTTAAGCACATCTTCAAAGGTGATATCGCGCTGGCCTATCTGAGAGTGCGCTACTTGGCTAGATCGTATTGCGTAAACCTCGCGCAACTCATTTTGTAGCTCCTGTGATGCTCCCACTTCAGCCAAGCCGCGCTGAAGGTCGCGCAGTTCGTTTCGGAACTTCTTGATACCGAGAATTCGTGCTGCAACGAAATGCTCAAGTGCCCTGTAGAAACAAAGAAAAGCTTCTCTACGAAAGTTGAGTTCATAGAAGTTCATACGAAGAAGGAGTAAGCCACGACAATACTCCCCCGTCAGTACGTTGGAGTCTTCTCGGGCAACGATACCAAAGATGAGTATCGCGTTATATATGTCTTGTTCTTCTAGCGGCTTCAATTCTTCATATGTCGTGTCGCTCTCAACAATGAGCGCACTACCTCTGGAATTATTTCCTTCCAAGTCATCCGCAATAGTGAGAACTGGATGAACCCACGGATCGTTAAGCCAATAGAAGCTTCCAATCGTTCCCGCATTCAACGCGATTAGGACAGCATTAATCGTGTGGTGCGCATGATGCACTTTTACCGTTTCTATCTGCGGCCCATCCAACGCACATACGGAAATAACAAAATCCCTCTCTCGTACTTCTTGGATACGGATATTGGAATCCGGCAACTGAAGAAGTCGAAATGAAGCATCATTGAGCGTATGCGAATCGCTACGAACTCGACAAGAGATCCACATGCGATGTCTAACGTTTGAATTCAGCGGACGGCAAAATGCGCAGCATTTTGACGGTCAGCTGGAATGAGTAGTTAGAACTCATCTGGGCAGTGTCAGCAAGAAGTTATCGGCAACTTCAAAGAGGCAGTCCGTGGGGTCTTCACCGCGCTCTTTCATGTGAAGCATCTCGCATACCTTCTCGTCGTTTACGATAAGCATTAGTTTGCCCTGTTCGCGCATGGCTCCCTGTGTCATTGCAACCGCATGAGGCTCTGCACCGACTCTGGTCATAATAATTGCCATACGTCGGAGACCGCGCTCCAAAAGGTACTTCTCTGTTGTGAGAATTTGCCCTTGTTTTATTTTTCCAGAGTAGTTCTTGAACTCGAAAAGTACATAACGACTGTCAAGGTGGTCGATGACAAACTTCCAGAACTCAGTAGTTGGCCTCACGCGACATACATAGTCGTAGCGATTTAGTCCGTCATCGGTTCGCTTTTGAGAATGCCAGCCATGAAGATCGTTCGGAAAGAGGTACTTGAGAATCTTTTCGCATACCTTTTCGTACTGTGCCCAAGACACTTTTCCCTTTTTAATGCTTTTGAGTTCCTGGCATAGTTCAGTGCCTCTCGTATCGCGCTCTTGGAACGGTACGCCTCCGAGGGGCTTACTGCTTTGCGTTGGATCATCTCGTGTTGGGCGTGTCGCCTGAGGCTCACTTGGACTTGCTTCTAACAGCGCATCCAATTCTTCCGCAAGATCTGGGTGCGAATTGCACCAAATTCTCAGATCAACCTGATCTACAAAGGTGATACTAAATTTTTGCTCAAGTGCCTCTCTTAGCTCTGTCGGAAGAATACAGGAAACAACCAGCATCCCTTTTTGAACCTGTGCGGCTACCCCATTAATTGCTACGCGAACAGTAGCGGCATTAATGAGAGAAGGCTGAGCGCGCGCCGTGCGGTAGTACTTGATCTCAATTGCCCAGCGCTCATTTCCAAAGTCAGCCAGTAGGTCAAACCCCCTATCCCCTCTGATGTTATTTTTCGTGACGCGAAAGTTATTCGCCTCCAAGATACGGCTAACGAGATCTTCAAATAACTGCCATGTCGGTACTGATGGATTCATATTTATGAGTTATAACAGTTAATATAGAAATCCATGGGTCCGTATATTAATAATTGAATATCGTGGTACATGGTTGGAAACTCCTATCTTTTCTTGTTTTTATTGTTTCTGCGTCTCTATATTGAAATATTAATATAGAGGCAGATGATTAATTTAATTGTAATTGAAGAACTACATTTAGAGGGGAATTAACTATGAAATGTAATTCTGCTTTGGGCCGTAAAGCAGCCTACCAATAAATGTTTTTGAGTAATCTCAATTGCTGTAATGTTTGATCTGAGTGGACCTTAAATATGTAATGAAAATTATCAGAATCAGCATCCAATTGTTGCTATTTCTCGCATAACCCGTATTTTCATGTTTAAACACAATACCGCAACGCTGAATAAAGCTTTCGTCTTCAATATTATCAACATATGTATCCAACTGGTAGTCCTTATAATCCTGCCCCTTAGGCGTATTTGAGCCGATGATAATAGGCTTAAAGTTATAATTTTCTGCGAGTGACATAATTTTTTTATCCGCATTCTTTGGTGCCAGAACGTCATAAGTGGTTTGGGAAACATCAAATATTTCTATAAATGCTTTCATAATTTTAAATTGAAACCCTGCTCGCATGAGTACATGGCCCCTTGAGCCAAACATCGGTAGTAATCGATCAAAATGAATATCACTATTGTCTATTTTCGCCAGACTCTCATCATCTATTGTCTTAATAAATTCATAGAGCCTTTTCCAAGCTGCTGGGCTAGTTTTCTGGAAAATTCCTAAACTACTATCGGTTAACTGAAACCGTTCGCTCTTCAGAGACACTGCACTCAAAAGACTATAAGCATAATTAGCCGTTTCTAATGAGATACCCAAAGTCTCTGCAGCAAGCTCAACTTTTTTGCCATTAGCCAATAATTGAAAAAATTGAATCATGTCTACTAAGGTGACATTTTCTTTTATTTTTTCAGGATGAATAATCTCGCTAAGTTTGAAATCAAGGGAGCCTGTTTTAACTAGGTACTGATCAAGATCTATTACACCTTTAATATCTTGATAGTGCTTTTTCGTTTCTATTGTTGTTGCATAAGCCACTGCCCAATCCCACATGAAATGGATATAGCTCTTAAATTGCGTTATGCGGGTTGCATGTCCTAAATACCTTGCTGTTGCCCAACTTTCTCGGCGAGTATGTGACTCTGTACCAAGCAAAACTGATGAGGGTCGATCCATCCGTCCTAATTCACTCTTCTTTTTGCAAAGTGAGCTAATCCCATAGAGCGAGTATGCAATTTTATTAACTGCAGTATGGCGTGCATGATGAATGGTGATTTTCGGATTGGAAGTTACCAGTTTTAACAGACTATTTAACTGATGCTTGATTTTAGCTTTAGCAGCTTTAGAAAATGGCTCACCCTCAGTATTAAATAATGGTGTGCTTTGATTAGAATTTGGGATTGAGGCTAAGTGATTTAGTGACCAGTTAATCAAGTGTTTTTCTGAATCTGATAAATCTAAGACCAGTGGAACTTGGCGTCTAGAAGCTGTATTTTTAAGTTTCCTTAATTTATTATCCTGCACCGAAATGACTATTAAGTCACCCTCAATGAGAATGTCTGACTTCATTAATCCCAATGCTTCATTCCCTCTTAGACCAAAGCGGAAAGTAAGCAACATTAACAGGCCGCAATAGTAATGATTAATATCGAATTCTGTTGTTGCTTGAACCAATAGGTTTAATCCATTTTGGTAATCTTTTTCAAAAATGAAACCTGCCGAAACCGTATCTTGCTGATCCGGGACATCAATTTCTTCCCAATCAGGTTCTTCTACGCCAAGTTCACGGACCCATCGATGAAAACTAAGTAATCGAACGCCAACATATGGCCGATCAGCTACTTTGGATAGCAAGATAATTTGGCTGTAAAGCTCTGTGATTTCATCCTCATCAAGTTCTATTAAATTATTTGCATATGCTAACAATTCAAACTTAGTTGATAATGCTGAGAAATAGCGTTCTATCGTTGAAATGGCGAGATATCTTGTTTTCGTGCGCTTGGTTTTAATGAGTTTAATTACCCAATCCACCAAAAACAAACACGACTGAGAAACTTTGTCTTTATAAGTGTTAGTTAACGCATTTAAATATTTGATATATTCTTCACGAAATTTATTTTTTGAATCATTCTCAGACTCTGCTTTTGTGAGTATTTTCCTGACTTCCTTAAAAAGTTCCTTGGCGTTTTTCTTTAAGGTTTCCTCATCATGGACATTACTTAAACTTGTTCTAGCTGACACAAATTCCGTGCCTGCGTCTTCGTTTATCTCAGGATAATTTTCGTTATAACTTTTAAAATCGAAACGATACTCTTCCCCTACATTCAATCTGACTAATTCTGCCCAATTCCATGAGTATGTACTCACTCGTCCTGATAGAGCACCTGCAATGACTCCTGGTAGTTCAATGACATTCGCTTGATCAATAGTTTCAGAAAGTGCCTTTAGCAATTTCTCGACACTCTCTATTTCTTTAATTCCGCGAGTTATGTCAGTTACGGTGCTTATTATTTTGTTGAATGCGATAGGAACTGATTTATTTAAGATTGCGCTATTTAAGTTTAATTTTTTGGTGTGCTGCATCCAGAATGCACAAGTTTTGGTAATTGGTATGCGCTTGACACATGGTGATGAAGTCTCAAATACTTCCTCACTTGAAAACTCAACATAATATTGTTCCTTGAGTTTAATAATCCGATAGTACTTTCCGACAAATGCATTTTTTAGCATTATTAAATCAGTCACTCTGTTTTCAGTGCTGAAAATTAATGTGCTGAGCAAAGCGGCTTCAATTACAGGAATCCTCGATGCATGTTTAGATACAAGAATTTCAGTTACTGCATCTAGAATGCTTGTGTATTTCGCTTGGGCATTAATTGATAAAGGCGTGAACGGTGAGTTTGATTCAGAAAAGAAATACTGTTTTTTCAGTTTAATCTTATGACTTGTATTATTAACTCTCCGATTTATGCACTTAAGCAAATAAGCGTACCTTAATGCGCCATCGGCTCTTGGCAACCCTGAAGCGTAAAACAACATGGTTTTAGATAACGCATCAATTTGTTGCTCACTAAGCTTTTCAAGTGGATATTCATTCGAGTTTTCAATACTATTTTCCGGTAGGGATTGTGAGCTTTCTTCTCGAAGACTCTTTTCAATTTCCCACCTTACCGATTTCATTGCATTTACTACTCTGGCTTTACGCTCCCTGGCTCGGTTTTGAGTGCCAAATAATTTTGCTTTGAACTCATCATTACGTTCTGTGGGTTGGTCGATTTTAAGATATGGCTGATGCTTAGGATAAGCAAATCCAAGCTTATCAAAAAGCTTATTAACTGCTGGCCTCAATGTTTTGACATCTTCTATAAATCTTCTTGTGGAGTAATCCCCATATGTTTCTAGACCTGACTCCATATGGCCTAAAAATCCATCAACAATTTCCTGAAACACGTCTTCTCGAGGTAATAACTTTGCCAATCTATGCCTTAATAGATTGGATGGTAAAGGCCATTCAAACAAGCTTAGTTTTTCAACTTCAGAGGGTGTTACAGGCACCCAATCTATCTTTTCACTTAACTTTAGAAGAAATAAAAACGGCAATTTACTCGTATGTTTTGCCTGTGAAAGATGATCAATTTCGTCCGCCAAATCCACGTTAAGCGACTTCATTTCATTTGCAACAATTCTTAGATGCGCAAGGTATTCATTTTTTACATAGCTCGTAAGCTTATCTGGAATTGTTAGAAGTCTCGCTTTATTACCTCGGCTTGTTGACTTGTCATCCACATAAAAATAACTGTTTTCAAAATCGAACTGACTAATAGATTCAGCTAAATCTGAAATAGGCCTACATCCTGATCCTGCCAAAATCATTGTATATATATAGCCAGTTATGCAATTGTGAAACGCAATCAAGTCCCCTTTTTTTCTTATTTCTTCAATCTTTGCACCGGCTTTGTCAATTGCTTCAACAATCAGCGATTCAACTGGATATAAATTACTCCCTGCAAGAATAGCAATTGGACTCTTAACCGGTGTTTTTGAGATAAATTGATTAAATATTTGAGGGTGCTCATCGTTTAACCATGAAGCGTACACTGAGGCTGGAGGCAATCCAGTATTTGGATGACTGGCAAGTAATCTTGCAAGCTTTTCATTCTCTGATTGTTGATAAATTTTTAAAGGTAGATAGTTGCCAAGCATCCCCGGGGTTATTCTTGGAAGCGTGTTTCTGAAAACATCAAGAAACATTTTTTCATCCCCACCCCATTCCGCTTCATTCCATAGCTCCTTAAGGTAACTGGCTTTAGAATGCTTTATTAATGCATTTTTAATGATTTCTACAACTACTTCTGGGAGCTTGATTTCTTGCTTTTCAACTTGAGGCAATATCCAGTTTTTTTCTTCCTCAGTTTTAGGTAACCATGCATTGTTTCTTCTGGGCTGGTTTCTGATTAGCTTTTGCTTTTGTAAGTTGATTGTCCACTCATTACCCACCTCGCCAAACTGAATATTTTGCGCGCGCCTAAACGATCTTGCAGTATTTAAAGCTATCCATATTGTTACACCTAATATTCTTTCCTTATCTATTTCTGAGGCAATTAATCGATTATTGATTTCAACTAATACATTTGCTTCAAACGAATTGGGCCTATTCCACTGCCATGGCAAATATTGAAGTTCTTCTACTGTGTTTAACAACACGGAATTTCCCTTCAATAACCTTATTTCATATGCCTCATCAGGATTTACTTTTGCTTTTACGCATAAATCGGCCTCATCTTCATCGCTTAGGTCTGCGATTGAAGTTTCATTGTCATTTATTAATTCATCATTAAAATTATTATTAGCAATTAATTGCGCTGCAGGGCTTGCTCTAACGGCCGCTTGATAGATTGGAGTTAATTGTTGATATTTATCTGGATGAAAATCACCATTTCGAACTTTTATTAACGTTCTCAGAAATATTACGTCGGTGTCTTTATATGTGGAGTTTGAGAGTAGTTGATTTGCTTTATGTTCTAGTGCTCTAGTGAACGGATAGTAACCCTGCGCATCAACCATCAATTCATTCAGCAAATCTAACTTATTTGACTGCTTTTCTGCTGCGATTCTCAAATATCTAAAAAGAACTCTTAAGTGTTCGTCCTGAATGATATTAAAACTTGCGGCATGCATGGATCTTAATACCAACCAAACTTTGAGTTGCTCATACCAAAGTGAAATTTGGGCTGATTTGTTTGGTTTTTGTTCTATCAAACAACTTGCTAAGTAATATATTTCCAGTTCACCATGTAACTGAAGTCGGGCCGGTTTCGAATCCGAGTAAGCTTCGGCTATTAGATGTTTTGGAAGAGTAGAGTGATATGTATTAACTAATTTAAATAAGTTATATGCATAGGAGCTATGATTGCTCCATTTTGACAATATCGCTAGAGCAGCATCGCTGCTTAATCGTTTGATAATGGTAGCTAAAAGCCTAAGTTGAGATTCAACTCCAAGCGGGTGACGAACAAGTGAGCAGTCAATAATCAACTCAAGTCCATCAATTACCTCATTTTCTACACCCCAGTTGATTAAATCCTGAAAGACATCAGATTGTCCTAGGGTCAAAATTCTAGCTACTTCCATCTCTTAATAATCCTCTTATTTCACAAAGCGAAATAAAGAATGGTTTTAAACGATTATTCTTTGAGAAATATTAATATGAAAGTGTGGGAAAACATACTTTTATTTCATCAATTTAAGCCTAATTATACCAATTATACGCGTACTATACGCATAGAATAGCTAAAGATTCATAATCTTCGAAAGAATGGGGCGTTTTTCTTTTTTACTAGAGCTTACCACTACCCAACAACCTCGCTAACGAATTATTTCACAATGAAACAATTCGTTAACCATATGAAATACTTCATTAATTATTGCCTTGTAATATGCAAGCATATGTTGTTTAGCAATATATACTCTCTCAAAGTTTAGTAGCGCTTTTTTGCAGAAGCGCTATTTTTTTGCCTAGCATTTGTGATTAAGACTTATTGCTTAGGCTGTATCACTCTGCTAAATTCAAATATTCATTATCTTAATTACTATCCTTTATAGTATCGATACAAACATCAATTAAACCAGTGCATTGATAGGTGTATCGATAACTCAGATGTATAGCATATTTATGTCGGTTGTTCATCTAAGGTTATTTATAAATAGCATCTGGGTGAACATCGCACAGCACATATGGTGTAGGACAAAACCCTACAAAACAAATAGACAACTGCCCATTGGTTGAATCAGTCTAAAGAGTTACATTTCACCAAGCCAATTGCAACACGGTTTTTTTAATAGAAACAACGAATTAGGAAGCAAAATGAATGTAAAGGATATGATGTCTGAAATTAAGGACGCAAATCTCAACTATTTGATGATGGCTAAACAACTCATCAGTTCAGATAAAGCGACCGCCATGTTCCTTTTAGGCATCAGTAAAGAGATTGCCGATTTGCTTGAAAGCCTAAGCAATATGCAGGTTGTGAAGCTGAGCAGCACGAATATGATGCTGACACGCTTCCGATTTGATGACAGTGCAGTGCTGGGTATGTTGACCAACTATTCAAAAGATCGCGATCAGGCGCATTTACACACATCTGTTCTGCTGGCTAGTCAATCGGCTGAACAAATTTCCTAGTTAGAATTTAGTATGAATATTAAGCAATTTTTTGGTATAAACTCTCGAGAAGCACTTAAACAAGTGCGCATGGAACTTGGCGAGGATGCCATTATTCTATCTAACCGTGCCGTAGAGGGCGGAAATAGAATCACTGCGTTGAAGGAAGAAGACCTAGACGCGATTGTTGATAATGCAGCCATCATGGAGGCATCTTATCGCAACCATACAGAGGGCTTTGGTGAAGATAACCCATCGGCATTAATCTCTGTCATTAATAAAAAGATTGAAGGCTTTCATACTAATCAAGCCCAGCCCTTTGTACCAAACATGATGGAGCCAGAGGCACCAGCAGCCCAAATACAAGCTACACCAGCAAGCGCCCCCTCAGCACCAGATACGTTTATACAAGCATCCATGTTAGATGCTAGCCAAAAAATGACTGAGATTTTGAACGAAATGCGCAGTATGCGTGATGTGTTTGAATCACAACTGACCACTATTGCTTGGAGCAATGTGCAACAGCAGTACCCAACAAAAACACAAATCATGAATATATTGCTGTCTTCTGGCTTCAGTGCAGCTTTAGCTAGAATGTTATCGGAAAAATTACCGGCGAATCTTGATGAAGCAAAAGCACTAGCCTGGGTTAAATCTATTCTGAGCAAAAATCTAGATAGCATTCCAAATGAAATTGGCATGCTAGATCAAGGCGGCATCTTTGCATTAATTGGCCCAACTGGGGTTGGCAAAACAACCACAACTGCTAAACTTGCTGCGCGCTATGTCATGAAACACGGCACGGAGAGCTTAGGCTTAATTACAACTGATGCGTATCGTATTGGTGGTCATGAGCAATTAAGAATATACGGCAAAATCCTTGGCGTAATGGTGCATGCAGTTAAAGATGAAGCTGACCTTAAGATTGCTTTAAACGAGCTAAAAAACAAACGTACTATTTTAATTGATACAGTCGGTGTGAGTCAGCGCGACACAATGGTGACTGAACAAATTGCCATGTTATCTAATACCAATGCTCGCATCAAAAAGCTGCTATGCCTCAACGCAACTAGCACTGGTGAAACATTAACCGATGTGATTAGAGCTTATAAAGGTAAAGGTTTGGATGGTACGATTATCACGAAGCTTGATGAAGCAGTGACAATTGGTGGAGTACTAGACGTTATTATCAGAGGTAAGTTAAAGCTTTATTACTTAGCGAATGGTCAGCGTGTGCCTGAAGATATCCATCTTGCGAATAAGAGCTATCTGATTCAGAAAGCACTAAAAATAGGTGCAGACGGTCGTTCGTTGCAATTCAAAAATGAAGAGCTGCCTTTTATCATGGGTAACACAAGAAAGTCTGTAAATACTTTATCTACAGAGACAAGCCGTGGTTAGTTTTAAGAATGACCAAGCGGCAGGTTTGCGCCGCATTATGGCTGCACCAAAACCACGTGTCGTCTCTATTATTTCGGCATCTGCGACAGATCAATCACGCATGATGATTAACCTAGCAGCATCTATCCGTGCTCAGGGCAATGATGTACTAATTGTGCATGCATCTAATACTACGCGTGAAGCTAGCTATGAAGTAGATAAAACATCCACACTATACGAAATTGCTAAGACATCTGCATCACTATCTACAGCGATCAAAAACACTAAGCAAGAGTTTGCTGTTGCGAAACTATTACCTAAAAACCAGATAAGCACTCCGCTAAACAGCAATGCAGGCCAAGTATTGAATCAGTTATTTGATGAGTTAGTACTGCAATACGAAATTGTATTAGTAGATGCAACACTAAATAACGATGACTTACTGGCATTAAAAACGCTGAATGACAGCGACATTTTGATTCAACTCACACGTGAACCAGAGTCAATTAAAGACGCATATACCCTCATTAAACGTATTTGTAGCCAACTTGGCAGGCGCTCTTTTGGGATTATTGTGGATGACGCCAATGATGCACAGGCAGAAGTGGTTTTTAAGAACATCGCGCAAGTTGCTAAACGTTTTATGCAAATTGAACTAGAGTTCTTTGGTGCGATTCCAGCAGATGTACATTTAGGGAAAGCTGCGAAACTTGGTCGTCCAGTCATTGATGCATTCCCGCTCACACCAGCTTCTAATGCATTTAAACAAATTGCTCAACGCTTAAATAGCAAGAGTACGCCTATTATGGATATTGATATGCTATACAGCACTAGCGCAATGGTTTAACAATTATCATATATCTCAAATAAAAAACGGCTCCATATAATGGGAGCCGTTTTTATTTGAGATCAGCATTCATGATGGGGCATTATGAGAATATCTAATGATCTTTTTTTGCACCATTTAGTCTACGCAAAAAGTCACGCATTGTTTCCCTAAAACTTTCAGGCGCGATGGTTTCTGTTGCTCTTGAGTTTAAATCAAATATCCTTTGAAAGGCGATTTGATCACACTGAATGGTCGCCATTGACCAATCACCAAACATTCTTTTATCAGCATATGAAATATAAATAATCTTATTGAGGCTGTTACGTTCGTCCTCACAAATGGTGATATATTTTTTAAGCACTGCCTGTTCAGGGCCCTCTAGCACCTGCATAAATAAATGACCTCCATATAACAAAACGCCTGTGATACCAACCTCTTGATTATTTTTCTGAGACTTTTCTAATATTTCAGCAATATCCTGCTCTGTAATATTTTGTGTTGCTTGGCTACTGTATAACAATCTAATCATAAAACTCCTGCTTTATCATTCATACCTTGTATCGAATGGCACTCTAGTTTGAATACAAAATAACAGCGACTAACAATCGTGAATGCACTAATCTTAATTAATACACCCTCACAAAATCTTTCTATCAATCGCGTGTCAACAGTATACTGACTGTAACGTTAATTAAGCCAGCAATCGCTTATTTGTAATTTAAAAGGAATTTTTATGAAAATGACACAGATTTTACTCACAATTACTTTGCTACTCGGTCTTACACAAGCGGCTTACGCTGATCATCATGGTGGCGAAAATGGAAAACAGGGCTGTCGTAAAGCAGATACCAATAATGATGGCGCAATATCGCGTGACGAATTTATGGCTAAACATCAAGCACGTGCTGAAAAAATGTTCACAAAATTAGATGCAAATAAAGACGGTAAGATTGACAGTGAGGAACGTAAAGCAGCGCATCAAGGTGCAGGTCATCACCACACAAAAGATGAGAAAAAGCCGTAATAACAAACTACATGTAAAAAGCTAATTTCGAATAGATACTGGTCTATCTGGACTGTTCATCAATGATGAACCAGTATCTATTGATTGCCCCTAGTCTTTAGACTTAAATGGCGCACGCTCATCAAGCTCGTTAGCATAGGCTGCAAGTCCTTTTGATTCCTGCACTACAAAATCTTCAATAGCAGCGGCAAAGTCTGGGTTTGCAATTTGGTGGAAAGAACAAGTGGGCCTAGCCTTAAATCCACGTGCAAGCTTATGCTCACCTTGCGCACCACCTTCAAAAAATTCAATTTTCTCTGTAATACAAAATATCTGTGCTTGATAATAGCAAAGCTCAAAGTGAAGATTGGGAACATATTGCATCGATCCCCAGTATCGACCGTACAGCGTTACTTCATCGTAAATATTTAATGCAGCTGCGATTGGCTTCTCGTCTAAATACGCCAGTATCAACAAGATATTCTGCGGCATACTATTACCGATTGTTGTGAAAAACTCCCTTGTCAGATATGGCGTAGATCGGTGCTCTCGATACGTATTTTCATAGCATTGATAGAAAAAATTCCACTGTTCGTGAGTAATTTCACCCCCCTTAACTTGCAGACATATCACGCCTGAGTCTGTGACTTTTTTCCTTTCTTGCCTAATCTTTTTACGCTTATCGTGACTTAATTGACTTAAGAATTCGTCAAAATCAGAATAATCCAGATTTTGCCAACGGAACTGCACGCCTTGCCTCTGCATCCATCCTGCTTGTTTAAACCACTCTGCTGAATCATCATCTGGAAACAATACGTGCGCTGATGACATTTTGTTTTGTCGCATTATTTGCGACAATGCATTGACAATCAACGCCTTAGTATCAGAATGGTTTGCGAGAAGCCGCGAGCTAGTGATTGGTGTAAATGGAATGGCTGAAACAAGCTTAGGGTAGTAGGATAAACCGTTTCGTTCATAAGCCTCGGCCCATGCCCAATCAAACACGTACTCACCATAAGAATGGTATTTAACGTATAGCGGCATAGCGCCTATTAGTTGGGTATCATCGTACAACAGCAAAAAGCAAGGTTGCCAGCCAGTAGTAGCGCCTACAGAATTTGACGTTTCAAAAGCACTTAAAAAGGCATGGCTTAGTAATGGCATACCTGCAGCTAATGCATCCCATGCATCAGCTGGGAGCTTGGCTATGCTCTCTGCAACTTCGAGCCTTAACGCCATACAAAAACACTGGATTGATTTATCATTGATGCTTATTATGCACGAATGCATACTGCAAGGGTATAAACACTAAATTAAAAACTGAGGATATAGATTACTGCATGAGTGTTAGCTGATAGTTAGCGTAAACACTAGACTAGTGGATTAAATACAGAAGCTAATGTAACGCTACAGTGACTTTTTTTTCGGTATATTGGTTGCTTGCTTGTTTTTAGCTTTAGCTTCTTCTAGCGCTTCAGCCTCAATCATTTTTTTCTGCTTTTCCAACTGAATTGCAGCTTCTGCAGCTCTGCGGCGCTCTAGGATTCTTGCTTGCGCTTCAACCAGCTCATTTAATGAGATAACCCCATCCTGATTGGTATCAACACTGTTGAAATGCCTTGCGATCTGCGGCAGCTTCTCTGTCGCCTCTTGTCGATCTATTGTGCTGTTATTATTGGTATCTGCCTCAAAAAAACGCGCTTCAATACTTTCTTGCATCGCACGTCTGCGCTCTTCAATTTGATCATGACTCGGATCAATAGAGCGCGCATACTCTTCAAGTGCCTTACGTAGCATTTCTCTACGCTCTGGACTGAAGTTTAGATTAAGTGTTTTTTGATATCCATCACCTCTGCCGTCATCCTCAGCAAAACGTTCATCTTCTACCACACGCTTTGATTTGTCAGCGGTTGCTGACAAACTATTTCTATTTTCAGCATTTAGGCTTAACGAAAAGCTTAATCCCATGCATAAAAGTAGGCACGCATACTTGGTCGATGACATATTGTTTAGCAAGATCAAATCCAAAGAATCGAGGTTCCAATGTTGAGCATTACAATTTAAGTTGCATTATCATGAAGCACGTTTGTTAATTGAATGTTTCATTTAACGATGAAATTGTAAGAAATTGTAAATTTTTACAATATGTGACATGTGACAATCAATAAATTTTAAAGTTTAATCACATAATATTGAATATAAATATAAATTTAGCATACACTTTACAGTTATTGAAAATAATATTGTTTTGAATAACATTCAATATCATTTTATTAAAAAATTAAGGTTTAAACATAATCATGGCAGACCAAAATAAAAAAATCTTAGTCGTAGATGACGATGTGCGTTTACGTGAACTGTTGCAACGCTATCTCACAGAACAAGGCTTTACCGTCAAAACTGCAAATGACGCTAAAGAGATGGATAGTATTCTAAACAGCGATGCTATTGATTTATTAGTGCTAGATTTAATGTTGCCAGGCGAGGATGGATTATCCATTTGCCGCAGAATGCGAGGCAGTGCAACCATGATGCCGATCGTGATGCTAACAGCGCGTGGCGACGAGGTAGATCGAATTATCGGCCTGGAAATGGGTGCTGATGACTATTTGCCAAAACCATTTAACCCAAGAGAATTATTAGCACGTATCAATGCCGTGATGCGCAGACATGAGCGTTTAGTGCCTAGCGCACCTGCGAATGCTGCAGAGAACATTACGATTGGCGACTTTGTGTTCAACGCAGCCACACGCTCACTGAGCCGCCAAGGGACTGCGATTGCGATTACCAGTGGCGAATTTGCATTGCTAAAAGTTTTTGTGGATCACCCGCGCCAACCTTTATCACGCGACAGACTGATGCAACTAGCGCGCGGACGTGAACTGGATGTTTATGATCGCAGCATTGACGTACAAGTATCGCGTTTACGCAAGCTAATTGAGCCTGATCCTGCTCACCCTCGCTATTTGCAAACCATGTGGGGATTTGGCTACGTATTTATACCGGATGGCGAAGCCGATAATTAGTCGAAAACAAGGCAACAGGCTTTCTTGCATGCCTTGGATTGCCTGATTTAATGCTCAATTTTATTACCAAAGCCAATACCATTGCGTCTTTTACCAAAAAAACTACTCTCAAGAATTATGCTGCTCATCGCTCTGCTTTTAGCGATAGGTCAGTTTGCATCTTTAAAGATTTTTGAATACTTTGAACGAGAGCCGCGCGCGCAGGCAACGGCATTACAAGCAGTCACTGTTGTTAACTATACACGTGCATCTTTAATTGCATCTCAAGAAAACCTTCGTTTAGCATTACTTTCAGAATTAACCGGAAAAGAAGGTGTGCGTATTTATTATGCAGACTTCATGGAAGAAATTGCTCCACTGCCAGACGACCCATTTATTAATATGGTCGCTGATAAAATACGTGAACGCTTAGGTGTACAAACCATTATTACGACCAATCATTATGGCATTGATGGGTTATGGGTTAGTTTTGGCATTGATCAAGATGACTTTTGGGTGGTAATCCCAAACGTACACGTAGAGCGCTCATTTCCTTGGCAATGGCTGGGTTGGATTGGCCTAGTATTGAGTTTGTCTCTAGCTGGTGGCTACGTACTAGCCGCACGCATTAACAAGCCGCTTAATTTACTAGTAAGCGCAGCCGATAAACTACGTAAAGGCCAGCGCCCTGATAAACTCCCCGAAGATAGCGTGACGGAGTTACGTGAAGTAAGCACTACTTTTAACAAAATGGCGGAATCACTAGCAGAGTTAGACGCGGAAAGAACACTAATTCTTGCTGGTGTCTCTCACGACATTCGCACACCCCTGGCGCGACTGCGACTTGCGGTAGAAATGCTACCGGAGAAAGATTGTGGCTACCTGAAGTCTGGAATGGTGCAGGATATTGCAGACATGGATAACATTATCCATCAGTTCTTAGACTTTGTTCGCGGCACGGAGGGTGAGCCAACATTGATGGTCGATATCAATACTTTGCTGCAAGGATTACATGATAGACAAGAACGGGCAGGACGAGATTTAGTCATCCAATTAGCACCCACTTATAAAGTACCAATTAAACCACTTGCTATGCAACGCCTGCTAGACAACCTCGTTGGCAATGCTTATAACTACGGGGGCGGACAAGTACGCGTAAGCAGCCAAATCCTCGCAGACTGTATTGTGATTAGCGTTTTTGATAATGGACCTGGTATTCCAGAAACCCATTTAGAAAAAATATTGCGTCCGTTTGAGCGGCTTGATACAGCGCGCAGCAATGCCGGGGGTAGCGGCTTAGGGCTAGCGATTGCAGACCGTATTGCTAAACTACATCATGGCAAGTTAGAGCTGATCAACCGGCCAGAAGGAGGCTTAGAAGCTCGCCTCAGTATCCCGATTAAAAACTAACATACAACAAAAATCACTTACATGCCAAGCTAATGATAAATCAACTAACCATTTGATTAGATAGACAGTTAACAAAATTCTCTGTTAATAAAGTAGCTATACGCCAGGCTCAAACCAAGCCAACTTCCTACGCAGATGTACCACTTCACCAATAATCGTGAGGCATGGCGGTTTTAACTCCGCTTCAGTCACTTTTTCAAATAGGTCTGCCAGGGTTGCTGTCACAACCTTCTGCCGTTGCGTTGTGCCCTGCTGCACTACGGCAACCGGCATATCAGGAGAAACACCGTGCTTAATTAGTTGTTCGCAGATTTGCGCCAAGCCAACTAAACCCATGTAAATGACAACAGTTTGTCTTGGTCTAGCCATCGCTTCCCAATCCAAATCTAGACCACCATCTTTTAAGTGCCCAGTAATAAACAAACAAGCTTGTGCGTAGTCTCGGTGCGTCAGCGGAATTCCAGCATAGCTAGAAACACCATTCGCAGCGGTAATGCCTGGTACTACCTGAAATGGAACACCATGCTCCATCAGCGTTTCAATTTCTTCACCGCCGCGACCGAAAATAAATGGATCACCACCTTTTAAGCGAAGTACGCGTTTACCTTGTAATGCTAGCTTAGCAAGCAGCGCATTAATTTCCTCTTGCGGAAGCGTATGTTGATCACGCGATTTACCTACGTAAATCAGCTCCGCATCACGGCGCACCAATTCCATCACTTCTGGGCTCACCAACTTATCATAGACACAGACATCACACTGTTGCATCAAGCGTAACGCCCTGAATGTTAACAAATCTGGGTCACCTGGACCGCCACCAACCAAGAACACCTCGCCTTTATTCGTGGTGACGTTTTCTTGATCAATTAAGTCTTGCAACAAAGTACGCGCTGATTGTTCTTGGCCTGATAAAACACGCTCAACTAATGGGCCTTGTAGTACATCTTCCCAGAAACGGCGGCGAGCTTGTGTGGTGGTAAACTTTGCTTTTACTTTATCGCGAAACTCACCAGCGATGCCCGCGATACGGCCATAACCAGCAGGTAGCATGGTTTCAATTTTAGTGCGGATATAACGCGCCAATACAGGCGCGTTACCCTCACTAGAAACGGCAATCACGACTGGGCTACGCTCGATAATAGAACCCATCGTAAAGGTACACAAATCCGGAGCATCAACCACGTTAACAGGAATGCCTAGCACCTTTGAGTCTGTGGAGACTGCTTCGTTAACCGTCATATCATCTGTTGCAGCGACGACCAAACATGCGCCCTCAAGCTGCTGCTTGTGATAGTTGGATTGAATGCATTTAATTTTCCCGTCATCGACCAATGCTTGTAACTCATGACAGATTTCTGGTGACACTAAAGTGATGGCAGCATTGGCTTTTAACAACATACTGACTTTTCGTGTGGCGACATCGCCGCCGCCAATCACAATACATAACCGATTAGTGATATTGATAAAAATTGGGAGTGCTTGCATGTTTTAAATAGCTAATTATTCATTAAGTTAATCATTTTACCTTGTAGTCAACAACTTTGCGTGAGGCAAGTGAGCAAATACGTTAAAATCATGTTTTACGCTTTGACGATAACGCCTTGAATACACCTAAAAAAGTTTTTATTAAGACCTTCGGCTGCCAGATGAACGAGTACGACTCATCTCGGATGGCAGATATGTTGTCTGCGTCAGATGGCATGGTAGAAACACTGACCCCTGATGATGCAGATGTGATTTTGCTGAACACTTGCTCTGTGCGCGAAAAAGCAGAAGATAAAGTGTTTAGCCACCTTGGTCGCTTTATTCCACTTAAAGAGAAAAACCCAAACCTAGTGATTGGTGTGGGCGGATGCGTGGCGTCACAAGAAGGCGACAACATCATCAAACGCGCACCATACGTAGATGTTGTATTTGGTCCGCAAACCTTACACCGCCTACCAGAGATGATTAAAAACAAGCAAGCAAGCGGCACGTCACAAGTGGACATCAGCTTTCCTGAAATTGAAAAATTTGACCACTTGCCACCACCGCGTGTGGAAGGCGTAAGTGCGTTTTTAAGCATTATGGAAGGCTGTAGCAAATACTGTAGTTTCTGCGTTGTACCCTACACACGCGGAGAAGAAGTCTCTCGCCCATTTGCAGACATTCTGACCGAAGCTGTGCAGTTGGCAGAACAAGGCGTAAAAGAAATTACATTGCTAGGTCAAAACGTCAATGCTTACCGCACAGAGTATGATGGTGTGGAGGCTGACTTGGCTATGTTGATTGAAACGATTGCCGAAATCCCGCAAATTGAGCGCATTCGCTTTACTACCAGCCATCCTAACGAAATGAATGAGCGCTTGATTAACTGTTTTGCCACCGTACCAAAACTTGCTACGCAATTACACTTACCAGTACAGGCTGGCAGCGATCGTATTCTGATGGCGATGAAACGTAACTACACTGCATTGCAATTCAAGTCGATTATCCGCAAACTTAAAACTGCCAATCCTAACTTAACGTTTACGTCTGACTTTATTATTGGCTTTCCTGGTGAATCAGAAGCGGACTTTGAAGCGACAGTAAAACTCATGCAGGATGTAGGGTTTGATGCAAGCTTTAGTTTTTTGTACAGCCCTCGCCCTGGTACACCTGCTGCGTTTTTAAAAGACGACACCTCACAAGAAACAAAATTAGCACGTTTAGACAAGCTGCAAGCAATTAACGAAGCGCAAGCTAAAGCTATTTCCGAGGCTATGCTAGGCACCACACAACGCGTGCTGATTGAAGGTGCATCATGGAAAGATACTAGCTTACTAGCTGGCAAGACAGATAATAACCGAGTGGTCGATATCGCAGGTGATGCAAACTTGATTCATCAGTTTGTGAATGTGAAAATTACCGACGTTTCTAACCCAAGACGCTTAATTGGCGAGATCGTATAACCATGGAAATTACTTTAACTCCTGAAGATAATGTTCGTCTTGCTAACCTCTGCGGGCCGCTTGATGAAAACATCAAACAAATAGAAACTGCGCTTGAGGTAAACATTAATCGCCGTGGCAGCACATTTAACTTCAGTGGCAAGCTTGATAACGTTCGGCTAGCCGCTCAACTAATTGAAAACTTCTACAGCCGTGCAAAAAAACCGATTGAGCTCGAAGATATTCAACTAGGTCTAGTCGAAATAGACAAACTCAAACCTGAAGACGTTGCCACAACTGCTATGCCAGTACTGATGACAAGACGTGGCGACTTACATGGCCGTACGCCGCGCCAAGTGGCTTATCTTCAGCAAATACAAGACCATGACATTACGTTTGGTATTGGACCGGCAGGTACTGGTAAAACTTACCTAGCAGTTGCCTGTGCAGTAGATGCCATGACCCGTGACCGCGTTAAACGGATTGTGCTAGTGCGCCCAGCGGTTGAAGCTGGTGAACGCCTAGGCTTTTTACCTGGCGATTTAAACCAAAAAGTAGACCCCTACTTGCGCCCACTATACGATGCGTTATATGACTTAGCTGGCTACGATACAGTGAACAAAATGTTTGAGCGCGGTGCAATTGAAGTGGCCCCTTTAGCCTACATGCGAGGACGCACGTTAAACCAAAGCTTTATTATTTTGGATGAAGCGCAAAATACAACACCAGAACAGATGAAAATGTTTTTAACACGTATCGGCTTTGGCACCAAAGCAGTGATTACTGGTGACGTCACCCAAATTGACCTACAACGCCATCAGAAAAGTGGCTTAGTTGAGGCGCAAAAAGTTTTAAAAGATATCAAAGGCATTGCGATGACGCACTTTCTGTCTGGTGATGTCGTTCGACATCCATTGGTACAAAAAATCGTGAATGCCTATGAAGAATACGAATCTCAACGTAGAGAGTAATACGGTATGATGCCTAGAAAATCTGGTGATACTTGGCTAAGATTTGGCAAGGTATAATTAAAAAAAACAATATGCAACTACAGGTAATTTTGGGATAAAAAATGACACCTAATAAATACAGCAAAATCATGCAAAAGGGTTTGAGTGCCGTTGAGCAAATAGTATTGATTGTGATTGGCCTCGCCACCATACTGGGTGTGCTTCAGGCAATTATCAATATTTGGGATGCCCGTAGCATCCACGTGGGCGACTTGCTACTGTTATTCTTATACCTAGAAGTAATGTCCATGCTTAGCCATTACCTAACTGCTGGAAAGCTACCAGTGAGATATCCACTATATATTGGCATTATCGCGTTGGCTCGATTCTTGGTACTTGATATTAAAGAGCTAGACGCAATGACGATGTTCGCGCTTTCGAGCTCAATATTATTGATTGCATTGGCTATTTTAGTGGTTCGGTATGGACATGTGAAGTTTCCATACACCGATGGCACAGACCTACAATCGAAGAGCGACTAAGAGAGAAAATAAGATTAGAGATGCCTAAATTAGCCGCCACTATCCAATATGCAAGCCAGGCTAGCAATCTTCCAACTGCTAGCCAATTCCGCAAATGGGCAAAAGCCGCCCTAAGAGTAGATACCGAAGTCACAATCCGCATTGTGGATGCTGAGGAAGGGAAAATGCTCAACAACACTTATCGTGGCAAAGACTATGCCACCAATGTGCTGACATTCCCCCTCACTGAAGATCCTCACCTGATGGGTGACATCATTATTTGCGCACCAGTAGTTGAAGCTGAAGCTAAAGCGCAACAAAAAAGTCTTGATGCCCACTTTGCGCATTTAACAGTACACGGCATTCTTCATTTACATGGTTATGACCATGAAACCGACCCTCAAGCCGAACTGATGGAAGGCTTAGAGACTGCAATTGTCACGAAATTAGGGTATGCTTCACCCTATCTCATTACATAGGACGCCAACTAATGGCAACCGACTCGGAAAAACCCAGTTTATTAGAACGCTTAAGCCATTTTTTATTGCGGGAACCTGAAGACCGCGAACAGCTTGTAGGACTATTACACAGCGCCTACGAAAACAGCCTAATGGACGCGGATTCTCTCGCCATGATTGAGGGTGTGTTGCAAGTAAGTGAAATGCAAGTGCGCGACATTATGATCCCGCGCTCACAAATGGATGTCATCGACATCACCGACCCTCCTGAAGTCTTTATCCCCAATGTCATTGAAACTGCTCACTCACGCTTTCCTGTGATAGAGGGCAATAAAAACGATGTGATCGGCATTTTGCTTGCAAAAGACTTACTACGTTACTACGCAGGTGATGACTTTGAAGTTCGTGACATGCTACGCCCAGCAGTATTTATTCCTGAAGCTAAACGTTTAAACGTGCTACTTAAAGAATTTCGTAGTAGCCGCAACCATATCGCGATTGTAGTAGATGAATACGGTGGTGTAGCAGGCATGGTCACCATTGAAGATGTACTCGAACAAATTGTCGGTGACATCGAAGATGAGTACGACTACGATGAAGATGAGGACAATATTATTCAAAATGCAGATGGTCAGTTCCGCGTAAAGGCATTGACAGAAATTGCAGATTTTAATGAAATTATCGGCACATCGTTCAGCGACGAAGAGTTTTCAACGATTGGCGGTTTAGTTGTCAGCAAGTTCGGCCACCTACCAAAACGCAATGAAGAAGTAAGTTTTAACGGCATTCATGTCAAAGTTTTGCGTGCAGACAGCCGCCGTCTTCACAGCATTTTAGTATCAGCCATTATAGAGCCCGTTAGCGCCAGCGTTACTCAATAAACACTAAATTCAGGCCAAAACATTCCATTTAAAATTAACCACATAGGGAACTAAGTACTAAGATTTATTTCATAGCTTCATGTTGTGATGAATTTAAATCCCCTAGTCCAATTTTACTGGAGCTCGTTATGAAATACTTAGTATTTGTTTGGCTGTTTATTGCGCAATCGTTCTTGATACAAACAGCAGTGGCAGAGGAAGTGGCAAGTGCAACAACTGCGATACCAACAATGGAACAGGACTTTGTAAAGTCAATCAATCAGTTTACAAAAGCACAAATCATTGAGCAGTTTGGTGAGCCAGCTAAAGCAGACGATGTAAAAGTAAAGGGCACAGGCAAAATTGTGGCCTCTATTTGGTTATATCACTTTATTAATACCGCGGCAGATGGCTCATATTATGAAACAACAGAATTAGACTTTATTGATGACAAAGTCGTGATGGTTGCGTTTTTAAAGAATGATGGTAGTGAAGGCCCTGAAGCTACCCAGCAATATGAAGTGCCATTGAAACAGTAGAGTTTCATCAAATAAAAAGCGCCACAAGTGGCGCTTTTTATTTGAATATTCAATTAGTATTGATTTCTATTTTTTCAAAGCATCACGAATTTCACGCAACAAAATAATATCTTCAGCAGTTGGTGCAGGTGCTGGCGCTGGTTCTGCCTTTTTCATACGATTCATCTGCTTAACCAGCATAAAAATAACAAATGCCAAGATAATAAAGTTAATCACTATCGTTAAAAAATTACCATAGGCTAGCATCGGCACACCTGCTTGTTTTAATGCCGCATAGGTGCCTGCGTTACCTTCTGGGACTGCCGCTAAAGCAATAAACATATTACTAAAATCGACGTTACCCACTATTTTTCCAATAAGCGGCATAATGATATCGCCCACTAAAGAATCGACAATCTTCCCAAATGCAGCGCCAATGATGACACCTACTGCTAAATCCATGACATTGCCTTTTAAGGCAAACTGTTTAAATTCCGACGCGATACTCATGCATTTCTCCATGTCCTAAAGTTAATAAATTCAAGCCCCATTTTTAAATGAGTACGATTAATTTAAATATTTTCACTAGCGAAAGAAATATATGTCTTATCTAGCTAACATGTCAACATAAGCCACTTTTAAACACAACTTAAATATTAATTTTTGTTACCTCTAGCTGTAACAAGCTACAATTCGCAACATGCGATTACCTATATCTAACTCATTGTTTAAAACAGTTGCACTCCTTACATTAGGCGCTTTTGCCGTACTAGGGTTTGCCCCTTTTTACTTTTACCCAGCCAGCATACTGTCCCTGATTGGTGTTATCTATTTCATCGTATTAAGTGACTCACCAAAATCAGCTGCTATCGCAGGCTTTACTTATGGCTTAGGCTTATTTGGCGTTGGTATTTATTGGATATATATTAGCCTGCATACCTATGGCGGCATGCCTAGTCTAATGGCAGGATTCTCAACATTTGTACTTGCATCATTCTTGGCTTTGTTTCCGGGTATTGTCGGATTATTAAGTAAAAAAATATGCAAACAACAGCCAGGCTTGCTAGTTATTGCTATTCCTGTGTTTTGGGCATTGGCAGATTGGATAAGAAGCTGGATATTTACTGGATTCCCATGGTTGACAATGGGCTACAGCCAAATACCCGCAAGCCCACTGGCTGGTTACATGCCTATTATTGGCGTATATGGAGTAACGCTGATCACAACATTTATCGCCAGCATAATTGGATATTTATTGGCAAATCGACAAGCTAGAAAAGTTTGGCAAAGCAAAGCGATTGCTAGCGTCTTATTAGTAATACTGTCAGGTTATTTGTTAAAGCAGATTGAATGGACAACGCCTACAGATAAACCATTGAGTGTCAGCCTATTACAAGGGGATGTTGAACAGTCTCTAAAATGGGCACCTGAAATTGCTGAGCACACCATGCAACAATACCTTGCCATGGTGGAAAGTAGCGATGCAAAACTAATCGTACTGCCAGAAACAGCACTGCCCGTGCTCGCAAGTGAAGTTCCAGAAGTTTTAAAAACCAGACTACTTGCCCACGCGCATAGAAACCAAGGGGACATTTTGGTGGGGATGGTCGAACGCGAACATGGCGAATACTTTAACAGCGTGCTTAGTTACGGTGGCGCGGGCTCTTACACTTATCGCAAATCTCACCTCGTACCATTTGGTGAGTTTATTCCGCTGAAAGTGGCATTTGGCTGGATATATCGAGATTGGCTCAATATGCCATTAAGTGACTTATCGCGGGGTGCTCGTTATCAACAGCCGATGCCCGTTGCTGGTGAAAAAGTAGCGGTCAACATTTGTTACGAAGATGTATTCGGTGAAGAGATCATTCGCCAGTTACCGATGGCCTCGTTATTAGTGAACGTCAGTAACGACGCATGGTATGGTCAGTCTTATGCTGCAGATCAGCATTTACAATTCTCTCAAGCGCGTGCGCTTGAAACAGGACGCATGATGCTACGCGCCACCAATACCGGCGCAACCGCAATTATCGACCAAAAAGGCTATCTCACAGCACACGCGCCACATTTTGTGCAAACTTCACTAAACGGACACGCGCAAGGCTACACCGGCACAACCCCTTACGTATATTGTGGAAACTGGCTATTTCTGGCCATATGCTTTGGCTTATTATTGGCCGTATGGAAACGTAACAGAATGTCATCAAGATAAAACCTATTGCAAGATTACAAAACCAAGTAAAATTGCATTTTTCGCCAATTTCAACGAACACATCATGGCTTTAACTTTTCAAGAGATTATTCTCACCCTGCAAAAATACTGGAGCGACAAAGGCTGTGCGCTTCTACAATCTTATGACATGGAAGTCGGCGCTGGCACCTCGCACACCGCCACTTTTTTACGCTCATTAGGCCCTGAGCCATGGAAAGCCGCTTACGTGCAACCAAGCCGCCGTCCTAAAGATGGCCGTTATGGCGAAAATCCAAACCGTTTACAGCATTACTACCAATTCCAAGTCGTGTTAAAACCCGCACCAGCAGATATTCTAGAGCTTTATCTAGGCTCTTTAGAAGCACTGGGCTTTGACCTAAAACAAAATGACATCCGCTTTGTAGAGGACGACTGGGAAAACCCAACACTGGGCGCATGGGGCTTAGGCTGGGAAGTTTGGCTGAATGGGATGGAAGTCACACAGTTCACTTATTTCCAACAAGTAGGCGGCATTGATTGCAAACCAATTACTGGTGAAATCACCTATGGTTTGGAACGTCTCGCCATGTACCTGCAAGGCGTGGACAATGTGTACAACCTGACTTGGACTGTGGATTCAAATGGTAAAGCCTTAAGCTATGGCGATGTGTACCTGCAAAACGAACAAGAGCAAAGTGCTTACAACTTTGAGCACTCCGATGCTGATTTCTTATTTACCGCATTCAATGCCCATGAAAAACAAGCCAAGCATTTGATGGAAAATCAATTAGCGCTACCTGCATATGAGCAAGTATTAAAAGCCGCACACACCTTTAACTTATTAGATGCACGCGGTGCGATTTCGGTAACAGAACGTGCTGGCTATATTGGCCGCATCCGCAACTTAGCCCGTACTGTTGCAGCCAGCTACCTAGATAGCCGCGCTAGACTTGGCTTCCCAATGGCACCGAAAGACTGGGCAGATGAAGTATTAGCAAAGCTTGATAAAGAAAAACAAGAAAAAGATAAGAAGGTTGCTTAATCATGTCACAACAAAACTTACTTGTAGAACTCTTCGTAGAAGAATTACCACCAAAAGCACTTAAAAAGCTGGGTGAATCATTCAGTAGCACTTTGTTTGAAACATTGAAGTTGCAGGGCTTATCTACTGATAACTCAGTGGTGACTTCTTTTGCAACACCACGCCGCTTAGCTGCGCACATCACTTCCATTGAAGCGCAAGCCAAAGATAAGCAAATCTCGCAAAAACTGATGCCAGTGAGCGTAGGTTTAGATGCGAACGGCAATGCCACCCCTGCCCTGATTAAACGCTTAAACGGCATGGGCTTAGACGAAGCTGCAGTTTCACAGTTAAGCAAACAAATGGATGGCAAAAACGAAGCCTTGTTTTTAGAAGTGACGCAAAAAGGTGCTGAGCTTAACGATGGCTTACAAAAAGCAATTGAAGAAGCCATACAGAAACTACCTATTCCTAAAGTCATGACCTACCAACTCGCTGATGGCTGGAGTAGCGTTAACTTTGTGCGCCCAGCACATGGCTTAATCGCACTACATGGCAGTGATGTCGTCGCCACTAGCGTACTAGGCCTAAATGCAAGCAATCAAACACAAGGCCACCGCTTTGAGGCGGCATCAGCCAATGTTGTGATTAAAAACGCGGACAGCTACGCAGAGCAACTTAGAACAGAAGGTGCAGTGATTGCCAGCTTTGCTGAACGTCGCGCTGAAATCGTACGCCAACTCACAACAGCGGCCGCTAAAGAAGGCCTTAAACCAATTGACGATGATGCATTACTGGATGAAGTCACTGCATTGGTAGAGCGTCCAAATGTATTGCTTGGTCAGTTTGAAGAAATCTATTTAGAAGTACCGCAAGAGTGTTTGATTCTTACCATGAAGGCGAATCAAAAGTACTTCCCACTGTTAGACAGCAATAACAAATTAACCAACAAGTTCTTAATTGTTTCTAACATTTGTCCAGCAGACCCAAGCGCAGTGATTGGTGGTAACGAGCGCGTAGTGCGTCCGCGCTTAGCCGATGCCAAGTTCTTTTTTGACCAAGATCGCAAAAAGACGTTGGAATCACGTATTACCAGCTTAGAAAAAGTGGTTTACCACAACAAACTTGGCTCACAAGGTCAGCGTACAGAGCGCGTAAGCGCTATTGCTATTGCCATTGGCAAACAACTGGGTGGTGCTGATTTAGCAGCAAAAGCAGGCCTAGCCGCACAATTGGCAAAAACTGACTTAATTACCGATATGGTAGGCGAATTCCCTGAATTGCAAGGCATTATGGGGCGTTACTATGCACAACATGAAGGCTTAGATGACGAAGTCGCTTTTGCGATTGAGGACCATTACAAACCACGCTTTGCGGGCGATGACTTACCTCGCAATCAAGTAGGTATCACCGTTGCATTGGCAGATAAACTTGAAACATTAGTTGGTTTATTTAGCATTGGCGAAAAACCGACTGGTGACAAAGACCCATTTGCTTTGCGTAGACAAGCGTTGGGCATCATCCGTATGCTGATTGAAGGCAAACTATCGTTAGCTTTTGAGTCACTGATTCAAGATGTGCTTTCAGCATTTGAGCATGATGCAGCCAACACCGCAGCAACCGTACAAGCCATCAAAGAATTTTGTTTTGACCGTTTAAGCGTTAATTTGCGTGAAAATGGCGCGACAGCTCAAGAAGTAGACGCTGTACTTTCACTCGACCCAGCCCTGCTCAGTGAAATTCCCCAACGCCTTGCGGCAGTTCGTACCTTTGCTGAGCTTACCGAAGCACCAGCACTAGCAGCAGCTAACAAACGCGTGAGCAATATCTTGAAAAAGGTGGAAGGTGAGATCCAAGCACAAGTAAACGTGAGTTTGTTACAAGAACCCGCTGAAATTGCATTGAATAACGCACTGCTATCAGTAAAACCAGAAGCAGACAAACAGTTTGAAACTGGCGACTACACCAACTCATTAAAAGCACTGGCGGCATTAAAAGCGCCTGTCGATGACTTCTTTGACAACGTGATGGTGAATGCAGAAGATGCGGCACTTAAAGCAAACCGCTTAGGTTTATTAGCGACATTGCATCAAACCATGAACCGCGTTGCAGATTTGTCTAAACTGGCCAGTTAATCACTATATTTTCCGAATCGTCATTCCCGCATAGGCGGGAATCCAGTCAAAGTGAAGTACAGGAATGATAGATTACTGTAAGAATACTAGATTTTTGAATTACCTAGATTCCCGCCTATGCGGGAATGACGGAGTGTAAATAAATATGAAACTTGTCATCCTTGATCGCGACGGCGTTATTAATCAAGATTCCGCCAATTTCATTAAAAATCCTAATGAGTGGATTGCAATCCCAGGCAGCCTTGAAGCCATCGCATTATTGAATCAATCAGGGTTTAGAGTAGTCGTTGCAACTAACCAATCAGGGGTTAGCCGTGGCTTGTTCGACATGGCAACCCTCAATAGCATTCATGACAAAATGCACCGCGAACTGCTCATGATAGGCGGACGTATTGATGCGGTATTTTATTGCCCGCACTCAGCTGATGACAACTGCAATTGCCGCAAACCAAAAACTGGCATGATTAAGGAAATTGGTAAACGTTTCTCTGTCGATCTTAGCCAAGTCATTGGTATTGGTGATGCTCTCAGAGACTTGCAAGCATTTGCCAATGCAGGCTGCCAGCCAATTTTGGTACGCACAGGTAAAGGCGAGGATACGTTAAAATCTAATGACTTACCTGCCAACACCCTCGTTTTTGCAGACCTGAGCGAAGCAGTGCAACATATCATTTCAGAAAACACTTAAACCATGCTGCTGTTACGCTCCACGTTATTTTTACTCGGGCAGATTATTACTGCGCCAATTTTTACATTCATTGCATTGCTTTCAATGCCGCTACACCCTGTAACACGTAATATTCTCATCTCAGGCTGGGCGCGCAGCATGATTTGGTGGCTGCGCATTACTTGTAATATTCACCATGAAATTAAAGGGTTAGAGAATATCCCCACCACCCCGAGCATTATTTTGGCAAAACATCAGTCAGCTTGGGAAACCCTAGCTTTTCAGGCGATTTTCCCTACCCAAGTTTACGTACTTAAACGTGAACTACTGTGGATTCCAATATTTGGCTGGGGCTTAGCCATGTCATCACCGATTGCGATTGATCGTAGCGCAGGCCGCGAAGCGCTCAAAAAACTCGTCGCAAAAGGTAAAGCAAGGTTAGAAAAAGGCTTATGGGTCGTGATTTTTCCTGAAGGTACACGTAAAGCACCAGGTGAACGTGGCAAATACCACATTGGTGGTGCATGGCTTGCAAGCCATACGCAAACGCAGGTAGTGCCAGTGGCTCACAATGCGGGCGAGTTCTGGGCTAAAAACTCTTTTATCAAAAAACCTGGCGTGATTCAGATACACATTGGCAAACCGATTCAAACCACTGATGTAAAAACTGACGCATTAAATAGCCAAGTTGAACATTGGATAGAATCTGAAATGACAACGCTTAACGCATGAGCCACACCATTAAGTTGCCGTCTGGCGAGCAAATTCACTACACACTAGAACGTAGGCAACGCCGCACCGTTGGCCTTAAGATCACACAAGATGGCTTAGTGATTCACGCGCCAAAACGCATCGTGCAATCCTACCTAGAAAGCCTGATTGTACTTAAAGCGGATTGGATTCTTAAAAAACTTGAAGCACGTAGCGCCAACCAACATGCGCCGATGCAATGGCAAGATGGCAATCAACTGTTATTGCTGGGCAACCCCATCACCCTTGTGACGAAACCAGATATTCGCTCAAGAGCAGTTGAATATACGCCTGGATTTTTAGCACTAGCGATGCCTAATCACGATGAACCAAGCGTGGTAGAGAGAGAAGTACTGCAGTGGTATAAAAAACAAGCGCTCACTGATTTTTCAAGACGCTTATCGCTTTTCGCGACTAAATTAGGTGTGCCTACACCCCCATTATCTCTGTCAAATGCACGCTCACGCTGGGGAAGTTGCAATTCAAGAAAAGAGATTCGGCTAAACTGGCGCTTATTGCAAGCGCCACCTCACATTATCAATTACGTGGTTTGTCATGAGCTGGCACACTTGAAAGAAATGAATCATTCTGCAAAGTTTTGGGCGGTAGTCGCAAGTATATTCCCCGATTACAAAGCGGCAGAAAAAGAACTCAAAGCATGGTCGCCAAAGCTACACGTTATATAAGACTATTCAATTAGTTTTACAGCTAGTTTTACAACAATTGCTTAACATCACTCGCAATCGCATCTGGCTTAGTACCATAATCTACATATAGACGAATCTTGCCAACTTTATCAAACACATAGACGCCCGCACTATGATCGATGGTGTAGCCGCTACGTCCTTTATTCTCAACCTTTGCCGCAAAGATTTTAAAATCTTTTAACACGGATGCAGTCTGCTCTTTCGTACCATACAAACCAATAAAACTTGCATCAAATGCTGGCACATATTCGGCCAACAACGCTTGCGTATCGCGTTCTGGGTCTAAAGTTACAAATAATACTTGTAACTCATTTGCTTGCCCACCAAGCAACTTCATGGCTTGCTTCATGTCAGTGAGTGTAGTTGGGCACACATCGGGGCAATGGGTATAACCAAAAAATAAGGCAACCACCTTACCTTTAAAATCCGTTAATGATCTCGGCTTGCCAGTATGGTCAGTCAAGTTAAGCGTGTTACCAAAATCCACGCCTGTAATATCTGTCGCATTAAACTTTTGTTCATTATTTGCCGCATTACATCCTGCTAAAACAACCATGAAAAACGCAAGCAATATTAATCTCATGAATTTATTCACTGAATCACACCTTTTGTAGCAACATTAATAGATAAAGATTCTACCATGCACAATAAATTCAACACCTTGCATGATAAATTTATCTGTAAATGCTATAAATTACTGCAAACCAAGTCCGCACTCGTTTACAATATTACTTTTGCAAATTTCAAGCATTTTAAGGACTCAGCATGGCTAACCCTGCAGCAACTTCTGGCGGTATGGCAGACCGCGATGGCGTAATCTGGTATGACGGTAAAATGGTGAACTGGCGTGATGCCACTACTCACGTTTTAACACACACTTTGCACTACGGCATGGGCGTATTTGAAGGTGTTCGCGCTTACAAAACTGACAAAGGTACTGCAATTTTCCGTTTGAAAGAACATACAGACAGATTATTCCGCTCTGCGCATATTCTTGGCATGAAAATGCCTTACAGCAAAGAAGAAATGATAGAAGCGCAAAAAGCAGCGGTACGTGACAACAACTTAGAGTCCGCTTACATGCGCCCAATGGCATTTTACGGTGCAGAAGCAATGGGTATCTCTGCAAAAACACTGTCTACACATGTCATCGTAGCTGCGTGGAAATGGGGCGCATACATGGGTCAAGACGCCCTAGATAACGGTATTCGCGTTAAGACATCATCATTCTCACGTCACCATGTGAACATTACTATGTGTAAAGCCAAAGCAAACGGCAACTACATGAATAGCATTTTGGCTCACCAAGAAGCGGCTCAAGATGGTTACCAAGAAGCTTTATTGCTGGATGTTGACGGCTTTGTTGCAGAAGGTTCAGGCGAAAACATATTTATCGTTCGCAACGGTAAGCTATACACACCAGATCTGACTAGCGCACTAGAAGGCATTACGCGCGACACGATTGTGCAATTAGCAACTGAGTTAGGCATCCAAGTGATTGAAAAACGCATCACACGCGACGAAGTGTATGGCGCTGATGAAGCATTCTTCACAGGCACAGCCGCTGAAGTAACGCCAATCCGCGAGCTAGATAACCGCGCAATTGGTACAGGCACTGCTGGCCCGATTACTAAACAATTACAAAAACTATACTTTGATGTAGTGACAGGCAAATCTGCAAAACACGCAGACTGGTTAACTTTAGTATAAACACTAGCACCACCATTCCCGCAAAAGTGGGAATGGTGAAATAAGGATATTTTAATGTCTGATATAAAAGAAATCGAAGTTTCAGCCAAAGACTTACCACTGCATTGTCCAACGCCAGAGGTAGCACTGTGGTCATCTCACCCGCGTGTGTTTCTAGACGTAGCAAAAACAGGTCATGTTGCCTGCCCTTACTGCGGCACAAAATACAAATTAAAAGCTGGTGAAGTCGTTGGTCATCACCACTAATTTAAAGTAGTATTTTATCGACACTCAACAGTTTTAATATCTCTGACATCAAAATCTTGGTCATGCATATTCTTTTACTTTAACTTAATAGGTAGTGAGTTAAAGTAAAAGAATATGCAACTTACTCTCGATATCAAGTTATAAAAAATTCACTTCAGCTTTCTGCTTCCACAAAGCCTCAATTACCTGTTCGGCATCAAAGGCTTGGCTGTTTGTCCAAAAATTCACATCTGCCAACACTGGGTTAGTAGAAAGCAAGTCGAGTTCTGATAAGCGTTTCTGCAACTGTTTAGCCACCGCTGCACCAGTATCAATCAAGGTGACATTGTCACCCGCTACGCGCTCTATCAATGGTCGAACAAATGGGTAATGTGTACAGCCAAGTACAATAGTATCAGCCCCCTCCTCTAACAATGGCTGACAATATTTTTTAACCAACCTCAAAGTATTCTCGGTTTGTAACTCACCCCGCTCCACACACTCCACCAAGCCGACACATGCTTGTGTCACTACTTTTACATTGCGTCCATAACTTTCTAGCAACCCTGCAAACTGGGCACTTTTAAGCGTGCCTGTGGTTGCAAGTACACCGATAATGCCATTTCGTGAGGCTTCGGCGGCAGGCTTTACTGCTGGCTCCATGCCAATAATAGGTAAAGTATATTTTTCGCGCATCATATCAATGGCAGCTGCAGTCGCTGTATTACAGGCGACCACAATTGCTTTGGCATTTTTTGAGATTAAAAAATCTGTAATATTTATACAACGTGATTGAATTTCTTGTGGACTTTTGTTGCCATAAGGAGCGTGTAAGCTGTCAGCCACATATAGCAATTGTTCATTAGGCAGCAGCGCATGAATATGCTGCAACACTGAGATGCCTCCCACGCCTGAATCAAATACGGCTATCGGCCTATGCTTCATGTGATGCGTGGTAGATTGATCTGTCATCGTTAAGGCGGTCATCAGTTACAATACACATATTATAAACCGTTGAGATTATTAAATCTTCAATGTCACTTTGCAAAAATTTAGCATCAAATATACAAAAACTCACGCGTAAAAGGATTCAATCATGGGTAATCGATTAAGTAAAATTTACACTCGTACAGGCGATGATGGCACAACAGGGCTAGGTGATGGCAGCCGCATCAGCAAAGATAGCATCCGTGTTGATGCAATGGGTGATGTAGATGAGCTAAATTCAGTGATTGGTTTAATCTTGTCAGAGCCTGTCTCTCAACGCTTACAAGCCGCCCTCACAAAAATTCAACACGACTTATTTAATCTGGGTGGAGAAATCTGTATTCCTGGCTACGTATTATTACAACAAGCTTGTGTTGATGGTTTGGAAGAGACCATTGACAATCTCAACGGCGAGTTAGGCCCATTAAAAGAGTTTATATTACCAGGCGGCAGTAAAAGCGCTGCTTTCTGTCATTTAGCTCGCACTGTATGTCGCCGCGCGGAGCGCAAGTTAATTGAATTGCACCGTAACGAGAAAGTGACCGAGATTTCATTGCAATATTTAAATCGCCTATCTGATTTATTATTTGTGATGTGCCGTATTCTTAACAAAGAAGCCGGCATTACTGACGTACTCTGGAAAAACGAGCACGCTTAATACCGTCTTGATTCTTTAATTACAGGATCTTATGCTCAATCTAGTGGCACTTTTTATAACATTCGCTTTTGTATCAGGATGATTTATCAATCCTCCTGATTTTAGAATCAATAATTTTAGATTCAATACTAGGTTAAGCTATAATTTCAACATGATAAGAAAACTGTTCAACAAAATCTTTAAGCCAAAATTAGCAAAAACTGGGCATGAAGCAGCGCTACGAGCTAAGCCAGAGAACGCAAAATCACAACAGAACACACGCCCAATCTTAGGCACAAAGAAATCAACCAAACGAAAAGGTAGCAATACAGACGGTGCTACGATCATTGCACTCAAAAAGCACCAGATAGACCGAAATCTATTAAGTAATGCCGCAATAAAAACCATTGAAGGTCTGCAAAAAGCAGGGTTTGAAGCCTATATTGTTGGTGGCGCTGTGCGAGACCTGCTGCTTAAACGCGTTCCTAAAGATTTTGATGTAGCAACTGATGCGACCCCTGAAGAAGTAAACCGTGTATTTAGACGTTCGCGTATCATTGGCAGACGGTTTAGATTAGTACATGTATTGTTTGGTGATGAAACAATCGAAGTTTCTACATTTCGCGGCCATCACGAAGCTAAGGGTGACGCACATACCAACGAAAGTGGCCGCATCATCCGCGATAACGTATTTGGCAGCTTAGAAGAAGATGCCACACGCCGAGACTTTACCGCTAACGCACTTTATTACGACCCAACCAGCGAAGAGGTCCTAGACTTTCACCAAGGATTTGCAGATATTCAAGCTGGCATTTTGCGCATGATAGGCAAGCCAGAAACACGCTACGCCGAAGACCCTGTGCGTATGTTGCGCGTCGTCAGGTTATCAGCCAAATTAGGACTGCAAATTGACCCAGCCACGATGGCGCCAATCGCAAAAATGGCAGACTTATTAGAAGACGTGCCCCCTAGCCGCCTGTTTGATGAAATGCTCAAACTGTTTCTATCTGGCCACGCAATTGAAAGTGTCGCAGCACTGCGGAAGCAACACCTGCACCATGGCTTACTACCGATGCTAGATGTGGTGCTAGAACAACCAATGGGTGAGCGCTTTGTTATGCTTGCGCTACAAAACACAGACAATCGCATTTTGTCTGGCAAATCAGCCAACCCAAGCTTCTTATTTGCCACCTTGCTTTGGCATGAGGTCTTAGCCGCTTGGGAAGTGTATAAAAATGATGGCAACCCACCGATACCTGCGCTACACATGGCAATGAGCGAAGTGCTTGCCTCACAAGCGGAGAAACTGGCCATTCATAATCGTTATACTGCAACGATGAAAGAAATTTGGGGCATGCAACCACGCTTTGAACAGCGTTCAGGGAAGCGCCCTTTTGGCTTACTCACACATCCACGCTATCGCGCAGGCTACGACTTCTTACTATTGCGCTGTGAATCAGGCGAACTACCAGCAGAGTTAGGCACATGGTGGACAAGTTTTGCAGAGGCAGACAACGAAACGCGTCAAGCAATGTTGGAAGCAGACACTGCCCCTAAAAAACGTAGAAAAAGAAATCGTAAAAAACCTAGCGGCAACGCGCCATCTGAATCATGATGAAACAGGCATTTGTTGCACTAGGGAGCAATTTAGAAAATCCAAAAGCGCAGGTAGAACAGGCACTCATCGCTTTACGCCATCTACCCGAAACTCGCCTTATAAAACAATCATCACTTTATCAAACAGCACCTGTTGATTGTGTTGTCACTGCACCAGACTTTATTAACGCAGTGGCCGAAATTGAAACTTCACTAGCGCCTGAAGCATTGCTAGATGCCATCCTCGACATAGAAAATCAAGCAGGTAGAGAGCGTCCTTACGTTAATGCACCACGGGTATTAGATTGTGATTTATTGCTGTATGAAGATGTCACGCAAGAGACTACAAAACTAACCCTACCCCATCCTCGCATGCATACGCGCGGATTTGTTTTATTGCCATTATTTGAAATCGCACCAGATATTTTCATTCCGAATCATGGCAAAATAGCTGCATTCATGACACCTGACCTGTTGTTAGGTATCAAAAAATTACCATCTTCTAGTTAAAACATGAGCATTTTTAATAAATTTCCATATATTGTTGTTGAAGGCCCTATTGGCAGTGGTAAAACCACACTAGCAAAAATGTTAGCTGATAAATTTCCAGTCGATTACCTGTCTGAAAAAGCAGAAGCCAACCCTTTTCTGCCTCGTTTTTACCAGGACGCACAACGCTATGGTTTGCCTACGCAGCTATTCTTTTTGTTTCAGCGGGCGAATCAAATCAAAGACCTGAGTCAGCGAGATATGTTTGCCAAACCAATTGTGGCAGACTTTTTTTTAGAAAAAGATCCAATCTTTGCAAGGTTAAATCTAGACGATGAAGAGTACGCGCTCTACCATCAAATCTACCAACACTTGCAACTGAAGGCACCTAAACCAGATTTAGTGATTTATCTACAAACACCAATAGATGCTTTAATGGAGCGTATTGAAGAACGTAGCGTGAGTTACGAGCAAGACATTCCACGAGAGTACATAGAACGGCTGGCAAATGCCTATAGTGAGTTCTTTCACAACTACGATGCCTCACCAGTGCTGGTTGTCAATAATGAGAAATTAAATATTCTTAAAAATGACAGCTCACTCAATTTACTGTTAAATCGCATCATGCAGATTAAAGGACAACGCGAGTTCTTTAATCCAAACTTTGAATAATTCTTTGAGCTAAACGTACATGACATTAACCAGGCTACATGAAATGGCAGACCGTCACGAGAAAATCGCCATGCTCACCTGCTATGACGCTACATTTGCGAAGTTAATGGCACATGCAGGGGTTGATATTTTATTAGTGGGCGACTCTCTCGGCATGGTGTTACAGGGTGCTGAAAACACCCTTAATGTCAGCATGCACCACATGACCTACCACACCAAAAGTGTTGCAGCTGGCGCACCTAACGCCTTGATTATTGCAGATATGCCTGTGGGTAGTTATGAGCACGATAACGAAGCTGCATACAAAAATGCCTTATGGTTAATCCGCTCAGGCGCACAAATGGTGAAATTTGAGGGTGGTGGTGATCGTGTCCAAACAGCACGCTATCTGATTGATCGAGGCATTCCAGTCTGTGCGCACCTAGGCTTTACGCCGCAATCTGTGAATCAACTAGGCGGCTACAAAATCCAAGGTAAAACAGAAGAAAGCGCCCATCAAATCACGCAAGATGCCATCGACATGAGTAATGCCGGCGTTAGTTTAATTGTGCTAGAAATGGTACCAGCTACTCTGGCTAAACATATCACCGAATCTATCAAAGCACTTACCATTGGCATTGGTGCTGGTGTAGATTGTGATGGCCAGGTACTAGTTATCCAAGATTTACTTGGTATTTATAATGGCGCAGCCAGCAAACAACCTCATGAATTTAAAGCACCTCGTTTTGTGAAAAATTTTTTATGTGAAACGAATAGTGTTCAGCAGGCTGTTAGCAATTATGTCAACGCTGTCAAAAGCAAAACATTCCCAACGCCTGAGCATAGTTACTAAATTATTACTTAGCAAAGAACCATGCAACGCATCCACACTGTTAAAGAACTCAGAAGCTCCTTAAAAGCACAAAAAAACATTGCGTTCGTCCCAACCATGGGCAACTTGCATGATGGTCATATTGCGCTTATTAGTCTTGCCAAACAACATGGGGATTGTGTAGTAGCAAGTATCTTTGTGAATCCACTTCAATTTGGCCCAAATGAAGATTTAGCCAACTATCCGCGCACACTAGAAGCGGATTGCAAAAAACTGACAGATGCTGGTGCAGATATTGTATTTATACCCAATGTTCAAGAAATGTATCCAGATTTTGATGGTGAGCATTTGAACCAAACGATGACCATCACCCCGCCACCCATTGCAGCAGAGCTATGTGGCGCCTCACGCCCAGGTCATTTTTCAGGGGTAGCCACCGTTGTGATGAAATTATTCAATTTGGTGATGCCACAAATTGCAATATTTGGTAAAAAAGACTTTCAGCAAGTGTATGTGATTAAAGAGCTGGTCAGACAATTTAATTTACCAATTCGGATTATTGCCGGCGACACAGTACGTGAAACCAGCGGACTAGCCATGAGCTCGCGTAACGGCTATTTAACACCAGCTCAAAAAGCAGAAGCGACACAACTATACCAATGTCTGGTTAACATTGTGCACGCAGTCAAACAAGGCAATACCCGCTTTACAGATTTAGAGCAGGCTGCATCACAAACACTCACGCAACAAGGCTGGCTAGTAGACTATATATCAGTACGCGCAGCTAGCACATTAATGCCCGCAACGAACCAAGATAACGAACTTGTTGTCTTAGCTGCTGCGAAACTAGGGAGCACAAGACTCATTGATAATATTGATTTTTGCGCTAAGTGATTGAAAAGACTATAATGCAATCCCTTTTGAAAATCGGTTAAGCACATGCAAAGAACCATGCTTAAATCTAAGTTGCACCGCGTACACGTCACGCATTCTGAACTACACTACGAAGGTAGCTGTGCGATAGATGAAGAATTGCTAGAAGCGGCAAACATTCACGAATACGAGCAAATCAGTATTTACAACGTCACCAATGGTGAGCGTTTCTCTACTTATGCGATTCGTGCTGAACGCCACTCTGGCATTATCTCGGTGAACGGTGCTGCCGCACACAAGGCAGACCCTAAAGATATTATTATTATCGCAAGTTACGCGAGTTATAGTGAAATTGAGCTCGAAAAATTTACCCCAACATTAATTTATGTGGATCAAGAAAACCGCATAAAATCTCAACGCAATGCAATACCAGTACAGGCCGCTTAAATGACACAAGACACCCCGAAAGCCGCTTCTAAGAATTTAGACTTAGAGGCCATGAAAAACGCAGTAGTTGATGCAATTGAAGATATTAAAGGTTTTGATATCAGCGTCATGGATGTGCGTAAGCTCACCAGCATGACAAACTATATGATAGTCGCTTCAGCGAACTCTAGCCGCCAGGCTAAAGCTGTTGCAGATAACGTCAGAGAAAAAATCAAGGAAAAAGGCTTCGCGATCCGCGGCACTGAAGGCGAAAAAGAAGGCGAATGGGTGTTGGTTGACTTAGACGATATCGTTGTCCATATCATGGTACCTGCTACCCGAGCTTATTATAATCTTGAGCAATTATGGGGCGAGGCAGAATCACGCCGCAGTCACATTAAACCAGTCTAAGTGATTTAAAACACCCTGTGCCATTTGGTGCAGGGACGCATGTTACTTGCATCAAAGTGTTATCCCCCATCATATTCTAGCTATTACTTAAGCCACTTGAAACTTCGGATTATTTCTGTAGGTCACAAAATGCCAAGCTGGGTAGATACAGCCTGTGCAGAATACATTAAGCGTATGCCGCGCGAACTTAGCATTGAAATGATTGAAATCAAACCTGATAAACGCGCAGATGGTAAAAACAGTGCGGTTGTCCAAGAGGCCGAGGCAAAAAGAATTCTTGAAGCCGCCGGCAAAGACTTCTTAGTTATTTGCGACGAACGTGGACAAGAAGTCACCACGCTACAACTTGCGGAAAAAATGAAGTTTTGGCAAACACTAGGTAAAGATATCAGTATTGTTATAGGCGGTGCAGATGGCATTCACGCCAACCTTAAGCAACAAGCCGATTGGCTTTGGGGTTTATCCAAACTCACCCTACCCCACGCTTTTGTCCGCGTACTACTATGCGAACAACTTTACCGTGGACACTCCGTAATTCAAAATCATCCCTACCATCGAGAATAAAGCATTAAGCTTCTGGCATGCTTAATGCTTTGTATTAGAACATCAATCATATAAGTGCCTAATTTCACTTACAAATGCACCATAAAATTGCATTTGTTAAGTGATCAGCACTTTTTTAGAATAATTCTCTGGGGTCATTATGGATAATCAATGTTTAGTTGTATTGTCAAAATTTTCTGTTGCGGCTAGAAAAATAATTGGTGCAGTCAACCCAGCCAAACTGATTAAAGACCCAAAATATGCGACGGAAGTTTTTGAGCAGGTCGACGCACTTGGTGATGAGGAACTAATTCTTTTATCACTGGATCTACAGCTGTTACTTGGTTTACTTACCCCTTCAAGCAACGAAGCCAAACCAGCAACACCCGGAAAATATATGATGGGTGCAAGAAGCTAAACAAAACTCAATGGCGCATTAACGTCATTCAACAGCGTAGCTGCAAGTGGGGTAAAATCACTGCAATTTAACGAATGGCTTACCCCGCATGCAATACTCAAAATCTCTTGTTTGGTTTCGTCGTGATCTACGCGATTATGACCATGCAGCGCTTTACCACGCACTAAAGGCATCACAGCAAGTCTATTGCACCTTCATTTTTGACACGGAGATATTAAATCAGCTAACCAATAAGGCTGACCGACGCGTAGAGTTTATTTGGGAAAGCGTCAAAGAGCTCAAAGCCTCACTTCAAAAAAATGGAGGGGACTTAATCGTCTTGCATGGCAGCGCAGCCAATGAGATTCGGCAATTAGCACTTACTTTAGAAGTGCAGGCGGTATTCACCAACCACGACTATGACCCTAGTGCGATTACACGTGATAACAAAGTAGCACAACAACTACAAACCAATAGTATTAATTTTCATCATTACAAAGACCAAGTTATTTTTGAAAAAGATGAAGTCTTAACGATGGCTCACAAGCCATATAGTGTATTCACTCCATACAAAAATATGTGGCTAAAAAACGTTAACGACTTTTATCTTAGACCTTACCCAGTAGATACCTACTTAAATAACTTCGCCAAAACTCAACCTGAGCCACTGCTGAGCCTTGAATCATTAGGGTTCCAGCGCACAAACTTATCCAACATGCGTCTGCCTACTGGCATGAGCGGAGCGGCATCACTGTTTTCAGATTTTGTCGATCGTATAAAACATTACAAAGAAGCACGAGACTATCCTGCAATTAAAGGCGTATCTTATCTATCGGTGCATCTGCGCTTTGGCACAATCTCGATTAGACAACTAGCAAGAACCGCATTACAAATCGGTGGACTAGGCGCAGAAACTTGGGCATCGGAGCTCATCTGGCGTGATTTTTACTTCCAAATACTGCACCACCACCCACAACTTCAAACAGGCAAATCCTTTAAACCTGAATTTGAAGCTATCCCATTTCCTAACGACACAAAGCTATTTACTGCATGGTGTGAAGGAAAAACGGGTTACCCGCTTGTAGATGCTGCAATGAGACAACTCAATAATACAGGCTTTATGCATAATCGCCTCAGGATGGTCGCTGCCAGTTTTTTAGTCAAAGACCTACTCATAGACTGGCGCTGGGGTGAACGTTATTTCGCAGAAAAACTGATTGATTTTGACTTCAGTGCTAATAATGGAGGCTGGCAATGGGCAGCCTCGACCGGTTGCGATGCTCAGCCATGGTTTAGAATTTTTAATCCAATCACCCAAAGTGAGCGCTTTGATGCAAATGGTAAATTTATTCGCAAATATGTCACTGAATTAGTAAACTGTAATGATAAAGAAATTCACGCACCGTGGCTTATGTCAGCAGAGCGACAATCCACGATCAAAATCATCATTGGACAAGACTATCCCCAACCAGTTGTTGACCACGCCACTCAACGCGAACGAGCACTGGGGCTATATAAACACATGACAATTAACTAGTGCTTGATAAGATAAATCTAAAAGATATTTGCAGTAAGATTGTCGCAAATATCATGAATTTGGCGCAAAATAGATCGCTGAATATTTGTTGCATAAATGTAACAAATAGTTTAATTTACAAACGTTAACAATCTGCATAAGTAGCTATCCATATTTAGTTGTAAATAAATTGGTATAATGGCCCCACATTCGATAATGTCATTCAATAAGAAACATAAAAATGCATAAAAAAATATTCCCTTTATTCGCCACCTGTCTACTTATTATGATGGTGACTGGTTGCGCATCTCAGGCAAATAAAGATCCATTAGAAAGCATTAACCGTGGTGTTTATAAGTTTAACGATGTGACAGACAAAGCAGTTTTCAAACCTGTCGCAACTGCTTATAAAACGGTGACACCATCACCTGTCCGCACAGGTGTTAATAACTTTTTCAACAATCTAGGTTCAGTCACCAACATTCTGAACAATTTGTTTCAGTTTAAATTTGCCAACGCATTTAGCGAAACAGGTCGATTTGTCATCAACAGCACTTTTGGCTTAGCTGGCTTAATTGATGTAGCCGGTATGGACAAAATTCCTGTTCACAAAGAAGATTTTGGACAAACGTTAGGCTACTGGGGCGTAGGATCTGGCGCTTACTTAGTGTTGCCGTTCGTCGGTCCATCGAGCGTTCGTGATACGGCTGGCTTAATTGTTGATACAACAACATCAGACCCCATCACCTACACACACAATATTGGTGAGATTCGCCTGCACAACCAATTACGTACCGCACAATTTATAGACAAACGTACAGAATTGCTTGATGCAAAAGACTTAGTAGATGATGCATCCCTTGACCCATATGCATTCATGCGTGACGCTTATCTACAAAGACGTGCAAGCCTGATTCAAGATGGTTTAGTGCCAACAGATCTGATTAAAGATGAGTTCTTTGAAGAAGAGAAGTAAATAGTCACTTAACTAAAAAGCCCACTACGTAGTGGGCTTTTTAGTTTTTGGAAAGTGAAAATGAAGTAAATGCCTACAGAGCTAGCATTTGACATCGCAGCTTACTATAAAGTCCTAAGGGAAATGCGAAAGCGAACTACTGACAGGCTCAAATCGGTAAAGGTTTTGCGTGAATATAGGCGCTAAGCCAGCATATGGCTTGCCCGTAGAATATATGCGCTGAAGCGCATTATTCACACGCCACAGTCATGCGCTCAATTAGGATAGATCCAACTTGTTTCGAACCTTGTATCAATACATCGTTACCAATCGCCACAATCATTTTCAGCATCTCAGCCATATTGCTCGCTATCGTAATTTCTTCAACAGCATGCACAATCACGCCATTCTCCACCCAATAACCAGCTGCACCACGCGAGTAGTCACCAGTCACCATATTCAGGCCATGACCCAACAGCTCAGTAACGAGCAAGCCTGTGCCCATTTCCTTTAATAATCCAGCTAAATCTAGCCCTCCAGACTGCACGATTAAATTATGGTTACCGCCAGCATTACCAGTAGTTTTCAAGCCCAGCTTCCTAGCAGAGTAACTAGAAAGCACATAGCCCTGTAAAACGCCATCTTTGACCAACTGGCGCGAAATAGTCGACACACCTTCATTATCAAACGGGCTACTTGCTAGACCTTTTTTAATATGAGGCTCTTCATTAATGTTTAATAAAGGTGATGCTATTTGCTGTCCTAAGCTGTTTAGCAAAAATGAAGATTTACGATATAAGTTACCTCCAGAGACTGCACTAATTAACGTTGAAATTAAACCGCTTGCTAGCGGTGCTTCAAATAACACTGGTACCTGACAAGTTTTTATTTTCCGAGAATTTAGACGCTTAACCGTGCGTTCACCAGCAAGCGTACCAATTTCTATAGCTGATTGCAGGTCTTCTGGTGCACGTGCTGTGGCATACCAATAATCACGCTGCATACTATCGCCGGACTCAGCAATCACCGAACAACTAATTCCATGGCGTGAACTCGGATAGCCTCCAGTGAATCCATGGCTATTGCTATAAGCAAAAAATCCGGTGCCTGTTGATACACTCGCTCCCTCAGAGTTGTTAATCCGTGTATCTACCGCTAAAGCGGCCTCTTCACATTGTTTAGCAATTAAAACCGCTTCATCGACAGACAGATCCCACGGATGATGCAAATCGAGATCATGAACATTGCTAGCCATCAAATCAGCATCAGCCAATCCACAGAAATCATCCTTTGCTGTATATTTAGCAATATTACAAGCAGCAGCAACAGTATCTTTGAGGGCTTGTGGAGACAAGTCTGAAGTGCTGGCATGACCTTTTTGTTTCCCAAAATAAACAGTGACCGACATGCCTTTATCACGGTTATATTCAATATGCTCAACTTCCTGCATACGCACGGAAACGTTTTGTCCAATACTCAAGCTCAACTCAGCCTCGGCCTGACTCGCGCCAAGTGTCTTGGCAACTTTAAGCACGTCTTCTGACATCTGCTTAATTTCATCTAATGTATAACTAAAACCCGAATCTGACATAACGCTTTCTACTATAAAAAAATGTACGTTAATAACTCAACTGCATAACTGATATAATACCTCAGCATGAAACCTAAAAAGACAACAATAGACACAGAATTAAGCAACGATGCAAATTTAGATGCAGACTTGCCTACGAGTAAAACAAAACTTAAAGCTGAGGCAGATGCGCAACAAGCGCTTGGTGTACGCCTATCCGAGCTACCCAAAGATAGACTCATCAAACTTAACCTGCCTGAAGAGCTATTCACGGCTGTGATGGATACCAAAAAAATTACTGCAAATGGTGCAATACGCCGTCATCGTCAATATCTGGGACGCCTGATGCGTGAAGTTGACACTGCGCCGATTATCGAGCAACTATCTCGTTGGGAAGGCAAAAACACCGCTGAAAACGCTTATTTCCACGGGCTAGAGCGCTGGCGCGATCGACTTATCAGCGACGCTAATGCATTATCTGAGTTTATGGCACTGCATCCAACTACTGACAGTCAGCAACTTCGCGCACTTATTCGTAATGCGCAAAAAGAACATCTCGCAAACAAACCTCCTAAAAGTAGCAGAGAAATTTTTAAACTACTTCGTGACATTACTAGCAATGAAACTCCTAAAGATGAAGACGAGTCTGAAGCATAAGCACTAGACTTGCTGAATATTTAGGCAATCTCGCAACACTTAGAGTCCATCGCATACTGTTGCACTAATATCTGCATCAGTATCTAGCAAACAAGGTGATAATAATCATGACTATAAATTTCAATTCCGTTCTTGATGTACGCCATGAAGACAGCCCAATTCCAACTATCCGCGCAAAAGAAGCACTAGATGCCTTACCAAGCGGAGAGATACTCAAAGTGATTACTAGCAAAGAAAGTACAATCAATAATATACGTACGCTCGTAGCAAACAATCAATTCACATTGTTACAAGAGCTTAAAAATGAAGAAGGTTTTGTTTTTCTCATTCAAAAATAGTCAGTATAGGCGCTGATTTATTTCACTCAGTTTAATATTATAAACAACTCAGCCTCATTACACAGGCTGAGTTAAATACCCATATAGAGCCATCTTCATTTAGTCTAGTAAAGCGGCATATCCAAAAGCACTCAGTCACTTAAACTAACTGAATCAGGTCCAATCTAATAGGTTGGTTTTACTTGCGAACATTTAGCTGTGCGATATTTTTCATATCAATATCGCCACGCTGAAACTCAACTTGCACTTTTTGGCCAGCATAACGCTTAACTGCTAGAAATAAGTCATCAGCGCTTTTTAAGCTAACGTCACCGAGCTTAAGTAGGGTATCACCTCGAACTAGCCCCATTGATGATGCTGGAGATGATTTAATCACTGCTATCACTTTTAAGCCAGGCAGTTCTTTAGGTGTATCTTCATCAGCACTGGACTGCTTAAGCTTAATAACATGCACACCAAACAAAGGCATAGGCAATTTTGCCCAATAGCTTGCATGGTATAGATATTGCGTAGGCCCATCTTCCAAATCTTTTGGGTCAATTTCGCCACCTTTATTCGCAGCTTCTTTAATGAGCTGTAACTTTGAGCTCGATGCTTGCGCTGACTCATATTTTTGATAAACCATCACAAGATCGGCTTTGATCGATTTTGCATGTTGCAACGCTAGGTCTGATGAAGCCTCCGTTGACGAGAAGCCTGAGGTACCCATCAAATCATATCCATCTTCCAACATGGTGATATTGTCATCATCTTTATGATTGCCTACAAAAATCTTAGTCTCAGGCTTAGTTTGCAATGATTTCAAATCATTCATATTCTGACTTTTATAATTTTGCTCATATGGGTTTTGATCCGCAGCATAAAGCTGATGAGCAAACATTACTAAACCCAGACTAGCGAGGGAAAACAACATCATCTTTGCTAAATTTCCATATGAGTTTTTGGCACTAATAGCTGGCATAAAATATCCTTTGAGTTTGGTAATGGTATGATTCAGTCTTGCTTAAGTACTAGTGACACAAAAATGACCAAAGAATTCATTAAAATCGGATTAGTTTCAATTAGCGACCGTGCAAGTAGTGGAGAATATGAGGACAAAGGTATCCCTAGCCTACGTGCATGGCTAACACAAACACTTACCTCACCATTTACACTTGAGGCTCGACTCATCCCAGACGAACAAGACGAGATCGAATCTACACTAATAGATTTAGTGGACTTTCAAGATTGCCAGCTCATTCTCACTACTGGTGGCACAGGCCCTGCCTTACGTGATGTGACACCAGAAGCAACGCTAGCAGTAGCCGATAAAGAAATGCCAGGGTTTGGTGAACAAATGCGGCAGATAAGCTTAAATTTCGTACCGACAGCTATATTGTCTAGGCAAGTTGCAGTCATTCGCAAGCAATGTTTAATTATTAACTTGCCCGGGCAACCTAAAGCGATTGCACAAACATTGGAAGGCTTAAAAGATGAGGCCGGAAACACGCTAGTACATGGCATATTTGCTGCAGTTCCATACTGTATAGACTTACTTGGCACACCAGATAGCCCAATGCCAAGAATTGAAACCAATGAAGCTATCGTCAAAGCATTCAGACCAAAATCAGCACCAACTGCCTAACACACACTATTGCACAACAAAAATGTCCGAGTTTAATTTAATTGCGAAATACTTCACACGCAATACCAAACATACAGACTTAAGCGTGGGCGATGATGCCGCATTAATTCGTGTGGCACAAGGTCGACAGCTTGCAATTTCAGCAGATATGCTGGTAGCGGGCACTCACTTCTTTCACGATGCACCTGCTTATAGTATTGGCTGGAAATCTTTAGCGGTTAATGTTTCAGACATGGCCGCCATGGGTGCGCTGCCCAAATGGGCAACGCTTGCCATTGCCCTACCTGAAGTTAACGAAACATGGCTTGCAGAGTTCTCCAAAGGATTTTTCGCATGTGCGCAAGCCTTTGATATTGACTTAATTGGTGGCGACACGACAAAAGGCCCATTAACCCTAAGCATACAAATCATGGGGGAAGTTCCAACAGGCAAAGCAATTCAGCGTAATGGGGCTCAAATTGGTGATGATGTTTGGGTCTCGGGATTGATAGGCAGTGCTGCACTAGGACTGGCTCACCTTCAAGGCAAAATCGCGCTGACGGAACCCACATTATCTTATTGCATTAATGCGCTAAACGCACCAACACCTCGCGTTGCATTAGGCCTAGCATTACGTGGCATTGCCAATAGCTGTATTGATATCTCTGATGGACTAACCGCAGATCTAAGTCATATACTTAAGGCATCCAATTTAGGTGCGAAGCTTAGTCTGGAAAATATCAACTGTGACGATTATTTACGTACACACCTAAATGACAGCAACATACAACAGTGCATATTGGCAGGAGGCGACGACTATGAACTACTTTTTACCGCACCTAAATTGCAACGTGACTGTATTCATCAATTAAGTAGTCAGTTACAGCTACCGCTCAGTTTAATTGGTGAAACCACTCCACAATTAGATCTCATTATTATGCATTGTCAAAAAATATTAAATATTACTAAAAAAGGATTTGATCATTTTGGTTAACAAGCATTCACACCCAACGTTCAAATTGTTAATCTCACATCCTGCCCACTTTTTTGCACTAGGGTTTGGTAGCGGCCTTGCCAAGAAAGCCCCAGGCACGTTTGGCACATTGGTTGGACTACCACTATTTTGGCTGATTCACACCTACACATTAACAACGCAATTAACATTAATCATCCTGCTGTTTTTAGTGGGAATTTATTTTTGCGAGAAAACAGGTCAGGCACTAGGCGTATCAGATCATGGCGGCATTGTTTGGGACGAAATCGTCGCTATAATGTTAGTGCTCACTTTCACCATTAATCAATGGCAGTGGTGGTTAGTTGCATTTTTATCATTCAGATTGTTTGACATCTGGAAACCATTTCCAATCCATCAATGCGATGCTAAAGTAAAAGGCGGATTGGGCGTGATGTTGGATGATTTACTAGCTGCTATCTACGCTATATTTTGCCTAAAGGTCTTGGAATGGATAACCACTCAGCTTTAGCAATCAATCTAGGCATTAAGCTTAAGCAACATGGCTACCTATTGGCGCTGGCAGAGTCATGCACAGGTGGCATGGTGGCGCAAGCCGTGACCAGCATTGCAGGGAGCTCAGCATGGTTTGATAGAGGCTTTGTCACCTACAGCAACAACGCCAAAATTGAAATGCTAAACATCTCTAAAACAACATTAGAAACCTTTGGCGCTGTAAGCGAACAAACTGCGGCTGAAATGGCAACAGGCGCTTTAAAAAATAGCCATGCTCATATTGTAGCTAGCATTACCGGCATCGCAGGGCCAGATGGAGGCAGTCCAGAAAAGCCGGTTGGCACAGTATGCTTTGCATGGGTAGGCACTCAGTTACCCATGTTCGCTTGTACTCAGCAATTTTCAGGCAGCCGCTCTGAAATTAGGCAACAAGCCACCGCTTTTCTACTAACAGGGCTTATTGAAAAACTAGCCTAACACACTATCTACGATGACCACCACCATGATGATGACCATGTCCGCGATGGAGACGATGCCCTGAATAATAATGTCCACCTCTGTACACAACAGCCGGATAAGGCTGATAGGCATAGGGTGCGCCGTGATAAATACGATGCGTTGGATAATACACAACTTGCGGTGCAACATAGTGCGTTACCGCTGGATATGCATAATAACCAGGGCCACCGATATTAATAGACAAACTCACAGAATCACGTGCTTGAGCACTAGACAAAGTAGCAGCGCCTATCGCTAATGCCACTAATAATGAACGAAATACTTTCATTGTCACTCTCCTTAAAATTACACAACTACGCTTACACATAACGAATAACAAAAGATCGCGTTGACTTCACAAGCAAGATTATTATTTATTCGTCATGATTGCCATAAATACACATGGTTAAGCACCTATGAGACTTACGCTAAACTGTAAAATATGGAATAATTGAAAGCTAATTTAAGCACTTCAAAATAAAGGTAAAAACCCAATGGATGATAATAAAGCTAAAGCACTCTCTGCCGCACTTTCACAAATTGAAAAACAATTTGGCAAGGGGTCTATCATGCGCATGGGAGATAGTGATATCGGCGAAGATATTCAAGCCGTTTCAACTGGCTCCCTCGGTCTTGATATTGCTTTAGGTATCGGTGGTCTACCACGCGGCCGTATCGTAGAAATTTACGGACCTGAGTCTTCAGGTAAAACCACACTAACCCTTTCAGTCATTGCACAAATGCAGAAACTAGGCGGCGTTGCCGCATTTATTGATGCAGAGCATGCACTGGATCCACAATACGCAGCTAAATTAGGTGTAAATGTACCTGATCTGTTAATTTCACAACCAGACACTGGTGAGCAAGCGCTTGAAATTGCAGACATGCTCGTGCGCTCAGGCTCAGTAGATATCGTAGTCGTTGACTCAGTGGCAGCACTCACCCCACGCGCAGAAATTGAAGGCGAGATGGGTGACTCACACATGGGCTTACAAGCACGCCTAATGAGCCAAGCACTACGTAAGCTAACAGGTAACATCAAGCGCACTAACACTTTGGTGATTTTCATTAACCAGATCCGTATGAAAATCGGCGTGATGTTTGGCAACCCCGAAACAACAACAGGCGGCAATGCGCTTAAGTTCTACGCTTCTGTACGCTTAGACATTCGTCGTACTGGCGCGATTAAAAAAGGTGATGAGGTCACAGGCTCTGAAACGCGCGTAAAAGTGATTAAAAACAAAGTAGCCCCTCCGTTCAAACAAGCTGAGTTTGACATCATGTACGGCGAAGGCATTTCTCGTTTTGGTGAAATCATCGAGCTTGGCGCTAATATTAAACTGATTGAAAAAGCAGGCGCTTGGTACAGCTACAATGGCGAAAAAATTGGTCAAGGTAAGGAAAATGCAAAAGAGTTCTTGCGTGAGCATCCAGAAATTGCTGCAGACCTAGAGGCTAAGATTCGTGCTAATGCTAAATCATTAAGCGAAGCAATGACTGCACCACGTAGCGAGGATGACTAAAACCTTTGTCGTTAAATCGCTGCGTCAGCGTGCTTTAGATTATTTAGCCAAGCGCGAGTATTCTTACATCGAGCTTGGCAAAAAACTCAAAGCCTATGCAGAAGAAAATGATGACATACCTGCCTTATTGGATGACTTTAAAGCAAGAGGATGGCTTTCAGACCAGCGATTTACTGAGCAAATTATTCATGCAAGAAAAGCAAAGTTCGGCACTGCCAAAATTGCGCATGAATTACGTGAAAAAGGGATTGCAGACCACTTAATTACGGATGCCGTAGAAACACTAAAAGCAACAGAATTGGATAACGCGACTGAAGTGTGGCGTAAGAAATTCAAGGCCTACCCACAAAGTCGTGAGGAATGGGCAAAACAAGCAAGATTTTTACAAAGCCGTGGTTTTGGCTTCGAACTGATTAAAAAAATACTAACCGTTAATGATAACGATTAAACAAGCTATTAAAATTAAACTTTATGACCATACAACTTAGCAGCACACCAAGCAGCAACGAAATTCGCCAAGCATTTCTTGATTTCTTCGCCTCCAAAGGCCACGAAATTGTGAGTTCAAGCTCACTAGTGCCTCACGGTGACCCTACCCTATTATTTACCAATGCCGGGATGAATCAATTCAAAGACGTCTTTCTAGGCTTTGATAAGCGCCCTTATACACGGGCCACTTCAAGCCAAAAATGCGTACGCGCTGGTGGTAAACATAATGACCTTGAAAACGTAGGCTATACCGCACGTCACCATACATTCTTTGAAATGTTAGGTAATTTTAGCTTTGGTGATTACTTCAAAGAAGATGCCATCAAATACGCATGGGAGTTGCTCACTGACGTATTCAAACTACCTAAAGACAAGCTAACTGTCACAGTATACGCTGAAGATGACGAAGCTTATGCTATATGGAATAACATTATCGGCGTGCCTGCAGAGCGCATCATTCGGATCGGCGATAACAAAGGCGCGCGTTACGCATCTGATAATTTCTGGATGATGGGTGACACTGGCCCATGTGGACCATGTACCGAAATTTTCTATGACCACGGCGCTCACCATTTTGGTGGCCCTCCAGGCAGCCCAGATGAAGATGGTGATCGTTACATTGAAATCTGGAACAACGTTTTCATGCAGTTCAACCGTGATGAAGCTGGTGTAATGCACCCATTGCCAAAACCATCGGTAGATACTGGTATGGGCCTAGAGCGTATTTCAGCTGTGCTACAACACGTACACGCCAACTACGAAATCGACTTATTCCAGACATTAATTGCAGCCGCCGCACGTGAAACTAAAACAGCAGACTTAAACAGCCCATCACTCAAAGTACTGGCTGACCATATCCGCGCTTGTAGCTTCTTAATCGCAGATGGCGTGATTGCAGGCAATGAAGGCCGTGGCTATGTATTGCGCCGTATTATTCGCCGTGCGATTCGTCATGGCTACAAGCTTGGTGTACGTAGTGCATTCTTCCACAAAATCGTACCTGATCTAGTGGCCGAAATGGGCAGCGCTTATCCTGAACTCACAAGCAACCAAGCACGCATTACCGAGATTTTAAAACAAGAAGAAGATCGCTTCTTTGAAACCATTGAAAATGGCATGGCGATTTTAGAAACTGAGCTTGCCAATACCGCCGCAGTGTTCAATGGTGAAACAGCATTTAAACTTCATGATACTTACGGGTTCCCACTCGACTTAACCGCAGATATTTGCCGTGAGCGTAACGTTGCCGTTGATACCGATGCGTTTAATGCAGCAATGACTCGCCAAAAAGAACAAGCACGCGCTGCGGGCAAGTTCAAAATGGCAACTAACCTTGAATATGACGGCGTTGCCACAAGCTTTCATGGTTATGAGAAGTTAGAAACCAATGCAAACATTACCGCCCTTTATAAAGATGGCGCCGCGGTGTCTACATTAAAAGAAGGCGAAACTGGCGTTGTGGTCTTAGACAACACCCCATTCTATGCAGAGTCTGGTGGCCAGATTGGTGATTGCGGCGAGTTACGTGGCGCAAACGGTATTTTTGAAGCCGAAGATACACAAAAAATTCAAGCGGCAGTATTTGGTCATCATGGCGTGTTAAAAACAGGCTCATTAAATGTTGGCGACCAAGTAACTGCGCGTGTCAACACGCAGGCACGAACCAGTACAATGCGTAACCATTCAGCAACACACTTAATGCATAAAGCACTACGTGAAGTGTTAGGTGAACACGTGCAACAAAAAGGGTCCTTAGTCGATACAGATAAAACGCGATTCGACTTCGTGCACACTGCACCGATGACCGATGATGAAATCGCAAAAGTTGAGCAAATTGTTAACGCAGAGATATTAGCCAACGGTGCCTGCCAAGCACGTGTAATGGACATAGAGTCCGCACAGGAAACTGGCGCCATGATGTTATTTGGCGAGAAATATGGCGATGAAGTTCGCGTACTAGACATTGGCTCAAGCCGCGAATTATGTGGTGGCACCCATGTAAGCCGCACTGGTGATATTGGCCTATTCAAAATTACGTCTGAAGGTGGTGTAGCCGCTGGTGTGCGTCGTATTGAAGCGACCACTGGCGAAGGTGCTCTGAAGCTCATCAACTCACAACAAGCGCTCATCTCAAGCTTAGCAAATGACTTAAAAGCACCAGTATCTGAGTTAGCCGCTAAAGTGGCTCAACTAAGCGACCACGCGAAATCATTAGAAAAAGAACTTGCTCGTTTAAAATCAAAACTAGCGTCTTCACAAGGTGATGACTTAGCAACACAAGCCATTGAAGTTGCGGGTATCAAAGTGTTATCTGCAATATTAGATGGCGCTGATGCCAACGCACTACGCGAAACGATGGATAAGCTGAAAGACAAACTTAAATCAGCCGCGATTGTATTAGCCAGTGTAAGCGATGGTAAAGTAAGCCTAGCTGCTGGTGTGACAGCTGATTTAATTAGCAAGATTAAAGCAGGTGAGCTAGTCAACTTTGTTGCAGGTCAAGTTGGTGGCAAAGGTGGCGGTAAGCCAGATATGGCAATGGCAGGCGGCACTGACGCAAGCAAATTACCTCAAGCGCTGGCAAGTGTAGCTGATTGGGTTAAAACTAAAGCGTCTTAAAAGAAATACTTAGCTTTTCTAGTGTCAGTAATTTTTGAAAAACCAGTGCCACTAGCAATGCTAACAAATGTCCTAGTGTGTTGTTATGCAGCCTACACACTGAGCATTACGATAGATTTTGTATCAAGTCGGTGATGATTGGCTTGTTGATTGAATAACAGTAAAAAGCTATTCAATCACCAGAGAACGCGCTGACCGCATTACCTAACAGGTTGTTGCTGTTAAAATTAAACAAAGTTAATACAGTTAATAAGGTTAAAAGAATATTTTATGGCACTTATTGTACAAAAATACGGCGGCACATCAGTCGCAAATCCAGAGCGTATTAAAAGTCTGGCGGCACGTGTTGCTCGCTATAAAGCGCTAGGCCACCAAATTGTCGTCGTGGTTTCTGCGATGTCTGGCGAAACTAACAGGCTTATCTCATTAGCTAAAGAAATCATGCCAGACCCTGATCCACGTGAACTGGATGTGATGGTTTCAACTGGTGAGCAAGTCACTATCGGCATGACAGCGCTAGCACTGATGGAACTAGGCATTAAAGCAAAAAGCTACACTGGCTCACAAGTTAAAATTCTGACTGATGACTCGCACACCAAAGCGCGCATCTTGAGCATTGATGAACATAATATTAAACAAGATCTTGATGATGGCTATGTGGTCGTGGTCGCGGGCTTCCAAGGCGTAGACGCTAATGGCAATATCACCACACTAGGTCGCGGTGGCTCTGACACCACAGGTGTTGCGCTAGCTGCTGCATTAAAGGCTGATGAGTGCCAAATCTACACAGACGTAGATGGTGTTTACACCACAGACCCGCGCGTAGTGCCTGAAGCACGCCGCCTAGACAAAATCACGTTCGAAGAAATGCTAGAGCTAGCCTCACAAGGCAGCAAAGTGCTACAAATCCGCTCAGTTGAATTTGCAGGCAAATATAAAGTTAAATTACGCGTGCTATCAAGTTTTGAAGAAGAAGGCGATGGCACACTAATCACATTTGAGGAAGAAAATACAATGGAACAACCCGTTATTTCTGGCATTGCCTTTAACCGCGACGAAGCCAAAATCACTGTATTAGGTGTGCCGGACAAACCTGGTATTGCTTACCAAATCTTGGGCCCTATCGCTGAAGCAAATGTAGATGTGGATATGATTATCCAAAACACAGGCGCGGATGGTACAACTGACTTCACCTTCACTGTACATAAAAACGAAATGAACAAAGCGCTAAGTATCTTGCGCGACAAAGTTCAAGGCCACATTGGCGCACGTGAGATCAATGGCGACGATAAAATCGCTAAAGTATCTATCGTAGGCGTTGGCATGCGCTCACACGTAGGCATTGCAAGCCAAATGTTCCGTACACTGGCCGAAGAAGGTATTAACATTCAAATGATTTCAACTTCTGAAATCAAGATTGCGGTAGTAGTGGATGAAAAATATCTTGAGCTAGCCGTGCGTGTTTTACACAAAGCATTTGAATTAGAAGCAGCATAATTGCAAGTTAACGTTGATTTTTAAAAGCGTTTAGCGTAGTATCACGCCCTCGTAAGAAGCGTAATTGAAGTAAACGGAGAGCTGGCCGAGTGGTCGAAGGCACTTCCCTGCTAAGGAAGCATACGGGCTTAAATCTGTATCGAGGGTTCGAATCCCTCGCTCTCCGCCAAGTTTTAAAAGTGTGAATATTTTGCTGGATAAATTTTCAGCTTCGAGTATAATGCACGCTTTCGCGCCCGTAGCTCAGCTGGATAGAGTACTTGGCTACGAACCAAGGGGTCAGGAGTTCGAATCTCTTCGGGCGCACCAAACAGATATAGAAGTGGGCACTTGTTTCAGGTGACCCACTTTTTTATCGTCTATTGTTACCGCATACGCTAACGCACCATAGCAGCCTTTTATTGTGGCAGTGTTTCTTTTAACCCCCCCCCTCATCTATTAGATTTCAGTAGTCTTTGCGAATAGTTTTGAATCACACAACTAAATAGATGCCAAATTAAATTAAGAAAATTACATTCAAGTGTATATTGACAACATCTCCGGAGATAATCATGTTGTTAAAGCTATTTGGTAATATAGCCAAGCCTAGAAGCAAAATCAGTATTGAAAAATTGACATCTTTAAAATATCAAGTGTTAGCTATGAACCAGTCTCAAGCTGTTATTGAGTCCAAGTTAAATCACCATTTATCAAATAAATTAAGATTTACCCAATTGTTTACTCATGCATTAATGCATACACGAGCGCTAAGCTTGTCTTTAAGTCAACGCGCCAGTATCAAAATACTAACAAATAACGCAGATAGTAGATTTCTTTGGATGTTTGCTTTTCTTGCATCCATGCACACAGAGCAAGCCTATGCATTATGTAATGGAGGAGTGACCGTCACCTCTACGGTAGTTGTATCTGCAAATTGTAATGGTTCAAATATAAAAGGCCTCACGCTGAACACCGGTGCTGATGTCACTATTAATTCAGGCGTCACTGTCTCTAACGATGCGGGATTTGGCGTCAATGGTAGAGCAGTTGTTGTGTTGAGCACTTCCACATCAGCATCCTTGGTCAATAATGGCTCTATTTATACCTATAACCAATGGGGGTTATGGAATCAGGCAGGTGGAAATGTCAGTGTCGTCAATTATGGACAGATCACTGGAGTGGTTAGATACGGCATCTCTAACCAGGGAACAATTACCTCTCTTACCAATGTCGGGAGTATTACAGGTGGCTTTGGTAGCATTGGAAACAACCCCTCTCCTATACCTTCGATCAATGTGTTTAACAACTTGCAGGGGCAGAGTGGCTCACTATCAACTCCAGTGACGCTTAGTGGTTATTTACCGCTTAGCTACAACATCATTATTCAGAATCCCTCAACCTATGGCCAACTATCGGCACCTAGTCAATTAGGTGGAATGGCCTTCAATATTTATGGCAATGCCGGGACAACTTTGGTGTCTGGTGTTAACGCTTCTACGATTACAGCAAATCGCTACTTAAATGTATTAAAAGGCTTTAGTTCTTTATCTAGTGTAACTGGGATCAATGGCACATATAGTGGCTATCGCTATAGTTTGGTTGCTAATGAATTACTTGCGAATAGTTGGGACTTACTGGTGTTTTTAGCTGGCCCATCAATGACTGACACTCAAGCTTCAATTCGCAACTCAGCCCAAAAGTTAAGGGGTGTTTTCAACGCAGCTGCTATCTCCAGCAACTTTGCAAACATGAACACATATGACTGTAATTTGTTTGACTCTAAAGGGATGTGTATCTCTGGAGGTGGCAGGTTCACCGCAGTCGACAACCCAGACTCAAGTAGCACAAGTGCTGTGTTGGTATTAGGTTACAAAGCTACACCTAATGTCCGTATCGGTGGATTCTTTGACCAGAATGTAAACAGCATAGCACCCACAGGTATCAAAGTGTCTAATAAGAATCCCTTGATGGGTGCATTTGTAGTTTGGAACCAACATGCTGATAGCCTAGGCTATCAGGTTAAACTGGCCAATGCCTATCAAGACAAAAACATTAAAACTACTCGTAATGTGATTGGCACATCAGAATTAGGTACTGGATCTACGAACCTGAATACGCAAAGTTATGTAGGTGAGTTAAGTTATGCATTTAGTTACGAAGATAAAACATTGGTGCGTCCATATCTTGCATTACGCCACACCTCCATCAAGCAAGATTCTTACACTGAAAGTGATATTAGTACGCCTTTAAGCTATGCCTCACTAACTGATCGCTCAATAACTGGACTAGTGGGATTAAAGCTCAATTATGCTCTTACGTCTAAAGCTACGCTAACGGCAAGCTTGGGTATTGAGCACGACTTAGAACATAGCGTAGACAAATACTCCGGCACATCAACAGGCATTAGTGGGCTGACTTCTGAGAACTTCAACGACAGCATTAAACGCACCAGAACAGTAGCTTCTGCAGGTGCTTATTATGCAGTGTCTAAAAATCAACGTATTTTAGGTGATGTTTATTACCAACAATTACCATTCCAAAGTACTGGGTCAACAACAGCTTACTTTAATTACATGATTGGGCTTTAATCAAAACACAATGCTTCAGCAATCAGATTATGCTAATTAATTTTACCCTGTTTTCTAAACTCCCAAGGCGGTGTAGGGTTTTTATCGACCCAAAGTCCTATTTGCTTATCTTCTGCTGAGATTTGTGCATTTTCATAATCTATACGATCTTGTGATGGCTGTTCATTCTGATAATGAAGAAAGAACCAAGCCATGCCTAATTTAATTTGCTCCAGATTGATATCAACGCCATTTAGAAGCACTTTACCTACTGCACGTTTATGTTTTTTTTCAAGCTTTATCCACGCTACATCAACTTCCTTGCCATTTACTAAATCTGATAATGACTTTCTAGACGCTATGCCATAGGGTTGGGCTTTTTCAGGAGCATCAATCCCAGACAGTCTTATTTTATATTTTATGTTGTTTGAATTTAATATGGTAATGGTATCACCGCTTGCAACTGCGATGACACGCCCACTGATAATCTCGGCACTCACATTAAGAGGCATTGCTAGTATCAGACAAAACAAAATAGCGAGTTGTTGTCGCAACTGAAAGAATTTATAGTCAGACGCAAGTTGTTTGGCAGAATAAAATAGGTTCATCACATTCAATATCTACGGTTATGACGTCACCAATTATTATCAACCAAATTGATATTATTAGTAAGTGCGAAACTGACCAGCGACCACACCATAGATATAAAACTGCTCTTTAGGCCGGATTGTTTCAAATTCTTTATTGGCAGGAATCAATACAAATTGATTGTTTTCTTTTCCAAGTGTCTTAATCGTGAATTTATCATCAATAATGGCGACTACAATATCTCCGATATTTGCGGTGGGTCTTTTCTCAACGACTACGGTATCGCCATCCATAATGCCTAGGTCTTTCATAGAATCACCTCTAACTGGAATTAGCTCAGTAATGGATGGTTTTTTAACCAAATGCTCATCGATAGTGATGTAATCCCCACCTTCATGATGCGTAGCACTGAAAGCACCAGCTTGCACCGTGCTATTGGATAGAGGACGCTCGAAGAACCTTCTACCTGGGCTTAGCTTTTTGTCAGGGGCGACGTCAAGAAAACCCATCAACTTTAATCGCGCAATCAACTTAGAAATGGTATCTTTAGAGCGCACATTCAGAAGCTGTTGCATGTAGCTATAACTTGGTAAGGAGTGATAGCTTGCAAAGTAATCCCGCAACTGGCCTAATTTGTCTAAATCAAAGGCTTGTGTTTGGTTGAAATCAGTCATGTCAATATCCTATTTTAAATTGTTCGCCAACTAAAGAACAAACGTTCGTTCTTCGTGATTATCAATCTAATCGATGGGAATGACAAGCCTTTATATTTTAAAAAGAACTGCTTTGTAAGCTCATAAAAAAACCCAGCACTAAGCTGGGTTCTGTCGCACTTAAGAAAAATTAAGATTACTTGTTCATTACGTACATTGTTACTTCAAAGCCAAAACGCATTTCTGTCGCTGCTGGTGTTGTCCACATAATAATCTCCAAAGTTTTGTTTTTTGAACCGACATCATGTCTTGTTCGAGTGAGTTCATTATGTACCTGATTTTGAGTATCACGCTATCAGTGTTCATGAATGAGGCTTAAGCAAAATCATGATGTGTCGCTAAGCGTTCTCACAGAGTTTGGCTTGCTACTACTTGATTCGTTAAATCCATCACGACTAAAAGTAAATGACAATTATCTCCAACCGCTTAATACTATCTTACCGATGACTGCACCTGCTTCAATCCGAGCATGCGCCTGACGAAGATTATTTGCATTAATAGGTGATAGCGTTTCGTTAATGGTGGTTCTTATTTGCCCGTCATCCACCAGCTTGGCAACGCGATCCAAAATATGATGCTGTTCTATTATGTCTACAGTTTGGTACATAGAGCGTGTGTACATCATCTCCCACACAAAAGTGGCGCTTTTGTTCTTAAGTAGGCTCATTTCTACAGGCTTCGTCGTTTCTACAATAGAACATATGCGCCCTTGTGGTTTAATCAGTTCAGCCATTACTGGAAAGTATGCATCTGTATCATTGCAGCAGAAAATATAATCAGGGTGTGAAATACCAATTTCTGCCATTTGTTGCACAAGATCTTGCTGATGATTCACAACATGGTGCGCACCTAAATCACGCACCCACTGCCTAGTCTCTGATCGTGAGGCTGTGGCCACCACTGTTAATCCAGTCAGTTTACTAGCGAGCTGTATCGCTATAGAGCCAACACCTCCTGCTCCGCCAATAATTAATATGCACTTACCTTGATTGGACGAAGACTGCAATGAGATTTCCAATCGCTCAAACAAGGACTCCCAAGCGGTGACAGAGGTTAAAGGTAGTGCAGCGGCTTGTTCATAGCTTAAACTTTTTGGCATATGCCCAACAATACGTTCATCAATCAATTGATACTCAGCATTTGAACCAGAGCGCGTGATTTCTCCTGCATAAAACACCTTATCTCCGGGTTTAAATAGAGTGCAATCCTGCCCTATTTTGACTACCTCTCCTGCAGCATCCCAACCAAGAATTTTTGGATTTAGCTCAACTTTATCTTTTAGTTGACGTACCTTGGTATCAATAGGATTAACCGCAATAGCATGCACACGCACTAGTAGATCTTTACCGCTGACTTCAGGAACAGGTAGCTCATAATCTAACAACGATTCAGGATGGTCAATGCTTAAATATCGGGTAAGTCCTACTGCTTTCATCTTAAATTCCTTTTACTGAACAATTGCCAACAACTTATTCAATGATTTGTAACAACAAAAAAGACTGCAAGCAACTTTCTGCTCACACCAATAGAAACTATGCCTAAGCAATCTATCATATTGTGCTTACCGATTGGTTTCATCCATATTCTTCAACTAAAATACAAAACAGATAGTTTGTTTAGTACATAAGCTAAATATTGAGCCTTGCATAAGACTTTACATTCTTTACTTGCACTTTGAACGATAACATAACGCTATATAGTAAAATTAAATACGTAAATGATTGTTAGCGATAAACTTTAAGACTCATGCTCAAATTAAACTTCTCGTATAAAAAACTAGATCTACGCTACCGGTTTGCGTTAGCGCTACTGCTGTTCTCGCTGGCACTTTTTTTCCGTTTTACTATATTACCTCAAGGTGGTGGTGGCCCTTTTGTCACGTTTTATCCAGCCATTATATTGAGCTTTTACTTCTGCGGCGCATACTTAGGCTTGCTAGTTGCTTTATGCTCAGGTATTGCTGGCGCTTATTACTTCATCCCCCCCTACAATCAATTCTCTATAGATGTCGCTACATATTCTTCACTCATGTTCTTCTCAATCACATCAGGCCTAGTTGGCTTCTTTATTTCTAGGTTACATAGACATATTGAAGAAATTAGCATCATTCTAGATAACGAAATGATTGGTGGCATGATGCTCAAAGACAGAAGAATTATTTGGTGTAATACAGCCGTCAGCAGGATTCTTGGTTACCCACAGTCAATGTTATTAGGATCATCAACCAAGATGCTATTTGCCGATGAGAAAGTGTTCGACACTGTAGGACGGGACGCATACCCTCTAAAAGTAGGTAAACCCTACCGCACACAATTTGAAATGAAGAAAGTCGATGGCAGTAAGATTTGGATTGATATTAGTGGTGCCGCCATTTCTTATGACAAACATTTATCGCTTTGGTTATTAAATGATATTTCAAAACAAAAAACACTAGAAGATGAATTAAAACATAAGGTTAATCACGACTACTTAACAGGCCTTAACAGTAGAGACTGGTTCATGAACCAAGCGTTGATAGAGTTAAACCGGGCAAATCGCTTTAGCAGTCCACTCTCATTATTAATGTTGGATATTGATTTCTTTAAAACCGTTAATGACACGCATGGGCACCAGGTAGGAGATATAGCCCTCAAAAGTGTTGCCGATATAGCGAAAAGCACGCTACGTGACTTTGACATTTGTGCAAGATTAGGTGGAGAAGAGTTTGCCGTGCTATTGCCTGAAACAAACAAAAGTCAGGCTTATGAAGTTGCGGAACGTTTAAGATTAGCCATCAAAAACTCAAAAGTACCTCTGCCTAGTGGTGGGTTGCCTTTAACAATGACAATTTCAATTGGGGTGTCATCCATGACCTCAAAAGATGACAATATTGACGTACTTATTAGCAAAGCTGATAAAGCACTCTATGAGGCTAAAAAAACAGGTCGTAATAAAGTCTGTGCGTCACAATAGCGAGTTATGCGTTTAATAACATCTATCAGTTAGCTAAATCAGAAATTAGCGACACGCAAGGGACTTTAGATGAATGCTTATTCGCATTTAAGCTCCCTAAAGTGTTTTCAACCAAAACTATAAAGACAAACTAGATGGAAATGAGTAACTGGAAGTTATCATCCCAATACTTAAGAGAGTTACTCCATGAAAAATGTAAGTCGGTTACGACCTGCATTTTTAGATTGGTACATGGCGATATCTGCCTGCTTTAATACCTCGTCAACACTTTTGGTGTCTCTATTAAAGATAGCGACACCGATGCTAGGGGTACTGGTGTGTAAATATCCATCAAAATCAACAGTGTTATTTAATGCCTCTAATACCTTTTCTCCAACAATCCTAACATAAGCTATTGCTTGGTTTAAGTCTGCAGAAAGCTCTTCTATTAAGATCACAAACTCATCACCACCCAACCTTGCCACAGTGTCATGATCTCTGACACATTGTTTTAATCTCTTCGCCACTTCTTGAAGCAAAATGTCGCCTTTGTCATGGCCTAAAGTATCATTCAATTGTTTAAAGTTATCTAGATCGATAAAAATGACAGCACCAAACTGTAACTTTCTACGTGAGGAAGATAATGCTTGTTCAATACGATCTAGTAGCAGTCTGCGATTAGGTAGTGCAGTTAGTGCATCATAAAATGCAAGTTTTCGCACTTCATCCTCTGCGCTCACACGCAGTGTAATATCTGAATTAATAGAAAATATTGATTTTGGCTGACCTCTCACATCGCGCATCAAAGTCCAGTGGCTTTCAATAATCAACTGATGGCCATTTTTGTGTCTTTTAGTGACCTCACCTTTCCACTCACCTTCTTTCAGCAAAACCGTTAATGCCTGCTTGAGTGCTTTCTGATCTTGGCGTAAACGTTTCTGGATTGGGTGGTTCAAGACCTCGTCTGCGCGCCATCCATAAAGTGCCTCTGCGCCTTTATTCCAATATTTAACCATGAGGTCCATATCGTAAATGACAATAGCATCATTTGTTTTATCAAGTAATGATGCCTGCTCTTGAATAATTGAATCATCATTCAGCCGCTCTAACTCACTGGCTGTTCGTGCTGCAAAGATTTTAAGAATGGATTTAATCAAATCTTCGGATTGATTTTGTATCGCATGCTTAAAAAATACAAATAACAATCCAATATCGTTCCCCTTAGAGTCGTATAAATACAAGCCAGCAAAAGCCTGATAGGGGTGAAACTTCATCATGCTTAAATGAGGAAAATTTTTGTCCGCATGGTTTTTTACAATCACTAAATCAGCTTCAGCAAAGAAGGACCGTGCAATAGTATCGGGGACTTCAAATTCAAAATTATCTTTAATATCCTGACCTAACGCCACAGCCAGCGTGTTTGCTTTTAGTGGCTTTACAGATTGCAATTGCGCTATATATGCAGCATCGGCCTCTAATGTTTCCGTAATCCCGCTAATAAGCTCTTTAAAGAAGTTAGACCCTGTTGCACTGCTAACACTCAGGGCAACCTTGACCATCGCATTACTTAATCGCTGACGTTGTTTCTCCGCTCTGATATTACTAATTCCGGCCCCTAAGTTGTCGGTGAGTTCTTGTAACAACTCAATCTCACCATCTGAAAACTTCCGAACTTCACTAGAATACAAAGCTAATGTCCCAATTGGTTTTTGTCGATCTTTAAGTGGCAATACAACCAGCCCTCTATAACCACGATGTCTAGCTAACTCTTTAAAATGGAATGACTCATCTGACAACAAGTCTTCAATCACCTGTGTTTTGCCAGTTCGTATCACCTCACCTGCTGGGGCTTGATCAACGGAACCATCATCAGCCCAACTTAGATTCATTGTTTCCAGATAGCTTTTACCTGAATCACCGAAAAATGCCTGTGGACTAATGCTTTTACGTTCATCATCCTCTGCATAACCAACCCAAGCCATGCGATAGCTGCCCACCTCTACCGCAATCCGGCATATTTCAATAATCAGTCTTTTCTCATCATTAATTTGAGTAATGGCATGATTGGTTTTGCTTAACATCAGCAATGCTCTGTTAAGCCATGCCAGGTCAAGTTCTGATTTTTTACGCGTCGTAATGTCTTGAAATGCACCGATAAGTTTCACGACTTTGCCATCATCTATAACTGGAGAGCCTTGAGTTCTTACCCAGATACGTCTGCCTTTGGCAGTGATAAAAGGCAATTCAAGGTCCCATGACGATGCATTCTCGATACTATCTTTAACGACACTAACAATGCTAGATCTAGCTTCTGGTGGATAAAACTCAATGGCTTGCTCCAATGGAGGCGGGTCTATTGTCTCTATCTCATGGATTTTAAAAACCTCTTTTGTCCATTTGATCGCGTTATCTTGTAGATCAAGTTGCCACCCGCCAATTTTAGCCATTTCACCGGTTATCTCTAAAATTGAGGTGAGACTCTTTAACGAGTTTTGCGCCTCAATTTCAGTAGTAATATCACGCGCAATGCCCATGTATCCTAACAATACGCCGTAATCATCAATCAACGCAGTCACTGAAAGGTTAACTGTTACTTTTGTGCCATCCTTACGAATATAGGTCCATCTTCGACTATCAGGATGCCCATGCTTAGCTTTAAGCACAAACACTTCGAATCCTGGATCAATTGTTTTGCCAAACTCGTTACTTAGTGTTTTAGCATAGTCAATAATCTCTGCATGATCATGAAAAATTGCAGGTGTAGATTTTTCCACCACTTCATCAGCATGGTAGCCAAGCATCTTTTCAGCACCTTGATTAAAGCTTGTAATCACACCATCAGGCGTAGTTGAAATAATTGACTCGTCTGCACTATTCAAAAGCGCATCGTAAAAGATAGTTGAGTTGGCTAACTTTTTAGAAAGCTCTGCAGTTTCCAGCAGTGTTTTTCGATGTTCTAATTCAGACATCACTTGCCTAGCAATTCTAGCAAGAGAAATGCGCTGACTCTCATCAAGCTTTTTAGGCACTTTATCAATCACACATAAAGTACCTAACTTAGTGCCATTACTTGCAGTTAAAGGGAATCCAGCATAAAAGCGAATATTTGGGTCTTGAGTGACCAGCGGATTATCTCTAAAACGCTCATCTTGAAGGGCATCACTGATCTCAAACAACACATCGTCATGTATGGCATGTCCGCAAAATGAAATATCACGACTAGTTTCGCTTGCGGCCAAGCCGTAGGAGCTCTTGAACCATTGTCTTGACTCATCAATAAGTGAAATCAGTGAAATAGGTGTTCCACATATCTCTGAAGCAAGCTTTGTTAAATTATCAAAGGCCTCCTCTGGGGGAGAGTCCAATATCTGATAATCGGCTAACGTTTGAAGCCGCGCTAATTCATCTATTGTAACTTTGGGGCTTATCAATTTTCTTCCTGTTTTTAAAGATAGCAATATTGCCTTAGCACTTACTAATCTACGCTAGAAGAATTATATTGTAATACCATGTTGTTACATAATAATATGTCTTGATGACCGTCATATTTTGTCAATAACACTAGGTTAATTCTAATCCTAAAAATTGTTATTTAAGGTGTATTGCATTAGCTATTACCGCAAATACATGACTTTTATTTTTGATGATGTCATCAACTAGTTGACGACCTGCAATATCCATACATGCATTTAAGCCCAAGCTTGGCAGTTTCCTCCAACGATTGCTTTGAAGCACCATCTTTCGCTTTCAGTGCCATGCCCTGTATGAGCGTCGTGAAGTACTCGGCTAATATGAAGGGGTCTGCCGCTTCACTTAGTTGATTGTCATGCTTAGCCTTTATAAATCGATCTACCCAAACTTGCTTGTATGCAATACGGAGTTCTTTTAGATGCTCTCCATGTTCAGAATGTTCAGGTGAGGTATTAATCGCAGAGGTAATCACTAAACAAGTGTTTGGATTCTCATTGCTTGAGAATAACTTAATACACTCCTGCAGTGCTCCTTCAACCGCTAATGTAATGATTGGCGTGGTGTTTAATACCTTAAGCTGGCCATTCACAACAATTGGCATGTAGTTAGATACCACTTCTTTAAAAATGCTGTCTTTATTGCCAAATGCTGCATATAAGCTGGGGGCTTTCATCCCTATCGCGTTAATAAGGTCAGCCATCGTCGTGCCTTCGTAGCCTTTTTCCCAAAAAATATACATGGCTTTGGTTAAAGCCTCACTTTTATTAAACGTTCTTGGACGCCCTGCTACTGCCATTTTATTACCTTTACTATTTCGTATTCCAAAATAATATAACATGGATTACATATTATTATTGACTTTGGGTTAAATTTAACAAATAATGTAATTTGGATTACATTATTTAAACAAGGAAAATTATCATGGCATCACATCAAGGGAAAGTTGCATTCATTACAGGCTCAAATCGTGGTATTGGCTTTGAAACTGCTAAAAAGTTAGGTGAGTTAGGAATAACTGTTGTGTTGGGCGTACGAAGCGTGTCTAAAAGCCAAATAGCCTTAGAGTCACTGATAGCACAAGGAATTAAAGCTGACATTGTTCATTACGATGCTGATGATGAGGCAACCAATGACGAAGTATTTAACTACTTAAATAATCAATATGGAAAATTGGATATTTTAGTTAACAATGCCGGCATTCTTCTTGAAGGTATGATGGGTAAAAACACCAGCAGCTCTATCAGCCAACAGACACTTCACCATACATTCAATACTAATTTATTTGCCGTTATTTCATTAACGCAAAAACTATTACCTTTAATTAAAAAATCAGATGCTGGTCGAATCGTTAATCTATCTAGCATCCTAGGTTCATTAACTTTGCATAGCATGGAAAACTCTCCAATAGATCCTGCAAAGGCATTTGCTTACAATGCGTCAAAAACTGCCTTGAACGCATATACCATTCACTTAGCAAGCGAGTTGAAAGGTAGCGGCATAAAAGTTAACTCGGCACATCCTGGCTGGGTTAAAACAGCGCTAGGCGGCACAAATGCACCGATGGAAATCGAGGACAGCTATAAAACATCAGTTCGCTTAGCTATATTGGCTAATGATGGCCCTACTGGCGGCTTTTTCCATGAGGGAGACACCTTACCTTGGTAAGCATTTCCAACCAATACAGAGGATTAATATTTGCTGTACTGATGTCTTTCAGTACAGCGCTCACAGTGTCGGCAGCAATTACTTATATCCGACAGGAATCGATGAGTAATTTTTTAAGTATATGGCTTTCATCGTTTATTACGGCATGGCCAATCGTATTTATATCAATATTAGTGATAGCACCAAAAATTAATAAAATTCTGGATTAATTGGTTAATCAATCACTCAATCGTAATTTGCAAGCGCAAAAAAATAAATAGATTGAAAATAAGGAGTAAGAAATGACAAAAGTAGCGGTAGTTTTTCATAGTGGCTATGGACACACAATGAAACAAGCAGAGTCGGTAGCCAAAGGAGCAAACGCTACGTTAATTAGCATTGACGCTGAAGGGAATATCACAGATGCTGAATGGGAAACGCTCCATCAGGCAGATGCCATTATTTTTGGCTCACCCACCTACATGGGAACAGTCACTTGGCAGTTCAAGAAGTTTGCCGACGCCTCATCTAAAGCATGGTTTACACAGCAATGGAGAAACAAAATATTCGGTGGCTTTACTAACTCAGCCAGCATGAACGGCGATAAACATTCAACGATTCATTACTTTATTACATTAGCAATGCAACACTCTGGGATTTGGGTCGGCACAGGGCTAATGCCATCGAACACAAAGGCCGCAAAGCGGGATGATGTTAACTATATAGGTTCATTTGCTGGCGCAATGATGCAAACCCCTTCAGATGCCGACGTGGCAGAAGTGAATATCGGTGACCTAGAAACAGCAAAACTCTTTGGTGAAAATATTGCAGAGGTGGCGAGTAAGTTTAACTTCGCCAAGTCACGCTAACAGAAGCAGATACCAAACCTCATTAAGGTAGATTAATGCATTAAGTGTTGCGACTCAGTTTTTGGGTAAACCCGTACGAGCACAATACGTGGGCCAGCCATTTTTTTGATTACCACAACAAACTGATCAAACTCGATGCGCTGGCCCTCTTTAGGCAACTCTGCAAGCTTCCACAGTACCAACCCTGCCACAGTATCAGCTTCTACCGACTCAATATCGATGCCCAGCGTACGCTCCAAGGTATTAATGGGAATAGTGCCTTTACCTAACAACGATCCATCATCAAGCTTTGTCCATTCACTTTGCGACTGCCTAAACTCATCGCGAATATCGCCAACCAATGCAGTCAGCAAGTTATCTAAGGTAATAAATCCAATCGGAGGGTTATTTTCATAAGCAACAATCGTTAAATGTGGCGCACCTTGCTGGAGCTGACGGAACAACTCCGTGGCGAAAATATCTGGAGAAACTAATTTCACAGGACGCAGTAAGCTTTGTATGTCAGTAAAGTTGACATCCTTGCTTAATGCGATAAAGAGATCTTTAATATGAACAATTCCCTTTACTTGACCATCATTTGCTATAAATGGGTAACGACTATAACGATGTTGTGCAATACGCGCTAAATTAGTTTTAAAAGACTCGCTTTCTAGCAATACTGCAGCATCTTGGAATGGGTGCATTAAGTCTGATACTTTAAGCGCTCTGAAATCAATAGCCTGCGCTATCACTTTCCACTCAGTCGAGTTAAATTGCTCTGTAGGACGGGAGCTTCTAAGTATCAGCTTCAACTCTTCAGGCGAATACTGCGCATCATGCCCGTCTTTAGCTTTCAGCTTTAAAGTGGCAATCACCACAGCAGAACTTTTGTTGAGCAACCAAATCGCTGGAAACATAATCCAATAAAAAGCATACAACGCAGGTGCCGTCCAGAGTCCAACGCGCTCAGCCATGCGAATCGCTAACGTTTTAGGAACCAACTCACCTAAAACAATATGTAGATATGAAATAGTGAAAAAAGCAATGACGAAGGCAATGCCGTGAATCAATTTTTGACTTGTTATTCCAATTTGGGACAACGCCGGCTCAATGAGCGCCGCAAAGGCTGGTTCACCAACCCAACCTAGACCTAATGAGGCAAGGGTAATGCCTAACTGACATGCTGAAAGATACTCATCTAAACTACCGTGCACTTTGGCTAGCATACGTCCCCGCCAGCCTAAATTTTTGGCAATAGCTCGTACACGGGTACTACGTAACTTAACTAGGCCGAATTCGGCCGCAACAAAAAATCCATTAAGAACTACTAAAAGAAATGCGACAAAAACTAAAAATAAGTTACCACTCATATATGACCAAACACTGGCATTTACCTAGATATAAAACTAGACACATTCTGCACTATTTTTAGTTTTTAACCTACTTTTAAGGGCAGTTCATTATTTATGTGAGCGATTTTCCAACAAATCATCACCATATTTGATGGTTTAGTCCAGATTTAGGGTTTAATTAGGTTTTTAATCCAGCTTTTTGAAGACTCAGGTTTACTATACAAGTAACCTTGATGAATAACCTCTGCCCTTGCATTTAAAAATTCCGCCTGCTCTTGAGTTTCAACCCCTTCAGCCACCACGTTTAATTTCATGTGTTTAGCAATTGCCAACACAGACTCAACCAGAGCAGCATCATCTGGGTCAGTGGGCGCATCCTGAACAAAAGTTTTATCGATCTTTAATTCATGAATCGGAAGGCGCTTTAAATGACTTAGTGAAGAATATCCTGTACCAAAATCATCAAGCGAGAAATGAATCCCTAATAAAGTAAGTTCCGTCATTTTAGAAATCACTTCACTAATATTATCAATCACCAATCCCTCAGTTACTTCAAGCGTTAAGTGTGTTGGGTCTGCGCCAGTGTCAGCAAGAATCTTTTTAATGCTGGCAACAAAACCACGCTGGCGGAAATGTCTCGGACTAATATTGACAGAAATTCTCAGCGGCAAACTGTAAACATCTTGCCCAGCCAAGATTCGGCAAGTTTGAGTGAGCACCCAAACATCCACATCTACAATCAAATCAGTCTCTTCGGCCACAGGAATAAATAAAGAAGGGGGCACCAAGCCTCGTTCAGGGTGTTGCCAACGCACTAATGCCTCTGCACCAACAACCATACCAGCAGCATTAACCTGCGACTGTAGATAGAGCATCAACTCACCAGCAGGTATCGCCATACGCAGTTCACGCTCGATTTTGAAGCGCTGCTCAGCCACACTTGCCATCGACTGCTCAAACATAATGCTCTGGTTTCCACCATTCTGCTTAGCTCGATGCATGGCCGTATCTGCACGACGAAACACATCACCAGCTTTATCTTCTACATTGATTGGAAAGGTAGCAATGCCTATGCTACTGGAAGCTGATATCTCATCTTCACCTAGCTGAATGGGAAACTTCAAAGCAATTTGAATCTTATCTGCCAACTGATGTGCAGCAGCATCAATATCAAGGGTATGGCTTGTATTGTTTTTAATTAACACTGCAAATTCATCTGCAGACATTCTTGCCAGCACACCCTCCGACTCAATCAGAGGCTTGAGGCGGTCTGCTACTAAACATAGCAACATATCGCCAACAGCATGCCCACGCGCATCATTGAGCGTTTTAAAGCGGTCCAGATTGAGCAATATCAGTGCGCCTTTGCAATCTCCACTTTTACATTGTGATAAAGATTGATTCAGGCGGTCAATCTGCAATGAGCGGTTAGGTAGTCCAGTCAAAGAGTCATAGTAAGCCAAACGATGCAACTCGCCGCGACTCACTTCCTTCTCTTCATAATCCTGAAAAAGCAAACAAACCAACATCGTTGCGACTGGGTAAAACAGCATGATGGTTGGCCCCAATTCCTTATCAACCTGAAGACCAATACCATCAGGTAAACATAAGAACAGTAGCAACATAATGCCGTGCACCAGTAACCCCGCCCCCAGTAGCGGAAGAGCCTTTAATGAGCCACCCACGCTTTTTCGATAATAGTAATAGGCAACGCCAATTAATGTGGCCACCGTAATGACGGTCACCCCCACGTACATACCAGCACCACCCAGCCAAACTCTGAACCCACCAATAATCACGGCACTAATCATTGCCGAGATTGGACCTCCAAACATACCAACTACAAACAAAATAATTGATCGTCCATCAAAAATCACGCCATTACCATACTGAACAGGCGTCATCATGCCAATCACACCTGCAATGCCGAATAAAACCCCAAATAGTAAGGTATGCGTTAATTGATTTTTCTTATTGCGAGATAATGTGATTTGATAAATGGTCGTGAGCGCGACGAGCAAAGCGGTGTTGTGAATCAGCTCAATAAAAAACATTGCATTCCTTTTAAGACAGGCCAGGTGTAGTGAGGACACATATTAACTGATTTGATCCGACTTAAATTAAGTGGAACATTAAAAATTTAGACGCATGCATCCTAACGGAAACCACATTACCACTTATGCCTAATACCCGCAGTCTTGTTACTACATAATACTTACAATTTTATCGTCTATGTAATAGATGAGCTTTGCATTAGCAACAGCTTAATTTGCCAAAAGCCTACTCTCTAGCAATATTTTTGATTTTTGCGATATTTAATTTAGGCTTAAGAAGCTAGATTTAATCTTAAAATTGAGCGTGTTGTTATCTACATTCTTTTGTTATCAAATATAGATATATTCCATATTTGATATCAAAAAAATTAAATAAAATGATGTATCCAATTAAATCTTATATCTTATTTAAGAATAAAGTTTTATGATAACCCCATGATTAACATGAATAAAACCCATACTATCAGTAGGGGTTTAGGAGTGACAATCTGGTGAGCAATACAATAAAACGAAGCCTATATCATGACTAATGATAGTCGTGATATGAAGCGCACAGATGACCGCTTTCGTCAGATAGTCGAAGCGGCGCCTAATGCCATGGTCTTGGTCGGTAAGTCTGGCCTCATAGAAATGGTGAACACGCAGGCTGAGAAAATCTTTGGCTACAATCGTGCTGAGCTCTTAGGGCAATCGATTGACTGCCTGCTTCCTGAACGTTTCCGACATCACCACCCACAGCATCGCGCCTCATTCTTTTCAGACTTACAGCCAAGAGCAATGGGCATCGGACGTGACTTGTACGGTCGCCGTAAGGATGGTAGCGAGTTTCCTGTCGAAGTTGGTCTTAATCCGATTGAAACCGAGGATGGCATTAAGGTGCTGTCAGCCATTACCGATATCTCAGCGCGTAAACGCATGGAAGAACGCTTTCGCTTGGTAGTCGAAGCGGCACCGAATGCCATGGTCATGGTGGATAAATCTGGCCTCATAGAAATGGTGAACACACAGGCAGAGAAAATCTTTGGCTATAGTAGAGAGGAGTTATTAGGTCAATCCATTGACTACCTGCTTCCTGAACGTTTCCGGCATCACCACCCGCAACATCGGGCTTCATTCTTTTCTGATTTACAACCAAGAGCAATGGGTATTGGTCGAGACTTATTTGGTCGCCACAAGGATGGCAGTGAGTTTCCAGTAGAAGTTGGCCTGAATCCGATTGAAACCGAGGATGGCATTAAGGTGCTGTCAGCCATTACCGACATTTCTGCGCGCGTAAAAGCAAGTGAAAAGCTTGCCGAACATCATGAAGAGCTGGAGCGAAGTAACAAAGAGCTAGCAACGTTTGCCTATGTTGCATCACACGACCTTAAATCACCATTACGGGGTATCTTCCAAATATCACAATGGATTGAGGAGGATCTAGGCAATGGAAATGCGACGTCTATCCCAAGCCACATGGATTTACTGCGCGGGCGACTACTACGAATGGAGCACCTGTTAGATGATTTACTTGCTTATTCACGCGCAGGCAGGCTAGAGGGGGGCATTAGTCAAATAGACCTTGGGATGCTGGCTCAAAATATTTTTGAGATGCAAACGCCTCCCGATGGATTCAAGCTGACTATCGCTGACGACCTCCCTGTTTTCACCACACTTGCAACACCATTAGAACAAGTGCTTCGTAATCTTTTTACCAATGCAATTAAACATCATGACCGCTCAACTGGCAACATCCACTTGGGATGGCAAGTTAAAAATAAAGACTACTACGAGTTCAGCGTAACAGATGATGGCCCAGGCATTCCACCCGCATACCACAATCGTGTATTTGTCATGTTTCAGACATTACGACCTCGGGATGAAGTTGAGGGAAGTGGCATGGGGCTAGCGCTCGTCAAAAAAATTATAGAAACCTATGGTGGTCGAACTAGCATCGTGTCTGATGGTAATCGTGGTACGAGCATCAATTTCACTTGGCCGATTAAAATAGACGGGAAGGTGTCCATTGCAAACAACGCTCAAGCAAAACTATAAAGAAGTCACTCTACTGGTAGTAGACGATGATGATATTGATGCCATCGCCTTAGAGCGAGCGCTACGAAAGCTTAGGTTACTTAATACAGTTCATCGAGCTAGAGATGGTCAAGAGGCATTAGATTTGCTTCGCGCCGGTGTCATTCCTGCTCCCTACATCATCTTGCTCGATCTAAACATGCCGCGCATGGGAGGCTTAGAGTTTCTGCAAGTGTTGCGCACTGACCCACTGCTAACGCATGCCGTTGTATTTGTCCTCACCACATCAAAATCTGATGAAGATCTAGTGGCAGCCTATCGTGAGCACGTTGCAGGTTATGTACTCAAACAGCACATGGATAGAGACTTTCTTGAAGTGATTGGCTTGATTGAACATTACTGGAGATTAGTAGAACTGCCAGTAACTAAGGAGTAAACATGAGATTACTACTTGTTGACGATGATGAGCTAGATCGGATGGCTGTTGTCCGCGTGCTACAAAGTCCAAAACTAATCAAAGATATTGTGCATGCAAGCACCGCAGTTTCTGCATTAAAGTTGTTTGAAGAGAGTATGTTCGATGTTGTGCTACTTGACTATCGGTTGCCAGATATGGAATGTCTTGATGTATTGAGCAAACTTACCAATCATGCCAGCAAACATGCTGCCGTTGTTATTTTAACGGGCATTGCTGATGATGAAATGATTGAACGAGATTGCATTGTTGCAGGCGCACAAGACTTTTTACTGAAACAAGAGCTATCACAGCGGCACTTAACTAAAGCCTTAGTACACGCTCAGGCGCGTCATGCACTGAACCAACAGCTGATGGAAACATATGCCAGACTAAAGTTCTTAGCTGAAAATGACCCAATGACAGGTCTATCAAATAGATACTCTTTTGAAGAGTCTTTGCGCACTGCAATCCTTCGGGCACAGCGTACTGAAAGCAAAGTCGGACTACTCTTTCTAGATATCGATAATTTCAAACTCATCAATGACAGTCTGGGTCATGACGTAGGAGATAAACTCTTGCAACAAGTGGCCAATATATTACAAACAGTCATCCGTGAGGGTGACATTGTATGCAGGCTTGGCGGTGATGAGTTTGCAATACTTGTTCATGATGTAGAAGTTGAAACATCAATAGGCATACTTGCACAGCGCATCAAGGACAGTCTAAATAATCCTATTACGCTCTCAAATACACAACACTTTATTTCCTGCAGCATTGGCATTTCGACCTATCCAAAATGCGCACAAACTGCTGAAGACATGCTTAAACACGCAGATCTAGCGATGTATCACGTTAAACAACTTGGAAGAAATGGCTTCCACTTTTTCACAGAGGGCTTGCAAGAGCGCGTGATGAACAAAATCTCACTCGAGCAGCAATTACGGTCAGGCACACTCCAGAGTCAATTATTACAATATTACCAACCAGTGATTGATGCGAAAAATTTTAATATTTGTGGCGCTGAAATGCTTTTACGCTGGAATCACCCAACAAGAGGCATCCTAGCACCAATCGCCTTTCTGGACGACGTAGAGGAGCTAGGATTTTTATCTGAAATAGACTCAGCGAGTAGACGTTCAGCATGTCAGCAATTAGCCGCGTGGCGGTCAAATAACATAGTAGATCAAGACTTCTGTTTAGCGATTAACGCAGGGGAACAATCGCTAAAAGACGAAAGCTTTCAGACCTCAATTAAATCAGATTTAGACAACGCAGGCTTGACTGGCAATTGTCTATCAATAGAAGTGACGGAAGGTGTTTTAGTGTCAGACTTTGACAAAACATCCACTATTCTAAACAAGCTCAAAACGTTCGGCGTCAACGTCGCGATTGACGATTTTGGTACAGGGTATTCGTCAATGGCCTATCTAAAATGGCTACCTGCATCAATATTAAAAGTTGATCGCTCATTTGTACAAAATGTACCCAATAGCCCACCAGATTGCCGCGTACTAAAAGCGATTATCACCCTAGCAAAAAGCCTAGACCTCGATGTGATTGTTGAAGGCGTTGAAACAATAGAACAAGCACGTCTATGCTGTCAGTATGGCGCAGATATGTTTCAGGGGTACCTCTTCTCTAAACCGCTCTCTCCAGATGACTTTGCAATCTTTGTGAAAAACCATCACCCTGAATTATTTCAAGCAAGCTGTAATATATAAAATTAAAAAGCCCGTTGTTGGCTGGCATTTAAAAATGTCCAAGCAACAATACGACTCCTCTTTTGGCCCTGTGACATTTCAATCGTGATTACCTCTAATGCATTCACTCTTTTAAGTGCACGATAAACACTCGGCAAGTTCGCCGCTTTTGAAATCAAGGTAGTAAACCAAAGACATTGTCCTGCGAACAGCTTACTTTCACTTATCATGGTAGTAACAAAGGCCTCTTCACCACCCTCGCAATAAAGCTCGGCATTTTGCCCGCCAAAATTCAACGTTGGAGACTTTTCATTTGACCCGCGTTTAGCAAAATGCTTATCTAAACCACGCCACTTACGCGCTGTGCCAGCTTGCGCCTCTTCTAAAGACCCATGAAAAGGTGGATTGCACATTGTTAGCACAAACTTCTCACCTTGCTTAATGACACCTTTAAAGACTGATGTTTTTGAAAGTTGCAATCGCAGATCAATCACGTTAGAGAGCGAATTCGCATTCACAATTTGCTGTGCGTTATCCAAAGCCTTCGCATCGATATCGGCCCCTACAAACCGCCATCCGTAGTCGCGTGTACCTAACAGCGGATAAATCATATTGGCGCCCACACCTACGTCCAGTACACGCACTGATGTCCCTTGCGGCACAACACCAGCATGATCTCTTGCAAGCAAATCTGCGATGTAATGTAAATAATCTGCACGTCCAGGAATTGGCGGGCAAAGATACTGCTCAGGGATATCCCAAACAAGCACCTGATAAAACTGTTTGAGCAACGCTTGATTCAGCGCCTTAACAGCCTTAGCATCAGAAAAATCGATAGAAGCATCACCATACTTGTTCAATTTCACATAAGGAGCCAATGCTGAGCTAGCCTGAACAAGCAGATCGAAGTCGTAACGCTCCCGATGTGGGTTACGAGGGTGCAATTCAGATTTCGTATTGTCAGGTTTCACTGATGTTTAGCAACCAAATTAAAAAGCTGTAAGAACTAGATAATGATATTCAATGAAGCGTCAATACAAAAGAAAAAGGCTTAATCATTTCTGATTAAGCCTTATATATCTTGGTAGGGTGTGCGGGGATCGAACCCACGACAAACGGATTAAAAGTCCGCTGCTCTACCAGCTGAGCTAACACCCCATTCATTTCGTAATTAATTGTGCTACTTACGAAAGGTCGCCATTATGCTAGAAACTATAGGGATGGTCAATGACAAATTTGCAAATAACTTAATTATTTTGTAAAAAGATTGACGGTTTTGCGTAAGAGACTGTTTTAACAAGAGTTAGCAAATTCGCCAATTTATCCAATCTAAGACATTAACGCATTCCGGGAAGTTTACCGCCCATCAAGCCACCCATGCTACGCATCATTTTTGCCATGCCGCCCTTGCTAAACATTTTCATCATTTTCTGTGTTTCTTCAAACTGCTTCAATAAGCGGTTCACTTCTTGTACTTGCACGCCAGAACCGTCTGCAATACGCTTTTTACGTGTTGCTTTAATAATTTCAGGTTTACGACGCTCAAGCGGGGTCATGCTATTAATAATGCCTTCAATTCGTCGGATGCTCTTATCTGCATCATCTGGGTTCACTTTGGCAGCCATGCCCGCAATCTGCGACGGCATTTTATCCATCAGCGCGCCCATGCCGCCCATTTTTCGCATTTGTGACATTTGCGCTTTAAAGTCATCTAAATCAAAATTCTTACCTGACTTAACCTTATCAGCTAGTTTTTGCGCCTCAGCCAAATCTACGTTTTTATGCGCCTGCTCAATCAGGCCGAGCACATCACCCATGCCAAGGATACGCGATGCCATACGATCCGGATAAAATGGCTCAAGACCATCCACTTTTTCACTGACGCCAATATATTTAATAGGCTTACCAGTGACATGACGCACCGACAATGCAGCGCCCCCGCGCGAGTCGCCATCTAGCTTCGTTAAAACAATGCCCGTCAAGGGTAAGGTATCACCAAAGGCTTTAGCCGTATTAATGGCGTCTTGCCCTTGCATCGCATCAACCACAAACAACGTTTCAATCGGATTCAAGAAAGCATGCAACGCTTTAATTTCGGCCATCATGGCTTCATCAATACCTAAGCGACCTGCTGTATCGAAAATCACTACATCGTAATAACCACGTTTGGCAAAATCTAAAGTCGCAGTGGCAATATCAAGTGGCGCTTGATTCGCGTTACTGTCAAAACACTCAACCTCCAACTGCTTGGCCAACGTTTTTAACTGCTCAATCGCAGCTGGCCGATACACGTCAGCACTCGCTAACAATACTTTCTTTTTTTGTTCTTTTAATAATTTTGCAAGCTTTGCAGACGTAGTGGTTTTACCAGAACCCTGCAAACCTGCCATTAAAATAATAGCAGGAGGTACAGCAGCTAAATTCAGACCTTCGTTCGCTTTACCCATCAGCGACGTCAGTTCATCGTTCACAACCTCAATCACAGCCTGACCTGGGGTTAAACTTTGTAGAACTTCTTTACCCTGTGCCCGCAACTTAACTGCAGCAATAAAATCTTTCACCACAGGCAGAGCAACGTCTGCCTCTAGCAAGGCCATACGTACTTCACGCATCGCATCTGCAATATTTTCTTCTGTTAAGCGCGCTTGCCCACGTAAATTTTTAATGACACCTTGCAGGCGTCCAGTCAAATTTTCTAGCATATTTATACTCTTACTAATAATCTAAGGTTCAATTTTACATCAAGCGACAGGCCTATCCTATCAATACATTTTCAAATCAAAGATAGTCGAAAATACCTAATGTAAAGCCGAATATTGACAGTAGATAATAACTAAATACTCAGCCCTACAACACAAACCCCATATTTATTAAAATCAGCTATTATATTTACATCCTAATTGCGCCATAATTGCACTATGCAGAATTTAATCCCTTACTTCATCGTTGCCTTCATTTACATGGCCGTTGCTATTGATTTTTGGCGAGAGGCTAAAACACCTGAAAACAACGCCTCTGTGAGACTGAATGCGTTAAAACTTCACTCTGCGATGATTGCTTTAGGCTTGCTAATTCACGGATGGCTACTCCATCAAAGTATTTTTTCAGTAGGGTTCAACTTAGGATTCTATCAATCAATTTCAGCCATTCTATGGCTAACAGTTTTAGTGTATTGGGTCACAGACCGCAACCATCAACTTTATAGCCTACAGGCCTTTGTGCTTCCTCCTGCCGCCATTTTCTCGCTGCTACCTGCTTTTTTTACAGAAACTCACTTTCTGCCGGAGTCAGGCAACCACCTATTTCTCGCTCACATTTGGGTGGCGATGATTGCCTATAGCTTATTCACCTTCGCAGCACTTCATGCTCTATTAATGGCCATTGCTGAGCGGAATCTGCACCATAAAACCACATTGATTAAACTACCAAATTTCCCACCACTAATGGTGATGGAGAGCCTGTTATTTAAAATGATTGGCTTTGGGTTTGTGTTACTCACGATTACTTTAGCAAGCGGCATGTGGTTCTCTGAAGAGATTTTTCACAAACCAATGCAATTTAACCATAAGACTATTTTTTCGATAGCCAGCTGGTTTATTTATGCAAGTCTGCTGTTTGGCAGATATCAATATGGTTGGCGCGGACTTAAAGCAATCCGCTGGACTTTAGCTGGTTTCTTATTACTTGTACTAGCCTATATCGGTAGTAAATTTGTTTCACAAATACTTCTTGGCCACTAGCATATTGATCACTTGATTAGTGAGTATGACTTACACTAATCAAGTTCATACTAAAAACTGAAATCTTAGCTCGCGATCAAGTTCGCAAACTAATTTGTGGCCACTCATGTGAGATTGCATAAGCAGTAAGCGTAGGGTCTGCATCAACCGCTACTGGGTTGGTCACGAGTTTCATTAATGGCAAATCATTATGTGAGTCGCTGTAAAAATAACTCTTACTAAAATCACCTAATTGCTGACCGCGCGCCTTTAGCCAATCGTTAATGCGGATCACTTTCCCCTCTTGAAAACTTGGCACCCCCTGCACACCTCCGGTATATTGCCCATCAATCATTTCAGGGTCTGTGCCAATTAAATGCTCAATACCATACGCAGTCGCAATTGGTTTGGTAACGAAACTATTAGTTGCTGTAATTACAACACATAAATCTCCCGCTGCTTTGTGTGCATCTACCAACTCTTGTGCTTTTTGAGTCATCATAGGACGGATGACTTTTTCCATATACTTCAAATGCAAAGCATCTAGAAACGTTTTAGGATGCTCACTTAGCGGTTTCAGCTGAAACTCTAGGAATTGATAAATATCTAAATTACCGTTCTTGTAATCTTGGTAAAACTGATCATTACGCGTCTGATGAGTTTTACCATCCAACAGACCTTCATTAATTAAAAACAAACCCCAGTTATAATCACTATCACCAGCAAGCAAAGTATTATCTAAGTCAAACAGTGCCAAATTTTGCTTTGAATCTAGGTTTTGCTTTAAATCTACGTCTTGTTTCATATTAAATATCTTTATTGTTCGTTACAGAAAGTACTAAAAAAACACCCACTAAAATCACACCGAGCGCAATCATTTCAGTCATAGTCACATGCTCAGCAGCAAACCACACCCCTACAGCAAATGCCACGAGAGGGTTAACAAAAGTATTGCTGCTTGCTACTAACGGGCGCACTGTTTTTAGCAAATACTGGTATGCGCTATATGCGATTAGTGAGCCCAATACGATTAAAAATAATAAAGCGCCCCAAGACCTTGCTGAAACTTCTGTAGGCCAAGACTCCCCAGCGTAAGCGCTTACTATCAACAACACTAGCCCCCCAGTAAGCATCTGACAAGCAGCCCCCATCAGTCCTTCCGGCATCGCTAAATGCTTACCCCACACAGAGCCAAAAGACCAACTCGCGGCTGCAAATATCAGCAGAAAAGCGCTCATCAAATCACCATCAAAACTACCACCTAAATTTAACAACACAATACCAACTAAGCCGATAGCAATGCCTAGCCACTCTTTAGGCGTGATTTTATGTCCCCAAATAGAAGAAAAGATTGCCATCCAAATAGGTGCAGTTGCTATAGACAATGCAGCAACACTTGAAGAGACCGTTTGTTGTACATAGCACACTGTACCGTTACCTAATGCAGGCAATAACAAGCCAACCACGCTGGCACCAAGCCACTCTTGTTTAGATGGCATTGCCGCCCCCAAATAACGCATCACAGCAAATAAAACGATGCCTGCAACAGTAAACCTAACGCCACCCATCAAAAATGGTGGAAAACTTTCTATCCCAAAGCGAATGGCTAAGTATGTTGAGCCCCAAATAAAATAGGTACAAAACAACGCTAAAACAATCAACAGTGATTGTCGACTCATATTCAGGTGCATATTGTCATACTGCTAAAACTTAGCAAGCTTCCAGAAAGAGTTTTCTTGCCCAAGCAGCAACTTAGAGAGCTCATCTAAGAATGTCGCATCGACTTGATCAAACGGCATCTCTAATTCCATCTCGCCTAGTTTTGCAATATTCTTTAATGAAAAGTGTAATACATTTGAATCAGGCAATGGCGTGACAAATATTGAGCCTTTTACTTGCCAAGGGATAATAAAAGACACAGCCGCAACACGTGCATGCTCATTTTTTACGTCTTCCGCGGTATGCACTATCCCATAGCGCCACAATACATCTTTAATGCGCTGTGCAATCCCTAATTCACGCTCAAACTTAAAAACTTGAGGGGCTTTGTAAAAATAAAACAATGAAACATGGCTAATATCATCAGAGAATGTTTCATTACTCAGAAGCCTGTATCGATATTCAGCAAAAGGTTCGGACACTTTCAGTCCAGACAAATCACCTATACTTGGTAATGAAATAACGTGCGAAAAATCCGGCTCAATGACTCTAATGAGCTCAGAGAACTCGCGCCAATAATCAAATACCTCTTTAAGCTTTGCATTACGCAAAGCGAGCGAATCAGCGCTTAGTTTGACTTGATTGTTTTTTTCTTCAAGCGACTGTTGTGCTTGAAGTTTCATTTGCCCTAACAAACTCATGGATTCACCCGACTTCGCTTCAACAACACATCTAGATTCACAAACTACACTTGTGGGTGCGCACGCTCTAGCTTGCTGTGTAATTTATTTAAACCATTCAAATAAGCTTTCGCAGAGGCCACAACAATATCAGTATCGGCACCCTGCCCATTAACAATACGGCCACCTTTTGATAAACGCACCGTCACTTCACCCTGTGCATCTGTGCCACTAGTAATATTGTTCACTGAGTAAAGTAACAATTCAGCTCCGCTGCTCACGATAAGCTCAATTGCTTTAAACGATGCATCCACAGGGCCACCGCCATCAGCTTCAGCCTTTTTCTCGCTACCATTATCACTCACAGTAATCAAAGCGTGTGGCACCTCTCCAGTTTGCGATGCGACTTGTAAATATACCAACTTGTAATTCTCTGTGGCTTCCGAAACGAACTCATCACTCACCAATGCATGCAAGTCTTCATCAAAAATTTCAGATTTTTTATCTGCTAAATCTTTAAAGCGGGCAAACGCGGCATTTAACAAGTCTTCAGTTTCAAGCTCAATACCTAACTCTTTCAAGCGTGTTCTAAATGCATTGCGACCAGACAATTTACCTAAGGTTAATTTATTAGCATTCCAGCCCACATCTTCAGCGCGCATAATTTCATAAGTTTCACGATGCTTCAACACACCATCTTGATGAATGCCTGATTCATGTGCAAAGGCGTTTGCACCCACAATCGCTTTGTTAGGCTGTACAGGATACCCAGTAATTGAAGAAACCAATTTGCTGGTTGGAACGATTTGTGTCGTATCAATACTTGTCGTCAAATTGAAAATGTCACTGCGTGTTTTTATCGCCATGACCACTTCCTCTAAACTTGCATTACCCGCACGTTCACCCAAGCCATTAATCGTACATTCAACTTGGCGCGCCCCCCCCATTACAGCTGCCAATGAGTTTGCAACCGCCATGCCAAGGTCATTATGGCAGTGTGTTGACCACACCACTTTATGACTATTTGGCACGCGTGCAATCAACTCACGCATACGCTCACCCCATGGTGCAGGAATAGAGTAGCCTACTGTATCTGGCACGTTAATCGTTTTTGCGCCAGCTTGAATCACTGCATCAAACACACGAATCAAGAAGTCCATCTCTGAACGCACTGCATCTTCAGCTGAAAATTCGACATCATCCGTATATTCCAATGCCCATTTCACCGCCTGCACCGCACGTTCAACCACTTGGTCTTCTGTCATACGGAGTTTATTTTCCATATGGATTTTGCTGGTGGCAATAAAGGTATGAATACGTCCTTTAGCGGCAGGCTTAATTGCCTCACCAGCACGGCGCACATCATTCTCGCTAGCTCGTGCTAATGAACAGACAGTTGAATTTTTAATGATTTTTGCAATTTCGTGAATCGCATCAAAATCTCCTGGGCTTGCTGCAGCAAAACCAGCTTCAATCACATTAACGCCTAACTTTTCTAACTGGCGTGCAATGCGGATTTTTTCCTCTTTGGTCATTGCTGCGCCTGGGCTTTGCTCGCCATCACGCAATGTCGTATCAAAAATTATAATTTGGTCTTGTGTCATGATAATTACCTTAGTTTTATTTTATTTCAGCCTATCACCGCTTTAAATAACAGGCTGGTAGCTGGCAACTCACTTAAAATAGTGAATGCGCGAAGTAATACTTAAATTTTGAGTGTGTTTAGTCTGCGCACTAGCGCAGGAAACTAAGAAGACGTAACGCAAATAAATTGCGCAGCAGAACTGCACTTGCATGAAAATGAAGTGCGTATTGAGTAAATGTAATATTTAAATTGAACATAGTACTAGCAATATAATGTTTTTTAAGGCGTTTCGCAAGTGCTTAAGTATTTGAATTTATTTATCATGATGATCAATAAATCTTATGTAACATAGCAAGTTATTTGGGTGCAGTCATTGACGTAAACTTACCTCGTAACCACATTGCATAACCAGAAAGCGCATAGAGAGTCATAATCAAAAACAACACCTCTGGTGGGCTATATGAAATAAGTACAAACGCTAACATAATGCCTAGAATCACAAAAAATGGCACACTAGCTTTTAAATTAATATCTTTACCGCTGTAGTAACGCAGGTCGCTCACCATAGAAGCCCCAGCAAATACAGTGATACACCACGCCATCCACTTCATTTTAAGTACACCAAAAAACACATCACGACCACTCACGCCATACTCATAAGACACCCACACAAAACCTGCTAACAAAGCAGCAGCGGCAGGACTAGGCAAGCCTTGGAAATAACGCTTATCTTGATTAACATCATCTAGCTTAGTGTTAAATCTCGCAAGTCTAAGTGCTGCGCAAGCACAATAGATAAAAGCAGCAAGCCATCCTAACTTACCTAAAGGTTTCAGTGCCCAAACATACAAAATAAGGGCTGGCGCCACACCAAACGACACCATATCTGACAAGCTATCGTATTCCGCACCAAAAGCACTTTGCGTATTTGTCATACGCGCAACACGCCCATCCAGGCCATCCATCACCATCGCAATAAAAATTGCAATTGCAGCAAGCTCAAAGTTGCCGTTCATCGCCTGCACAATCGCGTAAAATCCAGCAAACAGAGCAGCCGAGGTAAATAAATTAGGCAGCAAATAAATGCCTCGCTCACGCAAAGATGGCGAATCTGAATTACGACGAGATGGTTTTTGCTTTGATTCAATCATGTTTCGTATCATACCTTTATATATGATAATTCTTTAATTTTGATTAGTATAACAAAGCCTGAAGCGATACTTGAAATCAAATTTGGGTTAACCCTCTAGAGAATCTCAATTTAGTTCTCACTTTAGCATCCGGTCACCTTCTTAAAAAGATCGGCTTCAAAAAAAAGCCGGCATATTTGCCGGCATTGTTTAGTACTTTAAATCACAATTTTTTAATAAATTAAATTGTTTGTTAATTAGCGGGCTCTGCGACGAAAATCTCTACGCGACGATTTTTTGCTCTATTCGCAGCTGTATCATTAGACACCAAAGGCTCGCGAGAACCACGACCATCAATCACTATTCGACTCGACTGTACGCCACGTGCGACAACATAGTCACGAACGCTTGCAGCACGACTTAATGATAATGGATTGTTAACAGCGTCACTACCAGTGCTATCTGTATGGCCGATAACGGTCACATTACTTGCTGGATTTTTTACTAAACTAGTCGCAAAAGTATCTAGCACGGTTCTGAAATTTGACTTGATATCAGCACGACCCACGTCAAAAGAAATATCGCTAGGGATATCCAGTTTTAGACGGTTATCCGCTGTTTGCGTCACACCTACGCCAGTGCCTGCCGTTGCTTCTTCCATTTGTCTTTTTTGTTCTTCTTGGCGTTTAGTCCATACATTACCAGCTACGGCACCCACACCCGCACCAACAGCAGCACCAATTGCAGCACCTTTACCTTTGCCAGCAATCGCACCGATCACGGCACCAGTACCAGCGCCAATCGCAGCACCTTTAGCAGTGCCCTTTTGCGTTTCAGTCATATTGGCGCAGCCCCCAAGTAAAAAGGCCAGTAAGCATGAACCTAAAATCATCGTATTTTTCATATATCCTCCATTATTTATTTAAGACTTAACCTTTGAGTATATTCGATTAAAATAGTTTTCACTAAACCTCATTATAAACAACTCAATATTGAAGCTTGTATGCGAGCATACAAACTGGCTAGCCTACAAACTAAATATATTATGTTAGTATCGCGACATTCAAAATATTTTAGTACCACCATGCAATTTACCTTACACAAGCAAGATGGTCTCGCACGCAGAGGCACTTTAGAACTAGCGCACGGCAAAGTAGAAACGCCTGCGTTTATGCCTGTTGGCACCTACGGCACAGTTAAAGCGATGTCCCCGCTAGAACTCACCGAAATCGATGCGCACATCGTTCTAGGGAATACTTTCCACCTATGGTTACGTCCAGGACTAGAAGTCATTGCGGCACATGGTGGGCTTCATAAATTCATGGGATGGGACAAACCGATACTCACAGACTCTGGTGGCTTTCAGGTTTGGAGCCTAGGCGATTTACGCAAGATTTCAGAAGAAGGCGTTAAGTTTCGCTCACCAATCAATGGCGATTCATGCTTTCTGACACCAGAAGAATCCATGAAGATTCAACGCGTACTCAATTCAGATATCGTCATGATTTTTGACGAATGTACCCCCTACCCTGCGACGCTTAAAGAAGCGGATATCTCTATGCAGCTTTCATTAAGATGGGCAAAACGAAGCAAACAAGCCCACGAGGGCAACCCGAATGCGTTGTTTGGCATCATACAAGGCGGCATGCATGAAGAGTTACGCGATGTTTCGCGTGAAGGATTAGAGCAAATCGGATTTGATGGCTATGCAATTGGCGGCCTTTCAGTTGGCGAACCCAAAGAAGACATGCTACGCATTTTGGCGCATACCGCACCCAAAATGCCACAAGACAAACCGCGTTACTTAATGGGCGTTGGTACCCCTGAAGATTTAGTGGCAGCCGTCTCGCAAGGCGTGGACATGTTCGACTGCGTCATGCCTACACGTAACGCTCGGAATGGCTGGCTGTTCACTCAGTATGGCGACGTTAAAATTAAAAATGCAAGTTATAAGAACGACACCAATCCGCTTGACGCGGATTGCGCATGCTACACCTGCCGCAACTTCACCCGATCCTATCTGCACCATCTACATAGAATTGGTGAAATTTTAGGTTCGCGACTAAATACAATACACAACCTGCACTACTACCAGCAACTCATGACTGGCATGCGCAAAGCAATTGAAGCAGGCACATTCGAAACATTCAAGCAAGAGTTTGCTACAAAACGCAGGAGTTTATCCTGATTTAATTGAGTCCATATTCGCACCATCTGCATTCACATACAGTATGTGCTAGAATTGAAGGCTAATTTTTAGATTATTTTAAGTTTATTTTTTAAGAGAGTTATATCGTGTTTATTTCAAATGCTTATGCTGCAACAGCACCTGCCACAGACTTCACTAGCTTCTTGCCATTAATCGTGATTTTTCTGCTGTTCTTCTTCATGATTATTCGCCCTCAAATGAAACAAGCTAAAGAGCAACGCAACATGATTGCCGCTTTACAAAAAGGTGATGAAGTTGTCACTTCTGGCGGTATTGTTGGGAAAATCACTAAAGTCACTGACGCTTTTGTCACTGTTGAAATTGCACCGAATACTGAAATTACCGTTCAAAAGCATGCGATTCAAAGCGCATTACCAAAAGGTACGATTAAAAGTATTTAATTCAAAGTATCTATCTACAAATTTATTAAACACTTTGCAATTGCTACAAAGCAATTGCAAACCGTTGACTAGAGTCTGACTATGAACCGCTACCCGCTGTGGAAAAACATTTTTGTTGTCTTCATGATTCTGATGGGGCTAATCTACACCATTCCCAATCTGTTTGGGGAGTCGCCTGCTATTCAAGTCACCCCTGCAAAAAGCACAAGTAAAGTTGACCCTGCTTTACTAGCGCAAGTAGAACAGATTCTTCAACAAGAAAAAATCGCATACGACGGCATTTACTTGGATGCACGTGGGGTCAAGGCTCGCTTTGCAAATACAGACACGCAAATTAAGGCCAAAGATGTATTACAGGCAAACTTAAGTAGTGACTACACAGTAGCGCTAAACCTGTTATCTCGCTCACCAGAATGGTTACGTAGTATTGGCGCAAAACCAATGTACTTAGGCTTAGATTTACGCGGTGGCGTGCACTTTCTTCTACAAGTCGACATGAAAGCAGCTTTAGACAAAGCTGCTGAGCGTTTTGTAGGTGACTTTAGAACAGCTTTACGTAAAGAGCGCGTTTCATATGCAGGCGTGACACGTGAAGGACAAACCTTACAGATTCGTTTTACTAGCGCTTCTGAACTTACTAAAGCAAAGAAAATTATTAGCAATCAATATCCAGACCTCACGCTTAAAGACAGTGTTGACGGCGATAACATGGTGTTGAGTGCCTCATTGAATGCCGTTGAACAAAAACGCATTCAGGAATTTGCACTAAAGCAAAATATTCAAACATTGCATAATCGTATTAACGAGCTAGGTGTTGCCGAACCGATTATCCAACAGCAAGGTGCAGACCGCGTAGTGGTTCAACTACCTGGTGTGCAAGATACAGCGAAAGCGAAAGAGATTTTAGGTCGCACGGCTACGCTTGAAATCCGTCTAGTTGATGAAGAAAAATCTGATGCTATGACTTTGGAAAAAGCAGCACAAGGTCAAGCGCCAATGGGTACTGATGCATTTAAAGACCGCGAAGGCGGCAACATTTTAGTGAAGAAGAACGTTGTACTCACAGGTGACTACATCACCGATGCAGGCCCTGGCGTGAATAATCAAACTGGACAATCTGTCGTTAATGTCACGCTCGATGCTCGCGGTGCGCGCGTGTTCCAACAAGTAACACGTGAGAACGTGGGCAAACGCATGGCCATTTTACTGATTGAAAAAGGCAACACTGAAGTAGTCACCGCACCAGTGATTAATGAAGAAATCGGTGGCGGTCGCGTACAAATTTCAGGGATGGCGAACACTCAAGAAGCTACCGACATTTCACTTCTATTACGCGCTGGTGCTCTAGCCGCACCTATGGATATTATTGAAGAGCGTACTGTTGGCCCTAGTATGGGTGAAGAAAACATCAAGCGCGGTATGCACTCTACACTGTGGGGCTTTGCAGCGATTGCTGTGTTCATGATTATTTACTATCTAGCATTTGGTGGTATTTCAGTATTAGCACTCGGTATCAACTTACTGTTGCTGGTTGCGGTATTGTCAATGTTGCAAGCAACGCTCACTTTGCCTGGCTTAGCTGCAGTAGCGCTAACTTTAGGGATGGCGATTGATGCTAACGTACTGATTAACGAACGTATCAGGGAAGAACTACGCAGCGGCAATACACCTCAGGCTTCAATCCATATTGGCTATGATCGCGCCTGGGATACGATTCTAGACTCTAACGTGACCACAATGATTGCAGGTATTGCACTGTTCCTATTTGGCTCGGGCCCTGTTAAAGGCTTTGCAGTCGTGCATGTGCTTGGGATTCTGACTTCGATGTTCAGTGCGGTGGTCGTTTCTCGCGCGATTGTTAACTGGATCTACGGTAGCCGTCGTAAAACAACTCACCTTTCAATTGGTTAAGCGCTCCAGTTAACTAGCGCCCTCAGTCAAAAAAATAGAGCAGATACTATGGAATTTTTTAGAGTAAAAAAAGACATCCCGTTCATGAGCTATGGCCGCCTAACGACAGCCATCTCAATGATCACCTTCATTCTTGCCATCGTTTTTTTGGCGACTAGAGGTTTGAATTTTGGTGTGGACTTCACTGGCGGCACCATGATTGAAGTGAACTACCCTCATGCGGCTGACCTCAATAAGATTCGTACAACAATTGACGGTATCGGTTTAAAAGATGCCACAGTACAAAACTTTGGTACTAGTCGTGATGTATTGATTCGCTTACCGGTAAGAGCAGGCCTCACCGGCGCACAACTTTCTGACAAAGTGCTTGGCTCTTTGAAAGCAGTAGATAGCTCAGTACAGATGAGCCGTATTGAGTTTGTAGGCCCACAAGTCGGCGCTGAACTATATGAAAAAGGCTCACTAGCTTTACTGCTAGTAATCGCTGGCATCATGATTTATCTAGCGATGCGTTTTGAGTGGCGCTTTGCTGTAGCAGCGATTATCGCAAACATGCATGATGTAATTATCATCTTAGGTTTCTTTGCATTCTTCCAATGGGAATTCAACTTGACTGTGCTAGCAGCGGTACTCGCAGTGCTAGGTTACTCTGTTAACGAGTCAGTGGTGGTGTTTGACCGAGTCCGTGAGAACTTCCGCAAAATGCGTAAAGCAAGTGTAACGCAAGTGATTGACAACGCGATTACACGCACCATGTCTCGTACAGTGATTACACACTTCTCAACACAACTTATGGTGTTATCAATGTTGCTGTTTGGTGGTGAGGTACTACATAACTTTGCTTTAGCACTTACCATTGGTATTTTATTTGGCATTTACTCTTCAGTATTGGTGGCTTGCCCGATTGCCATGTGGTTGGGTATTAGCCGCGCCAACTTAATGAGTGATGTTGAAAAGAAAGAGGGCGAGAAAAAAGAAGCTGTTGCTGAGCCAGACCCATCAGAGTTTGCTTAAGTAACACTCAGCCGCTACAGCGACTTAATATTGATTGAATTAAGATGCTGTAGCGGATTTAATCACCTACCCTACCATTCAAAACAACAAGATACTGATGCTGCTCCATCACTCATCAAGCAGAGATGAAGTAACTGAAAATTACAGCACTTGCTTCTAATACCCCATCACGTATACACTACATCTTCGTAGTAACCATCAAATAATACTTTGAACAACATACCTATTTCTTGGCAGCTTGGCGCGCTTGCCGTTCTGCTTTTAATTTCTGGATTTTTCTCACTGGCTGAAACCAGCCTGATGTCTGTCAATCGCTATCGTTTAAAACATTTGGCAAATCAAGGACATCGTGGCGCAAGGCTCGCAACATTTTTGTTGCTTAAAACTGACAAACTTTTGGGTGTCATTTTGCTGTGTAACAACTTTGCCAACGCGGCATCGGCCACATTAGTCACCATTATCGTCGTAGAGTTGTTTGGTGAAGGTGAATGGACATTGATGTTTGGCACGATGACGGTGACATTTGCGATTTTAGTCTTCAGTGAAATATCACCTAAAGTAATTGCAGCTGCATACCCAGAAAAACTTGCTTTCTTTTGTAGCTATATTTTGTATCCTCTGCTTAAAGCACTCTACCCTATCGTATGGTTTGTTAACTTATTCGTTGTTGGCTTATTGCGTCTACTCAGAGTAAAAGTTAACTTCGATGCTCCAACTCAGTCACTCACCATGGATGAACTGCGTAGCATAGTCACAGATGCTGGCCACTTTATGCCCAAGAAGCATCGCACAATTTTATTAAATTTATTTGAGCTAGAAAAAATTACGGTAGATGATGTCATGACAGCTCACACCATGATTGAAAGCATTAACTTTGACGCATCGATTGATGATATTTTAAATCACATCACGAACACACAGCACACACGCTTACCAGTGCGACAAGGCGAGTCTGAAGAAATCATTGGTATTTTGCAAGTACGTAAGGTCATCAACCAGTTACGCGAGCATCATCAACGAGATGATTTTGATAAAGCAGCTTTACTCGAGGTGATAGATGACTCTTATTTCGTACCATCCGGCACGCCTCTATTTACGCAAATTCAACAGTTCCAAGAAAATCACGAACGTATTGCGTTAGTCGTTGATGAATATGGTGAGCTAAAAGGCTTGGTCACGTTGGAAGACATTTTAGAAGAAGTAATTGGCGACTTTAGTACACAGTTACCTTCACGTCGCAGTGGCTATCATCAAGAAGAAGACGGCAGTTGGCTAGCAGATGGCACCAGCACATTACGCGACCTCAATAAAAAATTAAATCTTGATTTACCTTTAGATGGGCCACGTACACTCAATGGTTTGATTCTTGAACATTTTGAAGACATTCCTGAGCCTAATACTAGCTTTAAAATTGGCGCTCACCGACTCGAAATACTGCAAACTCAAGATAGAATTGTAAAAAGCGTCAAAATATTCCCTTAGTCCCTGCAATTGATTATTGCAGCTACGTAGTACGATCACATCAAGATACATCAAATTACACTTGAATTTTTTACAGTTTGGCTCAAAATAGATTCATACTATGGCAAATAAACCGCACGAAAGTAACACAGCACTTAAGCCTGAGGTTGCAAAACCAAAATTGCCCCCCATGTTTAAAGTACTACTGTTAAATGACGACTACACACCAATGGAGTTCGTTGTTGAGGTCATTGAGCATTTTTTTAACAAAAGCCGTGAACAAGCAACGCAAATTATGCTCAAAGTACATACTGAGGGCGCTGGCGTATGTGGTGTATATCCACAGGACATCGCAGAAACAAAGATGAATCAAGTTGTTAGCCATGCAAGAAAATCGCAACATCCATTACAGTGCATCATTGAAATGGCATAAATGTAAGAGAGATACATAAAAGAAAGTTAGGTACCGAGATGATAGCGCAGGAATTAGAAGTTAGTTTGCACATGGCGTTTATGGACGCAAGACAAAAGCGTCACGAGCTCATCACGGTTGAGCATTTGCTACTCGCAATGATTGATAACCCAACCGCGGCAGAGGTTTTGCGCGCATGCGGGGCAAAATTAGAAACATTACGCACCGAATTAAATCAATACATTGAAGAACATACCCCGACTGTCATTGGACAAGATGATGTTGATACACAACCTACGCTAGGCTTTCAACGTGTGATACAGCGTGCTATGTTGCATGTACAGTCATCTGGCAAAAAAGAGGTGACAGGCGCCAATGTGCTAGTCGCTATTTTTGGTGAAAAAGATTCACATGCCGTGTTTTTTCTGCATCAACAAGGTATAACACGTCTAGACATCGTTAACTTTATTTCTCATGGCGTTTCAAAAGTAGGTGAGACAGCCAAGCCAGAAGGTGGTGAGCAAGAAGCTGAAGCTGAGGCCGCACCAAATGGAGCGCTGGAGAACTATACCCTCAACTTGAACTTACAAGTGGCAGCAGGCAAGATTGACCCACTCATTGGTCGAGCATCTGAGCTAGAGCGTGTCGTACAGACATTATGTCGTCGTCGTAAAAACAATCCATTACTTGTAGGTGAAGCTGGTGTTGGTAAAACTGCGATTGCAGAAGGTTTAGCTCGCCGTATTGTAGAAAAAGACATCCCAGACGTACTCGCCAATGCAGTGGTGTACTCACTTGATATGGGCGCATTGCTGGCTGGGACAAAATATCGTGGTGACTTTGAACAACGCCTTAAAGCAGTGATGAAACAATTAGAAGAGAAGCCTGAGGCTATTCTATTTATTGATGAAATTCATACATTGATTGGCGCAGGTTCCGCTAGTGGTGGCACATTGGATGCAAGTAATTTACTGAAGCCTGCATTATCTAATGGCTCTCTCAAATGCATAGGTGCAACCACCTATCAAGAGTATCGTGGTATTTTTGAAAAAGACCATGCACTATCTCGCCGCTTCCAAAAAGTGGATGTGGTTGAGCCTAGTGTTGCCGAGACCATCGAGATTCTTAAAGGGCTGAAATCACGCTTTGAATCACATCATAGCGTGAAATACACGGCTGCCGCGTTAACCACTGCTGCTGAATTATCAGCCAAATACATCAACGACCGTCACTTACCAGACAAAGCAATTGATGTGATTGATGAAGCTGGTGCTGCGCAACGCATTTTGCCGAAATCTAAACAGAAAAAAGTGATTGGCAATAAAGAAATTGAAGACATTATTGCCAAAATTGCGCGTATTCCGCCAAAAAATATTTCTTCTGATGATCGTAACGCACTTAAAACCCTAGAGCGCGACTTAAAAGCCGTGGTATTTGGTCAAGATAAAGCCATCGAGGCGCTGTCTTCTGCCGTTAAAATGGCGCGTAGTGGCTTAGGTCAAAACAACAAACCGATTGGTAGCTTCTTATTCAGTGGCCCTACTGGTGTAGGTAAAACCGAGGTCGCAAAACAACTGGCTTACATTATGGGCATTGAGCTGATTCGCTTTGATATGAGTGAATACATGGAGCGCCATGCGGTATCACGCTTGATTGGTGCGCCTCCTGGCTATGTAGGCTTTGAGCAAGGCGGCCTAATGACAGAGGCGATTACCAAACATCCATATTGCGTGTTGTTGCTGGACGAAATTGAGAAAGCACACCCAGATATATTCAATATATTATTGCAGGTGATGGATCACGGTACGTTGACAGATAATAATGGCCGCAAAGCAGATTTTAGAAACGTCACGATCATCATGACCACCAATGCTGGTGCTGAAGGCCTTTCTAAATCCAACATGGGCTTTACGACAGCGAAACAAGCTGGAGATGAACAAGCGGATATCAAACGTTTATTCTCACCAGAGTTCCGAAACAGACTGGATGCGACCGTTTCGTTCACCGCATTGTCGCAAGACATTATTATCCGTGTTGTTGATAAGTTCTTGATTCAACTTGAAGATCAATTGCATGAGAAAAAAGTTGAGGCAACATTCAGTGACGCATTGAAAGCGTACCTGGGCAGAAAAGGTTTTGACCCACTCATGGGTGCGCGCCCAATGGCTAGATTGATTCAAGATACCATTCGTAAAGCACTTGCTGACGAGTTGCTGTTTGGCAAACTGTCCAATGGCGGTAGTGTACATGTTGATATTAACGATAAAGATGAAGTTACGCTTGTATTTGAAGAAAACAATCAAAACGAAGCTAAGGATTTAGCAACAACTTAATCTGATAAGCGACGCGATGACAAGCTGTTTCGTGAATGATATAAAACGATACAGCTTGTTTTACATTAAGCATACGGATGTGACCACTTGTTATGAAGGCATTTGATCTATGATTGATGTCAACGCATCTACACTACAAGTGGTGATTGAAATTTCTGCCACATCTGCTTTTGCACTTTCTGGTCTTATTGCAGGTGCTAGAAAAAAACTAGATGCCTTTGGTGTGTTTGTCGTAACAGGTGTATCCGCGTTCGGCGGTGGGACGTTGCGAGATGTACTACTTGATCGACGTCCATTCTTCTGGGTGGAGCATGCCAACTGGATATGGCTGATGCTACTCATCTGCATGTTGGCAATGCTGTTTATGCGTAATAAGCATATTCAACTCACAGAGCGTGCTATTCTTATCCCTGACGCACTTGGCTTAGGCCTATACGCGGCACTAGGCACCCAAATCGCCTTACAGCAACAACTCCCTGTGATTGTCTGTACATTGATGGGTGTGCTGACTGCGGTGTTTGGCGGTGTGCTGAGAGACATCTTTTGCAACGAAATCCCCAAAGCATTCAGCGATTATCAACCATACGCAGTCATTGCATTCCTAGGTGGCTTGTTAGTATTGTTACTTAACCAATTTAACCTTGCACCTTGGATTTGTATTTTTATTCCAGCAGCACTCATGACGTTACTGCGGATATTAGCGATTTACTTCGAATGGCGTCTGCCCGGCTGGAAAATTGAATCTAATTAATCAATATACTTAGTGCTAATTAATGAGTCGTATGATGGATTGCGAACTAATTAGGAGCATTAGAATACACTGGGTATTTGCCCATAATACTATTAAACAACTCAGATTCAACCAGTAAGCTCAGCCAAGCTTTCAGCCTGACATAAGGTGTAGATGCAAACCAATCAGCATCCACCGCAGAGAACTGACGAATAAAGGGAAAAATTGCAATGTCGGCTAAACTAACTTGCTCACCCATCAAAAAGTTTGTTTGAGTCAGTCGCTGTTCCAGCTTAGCCAAAAAAGCTTCACCTTGTGACCGATAATCTTCCATCGATTGCTCAGGAAACCGAATCGCATATTTATAACGGTCTAAAGCTTGTTTAAAACTTGTATCGTTCTCTGTAATGAGTTGCTGCGTTTGCTCACTGTCGGCTAGCAACCACCCGTCAATATCACGTTGCTGTAAAGCCCAGTGCATAATGTCTAGGCTTTGCTCAAGCACAGCGCCATCTAGCAACACTAGCACGGGCACTGTAGCTTTAGGTGATACCGCGAATAAGTGTGCAGGCTTATCTCGTAATGATATCTCACGTATTTCTATTGCAATACCAGCGTACTTCAACGCCATGCGGGCGCGCATGGCATAGGGGCAACGTCGATAAGAATATAAAATAGGCAATGTCATACTAATCAAAAGCTAGATGACTAACCAAGCGCCTGTGCTACATCACGAATTAACTGTGGCCCTTTGTAGATTAATCCGCTATATAACTGCACTAAGCTTGCGCCAGCCGCAATTTTTTCTATCGCATCAGTACCGCTCAAAATACCGCCCACACCGATAATGGGTAAAGCGCCTTGCAATCGTTGTGATAACTGCTGAATCACTACAGTCGATTTATCTCGCACTGGCGCACCAGACAAACCACCTGTTTCCGCAGCATTTGGTAGCCCTTGCACAGCCTCACGCGACAGTGTTGTATTGGTTGCAATGACCGCATCAATTTTATGCGCCATCAACAAATCTGCAATTTCATTCACTTGCTCAAGCTCTAAATCCGGTGCAACTTTCAAAGCAATCGGCACATAGCGGCCAAACTGCTCGGCCAATTTCAACTGCTCTGCTTTTAATGTAGCAAGCAAATCTGATAACGCCTCTTTTTCTTGCAAAGCGCGTAAGTTTTTGGTGTTAGGAGAGGAGATATTGACAGTGATATAACTCGCATACGCATAGACTTTACGCATGCAAATCAAATAATCATCCACTGCTTTTTCATTTGGCGTATCAAAGTTTTTACCGATATTAATGCCAAGCACACCTTGATATTTAGCCGCTTTAACATTTTCTATCAGGTTATCTACCCCTAGGTTATTAAAGCCAAAGCGATTCACTATGCCTTGCGCCTCTGCCACGCGGAACAAACGTGGCTTAGGGTTACCTGGTTGTGGCCTAGGCGTCACCGTACCCACCTCAATAAATCCAAATCCCAATGCCGCCATGCCATCAATCACCACAGCATTTTTATCTAAGCCAGCCGCCAAACCAACCGCATTAGGAAACGTAATCCCCATCACCATGCGAGGCTGACAAATAGGCGGAGATGCACACAATTTTAAAGCCCCCAACCGCTCAGCAGTTTTTAAGCTTTTTAAAGTAAAGTCGTGAACAGATTCAGCATCAAACTGAAATAACAAAGGACGTGCAAGAGAGTAAATATTCATAACGTGATTTTACTGCATTACCCGCTATCTCCAAAGTTCATCAAAGCCACTGGATTCCCGCCTACGCGGTAATGACGGAACTGAGAGATCTATAAATAGAACAAACAACGATGAAACATCACTAGGTTTTTACATTAACTCCCCTGCTACCGCGCCTGTGCTGCGCAGTTTTATGGGAGCTTTCGGCAAGCGGCTGTTTGAACGAAGTGAGTTTCCGATTGCCGCCCATAAAGTTGCGCAACACAGGAAACAAGCGGTAGGGGGTGTCATTTACTTTGGTTACTTTCTTTTGGACAAGCAAAAGAAAGTAACTCGCTAGTCGCGCGAAAGCGACTATTTACAATCACCAAACAATTAAAATTCAATAAGCATCCGCGTCAAATTATATTGAGAAGCATGCCTGTGACACATGTGGAAATTTATAGAAGGTCCCTTAGCTAAGCATTTGCGTAGCAAGGTTTTCTAAAAGGGACAACTAAGATGAAAAAATCTAACATTATTATTAAATTAATCTCACTTAGACTTAAATTTCCAACAACCCAATCATCACGTATTTACTATGATAATAAACTCGATGCTTTAGCATTTAACTCTGTTTTTGAAGCTGACATACAAGTTATGTCTACTTTAAAAGACAGGTGGGCAGAATATGGTTGGATAATTAATGCATCAGCTTGTATATTAGGGTTGCTTTACTTATATTAAGAAAATAATTTTCTAATTCATTTAAAAAGAGGCAGTTCAACTGCCTCTTTTTAAACACTAAGCTAAACCCACTTCCACCAAATTATCACTAAACGTAGTCGAGTGCCCCATATCCCCAAACTCCGCCGAACTAATACAATTCACCGTCCCATTATTCAACTGCCGCCAATAACCAAGCGTAGCCACCACAATCCCTGCGTTCACATCATCAGATATTCTCGCCAGCCCCTCAAACGCACCACGGTCATTAAACACTTTCACCACATCACCTTCTTTAATGTTACGTGCGGCAGCATCTAGCTGATTTATCATCACAAACTGCTCGCCCTGACCCTTAATTTTTTCTGTTACATTGGCATAGCATGAGTTTAAAAAGCCATGGCTCTTCGGTGAAATAATATTCAAAGGGTATTTAGCTGCGAGCTCAGGATTCGTTGCTGGCGTTTCACGAGATGGCACGTAATCTGGCAAACTATCCAAATCTTCACCAGGCTGAAAGCCATCATACATTTGGCGGAAAGGCCCTGCGACAAAGTTTTTTGCCCCCTCCACCAAGAAGTGGCATTTGCCTGTAGGGGTAGGAAACTCACCTTTGGCATGACGTGCGCGTGTATCTTTATCTCCGAAAGCTTTTAATCGTGCAAAGCCGTGCTGGCGTAAATAATCTAAATCGATACCATCACAGGTAGGTGAGTTCCAATCCACATAATTCTCTAGACACTCAGTATCATTCCACTGGAAATTATCATCGGTATAGCCCATGCGCTTAGCTAGCTGTCTAAAAATCTCGTTATTCGGAATCGCCTCACCTGGTGGGTCTATACATTTTTCATTGTAGGTCAGGTACAAATGCCCCCATGAGAGCACCATGTCTTCCATCTCCGCCCCCATCGCGGCTGGCAATAGAATATCTGCATAGGCAGCGGTGTCAGACATAAAATGCTCAGCGACGACTAAGAACAGGTCTTCACGCTCCAGACCTTTGACTATTTTGTCAGTCTCAGGCGCTTGCGTAAGCGGATTAGTATTCCATACCATCATCGATTTAATCGGTGTTTTAAGCTCTAACTCACCTGTAAGTGCGCGCCCTAATTGCAGGTTATTCACCACAGGCGTTCCTTCAGGAATTAAATCTGGGCGCGAAATCACGTCAAATTTATATGGATGCTCCCATACTGGAAACTGTAATGCTCCGCCACCGACATGACGCCATGCACCAATTAGCGCAGGCAAACTTGTCACAGCACGAATCGCTTGGCTACCACCGTAACTTCTTTCTAGCGCAACGCCTAGGCGGATTGCTGCTGGCGGTGTTGTCGCGTATTCGCGGGCAAACTTCCGAATATCATCCGCTGAAATGCCAGTAATTTCCGCAGCCCACTCTGGCGTTCTAGTTTTAGCACGCTCAGCCAGCTCTTGATAGCCAACGGTGTACTGGTCAATGTAGTCTTGGTCTGTTAAACCTTCACTGATAATCACATTCATCATCGCCATGGCTAGCGCACCATCAGTGCCAGGTTTAGGTGCAATGTGCCAATCGGCTTCTTTGGCGGTTTTAGATGCATAAGAATCCACCACCACCACTTTAGCGCCACGCTTTTGTGCTTCATGGATGATGTGCCAATGATGTAAGTTAGTACTCACTGAGTTGCACGCCCATATCACAATGTACTTAGCGTGTGCGAAGCTTTCTGGATCAACCCCTGCTGTAGGTCCTACCGTTAGCAACCAAGCTGTACATGACCCTTCACCACAGAACGTACGCTCACACACCGTTGCACCCATGCGGTTAAAAAAAGCATCACCACCGTTTAACCCATGTACCAAACCTTGGTTGCCTAAATAACTATTGGGCATAATCGCATGTGGACCATCCGTATCAATAATTGCTTTCCACTTACTTGTGATCTCATCTAGTGCCTCATCCCACGTGATACGCTTAAATTGCTTGCTGCCTTTTGGGCCAGACCGCTTTAGCGGATAAAGTAAACGGTCTGGATGGTAGTGACGCTTTTCATAGTCTTTTAATTTCACACACAATCCACCGCGCGTCATCGGGTGAGATTTATTACCTGTCACAGAAATTAACTTTTTATCTTTAACCGTGTACACCATTGAGCAGGTGTCTGGGCAATCATGCGGGCATCCACCATGAAATGTTTGAACAGAAGAGTCAGCAGGAGCGTTCATTATTAATAATCCTTAAAAATAATATAGCGATGATTCGAGATACTAGATTGCAACAGATTGGTTTATTTTTACATTTTTTTAATAATATATACTCACCTGTATAGTAATGCAATGGCATAATTATCGACTGAGTTTTTAATTAAATCCGCACATGAACAATCACAACCAACCTCTACAAATACTTGGCGGCATCACAGCGACTGAGTTTTTAACGCACTACTGGCATAAAAAACCTTTACTGATTAAGAATGCTATTCCAAATTTTAAAGGTCTATTAAGCCCGGAAGAGCTCGCGGGATTAGCATGCGAAGAAGAAGTACAATCACGCATCGTGGAAGAAATCAAAGGAAAATGGCACGCAACACATGGTCCTTTTGATGAAGATGACTTTGCTAACTTACCTGAAAAGCCAGACCCAAAGCACCGCTGGACATTGCTAGTACAGAGTGTGAACCATCACTTACCTGAAGGTGCTGAACTGCTAGGGCAGTTCAACTTTATTCCACATGCGCGACTAGATGACCTCATGGTGAGTTACGCGCCAGATGGCGGTGGGGTAGGCCCACACTTTGATAGTTACGATGTCTTTTTGTTACAGGGTCAAGGCAAGAGATTATGGCGTATCAGCGAGCAAACCGATTTAAGTTTAGTAGAAGGTGCACCGCTACGCATTTTAAAAAACTTTGACACAGCCCAAGAGTGGCTAGTTGAGTCCGGTGATCTACTTTATTTACCACCACACTTAGCACACTGGGGAATTGCGGTCTCTGATGGCGATACAGACTGCATGACCTATTCTATTGGCTTTCGTGCCCCTAAAGTGCAAGAACTAGCCACAGAGTTTCTTGGCTTTATGCAAGATAATCTTAACAAAGAGGGTAAGGCTTTACCTGGCATTTATCAGGATGCCGACCTCACACTACAAGCGCACCCTGCTGAAATCAGCAGCAGCATGATTAGCAAGGTGACTAATATATTAAAAACCATCCAATGGTCAGAGCAAGAAGTCGCAGCCTTTTTAGGAACCTATTTATCAGAACCCAAAGCAGATGTTATTTTTAACCCTAATAAAAAAATGTCTTTGCCAAAGTTTAATGAAAACCTGATGCGCTACGGCATTAGCTTAGACTTAAAAAGCCAAATGCTCTTTACTGACCATTGTTTTTATTTGAATGGCGAATCTATGAGCGTTTCGGCCAAGTGGGCGCCATTACTAAAAACATTAGCTGATTACCGAAAAATAGCCGTAGAAGATATAGCGCAATTTGGTGAGATTGAGTCATCATTCATTGCACAATTGCATGATTGGTATATCGCGGGTTACCTTAACTTTAATAAAACATAACGCCTACCACTGAGCCATGGACGAGAATCAAACACTAACGCCTAATCAAATCATCATCGGGGAGCATTTGTATAATGAAGCGATTAGACTCATGATACAGAGTGCTGAGCATGAGTTATTAATTTTTGACCAAAACTTAGCTCACGGTGACTTTTCTAGCATCGCCACCTATGAATTATTGCAACAATTCTTAAGTCAACATATCGCAAGTCATTTATCAATTATTTTACAAGATACCGCTCACCTACATCATAAATGCCCGCGACTTCTTAGCCTACTTAAAACCTTTGGTCACAAAATGACTGTGCATGTAACGAATCAGTCTGCAAAACATGCTAAAGACTGCTTTATTTTAGCTGATGGCAAACACTACATTAAGCGCATACATATTGACCAAGCTCGCTTTAAATACGCTTATGATGATGTGACCACTGTTAAAGCTTTAAAAACAAGATTCGATGAGTTAAAAGAAGCGATTGAAGACATCGTGAGTATTACACCATTAGGTTTATGAAGTAATTTCGCAAGGACATCCATCATGATATCGAAATTTACCCTCAAACATGTTTTCACGCTGATTTTGCTCTGTATTTCACTCATGAGTTACGCAGCATCAGAGTTCAAAATATTCGAGCTACACCATCGCTTCGCTGAAGAGATCCTACCCAACATTCAAGCTATTGTAGGGAGCAATGGCACGACTTCTGCCATACAAAACCAACTCATCGTCCGTACTGATAGCAAAACAATGGCAGATGTTGAACAAGCAATCGCGATACTCGACAGAGTGCGTGAGAATTTTAAAATTAGAGTTAAGCGTCAAAATAATATGATAGAGAACTCTAACAATACTTCTGTCAAAGGACGCACCCGTATCGGCAATGTAGAGATACAAACAGGTAACGATTCTAGACGTGGCAGAGACGGCGTTAACCTCGGATTAGAAAACAATCAAACCCGATCACAACAGAGTAGTGAACAGTTTATTCAAGTCGCAGATGGCGCACCTGCCTACATCAGCATTGGTGAGTCTGTGCCATATACGAGCGAATGGGTGTTACTTACTCAACGTTATGCGGTTAAGCAAACCAACACTGAGTTTGTAGAGATAGGCACAGGATTCACAGTACGCGCACGCAGTATTGGTAGACAAGTTGAGCTTGATATCACACCTACCTTCTCGAAACTTAAACAGTATGGAAGATTAGAGTTCGAGCAGCTAACATCCACTGTGATGGTGGAACGTAATGAATGGGTCAACATAGGCGGCATCATGCAAGAAAAGGATGAAATAAGCCGAACAATATTAAGCAGTAAAAATGGACGCTCATACGAAAATAATCAAATTTTTATTCGTGTTGAATAAGCATTTTTTACAAACATTAACAAAAGCAGGAACTTTTTTACTATATTTAAGGTTAATCTTTGAAATGTAGTGTTTTTTTTTTTAATTCCTGCTAGAATTTGCGCCACTCGATATAGCTAATTAGTCAATTTTTGAGTAGTATCGAAAACAGTTTTTTAACCAGTTAAACTCTTAAGGAAATTTAAAATGACACGTTCTATTTTATTAGCTGCATTGTTAGCTCTTGCTGTTACTGCTTGTGGTGAAAAAGCTGCTGAAGAAGCTCCTGCTGTTGAAGCACCAGCTGTTGAAGCTCCTGCTGAAGCTGCACCAGCTGCTGAAGCTGCTCCAGTTGAAGCTGCTCCTGCTGCTGAAGCTGCACCTGCTGAAGCACCAGCTGCTGAAGCTGCTCCTGCTGCTGCACAATAATTTATTGTTAACTCAATAAAGTATTAAAAATGGCCGACGCAAGTCGGCTTTTTTTTGGCTGTTATCGATAGAATTTCAAGAGCAGCATCAACGCCAGACTGCAAACGCTTTAATAAAACCTAACTAATTTGGCGCCAATCAAACCCCAGCATCTGATCTGCCACACCAATCCAATCCAGTTCACACCCTGAAACGTTAGCCAAAGCAGACTTAGCCAAGAATGGCGTATTATTTTTAGCACTTAAATGCGCGGCTATCAGGTGTTGTAATTTAGATCGATCTAACTTAGCAAGTAACTCTGCAGCAGCGGCATTCTCCAAATGCCCCCACTCACCGCCTACACGCCTCTTTAAAGAGGCGGCATAAGGGCCGTTGCGCAACATAGTCCCATCATGATTGCATTCTAGTACCAGCGCATCACAAGCACTAAGTTGCTGCTCAATATGCAAAGTTGTACGCCCTACGTCGGTTAATACACCCAGACGATGATGACCATCCCCAAATACGAACTGCACAGGCTCACGCGCGTCGTGCGGTACCGGGTATGGTTGCACCTCAACATCCGCCACACCAAACGCAGTATGACTATCAATCACATGAAGTTGCAGGTTATGTTGATTAGGAAAGTAACGCTCAGCCATCTTGAGCGTGCCATAGGTTAGCCAAACGGGGAGATTATGTTTTGCAGCAAACTTGAATGCGCCACCTGCGTGGTCATCATGCTCATGTGTCAGCACAATACCTGTAAGACCCTCGGGGCTTAAATTCAAGCGCGCTAGGCGGCTCGTTGCTTCTTTAATGCTAAATCCACAATCTAGCATTAGCCGCGTATCGTTCACTTCAACGATTAGCGCGTTGCCAGCGCTACCACTACCGAGCGAAGCAAAACGCATTTTTAGACTTTCTTAAATAAACTCGGGCATGCATTAATCTAATGGATGCCCAAGAATAACAAAATACATAAAAGTGAGGGATAAGCACAGAATTGCACAATCACAACTTTCCTTGTACCTATTTAGCAGAAAGGCGGCCTAAGCCGCCTATTCTTAGTTATCGCAATTGCTCGTACATCAAGGCGATAATTCTATTTGCTGTTGTCGTTCGGACGCGCGCACCATCTTTGTCGACAACCGTCACCACAGCACCAGACTCACCATCGCTCACTTTAATACGATATTGACGATCTGGATTGGTTTTCTGCTTATCATCGCTACCCCAGAACTTCAAGCTATCAACAATGCTCTTATCTTCTTTTTTAGCAGCTGACTCTGGCTCTTTGGAATCATCGTCACCCCAGAATTTGAGCGTTTCAAATAAACCCTTCTGTTTCTTAGGGGTATCATCGATATCAACATCTGCATATCGAACAAAGAACAGACCATTTGAGCGATCTCTATCCTCAATCACGAAACCAACGCGATCCAAAGCCAAGCCTACGCGACGCCATGCACGATCAAACTGATCAGTGAGCAATAGTCTTGCGCTACCATCAGACTCTTTAACCACTTCCGCGTGTTTAATCGTTGCGGCATCAGCTAGAATCGTTTGGGATTTTTGCTCTTCCACGCCTAGCTTCACCATTAAGCGACGTAATAGTTCAGCGTCTAACTCCGCATCAAATGCATCACCTCTAGGGTTACTCGCTGCTTCTGCTTTGTAGCCTGTTTCAATCTCACCTAACTGTGTTCTGATACGATTTTTTCCATCGTCAGGCGCACCAACTACTGAACGATGCGTCATAAAAATCTCTGTCGTACCTGTATTGCCACCATGCTCTAATCGGGTACGGAATTTTTTCTTATCTGCGAAGCCTGATAGTTTATCTAACCATTTATCAAACTTATCGAGTGTACCAATCTTGTCATCTTTTTTAATCGCCTCAGAATCAATCCACTCGGTTTCCATCACGCCGATTTGTGGGTTTTCTACACGAACAGCAAAGCCCATCTCTGTCCAGAAATCACGAATAACCGGCCATATTTTTTCTGCCGGTGCATTAACCACCAACCAGCGCTGCGTACCCGACTTTTCCATACGCACACCATCTGGCGACTGTAATATTTTTTCAACGCCGGCTTCCTGACCTTCTTGCGCCTGGCTGTAACTTGAATAGCTTGCGCTTCCAGGAACGGCATAAGCATCGCTTACTGGACTTGCAGTTAAATCTGGAGGCACTTCTAAGGGGCGAGAACGACCTGCACCTTTATAATCAGAAGTTGTATCTATAAAAGGGATAGAGTCACAAGCACTTAAACTTACCATTAAAAATAAAGGCAACACCACAGACTTTGCTTTACTCACCATACTTAGACGATAAGCGCCTGAGCTAAAATTAACTTGTTTCATTCAAACCTCGTTTTAAAACGCTATTGTTCGTTATAAAATTTGTGCAGGCTCACATGCCTGACGCAAAACTTCATGATATTGAGTTGATAAAGTGACCATAGGCAATCGAATACCAGTTTTAATCATACCCATCTCGGACAAGACCCATTTAACAGGGATTGGGTTAGCCTCAACAAATAATTTTTGATGTAGCCCAAAGAGTTTCGCATTAATTTCACGGGCAACTTTTACGTCGCCAGCTAATGCGGATACGCACATTTGGTGCATTAATTTAGGGGCTACATTTGCTGTTACTGAAATCACACCGTGCCCGCCCAACAACATCAAAGACAATGCCGTTGCGTCATCGCCACTGTAGATAGCAAACTCTTTGGGTGCACGTAAAAGTAAATCAGTTCCACGCTCTACACCACCGGTAGCATCTTTGATGCCAACAATATTGGCATGTGTCGCCAAACGCAACACTGTGTCATTGCTGATGTCACAGCCAGTACGGCCAGGTACGTTGTAGAGAATTTGCGGGATATTGACAGCATCTGCGACAGCTTTAAAGTGCTGGTATAAACCCTCTTGTGTAGGCTTATTGTAGTAAGGCGCAACAAGAAGGCATGCATCTGCGCCTAACTCTTTTGCCTTTTGTGTCAGCACGATGGCCTCTTTTGTTGAATTAGCACCAGTACCTGCGATGACAGGCACCCTGCCATTCACCTGTGTGACGGCTGTTTGTATCAGCAAACAGTGCTCGTCAAAATCTACAGTAGGAGACTCCCCCGTAGTACCAACGATCACAATACCATCTGTCCCTTGATCAATATGATAATCAATCAGTGTTTTTAAAGATGGGATATCTAAACGCCCGTCTTCAAACATGGGCGAAACAATAGCAACTAAACTGCCTTGCAACATAGGAAATCTACCTGATTCATAATGTTATATTTTAACCTGAATGTTCTAGAATTTTCTTTATTTATTAAGCACAATTTTGATTTACTGATGAATTTAAAGAAACATTTGCCCACTGCCATTTAAACCTAAAATTAAAACACTTTAATTTCAAAACATTACCAACGCACAAACAAGCAGGGCACGCATCAAATCGCCCTACAAACTCACCTCAAGACACTATATTAAATCCGTGACAATCTCATTAAAAGAATACTCATGACTTCAACATATTATCTCGCTACCAACAGCGCTTAATGACTCACAAAACTTGAAGTGAAAACTAATTGCACCATTTACACGTCCAACCGCTAGCAAGTGAGGCTTTAACTGTTTGCCAGAGTAACAAACACGGTATAATCTCAAGAATTATCGTTGAAAACCCATCTTTAGAATATGTCTTTTGATTTTCATCACTACATTATGATTTTGATTGGCACCGTGTTTGTAAATAACATCGTGTTGGTGAAAATTCTTGGCCTATGTCCATTCATGGGGGTATCTAAGAAATTAGAAGCCTCTATCGGCATGGCAGGAGCTACTGCATTTGTTCTTAGCATTGGCTCAATGACCAGTTGGGGCATCAACTATTACTTACTAGAGCCAAATGGTTTGTTCTACCTAAGAACACTCTCTTTTATTGTGATTATTGCTGGAGTAGTGCAGTTTACAGAAATGGTCATGGAGAAAAACTTCCCTGCGCTTTATCAGGGCTTAGGTATTTTTCTACCGCTTATCACAACCAACTGCGCCGTGCTTGGCATCCCCTTACTTAATGCACAGGCAAGCCATAGCTTTTTAGAGTCTTTGTTTTTTGGCCTAGGCGGTGCACTTGGTTTTTCATTAGTGCTTATTTTATTTGCCTCTATGCGTGAGCGTTTAGAAGGGGCAGACGTACCCGCTGCATTCAAAGGCTCAGCAATCGGAATGATTACGGCGGCCCTCATGAGTTTGGCCTTTATGGGCTTTATGGGGCTAGACAAATACTAACCCTTTCAAACAATAAGAGATCGTGCAAATGGTTGGCTTTTATCAACCGAATCTACACCATTGTCCATTAAAATATTAAGCCATTTTATTTAACTCAATCATCAAAAACTAGCGATATGTTATTAACCTCCATCTACATCATGCTTGGGCTAGCTTTAGTGCTCGGTATTTTGTTAGGCATTGCGGCCTTACTTTTTAAAGTAGAGGGTGACCCATTGGTCGCGCGCATTGACGCCATACTTCCCCAAACGCAGTGTGGCCAATGCGGCTACCCTGGTTGCAAACCTTACGCAACTGCAATTGCTAATGGTGAAGCAGACATCAACCAATGTCCGCCTGGTGGCGATGCTGGTGTGCATGCGCTGGCTGATCTTCTTGGTGTAGAGTACAAGCCGCTCAATGCTGAGCATGGGCTACCCAAACCAAAATCTGTCGCCTTTATTGATGAAGCCACCTGCATTGGTTGCACCTTATGCATACAAGCGTGCCCTGTCGACGCGATTTTAGGCGCAGCTAAACATATGCATACGATTATCTCGTCTGAATGTACTGGCTGCGAATTGTGCTTAGCGCCGTGCCCTGTTGACTGCATCACGATGGAGCCTGTAGCAGAAACCCCTGATAACTGGAAATGGAAATATCCGGTATTTCCAATCAAGGCATTGCCTGAGAGTCAAGGCAAGACATCATCATGAATAACATCATTGAATTCGCTAGTAAACTGATCAAAGGGTTCACTTCAGACAGTACAAATGAAGTGTATAAATTTCATGGTGGCGTGCATCCTGACGGTCACAAACATGAATCAACCACTCAGCCGATTGCGCAACTCCCAATTCCAGAAAAGCTAACCTTACCACTACGTCAACACGTAGGTTACATCCCAAAAATAAAAGTAAAAGTAGGCGACTATGTATTAAAAGGCGAGATGATTGCAGAGGCAGAGGGTACTGTGTCAGCAGCTATACATGCACCGACCTCTGGCACGATTACCGCGATTGAAGATGCCGTGATTCCGCACCCTTCTGGCCTGCCAGACATGTGCGTGACATTAGCGCCCGATGGCAAAGATGAATGGAAGCCACTAAAGCCGATTGACTGGAAAAACACAGCCATCAACGAGCTAATCACCAGCTTACGTTCGTCTGGCATTGTTGGTCTGGGTGGAGCTACGTTCCCCACCCACATTAAGCTGCGCAAAGATGGCAGATCAGAAGTTCACACGCTGATTATTAATGCAGCAGAGTGTGAGCCTTACATCACTTGCGATGACATGCTAATGCGAGAGCGTGCTCACGACATTATCCAAGGGATTGAAATCGTCCAACACTTGCTTGGCGCCACTAAAGTGATGATTGGCATAGAAGATAACAAGCCTGAAGCAACTAGCGCAATGACCTTAGCTAGCCAGACATTAACTAATGCAACGGTAACAACTGTACCTACACTTTACCCAAGTGGTGATGCTCGTAGGCTTATTCATCTGTTATTAGGCGTAGAAGTACCGCACCACAAACGCTCAACTGAGGTAGGTATCCAAGTATTTAACGTGGCCACTGTATTGGCTATTTATCGATACTTCACATTTGGTGAGCCTAGCGTCAGTCGCATTGTAACGGTGACAGGTAATGTTGAAACTCCTCAAAACTTTGAAGTTTTGCTAGGCACTCCCATACCACTTCTTGTTGCAGCAGCGGGTGGTGCAAAAACTGATACCACTCATTTTGTCATGGGCGGCCCTATGATGGGTTTTGACTTACCAAGCACGGATGTACCCGTCACAAAAGCGGCTAACTGCATCATTGCTGCTAGCCCAAGCCTGTTTGCCCCGCCGCCACCTGCGATGCCCTGCATACGTTGTACACGTTGTGCAGATGCCTGCCCGGTGAATTTGCAACCACAAGAGCTTTACTGGTTTGCTAAGTCAGATAATTTAGAAAAAGCGCGTGACTATCATTTATTTGATTGTATTGAATGCGGTTGCTGCACTTATGTATGCCCGAGCAATATCCCACTAGTACAATATTATCGCTATGCAAAAAGTGAAATCATCGCAGCAGATAAAGCGCAAGAGGCTGCAGATTTAGCGCGTGAACGCAATGAGTTTAGATTAGCGCGTATTGAACGCGAAAAACTAGAGCGTGCTCAAAAACATGCAGAGCGTGCGGCTAGTGCAAAAAGTGACGAATCTAAACCTGAGCCGGTTAAAGCGGATAAAGAAAGGCCTGCTAGTAGCGCTGAAGCTGATGAAGCCAAAAAGGCTGCGATTGCTGCAGCGGTAGCGCGAGCAAAAGCACTTAAACTAGCCGCTGCACAGACTGATGCAACAAAGACTGGTAGTGAAGAGGCACCCACAACTGTCGAAAATAAATCTGAGCCTACAGCTACAGTCAGTGATGAGCAGGCTAAAATAGACAAGCAAGCATTGATTGCAGCAGCCATTGAGCGTGCTAAGGCTCAAAAACTAGCCGCAGCTCAGGCTGGGGTTGCACCAAAAAACACTGAGGACCTCAGCCCAAAAGTCAAAGCAGAAATCTCTGAAATTGAAACCATACGCGCAAAAGCAAAGCAGATGGTTGAAGCTAAAGACCCTGATTAATGGCGATACTTCATTAATTGTGATTAGCTGAATTATTAATAGGATAGAACTTTTGAACCGCTCACCCTACATTACTGACGCACCTACCGTTAGCATCATTATGCTAAAAGTATTATTCGCGCTTGTGCCCGGCATTATTGCTTATTATTGGGTATATGGCGGCGGGATATTAGTGACATTATCATTGGCGACTGTGACAGCTTTAATCACAGAAGCTGCTATTCTGAAAATAAGACAACGCCCAGTTGCGCCTAGCCTTTCTGACCTAAGCGCTATTGTGACAGCATGGCTATTGGCGCTAGCGCTACCACCCCTTGCACCTTGGTGGTTAGTAGTGGTAGGCACGTTTTTTGCCATCGCCATTGCTAAGCAACTATATGGTGGACTAGGTTACAACCCGTTTAACCCGGCGATGGTAGGTTATGCAGTGCTCCTGATTTCTTTTCCGGTCATCATGACTAAATGGCCTACACCATTAGCATTGGCAGAAGCTCCGCTAGGCATGATGGATCAACTAAAGCTAATCTTCAGCAATGTCTTACCAGTTGGTGTTCAATTGGACGCGGTCACTTCAGCAACACCGTTGGATTATCTAAAAACACAACTGATGCTTAAACATGAGGTTGCAGATATTTCAGCAGCTCCTATTTTCGGGCACTTTGGTGCAAAAGGCGGTGAGCTTGTCACTGCGGGCTATTTACTGGGTGGTTTATATTTAATCCAGCAACGTATTATTTCTTGGCACCTGCCTACGGCATTTATTGCCGCGATGGCTTTAATTTCCCTCATCTTTAACATCGTTGATCCCACTCACTTTGCTAATCCGGGATTTCACCTCATGAGTGGCGCAGTAATGCTATGCGCATTTTTCATTATTACTGACCCGGTAAGTGGTCCAACCACCCCTAAAGGCAAGTTATATTTTGCAGCAGGTGCAGGTGTACTTACGTATTTGATTCGCGTATATGGCGGTTATCCTGATGGTGTAGCGTTTGCCGTATTGATCATGAATATGTGCGTGCCATTGATTGATGCTTATACGCAACCAAGAGTATTCGGACATAAGCAATAGGAATAACAATGTCAGACACCCTAATTAAACACGCTCTTAAAACTGCGAGCACGCTTACTGCATTTGCATTAGTAGGCACGGCGATTCTTGCTTATATTTTCTTGATCACCCGTGCGCCCATCGAAGCGAGCGAGGCTGAAGCACGTCTAGCCCTTTTTTCACAAATATTACCGCATGACGTTTACGACAATAATTTATTAAAAACAGAATTGGTGATACCACCAAACCAGCTACTTGGTAATCGTACACCTAGCAAAGCTAATATCGCCACATTAGGGAATGAGCCTGTAGGTGTTATTTTAGAAGCAATTGCGCATGATGGTTATGCCGGTGATATCAAATTGCTAATCGCAATTCGTGCCGACGGTTCGGTTAGCGGTGTACGTGTGCTTACGCATAAAGAAACACCTGGGCTTGGCGACTACATTGAGATTGAGCGTGATGATTGGATTACGCAATTCAACAATGAATCTTTGATGAAAACTGTTGCCAAAGATTGGGCAGTGGTTAAAGATGGCGGGAAATTCGAATACATGGCTGGCGCCACCATTACACCACGTGCAATCGTAAAAGCCGTTGCCAAAGCACTGCAGTTTTTTAATGACAATAAACCACAATTATTAGAAAAAAAACCAGCAGAAAAAATGCTGCAAGGTAAGGATAAAAGATGAGTATCTATAAAGAAATCACTTTGAATGGGATTTGGAAACAAAACCCGGGTGTAGTCCAGCTATTAGGTCTATGCCCAACCTTGGCAGTCACCACATCAGTGGTCAATGGCGTTAGTCTTGGTTTGGCCACTGTTTTGGTGATGGCGGCTGCAAACGGTGCTATTTCACCTGTGCGTAAATATGTACCTAATGAAATTCGAGTACCTGTCTTTATTTTGGTAATTGCCGCACTAGTGACCGTTATTGACCTCTCAATTAATGCATTTGCGCATCCTCTACATAAAGTATTGGGTATATTTATCCCGTTGATCGTTGTGAACTGTATCGTGCTAGCTCGCGTTGAGTCATTTGCAGCTAAGAATGCGCCTATACCATCTATTTTGGATGGATTTATGATGGGAATAGGGTTGACCTTAGTTTTGGCTTTGTTAAGTGGGATGCGTGAAGTCATAGGTAAAGGTACATTATTTTCAGGTTTAGATTTAGTATTTGGGCCATCAGCCAAGCAGTTCGTCCTGACGGTTATTCCTGATTACCATGGATTTTTACTGGCAGTTCTACCGCCCGGCGCATTTTTAGGCCTAGGCATGCTCATCGCTGCACGTAACTGGATTGACATCAGAAATAAAGCAAAAGACAGCACCCATGAAGGCCACACGACAGAGGCTGAATTTCACCCTGCACTTAACACTTAATCTGCCAGGCGCATGAAATGAATGCTGAAAAACGCTTAGAGATATTTAAACGCTTAAAGCTAGCCATTCCTAATCCAGCAACAGAGCTGAACTACCGTAGTCACTTTGAGTTACTGATTGCAGTCATGCTCTCTGCACAAGCAACCGATAAAAGCGTTAACCTTGCAACCGACAAACTTTTTGCAGTCGCCAATACACCAGAAAGCATGCTGGCACTAGGCTTGGTTAACTTAGAAAGCTACATTAAAACGATTGGCCTGTATCACGCCAAAGCCAAAAATGTTTTAGCCACCTGCCAGATACTCATCCATCAACATCAATCTCAAGTGCCGCATTCACGCATTGCTTTAGAAGCATTGCCAGGTGTTGGCCGCAAAACAGCAAATGTTGTTTTAAATACGGCATTTGGTGAACCCACTATCGCCGTGGACACGCATTTATTTAGACTAGGCAACCGCATTAAGCTGGCTGTGGGCAAAACCGTTCTGGAAGTAGAAAAGAAATATATTAAATCGATTCCTACAGAATTTATGCAGGATGCGCATCACCTACTTATTTTGCATGGCCGTTACGTATGTACTGCGCGTAAACCAAAGTGTGCAGAATGCTGTATAGAAGACCTATGTGAATATCAGGCAAAAGAATATCACTTGCCACAGATGACTGAATCAGCACAAAGATGAAAGTCGCTACCAGCATTGTACTAGGCCGCCAAGCTTTACCCGCTCTGGCTAGTCAAGCCGTTACCAATGCAATGAGCAAAGCAGGCATCACAACAGCCAATGGTGTTTTATTACTGCTGACTTCAGAATTTGCAAGCAACCCCCAAGCCGCAATTATGGCTGCGGCAAAAGCAGCTGGTTGTACGCAAGTAGCTGGTTGTTCAGCAACAGGTATATTTACTGAAGAAGACTGGGTGCTCGACACACCCGCTGCTGCTGCGATGGTATTTGGAGATGACATCAAGTTAGCACTAGCGCAACATAACGATGCTGGACAACCGCTACTTACCATGGCCGCCCCCAGCGCGATTAACAGCACATGGCTAAATCATCATATTCGTTATGGTGGGATATCTGGCGACGCAACGGGGCATGGGCCATTTTCAGTATGGCAAAATGCAAAAGGTGATGTAAAAGGCCATATCGAGATGTTTTTATCTGGTGTAAAAATGGCAACAAAAGCCTCTCACGGTTTAATGTTAATCAGTACACCAAAGCAAGTGAATGCAAGCAAGCAGTTTGATCTGGAAATATTAGGTAAACAAAAAGCGCTAATATCATTACAAAAAGCTTGGAAGAACTATCATAAAACTGAAGAAGCATTTCCCCTACATTTAATGATGGTTGTTTATGCCGAGAGTGCAGAGGCAATTGCTCAAGGGAATTACCATCAAACCTCCATCATTAGCTATGATGAAGAAAATGGTAGCATTACACTCGCACATGCACTGCCTGTTGGTCACTATGTAAGCTGGGCACTACGCGATGCAACCACGGCTGAAGCCGACATGGCACTCACAACGGACACACTGGCAAATGAGTTGGGTAGCTCCCCAGGCTTTGGATTGTTATTCTCGTGTTTAGGCCGAGGCCCCTATCTGTATAACGGAGAAGACCTCGATCTAAAAGTCATTACGCAGAGGTTTCCAAATATGCCATTATTAGGCTTTTACGGTAACGGTGAAATTACCTGTATTGATGGGCAGAACCAACTGCTGCCGTACTCTACCGTTCTTTCATTATTTTCAGCCCTATAGGTACTTTATGAGTTTATACAACCCAAGCCGCGACCAAGCCAGACAATTTTTGTTTGATGCGTGGGCTAAATTTAAACAGCACTCAACACTTTCTGACTTGGAAAAAATCGCAGTGGAAGTGATGCAGATGCACCCTGAGTATCACACTATACTTGATGCACCTGAACGTTATATGCAACAGCAATACTTTCCCGAACAAGGGGAAACAAACCCATTTCTACACTTGAGTTTACACTTATCTGTCATTGAGCAAATATCGATTAACCAGCCAATTGGCATTGGCCAGGTTTATGAAAAACTCAAACAAAAACATGGTGATCAGCACATGGCACAACATGATATATTAGATTGCCTTGCTGAAACTATTTGGCAATCACAACGTAACAACACACCATTAGACTCAGCACACTACTTGGGCCTGTTACAGCAAAGAGCAGCGGCTTAATATGAGCAACAATGTCAACGATTGGCTCAACGACCACGGCGACTATTTGTATCGCTTTGCCCTAGCGCGTTTAAAAGACACCCACCAAGCTGAAGATGCTGTGCAGGAAACCATGCTCGCAGCCATCAAAAATAATAGCTTTGAAGGTGATTCATCTATACGCACATGGCTCACTGGCATACTCAAACATAAAATCATTGATATGCAGCGGAAACTCATCCGTGAACAGCCGGTTTCTGACATTATCGATCTGGATGCTACAGATGAAAGTATGGATGATTTCTTTGACAAAACTGGCCATTGGTTAGACAAGCCACAATTCTTTGACATGCCTGACCATGCACTAGAACAAAGCCAATTTTTAAGCGTATTGGATGCATGCATGCAAAAGCTACCGAAGAAGCTAAAAGCTATTTTCATGTTTCGACATGTACATGAAATGGAAAATGAAAATATTTGTAAGGAACTAGATATTACCCCGACCAATGCTTGGGTAATGTTATATAGAGCTAGGATGGGACTAAGAAAATGTTTAGAGATGAATTGGGTTAAGGGCTAGGATTATCATATGCTTACCTGCAAACAAGCTAGTCAACTTATCTCTCAATCTTTAGACCATCCTTTATCTTGGTATGAACTTATGCAACTAAGACTGCATCTTATGATGTGCGGTGCATGCAATCGATTCAAGAAACAATTGAATATATTGCTGATTGGATTGCGTAAGATTAGAACCAACATAGAAAATAATAGCGCTATTCAACTCCCATTAGATGCAAAAACGAGAATTGTTGAAAAGCTAAAGTCGAATCAACACTCTCAGTAGCGTAACAGTCTCCGTAGTATTAGTTGGCTGAAACACAAACAGTATTTACTCTTTAATCTAAAGGAAATGATGATGAACAAAACACAAAAAACTCTTTCTCTAGCTATTGGTGGTGCATTAGCGCTTTCAGTTGCTGCAACAACAGTGAATGCAGCTGAAAACCCATTTGCATTAAAATCACTTGCTACAGGGTATCAAGTTGCAGATGCACATGATGCAAAAGCTGCTGATGGTAAATGTGGCACTGGCAAATGTGGTACCGCTGAAAAAGCGAAAGAAATGAAAATGAAAGATGGTAAATGCGGTACTGGTAAATGTGGCAGTGCAGAGAAAATGAAAGAAGGCACTTGCGGTGGTGAAAAAGCCAAAGAAGGCTCATGTGGTGGCGAGAAGAAATAAGCAATACCCGTTAGAGATTGTGTATGATGAATCCATTGGTTAATATTAATCAATCTCAAATTCATGGTGCAGGACTGGGGTTAAAGCGAGAGCTAATACCCCAGATTCAATCACTATACAACCAGCCACTAATCTCAAACATTCAATTTGTTGAAATAGCACCAGAAAACTGGATTGATGCTGGCAGCAAAGCAATCAAACAGTTGGACTGGTTTGCGGCAAGCTACCCTATCGTTTGTCACGGCCTTTGCTTATCATTAGGCGGCATCAACCCACTCAATATTGATTTTTTACATCAGGTTAAGCAGTTTTTAAACCATTACAAGATCGATATTTACACTGAACACTTAAGTTACTGCACAGATGCCTTCCAAGGTAAGCAAGGTTATTTATATGACCTGCTACCGATCCCATTTACCGAAGAGGCTGTGCACTATGTAGCAAAACGTATTCGTCAAACGCAAGACATCCTTGGCCGTCGTATTGGTATAGAGAATGCCTCATTTTATGTAGCCGCACCCATCTCAGAAATGAGTGAACTTAACTTTCTTAACGCAGTACTCAGTGAAGCAGATTGTCTTTTACACTTAGACATTAACAACATTTACGTTAATAGCGTGAATTTTAATTTTGACCCACATGCATTTCTGCGTGGCATTCCACATGAACGGATTATTTACAGCCACATCGCAGGGCATTATCAACAATCAGCAGATTTACTCATTGATACGCATGGCGAAAATGTCATCGATCCCGTTTGGGCGCTACTTGAAGATGCCTATGATTTATTTGGCGTGTTCCCTACATTACTTGAACGCGATAGCAACATTCCAGCATTAGAGGTATTAATGGCGGAAGTAAACAAAATTGCAGACCTGCAACATCAGGCAATTCAACGTACAGTCAGAGCTGGCACTATGTCATTAGCAGAGCTCACGACATAGATAAAACTTCGCAATGTCTGATAACCTACTAAGCTTCCAACAATACCAGCAAGCGTTTACATCACGGATACGCGACCCTCGCCATCAACCAATACCTGCTGGCGTAGCGCCTGAGAGAATGGCGGTGTACGATGAAATTGTATTTAACAACTTATATGAGTCTGTGTCTGCATGCTTCCCTGTTGCTCGAAAAACGGTTGGTAAGCGTAATTGGTTAAAACTAGTGAAAAGTTTTTTGAAAGACTATGCTGCAGACAGCCCGCTTTTTCGTAAAATTCCGCAAGAGTTTATCACTTTTCTACAGCAGACTAACCAAGCCTCACCTCAACAACGACCTGTTTACTTAGAAGCACTATGCCATTACGAATGGATAGAACTGTATCTCAGTACTTTACCGAGCATGACAGATGAGGCTGTTAATATAGATGCAGATGGTGACCTAGCTAAGCACAAGATTGTATTTACCAATGCCATGCTATTGCTGGAATATGATTATGCGGTACACAAGATTTCGCCAAAGCACAAACCTGATACTAAAGAGCCTACTCAGCTGTTAGTGTATCGAAATATCGATGACGATATTAAGTTTATAGCACTAAACCCGATGACCTTTAGATTGCTGACACTATGTCAGCAAGAGAGCATGACCGCAGAGCAAGCACTTAAACTAATTGCAGAAGAGTTAAAGCATCCCCAACCAGCGTTAATCATGCAGTTTGGATTGGGGATTTTAGAAGACTTAAGAAGCCAAGGTGTTATCCTTGGTACTAAAGCACATCAGCATAGGCTCTAGTTAAAGAGCCTTGCTATTTAGTCATCAAAACCAACCATCTCACTTTGTCGTGCATCTAACGCGGAGAGTAAAGTTTTTTGCTCGGTTGGCGCCATGTTCCACCAAGCTTTAATTTCGTCTTTCGTGCGATAGCAACCGTGGCAAAAACCTGTCGCATCATCAATGCTGCAAACCCCAATACAAGGGGATTGAATCTCTTCTGTATTTTCTGACATGTCTAACCCTATTCTTAACTTAATACGCCGTGGCACTGTTTGTATTTTTTGCCTGATCCGCATGGACATGGGTCATTACGGCCCACTTTAACGCCATCACGCACATTAGGCTGTTGTGATGTCTCAGCAGCATCAGCAGGTCCATCTGCTGCTAACGCCTCATCATAATCCGCATGCTGATATTGCACATTCTCAACTTCGACTGGTTTTTCTACCGCTTCTACATCAGCCTCAGTTTTCACCTGTACTAACATTGTCACTTTAGTCACTTCTGATTTAATAGTGTTTAATAAGCCCTCAAATAGCTCAAATGCCTCGCGTTTGTATTCTTGCTTAGGGTTCTTTTGCGCGTAAGAACGCAAATGAATCCCTTGGCGCAGATGATCTAACGCAGCTAAATGCTCACGCCAGTGATTATCCAAGCTTTGCAGCATCACTGAACGCTCAAACTGACGCAGTATGTCTGGGCTAGCCAAATCCTCTTTTGCTTGATATGCCGCATTAGCCGCTGCAAATATACGCTCACGTAATGTTTCTTCGTGTAAGTCTGAGTTTTCTTCCAGCATTTTTTGCAAGGCAATCTCTAAACCAAGCTCTGATTTTAACTCACGCTCTAGCGCTGGCACATCCCATAACTCTTCAACGCTATCTGGTGGAATATGTGTCGCAATCATTGCAGCAATCACATCTTCACGCATCGCTTTAATCGTATCGCCCACATCCACTGCTTCAAGCAATTCGTTACGTTGCTCATAAATCACTTTACGCTGATCGTTAGATACATCATCAAATTCAAGTAATTGCTTACGAATATCAAAGTTACGGCCTTCAACTTTACGTTGTGCATTTTCAATTGCACGCGTTACCCATGGGTGCTCAATCGCTTCACCATCTGGCATATTAAGCTTACCCATAATCGCTGAAACGCGGTCTGAAGCGAAAATTCTCAATAACTGATCTTCTAACGATAAGTAGAAGCGGCTAGAGCCTGCATCACCTTGACGACCTGAACGACCGCGTAACTGATTATCTACACGACGTGATTCATGACGCTCCGTCCCTACAATATGTAAACCACCTGAAGCCAACACAGCATCATGCACCACTTGCCAAGCAGCTTTAATTTCAGCCACTTTGTTCGCTTTTTGTGGATCGGTTAATGTTTCATCAGCATGGATTGCTGAAATTTCAGGCTCAGGGTTACCACCCAAGACAATGTCAGTACCGCGGCCCGCCATATTGGTTGCAATGGTAATCACCCCTGGACGACCTGCTTGCACAATAATATGCGCTTCACGCTCATGTTGCTTCGCGTTCAATACTTGATGCTCTAGTTTTGCCTCAGTTAATAATTGAGAAATCAGTTCTGAGTTCTCAATCGAAGTCGTACCCACCAACACTGGTTGTCCGCGACTTTGGCAATCTTTAATATCTAAAATCACTGCCTCGTATTTTTCACGAGACGTTCTGTACACTTTATCCATTGCATCTTTACGTTGCATCGGACGGTGCGTTGGAATCACAACGGTTTCTAAACCGTAAATTTGATTAAACTCATAAGCTTCAGTATCCGCAGTACCTGTCATACCAGACAATTTGTTGTACATACGGAAGTAGTTTTGGAAAGTAATTGAAGCTAAGGTTTGATTCTCTTTTTGAATTTCAACGCCTTCTTTAGCTTCAACGGCTTGATGCAAACCATCAGACCAACGACGGCCCGACATCATACGGCCAGTAAATTCATCCACAATCACAATTTCGCCATCGCGCACCACATAGTGCTGATCACGATGATAAAGGTTACGTGCACGTAGAGAAGCGTATAAATGATGCACTAAGGTGATGTTAGAAGCCTCGTACAGACTTGAGCCTTCCGCCAATAAGCCTGCTTCCGCCAAGATTGCCTCAGCGTGTTCATGGCCCTGCTCAGACATCACCACATTCTGCGCTTTTTCATCTACCCAGAAGTCGCCTTCGCCCTCTTCCTCTTTTTGTGGAATCAGCTTAGCAGCTACATCGTTGATTTGCTTATACAAAGCAACACTGTCATCCGCCTGGCCTGAAATAATCAATGGTGTACGTGCCTCATCGATCAAAATCGAATCGACTTCGTCAATCAATGCATAATTCAAACCACGCTGCACACGCTCTTCACGGCTATACACCATGTTATCGCGCAGATAGTCAAAACCGAATTCATTATTAGTACCGTAAGTAATATCTGCGGCGTATGCGTCACGCTTTGCGTCATGCGGCATTTGCGATAAATTAATACCGATTGATAAGCCTAAAAAGTTATATAGCTTACCCATCCACTCCGCATCGCGTTTTGCAAGGTAATCATTCACAGTAATGACATGTACGCCTTTACCTGTGATGGCGTTCAGGTAGGTAGGCAAGGTTGCTACCAATGTTTTACCCTCACCAGTACGCATCTCGGAAATTTTGCCAGCATTCAACACCATACCGCCGATAAGCTGCACATCAAAATGACGCATACCCAAGGCACGGCGCCCACCTTCACGAACCACAGCAAATGCCTCAGGAAGAAGCTTCTCTAAAGACTCACCATTGGTATAGCGTTGCTTAAATTCTTCTGTTTTCGCGCGTAGCTCATCATCACTTAAGGCCTGCATCGCAGGCTCTAATGCATTAATTTGCTCTACTTTCTGTGCATATTGCTTAACTAGCCTATCGTTACGGCTACCGAATAATTTTTTGAACAACGTAGATATCATGAAATGAAAGACTTTCCGCTAGAGGATAAACAACTTTAAATTGAGTAATAATTGAAATTAAGAGTGTGATTGTAAACTTGAAATGGCTATGAGGTAATAAATCATAAGGAATTTAATGGGGTTTATTTTTATTATTTCAAGGGCTCACCATTAGCGCGATGCACTGAGATATTTTCTTGGGTCCAGAGGATTACCGTTTAATCTAATTTCATAATGTAAATGTGGGCCTGTTGATCTGCCGGTACTGCCAACTTCTGCAATTTTTTGCCCTTTTGCCACGCGTTGCCCGACTTTAACTAACAATGTTGAGGCATGTGCATAACGCGTTTCCAAGCCAGAACCATGATCGATTTTAACGATTTTACCATAATCAGGCGTTTGCTCTGATGTTGATACAATTCCACCTGCTGCCGCGTAAATCGCAGTCCCTGTAGAGGCTGTGAAGTCTAACCCTTCATGAAACGCGCGATGCCCATTAAACGGATCCAAGCGCCAGCCAAAACTAGAGGAATTAAATGCTGCATCAACTGGGCTACTATTAGGCAAGGTGTTTTTCAACACACTTTGCTGCAGAAGTTTCGCTTCTATTTCACTTAAATACTCTGTTTTAAACTCTATCTGTGCCATTAAATCAGCAATCTGATTTTGTAGCTCAACCTCCGTCAGTGGTGCACTTTGCACCAATGGTCCACCCTGATTTGCACCTGTTACTGTATTAAGAACAGGGGTGGCGAGAGCCGGCCCAAGGCTTGAAGTTGGCGTGTAATTTGGCTTAGGCGTTGAAGATGGCTCCACCTTGTTATTACGGATGTTCTTTTTGTCACCCGCCAGTTTTGCCAATCGCTCACTTTGGGCATCTAAACGCATCATGCGTGCTTGCATTTCGCCTAATTGCACAGCATAGGCATCAAGATGCTTTTGTGGGTTATTAAAAGAAAATCGCAAATGATGTGGGATCAATGACTTAACACCCTGTTGTGCAGTTGGCTCCTGTGGCACAATGAACATAAGCACAGTGAGTACTGGCAACATCACCAGTGCAAACACAATCATACTGACTTGCAGTATTGAGAGCGTTCTGGCTTTTGCCATATTATTTGAGACCAAAATGATATTCATACTACCCCTAATCCCTGCCAGCACCTTACAATCGCACTATGCAAAGATTTAATACATTACTCAAGCAGCCAGAGTTAATTGAGCTCAATAAACGAACCCTAGAGTCACAGGCGGCCCAAAAACTTTGGGGGGAAATCGCACCTGACAACATGGCCCAATTTAGCCACATAAGCAGCATCAAGAACAATCAATTCACCGTATATGCAAACAACAACGCGGTTGCTGCAAAAATTAAACTTTTAATCCCTAGCTTGTTGATTAAGCTAGAAAAGCAAGGGTACGAAGTTACTGCAATTCGGGTAAAAGTGCAAGCAAAATCTAGCCCTCTTCCTGTGCCTAAGTTCAGAAAATCGTTGAGCACCGAGGCCATTCATCAGCTACAAAAACTAGAGGTCAAACTATCTGGTACATCGCTGGGTGAGTCACTTGCCAAACTACTCAAAAACGCAAGCAAATAGCTTGTTCGCATCAAGATAGAACTGGTTCATCAATAGTTATCTTGCAACTATATTGTTCGCCTAGCCTATTAGTGCAATAATGAGGTTAAGTTACAATTTATTTACAAATTTCAAGGAGTATTAAACCTCAACTTAAGCTTTACCTGCAACAGATGTTTAGCACTTGGTTTCGTTTTCACACTAGTTTTATTTTGTAGTTTTAATAAAAATTTAGATAGGGAGAAGTCATGTCAGTCGAACTAATGATTGCCATAGGCGCCGCGATATTGGCGGTACTGTATGGTGCAGTAATGAGTAAGTGGATTTCAGGTTTACCCGCAGGCAATGCACGCATGCAAGAGATTGCCAGTGCAATTCAACAAGGGGCTGCCGCATATTTAGCCCGTCAATACAAAACTATCACCATCGTTGGCGTTATCCTAGCCATTTTAATTGGCGTTTTCCTAAACACTCCTACGGCAATTGGCTTCGTTTTAGGTGCCGTGCTATCGGGCGCATGCGGCTTTATTGGCATGAACGTTTCGGTAAAGGCGAATGTGCGTACTGCCCAAGCCGCGACTAAAGGCATCGCTCCGGCACTTGATGTGGCATTTAAAGGCGGTGCGATTACAGGCATGCTAGTGGTAGGCCTAGGCTTGTTAGGTGTGACGGGCTTTTATGCCTATTTGGGTGGTGAAGCTGCAACAGACTTAGATCCGTTAATTGGGCTTGCATTTGGCTCATCTCTTATTTCTATATTTGCACGTTTAGGTGGTGGTATTTTTACCAAGGGGGCCGATGTAGGCGCTGACCTAGTAGGTAAAGTTGAGGCGGGCATCCCAGAAGATGACCCACGCAACCCCGCCGTGATTGCAGATAATGTAGGCGATAACGTAGGTGACTGTGCTGGCATGGCAGCAGACTTATTTGAAACCTACGCAGTGACGATTATTGCGACGATGGTATTAGGTAGCTTATTGATTACAACCGATGGTGCAAACGGTGTGCTTTACCCACTCATGTTAGGCGCGGTTTCTATTGTTGCTTCTATCATTGGCTGCTTCTTTGTGAAAGCATCTCCAGGCATGAAAAACGTGATGCCTGCCTTATACAAAGGGCTTGCGGTTGCTGGTTTATTATCATTAGGTGCATTTTACTTTGTTACAACCAAAATGTTCCCTAACGGGTTGACTGCTGGTGACTTGGTTATTTCTGCCAACCAGCTATTTGGCGCATGCGCAGTAGGCTTAGTGTTAACTGCCGCATTGGTTTGGATTACAGAGTACTACACAGGTACAGATTACGCACCTGTAAGGCACGTGGCACAGGCTTCAACCACTGGACACGCGACCAACATCATTGCTGGTATTGGCATTTCCATGAAATCTACCGCTTGGCCAGTGTTATCAGTCTGTATTGCTATTTGGTCTGCCTATCATTTAGGCGGTTTGTACGGCATTGCCATTGCAGCAACATCGATGTTGAGTATGGCAGGTATCGTCGTAGCGTTAGATGCATACGGCCCGATTACTGACAACGCAGGCGGCATTGCTGAAATGGCAGAGTTACCAAGCAGTGTGCGAGAGGTCACCGACCCATTAGATGCTGTTGGCAACACGACCAAAGCAGTGACCAAAGGATATGCGATTGGCTCAGCTGGTTTAGCTGCTTTAGTGTTATTTGCAGACTACACGCACAAACTTGAAGGCGCGGGTATTGATGTTAAGTTCGACTTAAGTGACCCAATGGTAATTATTGGCTTATTTATTGGTGGCCTAATTCCATTTTTATTCGCTGCCATGGCGATGGAAGCAGTTGGTCGTGCGGCAGGTGCGGTGGTTGAAGAAGTACGCCGACAGTTCCGTGATATTAAAGGCATTATGGAGGGAACAGCAAAACCAGAATATGGCAAAGCGGTAGATATGCTCACGACTGCTGCGATTAAAGAAATGATGATTCCATCTCTCTTACCTGTAATAGCACCTGTTGCCGTTGGCTTACTACTAGGCCCTGTCGCACTTGGTGGCTTGCTGATGGGAACGATTGTCACAGGGTTGTTTGTGGCAATCTCCATGTGTACTGGTGGTGGCGCCTGGGACAATGCTAAGAAATATATTGAAGATGGCAATCACGGTGGCAAAGGATCTGATGCTCACAAAGCCGCAGTAACTGGCGATACCGTTGGCGACCCATACAAAGATACTGCAGGTCCTGCGGTAAACCCACTGATCAAGATTATCAATATCGTGGCTTTACTGATAGTGCCATTACTGTAAACCACAGCAATACTCAAAAGGTGGCTTAGGTCGCCTTTTTTTTATCTCTGAATGACCCCAAAGGGGATTCAGCGGAAATATGTGGTCTGAATGCTGAATTGAAAATCGACTTTACATTTCATTTCTAATCAATCTGCACAAATAGTGCACACCCCGAATATTACTAATCAAATAACTCTAAATTAATTTTATCTGAATTGATTTATGTCTTTTATTCTGAGCTTGAAACAGCAAGGGGTTAGCTCATACACTTAGTTTGGCATGGTTTTTCAAACCAAATTCGGCAATTACTAATATGCTTTCTGTATTGACAATGATAATGAGAATAATTATCATTAAAATTATCAGGTTTGCATATAATGTCTCAAGTCTATTTTAAAGCGTAAATTTTCATGTGTAACAGGGTAAGAGTTTATTTAAAACTCTTTTCACTAGTGTTAAGAGCGCTTGTTTAAAGTTCCAACAAGTAGACATATTAATCAATTGAACATTACCAATTTGCATGTAGAACCTCTCCAGTAAACTAGCCTTGCAAAGAAGGATCGTATTTTGAATCGCCCTAAGACAATTTTATTAGCTCTATCGTTTTTCAGTCATATCGCTTATGCAGAAGAAGCAATCACCTTGGATGAAATAGAAGTATCAACTAGCAATCGCAACAGTTTTAATTCACAAACTGTGCAAGTTGGAACTTTTAGAGATATGAATCCGCTGGATGTGCCACTAACTGTCAATTCTGTAACGCGCGAAGTACTTGATGCACAGGCTACCAACAATCTATTCGGCGCATTAAGAAATACTGCCGGGGTTACTCGTTCTCAATTAAATGGCTCTACATATGACAATATTGCGATTCGTGGTATTTTGGTGGAGAACAGGGGTAATTACAGGCTCAACGGCTCATTGCCAATTATCAATCTGATAGATACTCCTTTAGAGAACAAAGAGCGTGTTGAAGTGCTAAAAGGTGCTTCATCGCTTTATTATGGCTTAGTACCACCATCAGGGATTGTGAACTTAGTTACCAAACGTGCTGGAAGTAAAGAAAACAAAAGCCTCACACTTTCTACTAATGAATTTGGTGGACGTAGCGCACATATTGATTATGGTAAACGTTTCGGCGCTGAAGATCAGTTTGGCGCTCGCATCAACTTAGTCACAGGATCTGAAGATATTGGCGTTGATAATTATGAAGGCAGCCGTGGTTTAGCATCAGCTGCATTAGATTGGCGATTTAATGATAAATTGTCATTCAAACTTGACTTAGAAAATTACCGAAAAGATGTTTCCGAGCAGGCAGCGATTGCTTTACCTGCTGCAGTGAATGGCAAGATTACTTTGCCTCCAATACCGAGCTCAACTCAGAATCTTGCTGGTAAATGGCAACGTTATGATGCAGAAGCAACTAATGTATTGTTCAGAACAGATTATGCGTTAAGTGATAATTGGAATTTGTTGTTTGAAGCAGGACGCGCAAAAACAGAGCGTGACCGTAACTTCTCTCAATTCAAAAATTATAATACAACGACTGGTGAAGGTCAGTTAGAGGTGTTCTTTACTAGAAATCAAGAGTTTACGAATACAAATTATCGTACAGAGTTATTTGGTTTGATAGAAACTGGCGTAATAAAACATCAAGTAACATTGGGCTTCACAGCTAATGAACGTGAAGGTATCACACCTGGCTTTGCAACAAGCACAGTCACACAAAATTACTATAACCCAAGAGAAATATCCGTAATTGGTGCTGTATCAAACAATAGAATATCAGACCAAACAATTAAAGATCGTGGCTGGTATGTGTTTGACCAGATGGCGTTGACAGATAAGTTGAATTTCATGTTAGGTGCTCGTCAAAGCAAATATGAAACAGTCTCTAAAGCTATTACAACAACAAACACAACGACAACAAGATTTAATGCAAATGAAGTGACACCTTCAGTTGCCTTAATGTATAAGCTACAACCCAATATTTCACTCTATACCAGTTATATTGAGGGCTTTGAGGACAGTGGACAGGCTCCAGCTAGTCGCGCTAATGGTGGAGAATTATTAGATCCAGCAAAATCTAAGCAAAAAGAAGTTGGTTTTAAAACACAAGTATTTAATAACTTCTTAGTCCAGTTAGCATACTTTGATATCGAACGAGCTGCAGCATTTACTGACCCTGTCACTAATACTTTTAAAGTAAACGGCAACGGTAACTATCGAGGTATAGAATTTGCAGCAACTGGTGAAATTACTGATCAGTTTTCTATTGCTGCTTCAGCAATGGTCATGGATGCGAAATTAGAAACACCAGATGCTACAACTAATGGTAACACTCCAGAAAACACCCCAGAAAAAACAGCAAGCTTGTTTGGTGAGTACCGTATCATCCAAATACCAGGCTTATTCTTAAGTGCAGGCTTGTATTACGGTGGTGAGCAACAGGTAAACGCGCTTAATCAAGCAAAGATTGATAGTTATACCATTGGCTCTGTAGGTGCTAGATACAAGACATTATTAGGTAAACAAAAAACGACATTCCAAGTGGTGGTCGATAACGTCACCGATAAAGAGTATTGGAATACAGCAGGTAATGGTTACCTCGGCGTTGGCAGACCTCGCACTATGCAGGCCAATGTGCGATTTGACTTCTAATGATTGAGTAAATCAAATAAATGCTTAGGCTTTTACATAGATGGCTAGGGCTAACCATAGGATTGGTTCTAGTTGTCACTTCACTTTCAGGCTCATGGCTTATTTACAATCGAGAGTGGAGAAGTCCAGAGTTTGTCGTAGAAGTTGAAACACAAACCATTCCCCTTGAGCAGCTATATAAAATAGCGCTCACAGAAATTGGTAATTCTGGGGGCATTGTCATTAGGTATCCGCAAAGTCAAGAGTTGCCATATCAATTTTGGGCTATGAATGATGGACATGAGCGCGTATTTATCAACCAATACACCGGTGACATTTTGGCCAAGTATAAGCCTGATTATTGGCCATATGGCTGGGCCTTTGAATTGCATACAGAGCTTCTAGCTGGTCATCAGGGCGAAACTGCTCTTGGATTTTTTGGATTGCTTGCTTTAATCATTGTTTTAACCGGAGTCATTTTATGGCTACCTAAGCGAGGGCAGCGAATAAGCAAACATTTAAAAATACGGTTGAACAAGAGTAACTATGTGCGGAATTTTGACCTTCATCGGCATATTGGCATATTAGCTGCTCCCGTGCTGATCATTACCTTAATGACTGGGATTACTTTGGTATTCAACAAAGAGTTTGGGCTCTTGGTAAACTCGCTTACAAACTCTCAGGTTGCTAAAGCACCGAAACCTCTCATAAGTAACAATTTATCACGCGTAAATCTTGATTCAATTCTAGAAACAGCAAACACCATCATGCCAGGCGGTAGGGTTGGTATCATCATAGTCCCAACAGACAATAAGCAGATCGTTGTCAGAAAGCAAATGCAAGATGATCCGCATCCGAATGGTTTAAACTTTATTCACATCGATGCTACTAGCGGAAAATTGCTTCAGGTTATTCCAGTATCGCAAGCTGATACAGCCCGTAAATTATTTAACTGGATTTATCCTTTACATACTGGACAGATATTTAATGATTGGTATGACTGGATATTATTTGCTTTAGGTTTCGTGCCAGCACTCATGCTATTTACTGGAAGTATGACTTTTTACTTGCGTAACAAATTTAGTACAAGATTAAAACATCAGCAAAAATCATAAGTTAGTATGTGACAGTCCGCTTTGCGGATTTAGCGGTCATATGCTCTAAATTGGCTCTCTGACAATAAATACCAATTTTTAATCACCAAAATCAAACTACTCCACTAGAATAACAAACTGATTCATCATTAACGGTTTTATCCAACCCCACAGAACCCAAGGCTCCAATTATGCGACACTCTGAATTTCACCGCTCTCACCGTATTGGCTGGCTACGCGCAGCAGTGCTAGGTGCCAATGATGGGATTATCTCAACAGCCAGCTTAATCATCGGCGTTGCCGCAGCTGGCGCCTCTAATGACAGCATATTGATGACTGGCGTTGCTTGCCTAGTCTCTGGCTCAATGTCGATGGCCGCTGGTGAATACGTTTCTGTCAGCTCACAATCAGACACTGAAGCCGCAGACCTTGCGCGCGAACGCTTGGAGCTAGCAAATGACCACGAAAGCGAACTGAAAGAGTTAACGGGTATTTATATGCAGCGTGGCTTATCTGCAGAGTTAGCGCATGAAGTAGCCGTTCAACTTACCGCACACGACGCACTTGGCGCCCATGCAAGAGATGAACTTGGCATTACAGACACCATGAATGCCAAACCAATGCAGGCTGCTGTTGCCTCTGCCGCCACCTTTGCGGTTGGTGCTGTATTGCCGCTATTAGTCACCTACTTTGCACCAGAGTCTAATATTGCCAATTACGTGGGTGCCACATCACTCGTCTTTTTAGCCGCACTTGGCGGGCTTGCAGCAAAAGCTGGTGGAGCAAATATAACGGTTGGCATTGCGCGTGTAGCATTCTGGGGCGTAATCGCCATGGCTGCGACTGCTGGGGTTGGCAAACTTTTTGGTGTTGTCACCGCTTAATCCATTTTAGACGCAAAAAAGGCAGCCTAAGCTGCCTTTTTATTTGTCCGACCAGTGTGCTATCTGTAATTTACTTAGAACGCTGGTTTAACTTGTGCGTTATTGTAATTCTCTACACTTTGTAAGATTTCTTTTTTAGCTGCTTCGATATCGCCCCAGCCATTAATCTTAACCCATTTGCCTTTATCTAAATCTTTGTAGTGCTCAAAGAAGTGGGCAATCATGTTCAAGCGCCATTCTGATACATCAGTATGTGCTTTCAAATGACCATATAAACCACACACTTTATCAACAGGCACCGCTAATACTTTTGCATCAAGGCCTGCTTCATCTTCCATCAGCAACACACCTAAAGGACGGCAACGCACAACCACGCCAGGAATCAATGGCACTGGCGTCATCACCAACACATCAACAGGGTCGCCATCATCAGATAACGTGTGTGGCACATAGCCGTAGTTAGTTGGATATTGCATTGCTGTACCCATGAAGCGATCAACAAAGATTGCGCCGCTTTCTTTATCTACTTCATATTTTACTGGGTCACCCTGCATTGGAATCTCAATAATCACATTGAAATCGTTAGGGACATCTTTACCGGTTGGCACTTGGTTTAATGACATGGTCTATTCCTAAATATAAATACTACTAATGAATTTTGTAGGCGCAATTATAGCAAGCCCACAAAGAACGCACAGAAAAAAGTCGTAACAAAGTGTAGGATGCCTAAATATTTCCTGATACGTCAGCTTGTTGCACTTGCTCGCGGCAATCTTGAATCACAGATTTAGGAATCAACAACAATGCACAGTAAAGCAACGCTGGGATAATAATCACCTCATCTAACTGACCTAGTATTGGAATAAAGTCAGGAATAAGATCAAACGGTAGCAATAAATAACCCACAGCCAGCCACAACAGGCATTTAGCCAACCAAGGTGTTTGTGGGTGTTTTAAGACTAATCGATAGACTGCAAGCTCTTTTTTGAGTTGCCTAGCCAATGACTTGAGTTTATTTAGCACAGCAGCCTAATACAACAATCGTTTCATTAAGCGCTTACTCAAGCGTTAATGGCTGCCCAGTTAGTCGCTCAAAGGCCTCCATGTATTTTTCGCTTGTTTTGCTGGCAACATCTGCTGGCAAGGCTGGTGCAGGCGGTGTTTTATTCCAACCACTGGCTTCCAACCAATCACGCACATACTGCTTGTCGTAGCTTGGTGGGTTTTTACCCACGACATAGCTCTCAGCAGGCCAAAAACGTGACGAGTCGGGTGTTAGTACTTCATCCATCACATGTAACACACCATTTTCATCCAAACCAAACTCAAATTTAGTGTCCGCAATAATAATACCGCGTGTAAGTGCGTATTCGGCGGCTTGCGTATAAAGCGCTATCGCGGCTTTTGCTACTTGCTCAGCCATGTCAGCACCAATGAGCTCAGCACACTGCGCCAAACTGATATTTTCATCATGCTCACCCACTGCTGCCTTGCTAGATGGTGTAAATAATGGTGCGGGCAATTTCGATGCCTCTTGTAAACCAGCTGGCAATGGGATATCACACACCGTGCCCTTCGCTTTATATTCTTTCCAGCCGCTTCCCACTAAATACCCACGCACAATGGCCTCTATCGGTAATGCTTTTAGCTTTTTAACCACGACTGAACGATTAGCTAATTGTGCTTTTTCCGCAGGGTCACTCACCACACTCGCAGGTGTGATTCCAGTTAAATGGTTAGGTACCACATTCTGCAACTTATCAAACCAAAAGTTGGCCATCTGCGTGAGCATTGCACCTTTGTTGGCAATGCCTGTAGGTAAAATCACATCAAATGCAGAGAGCCTATCCGTACTCACCAGCAACATGGTATTAGCATCAATGTCATAAATATCACGGACTTTACCTTGGTGAATACGTTTTAGACTTTTAATGCTGGTTTCTAATAATGGATTATTCATGTGTGATGATGACTATATTAATGAGTAAGTTGAGCTAAGTACGTATTATAAACGTACTTTAATTTTGATGAATTCTAAAAAGACCAATTGACCGTAAAAATATTGATATAAACTAGCCAAGTCCGCTGGAAAGCCAGTTAATACAGATACTTACTGATCAGCATACTGATTAAGTGAGATGTCCAGATTTAATGTTTTCGATGCTCACCAATTTTAATGATTTTCAATGTGTTGGTGCCGCCAGGATGCCCGATAGGCTCACCAAAAGTTAACAACACCAAGTCACCATCAGCCACAACGCGCTGCCTGAGTAGCACTTGCTCCATCTCTGCAATGATTTCATCCCTATTCTTATCGGCTTGCTCAATCGGATATGGATAGACTCCGCGGTGCAATGTAAGCTTTCTGCGTGCTAGCTTATCTGGTGATAATGCATAAATTGGCACCTCTGCATCCGCACGTGATAGCCATTGTGCAGCATTACCAGATTGCGTCAGTGCTGCAATTGCTTTCACTTTTAAGTGCTGAGCTGTGTAAATGGCAGCGGCAGCAACAGCCTCATCCGTTTTAATAAACACTTGATCAAGCTTTTGCGCATGATGCTGACTAAAATATTCTTTCTCAGCTTCAATTGCTACACGATGCACGGCTTCTACTGTTTCTAAAGGATACTGTCCAGCGGCAGTCTCTGCTGACAACATTACTGCATCTGTACCATCTAATACTGCATTTGCAACATCTGAAACTTCTGCACGTGTCGGGATGGGGCTAGTAATCATAGACTCCATCATTTGCGTCGCTGTGATCACTAGTTTATTTTGTGCACGAGCCATCCGAATCATCCGTTTTTGCAAACCAGGCACCGCGGCATCGCCTACTTCAACACCCAAGTCACCTCGTGCCACCATAATTGCGTCAGACGCATCTATAATCGCTTCTAAATCATTAATTGCTTCTGCGCGCTCAATTTTTGCAATAATGCTTGCCGTGCCCCCAGCCTTCCGCACTAAGGTTCTTGCTAGCTCTACATCTAGCGCAGACTTAGGAAATGAGATGGCAATGTAATCTGCCTCTAATGCAACCGCTGTTTTAATATCTTCTCTATCTTTTTTAGTTAAAGCCTCTGCGGATAGGCCTCCACCCTGACGATTAATGCCCTTATTATTGGACAAAACACCGCCGCTCAATACGACACAATGGATTTGATTACCTTTGACTCTATCCACCTGCATAGTAATACGACCATCATCTAGCAACAATATGGCATTTTCTGACACTTCTTGCGGGAGTGTTTTGTAATCCAGTCCAACATGGTATTGATTACCTAGTTCACAATCAGCATCCAAAATAAAGATATCGCCTGTTTTTAACGTAATTTTACCAAGCTCGAATTTACCAATTCGAATTTTAGGTCCTTGCAAGTCACACAACACACCAACAGGGCGCCCCAGTTTGATTGCAATATTACGCACAATTTCTGCACGCTTAATGTGATCTTCTGCACTACCGTGTGAAAAGTTCAATCGTACAACATTAACACCTGCGGTAATCATGCGCGCAAGCATCTCCTCGCTAGTAGAGGATGGGCCTAGTGTTGCCACAATTTTTGTTTTACGTAATGTCAAACTTTTACCTTAATTTCTCTAAAAATAACAAACTCAAAATAAAAATGGGGCTGATAGCCCCATTTTTAAAGTCATGCATTTAATACTAAAGGTTCGGGCTAGTTAACTTTTAGCACGTAATTCCAAAATCTCAACCGCTGGTAATTTTTTGCCTTCTAAAAACTCTAAAAAAGCACCACCTGCTGTTGAAATATAATCTACTTTACTTTCAATACCGTATTTTTGAATAGCAGCAATCGTGTCGCCCCCACCCGCCAAAGTAAATGCTTTTGTATTTGCAATGGCATTAGCAATTGTTTTAGTACCTTCGCCAAACTGATCAAACTCAAATACTCCCACTGGACCATTCCAAACCACAGTCCCTGCATTTTTAATGATCTCTACTAATTCATTAGCAGATTTCGCGCCAATATCAAAAATCATATCATCTGCGGCCACATCAGCCACGTCCTTCTTGATGGCTGGCTCATTTGCATCAAATTTCTTAGCACAGACTACATCAACCGCAACTGGCACTGCTGCGCCTCTTTGGGACATTTTGTCCATTAAGGTGCGTGCCACAGGCACTAAATCATCTTCACACAATGATTTACCCACTTCAAAACCAGAGGCTTTTAAGAAGGTATTGGCTATACCTCCGCCCACCACCATTTGATCCACTTTTTCGGACAAACTCTCCAACACGGTCAGCTTAGTTGACACTTTGCTACCACCAACAATTGCCACCATTGGACGCGCTGGATTCAGCAAGGCTTTAGTCAAAGCTTCTAGCTCATTCACTAACAAGATGCCCGCTGCCGCTACTGGTGCAAACTTTGCAACACCATGTGTACTTGCTTCTGCACGATGTGCAGTACCAAAAGCATCCATCACAAAAATATCACATAACTGTGCATATTTTTGTGACAGTTCATCATTACTTTTCTTTTCGCCTTTGTTAAAGCGACAGTTTTCTAATACAACTAACTCACCCGCTGCCACTTCAAAGCCACCATCAACCCAATCTTTGATTAGTCGTACTGGCTTTCCCAGCTTAGCTGAGATCACATCCACCACTGGCTGCAATGAGTTTTCTTCTGAATAAACACCTTCTTCAGGACGTCCTAGATGAGAAGTTACCATCACTTTAGCGCCTGCTTTAATGGCAAATTCAATCGTCGCCATTGAAGCGGTAATACGTGCATCTGAAGTCACTTTGCCATCAGCCACAGGTACATTAAGATCTGCACGGATTAATACACGCTTACCGTTTAAATCCAGATCTGTCATTTTGATTACATTCATGACAGATCTCCTTATTTAGCAGCCATCATAGCGGTGACGTTATCTAGCATACGGCAACTAAAACCCCACTCGTTGTCGTACCATGCACAGACTTTAACCAACATGCCATCTTTAGTTACCTTAGTTAAGGTGGCATCAAAGTTTGATGAGAAATTGGTGTGGTTATAATCAATAGACACCAACGGTGCTTCGTTGTAGGACAAAATACCTTTAAGCGCACCGCTGTTGGCCGCTTCGTGCATAATATGGTTGATTTCTTCTTTTGTCGTTGGACGTGATGGTGTAAACGTCAAATCAACAATTGACACATTGATGGTAGGTACGCGAATCGCAAAACCATCCAATTTACCGTTCAACTCTGGCAATACCAATCCTACCGCTGCTGCTGCACCTGTTTTCGTTGGAATTAGAGAAGTAGTAGCAGAGCGTGCACGACGCATATCTGAATGATGTGAATCAGTTAACACTTGATCGTTCGTATATGAGTGTATCGTATTCATCAATCCGTTGACGATACCAATTTTGTCATTCAAAGGCTTGACCATTGGGGCAAGACCATTGGTTGTACATGATGCGTTAGATACTACGGTATGACTTGCTTTAATGACATCATGGTTGACGCCATATACTACAGTTGCATCAACATCTTTATCGCCTGGTGCTGATAACAACACTTTTTTTGCACCCGCATCGATATGCACTTGTGCTTTAGCTTTACTATTGAAGGCACCTGTACACTCTAGTACAACATCAATACCTAAGTCACGCCATGGCAGTTCAGCTGGATTACGTGTTGAAAATGTTTTAATTTTCTGGCTATTGATAATCATGGCATCGCCATCGACACCTACATCAAATGGAAATCTGCCGTGTGCACTGTCGTAACGCGTTAAGTGCGCATTGCTTTCGGCATCACAGCCTGCGCTATTAATTGCAATAATTTCAATGTCTTTGCGACCTAATTCATACACTGCACGCAACACCATACGTCCAATACGACCATAACCATTAATTGCCACTCGAATTGCCATGATAATTCCTAAATATTTTCAATTAACTGCAAGCCAGTTAAAGCATACATAGCTTAAATTCATCTACCACTTAAAGCTAGACATCCGCTATAAAAACTAGCGCTATAAAAAATTAAGGCACCCCAATATTGAGGTGCCTTTTTTAATACTAACTGACCAAACTTAAAAACTGATACCGCTTGGTCACACTAGCGAATTAAAGCACCGATTTAACAGTTGCAACTACGTTTTCAACTGTAAAGCCAAAATGCTTCATTAATACACCACCAGGTGCAGACTCACCGAATGTGTCGATACCAACAACAGCGCCTTCAAGACCTACATATTTACGCCAGAAGTCTGAGTGAGCGGCTTCAACCGCTACACGTTTAACACCTGGAGTTAATACGCTGTCTTTGTATGCTTTGTCTTGACGGTCAAATACGTTTGTTGATGGCATTGAAACCACACGTACTTTAGTACCAGCAGCATTCAATTCAGCAGCAGCTTTAATAGCCAACTCTAACTCTGAACCGTTAGCGATGATGATCGCATCTGCTTTACCAGCCACATCAGAGAACACATAAGCACCCTTACGGATTAAGTCTAACTGTGCTGCATCATGCTTGATGCCAGCCACGTTTTGACGGCTTAATACCAAGCTTGTTGGACCATTTTTACGCTCAACAGCTGCTACCCAAGCAACAGCAGTTTCTGTTGAACTACCTGGACGCCATACATCCATGTTAGGGATGTAACGTAAACCTGATGTGTTTTCGATTGGTTGGTGAGTAGGACCATCTTCACCTTGACCGATAGAGTCATGTGATAAAACAGCGATCGTACGTTGTTTCATCAATGCAGCCATACGCAATGCGCTCTTAGCGTAGTCTGAGAACATATGGAATGTACCGCCGAATGGTAATAGACCACCGTGCAATGCCATACCGTTCATGATTGCAAACATACCGAACTCACGAACACCATAAGAGATGTAGTTACCTGGCTCTTTACCAGATACGTGTTTGAAGCTTGCAGCTGCAGTCAGGTTAGAACCTGTTAAGTCAGCAGAACCGCCTAAGAATTCTGGCAATACTGGTGCTAGTGCAGTAATCGCATTTTGTGAAGCTTTACGAGTTGCAACACCTTCTGCTTTTTCGTTAGTTGCAGTGATGAATGCATCAGTTGCTTCTTTCCAGTTAGCTGGCAAGTCACCTGCCATACGGCGTTTGAACTCTGCAGCTTCAGCTGGGAATGCAGCAGCGTATGCAGCAAATTTTTCGTTCCAAGCTGCTTCTGTTGAAGCGCCTTTCGCTTTTTGATCCCAGCCAGCGTAAACGTCAGCAGGAATCACAAATGGCTCATGTGGCCAGCCGATATTAGCGCGAGTCGCAGCAACTTCTTCTAAACCTAATGCAGAACCGTGGCAGTCATGTGAACCAGATTTGTTTGGTGAACCCATGCCGATGATGGTTTTACAGCAAATCAATGATGGTTTATCTGTCACTGCTTTAGCTGCTTTAACCGCTGCATCAATAGCGTCAGAATCGTGACCATCTACTGATTGAACGTGCCAGCCATAAGCTTCAAAGCGTTTAACTGTGTCGTCTGTGTACCAGCCTTCGATGTGACCATCGATAGAGATGCCATTATCATCCCAGAAAGCAACCAATTTACCTAAGCCCCATGTACCAGCTAAAGCACAAGCTTCGTGTGATACGCCTTCCATCATACAGCCGTCACCTAAGAAGCAGTATGTGTAGTGGTCAACGATGTCGTGACCTGGCTTGTTGAATTGGTTAGCTAATAATTTCTCAGCCATTGCAAAACCAACCGCGTTGGTGATACCTTGACCTAATGGACCTGTTGTTGTTTCAATGCCTGGTGCATAGCTGTATTCTGGGTGACCAGCACATTTTGAATGCAATTGACGGAATGTTTTGATTTCATCCATAGGCAAGTCGTAGCCTGTTAGATGCAACAATGAGTAGATCAACATTGAGCCATGGCCGTTAGAGAGCACAAAGCGGTCACGATCAGCCCAGTTTGGATTTGTTGGATTGTGACGCAAGTGGTGATTCCACAATACCTCTGCGATTTCAGCCATACCCATAGGCGCACCTGGGTGGCCTGAGTTAGCTTTTTGCACTGCATCCATAGATAACGCACGAATTGCATTAGCTAGGTCTTTACGTGTTGCCATTGTTTTCTCCCTAATGATTAATACTTGAGGACTTATAAAGATAGCGTTTTGCGCAAAACCTCATAAACCTTAATTGAAGTTTTCAAAAATACAGTAAATTTAACTGCTTTTACGTGAAAGCTAAATTATTGCTTAGATAGCGCTTTTCGGCAAGTACAACGTAAGAAAAGTGGTGACTTTCAACAAAGCCCCACTTTCAAATACCGACTGCAAAAAGCGCTAAATTTTAGCCCATTTTAACCAAATGCTGACTAGCAACAGACTGCAACACAGCCTCTATCGCCAGACAATTCGCTTTAGCATCAGCAAAAGTTAAATGGGTTGGTTGATTCTTCAATACACAATTACTGAAGTGTTCAATTTCTAGATTGAAGTGGTTACTTGGTGCGAAACGTTCTTCTGCATATTTTCCATCTTCTGTTGCCCATGAAATAACTGGGACATCATTCTGAAATACCCATGCAGCGTGGCATTTCACCCAGCCTTTAGTGCCGATCACTTCATACTCAGACTTACGCGAACGTTCAAAACTCACATCAAAATGACCAAATAACGCACGACCTTCTGCATCTTGACCAAAGTCAAGTACGCCGCTAGTGACGATATCCGCCCCAGCCTCATTGAATTTCGCATGTGCCATCACTGACTTTGGCTCTGCAGGCTTCGCACTATTTATACCAACGCCTAAACCCATTACCCAACGCAAAGAGTGAATTGCATACGGACCGATATCCCACATCGCGCCGCCGCCTTGTGTTACACCGCTGGCAATACGATACATACGCGCTGGGCGCATTAAAAATGAATAACTAGCGCGTGCGGATAGCACATCACCAATCAGGCCCGATGCAACAATCTCTTGAATACGCGTATGTTGCGGATGAAAGCGATACATAAAGCCCTCCATCACTTTTACATTGTTTTTTAGCGCAGCTTGTTCAATTTTTTCAACATCAGCGACAGTAAGCGCCATCGGCTTTTCAATGAGCACATGCTTACCCGCATTAATTGCCTTCAGCGCCCATTCAGCATGCTCATGATTGGCCATTGGGCAGTAAATGGCTTCCACATTGGCATCTGCAATCAGCGCATCCATATCGTCATAACATTGTACGGCGCTCACATGGCATGGCGCATATTTTTCTAAAGTAGCCTTTGCAGCACCTTCACGACGGCTAGCAATCGCAACAAGCTGTGCGTTAGGTGCTTCTACAATGGCAGGAAGTAAGCGCTCATTAACACGTGCTGCACCTAAGATACCCCAGCGTAATTTTTTATTTTCAGTCAATGCATGCGTCACAATCAATCCTTTATTTTGTAAAATCAACTTAAGTCCGCCCTGTCACTCAGAACAACACTTAGCTATAAAACTTAAAAACACTTATGCTAACTTAAAGCGCTCATATAATTGTGCATATTGCGCTTGATGCTGCTGCAAAATGAGATGACGTTTAATTTTCAAGGTTGGGGTTAACAAACCATTTTCCACTGTCCACGCTTCGTGCAGCAAGGCAATTTTTCTAACTTTTGCATAGCCAGGAAAAGCTTTCATTTGTGCGGCCACACGCTTAAGCGCAAAAATATTTGCTTGGCGATGATTCAGCGTGTCCGGCCATGCACTAGGCAAATGATGCTCGTTCGCTATGACCTGCCATTGCTCGCGGTTTACCACAGCAAACAACCCTAAATACGGTTTACCTTCACCAACCAACATTACTTGCTCAAATAAAGGATCTCTCAAGATTGCCGCTTCAATATCGGCGGGCGGTACTTTTTCACCATTCGAAAGCACAATAATTTCTTTGATGCGCCCAGTAATCGTGATGCGGCCTGTCTCATCAATCTTGGCAACATCCCCTGTTTTTAGCCATCCATCGTCTGTGAATATCGCTTCATTGGCTACTTGATTATTCCAATATCCTTGCATGACATTGGGACCACGCACTTCCAAGCCATCAAACTCGCCTAACCGAACTTGTACCCCTTGCAGAGTATGCCCAACACTACTGGGCAGATTACTCTCCGCATGGTTCACACTAATCACAGGGCTAGTTTCAGTAAGACCATACCCCTGTACAATCGGCACACCTAAACCAATAAAAGTTCGCGCACTATCCGCTGACAGTGCCGCACCGCCTGCAACAGCCAAGCGTAACCGACCACCTAAACGTGCTTGCAACTTACTTGCCACCAGTGTTTTTAAAAGTGGCCAAAACAAATGTGGCCAATGCCAACGACTACGCCCTTGTTCATATTCAAAACGGCTGTATCCTACTTTGACGGCCCACTCAAACAAGCACCTTGCATAAGCAGGGCCATTTTCCAACTTACCACGCAATGCAAACTGAATACGCTCAAAAATCCGAGGGACTGTCACAATAATAGTAGGGCGAACATTAGCTAAGTCCTCCTGCAACTGTTGCACCGACCTTGCAAACGCAACACTAGCGCCTGACATGATGGGTAAACAATAGCCAGCCATCCGCTCCAGTGCATGTGATAACGGTAAAAATGAAAGAAAAACATCGTGCGGGTAAACGGTAAAAACACCCAATGAACCCCATGCATTTTGCATAATATTGCCGTGCGTGAGCATCACCCCTTTAGGCTTACCCGTTGTACCTGAGGTATAAACTATCGTTGCTAGCACGTCTGCACTAGACACCAAATGCTTGAACTGACTGGAGCTTGAAGACAGCAACCATTTATCCAAACCAATGATGCGCTGGTCATTATCGTCATTTAACAAGGACTTATAGATCACCACACGCTGAAGGCTGGTTAAATCAACGTTTAACTGATCAATTGGATGCCAATCATCCGTGCTGTTGACTAGCAGCAATTTGACCCCAGAGTCTTGCAACACGTACGCAACATTTTCTGGCCTGTCAGACACATACAGTGGAACTGTGACTAAACCTAATCCCAATGCAGCCTGATCAAAAACAACCCAAGTAGGACAATTTTTGAGCATAATCGCAACGCGGTCGCCTACAGCAAGCTTCTCGCGCATCAAAGCTTGCTGCCAGTTAATCACCTCTTGCAACATCGCTAACCAAGTTAGCTCACACCATCTACCAGTTTGCTCGTCATAATAACGGTAGGCAATACCATTAGGTGAGCGCCTTACCCGCTCATGAAACAACCCATCTAGCGTGAATACTGCCTCTGGGGAAATATAATCCACGACATCATGACTCATGACTGGCGTTTAAATAGACTCCTCTGGGAACCATTTAATACTACAGCCAATGCTTGGAATTTGTTCTTTAGGCCCCTCACCAGTTTCTGCAATCAACTTCATCGCATTAAACAGGTCTCTCGGATGATTTTCATCAGATTGGCGACGGCCTGCGGCATCAAATCGACCACGATATTGCAACTCAAGATCGGCATTAAACCCAAAAAAGTCTGGCGTACACACTGCGCCATACGCCTTAGCGACCTCTTGCGTTTCATCCAGCACATAAGGGAAAGGAAAATGAAACAATTTAGCTTCTTCCATCATGCGCTCGTAAGAGTCTTCAGGATAGTTCTCTGTATCATTACTTTGAATCGCAATAGTGTTGATACCGTACTTCAACAGTTCACGACAATCATCAACCAAGCGCGTTTTGATTGCTTTCACATAAGGGCAGTGGTTACAGATAAACATGACTAACAATCCAGTTTTACCTGCGCTATTTGCCAGCGTGTATCGCTTACCGTCTACACCCAATAAATTAAAATCCACTGCAGGCTGTCCAAAATTACATACGGGGGGATTTAAGCTGACCATCTTATTCTCCTTATTTCGTTATACTTATTACTGTGACAACGTTAATGTTTATATTATCACTTTTGCTTTATTTCTTGCTTTACTTTTGGAGTCGTCCGCTTTATGGCTAATTTGCGCTTTTATACCAACTCGCCTTTGGTACTCAATGAAACCGTTCAACTTTCAGAAAGTGCTGCCGCTCATGCAACGCGTGCGCTACGCCTCACTGAAGGAGACCATGCGATTTTGTTTAACGGTGACGGACATAATTACGACTGCACTCTGACCACCGTGAAAAAAAATAGCGTAACGGCTATCATTACCCATGCAAGTGAAGTGCATAACGAATCCCCACTTAACATCACGTTATTACAGGCGATTTCCAGCGGAGATAGAATGGATTTCACCATTCAAAAAGCAGTAGAGCTTGGCGTAAAAAATATTCAACCCATCACCAGCAAGCGTAGCGTGGTGAAACTCTCTGCCGAGCGCGCAGAAAAACGCACCGAACATTGGCAAAACATTGCCATTTCGGCATGTGAGCAATCTGGGCGTGCGTATGTGCCCAAGGTACTGCCGCCAATCTCATTTGAAAATTGGTTTAATCAGAACCCAAGTATAGGTACCACTCGCATCTTACTTAACCCGATTGGTGCAAAACGTTTAGCAGACATTCAAAAGCCAACTGGTGAGATACAGCTGCTGATTGGCGCTGAAGGAGGCCTAAGCCAAGAGGAAATCGACCTTGCAACCTCGCAAAATTTTCAATCCATCGTACTTGGCCCACGCATTTTACGCACAGAAACTGCGGCTTTAACGGCTATTGCCGCCATGCAATTAGTATGGGGTGACTTCTAGCAAGCCATCACTATTGATAATATGATTGCTTGCAACCGTTAGCGGCTGCATATTACGTTGGCTTTTACCTCACCAATGCTATAAGGCACCACAGCAGACCATGCGGTTTCTACTTCTGGTAAGCGATAAGCGGCCAAAATGCTGCCTTTTGCCATATTTTCAGCATAGTATTTAATGGAGAGTGCTTTGAACTGCTTATTCTTACAATCGTGCAGCTCCAGCCATTCAGATGACATTTCACCTTTTGGCTGCTGCACATAATAGTCATTTAAGGTTGAAACTGTGATTAAATTTTCTTTTTTCTGTAGCGTCTCGAAATCAATCAACATATTGCCGTCATCATTTGTTTGAATCATTGTCCACTCAGCAAAGGCTTTGCTTGAAATAAGGACCAACACTAAAATCATCAAAAATTTGTTCATTGTTTACCTTCAGCATGATGTAGATTGTAATTTTGCCACTAGAGTTTATCGGATAAACAGTCTTCACTGCACCATCATTTATTAATTTGCATCAGACTGACAGCAAGTAACACTTAAAGCTCAATTAAGCGACACAACATAACTTAAGGCTCAATATGCTAGAAAACCCCTCGCCATGGATAATCAAGTATGCACCACAGATTAAAAGCAAGGGGCATGTACTAGATCTGGCCTGTGGCAATGGACGTCATGCCATCTGGCTGGCAGGGCAAGGTTACCTGGTTGATGCAATTGACCGTGACCCAATCGCAACTTCACGCATGAAAGATGTCGAGAATATCAACGTTTTGATTCTTGACCTTGAAACTAGCGAACTTCCAAAATTCAACCACACTTATGATGGGATTATCGTTAGTAGCTACCTGCATAGGCCTTTGCTTACCACACTTGCAGACATACTTAACCCTAGCGGTGTACTCATTTACGAAACATTCATGATCGGCAATGAACGCCACGGCAAACCGAGCAACCCCGACTTTCTTTTATTGCCTGATGAGTTACTGAACATTTACACACCTCTGCTTAGCATTATTGGTTTTGAACAAGGAGATGAGCAGGAGCCAAGACCAGCAGTGATGCAACGCATTTGCGCTAAAAAGCATACTTAATCATATCGACATTTAATCGACTCACACATCAAAGATGCGCGAATGACACGTTTAATTTGTATTAATTACAATTTTAATCTATATTAATGTAAATATTACAAATTAACTGGTATCTAATCATGTCACTTGGTCAATGCATTCGCAGCAAACGAAAGTCACTCAATTTAACGCTACAACAACTGGCCTTCAAAACTGATGCAGATGCTGGCAATCTATCTCGTATAGAACGTGGTGAGCTAGGTGTTTCTGAATCATTGCTACGTAAAATCGCAGTCGCGCTAGAAACGACTCCTGCGAATCTTTACGCAGAGAGCGATGCAACATTCGCACAAAATGAAACCAATAAGAATCAAGTCAATGAGCATGCACCCTCACATTTTGCAAAACAAGTAGAATCAGTTAATAGCACCAGCGCTAAAGATTTTGTGCAATGGTTTCGCTCAGCCACCCCATACATCCATGCCTTTGGTGGACGGACGTTTGTGATTGCATTTGGTGGTGAGGTGGTAAGTGAGCAACAATTTATCGCCCTCTCGCATGACCTCAATCTATTAGCCAGCCTAGAAGTAAGATTAGTGCTTGTACATGGCTCACGTCCGCAAATTGAGCAACGACTTAAGCGCGACAGTATCGCCCCACTATTCCACAACGGATTACGTGTAACGGATGATGCAGCGATGGAAGCAGTAAAGGAAGCCAATGGCGCTATCCGTGTAGAAATCGAAGCGTTGCTCTCCATGGGCATTGCCAACTCACCAATGGCTGGTGCAGATATCCGCGTGGCGAGCGGCAACTTTGTCACCGCAAAACCACTGGGTGTGCATGATGGTGTAGACCTTCAACACACGGGTGAAGTACGTAAAGTGGATGCAATTGGCATTCAAAAACGCTTAGATGACAACGAGATGGTATTGCTATCACCGCTTGGCTACTCTCCTACGGGCGAGGCATTTAACTTAAGTTTAGAGGATGTGGCCGTGAGCACCGCGGTTGCACTAGATGCTGACAAGCTTATTTTTTTGATGGACTCAGAAGGTGTGCATAACTTACGTGGTGAGTTACTACGTGAGATGACGGCAGAGAAGGCTAAAAATTTATTAAGAAATGTGCGCGAAACTGAACAAGCGATTAACATCTCTGAGGACGTCACCTATTATTTACCGGCAGCAGTGCGCGCCTGTGAGCATGGCGTCGCAAGAACTCATATGATTAGTCGCCATATTGATGGCGCGATTATCCAAGAATTATTCACGCTGGATGGTATCGGCACCATGGTCACCGAACTCAGCCTGGAGAGTATGCGACAAGCCAACATTGATGATGTTGGCGGCATCCTGAAGTTAATTGAACCCCTAGAAAACGATGGCATTTTAGTACGCCGCGGCCGTGAGCGACTAGAAATGGAAATTGACCATTTTCACGTCATGGAGCATGACAATCGTATTATTGGTTGCGCAGCACTTTACCCATTTGAATCAGAAAAAACCGCCGAATTCGCATGCCTAGCCATAGACCCAGCATACCGCGGTGGTGGTCGCGGTGATAAATTATTTTATTACTGCGCCAGTGTTGCCAAGCAGCGTGGGCTTAAAAGTTTATTTTGCCTGACTACACGTACCGAGCACTGGTTCTTAGAGCGAGGCTTCACTGAACAAGGCGTTGAAAAACTGCCGGCGGAGAAACAAAAACTTTACAACTATCAACGTAAATCTAAGGTGTTTAGCAAAACATTGTAAACAAAATTTAGTTACAATGACGGAAACCAAATTGACCCAAATTTAAGCTCACGGAAAACTCATGCTAAACCAATCAACTGCTGCAAAAAAAGCAAAGACGCTGGCTGAAGCGTTACCTTACATCAAACGTTTTTTCGACAAAACGATTGTCATTAAATACGGCGGTAACGCAATGACAGATGAGCACTTAAAAGAGTGCTTTGCCAAAGACGTGGTACTGCTGAAACTAGTGGGTATGAATCCTGTCGTCGTGCATGGCGGCGGTCCTCAAATTAACGAAATGCTTGATAAACTAGGCAAAAAAGGCGAGTTTATCCAGGGTATGCGCGTCACCGATGAAGAAACCATGGATGTTGTTGAAATGGTGCTTGGTGGACAAGTAAATAAAGAAATTGTGAACTTAATCAACCGCCACGGCGGGAAAGCGGTGGGCTTAACAGGTCAGGATGGCAATTTCATTCATGCACACAAACTGTTAATGGCAGATAAAGATGACGCCACCAAAATGATTGATATTGGGCAAGTAGGCGAAATTTCAGCGATTGACCCTAGCATCATTAATTTTTTAGACACTGGTGACTTTATCCCAGTAGTAGCACCTATCGGTGTAGGCGTTGATGGCGAAACTTACAACATCAATGCAGACGTAGTTGCAGGTAAACTTGCCGAAATACTCAACGCAGAGAAATTGATTCTACTCACGAACACACCTGGCGTGCTAGATAAAAATGGTGAGCTGCTCACTGGCTTAACCCCAAGGCAAATTGACGACATGGTGGCAGACGGTACGCTATCTGGTGGCATGTTACCTAAAATTAGCTCTGCACTAGATGCAGCACGTAGCGGTGTAAAAGCTGTACATATTATTGATGGTCGTGTTGAGCATGCCTTACTGTTAGAAGTATTAACCGACGAAGGTGTAGGCACACTAATTAAAGCAAAATAAACATCAGGCACAGATGATCTCAAGCAATACTTAACCTGAGTATGCGTGGCGAAAGGTATCGCAACGCAATCTGTGCCGATTCATATAATCGATTAGCGCCAAGCATGAGCAGAATCTGGATTTTTGACCTAGACGACACACTGCATAATGCCAGTGCGCATATCTTTCCTGTCATGAACCGCGCTATGACACAGTACATCATGGATGAGCTATCACTGAGCGAGCCCGACGCGCATGCATTACGACAGCATTATTGGCGCATATATGGCGCCACTCTCAAAGGGTTAATGCGGCATCACGGCACAAACCCACATCATTTCTTACTTGAAACGCACCGTTTAACGACGCTACCCGACATGGTCATTCAGACCAAACGACTCAAACACATGTTAAATTCAATCACAGGCCGTAAGTTGGTATTCACTAACGCGCCACGAAGTTACGCCATCAGAGTACTCGAGCTCCTAGGAATTGCAGATGTGTTTGAAATTGTTTTTAGTGTGGAGTCTACTCAATTTCATGCAAAACCTTCCGCACGTGGTTTTCAACGCTTACTCAAAACGATTAACGCCAAAGCAAGTGACTGTGTCATGCTAGAAGATAGTCTTCCAGCACTCATGACAGCCAAACGCCTAGGGATGAAAACAATTTGGATATCTAAAAAGCTACATAAACCAAATTTTGTAGATTATCGACTACCGTCAGTGTTAGCACTTACTCACATTAAGCTATAATTAAAAAATCATTTGTTAGGAAAATCATATGGCAGGCGAACGTAAACAACAAATTTTAGAAACTTTGGCAAAAATGCTGGAATCTCCAAAAAGAGAAAAAATCACCACAGCATCATTAGCAGCCAAGTTAGAAGTGAGCGAAGCCGCACTTTATCGCCACTTTGCTAATAAAGCACAAATGTTTGAAGGTTTGATTCTGTTTATTGAAGAAACTATCTTCGGTCTGATTAATAAAATCAGCGCAGAGGAGCCTGAAGGCCTTAGACAAATACAACGCATTGTGACCATGCTCATGGTATTTGCAGAAAAAAACTCTGGCATGACACGCGTGCTGATTGGTGATGCGTTGGTGAATGAAGATGACAAGCTACAATTGCGTATCAACCAACTTTACGACCGCATTGAAGTCACACTAAAACAATGTTTACGCATTGCTGAAGCACAGACTGGCCATAAGAATGATGCAGAAGCGCAAGCAAATCTAATTATTTGCTACATTATTGGCCGATGGAACCAATATGCTAAAAGTGGCTTCAAACGCAAGCCTACCGAATTTATTGAGCAACAACTCCCCAATCTCCTATAACGTCATTTATTAATGCGTTATCAAGGAAAAATTATTAAATGGCAAGACGACAAGGGTTTTGGATTTGTTCGTGCAACAAATGATAGCAAAGATGTGTTCCTACATATTTCAGACATACATCGTTTAAATAAAAGACCCGAGGTTAATAAGCAAATTAGTTACGAGTTAATCAAAGATGACAGAGGAAGATTTCGTGCCACTCATGTGGCTTATCTTACCAAGTCAGCAAACGTCAACAGGATTGAACAGCCGCCGAAATTAAGTTCGGCTTTTTTAGCATTCATCTTGATATTTTTTATATTAGTAATTGAAAGAACACTCAAAGGAGTGTTACCCGTTACTTTTACGTTGATGTTATTTGGCGCTAATTTATTACTTTTTTTGTACTATTATCAAGATAAAACATCAGCTATTAAGAAGGCTTGGCGGACGCCAGAGTCTACACTACACTGGTTAAGTTTAATTGGTGGTTGGCCTAGTGCATATGTGGCACAGAAAATTTTTAACCATAAACATAAGAAGCAATCTTTTGTAGTGGCATACAGACTCACTGTTTTAATAAACTGCAGCGCGGTGATGTTGTCTTCACTGCCTGACTTACAGAACATATTAATTTCGCTACTGGCGTAATCACTCATTTAGCTTAAATACACTGGAGATAAAGTTGGAAGGTACAATTTTTGGTTTTACTGAAGCACAAATCACCGAATTCGGCATGACGTTTGGTGTAGGTGGTTTAATGTTACTGATGCTATTTATTGTTGGTCACTTGGCTTGGGAATCAAAGGCCGGTAAGTTTGGTGCGTTTATTCTATTTCTGGGCTTAACTTTTGGCCTAGTGGGCTATGTAGCTAAATACTTTATTCAGAATGCACTTGGCATATAAACTCGACATTTAAATTAAATCCTCAAAGCCACCTAAATGTACTCCACTTTCGCAGCTGCCTGATTGGTTAGACTGGACACTTACCTAAAGTACACGCTTAATCGCCTCGACTCTTGCCTCAAAAATTGCAATCTTGATTTTTTCCACATCACTTTGTTTACTGGCGATAGCGCCTGCATCGATACTGAATGCAGCATCTAACACTTTACGCATTAAATCTGCCGCTGGCGTGGGGCAATCTTCCATCCCAGTTCTGCCACGTGAATCTGCCTCACATGCTTGTAAGAACCCATTGAATCTTTCTGGCTGTCTAATTGCATCTAGCTGGATTAAAAACTCTAATAATGTACTAGGACGCATGTCTAATGACTGATATAACTTACCGTGAAATTTAGCCACCATCACTGCAAGTTCTTTACAGTCATTAGGCACCCGTAAGCGTTTACATACCTCTTTCACCAAGTGCACCCCACGCTCTTCATGCCCAATATGTCGTGGTAGCATTTCTTTAGGGGTAGTTCCTTTGCCAAGGTCGTGCATTAACGCAGCAAAGCGCACAGGCAATGAAAAAGCTTGTTGTGCAGCATAATCAAGCACCATCATGACATGAATGCCTGTATCCACCTCAGGGTGATGTTGAGGTGGCTGTGGAACACCCCAAAGCTTATCCAACTCGGGAATAATCCTTTTTAATGCACCACACGACCGTAGCACTTCAAACATGCGCGCAGGTTTTTTCTCCATTAAGCCTTTGGCAAGCTCTTGCCATACGCGCTCTGCTACGAGTGCATCAACCTCACCAGCATCTACCATCTGTTGCATTAGGCTTAAGGTTTCTGGAGCTATATTAAAATCTGCTAAACGCGCAGAAAAACGCGCAATACGTAAGATACGTACTGGATCTTCTACAAAAGCATCACTCACGTGACGTAGTGTTTTAGACTTGATATCATCAATGCCGCGAAAAGGATCTACAAGCTCCCCCGCCTCATTTTTTGCGATAGCATTCACCGTTAAATCACGTCTTGCTAGATCTTGCTCTAATGTGATTTCTGGCGACGCATGAACGACAAATCCTTTATAGCCTTTTGCAGTTTTACGCTCTGTACGTGCCAGTGCGTATTCCGCATGAGTTTTAGGATGCAAAAACACTGGGAAATCTTTACCTACAGGTCTAAAGCCTGCCGCCACCATTTGCTCAGGCGTGCTACCAACGACGACATAGTCTTTATCTTTGATAGGATAGCCTAACAACTCATCACGGACTGCTCCACCAACAATGTAGGTTTGCATGACACTAACCATTACTTTAGCTAAGTGACCAGCCCAAGTTAACGTGCTGCCACGCTGCGGAAACGATCATAAGCGCCACGCGCTGTGCGATCTACCAAGTACTCAGGCAACACCGCCTCTAATGCACTTGGCTCTACTGCCAAAATTGCAGGTAGTGGGTGCTGACTAACGCTATCGACTTCCATTGACTTGATATTGTCACGTGACATTAGCTTAACTGGCAAGAACTCCATCGTGAAAGCCTGTAAATACGAAAGCGTATTGTTTAAACCAATAATGGTGCGTTTAACTGCCAAAACTCGCATGATCTGCTGTAATAGCTCACGGAATGTATACACTTTAGGCCCGGCCAGCTCATAGGTTTGACCATAAGTATCGCTGTTTTCTAAACTATTCACAAAACAACTAGCGACATCCTCTACCCAAATAGGTTGGAACTTAGCATTTGGTTTTGCAAGTAGCACCACTGGCAGTAATTTAATCAACGTCGCAAAAAGATTAGTAAATTGATCACCACGCCCAAAAATAATGGAGGGCTTAAATATTGTGATGTTAATTTTATCTTGTAGTGCTTTTAGTGCAGCTTCACCAGCGGCTTTTGAGCGCAAATATTGACTTGGGGCATGCTCATCCGCACGTAGACTGCTCATCTGAATGAGGCGTTTGATACCTAAATCAGCACAAATCTTTGCAAGCTGCGCTGGTAACTGATGGTGGACAGCATTAAAGCTTAAACGACGACTTTGGTGCAAAATACCAATCAAATTAATCACAGCATCAACGCCTCTCAGTACGGCATTAAGCGCGTGGTAATCCAGTACATCACACTCAACCACATTAACATTAGGTAACAAAAATAGATGCTTGGCAGTTTCTCTTCTGCGCGTTAGCACTGTGACTTGGTATCCTGCCGCATCTAACTTAGCAACGATAGCGCTACCAACAAACCCAGAACCACCCAACACACATATTTTTTTTAATTGCATGACTATCCTTCTGACTTCTCTGTTTCACTCTAAAACATCGCCAGTTATCTACCGAATTTTGGTGATATGGCAATGACTTGATTATTAATTACTACTCACATTATTCAATTTAAACTGCTCACTCATTATTGACAGAGCCTCTACATATGCTGAGCCATTACTCCACATCCGCCAAAATCACTTCGGACGTGATGCGCCCAGGAACAGTGCCCATTCTCGCCTTCAGGCTTTGTACAGGAAGACCTAATCTTGGCGCGTATATCTGTGCATTTGCCATCACTTTTTGTACATAGCTTCTAGTTTCACCAAAAGGAATAGTCTCTACGTAAATGGCCGCCTCTAAGGGTTCATCAGCTATCCAGCGCCGTGCACGACTCGGCCCAGCATTATATGCCGCTGTTGCCATCACCGCCTGACCATTCATCACCTCTAAGGTATAACGCATGTAGTAAGTACCAATGCCAACATTAAACTTTAAATCGTGAATCATGTCATGGGTGTAATCACTTAAACCCATACGCTGAGCTGCCCATTTTGCAGTCGCTGGCATCAACTGCATTAAACCAGAGGCACCTACACCAGATTTTGCATAATGCATGAATCTGCTTTCTTGACGAGTTAAGCCATAAATCCAGGCCTCATCTACGTTTTCATTGACAGCAGCTGCCCTAAATAAATCACGATATGGTATTGGATAACGTAAATTAAAGTCATGCAACTGCTTAGTATTATCTGCAGTACTGATCGCCACATCGTACCATTTTTGACGCTGTGCATATTCTGCCGCAGCAAGTAGCTGCTTATCATCAAAATCACGGGTTGCCCATACCCACTCAGCTTTAGCCTCCCAACGCATATCCAGTTTTTGCAACTCAAATGCGCGCTTAATCGCAGGCTGGCTAGCGATGGCCGTTACTTCCAGTTCACTTGGCGTATATTGCAGTTGTGGGCTATTCATCACGCTATCTAGCTCCTCAAGCGCCAGCCAGCCATAATAATGCCGCTCAGTAGATAGCGGGCCCAATATTTTATTAGCTTCAACCAATATGGATTTTTCCTTTAGCGCGCGGCCCTTCCAATAACGCCATGCACCTTCCTGCTGCTGCTCAGCGCTCATCTTACTAATTGCTTCTAACAATACATCCCAATGATGGGCGCGCATAGCTGCGCGTGCCATCCATGCTAACTGCTCTTTATCTAACGAAGCTTCATGCGCTTTTGCATAATACTCAAGCGCTTGGGGGTGATGCTTACGTGCAGCATGATAAGCAATTCGGCCCCATGCAAACGCCGCATCAGGTTTAGACCATTGCTGCTGAAGCTGCAAATTGACGGCGACTGCATCGTCTATATTGCTACGTGCCAACACATCAAGCGCATACAGATTAACTTCTATGTCATCTCGCGCCTTAAACGAAGGTGTCTTTAAAACAGTTTTCTTGTTGTTAATTCTGACATTCACTGTTTTATTAGTAAGTAACAGCTTAGGCGTTTGCTTTGCTACTTCCAGCAGTTCAATATTGTTTTTATCAAATGATGGCAAGCGAGAAATAATGCTCTTAGCAACATTCAACTGTCCATCATGCAAGGCTAGCCTTAATCTTGCCCAAATATCGCTATTAGCTAACTCCCCAGCCTGCTGCATTGCGTCAAACAGTGGTGTACAACTACTTGGCAGGTCTGCAGAGCTCAACCAGATTTTTTTAACTTGGGCAGCCACATCTTGATGCTCAAGCTGACTTTTTCCATACAATGCATAACACTCAACTGCAGTATCAGCTCGTTTAAAGTTCTGGTGATGCTCAAAAAACAATGACCACTCTTGCTTCTTCCCTAGTTTCTTAAGCCATTCACCGCGTAAACGATCCACAAAAGCCATATCAGCATACTGCGTAAGAAATGCTTGCACTTCGACATTATCAGCTTGATCTAACCTAAGCAACATTAGCCAATAGGCGGCATAAGGCGCCAATATATATTGCTGTTCATTAAGCTGATTAACATCTTCAGCCAATGCTAGTTCATTTCTTTTGGCATAGGCGTCACGTGCGTGCTCAAACAACGCTTGGTCTGACATTGCCGCAACGTTGCCTGATAACAGCAACAAGGCTAAGCAAAGCTTACTAATATATCGCGATGGAAATAGGTCTAATCGTTTTTTGAATAGGCTAAACATAAAGAATACGACGCAACACAAAGAATACAGCGGTGACAATGACCAAGAAGAACGTATATTTAATGGTTTGTTTGAAGTAATGCAGATACTTTTTGTCGCTTGATAATAAATACAAGCCTAGCAACACCATGGCGGTAATCACTAATAAAACGAATATCAGGCGAATCATTAACATATACGCCTCCTCTTAATAATGACTAATCTTACTTGACTGTTTAAGCGCAGTGATTTTTGTCTAACGATTTTAATACACAGGGTTTGCCTGCAATTGTGCAGGCTGAGACAAGAAGGTTGCTGGAGCATCTTCTTGCTTTTCAAAAGTTGTATATTCCCAAGCAGTTTCATCTTGCATGAGTGCACGCAACAATTGATTATTTAATGAATGACCTGACTTATAAGCATAGAAAGCCCCTAATATTGGATGGCCTAACATATACAAATCACCAATCGCATCTAATACTTTATGTTTAACAAATTCGTCGTCATAACGCAAACCATCATCATTCAATACACGGTACTCATCCAACACAATCGCGTTATCTAAACTACCACCACGCGCTAAACCATTGGAGCGTAAATATTCAACCTCGTGCATAAAACCAAATGTACGTGCACGACTGATTTCTTTGATATAAGAATCGGCAGCAAAATCTATTTTGACATTGTTGCCAGAATGCTCGAATACAGGATGGTTAAAATTAATCGTAAAGTCAATTTTAAAGCCGTGGTAAGGCTCAAACCTGACCCACTTATCACCTTCTTTGACCTCTACCGTCTTTTTAATCCGTATGAATTTTTTAGCGGCCGCTTGTTCAACGATACCCGCTTCTTGCAATAAAAATACAAAAGGGCCTGAGCTTCCGTCCATAATTGGAATTTCAGAAGCATCAACCTCTACATACACATTGTCTACACCCAAACCAGCAAGTGCAGACATCACATGCTCAACTGTTGCAACGCGTGCGCCATTGGACTCTAGCGCAGAACACATTCTTGTGTCGTGCACTACGCCAGGAGTTGCCAAGATTTCATTAGGTTGAGGCAGATCAACCCGTTTGAAAACAATACCAGTATCAGGTGCAGCTGGGCGGAGGGTAAGAGTAACCTTTTCGCCATTGTGCAACCCAACGCCTGTGGCGCTTATCGCTTTTTTAAGTGTACGTTGCTTTAACATGCCTAATCAATTTCCATTCTCTAAGTTTCTGTACAGCACACTAGCCAACATTTAAAGCCTAACTATTTGCCTTACGAATCAATTAAATAATAACATAATTCAAGGCGACAGCATTTCGCTGGCTACATTGCCCTATCAGTATTAACCCTTAGTGCAATGTTAATTAGTCAGCTTGTTTACGTAAAAATGCAGGGATGTCATATTCTTCAACCCCTGACATTTTCATTGCTTCAACTTGCGCACGACGGCTATTTGAGCCAAACACTGCTGGCGCTTCATCATCAGTAGTGATGTTTGCGTTACCAACAAAAATCGGTTGATTAGTGGTGCCATCACGTACTACTTGTTGTGGCATCACACGCAACTCTGGTTTTTGCTGACGGCGTTGTGCGCCAGTCAAACCTGTTGCCACCATGGTGACGCGTAAACCATCACCCATGCTGTCGTCAAATACGTTACCTACGATCACGGTTGCGTCTTCTGCTGTGAATGCTTTAATCGTGTTCATCACATCATAGTATTCTTTCATTTTGAAAGCACTTGAAGTGGTGATATTCACTAAAACGCCACGTGCATTAGCTAAGTTGACATCTTCAAGCAATGGACTTGCCACTGCTTGCTCAGCCGCGATACGCGCACGATCTGGGCCTGTTGCTAATGCAGAACCCATCATAGCCATACCCATTTCAGACATCACAGTGCGTACGTCAGCAAAGTCAACGTTCACCATACCTGCGCAATTGATGATTTCGGCAATGCCTGAAACCGCATTGTGCAACACATCATTAGCTGCTCTAAATGCTTCTAGGAACGGCACATCCTCGCCCAGCACTTCCATCAATTTCTCGTTAGGAATCACAATCAGTGAATCCACATACTTTGATAACTCATCTAGACCATCAGATGCGACTTTAGTGCGTTTTCCTTCGAATGCAAAAGGTTTAGTCACCACTGCAACCGTTAAGATACCCATTTCTTTAGCGATTTGTGCAATCACTGGTGCAGCGCCTGTACCTGTACCACCACCCATACCCGCAGTGATAAATAACATATCAGCGCCCTCAATCAGCTCTGCAATTGCGTCGCGATCTTCTAATGCTGCTTCACGACCCACTTCAGGTTTTGCACCTGCGCCCAAGCCGCGTGTCATTGCCTCACCAATTTGCAATACTGTTTTTGCTTGGCTCTTTTTCAAAGCTTGCATATCTGTATTCGCGCAAATAAATTCAACGCCACCCACATTTTTTTCAATCATGTGAGCAACCGCGTTGCCGCCGCAACCACCTACACCAATGACCTTAATCACGGCTTCTTGCGAATTTTTTTCCATAATCTCAAACATTTTACTGCCTCCTCTTTTTAGCGTTCACTTTAACTGTTACTTCTGCCTTACTGCTTTTCACTGCTAAACACTTACGACTACTTAAAAACTACTTGTTACTAAGGTAACTTTAGAAGTTACCTTGGAACCAACTCTTCATTCTTTCTAGAATTCGTCCAAATGAACTTGATTCCATTTGTCCAGTTAAATGGCGTTCTAGCTGTTGCTTACCCATTAACACTAGACCCACACCTGTTGCGTAGCGCGGATTGCTCACCACTTCGGATAAGCCACCGACATAACGTGGCATGCCTAAACGTACAGGCATATGGAATATTTCTTCACCTAACTCCACCATGCCGCGCATCATCGCTGAACCACCGGTGATGACGATGCCTGATGCAATCATGTCTTCCATACCACTACGGCGTAACTCATTCAACACTAGCTCATAAAGCTCTACTACTCTTGGCTCTAGCACCTCAGCTAAGGTTTGCACTGATAACTGACGTGGATCACGACCATCTACGCCTGGCACTTCCACCACTTCACGTGGGTCTGCTAGTTGGCGTAATGCACAACCGTGCTTAATCTTGATATCTTCTGCTGATTGTGTTGGTGTGCGGAAAGCAACCGCCACATCATTTGTCATTTGGTCGCCAGCGATTGGCACCACAGCGGTATGGCGAATTGCACCTTGTTTGAATACTGCGATATCGGTAGTACCGCCACCAATATCAACCAAACAAACACCTAGCTCTTTTTCATCTTCTGTCAGCACTGCAAGACTTGAAGCCAAAGGCTGTAAGATCAAATCACTCACTTCAATACCGCAGCGCTTAATGCATTTCACAATATTCTGGGCGGCAGCGACGGCACCAGTCACGATATGCACTTTTACTTCTAACTTCATGCCGCTCATGCCTAATGGCTCACGCACGTCTTCTTGGCCGTCGATAATGAATTCTTGAGTGAGAATATGCAAAATCTGCTGGTCTGCTGGCAATGCAATCGCGCGCGCGGTTTCAATCACACGGTCTACATCCATTTGAGAGACTTCAGCATCTTTAATCTTGACCATACCGTGTGAGTTAAGGCTCTTGATATGGCTGCCTGCAATGCCGGTATAGACATTATTGATTTTGCAGTCAGCCATCAGCTCAGCTTCTTCTAGGGCTCGCTGAATAGATTGCATCGTAGATTCAATATTCACGACCACGCCTTTTTTAAGACCGCGTGAAATATGCTGGCCTAGACCAATCACCTTTAAGGTACCTTCTGGCTGCAACTCGGCAACAATCGCCACAATTTTAGATGTGCCGATATCCAAGCCTACAATCAAATTCTTATCTTCTTTTATTCTGCTCATTCTTCATCCCTTCCGTGAATTAGGTCACGGTTCCCGTGCGTTTTTTTATTGCTTCGCTATTAATACCTTTTATGTCAGCCGTCTTTTTGCTGGCAATATCTGTTGCTTTATGGTCACTTGCTACACTCGCAACTTTTTCTTTTTCTGTACTAATCCCCTCGGTGGGCCTGCGCACCGCAAATCCACTCGGATAACGCAAATCCACATATGCAATTTTTTTATTCAAGCCAACCAATGTACTGCTATAAATATTGGCAAACTTCTCTAGCCTTGCTTGCATCTCCACTCGACCCAGTTCAAGCACGATGCCGTTGGTTGTTGTAATCTGCCATGCGCGTCTAGGTGTTAGCGCTAACGTAGCCACTTCTAACTTAGCGGTTTTCAATACTTGGCTTAATGCATCATATTGCGATGCCACTTCAATCACGCCATTGTCTGGGCCATAAAATACTGGCAAATCACTACTAGAGGCCGCATGAAATAGCTCTCCTTGCTTATTCACCAATGCAGTGTTACCCCAACGTGCAAGCGCTTGATGCTCTTCAATCACTACTTCCAATTTATCTGGCCAGCGACGACGCACACTTACGTTGCGGGCCCATGGTAATTTTTCAAACGCATCGCGTGCATTAATTAAATCCAGCGTAAAAAAATTGCCTTTTAAATGCTTTGCTACAATCAGTTTCACCTGCTCACGGCTTACATGGTGCAGCTCTCCATCCACCTTCACTTCTCGAAGTGGAAAAATCGGCAAATGCACGACTACATACACCACTGCATATAACACCGCCACCATACTTAATGCGTACAGTAGGTTTGCTATCCAGTTGAGTAATGCAGGCCTATCCCACATGCGCCAACCTCAACACCTTCACCACTAACTCATCAAAGCTAATGCCAGCGGCTTTCGCTGCCATTGGTACCAAACTATGATCTGTCATCCCTGGGCTAGTGTTCACCTCTAAAAAGTAGTGCTTACCTGCCTCATCCATTAAAAAATCTACACGCCCCCAGCCTTGGCAACCTATCGTATTAAATGCAAGCAATGCCTCTTGCTGGATAAGTGCTTCTTTTTCAGCACTCAAGCCAGATGGACATCTGTACTCTGTGTCATCGCGCAAGTATTTCGCTTCAAAATCATAAAACTCATTTTTTGGCACTATGCGCACAATCGGGAGTGCCTGATTACCCAAAATACCTACTGTGTATTCACCACCGCCAACAAATTGCTCAGCAATTACTAAGGGGTCAGACTTAGCTGCTAACTCATATGCAGCTTTAAGGCCACCGGCCTGCTTTACTTTACTAATGCCAATGCTGGAGCCCTCATTGGCTGGTTTTACAAACAAAGGTAAACCTAGTTTTTTTTCAATCGCGTCAAAATCTGAATCTGCAGTCACTACTTCAAATGCTGGAGTGCTCACCCCAGCTGCTGACCACATCATTTTGGTGCGCCATTTATCCATACCAATCGCGGATGCCATCACACCACTACCCGTGTATGGAATACCTAATAACTCCAAAGCACCTTGCATCGCACCATCTTCACCAAAACGCCCATGCAATGAAATCATGGCTAAATCAAATGACTCTAAATCGTGTAATGGTCTTGTGGCAGGGTCGAACGCATGGGCATCAACCCCTTGTCTTTGCAATGCTGCAAGCACAGCCGCGCCACTTTTAAGCGAAACTTCACGTTCGCCAGACTTACCACCTAACAACACTGCTACTTTTCCAAAACCCTGCATTATTCTCTTACCTCTAATTCGCCTAGCACTTTAACTTCTTGTTGAAGTGCAACCCCTTGTTTTTCTAGTACAGTTTCTCGCATGTGCTGAATCAGCAGTTCAATATCCAAAGCATTTGCACCGCCAATGTTGACAATAAAATTGGCATGCTTTTCAGACACTTGTGCACCACCAATGATGTAGCCTTTTAATCCACTCGCCTCTATTAGCCTTGCCGCAAAATCACCCGGCGGATTCCTAAATGTAGAACCAGCACTTGGTTGATTCAATGGCTGAGCGGCAAGACGTTTTGCTAGCAACCCTTTAATTTTCTGTGCCGACTCTTGCGCATCGCCATGCTCTAGTCTTAACCATGCTGCCACAAACCACTCATCTGACACTGGCATATCAATATGTCGATAGCTCGGAATAAACTCAGCTGCATCTCGAGTGTTAAGCTCACCTCGCTTATTAATCGTCGTTACACGCTTCACTACATTCCATGTTTCACTGCCATAACAGCCTGCGTTCATGGCTAGTGCGCCACCTAAAGTACCTGGGATCCCCGCAAAAAACTCAGCGCCTTGCCTAGCTTCTTTAGCGCAAAATTTTGCTAATTTGGCACAAGTCACACCAGCTTCTACATAGACAGCTTCACCATCCATTTGTAGCGTAGTTAATACGTTATGCATTAACACTACGGTGCCGCGCACACCGCCATCTCGTACCAATAAGTTTGATCCCAAACCTATAAAGTAGATTGGTTCAGCTTCATCCAGACTTTGTAAAAAATGACGTAAGTCTTCCAAATCTGCTGGAATATAAAGTTGATCCGCACGTCCTCCGACGCGCCAACTGGTATAGCGCGCCAATGGCTCATTTAAAAGCAGTTTTCCCGTGTGCTGAGTCATGCAGCAGCTACTCCTTTTGATTGCGATACCTTATTCAACTGCAACTCTTTGGTCTTTAACGCAACCTGACCTATCGAACCCGCCCCCATCACAATCACCACATCATCAGCATGTGCAACATCTAAAATGGCTTGTGGCAATTCATCTGTCGTTTCTACAAATAAAGGCTCTACCTTGCCTGCGACACGAATCGCCCGTATTAGTGAGCGCGCATCAGCTGCAACAATCGGTGCTTCTCCCGCTGAGTACACCTCTGTTAGCAATACAACATCGGCACTAGACAGCACTTTTACAAAGTCTTCAAAGCAATCTCTAGTACGCGTATAACGATGTGGCTGGAATGCCATCACCAAACGTCTATTTGGGAATGCGCCACGCGCAGCCGCTATCACCGCCTGCATCTCTACAGGATGGTGCCCATAATCATCAATCAATGTAAACGTGCCATGATTGGCTTCATTACGTGGCATTGCTGGCACTTCACCATAGCGCTCGAAACGTCTACCCACACCTTTAAACTCTTTTAAGGCTTTAATGATGGCGGCATCTGGCACATTCAATTCGCTGGCAATCGCAATCGCGGCCAACGCGTTTAATACATAATGGTTACCTGGCAAATTCAAGGTCACATCAAACTCGGTGGTCACGCCGTTAATGCGCTGTACGGTAAAGTGCATCTTGCCATCATCGGCGCGCACATTCTTAGCACGAATGCGCGCATCTTCACTCAAGCCATAGGTCATCACTGGCTTAGTCACGCGTGGTAGTATTTCGCGGATATTGGCATCATCTACACACACCACTGCCATGCCCCAGAACGGCAATTGCTGTAAAAACTCTACAAACGCACTTTTTAGTTTTTCAAAGCTGTGTTCATAGGTATCCATGTGATCTTGGTCAATATTGGTGACCACTGCCATCACAGGTGTTAGGTGAAGGAATGAAGCATCCGACTCATCTGCCTCAGCCACAATATACTCACCAGTACCTAACTTAGCATTGGCATTGGCTGCTTCTAATTTTCCACCAATCACAAAAGTTGGATCCATGCCTGCTTCTGCCAAAATACTGGCGATTAAGCTAGTCGTGGTCGTTTTGCCATGAGTACCCGCCACGGCAATACCCTGTTTAAAACGCATGAGCTCCGCTAGCATGAGCGCACGTGGCACCACTGGAATCTTTTTCTCTCGTGCCGCTTTAACCTCAGGGTTGGACTCATTCACAGCAGATGACACCACAACCACATCAGCATCTTTCACATTTCCTGCTTCATGTCCTTGGTAAACCGTTGCACCAAAAGCAACCAAGCGTTTGGTCGTTGCATTAGAGGCTAAATCAGAACCACTGACGTTGAAGTCCAAGTTAATTAGCACTTCAGCAATCCCGCTCATGCCTGAGCCGCCTATCCCAACAAAATGGATATTCTTTACTTTATGTTTCATTTCGTACCTCCTTGCACTGCCATTTGTACGCAAATTTTTGCAACATCCGCGGTGGCTTCTGGTTTGCCCAATGCGCGTGCTTTTTTAGCCATTTCTAGGCATTTTTCACGATTCAGTTCTTTTAATATCTGCGTCAACTTCTCTACACTCAATTCTTTTTGTTGCACCAATATTGTGGCGCCTGCATCTGCTAAGTATTGGGCGTTGCCTGTTTGGTGATCATCTACCGCAAACGGAAACGGCACCATCAATGAGCCCAATCCTGCAGTGGAAACCTCAGCCACGGTTAACGCGCCTGATCGACAAATCACAAAATCCGCCCATGCATACATGGCTGCCATATCGTCGATATAAGCACGCGCATCTGCCTCTACACCAGCTTGCTTATAATTGTTTTGCAATACCTCAATATGCTTCACGCCAGCTTGGTGTACCACTTGCGGACGTTGGTCTACTGGTAATCTTGCAAGTGCTTGTGGAATCACCTCATTCAACGCTTGCGCACCTAAGCTACCGCCCACAATCAGCAACCTAAGTGCATCACTTCTGTTTGCAAAGCGTTGTGCTGGCGCTGCTATCGCTGAAATATCCGCACGTACTGGATTACCCACTAGCAAAGCTTTGTCTCCAAATGCAGAGGGAAATGCAGCTAAAATCCGTATGGCTACTTTTGCCAACACCTTATTCGTTAAACCAGCGACTGAGTTCTGCTCATGTATCACCAATGGCCGACCTTGCAATTTCGCCATCAATCCGCCTGGAAATGCTGCAAAACCACCCATGCCTAACACCACGTCTGGTTGATACTGCTTTAATGCTTTCAAGCTCTGGCTAAATGCTTTTACCAACTTCACTGGCAATAACAACCAACCTAATAGGCCATTGCCACGCACACCTTGCATGGTAATCATGGCTTTATCGTATGCTTTGTCCGCAATCAGTTTATTTTCCATGCCGCCTTGCGTACACAGCCAAACGATATTCCAGCCTTCATTTTTCAACGTATCAGCCACTGCCATCGCAGGATAGACGTGGCCTCCAGTACCGCCAGCCATCACCATCAAAGTTTTGGTTGTTGCCTTACTCATGCTGGCAGCCCTTTTTGGAGTCGACGGTTTTGGCTACGGCCGCTGCGCTTAACGTCGCTACGCGAGTTAGCATGCGCCGAAACATGCGTAACGATGAGCAAAATTAATTGATTAGATAATTGAAGCATTACGCAGGTAGTCCTTTTTGTAAGCGCCTGTTTTCAAAATCAATACGTAGCAATATGGCAAGTGCAACGCAGTTCGCCAAAATACCACTACCGCCGAAAGACATTAAAGGTAGCGTCAAGCCTTTGGTTGGCAACAAGCCCATGTTCACACCCATATTGATAATGCTTTGCACACCAATCCAGACCCCTAAACCCTGTGCCAACAAAGCTGAGAAGTAGCGTTCATTTTCAATTGCTTCTTTAGCAATCCCAAACGCACGCATTAATATCCATACAAATAGGCCAATCACAGTTAGTACACCAATAAAGCCTAATTCTTCAGCAATCACCGCTAGTAAGAAGTCTGTATGCGCTTCTGGCAGATAAAGTAATTTCTCCACACTAGCCCCTAAGCCCACACCAAACCACTCACCGCGACCAAAGGCGATTAATGCATGTGAGAGTTGGTATCCTTTACCATATGGATCTGCCCATGGATCCATAAAGCCAATCACACGCTCTAGACGATAAGGTGAGCTCCAAATCAGGAACACAAAACCCACCACTAGCAACACAATCAAGCCGCCAAAAATTCTTGCGTTAATACCGCCTAACCACAAAATGGAGATTGATATTGCGGCAATCACAGCAAACGCACCAAAATCAGGCTCATTTAATAACAGGCCGCCAACAAGCAACATCACAAACAGCATCGGCATAAAGCCTTTGGTGAAGCTATCCATCACCGCAGCCTTACGCACGGTGTAATCTGCCACGTACATGGCGGCGAATAGCTTCATAAACTCAGAGGGCTGTAGGTTAATTACAAACAATGACAACCAACGGCGACTGCCACCCACTACCTTGCCAATACCTGGTATCAACACTAATACCAACAATGCCAAACCCAACAAAAACAGATATGGGGCCATTTTTTGCCACCAAGCCATCGGTACGTTAAACGCGACAAACCCAGCGGTTAAACTCACTATCAAAAATATCGTTTGACGTACCAAGTAATAACTACTGTTATAACCAAGCGCTTTATCTGACTCAGCAATTGCAATCGATGCTGAATACACCATCACTAAACCAATGCCTAGCAGAATCAATGTCACCCATAGCAAGCTTTGATCGTAGCTAGGGGAGTTGATGCGGTCACGGTTCAGCATCGTGGTAATCATACGGCCTGCTCCATACGCTTCACTGCCGCCACAAACACTTCTGCGCGGTGCACATAGTTTTTAAACATATCAAAGCTAGCACATGCTGGAGATAACAGCACAGCATCGCCCACTTGAGCGAGTTTTCTTGCTATCGTCACTGCCTCAGGTAAATCTACGGCATGGTACAACGGCACATTAGTTGATAACAGCTCAGCGTCAATTAACGGCGCATCCCTACCAATCAATACCACCGCACGTGCGTTAGCACTCACTGCCTCTTTAAGTGGCGAAAAGTCTTGCCCCTTGCCATCACCACCTGCAATCAACACAACTTTTTGCGACAAGCCTGATAAGGCTGCGCAGGTTGCTCCAACATTAGTGCCTTTTGAGTCATCGTAATAATCAACGTCATCAATATTGGCGACCCACTCCACACGGTGCGGCAAACCTTTAAAGTTATATAAAGTCTGAATAATCGGCGCAAACTCCAAACCAATGCCACGGCAAAGTGCCATAGCAGCCAACGCATTACTTGCATTATGCAAACCAGCGATTTTAAGATCGCTAACATTCATCAAATCTTGCTTGCCATAGCTCAACCAAGCCTCACCATCCGCTTGTCTAATGCCATAGCTTTGTTCATCTTCTGGTGCATCTAAGCCAAATGTCACTTGTGCTAACTTAGCGCGTGACATCATCATGCTCCATGCATCATCGCGGTTTAATACCTGTAATTTTGCTTGGTAAAAAATATGCGCTTTAGCCACAGCATAACTTTGCATGCTGTCATATCTATCCATATGGTCTTCAGATAAATTCAACATGGTGGCTGCATCTGCTAACAAACTATTGGTTGTTTCTAACTGAAAGCTAGAAAGCTCCAGCACATAAACATCTGGTGCTTCCATACTTAAGGTATCAAGTACTGGCAAACCAATGTTGCCAGCGACAATAGTCTTTAAACCAGCAGCCTTGCACATTTCACCAACCAAGGTAGTCACTGTGGTTTTGCCATTAGCACCTGTAATCGCAATCAACTTAGCACTGGCTGGACGGTATTGCGCAAACAACTCAACATCCCCCACCACCTTCACACCACGCTCAATCGCAGCTTGTATTTCAGGTTCACTCAGTGCTACACCAGGGCTAATCACAACCAAATCCACACCGTCAAACACAGCTGGTTTCAACGCACCGGTATACACAATCGCGTCAGGCAACTCCACTTTCAGTGTATCCAGCCCTGGCGGCACTGCACGAGTATCTGCTACAGACAAACAGGCGCCTTGGCTATTTAGCCAGCGCAATGCCGACAACCCGGTATCGCCGAGGCCAAGCACTAATACATTTTTGTCTTTTAACGCAATTTGCATGTTTAATTTCACTAATTATCTGATTTTCAGACTGGCAAGACCAATTAATACCAACATCATGCTAATGATCCAGAATCGCACTACGACTTGCGTCTCTTTCCAGCCTTTTTGCTCGTAATGGTGATGCAACGGCGCCATCAAAAATATGCGCTTACCAGTACCGGTTTTATGCTTGGTATATTTAAAATAAGTCACCTGCGCTGCTACCGACAAAGTTTCCATCACAAACACGCCACCCATAATGAATAAGATGATTTCCTGACGTACCACCACCGCAACAATCCCTAGGGCCGCACCTAATGCAAGCGCGCCAACATCGCCCATAAACACCTCAGCCGGATATGCATTAAACCAAAGGAAGCCTAGGCCCGCGCCCACCATGGCAGCACAGAACACTGTCAGTTCACCTGCGCCTGGCACGTAAGCAATACTTAAGTATTTAGAGAAATATAAGTGGCCAGTCACATACGCAAAAATCGCTAACGCACCCGCGACCATCACGGTTGGCATAATCGCTAAACCATCTAAACCATCAGTGAGATTCACTGCGTTACTGCTACCAACCACCACAAGATAGGTCAGCACAATAAAAGCCAAGCCACTCAGTGGAATGGCTAGATTCTTAAAGAATGGAATCAGCAAGGTCGTTTCTGCTGGTGTCACAGCTGTTTGCTGCAAGAACACAGCAACGCTTAAACCAACCACTGACTGCCAAAAATACTTCTCTTTAGCTGATAAGCCTTTAGGGTTACGGTGTACCACTTTGCGCCAGTCATCCACCCAGCCAATAATGCCAAAACCTAGTGTCGTAAACAGCACTACCCAAACAAATCGATTACTTAAATCAGCCCATAACAAAGTTGATATCGCGATTGACACCAAAATCAATGCGCCACCCATGGTTGGCGTACCCGCTTTAATCAAATGCGTTTGAGGTCCATCATCACGCACGGCCTGCCCCACTTTATATTGGGTCAATTTACGAATTAAGGTTGGCCCTACCATCAATGAAATCAATAAAGCAGTCAGCGTGGCTAAAACTGCACGCAAGGTAATGTAGTTAAATACATTAAACCCACGAATATCATGTGCTAACCATTGTGCTAGTTCTAGTAACATTCTTTGTCTCCCAATTCGCTATTTCTTGTATTCCACTAACAAATTCACCACACGCTCCATTTGCATAAAACGCGAACCCTTAACCAACACAGTGACGCCCGTCTCAAGTTGTGGCAATACAGCCTGAGCGATGGCTTCAGAGGAGCCAAAATGCTCAGCACCACTTCCAAAACTTCGCACGGCCTCTACACTTAAATCACCTAAACAATAAAGTGTTGTTAAGCCTGCGGCCTTGGCGTAAGCCCCAACTTCTGTATGCATATTTTTCGCATCTGGGCCTAATTCACCCATATCACCTAATATCAACAGTTTTTTGCCAGTTAGCTTCGCCAGCACATCAATAGCCGCTTTTATTGAGTCTGGATTCGCGTTATACGTATCGTCAATCACAACTGACCCATTGGCACCCGCTTTACGCTCCAAGCGTCCATATACGCCTGTGAAACTTTCTAAGCCACGTCCAATATCAGCAAGCGAGACACCTAAGGCATAAGCCGTTGCACTTGCGGCTAAGGCATTACTAATATTATGCTCACCTTGCACCTTCAACTTAACGCTTAGTTCACCAATTGGCGTAGATAATGTCATCAAGCTAAAACCTTCACCTGCCTGATAGTGTGCACTTACATTTGCTGCTTTATTCAAACCAAAAGTCACTACTTTTCTTTTTGGGTTTAGTGACTTCCAGTACCCAGCATAATGACTATCTGCATTAATCACGGCGATACCATCATGCTTTAATCCGGCAAAAATCTCTCCCTTTGCCTTGGCAATATTGTCACGCGAGCCTAGCTCACCAATATGCGCTATGCCTGCGTTATTAATTAACGCCACATCGGGTTTGGCAATATGCGTTAAATAGTCAATTTCACCTAAATGATTCATGCCCATTTCCAGCACAGCATATTGGTGACTTTGGTTCATTTTGAGCAAGGTCAGCGGCAGACCAATATCGTTATTTAAGTTGCCATAGGTCGCGTGCACATACTCACGCCCCTGACTAGCAACACTTAAAATAGCCGTCAGCATTTCCTTGGTGGTCGTTTTGCCATTACTTCCTGTCACTGCAACCACAGGAACGTTAAATTTTCCGCGCCAGTATTTAGCTAACTCACCCAAGGCCAGTCTCGTATCCGCAACGACCAACCGAGGTTCAACTTGCACGGTCTTATCAGAAACCAGCACAGCCACGGCACCCAGTTTTAGTGCCTCTTTTGCAAAAGTATTTCCATCAAAGTTCGCACCTTTAAGCGCCACAAATAACTGACCCGCCACAATATTGCGGCTATCACTACCCACAGTGGTAAATTGCACATCAGCACCCACGTGCTGCACGCCTAACGCCGCGGCTGCTTCTGATAACATCATCATTGACCCACCGCCATTGCCTGATCAGGCACCCAATTCAATAATGCAGACTGCGCAACGGCAATATCGCTAAATGGCGTTCTTAAGCCGCCAATTTCCTGATAATCCTCGTGCCCTTTGCCCGCCAGCAACACAACATCATCCTTATTCGCAAACTTAATTGCCTGCTGAATCGCAACTGCACGATCAGGCGCGATGCTTGGCAACACCGTCATACCATTAACGATTTGCTCAATAATCAAAGCAGGGTTTTCATTACGCGGATTGTCACTAGTCACTACCACATGGTGTGCATACTTTTCAGCGATCGAACCCATCAGTGGACGCTTACCTGCGTCACGATCACCACCGCAGCCAAACACACAAATTAACTTGCCTTGCGTTTGCTCACGCAGACTCACTAACACATTCTCCAAAGCATCAGGCGTATGTGCATAATCCACTACCACTAACGGCTTATCCTTTCCACCAAATTGCTGCATACGTCCAGCCACAGGCTTAATCTGTGCAATAGCAGATATCGCGTCACCTAATGGCACTTGGCGCGCCAATAAGGCTGCCAGCACTGCTAGCAAGTTATAAGCATTAAACCGCCCCAATACTGGCGCGCTAAGCACTGCCAAACCCTGGGGCGTAATCACTTGCATACTAATTCCGTTAGCACTCAACGTCAGCGTATCCGCACGCACATCACCCTGCATCAAACCGTAAGTCACTAATGACTTACTACTTACACGCAACGATTTCGCCATCTCTTTGCCAAAATCATCATCCACATTCACAACCGCAGTACGTAAACTTGGCCAATCAAATAACTTACGCTTCGCACTCGCATAAGCGTCCATCGTTTCGTGATAATCCAGATGGTCACGCGTCAGGTTAGTAAAGACGGCAAAATCAAACTCAATCGCATTCACACGGCCTTGATCTAAGCCATGCGATGAAACTTCCATCGCAACCGCTACAGCACCTTGATTGGCATAATCTGCCAACATTTTTTGCAACAAAATCGCATCTGGTGTGGTGTTACTGGTTTCTACCAAGCCATTGCCGCTAACATCGGCAAAACCGCTGCCTATGGTGCCAATAACTGCCGTTTTTTCACCCAAAGCTTGCATTGCCTGCGCAATCCATTGGCTCACTGAGGTTTTGCCATTAGTACCGGTCACACCTATTACCTCTAGCTTGCGCGATGGATATTGGTAAAACTCAGCAGCAATCTCTGCCACTTGGTTTTTTAATTGACTCACACCAAGATTAGCCACCTTGATAGCAGCATCCCAAGCAAAGCCTTGGCTTTCCCAAAGTACAGCACTAGCACCCGCAGCAACTGCCTGCCCAATATATCGGCGACCATCACTATGCACACCCGGATACGCCAAAAACAAAGCACCTGGCACAACTTGTCGGCTATCGGCTGTCACAGAAGTAAATAACTGATTAAATGATGTAAGAAAGGTCATATACTTTCCTTTACATCTTCAACACCACTAGGAATCACCACATTATTATTTGGTGCATCTTGTGGTACGGATAACATACGTAATGCGTCTGCCATGACGGCACTAAATACCGGCGCAGCAACCGTGCCGCCAAAATACTCACCACTACTTGGGTCATCAATCATCACAGCCATAATCAAACGTGGATTAGAAGCTGGTGCCATGCCTACAAATGAACCTACATATTTATTCTTTTCATAGCCATGATCACCAAGCTTATGCGTAGTACCGGTTTTGCCTGCAACACGATAACCCAGCACTTGCGCCCTTAACGCCGTGCCTCCTGGCAAGACCACTAACTCCAACATATCTTTGACTGCATTTGCAGTTTTGGCACTAAATACCTGAGTCCCTACTGGCACATCCTTTAACTTCAGTAAAGAAACCGGTTTCAACTCACCATCATTTGCAAAGACGGTATACGCTCTGGCCATTTGCAACAACGTCACACTGATACCATGCCCATAAGACATCGTCGCCTGCTCAATCGGGCGCCAAGTTTTATAATCACGCAATTTCCCAGAAACCTCTCCAGGAAAACCGATGCGGGTCTTAGAACCAAAACCGATTAAGTTAAAGACCCCCCATAAATATTGAGGCTCAAGCGAAAGCGCCATTTTCACAGCACCAACGTTTGAAGACTTCTGAATCACTTCTGACACCGTCATCGCGCCATGAGGATGTGCATCATGTATGGTGGCGGGACCTATGCTCATATAACCAGGCGCTGTCTGAATCACGGTATCCGGGGTAAATTTTCCAGCCTCTAATGCAGCCGCAGCCGTGACAGTTTTCATGGTTGAACCCGGCTCAAAAATGTCAGTAATTGCACGGTTACGTGTTTTACCTTGAATATTGACAGGGTTGTTTGGGTTATATGTAGGCACATTCACCATCGCCAACACTTCACCCGTCTTCGCATCCAACACAATCGCTGCACCCGCATTCGCTTTAAACTTATCAACTGCTTTTGTCAGCTCACGATGCGCTAAATACTGAATCCTACGGTCAATAGACAAAGTGATATCCGCGCCATCTTGTGGCACTTTCACTGCTTCCAAATCCTCAATAATTCGACCGGCACGGTCTTTAATCACTTTGCGGCTGCCATTCTTGCCTGACAACGCATCATTCATCGCCAGCTCAAAACCTTCCTGACCTTTATCATCAATATCAGTAAAGCCCACCAAATGAGCCGTCACATCGCCCGCAGGGTAATAACGCTTATATTCACGTTGTAGATACACACCAGAAATACCAAGCTGCATAATCTCAGCGGCCAACTCCGGAGATACACGGCGCTTCAAATATACAAACTCACGCGTATTGTTAGCCAACTTCTTATCAACAGAAGCTTTCTTCATACCCAGCAAATCTGCCAGCTTCTTTGTTTGGCTTGCAGTAATTTGCACATCTGACGGATTAGCCCACACAGACTCTACTGGAGAACTGATTGCCAACAACTCACCATAACGATCAGTAATTTTTCCGCGCTGAGAAGGTAGCACCAACGTGCGACTGTAACGTGCATCACCTTTTTCTTGCAAAAAGCGTTTATGGAAGCTTTGCAAATACACACCCCTACCTAGCAAAGCAGCAAACCCTAGCAGTACAAGCACCAGCAACAAGCGACGACGCCATGCTGGCAGCTTTACAACGACTAAAGGTGCGTGCATTGCCATTAAGGTGCCACCCCATTTTGCAGATTAGTCGATTGAATCAGAGGCAAACGAGACACCAAGCTCACCACCTGTATCCTTTTCGCATCAGGCACCTGCATTTGTAATTGCTGAGCAGCAATCTGCTCAATGCGTGAATGCATCGCCCAAGTACTCTGCTCCAATTGCAACTGGCCATATTCCTGGTCGTACTGTTTTTCAGTTTGATTTAAATGCTCTAACTCTATATATAATTTGCGCGCTTGATGCTGCGCATTGACCAACCCCAATGCCGAAAACATCAAAGCAAAAAATAAAATGAGATTAAGGCGCGTCATACCACCGACGTCCTTTCCGCCACACGCAACACTGCACTACGCGAACGCGGATTAGCCTTCACTTCTGCATCACTAGGCTTAACTGCTTTCCCCACACTTCTCAACCTGGGCTGAGGCAAATCAGCCGCACGCACAGGGAAGTTAGCAGGCAAGTCATCACGATTCTCTTGGTCTCGAATAAACTGCTTCACCATGCGATCTTCAAGTGAGTGAAAGCTAATAACCGCTAGTCGACCATGTGGTGCTAGCAAATGAAGACATTGCGGCATCGTTAGCGATAGTTCCTCAAGCTCCTTATTGACGAAAATCCGTAAAGCTTGAAATGTGCGCGTTGCAGGGTTCTGCCCTGGCTCGAAGCGCGTGACTGCACCTGCCACGACCTGGGCAAGCTGCCCAGTAGTGGTGATGGCACGCCCGTCATTGCGCTCCGTAATAATCGCCCTTGCAATCGACTTAGCAAACCGTTCTTCACCATAATTTTTTATAACCTCCGCTAATTGCTGCTCTGTTGTACGGCCAAGAAACTCTGCCGCTGTTTCACCACTACTTTGATCCATGCGCATATCAAGCGGCGCATCGTACCTAAAACTAAATCCACGGCTAGCCTCATCAATTTGCGGAGACGAAATGCCAAGATCCAATAAAATCCCATCCACATGACTTACACCCAACTCAGCCAGACGCGCTTGCATAGCAGCAAAGTGGCTATGCACCAGCATAAAGCGAGCATCCTCAATTGACTTGCCTGACTCAATAGCACTCAAGTCACGATCAAATGCAATCAAACGCCCGCCATCACCTAACTGCGCTAAAATTTTTCTGGAATGTCCACCACGCCCAAACGTACCATCTACATAGATACCATTTGGCTTAATGCCTAAAGCATGCACAGCCTCATTCAGCAACACAGTAATATGTGCGGCTACAGAAGAAGCTTCATCCCCCATGCTTTGATTTTGATTTGAATTTGATGCTGACACTTCTTGTGGGTACTTTTCTAACTTATCAGCGCTTTTCGAAGACGCTTTTTTTGAAGACAATGATGCTTTGGTGGGCGCGCTGTTCACGCCCTTAATCACAGCGAAAATCCCTCTAATTCTGCTGGCATTGCAAAACTGTCACTTTGCATTACTTGCTCTAACTGAGCACGCCAAGCAGACATGCTCCACAATTCAAAATGGCTACCTTGGCCAACTAACATCACTTCTTTATCTAAACCAGCAAAATCACGCAATACTGGCGACACTAATAAACGACCTGCCCCATCTAAACTAATATCTTCAGCAAAGCCAACCAGCAGTCTTTGTAGCGCACTTGATTGCTTATCAAACGATGATAATGCCATCATTTTTGCCTGAATCGGCTCCCAAGCAGGCTGTGGATACAACAACAAGCAACGATGAGGATGCGCAGTTAACACCAAGTTGCCGGCGCACTCAAGCTGCAATGCTTCTCTGTGCTTTGTTGGCACAGCGAGCCTGCTCTTGGCATCCAAACTTAATGATGTAGCACCACGAAACATACGCCTGTTATTCCCTTAAAGCCCTATCGAGCCCAAACAAACAATTTCAAATATAAAAAATGGGGAACTGCCTAACCTCATTCAAACGCCTTACCAATCAAATAACCCTTAGTAGTTATCTAACGAGCTAATATTTACAACCCCATCCAACACCTCATTTACAACAACAGAGCGATGAGCAATTCCCCACAAAAACCCACTTTTCCCCACTAATATGCACTATAGATAAAAAAATTATGCAATGCAAGCGCTTTTTTGCTATTTTTTCTTTATACGTCAAGGACTTAGCGCATTTTGATGATAAAAATAAAATCGTTATAAATTAAGCACATACAAAACTGTGTGAATGTAGATTGTTAGAATAGTGATGAAAGCGTTTGAATTGTAATTAGGGGGTAATATTTAAATGTTTTGATGATTAATTAAGCAGATTTAGTACGGCGACAGCAAGAGACCAAGCCAACACGGAGCTCAGGAGGGTAGATTAAAAATAGAGGCGATTTCTCAGAACATTATTCACAGCCAAGAACACCCAACAAACAATGTGCAGCACATAGAAAATATTAATAAATTGATGGCGTAAAATACATTCGTTGCTATGTATTTGCCAAATTTATTTGCCAAGTGGAAGTTAAAAATTGATTAACTTGATACAAAGCCCGTAATAACCGCAAGGGTCATCACCATTTCACTAACCGCTGAAGCAGTAAGTTCAATGCGAAGGGCTCTTCTATTGACTACCAGTTTTTGGCATCACCACCAATCTAAGCAGCTAAAGCTACAAGATTGATGCGATAAGCCACTGAAGTGGCAAGTAAAGAGTGAAGCTGGCCGATAAGCCGGGTTCTGTTTGCGTTTTGCAACGCATGACAGTCATTCATCTAGGCGTACAATTACTTGCACGCTCAAGCAACCTACCCGCTGGCAGCGCGAGCCACGCCAATACCAGCCTATTTGGTCTTGCTGCGAATGGAGGTTACCGCGTTTCACCGTAACTTAATACGCTCGTCTCTGTGGCCCTATTCCTCGCCTTATACCTTGCGGCTTTCAACGGACGGCCATTAACCGTCATCCCGCTCTATGCAGCCCGGACTTTCCTCCCCCCTCATTAACTAATCCAGTAAACTGGAAAGTTAAATGTGAGCGGCGACTGTCTAGCCAGCTTCGTGCGTATTTTAGCATGCAGCAAGACAAACTATCCGAGTTTATTGCCTGACGAATCAGCGGCAAAAAAGTCTGAGCAAGATCTGAGCATCAGGAAATACAAAAGGAGATGAATGTGTAGAAGCGCAACATTTGCACTTAAAACTTGAAGCCACGTTATTTAAACACGCGAAAAAGCAAGCACGATAATGAAAGAAACTATCTATCAAGCTAATAATATTTAGCTAAGCGAAAGTGTCAATACTATTACCAAGATTTGGGGGATTGTTAGGTAAAGTTTGTGTAGCTGCTTGAATAAGCTGTAACGAGTTTTGAGCACTGATGTCGATAGCTTTTTTAAACACAGCCAATTGCACATCAGTGGCAGTTTTATACTGTGCAAGATTAGACGCCGCCGCTCCTATTCCTGATACATCCATACCAAACTCCAAACTTAAAAATGCAACAACCGAATACTAATTAAGCACTAATATCAATGATAGTACCCATCAACATATCATTATTAGACTTAAATACAGATAAATTAGTCATGTAAGTATTTCTGGCTTTAATTTGCTCAACCATATCAGCTTCTAAATTATTGCCAGACTGCGCAGCATTTCTAATATCAGCAACTTTAGTACCACCCTCAGGCAAATCAGCCTGCACGACTTCTTTTCTTGTAAAGCCATCCGTACCAAGGTTGGCAATATTATTCGCAGCTACGTCTAAGCGAGCTTGCGCAGTATACATGCCAGATAAAGAAGTATTTACATTCATAATTTGATTTTAACTCAACAGATTAAGCTCACATTACCAAGTAGTTTTAACACTGTCAATCAATATACTTTTTGAGTATATTTAAGCGAATTAATGTTATAAATACACTTATGACAAGCACTCAACACAATAACCCTTTACATGGCGTTACATTAGAAGCCATCGTGACCTATCTGGTAGATTACTACGGCTGGGAAGCGCTCGCAGAACGCATCCCCGTCAATTGCTTTAGTCATGATCCTAGTATTAAATCAAGCTTGAAATTCTTACGCAAAACCCAGTGGGCTCGCGACAAGGTAGAGAGCCTTTACTTAGCTTCAATTAAGAAGACCTAAAATAAGAAGGTGTAAATGATAAAGCGTTAAATCATCTTCCAACCCAACATCTGATCGGCCTTTAACGGCACCAATACATCACCCTCATATGGCAAGCTACTAGGCACTTTCCAACTTTCCTTCGCCAAGGTCACTTGCTCAGTATTGCGGGCTAGCCCGTAAAAGTCTGCACCATAGAAACTTGCAAAACCTTCCAGCTTATCTAAAGCGCCAGCTGCTTCAAACGCCTCTGCATATAGCTCCATTGCGGTATGGGCTGTATACATACCAGCACATCCACATGCGGCCTCTTTTGTATGCTTAGCATGTGGCGCACTATCCGTACCCAAGAAGAATTTAGGGTTTCCAGAAGTTGCCGCTTTTACCAAAGCAACACGGTGTTCTTCACGCTTCAAAATTGGTAAACAATAATGATGCGGCTGAATCCCGCCTTTAAACATGTCATTACGATTCATCAACAAATGGTGCGCAGTAATCGTTGCCGCTACATTACTTGGTGCTTGCAATACAAAATCAGCGGCATCTTGAGTGGTGATATGCTCAAACACGACTTTTAAGTTTGGGAATCGATTAAGCAATGGAATCATATTGCGCTCAATAAACACGCGCTCGCGATCAAACACATCAACATCACTATCGGTCACCTCAGCGTGCGTCAGCAAAGGCACACCCAATTTTTCCATCGCCTCCAGCGCCGCAACACAGTGCCCTAAGTTCGTCACACCAGAATCACTGTTAGTGGTAGCGCCCGCAGGGTAAAGCTTCACCCCATGGACTATGCCACTTGCTTTAGCGCGTTCAATTTCCTCGGCAGTCGTTTTATCTGTGAGGTACAAGGTCATCAATGGCTCAAAGTTTGCGCTTACTGGCAGCGCGTTTAGAATGCGCTCCCGATACTCAATTGCTAGCGCAGTGGTTGTGACTGGCGGACGCAAGTTCGGCATCACAATCGCTCGTGCAAACTGCCTTGCCGTATCAGGCAACACCGCTTTAAGCGCACCGCCGTCTCTTAAATGTAAGTGCCAATCATCTGGACGTGTAATGGTAAGTGAGTGCATAGGATTATTCATGTTCAATAGCTCTGATTCAATAGTGCTTACGGTTATTCAGATTGTTGTTTTAACTGTAGTGCAAATTCGTATAAAACATTCTTTTTTTCATGGGTAATTTCTGTGGCCAGCTTAACAGCCTGTTTGAGCGGCAGCTCCGCCAACAGCAACTTTAATATGCGCACAGTCTCTTCAGGCATTTCTTCTGCATCTTTAAGGGCAGCAGCTTCTATCAACAACACAAATTCTCCGCGTTGCTGATTAAGATCAGCTTCCAGCCAAGCGACGGCATCTGAGAGGTTGCAACTGTAAATCGTTTCAAAAGTTTTGGTCAGCTCACGTGCAAAAGTGATACGGCGCTCACCACCCAACACTGCACACATGTCAGCAATGCTATCAACAATGCGATGCGGCGCCTCATAAATAACCAATGTCACAGTTTGTGTTTTTAATGCTTCCAATACTTTACGTCGCGCAGCGCCACTTGCTGGCAAAAAACCATGAAACATAAAACCATTTTGCACAATACCGCTGGCTGACAGCGCTGCAATCACGGCACTTACGCCTGGCACTGGCACCACTTTCACTCCAGCTTTACGCACAAAATCCACCACCACCGCACCTGGGTCACTAATGCCTGGCGTACCAGCATCGGTCACCAGTGCGACACTCTCACCTGCATTGAGTTGTGACAATAGCCTTTCTGCTGATTGATGCTCGTTATGCTCATGCACTGCAATTAGTTTTTTGCTAATACCAAAATGACTTAACAAGCCAGATGTATGGCGCGTGTCTTCTGCTGCAATCGCATCAACTGCTTTAAGTGTATCCAACGCGCGCAAGGTAATATCTTGCAGATTTCCAATTGGCGTTGCGACAACATATAATATGCCTATAGGATACAAAATTTAATGACCAATAATTTAATAAACACCATTTTAGCAACATGCCTGCTTTTTAGCAGTTTAAATTTAGCCGCAGCGCAAATCAGCACCTCTAATCACCAAGCTGAAGCGCAGCTTTTGGTCGGCGAAACCTGCCTCAAACAGGCTAATACCGCCTGTGCCATGACTGCGCTGGCAAAAATACCTAGCAACTCACCTTACGCAAAGCTGTTACAAGGTGAAATTGCCTACTACAACCAAGCATTAGATCAAACACTTCAGTTATTACTACCACTACAAGCTGAGGCACATTTCACTTCAGGAGCAAAAATCAGCTTGCATCAGCATTTGGCAAAAGCTTTTGCACAGCTACAAGACACAGAACAAGCCCTAATACATTTATTAGAGGTTGACATAGCCCTAGCGAAAACATCCTCCTCGCAGCAAAAAGATGCAACAGCACTCAACCACAAGCAAATATGGGATTTACTTAGCAAACTAAGTCAAATCGAGCTAGTGACTATTCGCGGAAACAACACTGATGACCTCTTTCAAGGCTGGGTTGATTTAGCCTTAGCCGCAAAACATCAAGACCTAAGCAGTAGCTTAAAAGCTTGGAAAATCAGCTATCAAGATCATCCCGCAGTCGTCTTCTCTAGTAGTTTACATATACATATGGCAGAACAAACACTCAAGCTATTATCAGATAGTGAGATTGTGATTACATTTAAAACAACGTCCGACATAGATAGCGCCAAAGCGGAGGCTTTTAAACTTGGATTACAAACAGCGCTTTCACATCAGGAAGCAAATAACACTATTCACATCAGTCGATTGACAAACGATGAAACGAATATAAACGAAGAAGACTCACCATCCGTTAATACTGAAACACCAACAACAAGCCCTTATCTTATTGCACTACAACTTGATTCCGAAGCAGCTGAAGCAAACTCTATTAAATACTCTGCAAACAAGCAGCAAACCCTAACAATAGGCCTGCACTTAAACAACGAGGCTGAACAACTTGTAAAATTTGCTACCAGCAACGGGATTAGCCATGTTGCAATTCTTACAACTGAAGACGAAAACTCGGTTGCGTTACTCAAGCACTTTAGTGCTGCATGGCAAAAAGCATTTAATTTGAATGAAAACCACGACAACTTCAACATCATCACATTGCCAAAGCACCTTGCGGTCAACGATCCAAGCTTACTCGACATTCAAACAAAAATCAGCGCAAAACCGCACGACATGCTGCTTTTAGCCCTACCAGCGGCTGACGCGCGGATTATCAAACCATTCCTTAATGTAGGCACTCCTACCGTCGCATTTTCTAACTTACATGATACATCTACCGATATTGCATTACACGCAGTGCGCTTTGTAGAGATTCCATTTTTATTGCAACCCAATGCAGAATTCACCAAACACCAAAACAGCATCACTCAGCTAAATTCGAACGAATTATTACGCTGGTATGCATTAGGTGTAGATGCGTTATCGATACTCGTTGCCACGCAACATCCTAGCGAAAAAGAAGTGATCATTAATGGACTAACTGGCCAAATCAACATAAACCCTACTGCCATTACGCGTCAGCCGTCAATGGCCAGTTATACTTACGAAGGCATTACCAAAGAGTAGTTGTACAAAGTGCATGACTGAAAAACAACAAGCTAAACATATGATAGAAGGCCATGCGGCCGAACAGCTTGCTGCAACTTTTCTGCAAAAGAACGGACTTATTCTGTTAGAGAAGAACTATCGTTGCGTGCATGGAGAAATTGACCTTATCATGCGTGATGGAAAAACTCTCGTGTTTGTTGAGGTTCGCTTACGAAGCAATCCTAAATTCGGAGGCGCTGGAATGAGCATTACACCGAGCAAACAACAAAAACTTTCTCGTACTGCAGAAGTTTATTTACAAACACACGGCAATCACGCGTGTCGTTTTGACGCAATTTTATTACATGCGCTTGATGCAACCGCAGTAGAATGGATAAAAGATGCCTTCTAAAAGACAGCTAGCCTCTCTATTCAATTACCAATCCATAAAAGGACGTTCACTATGAAACTACCCATTAAACTATTCGCTGCATTAGCATTAGCTTCTCAAATCAGCGCTTGTGTACCTCTTGTAGTAGGTGGCGCAGCAGCAACTGGCGTTATGGCTGCAGATAGAAGGACTTCAGGCATCTATGTTGAAGATCAAAATATCGAACTAAAAGCGGTCAAGAAAATTCACGACACCTTAGGTGAAGAGGCGCACGTCAACGTCACTAGCTTTAAAGGCAATGTACTATTAACGGGTGAAGTCCCTAATGACAATGCAAAAACCCAAGCAGGCAATATCATTTTGGCCACAGAAAGTGTGCGCAGCCTTACAAATGAATTAGTGATTGGGCCGAAAACATCATTAAGCGCTCGCGCAAATGACTCTTTCCTAACCTCAAAAGTTAAAACACAATTTGTTACTGAGAATCGTTTTAGCGCCAATCACGTTAAAGTCGTTACTGAAAACAGTATTGTTTATCTACTAGGCTATGTCACACAGAAAGAAGCTGATGCTGCAGTAGAAATTGCGCGCAATGTTAGCGGTGTGACTACCGTAGTAAAAGTATTCGAATATATGCCATAGACTAAGGCAAAGTTTGGTGGGCATGTACATTAAGCTTACTCAACATCAGATCGGCCTCGCTACTTACTTTATTTACGTAGCGAGGTGTTTGAGTGAAACGCTGACAGATAAGCTAAATTACCGAGCATCATTCAAACATCCCAAAAAGTATCTCAATAGATTCTTAGGCTTTCAAAACAAGTCGTATTTTCATCATGGCTGGGAATGATATAATGCAACCAATTCCTACGCTGCTGAAGTAGCGCAACCACAGGTAAATATTAAATGACTACAGAACACACAAACGCTCCAGAGCAACTAGAGGTTATCATTGAAGGCAACACACGTGCAGGCAAACCATTCCGTCCTAGTGACTGGGTGGATCGCATGTGTAGCACTTACGCAACCTTTGGTGAAGATCGCAAACTAAAATATTCACCATACTTAAAACCACGTGTGGTCAATGGCGTACGTTGCCTCGCCGTAGATTTAAAACTAAAAACCGTTAACCCTGAAGGTTACGCTCAGTTAATGCACTTCGCTGACGAAAATCAATTAAACGTACTTGATAGCAATGGCAACAGTATCCCTGTACCTCACTAGATAAAAAAGACTACCGAACCTTATGCGTACGTCAACAAACTGCGCATAAGGCAAACCCAAGCAAGTTGATAAGACTTAACGCGCATTACCAGACTTCATCAGATTTTCCACATATTGCTTTGTCACAATTCCGCGCTTTGTTTTCACTAACTTTCCTTTAGGATTGTAAATAAAGGTGGTTGGCATGACATCCGCCGCACCAATCTGCTCGACAACACTATCATCACCCAGCACTATCGGATAAGACATTAACATGTCGTCGACATACTCATTCACCTCTTGCACATCTTTGTAGTCAAACACCACTCCCAAAATGACAAGATCTTTTTGTTGATGCTGATCATAAAGATTGACCAAATCTGGGACTTCCTCCAGACATGGCGGACACCACGTTGCCCAATAATTCACTAATACCCATTTCCCTTTGTACTGAGAAAGCTGATGTTGAACCCCAGACATATCCTTAAGCAAGAAATTAGGTTTCGCAGGGACATCAGCATACGAAAAACAACTGTGTAGCAGCATTAATAAACCCAATAAGAACTTATTCATAAATTCACCATAAAAACAACAACATACTATTTAGTACCAAAGATACCCATGCTAGCAAAAACACTTTTTTAGATGTATGCTAAGCATACGTAATGTTTATAACAATATTCACATAAGCAATATCATACAATCATCCACACATATAAATTGATTGCAAAAAAAATAATATGGCATTAAATCTCAACATTCCAGCGTTATTAGAGCATCCTGTATTTATTGCCGAAACACGTCCGCAGAAAATACATCAGCTACTACAAGAACTTAATACACAAGACGCAGTTGATATTGCTACGCATCTACATAATGAATTGGAAACACTAAATCGGCAGAAAGTTTCTCCTAGCCAAAGAATGCAAGCCTTGGACTGCTATCGTACCTTAGTCATCAAAACCACAAACTTGTTAGCTACAGACTACATTAACGCAACGCTACCCCTTGAAGATAAAGCAAAATCTGCAGCAATCGCTTGCGAATCATTGTGGATAGAACTTGGCTACGGCTACAAACTAGTCTTAATCGACTTACAGAATCAACTCATTAAACTACGTACAGATAAAAACTCAGCCATCGCTATTCAGAGAGCAATGCATGCAATCGCACAACACGCATTAGTTCAATACCAAACTTACCAGACTCCACCTAGCTTCATCTGGAGCGACTTACACCAGCTTTACTTTTGCGCAGCTAAGCTAGGTATCATGCATACAGTGATCGCTGACGAGCCCGCTCAGTTATCAATAAAAACCTATGCGCACCTACTTACCTCCATAGAAGATACGTACAAGCACACGTTACTAATGAGCCTTGCGCAACCACATCACCTGATTCAACAAGACATCAGCGCCATTGCAGATTATTTAGCTCATCATGTCAGCACTGCAAGAATCACAGCGATTGAACCTCTAGAAAATAGCTCAGGTGCATTTATTATCAATTTAACATCAGACGCACCTCCAATCCCCTACAGTAAACAAAAGACAGCCCCCAATCCAGACTCCGAACTGTTACTACACACCATAGACCTCATTCGTGACATCCATGAAGACCTTAACAAACTTCAAAATCGCACATCCCCAGTGAATGGAAGCATCGGCCCAGATGCAAACCATAATGACTATATCGCACTACTTGCGTACCTCATTACCAACTGGGGAATATCACCCAAACGTATTTTTAGTCGATCCGCCAAAAATGGCGACATTGAGATTGTTGCTGGTATCGATAAAATTCACAACATCATCACTGCCACAAGCATAACCAATGATGATAGTAACCTAGCACTCAATGCGTCTCACGCAACCCCATCACGCTGGAAAATATTAAATATCAGTGCAACAGGCATATCGATTAGACGTTACCATAATGCGGAAAAAAATATCAAGGTTGGTGGGTTAATTGCACTCAGAGGAAAAAATGAACAACAATGGTCTATTGGCGTTGTCAAATGGGCCAACTGCGGCACTAGAGATCGCCTAGACATCGGGGTTCAACTAATTGCACCATGTGCGGAGAGTGCTGTTGCGCAGACATTTCAACACAGCGCGATCAGCAACATACTAGTGCTGCGAGAAATTGTAGCCGTAAAACAAGTTGCAACAATCATCGCACCAAGAGGCACTTACATTAACGGACGCCAGCTAACATATACCTACAATCAAAAAAGCGAGCAAGTCATGCTTAATAAGTTAATTGAAAGAACACATGACTTTGAACGCATTCAGTTCAATATCATTCATTGAATACTCAATAAATAAAGACCTGCCAAGTTAATCCATCAATTTAAAAAATACTTGTTGCGACTATTCAAATAGTATTCACGTGTTTACTGCACCATAAATATTGTAGAATTTAAATCTTAATCGGCACAATTTAGACTTCACTAAAGCATTTTTTTTCGTTACGATACACATTTTCAAGTATTATTAGTTATATTCTATTTAAAGGTTTTTTCTATGAGCGAACACATCACACACCTAAGCGATGCAAGTTTTGAACAAGATGTTCTACAGTCGCAAATTCCGGTTCTTGTCGACTACTGGGCAGAGTGGTGTGGTCCATGTAAAATGATTGCGCCAATTTTGGATGAAATTTCAAAAGAATATGCTGGCCGCATCAAAGTTGCTAAACTAAACATTGATGATAACCAACAAACACCACCTAAATATGGTATTCGTGGCATTCCAACACTCATGTTATTTAAAAATGGTAATGTAGAAGCAACAAAAGTTGGTGCATTATCTAAATCACAACTGACAGCTTTTATTGACAGCAACATCTAAACACATTACGCTAAGCATAAATCAAGCGCTTGGTTTTAAACAAATATCAGTTTAAAACCAAGCACCACACCCTTCAGGCAACAAAACTAAGCCTCTGGCATTTAAATCTAAAGCCTTACATTATCTCTACACTCATCTTGTTCTAGCGAGACCTCATGCATCTATCAGACCTCAAACATCTACCCGTTACAGAATTAGTAGAAATGGCCATTGCCAACGAAATCGACAATGCCAGCCGCATGCGAAAACAAGATTTGATTTTTGCTATTCTCAAAAATAAGGCAAAAAAAGGCGAAAGCATTTTTGGAGATGGCACTTTAGAGGTTTTGCAAGATGGCTTTGGCTTTCTAAGATCACCAGACACCTCTTATTTAGCTGGTCCTGATGACATTTATGTATCACCATCACAGATTCGCCGTTTTAATTTGCATACTGGCGATAGCATTCAAGGTGAGATTCGCATCCCTAAAGATGGCGAGCGCTACTTTGCTTTAGTTAAAGTAGACATGGTCAATGGTGAAGCGCCTGAAAACACCAAACATAAAATTCTATTTGAAAACTTAACGCCTTTATTCCCAACGATTCCGCTGACATTAGAGCGTGATATTAAAGGTGCTGAAAACATCACTAGCCGCGTCATTGATATGATTGCGCCGATAGGTAAAGGGCAACGCGGCCTACTGGTTGCCAGCCCAAAAAGTGGTAAAACAGTCATGATGCAAAATATTGCACATGCCATTACTGCCAACCATCCTGATGTGATTTTAATCGTGTTGTTAATTGACGAACGTCCTGAAGAAGTGACAGAAATGACACGCTCAGTCAAAGGTGAGGTGGTTGCCTCCACGTTTGACGAGCCTGCCACTCGTCACGTACAAGTAGCAGAAATGGTACTAGAAAAAGCGAAACGCTTAGTGGAGCACAAAAAAGACGTTGTCATCCTACTAGATTCCATTACCCGCTTAGCTCGCGCCTACAACACAGTCATCCCATCTTCAGGCAAAGTACTAACAGGTGGTGTAGATGCCAACGCATTGCAACGTCCTAAAAGATTCTTTGGTGCAGCCAGAAATGTTGAAGAAGGCGGCTCACTCACTATTATTGCGACTGCGCTAGTTGATACCGGCTCACGTATGGATGACGTCATCTACGAAGAGTTTAAAGGCACAGGCAACATGGAGATCCATCTAGATCGCCGCATGGCTGAAAAACGCCAATACCCTGCGATCAATGTGAATAAATCCGGTACACGTCGTGAAGAGTTGCTAATTGAGAAAGACGTGCTACAGAAAATCTGGGTATTGCGTAAACTTCTCTACCCAATGGATGACCTTGAGGCGATGGAGTTCTTGCTAGACAAAATCAAGTCAACTAAAAACAATGCGGATTTTTTTGACAGTATGCGTAGAGGCTAACCCCTTTACATCAAACAATTTTTCTTGCATAGCTTCAGCAATGTAAATATAATGCTGAGTTAACGCAAAAATTTGCAACATATGCCGTATCATTCGGCAATCAATAAGAGGCTATTATTATGAAAGATGGAATTCATCCAGAATACCGTGAAGTTGTGTTTCAAGACATTGGTGCTGACTTTACTTTTCTAACTCGCTCTACTATCCATGCAAGAGACACGATTAAGTGGACTGATGGTAAAGAGTACCCATTAGTTAAAATTGAAGTTTCTTCAAAATCACACCCGTTCTACACTGGTAAACAAATGATTCTTGATACGGCTGGCCGTGTTGATAAATTCCGTAAAAAATACGGTATGTAATTCAAAATTTACGACTCTGCTTGCAGATTATCGTTCATCAAAAGGCAGCTTAGGCTGCCTTTTGTTTTACTATGATGTTTATCCAACACGCTTGCTCATATAAAATGAGTACACTTCAATGATGCAGATACTGAGTTAACCAATATGCGCTTTCAACTTGATCACGACTGGCAAGGCAACATGTCTACGCCCCGCGCACGCATTGGAGAGAACGCAAAATCCCAACTGCTTATCCTCTTATCTATTATTTGGATATTTCTTGGTCTAATTGGTCACACCCCATGGAAACCACTTGAGACATCAAGTATTAGCATCGTTCAAGACATTCTAAATAATGGTCATTTAATAGCGCCTTTAGCGGCAAATCAAACACTAATTGACCTACCTCCGCTTTACCATCTATCTGCCGCAGCTAGCGCAAAACTACTGAGCCCTCTATTAAAGATACATGATGGCGCACGCTTGATTAATGCATTATGGATGTCTATTGCGCTACTAATGGTAGGTATGGCTGGCCGAGAATTATGGACTCGTGGTGTAGGTCGTTATGCAACATTCATCATGATAGGCACTATCGGCCTTATTTTAAATGCACACAGCCTCAATGCAGAGGTTGCCACACTTACAAGCACAGCAACAGGCTTTTACGCCTTAGCTCTCTGCAAACGCAGGCCATGGAGGGCAAGCCTATTAATGGGGGCAGCGATTGCAATTGGCTTCTTATCTAAAGGATTACTACCCGTCCTAATCTTAATTGTTACAGGGCTAGTTTTAGGACTAGCATTTAGCAACTGGCGGACAAAAAGTTTTGCTATCTTTTTTAGCGCGGCATTTTTGGTTGCAATACCACTCATTGGTTTGTGGCTAGTGCCTTTTGTAGTCTATTACCCTGATTTATTCCAAGCATGGCTTCATGCTGAACTTAACAGTTTCAATCATTACCATTACTTCTACTTCTTTAAGATATTAATCTGGTACGCATGGCCTGCGCTACCATTAGCGTTATGGAGTCTATGGCGTTATCGTGCCCAGTTGCTTATTAAACCAAGATTCCAACTAATACTTGTTTTCTTTAGTTGTAGCTTAATTTTATTAGGGGCTGGCGCCGACAATAAAGACATTAACGCACTAACCTTACTGTTACCTTTGGTTGCAATAGGCGCTGGTAGTGTTGACCATCTTAAGCGAGGCGCGGCATCAGCGCTCAACTGGTTTGGTATCTCTTTATTTGCATTAGCCGGCTCACTTATTTGGCTAGGCTGGGTTGCGATGGTACTTGGCTACCCTGCTAAGCTCAAAGAGCGAATGCAGTTCTTATCTGGTGCCGATAATGCAAATCTTGACATCATCACCCTAACACTTGCCATCATCATCACGAGTATCTGGATTTTTACATGTGTCAGAGCAAGGCAAAGTAACCGTGCTGCAGTTACTAACTGGGCTGTAGGTATGACGTTTGGATGGGGATTATTGATGACTCTGTGGCTACCATGGATTGATAACGCTAAAAGCTATCTGCCTGTATTTAATAGCTTACAAAAATCGGTACCTATGAGCACTACCTGCATTAACACACTAAATGTTGGCCAGTCACAAAGCCTACTACTACACTACTACACGAATTTTCAATTAGAGTTTATTGGTAGCCTCCAATCATCCAACTGCGACTTTTATCTGATTCAAGATGAAAGAGGTTTGGCTAGAATGCAACCTAGTGATGAATGGAAGTTAGTTTGGCAAGGTAAGAGAGCTGCTGACAGAAAAGAAAGCTTTAGGCTTTATCAGCGACAACCCAAGACAGTACAGAACACTGCTGGATAGCACCAATTAACTCCAACAACAACCAACCTAAATAGATTAATATTTTTAGATAGTTCAAATAAATCTTGTTAAGGTAGTCATAACGCAGTATTTATATCTGCAGGTGCGCTTTTATTGCAGTTTGAACTTTTTGGTGCAAGCCTTCACCACCCTGAACATTCACATATTCTGCTATTTGTTTACGCATAGGCAAAGCCCAAAAACGATTGAGGTGCCCAGCAATATCTTCTTGGGCATGACTCTGGTTCGGATAGGATTCATAAAAATCACCGATCTGATTCGCCATTGAAATTAAACGTTTAATATCCATATACGCTAGCTTTTCTATCTATTATTGTTTCAAAATTCTTTCACCATGGCTATAAGCCACATACCTATTCTCTCTAGCAAAACCTAGCAAGGTTAAGCCACACGCTTTCGCCACACGCACAGCCAAGCCTGTAGGTGCTGATACAGCAACCAACAAACTTACACCTGCACTGGCTGTCTTCTGAACCATTTCAAAACTAGCGCGACTCGTAGTGATGACAAATCCATGACGAATAAGCTCAGATTCAGCACTATTTTTCGCGAGCGCTCCAACAAGCTTATCCAGGGCATTATGTCGACCTACATCTTCACGCACAATACTCAACGTACCATCAGCTAAAGCATATGCGCTGGCATGTGTTGCGCCTGTTTGTTGCTGCAACTCCTGCCTTGCCTGCATTGACTGTAAAGCGCGCATAATGTTTGCCGCAGCAAATACAGATTGAGAAGTTAGGCGCTCAGGATAACGTACAGCCTGAGCCAAACTTTCTGCGCCACATAAACCACAACCAGTCTTACCCGCTAATGTGCGGCGACGTTCTTTAAGCTGTACAAAACGTTCGGTTGCAATTTCACAATGCAACTCGATACCGTTATCACGCACTTGAACATCGATATCGTATAACTCGCTAGCACTCTCTACAATGCCTTCAGACAAGGAAAAACCTAATGCAAAATCATCCAAGTCTTGAGCTGTTGCTAACATGACAGCATGAGAAACGCCGTTATAAACTAATGCAACTGGCGTTTCTTCTGCCAAACAATCCGAGGCTAGCTGTAGCTTGCCATTCTGCCACTGCTCAACCTCGAACCTACTTGTAGATGCATCTAATATTAGAGACAGCCTAAACTCCTAGCTAACTTTTGCAGCTTCTGCTTTTTTACCTGCAAAAGCAATTTGCGCTTCACTAAATGTTTTGTAATGCTTTTGCCAATCTGATAACTGACTCACTCTTGATACCTGAACTGCGGTTACTTTGAACTCAGGGCAATTAGTCGCCCAATCTGAATTGTCAGTAGTGATTACGTTTGCACCAGATTCAGGGTGATGGAATGTCGTATATACAACACCAACTTGTACACGCTCAGTAATTTTAGCGCGCAGCACTGTTTCACCAGCACGGCTCACAATTCCTACCCAATCGCCCTCTTTAACTCCGCGCTCTTCTGCATCATGCGGATGAATTTCAAGAATATCTTCATGATGCCATGCTGTGTTTTGAGTTCTGCGTGTTTGCGCGCCAACATTGTATTGAGACAAAATACGACCTGTTGTTAGTATCAACGGGAATTTCGCATTCACTTTTTCAGTCGTTGGTACGTATTGTGTGATAAAGAACTTACCTTTTCCACGTACAAACTCATCAATATGCATAATCGGTGTTCCATCTGGATGCTCATCATCACATGGCCACTGCACACTACCCATTTCATCTAGTTTTTTGAAGCTTACGCCATGGAACGTAGGTGTTAACGCAGCAATCTCATCCATAATTTCTGATGCATGGTTATAAGGCATTGGGTAGCCTAATGCTTCAGATAATTTAGTGGTAACTTCCCAATCTTCATATCCATTTTTTGGACGCATTACTCTGCGCACAGGTGAAATACGACGCTCAGCATTGGTGAATGTGCCATTTTTCTCTAAGAATGAAGCGCCAGGGAAGAACACATGCGCAAACATTGCTGTTTCATTTAAGAACAAATCTTGAACAATCACACACTCCATATTTTCTAGCGCGTGAGTCACATGCTGTGTATTAGGGTCTGACTGAACAATATCCTCACCTACACAATATAACCCTTTGAAGTTACCTTCTCCAGCTTCATCTAACATATTTGGAATACGCAGGCCAGGCTCTTTACTTAGTGGTCTACCCCAAGCCGTTTCAAACAATGCGCGTGTCGCATCGTCTGCTACGTGACGATAACCTGGGAACTCATGCGGCATTGAACCCATATCGCATGAACCTTGTACGTTGTTTTGACCGCGTAACGGGTTAACGCCTACACCTTCACGACCGATGTTAGCAGTTGCCATTGCCAAGTTAGCGATACCCATCACTGTAGTAGAGCCTTGGCTATGCTCTGTCACACCAAGACCGTAGTAAATCGCAGCATCACCGCCAGTTGCATATAATCTTGCAGCAGAGCGAACAATTTCAGGATCAACGCCTAACTCATCGGCTAATGCTTCAGGTGAATTTTCAGGTTTAGCAACAAAATCACGCCACTCTAAAAATGAATCCCACTCGCAACGCTCTTTAACAAATGCTTCTTGCACCAAGCCCTCAGTCACAATCACATGTGCTAATGCTGAAATTAATGCAACGTTAGTACCTGGACGTAGTTTGAGGTGATAATCCGCACGGATGTGTGGAGAATTAGCAACCAAGTCAATTTCACGCGGGTCAGCAATAATCAGCTTAGCACCTTCACGTAAACGACGTTTCATTTGTGAAGCGAACACTGGGTGACCATCTGTTGGGTTAGCACCAATAATGAAAATCACATCAGAATGCATCACTGAATCAAATGTTTGTGTACCAGCAGATTCACCCAATGTTTGTTTTAAACCATAGCCAGTTGGGCTGTGGCAAACGCGAGCACATGTATCTACGTTGTTCACGCCAAATACTGCACGAATCAATTTCTGCGTCACGTAAACTTCTTCATTGGTACAACGTGAAGAGGTAATACCACCAATGGCATCGCTGCCATACTGTTTCTGAATACGTGTTAACTCGCTCGCTGCGTAGTTAATCGCCTCATCCCAGCCCACTTGTTGCCAAGGGTCTTTGATGCTCTTACGGATCATAGGTGTTGTGATGCGGTCTTTATGGGTTGCGTAACCCCATGCAAATCGGCCTTTCACACATGAGTGCCCATGATTCGCACCGCCATTTTTACTTGGTGTCATGCGAACGACTTCTTCGCCTTTCATTTCAGCATCAAAGCTACAACCTACACCGCAATACGCACATGTTGTTGTAACGCTATGCTCTGGCGTGCCTGCTTCTATGACTGTTTTTTCTATCAGCGTAGCTGTCGGGCAAGCTTGTACGCAAGCACCACAAGAAACACATTCTGAATCTAAGAAGCTCTTATTACCAGCAGAAACTTTAGACTCAAAACCGCGCCCTGAAATGGTCAGTGCAAACGTACCTTGTGTTTCTTCACAAGCGCGTACGCAACGTGAGCAGACAATACATTTACTTGGGTCAAAGGTGAAATACGGGTTACTTTCATCTTTCACTGAAGCTAAGTGATTCTCACCATCATAGCCATAACGCACTTCACGTAAACCAACCGCGCCAGCCATATCTTGTAGCTCGCAATCACCATTGGTTGCACAAGTGAGACAATCTAATGGGTGATCTGAAATGTAGAGCTCCATTGTGCCGCGACGAATATCCGCAAGCTTTGGCGTCTGAGTATGTACAACAATGCCTTCTGCCACTGGTGTGGTACATGACGCTGGATAGCCACGGCGACCTTCCACCTCTACCAAACATAAGCGACAGGAACCAAAAGGCTCAAGACTATCGGTTGCACATAACTTAGGCACCATCACGCCAGCCACTGCAGCTGCGTGCATAATAGAAACGCCATCGGGTACCGTAATTTCTCTATCATCAATCGTCAGCGTCACTTGCTTAGCGGATTGACTTGAAGGCGTACCGTAATCGATGCTCGGGTTGTATTTAATTTCGTCCATTGTTCTCTCCTAACCTGCTTGCGTTTCAGCAGGTAGTCCAAAGTCTTGCGGGAAGTGATTAAGTGCGCTAAGTACAGGATAAGGGGTCATGCCGCCTAGCGCGCACAATGAGCCATTTAGCATGGTGTCACTTAAATCTCGTACTAATTGAATATTTTTGGCGTGGTCTTTACCTGATCTGATTTTATCAATCACTTCAACGCCACGTGTTGAGCCAATGCGGCATGGTGTACATTTGCCACAAGACTCAACCGCACAAAACTCAAATGCATAACGTGCCATTTTTGACATATCGACCGTGTCATCAAATGCAACAATACCCCCGTGACCAAGTACCGCCCAAATTTTGGTAAATTCTTCGTAGTCTAAAGGCGTGTCAAACTGGCTTTCAGGTAAAAATGCACCTAAAGGTCCGCCAACCTGCACTGCGCGGATAGGCTTACCAGTGGCGGAGCCACCACCAAAGTCATATAACAGTTCACGCAAGGTGGCGCCAAATGCTAACTCTACAAGACCATTGTGCTTAAGATTACCAGCAAGTTGAATTGGCAAGGTGCCACGTGAGCGACCCATGCCGTAATCAGCATAAAATTGTGCGCCTTTATCTAAAATAATAGGCACTGATGCAAGTGAAATTACATTATTCACAACCGTTGGTTTACCGAACAGACCCTCAATCGCTGGCAGTGGCGGTTTAAAGCGTACCAAACCGCGCTTACCTTCCAAACTTTCTAACAATGAAGTTTCTTCACCACAAACATAAGCACCTGCAGCGCGACGCACTTCCAGATGGAAAGCCTTACCACTACCCAACACATTATCACCCAAATAGCCTGCTTTATTTGCGGCTTCAATTGCTTGATTAAGTGTAACCAATGCATGAGGATATTCTGAACGTAGATAGATATAACCTTGAGTTGCACCCACTGCGACACCAGCAATCGTCATCCCTTCGATTAGCACGAAAGGATCACCTTCCATAATCATACGGTCAGAGTATGTGCCTGAGTCACCCTCATCAGCATTACAAACCACGTATTTCTGCTCTGACTCACAGCCTAAAACCGTGTTCCATTTGATCCCAGTAGGAAATGCAGCGCCGCCACGACCACGAAGGCCTGAGTCAGTCACTGTTTTAACGATTTCAGCACCAGTAAGTTTTAGTGCATTTTTCAAACCGTTGTATCCATCATGTGCGATGTAATCATCTAAAGATACTGGATCAGTCACACCTACTCGTGCAAACGTTAGACGCTGCTGTTTTTTGATCCAATCGATCTCTTCTGTTAGACCCAAATGCAAAGCATGAGGCTTGGCGTTAACAAAATCAGCATCAAACAGTGAAGGTACGTCTTTCACCTTAACTGGACCATAAGCAACGCGGCCATCAGGAGTTGACACCTCCACCATAGTTTCTAGCCAGTAGAGCCCACGTGAACCATTACGTATGATTTCTACATCCAAACCACGTTTTTTTGCTTCTGCGGCAACAGCAGTTGCCACTTTTTCCGCACCTACCGACAAAGCACTAGAGTCGCGTGGAATATAAATCTTTGTTGTCATGCTCTTGCCTCCGCAATCAATGCATCTAAATCAGATGGAGACACTCGTCCATAAATTTCATCATTCATCATCACTGATGGTGATAATGCGCAGTTACCTAAGCAATACACAGCTTCGAGCGTAATCGCGTTATCTTCTGTGGTTTGGTGATAGTCAATATTCATACATTTTTTCGCATGCGCTTCCAGCACCTCACTACCCATTGCCTGACATGATTCAGCACGACATATTTGCATCACATTACGGCCAGGCTTGTGTGTTCTAAAATGGTGATAGAACGTGACTACACCGTGCACTTCTGCCACAGATAAAGCCAACGCTTTAGAAATCTGTGGATAAGCAGCCTCAGGCACATAACCAATACTATCTTGAATCGCATGCAACAAAGGTAACAATGCGCCAGGACGATGTTGGTGTTCAGTAATTAAACGATTAATTACCGCATTCATATCTTCTTGTGGTGTGTTTGAATCAGGCAAGCTAATGTCTCCAAAACGACTATCATTACAATTGTATAATGCTACTATAATATACATGTAAAATGTTACTCAATATGACAAGTTGTGACTGAAAAAGTGCCTTATTCAACATCTAATTACCCTGATAAGCTGATTGACCAATTTGGTCGTCAGGTTGACTACATTCGGCTTTCCATTACAGACCGTTGCGATTTCAGATGCACTTACTGTATGGCCGAGGAAATGACCTTTTTGCCACGCGAAGACGTACTCAGTCTTGAAGAGTGCGCACGACTGATAAAAGTATTTGTTAATCTAGGTGTAACAAAGGTAAGAATCACTGGTGGCGAGCCACTAGTGCGCAAAAATGCGCTATGGCTATTTCAAGAGGTCGGCAAACTTGATAAACTCAAAGAGTTAGTAGTCACTACAAATGGTAGCCAATTAGAAAAACAAGCCCTCAGCTTAAAGCAAGCTGGAGTTAAACGAGTTAATGTTAGTCTAGACAGCCTAAATAGCGACCGCTTTAAAAAAATCACGCGTACAGGCGAGCTAGATAAAGTGTTGCGTGGCATACAAGCTGCCAAACAAGCTGGTTTTGATAACATCAAGCTCAACACTGTACTGATGCGCGGATCCAATGATGATGAAGTTCAGAGCTTAGTCGATTATGCAATTGATCAAGAAATTGATATTTCATTTATTGAAGAAATGCCACTTGGTGAGGTGAATCATGCGCGAGACTCCACTTTCGTTAGCAACGCAGAAACTCTAAAAATATTGCAAAACAAGTATTCACTTGTTGCAAGTACAGAATCCACAGGCGGACCAGCACGTTATTGGCAAGTTGCTAACAGTAAAACAAAAATTGGCTTCATTTCACCACATTCGCACAATTTTTGTGAAGCATGTAACCGAGTGCGCATCACCTGCAAAGGTGAGCTATATCTATGCCTAGGTCAGGAAGATAAAGTTGACCTCATGCCACTTTTACGCAAACACCCCAATGACGACCGTCCCCTGATTCAGGCAATTATCGACAGCATGTCAATTAAACCTAAAGGACATGACTTTGACTTACAGCGCGCAAAACCAGCCGTTGTAAGATTCATGTCTCACACAGGCGGTTAATGTCTGTTTCAGCCATCATTCTTGCTGGTGGGCGAGCTACACGTATGGGTGGCGTCGATAAGGGATTAATTCAATTCAATTCTAAACCACTGATTAAGCACGTCATTTCCAGATTATCAACGCAAGTGGATGAGGTGATCATTAACGCCAATAGAGAGTTGACTGAATACAATGCACTAGGTTATCGGGTACTACAAGATGAAGTTGCAAACTTTCCTGGGCCACTTGCAGGCATCCAGCTAGGCTTAAAATATGCGACAAATGATTTAGTGCTTTGCGTACCCTGCGACTCTCCCCTGCTACCAGAAAACTTAGTTCAAGCGCTGAAAACAGCGCTGATTAAAGATAGTGCTGATATTGCAGTTGCAACCTGTGGTGGCAAAACTCACCCAGTATTTTGTTTGTGCAAAAAAACACTACTCCCTAGTTTAGAAACATTTTTAGCGGAGGGTAATAGAAAAGTAAGTGCATGGCAAAAAGGTCAAAAGTATACGGAGGTAGACTTTGGTGTAGACAATCCAGCTTTTGAAAACTTAAACAGCCCAGAAGACATTATCAAGCTAGAATCAAAATGAGCAAACCTTTCAAAGATTAAATGCACACCGATTACGCATAATTACGCATCTCAATATTAGACACCCATCACATTAAACTCTTTAAACAGCAGATTTCACTCCAAATGATTAACGAAACCTCACTCAAAAATTTAGTCAGCAATCCTAGCTGCATGGATGATTATGATCCCAATGCGATGCCTGTCGCAAAGGCGCGTGAATTTATTAAACAGTTCCTAAACCCTCTTTCAGTGTTTGAAACACTGACCTTAGCTGAGAGCTTAGGCCGCGTGTTGGCAGAAGACATTACATCTCCATCCAACGTGCCCAATTACAATAATTCAGCGATGGATGGTTACGCACTTAAAGCAACGGATGTTTCTGCATCACGTTTAATGGTGATAGGTACTGCGTTTGCAGGAAAAGCTTTTGAAGGAACAGTTGCAGATGGCCAGTGCGTCAGAATTATGACAGGTGGGGCAATACCAAAAGGAGCTGATACGGTTGTTGTACAAGAGAAAACCGTCGTTGATGGTGAGTTCATCAACATTATCGAAGCACCCAAGCCGCATGCGAATGTTCGTTATGCTGGAGAGGATTTAAAACTAGGGCAAACCGTACTTGCAACCGGACACTTAATGCGCCCAGCAGACTTAGGATTAATCGCATCGTTAGGAATTGGAGAAGTGCGTGCCTATCGCAAGTTAAAAGTGGCGTTCTTTTCTACTGGTGATGAGCTAGTAAGCGTAGGCCAACCACTACAAACTGGGCAAGTTTACGATAGCAATCGCTACACATTATTTGGCATGCTAACAAAACTTGGTGTTGAGATAATGGATATGGGAGCCATTGCAGATGATCCAACCCTCCTGGAGAACACCTTACTAAGCGCCGCAGTTCAAGCTGACGTGGTTATCACAAGTGGCGGTGTCTCTGTGGGTGAGGCTGATTATATGAAGCTATTGCTCGCAAAACACGGTCAGGTCATGTTTTGGAAGGTTGCCATGAAACCAGGCAGGCCACTTGCTTATGGTAAGGTTGGGAATGCGCATTACTTTGGTTTACCAGGCAATCCAGTTGCCGTCATGGTTACTTTTTACCAGTTTGTTCGCGATGCTTTGCTAAGGCTTATGGGGCAATCCAGTCCAGTGTCATTACCCATGTTTAGTGTGCAGTGTACTCAAGCAATAAAAAAAATGACTGGTCGCACAGAGTTTCAGCGAGGGATATTATTTGCGGATACTGATGGGAGTTGGCGAGTAAAACCGACTGGCGCCCAAGGCTCTGCACTATTAAGCTCAATGTCGTTAGCCAATTGCTTTATTGTGTTAGATGAAACTGTTGGCAACCTAGAAGCTGGAGCAATGGTGCAAGTACAAGTGTTAGATGGTATTGTTTAACTTTGATTATTTATTAAATGACTGAGCTCAAAAAATATGAATAGCCCAAACTATCGTCAACATACAATCCGTCAAACAGCACACTAGCAATCAAGATAGCTTGTTGTATAATTTCGTGTCTTTTTAACTCAACCACTATTCACTAGGCCCTTTTTCTCTTTGAATTCAGCTGTAATCCAACCCTCATCCAAGGAATACACAATCGTATGGGCTATTATCTGCTCAGTACTTTTGCATGGCTTACTCGCGCTCATCATCCCGAATATCAAACTCGATGATGTAAAAGAACCTGAGGTACTAGAAATTAGCTTAGCTAAAAAAGCAGAACCGCAGACGCAAACACAGCCAGAACAAATTCCACCAGAGCCTGAAGTTATTCAACCCAAGATTGAGCCTAAATTAAAACCTGAACCAAAACCAGTTATCAAAGATAAACCCAGCCCGATAGTTCAGGAGTCGCAACCGGTCGTCGAAACGCCCGTCATAACACCGCCACCAGAAGTTCTTGCAGTAAAGCCAGCACCAGAACGCCCAGCACCCACACATACCGTCCCAGTAGCCGAACCAGTGAAAGAACCACCCCCAGCACCGAGCCAAGCAGATATTGACAATGCAACAGGCCGATATGGTAACGCACTATGGAATGCCATTAGCAAACATAAGAAGTATCCAAAAATTGCACAAATGCGCGGATGGCAAGGTGAGACCATTGTTGAACTCGAATTGGATGGTACTGGCAAGCTTAAATCAAAAAAAGTCATACAATCTAGTGGTTACGAGGTACTCGATAAACAAGCACTTGAAATGGTAGAAAAAGCCTTACCATTCCCGACACCGCCAGAAGCATTAAGAAGTAGCAATTTCACCATCACTGTTCCAGTGCCATTTAAACTCGAATAACCATCAAACTTAATATTGCCGTGGCTAAAAAAAAGACCTCTCTTAAAGACCTTTTACTCATCCATGAGCTTGCTTTTATATTACTCATTTTCTTGGTAGCCTCAATTGGTGCGATTGGGATTCAACTTCAAGACCAATCCAGCCAAGAGTCCAATCGCATTAACTCACTTGTTCAAGAAATGCAGCAAACACGTGGTGATTTATACCGCCAACTAAAAGAGCTATTTGATGCTTACTTCTTAGATGACCCAGAAGCACGCAGTGAATACAACCAATTTACGGTTTCTGTGGAAAGCCATTTCAAACAATTACAGCTGCTGGCCGTAGGCGAGGCAGAAAAAGCGGCCATTCATGACTTGCATGCTGGCTATCAAGCTTTTGTTTCTGAGACATCTGCACTCTTTGACCAAGATGCACACCTCAACAGCGACGATCTTAAAAAAATACTCAACACAGATTTAGAAGCTGGACTATTTAACCGTTATGAGTCCTTGCTTGCTAGTACCGAACGACTCTTGAATCAAAAGCAAACTGAATTAGATACTCAACTTAGAAATAGTAAGCGGAAGTCTAACTATTTATTATTCACACCCCTGTTATTGGCCATTTTGCTTTTGTTATTTTCACGCGTGTTTCTCAAACGCTCAATCGTCAGACCTATTGAAGGTTTACTTCACGCCACAACTGAAATCAGTGCAGGCAATCTGACACATAAAGCCCCAGATGAAAATATTGAAGAGCTAGCTTCTTTATCTAAAGCAGTTAACGAGATGGCTGACAAATTACTCACTAGCCAAGAGAACTTGATTCGTACCGAAAAGCAGGCAGCGCAAGGCCTTCTAGTGCCAATGCTAGCGCATAACATTCGCAACCCCCTTGCTAGCATCCGCGCTACAGCGCAAGTGATGGATGACCCCAATAACAATGCTGAAACACAAGAGTCGATTAACGGCATCATTAACACCGTCGATCGTCTGGAGCGTTGGACTGGTGCATTATTAGCGTATCTACACCCATTGCAGCCTCAGCCAACCGACACCAACATACATGAAATTGTCAGTGGCGCACTTACTCCATTACAGCAAAAAATCGCAGAGAAATCCATTCAACTCTCGTTACCCAACTGGCCTAAATCTAACGCCATTTATAACGATGAAATTTTTACTGACCACCATCTTTTAGAACAGGTCATTTACAACTTGATGCTTAACGCTATTGATGCATCCAGTAAAAATGCACCCATAGAAATCGCACTCAAAATCACTCAGAGTGAATTCAATTTATACTTAATGGATCGCGGTAGCGGGATGCCATTCACACCTGACCCTAGCGCCATGAGTGCGCCCACTACCAAACGATTTGGTACAGGCATCGGAATCCCTTTCGCATTTAAAGTTTGTGATGTACTAGGTGGCTCATTACAATTCACATCAAGACACGGCGGTGGCACTACCATTGTCATCACCCTCCCCAAAACGCTTTATACCGCTCACCGCGCGGTATAAACCGAGAACAATCTAATACAAAATAAATATTTTTAACATTATTAGCATTTACATGACATATAGGCTTGCCTTAATGGGGCTTTTTATCAACAATGTAGGTAAGTTTCACATCAGCGAACAATTTTCTTATGCTCAATCTACCTGTACCTGATTTCCAATTACCCGCAACTAGCGGGAAAACATTCCAACGTTCTAATTTCATAGGCAAGTATCTCGTTATTTACTTTTATCCCAAAGACTCTACGCCAGGGTGTACAACTCAAGGCATGCAGTTCAGAGATATGTATGCAGATTTCCAAATAAAAAATACTGAAATTTTTGGCGTTTCACGTGACAGCTTAAAATCACATGAAAACTTTAAAGCAAAATTTAACTTTCCTTTTGAGTTATTGGCAGACACTGAAGAGGTCGCCTGCTCACTGTTTAATGTCATCAAAATGAAAAACATGTATGGCAAACAAGTAAGAGGTATTGAACGTAGTACTTTTGTCATCGACCCAAATGGCGTTTTAATTAAAGAATGGCGTGGCGTTAAGGTAGATGGCCATGCCGCAGAGGTGCTAAGCTTCATAGGCTCACTATAGCTTCAATTGCATTTAGATTAATGTAAGTAAATAGATATGTATCGCCCATATAACCGAATATCAATATTTCAAAGCAAAGTAATACACGTATATGCATTAAGTAAGTTTTCTTAACCAAATTTTGCTTAAACTTAATTCAATTCCATTACATTCATTACTATTAGAAAGTCTTTTATGGCTAAAAAAGATACTGGCATATCCAAACTATTTGTTCTAGATACGAATGTACTGATGCATGACCCTTCGTCATTGTTTCGGTTTGAAGAGCATGACATTTACTTGCCAATGGTCACACTGGAAGAGCTAGACAACAACAAAAAAGGGCTTACAGAAGTTGCACGTAATGCTCGGCAAGTAAGCCGTAGTTTAGAAGAAATTGTTGGTACAGACTTAACAAACCTAGAGCTAGGATGCCCTCTATCACTTAACGGAAATAAACAAGCCACTGGTCGTTTATTCTTACAAACAACCCAACTGCATATAGATTTGCCAGGACTCGCTGGTAGCAAAGCTGACAATCAAATCATCAGCGTGGTACTGTGTTTACAAAAACAACATAGCAATCGACAAGTTATACTCGTCAGCAAAGATATCAATATCCGCATTAAAGCTCGGGCAATGGGTGTGTTAGCCGAGGACTACTTTAATGACAAAGTCTTAGAAGACACTGACATTCTTTACAGCGGCATGAAAGAGTTGCCTGCGGACTTTTGGGACAATCACAGCAAAGCAATGGAATCATGGCAGGAGTCTGGCCGGATGTTTTACCGACTAACAGGCCCACTGTGCAAAACCTTTTTAGTGAATGAGTTTGTTTATTACGAGTTTGAAAAACCATTCCATGCTATTGTGCGCACGATTGATAAAGATACTGCAGTACTAGAAGTTGTTAAAGATCACTTGCTACCAAAACATAATGTATGGGGAATCACCGCACGTAACCGCGAACAGAATTTTGCATTAAACCTGCTCATGGACCCTGAAGTAGACTTTGTGTCTTTACTAGGACAGGCAGGTACAGGTAAAACACTATTAACCTTAGCAGCTGCATTGACCCAAGTACTGGATAAAAAAATCTACTCTGAAATCATCATGACTCGCGTTACTGTTCCGGTTGGTGAAGATATTGGCTTCTTACCTGGTACTGAAGAAGAGAAAATGACGCCATGGATGGGTGCTTTAGAAGATAACTTGGATGTACTGAATAAAAGTGATGAAGAGGCTGGTGATTGGGGACGTGCTGCAACGCAAGATTTAATTCGCACCCGCATCAAGATCAAATCATTAAACTTCATGCGTGGGCGTACTTTCTTAAATAAGTTTTTAATTATTGATGAAGCGCAAAATCTAACACCAAAACAAATGAAAACCCTGATTACCAGAGCAGGACCCGGTACTAAAGTAGTTTGTTTGGGTAACATTGCACAAATTGATACGCCATATTTAACTGAAGGCAGTTCAGGGCTCACGTATGTGGTTGATCGCTTTAAAGGCTGGAGCCACAACGGACATATCACACTACAACGTGGAGAACGCTCACGTCTGGCTGACTTCGCGGCGGAAATTTTATAGGTTTACTATGATTTGTAATAATATGCTCGGCAATCAGTATGTTCGCTTCATTAAAGGTAACTTCTAATGCACATGTGTAAAGGCTTTTACACCTTACTCACAGCACAGTTTTTATCTGCTTTGGCTGACAACGCACTACTGTTTGCCGCTATAGCACTACTAGCCCAGATAAACTCACCTGATTGGCATACGCCATTACTACAGCAATTCTTTGTGATTTCCTACATTGTACTTGCTCCATTTGTAGGTTCATTTGCTGATGCATTACCAAAAGGTCGCGTGATGTTTATTGCCAATGCCATTAAGTTTATCGGTAGCCTTGCCATGTTGGTTGGCATGCCTCCACTGTATGCTTATGGTATTGTGGGAATTGGTGCAGCTGCATACTCCCCTGCTAAATATGGCATACTGACAGAGCTACTTCCACCAGAAAAACTAGTCAGCGCTAATGGATGGATGGAGGGCTCTACTGTGATTGCAATCATTTTAGGCGCTCTACTCGGCGGCAGCATGGCTAGTCATGACCCTTCGTTTGCAATGATCATCATCACGCTGCTGTACATGGTTGCATCAATATTTAACATTTACATTCCTAAACTGCCTATTGATCACAAACTACCCAAGAAAAATCCAGTTTTCATGCTTTACGATTTCTGGCACTCATTTAAAGCACTATGGGTAGACACTCGCGGACAAGTATCGCTTGCAGTAACAACCTTATTCTGGGGAGCTGGTGCGACATTAAGGTTGGTTGTCATCGCATGGGCAGCAAGCTCACTCAATTTTGGCTTAGAGCAAGCAACACAGCTAATGGCAATACTTGCTGTTGGTATTGCCGCTGGCTCAGTGGTTGCTGCTCGTTATATTAAGTTAGAGGAATCTACAAAGGTGCTCCCCGCAGGCATCGTCATGGGTTTACTAGTAGTGGCAATGGCTTTTGTACAACACTGGCAATTGGCAGTAGTACTATTATTTGTGATTGGCGCGCTTGCAGGCTTCTTTGTTGTCCCTCTAAATGCATTATTACAGCATCGCGGGCACGAATTAATTGGTGCAGGTCATTCAATTGCCGTACAAAACTTTAACGAGCATATCGGCATATTACTCATGTTAGGCGCTTATCTATTAATGGTAAAAGCTCAGATCCCAATTAATATGATCGTGATTGCCTTTGGTGTTTTTGTGAGCCTTTGCATGATGATAATTAATAAGCGCTACAAATATCTAAACTAGTAACAAAATCATTTTTGATACACAAATGAAAAGGGATGAGGAAATTATTCACTCATCCGTTTTTTTACTTAGCTACATTATCTAAGCTACATAATTAATGTAGTTTCACGTGCGCTTCTGTACGTCTTGCAATCATTCTGGCTAATGTCTGCAATGCCATGCTCCAGAAGCCGTGTAGTGCCATCAAATGCAGCTTATAAAGTGATTGATACATCGTTCGTGCAATCAAGCCTTCAATAAACAAGCTACCACCAGATAGCGCTCCCATCAAATTACCAACGGTAGTATAGCTACCTAAATTAACGAGCGATCCATAATCCCGATAAGTGAATTCTGGTAAGTCTGTTTTACCAGCAACACGATATTTTAGTGTTTTAACTAACATACTAGCTTGCTGATGAGCGGACTGCGCACGAGGTGGCACGGTTGCATCTTGACCATGTCCTACCCATGGACATGCAGCACAATCTCCAAAAGCAAAAATATTGTCATCTAATGTAGTTTGTAAACTAGGCTTAACAATAAGCTGGTTAATTCGATTGCTTGCCAAACCATCAATTTCACGCAAGAAATCCGGCGCCTTGATACCCGCGGCCCAAACTACGAGTGCCGATGGAATAAAACGGCCACTGTGTGTTTGCACCCCTTTGCTAGTGACCTCAGTCACACGTTCACCCATATATAAGTGCACACGTAATTTTCTAAGCTCTAGATCTACAGAGTTCGAAAGCTTAGCGGGTAGCGCTGGCAATACACGGTCGCTAGCCTCAATTAGTGAGATTTTCACGTCACGGTCAGGGTCAATCTTATCAAGTCCATATGCAGCTAACTCGCGCGTTGTATTATGTAGCTCTGCAGACAACTCAACACCGGTGGCGCCAGCCCCTACAATCACAACTTCCAATTGCCCAGCCTGCACAGGTTCAGCTTGCGTTTGTGCGCGCAATAATGCGTTATGTAAACGCCTATGGAATTTTTCAGCCTGATCTTGCGTATCTAAAGCGATTGAGTGTTCTCGTGCACCTTTTACACCAAAATCATTTGTCGTACTTCCTACTGCAATCACTAAGGTATCGTATTTAATAGTGCGACGGGGTATCACTTCAACGCCATCTTCGTCATAGTTAGGCGCAATTGAAATCTCTTTTTTAGCTCTATCTAAGCTATCCATGCTGCCGAGCCTGAATTTAAAATGATGCCAATGAGCCTGAGCTAAATACACTAGCTCATGCTTTTCTGGGTTCATACTGCCAGCCGCAATTTCATGTAGCAATGGTTTCCAAACATGCGTCTTTGACTTATCAACCAAAGTAATCGCTGCTTTACCTTTCCGTCCCAGGCTATCACCTAATTTGGTTGCCAACTCTAAACCGCCAGCCCCACCACCCACGATGACGATTTGATGCAGCTGCTCTGTTCCCACATTACCCATTGTGCACTCCCTACACTCACTTTTATTAAACACTGAAAATAAAAAAACGCCTACTGAATCTCAGTAAGCGTTTTTATATCTTGATATAACTTACTCGTTCCCAGTGATCGTTGAATTACTACGAATCCATGCGATAACTTTTAATGTTTCGTCTACAGTTAAACCATCAGGTGGGTCAGCCTGCATCAGACCAAAACCTTTTGCGCCCATACCGCCATTAGTACCATGCCAAATCGTTTCAAACATGCCTTTATTTGTAGCATTCTTAGCATATTTAAAATTTGGGCCTTGTAAACCAGGGGCAACTGCACCTTCACCGTGACCACCATGACATGCTACGCAAGAATATAAATTAAACTTCTTTTTACCTGCTTGTATTTCAGCTTCAACACCAATATATGGATTTTTACCTGTCGCAATAAATTCTTTTGCTGCAGGCGTATCAAATAATTTGGCGTCAATTTTCAACGGTGAACCATCTTGTGTTGTGACTAAATCAATCATCTTGATTTCTGCATCAGAACCAGCTGAAGCATCTGCACCTTTTGAACCAGAGTCTTGACCGCATGAAGTTAGCATTGCGATGAGGGCAGCTAATAATAAATGTTTATTCATCATTCACTCTATCTATTATAAAAAGTTTAATAATAACGCATTTATGCCGTAATAAAAAACGGTCGCGATTGCGACCGTTTTTTATTAGGTAATACAACTAATTATTCATTACCTGTAATTTTGCTATTGCTACGAATAAACGCAATTACTTTTAACAAATCATCAGGTTTCAAACCTTCTGTTGGATCTTCTGGAACCATCAAACCTAAACCTTTAGCACCCATACCACCGTTAGTACCGTGCCAAATCGTTTCAAACATACCTTTGTTTGTTAGGTTTTTAGCATATTTCATTGTAGAACCTGTCAAACCTGGGGCAATAGCACCTTCACCATGACCACCATGACATGCGTTGCATGAGTAAAGGTTAAATTTCTTTTTACCAGCTTTAATAGCAGCTTCGTTACCGACGTATGGGTTTTTACCAGTCGCTAAAAACTGTTTAGCTTCTGGCGTATCAAATAGTTCTTTTTTAATATTTAAAGGTGCACCATCTTGCGTTGCTACTAGGTTAATGTCTGCAGCTTGCACATTCACAGATACTAAGCCTGTTAATGCCAACATAGAAACTAATAATGTTGACGCTAAAGTTTTATTGCCTAACATGTTATCTCCTAATTTAATTCACATGAAATGAGTTACGTCTTATTCATGCTAAGCGCATTCGTCAACGTATGATCATTTAACGTAGTTATTTATATATCGGTTGACTCAACAACGCAAAATAAGCGCGTATTTTACTCTGTTTTTGGGATTGCGTCACCGCGAGTTTCTTTATTAACTTCTTTTCCTTTACGATAAACCTTCATAATGCTATCACCTTCAACAACAGCCATATGTGGAATGCCATAATCATCTAAAATTTTGTTGATTTTGTCTTTGTTTCGCTCTAGCGCACCCTCAATCATCGCCAAGCGCTCTTTATCAGCTTTACGTACACCAATTGAGATATTCCAGTTAGTTTTACCTTTAGCGTTGACTAACTCATAGTCAGGTACCATCACAACTTCTAATGGCTCTTTTGATTGCTTAGCAAAATATCCACCAATTGGACCCCACATAATCGCCACATCAATATCACCTTTTATTAAATCATCAATCAAGTAACTAGGCGGCAAGTTAAGGTCACGTTGCATACGATAAGGTCTTGCATTTGGCATTAAACCATAATCATTCAGTGCAATCGTTGCAGGACTTTGGCCTACGATACCAATTGTTGATTTTTTAAGATCTGGACTATCCCAGCCTGTGATTTTCATACCACTGCTTTTTTTGTACACAAACACATGGCCTGCACGGTAATAAGGTTTTGATGTTCTTAATGCATCGTAATCTGAGGTTGTACCCATAATCACATCGCATTTTTTTGCACTTAAAGTATTTCTGATAAAGCCCATTCTGTCGTACCAGAATGTGTAGGCTAATTTTTTATTTAAATCTTGAGCGAGGACCTCAGCGATTTTATTTTCAAATCCCTCTAATTTGCTATTTGAGTAAGGTAAGTTGTCTTGGTCTGCACAAACTTTAAACTCCGTACCATCATCTACACGTTGCACTTCACCAGCTCTACCTGATGAGTAATAATCTTCTGCTTGCACATTACCTACTGCTAGAAAACCTATGAAAAGACCAAGCAATTTCATTCTTTTAAACATTTTTATTCCTTATCATAAAAATGCGGCCTCTACTTCACCGCGCTTAGTAATAGAGTATGAACTTAATTAAAAGTTCTACACTATTCAGACCTACAAAACTGACTCATGACTATACATCATAGCCCCTGCATGAAACAGCAGATTTTCATGAATTTAAGTCAAATCAACGCTAACTCTTCATACGCTAGCACGTAGTCACTTACATATAATTCCAACCACTCATATATTAAGTAGCAAATATTCTAATTCACGCATTAGTCTTTATAGAACGAGTAAGCGTTTACATTGAGCTTTAGTTAACCATCCGTCATTGGATATCAATACATACAATTTTTGCATACAGTTGTTCAATAAAAAAACACCCCGACGAGTCGGGGTGTTTTTATTTACTACGTTTAGTACTAGCTTATGTTTTAGCTAATAATTTTATTGTTTTTCAACAATTAATTATAGGCTGAACACATTCAATGCACCGCCGCCAGGAGCAGCGTTGTATTTAACTAGTTCTGCATAACCACCAGCAGCACCTAAAGCGTCTGTTGGAGTAGTCATACCAAGGTTCATCGCTACACCAGCCCAGCCACCGATACCTGATAGCACGCCAACGTGTTGTTTACCTTTGTGACCGTATGTGAATGCATTACCAATCACGCCAGAACCAACTTGGAATTTCCAAAGTTCTTTACCTGATTTAGCATCAACAGCTTTGAACCAACGATCTAAAGTACCGTAGAACACTAAGTCAGTAGCAGTAGTTAAAGCACCACCCCAAGCTGAGAACTTCTCTTTGTTGTACCATACTTTTTTGTTTGTCATTGGATCATAAGCAGCGAAACCACCCATAACACCGTCAGGACCTGGGAACATTGTTAATGTTGCACCAACCCATGGTTGACCAGCAACGTATTTAGACTCAACTGGCTCGTATGTCATACATACGTGGTTCAATGGAGAATATACTAAACCAGTTTTTGGTGAGTATGCAGCTGGTTGTTGGTCTTTAGTACCCAATGCAGCTGGGCAGATGCCTTTAGCATTGTAGTCTTGGTGAGTAGAAGCTGATGCCAATTTGTTTGGTACACCAGTTTTCATATCAATGTCAGTTGCCCAGTTTACGAATGGGTGAACTTTTTGTGCAGCTTGTAATTTACCGTTGTGTGCATTCCATGTGTAAGCGAAGCCGTTACGGTCATGGTGCCAAGCGTATGTTTTGCCACCTTTGTCGAACAAGATTACTTCGTTGATACCGTCGTAGTCCCACTCGTCATGAGGAGTCATTTGCATACCCCATTTTGCAACTCCAGTGTCTAAGTCACGTGCGAATACAGTCATTGACCATTTGTTGTCGCCTGGACGTACATCTGGGTTCCAAACTGATGGGTTACCTGTACCGTAGTAAACTAAGTTTGTACGTGCATCATATGGCCACCAGCCCCATACAGAGCCACCACCATGTTGCCAACCATCTTTAACTGCTTGTGGTTTCAACCATGTACGTGTACCAAGTTCTTTTTCGCCAATTTTCAATTGGTCGTTAGGTAGTTTTTTGAAAGAACCGCCTTCTTTGTTGCCGCCGTTTACGTCTTGGTAAACTGACAATGCGCTGTACTCAGGTGTATCTTTGTTGAAGTCAGCACCGATTAACATTTCAGCGTCAGGACCTGTTGAGTATGCTTTCCAAGCCAAAGAACCGTCTTTGATGTTGTATGCAGCGATAAAGCAACGTACGCCGAACTCAGCACCAGAACAACCTGTTAATACTTTGTCTTTGATTACGTGTGGAGCGTTAGTGTTTGTAGCGCCAACTTTTGGATCGTTGATCAATGTTGACCATACTTTAGCACCAGTTTTAGCGTCTAAAGCTACTAAGTTACCATCGTTTTGTTGTAGGTAGATTTTACCATCGCCGAAACCAAGACCACGTGAAACGTTGTCACAGCACAATACAGCTTGTACTGATGGATCTTGTTTAGGGAAGTATGACCATACGATTTTTTGATTGTTATCTAAATCTAAAGCGTATACGTTGTTTGGGAATGCTGTATGTACATACATCATGTTACCAACAACAACTGGTGAACCTTCGTGACCACGGTTTACACCAGTAGCGAATGTCCAAGCTGCTTTAAGGTTTTTAACGTTGCCTTTGTTCACTTGTGACAAAGCGCTGTAACCTTGGTTGTTGTGCTGACCACGTGGGTGAGCCCAGTTGTTCGCGTCTTTCATTGCTGCTTCTTGATCTGCAGCTGCTGATGCTACTAAAGGCATCGCCATACCTGCTACCAAGCCAAGTGCTAACTTGATTTTATTGATTTGCATATTAATCTCCAAAGTTAAACTACTAAGGTTATATAAATAGATTCATAATATAACTAGCAAACTTTTGATGTTCCTCAAAATTTTTACTAGGTTTTTTGAATCTATTTGCAGCACACTTTATGTGCATGGACGAAACTATAAACCAGTAAATCATGAATTGCAATACATTATTTACAATTTATTTACATTTAACTTAACATAGACACACATATTAAAATTAATCGTTATAAATCGACTTAGCCAACAGCACGATATTAATAAAATATCATTTAAAATCAATTAGAAAGAAAATTTTATCCATGCAGACCAACATTTACAACTTGTATCCAGAAATTGATACATTTAAAGAAAGTATGATCAAAGTGGATGCTTTGCATGAAGTTTATTATGAAGTTTGTGGGAATCCAGATGGTGTTCCTGTTGTGTTCTTACATGGAGGTCCTGGTAGTGGGTGCAACCCATCTCAGCGGCGATTTTTCGATCCTAATCACTATAAGATAATCCTCATTGATCAGCGAGGCTGTGGCCGCAGTAAACCACTAGGATCCATCGTCAATAATACAATTGACGACTTAGTGCATGATATTGATTTAATTCGAACTACGCTTGGCATTGACAAATGGTTAGTATTTGGTGGCTCTTGGGGCAGTACTCTTGGCATTGCCTATGCCTCGAAGTACACAAAACATGTAACAGGGTTAATTTTGCGCGGCATCTTTTTAAGCCGCACCATTGAACTCAACTGGTTTTTAAATGATGTAAAAGCTTTTTATCCTGAGCCTTGGCAAGTTTTGTGTGATTTCCTACCAACTGAATCAAGAACTAATCCTATTTCAGCATATGAGAAACTCATCTTCTCAGATGATACTGCAGTTAGCATTCCTGCGGCCATTCAATGGAACCAGTTTGAAAGTAGCATCATGACGTTGTTACCAAGACCATCGAGCGATCAAGCCGTAAACGGCTCGGTCGAGTTGGCGAGAGCAAGGGTGCAAATTCACTACATCCAACATCAGTGTTTTGTAGGCAATCGTGATTTACTTGATGAAGCAAATAATAATTTGTCTCATCTGCCTACTGTTATCGTTCAAGGCCGTTACGACATGGTGTGTCCGCCCATCACTGCATGGGAACTTAAACGTGCCATGCCTCATGCAGAATTATATTTAATTGATGATGCTGGACATTCAGCGATGGAGCCAGGCACAACCTCAGCATTAGTCGCCGCGACAGAAAGGTTCAAAAATTTAAGCTAGAGGTAGCATCATGATGAGAAGCTATAGTGCTAAGATTCTGAGTGGGTTGTGCTCACTTATACTTTCTCAATACAAATAGATTTAGAGATTGCTACATTTACATGTTAACGAATATACATACTGAATATCACACCCGTTAATACGGTATTGACTCAACGCATCCTTGCATGAAAAAAATCACTTTCAGCCCAAAGCATAACTTAGCGTTACGAGATAACCTGCGAAAAGCTATTAGCATGCCTAGCGAGGTTTATGCGAACCAAAGATACAACACGCCATTGTTTGTATTCCATGAAATGTTCAAAGCTTTTCAGCGACATAACGCGTTAGGCTTGTCAGCCTCATTATCTTTTTATGCGATGTTTGCATTGATTCCTTTAGTATTGCTTATGTTTTTTTTGTTTAGTCAGCTCATTTTTAGCTCTGACTATGCAATTGTTAAACTTGCGATCATCACGAGCAATTTGGTGCCGCAACTCAGCAACTCCATCATGACGGAAGTCTACAGCACAGCAAGACATCAAGCAGCGTGGGGGGCTCTAGGTCTTTTTGTACTTCTTTGGACAGTCACCCCTTTGGCAGGGGCAATGCGTGCAGCATTCTATAGCATCGCCAGCTTAGTCGAAGCGCCCTCCTTTATCAAAAGAAAAGTAAAAGATATGTTTGCCATTATCGGCATGCTACTACTGTTCTTTTTATTTACATTTGCAGGACTAATGCTGGAGAAAGTCATTGTTTTCCTAGGTGCAAGTAGCCGATTTTTACAATATGAAATGTTAGCTACATTAACATCTCTCGGCCTCACCACTCTGTTAATCAGTGTTTTCTACTTTGTCTTTTTCCCTGCACGCTTATATATTAAGCATATTTTGATTGGCGCTTTATTCACGGCAATCCTTTGGCTATTGATGCGGCCGGCCTTTACCTTATTTTTATCTATGAATGAATCGTATGGCTCTGTATTCGGGAGCATGAAAAACCTGTTCATCTCTATTACCTGGCTTTATGTAAACTTTGCAGTGTTTTTACTTGGGACCGAGCTCATTGCAACATTAAGAAAAAAAGATGTTCTATTACTAAAAGGGCTGTTTGATGAGTCATCCGAACAAAGCATTGCTACACAATCTCACTATGTAAAAAAACTGATGCAGCGCTATGGAAAGGTGTATGAAAAAGATGACATTATCTTTAAACATGGCGAAGCCACCAGTCATCTCTATTACTTAGTGACAGGTGAAGTGGAAATCATTAAAAATAATAAAATATTACGCATGGTTCATGGTGGCGAATACTTTGGCGAAATGGCAATGCTAACAAATACACCAACAATCGCAGAGGCCAAAGTAAGTTCCATCAATGCAGAAGTCATCACCATGGACACTGACAACATTGAAACACTTTTACTGGACGAACCTAAGGTAGCGATGAGGTTTCTACGTAAAATGGCTGCTCGCTTACAACAACAAGACGAATAACTTGACGATTACAACTGACGGGTTTTGATATATTTTTAGGACAAATCATGGCAAAGCAAGCTCCCTTCCACCCACAACCTAGCCAAATGGAAATGCAACCTGTCCTGCACTTATTTAATTCAGGTAAGCTAGCAGAAGCAGAACAAGCAGCTAAAAAACTGGTGGCACGCTACCCTAATACTTTTATTCTGTATCAAATACTAGGTATCTCTCAAGACGGTTTATCTAAGCCAGAGGCTGCCATTGAAAGTTATAAAAAAGCGTTATTAATTCAACCTAACACTCCAGACTTACATTTCAATTTAGGCATCGCACTTTCCAATCTTGGTAACCTAGAGGAAGCAAGCCATCACTACCAGCAAGCCATTTCATTGCAGCCTAACTTTTTCGAGGCTTACGGCAACTTAGGAACATTGCTACAAAAGCAGGGGCTATTAGAAGAAGCCATCGAGAACTACCAGACCGCATTAAATATTCACGAAGATGCACGTGGCCACTTCAATATCGGAACAGCATTACGTGATCAAGGCAAACTGGATGATGCAATTCAACATTTTAATCATGCGATTCGCCTATTTCCTAACTATGCAGACGCCCATAATTACCTAGGCGAATGCTTGCGCGATCAAGGCAATATGGAAGATGCTGTTAAAAGCTATCTGGACACGCTAACACTCAATCCAGACCATGCTGGTGCTAATTACAATATGGGCGAGTTCTTATACCTTGCTAACCGGTTTGATGAGGCTGTTGATTATTTTGAACGGTCGCGCTTAGATGATTGGCAGGAGCGTGCTTTATATTGCACTTACAAAGCGGAGCACTTTGACACCTTTAAAACAAAGTTAGACGAAATTGTGCGCACGCATAAAAAACATGATGCTCCGTTTTTGGCTACGCTATCCTCGCACTATGCACGCAACTTCGGCGTAGAAGATCACTATAACTTTTGTAAAAACGGCTTTGACTTTGTTTACCAAAATAGCATCACGGAACTTGCAGAGCCAAATAGCCAGTTTCTAAAAGATCTACTTAACGATATAGACAATACTGCGATTGAAGTACGCGCACAGGGGATGATCATTAACGGCAAACAATCTGCTGGCAATTTATTTAAGCGCCCAGAAGCTTCATTCAGAAAATTGGCTGAGCTAGTTAAACAAGAATTTATTCATTACAAGAATCGATTTGCAGGGGCTGACTGTGAACTGATTAAATCTTTTCCTGAAGAGCTTGAGTTCACTAGCTCATGGTATGTAAGATTACGTCGGGCTGGTTATGTAGATCGGCATATTCATGAAGTCGGATGGATTAGCGGGGCCGTTTATTTGGTATTACCTAAAGACAAAAAAGACCCGCTGGAAGGCTGTTTTGAATATGGCTTGCATGGTGATAACTACCCACAAAAACACGATGATTTTCCAGTGGGCGTTGCATCGCCGAATGTTGGCGATATTGTGCTGTTCCCATCGTCGCTATTTCATCGCACGATTCCATTTAACTCGAATGAAGAACGGATTTGCATTGCCTTCGATTTAAAACCACAAGGCGAGATTTTTAGACGTTCAAACTACTAACTTACTTTAATGAAGACCGCAAACTTTCGCCAACTGAAATCACCAGTAAATTCATGCCGCATGATTGCCGAAAGTATGCGCTCACTTACCATTAGAACTATGCTCCGTCAGCCTCAACAAGCTTGCGAGCATCTTCAATCATAAACTCTAAGCGCGCTTCTGCAATATCCACCTGTGTATCCATAATAGGGTCAATACACTTGCTACCAAAGATAATTTTGCCTTCTAAATTAGCTTGACTAGTCAGCCGTGTGTAGTCTTCTACGATACAGTTCTTAATCACCGCGCCAGCCTCTACCACACAGCTCGCACCTAATACTGCAGGGCCCACAATCGTCGCACCAGCTTCAATTTTGGTACTACCACCGATATAAACTGGTGGGGTAATGTTGACCTGATCAAAATCAACACTTAAATTAATACCTACATGCACGCCCGGCCTCACTTCTCGCCCAGGCATTTTAAAGCCCTTCACTTCACCATTTAATATCTGGCTGGTCACTGTCCAAACATCTTGCACATTGCCGATATCTAACCATTGAAACGGTAAGTTTATTCCGATAAAAGGTAAATTTTCTTGCGCAAGCTTAGGGAATAATTCGCCACCAATGTCGTAAGCTAGACCTGAAGGAATATAGTCAAATATCTCTGGTTCAAAGATATAAATACCTGTGTTGGCTAGATTTGAAATTGCATCTTTTGGATCTGGCTTTTCTTGGAACTGTAAGATGCGATCGTCTTCGTCCAGCGCAACGATGCCATATTTAAACACCTCATCATTTGGCACTTCACGAATAATAATGCTGGCAATCGCCTTTTTCTGGCGATGAATCTCCAGTGCTTTACTAATATCCAAATCAATCCAAGCATCACCACAGAGCACAATAAATGTTTCATCAAAGAAACCTGAGAAATCCTGAATTTTCTTCATACCCCCAGCAGAGCCTACTGGCGAGCTTATAGCAACACCAGACTCCACATAACCTTCATAAGAGTAGGCCATGCTTACACCAAACTGCTCACCATCTCTAAAGTAATTCTCAATAATCGGGGCTAAGTGACTAGTGTTCACCATAATCTGATCAACCCCATGCTTTTTAAGCAATTCAATCAGATATTCCATCACAGGCTTTCTTACCAAAGGAATCATTGGCTTAGGAATTTCATGTGTGATTGGCTGGACTCTTGTTCCCTTACCAGCGCCTAGTATCATTGCTTTCATATTATTCTTAATTTATCTTTAGATTATTCAACAAGTGTAATTATGCCTAAAATACCACAGTGTGACATGTTTTGTCTGTCGGCAATCAACACATGTCACGCAATACTTCATCACTAAACGATTACGGTGATTGGCATATCTAAATCAATACAAACGGAATGGAAAAATGGAAATTACTTGCTAACTTGAAATCGGCTTTACTTCACTCAATGGTGGTGCATTGCCTTTTGCTGGTACATGGCATCATCAGCAGCCTTCAGTAATTGATTGATCGTCTTTTCACTACCATTGAACAACGTAATGCCTATGCTAACTGCTACCTGATAATCAAATAGTTGTAATCGACAAGGCTGCTCGACCTCCGTGCGAATTTTATCTGCAACTTGTATAGCAGCTGCATTTGACTCAGCGAACTCACTGCCTAGCTCACTTAGAATGACAATAAACTCATCCCCGCCTAAACGAGCCACCGTATCCACATCTCGAATACAATGTTTAATTCTCTTGGCAACTTCAATCAACAGCAAATCCCCAGCATCATGTCCTTTAGTATCATTAAGCGCTTTAAAATTATCGATATCTAAGAAAATAACAGCTCCATACTGGCCGCTTCTGTCGCTAACCGCTATAGCCTGCTCCAAACGGTCTATCATTAACATTCGATTAGGAATACCTGTTAAGCCATCTTGATTTGCTAGTTTCCATAAAAGATTTTGATGATTAATATGCTCGAGTCGCCCTCGTTGAACTGAGCGTAAATAAATGTATAAAATTGCAGAAGATACAAACGACAGTAATGCAATCAACCCTATCAATTTGAGACTTAAATCAGTCCAACCAGCCTGCCTAGTCATTAAAATCGAGAAGGGCTCTCCCATCGTTGCTAATGATTTTTGATGCCGAAACAATGGAAAAATGGCTGTTTCTATCGCACTTCTTGTGCTCCCTGATACCGAAAACAAATGACCTTTAGGATCTTGTGCACTAAAATCTCGATGGTACACAGTTGCACTAAAACCATCTCGCATGAGATTGTCACTTGGTCTCTGTAGCTTACTTGTGTCAATAATCATATCAACAATCATGTTCTCTTCTGACTTTATTGGACAGAACACTACATAAGCAACATTTCCTTGAATTAATCTGAATGGATGGCTAGCGACAGGGCGGCGGAGTGTTATCGCTTGAGTCACAGCACTCTCAAGGAAAGGTGCACTTGATACATCTAGACCAAGAATTTCTTGAGAGCCTGATGATAGTGACTCCATATAAATAACGGGATAATAAAACAACTTATCTTGAGGCGGCACCCAGCCCCTGTTATCGCCGAAAGAAAATGATTTAACAGTAAAACTAGGATTTCCACCAAGTCGTTTACTGACAATAAAATCTTGTAGCTGCTTCTTTCCCACTTTTTGTATGATTTCTAAGGCAAAAATCTGATCATTCGTCTCGATCACACTTTTAACATACACCGAGACTTTTTCAGGATTAGTGTTGCCAATCGCCGCAAAAAGAGCGGAAAACCCTTTTAAGACTGTTTCGCTGCTCACCATACTTCTGTTGAGTTTATCGACATAGTCTTCACCGTGCTCGGTGAAGCTTCTTTCAGCATCGCGAAGATTGAGATTCACTACCGCCCACAGTGCTATCAAACAAAGTGAGACCCACACCACTAACGCTAGATAAATAGCTAGGGTTGAAATTGGCTTAATAGCGTTTAATTTAGCGTTTATCATATGCCGCTAACAAATCAACATGAAGGCAAGTTTAACTCATTCGTAAACATCACCTATAGGCGCCATTGACGGCGGGCTACAAACAAATCGAACAAAATATTAAAGCTATACAACTGGTTAATACTAATGAATCACAACACCTCGAAACTAGTATCCACGTGGGCATATAGTTTTACAATCACCCTAAAGTGTACATCAACAAAATCTGCATCTAATTTTCCAGCATCTGCCATACGCTTTAGCTTAGAAAATGCATCATCTTAATGCAATATCCGATAGAGAAAAACTGTCACCAAGCTTAATTTCATAACCTGAAATTGGCACTCCTTGCCTAGTGCTATTCACAAAAGTTTTTAACATGTCTTCTTTTGCATCATAAATTGCACATCCTATACGATCCACGATAGGCACAGACTCAAGCATTCTTTCGTGCAAATGACTTAACCGCTCATTTAACGTATCACCGTGCTTTGTTACATCGAGTATTTGATTTCTTATCAAATCTTTTATTATTATTTACCAACAAAACACTACTGTGTTAACGGCCTCTTCATAAACATCAAGCAATTGCTGCCGGACGCTTCAAACACTTCATTACATGGAATTCGCTTACTTTTAAAACTCAGAGCTCTACAGCCGTAAGGGAAGTTTGGCTCATACGTAATGAAATAATGGGTACAGCGTAGGCATAACTTACTATTTAGCTGGTTTGAATCATTAATCATAGGTTCTATATATAAAAAAATAGCTACTTATCAGTAGCCAAAAGTTGGCGAACATTCTCGCCAATGTCACCGCACTTAACAACGATCATTGACCATTGTCATCTTACCAAATGCATCAATCGCTAGTATCTCGCAATATAACACAAACGAGAAATCAACCCAGTGATGACCAGAAAGTTAGCCCAAATTGGCACTTTCAGCACTTATAAGAACTGCGCTTAGAATAAAGGTCATGCACGTCTTCTGAGCTCATAAGTTACCCTCTGATAGTCGTGGGCAGCTAATGGATGATGTACCATTCCATCTTGCATCATTACCTCTTCAGGTAAAGGCAACTCGTTGATGGCTCGTTTTAATGCAAGTTTAGTCGCCTCGTAATTCCAATCCTGAATTTTGTTATCATCAATAGCATCCCAATGAATAAAAACTCCAACGCAGATGAATACATCATTTGCCTCATCAAGTGGAATCAGGCCTTCTTTAACACTATCAGCCACCGCTTGTGCGACTCCACATTGAGCCGGACCAAACATCTGCACAGCCTGCTTAGCATTCTTGATATCCACTTTATTAAACATGACAGTGGCTGGTTTCGCCATCATATTAGGTGCAAGTACAGCCAATAAGCCATTCACACCGCGTTTTTGATTAGTGAGTGTATTACAGAAAGCCACTTCGGCTGGACTGCCGCGTGGACCAATAATTAAGTCGACATGGGCAACCTCGTTACCCTCTCCATACAAGGCTTCGCCGACAAATACCTTGTTTATTTTCATCCCGCTCATGATAAACCTCTCTCTCATCTGCTATCAGCAAGCACATTGAAAGATTCATCATCAATTATCGTTAGCTACAGTTAATATTACAGTCAGGAGCATTCAGGTAGCTATCGATTTAATTCAATCACTTACCTTAAGCAATCTCCTTATTGAATATGACTATCTTAAAATTGGATAGTTCTAAAAGCTATTCATTGCAATGGTAGCCTGATGGACTCATATACAAAGCCATCAGGTCGAACAACCAATCATAAAATTAAAACAAATCTTGCTGAAGTGGGACCAAACTGTTCGCTGGTCTTTTACGGGAGAATTTATTATTTTGTATTGGGCGTGTTTGAGAAGATCTTTTTCTAGACGCATGTTTTTTTATAATTACTGCTGTTTGCTGATGGTCCTTTGAAGTCAATTTGAGCTGGCTAAAGTTTGCTTTTGCTAACTTAAATGCCTGATCAATACTAACCAGAGGCGCAGGATAATCAATACCGACTCGACAACCATATTCAAGCTGTAGAGACTCTGGCATCAGCCATGGCTGAATAATCCAAGTATTAGGCACGCACCTTAACGCTGGCAGCCACTTTCTAACAAATACTCCCTCAGGATCTTGATCTATTGCTTGCTTGACGGGATTGTAAATCCGTAAAGTATTGATGCCGGTAGTACCTGATTGCATCTGCACTTGAGGCCAGTGAATGCCTGGTTCATAGTCTAAAAACTCACGCGCTAGGTGCAAACCGGTCTCACGCCAATGTAACCATAACAAATAACTAGCAGTGCTCATCAACATCGCACGCATTCTGAAATTAACCCAGCCGGTTTCTTTCAACATTGCCATGCAAGCATCTACCAAAGGCCATCCAGCTTTTCCTGCTTTCCAAGCAACTAATCTTGCTTGTGATTCAACACTTGAATAGCTATCATCTCGCAAGTCATTAAAGGCAGCATGGAGGTTTTGATACTCTATCGCAGGCTCCGACTCTAGCTTTTGCATAAAATGGCAATGCCAATGCAATCGGCTTTCAAAACCAACTAATCCTGCTAACAACCCCTTGGGATAAGTGGATGAGTTCTCTTCAATATTGAGTTTCTGTTGTCGCACAGACTGCACCACTTCACGCATACTTAGCACACCCCAAGTTAAGTAGGGTGATATTCTAGAACCAGCGCTTTCTGAAGATATCGGGCTAGAAATCCCACCGCGATATCGACTGGCCCGCCCATTTAAAAAGGTATGCAACAATTTAACGGCTTCTTCTCGCCCACCTTTTTGTCTTGAGTGTTTATCTGATTGAATATGCCTAATGTAGGAAAGATCACTATTTGCAATGGTATCTAATGGCAAAGCGGCCATATTTGCTTGTGATGGTACGGTTATTATTGGAGCAGTCATGCGCTTTTCCCAAATAGAAGTCCAAGTATCTCTATTTTTTAAGCGTCTAACTACTCCGTTTTGTGGATGCTCAATCCAATTGACATGTTGAGCTTTGCACCAGGACGCAACAGCTTTATCCAACTCGTAGCTATTATTGTTTCCTGTCTCCTCATGGCTATGTAATTTTATACAGTAAAACTTTGAGAGATGGTTAAGAGTCTCAATAATGCCTGTATTGATTTGTATAAGTGACAATCCAATTACTTGTAAATCATGATGGAGTGAGACCAAACACTCTTTAACAAACATTTGATGCTGAGTTGCATAATCACCGCCATTCCAAACACATGAATCCCAAGTAAAAATGGGGATCACCAACCCTTGCTGACAAGCTTCAAATAAAGCCGCATGATCTTGTACTCTCAAGTCACGCTTAAACCATACGACATGAACCAAAGGCTTCATCTAACACCACGTTTTAAAAGTTAACTTTGATAAGTCAACTTAAATAAATCTTGGTTCAATCATTTCGTGCTTAACCATGTGATGAGAGTTTGAGTTCAAAATGTTTAAAACATTAGGCATGCATTCTCACAATAAAAAAGGACCCAGATTTCTCTGAGTCCTTTTATTCTTGGTGGCCCCCCTGTGAGTCGAACACAGCACCAACGGATTATGAGTCCGCTGCTCTAACCAAGCATGAGCTAGGGGGCCTAAACTTTTGAAGTCGTTATTTTAAACTAATCTTGTCCAGTTTCTAAGAAGCTTCTTAATCTTTCTGAACGAGTTGGATGACGCAACTTACGCAGCGCCTTCGCTTCAATTTGTCTAATACGCTCACGCGTTACATCAAATTGCTTGCCTACTTCTTCTAGCGTATGGTCTGTGTTCATTTCAATACCAAATCGCATACGTAGTACTTTTGCCTCACGCGGTGTTAGTGATTCCAACACCTCGCTTGTCGCATCGCGCAAACTCGCATATACCGCAGCATCTACTGGCGCTAAAGTCGTGCTGTCTTCAATAAAGTCACCTAAGTGAGAATCCTCATCATCACCAATTGGCGTTTCCATTGAAATTGGTTCTTTACTGATTTTCAAGATCTTACGAATCTTGTCTTCAGGCATTTCCATTTTCTCAGCTAGTAATGCAGGATCCGGCTCAATACCAGTCTCTTGCAAGATTTGGCGGCTGATACGATTCATTTTATTAATCGTTTCAATCATATGCACAGGAATACGGATGGTACGGGCTTGGTCAGCGATAGAGCGTGTAATAGCCTGACGGATCCACCATGTTGCATAGGTTGAAAATTTAAAACCACGACGGTACTCAAACTTATCTACGGCTTTCATCAAGCCAATATTACCTTCTTGAATCAAGTCTAGGAACTGTAAGCCACGGTTTGTATATTTCTTAGCGATAGAAATCACCAAACGTAAGTTTGCCTCAATCATTTCACGCTTAGCACGACGTGCACGCGCTTCGCCTGTGGTCATTTGTTTATTGATTTCTTTCAGCTCTTTCGCTGAAATACCCACTTTGGTTTCTAAATCAATAATACGTTGCTGTTGATCTAAAATTGAATGATTAAAGCGCGCTAACTTCTCATTGTATGGCTTATCAGCTTTAAGCTCTTCTTCTAACCAACTTAGGTTACTTTCGTTTCCTGGGAATGATTTGATAAAGTATGGGCGTGGCATACCTGCTTTTTCCACACAGAAATCCAGCACTTTACGCTCGTGACCACGTACCGTTTCAACTAAACCACGTACTTGATCACATAGGCTTTCTACTTGTTTTGGTGAAAAACGGAATGCCGTTAACTCAACAAGAATTTCAGACAACAATGCTAAATACTCAGGATCTTGAGAGCCTTTAACCGGTAAAATCACTGTCATTTTTTGGTGTGCTGCACGCACTACTTCAAAACGTTTAAGTAGCTCTTCTTTAAGTTTAGCTAATGCTTCTGCTGAGATAGCAGCAGCTTTTGCACCATCTTCATCGCCGTCATCTTCATCGTCATCACTCTCAGGCTCTTCTTCCTCTGGAGTTTCTTCTGTCATCGCATCATCTAAACCAATATCGGCATCAATCAAACCGTCAACTAAATCGTCGACGCTTAATTCATCACGCTCAACTTTATCCACCATTTCCAACAAAGCGGCAATCGTGGTAGGGCAAGCAGCAATTGCTTGCACCATATGTTTGAGGCCATCTTCAATACGACGTGCAATCTCAATTTCGCTTTCGCGTGTAAGTAAATCAACTGTACCCATTTCGCGCATATACATACGCACAGGGTCAGTAGTACGACCAAACTCTGAGTCTACTGTGGCAAGTGCTTGCTCAGCTTCTTCAACCGCATCGTCGTCAGTCACTGCTGGAGGTGCGTCAGACATTAACAACGCCTCGGCATCAGGTGTCTCTTCATACACCTGAATACCCATGTCATTAATCATGCCGATAATGCCGTCAATCTGCTCTGAGCCTTGAACGTCATCAGGCAAGTGATCGTTAATCTCGGCATAAGTCAGGTAGCCGCGCTCCTTACCTAATACGATTAAGCTTTTAAGGCGAATGCGACGCTCTTCAGCGCTGACCTCTTGTAGCTCTGGGCGAACATAGTCTTCAGCATTTTTTTCAGCTTGTTGATCACTTTTCTTTGGTCTTGCCATGTCTTACCTCTAAAATTTTAGCTCTGCCATGATGCATGCATCACACATGGCGAATAAGATTACCGTAACCGTGCATTATAACAGAATATAGCCTTATTTTGGCTGGGGTTTACTACCAACAGATTTCAATAGCGCAATTTCATCGGCAGTTAAAGCACTCAAAGGTTTTTCACTAATTCGCGCCAATAATGACGCGCCTTGGCGCTGCGTGTGCACTGCCTGCAACTGCTGGCGGGCACCCACAACCTCTTGCGCTTGATCAAGCGTATCGTCCAACAACGTTAATTCACGCTGTAACTCTTGCAAAATGCTAGTGTCAATTTTTCTTTCCAATTCACGTAACAACACCGCAGGTTTAGAATGGGGATACATCAGGCAAATTTCAATCACTTGCCGTAACAAAACATCCGCATCATCTCGCTCATCCAATAACCTCAAATCCTCTTGCAGCGCAAGATTTGGATGCATCAACAACATTAACCCAAAGCGCTTTTGTAGCGATACTGTAGTGCGTGTCAACTTTGGCTTAGCCTGCACTGGTGCTTTATTTAAATTTGGCAGCTTTAACAAAGCCTGCATTTCCTCAGGTGACAACAGTGCCAACTCAGCAACCTTTTTACGCAAATACATCGCACTACGTGGCGCATTAATCTGCTGCATAATAGGCTCTGCCTCATTTAGAAAACGCACGCGATCTTCCTGACTTTGCAGTGCATTATTCTCACTTAAATGCTGCAGGATATACTGAGACAACGGCATTGCGGATTTAATTTCAGCTTCAAACTTTTCTTTACCAAATTCACGTACGTAAGAATCAGGATCATGCTCTCTAGGTAGAAATAAAAATGATAGCTTCAAGCCATCAGTGAGTGCAGGTAGCGCGTTCATTGCTGCGCGCCATGCCGCAGTACGACCAGCATTATCACCATCGAAACAAAATACAATCTCATCCGCCTGCCGCATCAACTTTGTAATATGGTAAGGTGTTGTGGCAGTACCAAGTGCGGCCACTGCATATTCGATTCCATATTGCGCCAACGCCACCACATCCATATACCCCTCTACCACTAGGGCACGACCCGCATCTCTAATCGCTCTGCGCGCCAAAAATAAGCCATATAACTCATGCCCTTTTTGAAACAATGGCGTTTCTGGTGAGTTGTAATATTTAGGGGTATCTTCTGGATTAATAACGCGGCCACCAAAGCCGATGACCTGTCCTTTTTGGTCATGAATCGGAAACATGATTCGGTCACGGAAGCGGTCATAACGACGACCTTGCTCGTTCTCTACCACCAAACCTGCCACCGTTAATGCCTCATTGTCATAATGCGGAAAGACACTTTGTAGATTCTGCCAACCAGCGGGCGCATACCCAACCTGAAACTTAGCCGCGACCTGACCACTCAGTCCACGCGCCTTTAAATACTCAATAGCACGCGGTGATTTTTTTAATTCAGCTTTATAAAAATTGGCCGCTTCTTGTAATGCGTCTTGCAAGCCAACGACCACTTTAGGCGCAGGCTTGTCGTTATCGCGCACCTCTTGCGGCACGCTCATACCCACCATTTTAGCTAAATCATGAATCGCATCAACAAAGCTAAGCCCTTGATACTCCATCACAAACCCAATAGAAGTACCATGTGCACCACAGCCAAAACAGTGATAAAACTGCTTGGTAGGACTTACCGTAAAACTAGGGGATTTTTCGTTATGAAACGGGCAGCAGGCAGAATAATTGGCACCTGCTTTTTTTAGCGGCACACTTTTATCAATCACATCGACAATATCAACGCGATTGAGCAACTCTTGAATAAAACTTTCAGGTATCAAAGTGTCCGCTTCAGCTAAAAATAACTACGTTAATAGAATTTGCTAGCCATTCTAGCGCAATCTTTTAAAAACAAAAAAGGAGCTTATCGCTCCTTGTAATGTCTACTTGCATTTATCGCTATAGGTTAACCTAGACGAGTTTTAATCAATCCAGATATTTTACCCATATCAGCACGTCCAGCTACCAATGGCTTAATTTCCGCCATCACTTTGCCCATGTCTTTAATACCAGCAGCGCCTGAATCAACCACAACCTTCTCTAAGATGGCTTTAATCTCATCTTCAGTCAGTTGTTGTGGTAAATACGTTTGCAGCACGGTGACTTCAAACTTTTCTACATCGGCTAAATCATGACGATTAGCTGACTCATACGCAGCTATAGAATCCCGACGCTGTTTGAGCATTTTTTCAATCACAGCAATTACATTGCTGTCATCTAATTCAATACGCTCATCCACTTCACGCTGTTTAATAGCCGCTTGTAATAACCGTATTGCTCCCAAACGCACGCTATCTTTAGCGCGCATCGCGGTTTTCATGTCCTCAGATATCTGAGCCTTTAACGACATGAAAGCTTCTTAGTACAATTTTGCTGGTAAAGTTTGCTTCATCAAGCGGCGATATTGACGCTTAACAGCAGCAGCAGCTTTACGTTTACGTTCCCAAGTTGGCTTCTCGTAAAATTCGCGAGCGCGAAGATCATTCAATAAACCAGTTTTTTCAATTAGGCGCTTAAAGCGACGTAGAGCAACGTCAAACGGCTCATTTTCTTTTACGCGTACACTAGACATTCGTTCTCTCTTATCTGCAACAATTTAATTAGGTGATGCTCAAGTCCGCCAAACAAAGGCTTATAAACTTGAGAAAAGTTCACCATTTTAATCGTATAATTACTTTTATTCAATTACTTTTATAGCTTTGTGTTATAAAAATGCACATTAAGATCAAAATGGACCAAAATAAATGTTAGTTTTAGGCATTGAATCATCGTGTGACGAAACAGGTATCGCCTTATACGACACGGACAATGGCTTATTATCGCATGCACTACACTCCCAAGTAGAGATGCATGCTGAATATGGCGGCGTAGTTCCTGAACTTGCATCACGAGATCATATTCGTCGCGTCTTGCCATTAAGTGAGCTTGCGCTTAAAGAGGCCAAGAAAACATTACAAGATATTGACGCCATCGCCTACACACAAGGCCCTGGGCTATCTGGCGCACTATTAGTAGGCACAAGCTTTGCTGAGTCACTTGCGTTTAGTCTGCAAATTCCTACCATTAATGTACACCATCTAGAGGGCCATTTATTAGCACCTTTATTAGAAGACAACCCGCCTGCGTTTCCATTTGTTGCTTTATTGGTTTCTGGTGGGCATAGCCAACTGATGCGGGTTGATGGAATAGGCCAATATGAACTGCTCGGTGACACATTGGATGATGCCGCAGGTGAGGCCTTTGATAAAACAGCAAAGTTATTGGGGCTTGGCTATCCGGGCGGCCCAGCGCTATCGAATCTAGCAAAAACGGGAAAACCTCGCTTTAAGTTGCCTCGCCCACTGCTCAACAGTGGCGATTTAAACTTTAGCTTTAGTGGCTTAAAAACCTCAGTATTAACACTAGTGAACCAACATCAACCCTTAGATGCAGAAACTAAAGCAGATATCGCTTACGAGTTTCAAGAGGCGGTGACAGAAGTGCTAACAATTAAATGCATGAGTGCATTACGAGAAACTGGCTTGGATAATTTAATTGTTTCTGGGGGCGTTGGTGCAAACGCAAAACTAAGAGAAAAACTAAACGCAGCCACTAAACGAAAATTATGCAAAGTTAGCTACCCACGCTTAGAGTTTTGTACTGACAACGGCGCGATGATTGCGTTTGCAGGCGCAATGCGTCTAAAGGCAATGCGAGGTACACAAAATAATGCAGATAAAAATTATAGCTTTAGTGTAAAGCCTCGCTGGAATTTGAATGAGTTACAAGCGCCTTAACCATCATACCCTTAACCAGATAATCATAGCTGAGGGCTTGATGGCTAAGTGATGTTCGCTTTTTGCGTGATTATTTTATTTCTTTTTACCAAATCCTGATTCGGTACCATCCAACAATTTTTGGATATTACTTCTATGGCGCCATATCAAGAAAATAGACATCACCAACACCATGAGCACATAATCGGAAATACCAATCGCGTTATCTGCGTTTGCTAATAAAAACCACGCATACACAGGTGCCAGTGCAGCAGCAACCAATGCAGCAAGTGATGAGTAGCGCGAGATTGCAAACACAAGTACCCATGTCAACAATGCCGCCAAAGCAAGCATGGGCGAGATAGCCAGCATGACCCCTAATGCCGTCGCAACACCCTTACCCCCTTTAAAACTATGGTAAATTGGATATAGGTGGCCAAAAAACACGGCTAAACCTACCGCACCCACCACCCACATGGTCATCCCAGACTGCAAAGCCAACCACACAGGAAACCAACCTTTAAAGACATCACCCAATAAAGTTAATATGGCTGCTGACTTCTTACCGCTACGCGCTACATTTGTCGCACCAATATTACCGCTACCTACTGTACGAGGATCTGGCAAACCAAATAACTTACTGACTAAAATCCCGAAAGCGATTGAGCCAAGCAAATAAGCCGCAACAATCCAAACAACTGGCACTAACGTGACAGGAATAAAACCTAATTCATTCATTTAAACTCTCTTTACTATCATCCACGCTAGGCGCGAATCTATGTGTGATACCCACAACTACTAATAAATTGTGGTTTAATATTCAAGATATTACTGGATTCCCGCCTTCGCGGGAATGACGACAAGAAAATAAGGCTTTATGGACACCATTTTTTTAAGCGAAGTTAAAGTACAAACCAAATTAGGCGTACCAGAGTGGGAGCGCATGACCCCGCAAACCATTATCCTAGACATAGAAATCGGCTACGACCTCAGCAAAGCCTGCCAAAGCGACGATGTAAACGACACCATCGACTATGGCGCTGTAGTTAAACGTGTACGTGAAACCCTGCAAGAAAATAGTTTCCAACTAGTAGAAAAACTTGCAGAACACCTATGCCAATTGATTTTGAAAGAATTTAACGCGCTAAGCGTGAAGATTAAAGTGGCTAAGCCTACGGTGTTGCCTGGTTTGAAGGCGTTGGGAGTAATTATCGAAAGAACAATAAAACTTTAATATTGGATATTCACATAAAAAAGTAACTAGCTGTCGGGCTACCCCGACATAGCTCAAACCCTACCTCTTTACCCTCACCCCAACCCTCTGATAAAACAACTAAGCAACCGACTAGGCTGACAAACTACATCAGCCAAGCTCTGCTAATCCCTTAAATGGAGAGGGAGCATCCGTCGGAAAGAGAGAAAACGTCAGCCCCGCGGATGATGCACACTATGCAACCGCTTCAAACGCTCCCGCGCCACATGCGTATAGATCTGCGTCGTCGAAATATCTGAATGACCCAGCAGCATCTGCACCACCCTTAAATCAGCCCCATGATTGAGCAAGTGCGTTGCGAACGCATGTCGTAACACGTGTGGCGACATGTGCTTGGTGATCCCCGCCAGCAAGGCATACCGTTTAATCATGTACCAGAAAGCCTGCCGTGTCATCGCATCACCACGGTTGGTGACAAACAATGCGTCACATAAGCGCTTTTGTATAATCTCCCGCCTAGCATCCTTTAAATACCGCGAAATCCACTCTACTGCATTTTCACCCATCGGCACTAAGCGTGTTTTACTACCCTTCCCCGTCACACGTACGACACTATCACTAAGACTTACTTCCGTTGTTTTAATAGAAACCAGCTCAGACACGCGCAAGCCACATGCATAAAGTAGCTCCAGCATTGCTTTATCTCGCACCCCTGCAGGCTCATTCAAATTTGGCGCGTTGAGCAACGCCTCTACCTCTTCTTCATTCAGGCTTTTGGGCAAACTACGCGGTAATTTAGGTGACTCAATTTGCACCGTAGGATCATCACTGATTGTATTCTCACGCAAACAATGACGATAGAAACGTCTTAAACTGGCGATTAGGCGACTAATACTGCGCGGCTTGCTCTGTGGGAACTTTACCGCCAAGTATTGCTGAACATCAGCCTTATCTACCGTTAATAGCTGCTTATCTTGCGTCAACACCCAAACTGCAAATGATGTTAGATCTAGCCGATAACTTTCTAACGTGTTTTTTGATAAACCATCCTCCAACCAGAGATGATCAATAAAAACATCAATCTGCGTTGCATCATCAGGTGCAAGCATGCGCTCACTCATTTAGCACTCCAACAGACATCAGACCCTCGTGCTGCAAAAGCCACTGCTTTATCAACAAGCTATCACGCTCACCTTGCATAAAGCCACCTAAGCCACTTTTAGCAAGCACACGATGACATGGAACAACCAGAGGCAGCTGATTGGCGCCGCAGGCATTTGCAACGGCGCGTGGGCCAGAGCCAACTTGCTGGGCTATCTCGGTGTAAGTTCTAGTCTGCCCGCAGGGAATATCGTAGATCGCTTGCCAAACGCGCTTTTGAAATACAGTACCCTGCTGGCTAGTAGGTAAGCTGAAGGTTATATTTGCCTGTTGTAAATATTGCATGATCTGCTGGCAAGCCATACTCACAAGCGAGTGTGTTGATGTTTTTTCTAGTGTTACCTTGTCATGGCCTGGCAACTGCTGTGCGTTAGATAATTGTGGAAGCAACTTAATCATTAGCTGTTGATGACGTACAGTAATAGATACCTGACCAAACGGCGCATTAATGAGTGCACTATGATTCACGTCAGGAGAGTTGGTTTTCATCACGTTATGTTAAACCAAAGCTAGCGATATGCAAACCTCACATGAATATGATTTACAGTAGGGGATCAACGTATAACGATATTATCCGCAACAAAAAACCCCAATGATTTTCATCAATTGGGGTTTTTAATCTGTTTCACACAGACTAAGTATTACGCTTTTTCTACTGGCGCTAGAACTTCTCTGTCACGTGCTACTAACTTCTCTTTAATACGTGCTGACTTACCTGAACGCTCACGTAGGTAGTACAGTTTCGCACGACGAACATCACCGCGACGTTTCAATTCAATTGAAGCGATTAATGGTGAGTAAGTTTGGAATGTACGCTCAACGCCTTCACCTGAAGAGATTTTACGTACGATGAATGATGAGTTCAAACCACGGTTACGTTTAGCGATAACAACGCCTTCGTATGACTGTACACGTTTACGTGTACCTTCAACTACGTTTACGCCAACCACTACAGTGTCACCTGGAGCAAATTCAGGAATCGTTTTGCCTAAACGGGCAATTTCTTCCTCTTCCAACATTTTAATAATATCTGCCATCTTTATTTATCTCTTTCGGTTGCCCGTCGGAGTTCCTTTTAATTGTGAAGAAACTTGTTCCTACTTATCAAAACTCTACTCAAGTTCTTTTAGTAGCCGTGCTTCTTCTTTCGTCAACGGCCTTGCGGCCAATAAATCGGGACGTTGATCCCGAGTTCTTTGCAATGACATTTTCAAACGCCACTGCTTAATCTTGGCATGATTACCTGACATTAACACATCAGGTACTCGTCTGCCGTTATATTCTTCTGGCCTAGTGTAGTGTGGACAGTCTAACAATCCATCTACGAACGAATCTTCAATTGCAGAATCACTATCACCTAGCGCACCTGGCAACTGGCGGATGATTGCATCCATCAATGCCATGGCAGGCAACTCACCACCACTTAATACATAATCCCCAATCGATATTTCTTCATCTACTTCAGCATCAATTAAACGCTGATCGACACCTTCATATCGACTGGCAAGCAATACTAAGCCTTGCTTTTTGCTTAACTCCATCACCTTTTGATGGGTTAGCGGCTTTCCTGCTGGCGATAGATGCACCACCCAATGCCCATCAAGCTGATTAGTCGTCTGGGCTGCTTTTGCGGCACCAATCGCTTTTTCAAGCGGCTGCACCAACATCACCATACCAGGACCACCACCGTAGGGTCTATCATCTACGGTTTTATGATTGTCGCTAGTAAAATCACGTGGATTCCAAAAGCCAACCTCATAAATGCCTTGTTGTAATGCCCGACTTGTAATGCCATGCTTAGTGATGGCATCAAACATTTCGGGAAACAATGTCACAATATCAAATTTAAACGCCATGATTTAAATGGTTTAATTTTAACGAAACGACTAAAAGTCTTCGTCCCAATCAACCAGCATCGTCTTAGCTTTTAAATCCACCTCCAGCACGACTGTTGCTACAAATGGCAATAGTCGCTCTTGTGGCTTCTCTTTATCAGCATCTGCTACATTCGGCTTTACCACATCTGGTTTTACAACAAGTACATCATTTGCACCCGTTTCAAACACCTCAGTAATTAAACCAAAATCCACGCCCTGACTGTTTTTAACACGCAACCCGATTAAGTCTGACCAGTAATACTCATTTTCGTCAGGCTCTGGCAACTGCTCTCTTGGCACGGCAATCTGCTTACCTTTGCATGCAAAAGCAGCATCTCGGTCATCAATGCCCTGTAACTTCACAACGATGACATCATTGTGAAGCTTAGCAGTTTCAACCACCATTTCGCGCCACTCGTCGCCTTTACCTAGCCACCACGTGTCATAATCAAACAGACCATCGATTGCTTCTGTATCTGGCAACACTTTGAGCCAACCATAAACGCCGTAGGGCGCAACAATGCGCCCCATTACTACCATGTTATTCACAGCCATTTTAATTGCTTAGGTAAATTACCTAAGCTTTTTAAATTAAGCGTCAGCAGCTGGTGTTTCAGCAGCTGCAGCCTCGGCAGCTTTAGCTGCAGCTGCAGCCTCTGCGGCTTGAGCATCAGCTTCTGCCTTAGCAGCGTCAGCGGCTGCTTTTAATTTTGCAGCTTCTTCAGCAGCAGCTTTTGCTTTAGCAGCTTCAGCCTTAGCAGCGTCTTTTGCTTTAGCAGCAATAGCAGCTTCTGGACCTTTAGCGTGGAATTTAACTAAGCGTGCAACTGTCTCTGACAATTGTGCGCCGTTATTTTGCCAATGCGTAACACGAGCTAAATCAATACGTAAACCTTCAGCGTTTGCGCTAGCTGATGGGTTGTAAAAACCAACACGCTCAATAAAGCGACCATCACGACGATTGCGTGAATCAGCTACAACCACGTTGTAGAAAGGAGTTTTTTTCGCGCCACCACGAGCTAAACGAATAATAACCATAATCTTTGTTCTCTTTTGAAAAATTTAAAGCAGAAAGGCGCGGATTTTACGTTACTTATACACCTTTTGGCAAGCTATTTATCTACATTTATTAATCAACTGATGATTTATATATAAATAGTTTGCCTGCGCGGTTTATAAATGTAATTGATAACGTGTAGGGTCCGCTAACCCTGCGGCTAAGAAGCCATCGCGACGTAAACGGCACGAGTCACACAAACCACAGGCTTCACCCTCACTATCAGCCTGATAGCATGAAACCGTCATGGCGTAATCTACACCTAATGTTGTGCCCAGTTTAACGATCTGGGCTTTAGTCATATCAATCAAAGGTGCATGGATGGTAATGGTTTTACCCTCCACTGCACTTTTAGTCGCCAGATTAGCCATATCCTGAAATGCTTTAACGTATTCTCCGCGACAATCTGGATAACCTGAATAATCTAACGCATTCACGCCAATAAAAATATCTTGTGCTTGCAACACTTCTGCCCAAGCCAACGCAAGCGACAGCATAATGGTATTACGTGCTGGCACATAAGTAATTGGAATACCTTCTGTTGCGCTCTCTGGCACTGCAATAGCATCGTCAGTCAGCGCCGAGCCTCCAAATAGAGATAAATCTAGCTGCGCAGTCTTGTGTGCGGCTGCGCCCATGACTTTGGCAACATTTTTAGCTGCGAACAACTCTGCAATATGCCGCTGATGGTAGTCCAAACTTAAACAGTAGCACTCGAAGCCTTGATTTCGAGCATAGGCTAGCACGGTGGCTGAATCTAAGCCACCGGACAATAGTACAACAGCTTTTTTTGTCATTTTCCTGGCACCTCGCCCCACAATATCTTATGTAACTGCAATTGCATACGGACAGGAAGCTTATCGGCCAACACCCAATCCGCTAAGTCTGACGGCATTAATTGACTATAGACTGGTGAAAATAGTACTGGGCATTTATCGGTCAATCGCTCTTTCACCAACAGGTCCTTTGCCCAATCATAATCTGCGCGACTACATAGCACGAACTTCACCTCATCGGTCTTTTTAAGATGTGTGAGATTAGCCCATAAGTTATTTTTAAGCTCACCTGAATCTGGTGTTTTAATATCCAAGATCACTGATACACGAGCGTCAACGGGGCCAATATCAATAGCACCGCCAGTTTCTAAAGAGACACTATAACCTTGGTCACATAGCGCCTTGAGCAATACGTGGCAATCTTTTTGCGCCAACGGTTCACCTCCAGTCACGGTGACATATGGCGTACCAAATTCAGCGACCTTACTAAGAATGTCATCAATTTCGATGTTATTGCCACCACTAAAAGCATAGGCAGTGTCACAATACACGCAACGCATTGGGCAGCCAGTAAGGCGCACAAATACGGTAGGCAAGCCCACACGCGAGGACTCACCTTGTAGTGAGTAAAAAATTTCGTGGATTTTAAGTTTCATCAAATACTTTGCACACTAACAATTAATAACGCAAAAAAATAGCGCCAATACAGAGATTGGCGCTATTTTAACTTAAAAGCTTTATTTGCCTAAATATAGAGAAATAAACAACTTTTAGATTATTTACCTATTTTAAATACTTATCGAATCGCCTCAAGTGCTTTTAGGCGTTTCTGCGCAGTTGGCGTCAACTCACTGTTTGGAAATTTAGCCACTAAATCACGCAATGTTTTTTTAGCGCCTGGCACTAAACCCAGTTGGATCTGACTATTTGCCAAATTGAACATTGCATCAGGTACTTTTGGACTATCTGGGTAGGTGTCAATCAGCTTTTGCTGTGTTGCAATAGATGATTTGTAATTTTTTAGTGCAAATTGCGAGTAGCCCAAACCATACATTGCTTCAGGTGCAAGACTACTATTAGGGTAGTCTTTTAAGAACTTGTCATACTCTTTAAAAGCATCTTTGTGCTTAGATTCTTTTGACAGGCCATTGGCTAACTCTAGCAACTGGTATTCCTGTGTGTTCTTTTCAACAACCGCTGGAGGCGCAGCGACCTCAGCCACTGGAGCAGACTCTAACTTGCGTAAGCGCTCGTCAATGTCTGTATATAAATCTTTTTGGCGTTGAAGTGCGGTTTCAACTTTATGATTAGCGACCTCTAACTCGCCTTTCAATCTTGCATTCTCTTGCTTTAATGCATCTAGCTGCGATTGCATATCAGCTAAACCATTTCTGGTGACGGCATCTTGCTGCTCATTTGATTGTTTTAAATCACGCAGTGCAGATTGCGTAGCCTGATTCTGGCTTTGCAAGTTTTTCTCAACTTCCAGTATTTTCTTTCGCGCCTCTTCATCATCAAACAATGCAGAGTGACTACTCATTGAAAATAATTGCGTTGCTAAAAATACGCTAGACAGAATCAGGTTTTTCATCATTTTTAAACTTAGTAATTTTAAAATTAGTAACTAAGAATTAGTCGTTTTCGTAAACAACATCAACACGGCGGTTCAATTGATGACAAGCTTCATCAGCGCAATTTGCTGATGCTTTTTCTTCACCAAAACTCACTGTTTCGATTTGCTTGTCTTGAACGCCTAATAAGTTAAATGATTTTTTAACTGATACTGCGCGACGTTGACCCAATGAAACGTTGTACTCACGTGTACCGCGCTCATCAGCGTTACCTTGCAATACTAATTTAGCATTGCTGTTAGCAAGCAAGTATTTAGCATGTGCTTCGATTAGAGGACGGAACTCTGCACGCACTGTGTCGCTGTCAAAGTCAAAGTAGATGTTTCTTTTTGACAAAATATTGTTTGGATCTTTAAGTGGGTTGTTACCATTGTTAGCATTGCTATCAATTACAACCTCTTTAACACCAGAAGTATCTGCTGAACCGTTAGCAGACTGTGATGAACCAGCTGGGCTTTTATCTTCAACGCCTGCTGGTTTGTCTGTCATTGGTGTACTTTTACAAGCAGATAACATTGCTGCTAGCACTAAAGCACCTAAAACTTTTTTATTAAATATTCCCTTATTCATTACCTTCTCCTTTAGTAAAAACAAACTTTCTGTATTGCATCATGTTAATTCAATAGCGGACCCCATGCTGGCTCGCGAATATCGCCGCCTGACTCGCTCAAACGCTGTCTCACGCGACCATCTGCAGACACTGCGGCAAGTGAACCACGACCACCCGTTCTAGTGGCATATAGTACCACACGCCCATTAGGCGCAAAACTTGGAGACTCATCTTGAGAACCTTCACTGACGATTTGCACTTGTCCTGTCGCTAGATTTTGCAACGCGACGCGGAATTTTCCACCATCATTTCGAATCATCGCTAGTGACTTGCCATCTGGAGAGAAGCGTGGGCTTAAATTGTAAGGACCGTCAAAGGTGACCCGCTGCGCATCGCCACCAATGGACGACACTTTGTAAATTTGTGGGCTACCGCCACGATCAGAGCTGAAATATATCCATTTAGCATCTGGTGACCAGACTGGCTCGGTATCGATCGCGCTACTCTTAGTCAACTGCCTCAAGCCACTGCCATCAGCGTTAATCAGATAAAGTTGGGAGTTGGCTGCATGCGTTAACACAATAGCAAGCTTACTGCCGTCTGGTGACCATGCAGGCGCACTATTATTACCTTTGTAGCTTGCTAATGTTATACGTTGACCTGTCATGAGCGATTGCACGAAGATGATTGGTTTTTTCTTCTCAAACGAAACGTATGCAATCTTGCTACCATCTGGCGACCATGCAGGCGAAATAATCGGCTCGTTTGAGGAAACAACCGTTTGTGGGTTAACACCGTCAGCATCAGCCACTTGTAAAGCATATCGGCCTTTGGACTTATTAATGTAAGCAATGCGACTAGCAAAGATGGCTGACTCACCTGTCAACTTTTGGTAAATGACGTCTGCTATTTTATGTGCAGTCATACGTAATTGATTTGGCGCAATGTTGTAATCCATACCTGCCAACTGAGTCTGTTTTAGCACATCACCTAACTGAAAACTCACCTTAAGACGATTGCCAGGTAAGGTTTCTATTTTACCAACAGCAATCGCTTGTGCCTGCAAAGCAGCCCAATCACTGTATTTAACTTGAGAAATAGCACTAGGCTTACTCGCAACACCTGCGGTTTCTAACACCCTAAACATGCCACTTCGGCGCAAATCTGCGCTGATGATATTAGCAATGTTTTCTTGATTTTTAACATTGTCCTGATTAAACGGCACAATTGCGATAGGGAGTTGTTGCGCATTGCCGCCGCTGATTTCAATTTCTAATGCGGCGTGACTAGTCGATGGCATCATTGCAGATGTCATGATTACGGCTACAGACAACAACGTTGCCTGAAATAAATTAAGCAATTTTTTCATATAGCGTATGGTCAGTGAGGTATTAAATAGTTCATCAAATTTTACTGCAATCTACAATAGATGCCAGAGCATTTACACTTGCTTACATTTTACCCATTAATGCCTAATGGTCATTGGGGCGGAAAGTCAGCTTTAATGCACGGAACTGAGAGAATAACGCTTTATCTTCAGGCAATGGCAACGGTTCTGACACACGAATAGCGCGTTCAACCGCTTCATCACATGTGGGATTACCACTAGACTTAGTCAACTTAGGTGACGAACCTAACTCACCGGTAGGTAGCAGAGCAATATCAAACTTTAACTCGAGATTAGCATCACCACATAGGGATTTATTCACGTTATTACGAATTTTTGCCTGAATTTTCGCTTTAAATTCATCCACAACACCAGCTTTTGCCGCGCTAGCTTTTTGTTCACCCAAAGGTTTTCCATCAGACAGACTTTCTTGTTGTAGCTTTTTTAAAGCATCGTCTACTGGTGGTTTGTTAGGTTTTTCTAACGCATCTAACATCAGTTGTTTTTGCAACTTAGCTAATTGATCGTCTTGCTGTGTTTTTTTAGGAGGCTCTTTAGGTGGGTCTTTTTTAACAAGCTTTTTGGGTACTTCTTGTTTGATCGCAATTTCAGGCTCGGGTTTTGGTTCCGGCTTTATTTGCGGTTTAGCTTCAACCACCTGCTCTGGCTTGGGCTCAGGCTTAGGTACGTCTTTCACAACAGGCTCTGGCTCCATCGTTGGCAACGGTGGTTTGGGCATGTTTACAGCTGGGAGACTATCCCACAACTCAACCTCAGCAATGCTAACGGGATGTGTTGTTTTCCAATTAAATGACACAAGCAAAGCGCCCAATAAGATGGTGTGCACAGTAATGGATAAAACACCGGCTTTAAATGAATCTGGGTTTTCGCGCTGACGTAACATAGAGTAAATTATCTAAACACTTTACACTGGCTTAAGAAGCAAGCCAACCTTGTCTACCTTATTGGTTTTAAGCAGATCCATGACACCAATGACATCTTCATATTTCACGTTTTTATCAGCTGCGATCACAACAGTGCGCTCAGGTGATTGTGCTAATGTGGTTTGTACCGCGACCAACATCTCATCACGTTGCATGGTTTTGCTATCCAACTCGATGCTGCCATCTTTCTTAACGGTGACAACGACTGGCGGAAGCTTTGGTTGACTGAGTGCTTGCCCCGCGCCGGGTAACTCAACCACTCCTGGGTTAGTCATGGGTGCTGTCACCATAAAGATTACCAACAAAACTAAAGTCACATCGATGTACGGAACAACATTGATTTGATTCATCATGCGGCGTTTACGAGTTCTGCTCATCGAGAAACCTCTATTGAAATCATCTCTAAGGTAATATCCAATTGAATCATCATGTTAAGACTTACGTTGTAGAATGTTGGTAAATTCTTCCATAAAGCTTTCATAACGCACTGAAAGCCTATCCACTGAACTTGCAAATCGGTTATAAGCAATCACTGCTGGAATCGCAGCAAATAAGCCGATCGCGGTTGCCACTAAGGCCTCAGCAATCCCTGGCGCCACTTGTGTAAGGGTTGCTTGGGCGACATTAGACAAGCCTCTAAATGCGTTCATAATGCCCCACACTGTGCCGAACAAACCAATATACGGGCTGACTGAACCAACAGATGCGAGAAATGGCAAATGTGCATCAAGCTCATCCATCTCTCGGTTAAACGCTGCGCGCATCGCACGGCGAGAGCCTTCCATTACATCGGATACATCCATACGTGTTTGTTGTTTATGACGTGCATATTCTTTAAAACCAGCTTCAAAGATACTCGCCATGCCTTGTGGTTTACGACGATTAGCAGTAATCACATCGTACAACTTATTTAGGTCACCGCCACTCCAGAAGGTGTCTTCAAAATCTTCTGCATCACGCTCAGCACGCTTAATCGTGGCAACTTTAATAAAGATATACCACCATGAGAATAATGAGGTGATGATTAAAATCAGCATCACGAGCTGCACGGGTAAACTTGCGCCTGCAATCAGGCTAAAGAAGGACATATCACTACTTGCGTTCATAACTTCTCCAAATTTTATCTACTGCTTTTTTATGTCGTACTGCAATGATTCACTGCATTACTCATGATTTGAATATCCAAATACTGCAAAACTGAATATGTTTAATCTTTTCAAACTAAGCATTTTCAAGCATGGCTTGTTTTATATGCGCTGGAATACCTAGAGGCTTAAATGTTGCTGCATTGACAAAAGCTGCCTTCACATGCGCGTTAATTAGCAATACCCCATCACGCATGATTGTTTGCGCCAACTCGATGCTACCGTGGCCGATTTTAACGATATCACAGTGAATTTCAAGCATGTCATTAAAATACGCTGGCTTTTTGAAAGCGATAGACAGGCTGTGTACAACAATAATAATACCGTGACCATCTTTTAGCTCAGTTTGTTCAAACCCTAAGGCACGCAACCACTCGGTTCTGGCACGTTCCATGAAGTTTAAATAATTGGAATGATAGACAACACCACCGGCATCCGTATCTTCATAATACACACGCACAGGCCAACTAAACTTACCTAAAGACATCACTACTGCTCCTGCCACGACTCACCGCTAGCGATAGCGCCAGGTACTGGCAAGCCAAAATGTTGATACGACTGACTGGTTGCTACTCGCCCACGTGGGGTACGCATCAGGAAGCCTTGCTGAATCAAATAAGGCTCCAGCACGTCTTCAATCGTATCGCGTTCTTCACCAATGGCGGCGGCTAAATTATCTAGCCCAACAGGCCCGCCACCAAATTTTTCCAATACGGCTAACAGTAACTTTCTGTCCATGACATCAAAGCCAAGTTTATCGACATCCAACATTTTAAGAGCGGCATCTGCAATACTGGCACTCACCTTACCATCGGCTTTCACTTGGGCGTAGTCACGCACACGACGCAATAGTCGGTTAGCAATACGTGGGGTGCCACGTGAGCGTCTCGCAATTTCAAGGGCGCCTGTATCAACCATCTCCACATCAAGCAAGCCTGCGGAGCGCTGAACAATACGGCCTAATTCTTCAGAGGTATAAAACTCTAGTCTCGACACGATACCAAAACGATCCCGCAACGGATTAGTGAGCATACCGGCACGGGTGGTTGCCCCCACTAAGGTAAATGGTGGTAAATCCAAACGGACACTACGTGCAGCTGGGCCTTCGCCAATCATGATATCTAGACGGTAGTCTTCCATTGCTGGATATAGAATCTCTTCAACGACTGGTGAGAGCCTGTGAATTTCATCAATAAATAGCACATCATTTGGCTCTAGGTTGGTAAGTAGCGCGGCTAAATCACCCGCACGTTCAAGTACAGGGCCAGAAGTTTGGCGCATATTGACGCCCATTTCTTTGGCAATAATATGTGCCAGTGTTGTTTTTCCTAGCCCTGGTGGGCCGAATAGCAATACATGGTCTAGCGCTTCACTACGTCCACGTGCGGCATTGATGAATATCTCCAGTTGCGCACGCGCTTTTTCTTGTCCGATATATTCATCCAGCACTTTGGGACGAAGTGCGCGCTCCAGCGCTTCCTCCTGCGGATTGACAACATCTGGGGCGATTAAACGATCAGTTTCTATCATACCACTTCATCTGCTCTCTTATTTTGCAACACTACCCAATGTGAAACGAGCGTCAAGCCAACCGCTAACAAGGTTGGTCCTAAAAAAATACCAATAAACCCAAACATTAACACCCCTCCCAGCACGCCGAGCACAACAAGCAGCAGTGGCAACCGTGATGTATGACTAATTAAAATTGGCTTGATAATATTATCCACCGTACTAATCACAAGCAGGCCATAAATCAGTAAAAAGATCGCCCAACCATGATCGCCATGATTAAACAGCCATAGTGAAGCACCACCCCACACCAACGGCGGACCAACAGGAATCACCGATAAGAAAAAGGTAGCTAGCGCCAATAACAAGGGCATTGGCGCACCCGCCAGCCAAAATCCAAACAATGCAACACTCGCTTGTGCTAATGCTGTACCAAAAACGCCTAGCATGACGCCTTTCACTGTACTGGATGATAACGTTAGCATTTCTTGCCCTAGTTCACCACCTAACCTACGCACAATTGCTGTAATAACATCGGATAAACGCGCACCATCTCTATAAAAGAAAAATGCGACAAATACGACCAACACCAACTGCAAAAAACCACCCATAACCAATTGCACAGCCTGCAATAAAAACTCTCGGATTGGTTCTGAATATTGGTCTAGCAAACGCATGAGCTCTTCATGGCTGACAAGCGCACGTTGCCAAGACTCAGCCAACTGCTCCCCGATGATTGGCAGGGCCTTTAGCCACGATGGCGCTGCAGGTTGTAAACTTTGCAAGGCAGATTGTGCTTCATCAAGTAACACTGTGGCTGAATCCGCCAAATTCACAGCCAAATAAGCCATTGGTAAGATTAGCGCGACCAGCAACAACAATGTCATTGTTAGGGATGCAAGCGTATCTCGCTTACCTAATAGACGCCATATGTGTTGGTATAAAGGCCAAGTGAACACACAAATCACGGCAGCAAACAGCATAGCGGGCATAAACGGATAAAGCACTAAAACACACCCTACTATCAGTAGAGATATTAAGGTCATGCGTGCAATTTGGTTGGTGTTAATCATATTAAATACTCAAAAATATCGGGCATATTGACAATATGCCCACTAGTAAAGCACGCTCTAGCCTCATCACGCATACTACTTGGAAAGTAATTTCAATGCTTGTTTAATCCCGTCCGTCACACTCACTTCTTTATCCAGCAACTTCACTGCAGCAACTGCCTCGCGCTCGTTATAACCAAGCGCTAGCAATGCATTAAGCACATCGCTAGTTGCAGATTTCGGTTGATGCTCACTCATGGCAGCAACACCATCAATCGTGAATTTATCTTTTAATTCTAGCAGCAATCTTTCTGCTGTTTTTTTGCCAACACCCGGCACACGTGTCAACATGCTTGGCTCTTGTAGCGCAACGGCTTGCACTAAATCATCTATCGATAGCTCACTTAAAATAGACAATGCCGACTTGGCGCCAATACCATTCACTTTAAGTAATTGTCTAAACGTCGCACGTTCTTGACTTGTACCAAAGCCATACAACAATTGAGCATCTTCGCGCACCACAAAGTGGGTAAGCATCACCACCTTTTCACCTAAGGCAGGCAAATTGTAAAAAGTACTCATTGGCACTTCGCACTCATAACCCACGCCGTTGCAATCAATTAAAACCAACGGAGGTGTTTTTTCTAATAGGGTACCGCTTAATCGACCAATCATGACGCATTCCATAACAAAATAATGGTTAACAGTAACGCATGACTGAGCATAGAAGCAAGTGTAGATTTAATTGCTGGCAACAACTGCGCTGGTTTTTCTGAGAACTGGTGCAGCACATAAAATGCGTGCAGTGAGAAGAACAAAGGCATCGCTGATAGCATCACTGAAGTTGGAAATATACTCATATAGACAGAGCCGAATAACCATGCCAATGCCATCAACATTACGACTAAATAAACCCATACAGCGTGTTCGGATTTTAATCGAACGACCAAAGTGCGCTTACCAGAAACCATACATGTCAGCATGACGGTCTGGAAACTGATTAATATATAACAAACTGGTGACCAGCAAAGCATATGAAACACCTGCCGATATTGGCACTAGAGAAAAGATTTGGCGCTGAACGTAATCAGCACCAACAACAAGCCCTAAAAAACCTAAAAAAACGCAGAACTCACCTAAACCACGACTATTTAAGCGAAATGGGGTGGCGGAATATGCCCAACCAATCAACACGCCCACCATGCCCAGCACTAACAATCCCAAGTTCACATAATAAGTTAATATCAAACCACCTAATACTGAAGTAAACAGCAATCCGTAGGCTAAATAGGCTGTTCGTTTTAGCGTCATCACATCATTTTGGATGAAGCGGCTACCGCCAGTGAAGGGATATAACCTCTCGTGATTAATAGCATCTGTACCGTTTAATGCATCAAAATAATCGTTGATTACATTTACCGCAGCATGCATCGTAAGCGCTAGCACTAAAGTTGCGACTGCAAGCACTGGCTGAAACACAACTCCTGAATTAATAGCCGCAGCTAGGCCTATCAAACAAGCCATCAGCGTAGCTATCAGAAACATAGGTCGCGTGGCACAGAAATAACAAAAAAGGGAATTGGTGAAGCTAGTGGGACTAGGCTCTGAAATTGAGTTTCTCATCCAACCAATCGCCCACCGCGAACACGGAAACCTGCGGTAGCCATTAAGCCGAGTCCCTGACCACCATGCGCATGGCAAATAGCACAAGCAAGCGCATCAGCCGAATCTGGTTTTGGTGCAGCAGGCAACTTGAGTAGACGCTTTACCATTTCTTGCACTTGCTCTTTTTGCGCATGGCCGTTACCTACCACCGCCTGCTTCACTTGTAGGGCAGTGTATTCTGCAACGCTTAAATTACGAATCACCGCAGCACTAATCGCAGCACCACGGGCCTGCCCAAGCAACAGAGTGGATTGAGGGTTAACGTTCACAAATACTTTTTCAATGGCCACCTGATTAGGCTGGTAAGTATCAATCACCTCGAACAAGCCATCGAGTATGATTTTGAGGCGGGCGGGCAACTCTTCACGCTCTGGGTCGCCTTCTACCTTGCTCTTTTTACCGCTAGCGGTTTTGATAGTGCCACTGGCAATGTAGGTGATTTTTTCACCTACTTTTTCAATCACACCAAAACCCGTTAACCTTAAGCCTGGGTCAATACCGAGAATTCTAGTAACACTCAAGGCATGCACCCAGCTGTTATCAACATTCAGACTTACTCTTCAATCACAGCAGAGGTGTAAACATCCTGCACATCATCTAAATCTTCCAGTGCATCCAGTATTTTCTGCATTTTCACCGCATCTTCGCCAGTGAAGATCACTTCGGCATCAGGTTTCATTGTCACTTCACCCATTACTGCCTTGAGACCCGCTGCCTCGAGCGCCTCTTTAATCGCCACAAAGTCAGCTGGTGGCGTAATCACCTCAATACTGCCATCATCGTTGGTCACCACATCTTCAGCACCTGCTTCCAATGCGACTTCCATTACTTTATCTTCTGAGGTGCCAGGCTCAAACACTAAGCTACCGCAGTGCTTAAACATAAAAGCCACCGAGCCATCTGTGCCCAGATTGCCACCGTGCTTACTTAATGCATGACGCACATCCATCACTGCACGTTGCTTGTTGTCAGTTAAGCAATCAATAATGATGGCGGCGCCATTGATGCCGTAGCCTTCGTATCGGATTTCCTCGTAGCTAACGCCCTCTAACTCACCCGTACCTTTTTTAATCGCTCGTGTAATATTATCAGATGGCATGTTTTCTTCTTTTGCCAAAGCAACTGCCGCACGTAAACGTGGATTCATATTAGGATCACCACCACCTAGACGTGCTGAGACCGTAATTTCTTTAATGATTTTAGTAAAAATCTTACCGCGCTTTGCGTCTTGGCGACCTTTGCGGTGTTGAATATTTGCCCACTTACTATGACCTGCCATGTTTAGATCCTAATTTCCAACTAAATAAGACAGATTTTATCACATGCGTTTACCCAAATTACAGGCTTTTCAGAGAGGGGATTGAGGTTAATGGCCTAGTAAGCACCAAATGCTCATATTCTATTTACAGATGTTTACTCTTGCCCAATTGCTGGATCAACAGGCGCATGCTTTTTAATACTAATGAATGAAATAATCACTAACGATAGTGCGATTAACACCATGCCAATCAACTCCATCTGATTAGGTACTTCATTTAACTGTACCCATGCAGCCAACACACCGATGACAGGCGCCAGCATTGATGCCATGCTGGCCATGCCAGCAGGTAAAATTTGCAATGCATACAACCACAGCAACCAAGCCAACGCCCCACTCAGGAACACATTAAACAATACAGCACCAATAAAATACCCTGTCCATTGAATAGGGACGGCTGGCACGATAAACGCAATTGCGATCATAGGAATCGAGCCCAACAGCATAGGCCAAGCTGTCAGGTTTAATAAATCGAGATGCGGGCTACGTCGATGTAGTTTTTTAGAAATAATGGCTGAAAGTGCCCAAGAAACACCTGAGACAATTGCCAAGAACATACTGAAGCCATCTGCTTTGATATGTAAAGGATCGAATATCAGCACCATACCGAATACGGCAGAGATGACTGCCAACCACTGCCAGCCTTGTACTTTTTCACCCAGCATTGGCCAAGCAAACAGCATCACCCAAAATGGCATCGTGTAAGTGAGTACAGCTGTTTTACCTGCACCGCCTTCGACCAAGGCCCAAATCAATAAACCAGTAAAACCCACCGTCTGCAGCAAACCCAACACCAGCATCGTTGGGAACTCTTTTAAACCCAAGGGCCGCTTAGTAGCATAGATCACAGCAAATAGTACAATCGCACCAAAGAAGACACGTAGGGCAGCAAATTGAAATGGGCCTGCATACTGCAGTGCACTTTTCATCACCACCCAGTTGTAGCCCCAAATAATGGTGAGTACGATTAATGCAACAAATGCACTAATGATGTTTTTTGTACTATTTCCCATATATTTTCATGCCCTGATGATTGGCGTCCGTCAACCGCTTAGTTCCAAATATGTGTTACTGCTTTCCAGCCGCCATCCGCTTGCTTACGGTATACCAAATGCACGTTACCGCCAAACGTTTGTTTTTCGCCTTGCGCATTTAACATCGCACCAGCCCATTTACCGCGTTGGAAAGCAAGATTGCCATCTTCAACGGCGTCCAGCAACGTTAACTGATGCTCAATCACGCCCGCATCAATGAGCCTTTGGAAAAATGTTTGGATTGCAGAGGCACTTATCACAGGCTCACCTGCTGGAGCAGGCATTACCACTGCATTTGTATCGTATAAGGCACCAATTGCCACTGAATCTTTGGTATTAAATGCGTGGTCGAATTTTTGATTGATTTCGCTGATTTCTTGTTTGATATTACTCATCATGACTCCTGATTGTGAAATAAATTATTTTTGCTTGGTTAATTCTGGGATGCCTGCATTAATTAAATCTAACATCTGCTCTAATTGGATACGCTGTGCTTCATTAAGACCCTTCATACATAGCCTTAATCTTTGGTAGTAATCTGGCATGACTGCATCTAGCTTAGCTTGCCCTGCATCAGTTAGGTGAATCAACACGCTACGTCTGTCACTTTTCGTAAAGACACGCTCAACTAGGGCACCTTGCTCTAAGCCATCGATTAGCCCTGTCATCGTTGCTCTCGTAACGCCCGCTTTGCTTGCAAGTACAGAAGGTGTTGCGGTGTGTGTATCCTCACGCATTAGCAAAATAAGGACCCACCAGCGCCCCTGTAGCAACCCATGCTTACTCAAACAAGTATCCAATGCGATGGATAAATCGGTTGCAACCCTTAGCAAATGCAAAAAGCTCGACACTGCCGTGATATCCGCATCAGGATATCGCTCAGCAAATTTATGGAGCACTCCAGTAGTAGGTAAATCTTTTAGTTCTAGCATAGTTAGGAACATTATAGTTAGCTAGCTAACTATGTCAAGTATTCAATGAATTTGTTGTTATTTTATTTATAGACAAAATATGTCAGTATCAGATATATTGGACTTATATAAGACTTGCCAAATAATAACAAAGGTTAATTTCGATGATGTTTATTCAGAATCAAAATCAGAATCCTGGTATTAATTAAGAGTTATATGCATCATTTGCGTACTTAAATTCAGCAATGATCTTTAATAAAGCTCTTATCTTATGTATTTTGTTACTGCTTAACGGTAGCGTTGCAGCTAGCGACGAAGAAATCGTATTGGCTGTTAATCAAAATATTGTTGAAAGTCATATTTCACGTAGTTTTTCTCGGCAAATATTTAGCATGAAGGCAAGGCAATGGGCGAATGGCAGCCCTGTTGTTGTGTTTGTATTGCCTGATCGAAATGCACACCACCTCATTTTCGCAAAAGAAATTTTAGAAACATTCCCTTATAAACTTCGTTCTGCGTGGGATCGTCAGGTTTACTCAGGCACTGGGCAAGCGCCTCGAGAAGTGGCAAATATAGATCAAATGATGACCAATATTGCCAATACCCCCGGTGCAATTGGCTATCTTCCAAGATCAAAAATTGATGGAATTAAAATTCGTATGGTTGAGGTGCGCTAATATGTTACGAATCTATGCTATTTGGATAGTGTTTTGGTTTAGCACGACATGCTCAACAGCTCTATTGGCAGTGGAGTTTAACGATGGGCAGGTGCAAATTCATGGCTTTGCAAGCCAGGGCATCGTATCAAGTACAGATAATAAGTTTTATGGTGACAGTGACAATAGTATTAGTTTTAACTTTCGTGAAATTGGCATTAATGCTTCATACCGCCCTAGACCAGATTTGCAATTTTCTGCTCAGGTCATCCAACTTGATGCTGGAAACGTGAACGAAAATGGTTTACTACTAGATTACGCGTTGGTTGACTATACGGTTTACTCAAATGAAGCTACCCAATTTGGGGTTAGGCTCGGTCGCGTCAAAAATCCATTTGGGCTTTATACAACGACGCGTGACGTTGCATTTACCCGCCCCAGCATTATATTGCCGCAATCTATTTACTTTGACAAAGCGCGCAGTCTTGCTCTTTCATCCGATGGCGCTGGAATTTACTTTAATCGAGAAGGAAGTTTGGGGGCAATCAATATTGACATGGTAGTGGGCAAAGCAAACGTTGACCGAGGTAGTGAAGCAACATTTATCAGAAAAGACGAACCTGGCGAGATGGAGTCTGACAAAGCCTCACGTTTGATGCGCATCATCTACACAACACCGGATGATCGCTTACGCCTAGCTTTTACTGCGGCCAATATAGACCTTAACTATCAGGAAGCCTCACATGAAGTTGACCCACATTTATTTGTGCATTTAGACCCCAAGATTATTTCAGCACAGTACAGTCACGAAAAGTGGGAGCTTACAGCAGAGTATTCCCAAATGAAGTCGTCTATTACAAGAAACTTTGCACAGAACTTTAGCAATGTCATCGAGGGCTATTATGTTCAGGGTAGCTATCAACTCACCCCCTCTTTGCAAGCAGTCGCACGCTATGATGCCAGTTTTAACAACAAAAGTGACCGCGATGGGAAAAAGCTCTCAGCAGCAACAGGTTTGCCTGCTCACATGTTTTTCGCAAAAGACTGGATGCTAGGATTACGTTACGATGTAACGCCAACATTTATGCTAAGAGGGGAGTGGCATCATCTCGATGGAACGGGTTGGCTATCATCACTAGACAATACAAACCCACGAGAAATGGAGCGCAAGTGGGACATGTTGATGTTAATGGGCTCTTGGCGGTTTTAATCTTTCGTGCAGAATCAAGTGACACAACCTGCGCATTTTCTTAGCTTACGCTGGAAGCTACTGTTAATTCTGTTTAGCGTTTCTGCAATTCTTAGCATTGCTAGCTCATATTATTTCCAACACCAGCTCTTACTACAATTTGAACAAACCAGAAAAGAAGCACAGATAAAACATGCGAAGCAAATTAATGGCTTGATTAGTATGGATGTGGAGCGAATTAGGCAATTAGCTGCCACGTTGCCTACTTTTATTAATATGAATAACGGGCTTATGAAATATGACAGCCCAGCCTTTTACCATTATTTTGAGAGCTTTTGGTCAAGCTTTCAGATTGACATGGGGGTTGAAAATGCCAAGCTCTATGCACCAGATGGGCATGTGATTGCAACATGGGGTAACGAGCCAAAAACCAATCGATCAGTCCCGTCAAAATCATGGGAACAAAACTGGGAAACTGCTCTTAACAAAGAGGTTTCAAACGGGTTAATTGCATGTGCTGACACATGTAACATTTATGCATTCGCACCCATCCTACAGAAAGGTGAAATGGCTGGTGCATTTTCAATTGGGGCATCGCTAGCTGATACCGTTTTATCCTTCAAAAAGACGTCAAACGCCGATTTAGCGATTATTTTTGCGTCAGACTCAAGCAGCATTAAGCAACCGCTGTGGGGAATGCACGTTGCAGCAGCGTCCAGTCCTGAACTATTAATTCCGTTAATCACTAAGGTAGCTAGTGTTTACTCTTTTGCAGAACTATCAAACAAGCCTGTGCGTTATGTTGATGCAGACGATGTTTATGAGATAAGTTTGGTTAAGATTGAAACATCTCACTCGGCTGATGAAATGCAGTTGATTGTGATTGAAAATATTGCTGATGATTTGGCAACAGTAGAAAAAAATAGCAAGCAGGTGATGATATTTGCCATGGTTGCTACTTTACTAATCCTTGCACTACTTTACATACTACTTAGTATCCCGCTAAAACGACTACGCAGAATTGCGTCTTCTATTCCACTTCTTGGACAAGGAGCTTTTCAAGCGTTACGCGCCAATATAAAACTGCACCCGCATCTTTTAAAAGATGAAGTTGATATTCTTGACCAGTCAGCTATCGACTTATCTTATAAGCTGGAGTCGCTAGAGCATGAAGTTGTTGAAAAAAACCTTTCACTGAAAAATCTTTTTAACGAAGTATCAAAAGAAAAAGAGTTTGCCACTAAATTACTCAATCACGCTGAGGCCATTATTGCCACGACTAACATAGATGGCCGTATTTTATCGATCAACCAGTTTGGGATTACGCTGACAGGTAAAAATAAAGACGACCAAATGTACAGTGACTTACCTGAAAGCGAATTGATTGCATTAAAGACTAAGCTAGCTGAGGTGGCCAATAGCAAGCTATATAGTTATGCGCATAAATCAGTGTTCATTGCTGCTGATAAAACGCATCGTAACATTTCTTGGGGGCACACCTGCCTGCAAGACGATAATAAAGGTGAAGCTATTCTACTGTCGGTAGGGATGGATATCACCGAACAGACAAAATCTCAGGAAGTGATTCATCAGCTTGCAAACTATGATGTGCTGACGAACCTACCCAACAGACGCTTACTGATAGACCGACTGAAACATGCATTAAGTGCCAGCAACCGAAGTGGCGAGCATGGCGCGCTACTTTTTATCGACCTTGATAACTTTAAATCAATCAACGACACATTGGGGCACAAAGTAGGCGATGTGTTGCTGCAAGAGGTATCTAAAAGGTTAATATCTTGCACCCGCGAAGGTGACACCGTCTCTAGGATTGGGAGCGATGAGTTTATTGTGTTACTAGAGAACCTGAGTGCTAAGGCGGTTGAATCAGCTGGACAAGTCGAACGTATCGTCTCAAAGATTCAACAAAATCTTAATCAGCCATTTCAATTACAAACACATTTATACCAAAACACCATCAGTGTGGGCATTTGCTTGTTCCATGACATGAATCATGATGCAGAGGAGTTGCTCAAACAAGTCGATATTGCGGTCAACCAGGCAAAACGAAATGGTAATAACAGCATTTGCTTTTATGACCCCAAAATGCAGGAAAGCCTAAACGCCTATGTCACGCTTGAACGTGAACTTAATCAGGCAATTAGCGCCAAAGAATTTGTGCTGTATTACCAGATTCAGGTTGATACTGATGGCAAACCTTTGGGTGCTGAAGTACTCATCCGCTGGCAACATCCAAAGCGCGGCATGGTGTCACCCTATGAATTTATACCTATTGCAGAAGAAACCGGGCTGATTGTACCAATAGGGAAATGGGTGTTAGACAGTGCTTGCGCGCAACTTAAAGCTTGGAAAAAATCGGCACAAACTAACTATTTAACTTTATCTGTGAATGTTACTGCTCAACAATTCTTGCAAGATAACTTTGTGGCACAGGTCGCGTCTGCTATTAAGAAAAATGGGATTGACCCTGAGCTACTGAAGCTAGAGCTAACAGAAAGCATGTTAGTGAATGAATTGGACAAAACAATTGCGACCATGCATGCCTTACAAAAGATTGGTATTAAGTTTTCTTTAGATGACTTTGGCACTGGTTACTCTTCTTTACAATACTTAAAACGCCTACCGATTGATCAATTAAAAATTGACCAATCTTTTGTGCACGAAATTACTAACAACGTTAGTGACCAAGCGATTGTGCGCACCATTATCGCCATGACACAAACCTTAAACCTGAACGTCATTGCTGAAGGTGTGGAAACAGAAGAGCAGAGACAGATACTATTCGATAACGGCTGCTATTGTTATCAAGGCTATTTGTTTGGCAAACCTATACCGATTGACGCGTTTGAAGCACGGCTTAATGAATAGCTAGCGCTATCGCAATGACTGTATCGCTGTTACTCTATACACTGAAAAACATTGAAGAAACAATCTTAAATAGATCATTAAGAATGATCGTGAATTTGCAATGTTGTTTGTTAAAACAAATAACATGATTGATTACCTTGCTGAACTAACTGAGCATTACGCTTTCTCAATGTAGTACCGCTTATTTTAGGATATTGAATGCACCGCAGTTTATATGTACTGACGCTTGTTTTCACGTCATTCACCGCTTCTGTCAACGCAGCAGATGTTTCTATTAAACCTGGACTATGGGAAGTGACTACAACCTCTGACCTATTAAACTTTGCATCGCAAATCCCAGCAGAGCAAATGAAAAACTTAAATGCGTTGGCTAAGGAATATGGATTTGACGTGCCAGAAATTAAAAATGGTGCGGCAAAGTCCACAACCTGCATGACTGAAGAAATGGCAAAACAAAAGATCTTGCCTGGTGCTGTTCAAAACCAAGTGGGATGCACGGTTAATAAAGTAACGCAAAATGGTCATTACTACCACATGGCATTCACATGCGTGAACGCAGAACTAAATGGTAACGGTACTGCTGAAGGAAATTTTACAAATGCAGAAACCTTTACTGGGGTGACTAAATTTGCTGGTTCTATCCAAAACAACCCAATCAACGAACAAGCAAATGTTGATGGCAAATGGCTAGCATACAGCTGTGAAAACACTAAACCAGCAAAGTAGTCGCTAAGCCAATTTAGGCACTAAGCAAAGATACCTGTGATATAAAATCCAATCAACACGGCCACTAGACCCCAGTTTAAGCACTCAATTAGCATATTCCACAGTATTCTACTCATTTCAAACCTCACTTTATTTAATACGTTTAACTGTGAGTGAGTTTAATTTCGAATTATTAAACTGATATGTTAGAAATATGAAAGAAATGTGTCACAAGTTAGTTGGCGCTTACTCTGCACACCAACTGCAAAAAATTGTTGTAGACAAGTGATACTGCGTAAGTTCTTGAACAGTCTGACACATAACATCCATCATGAGCTTGTATTCCAGGATGTTGTAATGACCAAAATTACCTGCTGTAAGACAAGCGATTGGGTTAAGCCAAAAGTTTAAATAGCATCCCCAAAATACCACATGCCAAAATCACGGAAATAACATTCGCTTTGAAGCGAAAAACGGCAAGCATAGCTAAGCCTGTTAGCACAATAGAAAACCAATCAATCGCACCAGCTAGTCCAGTGGGCCAAAATACATGATATGCAAAGAACAATGCTAAATTTAGAATCACGCCTACCACTGCTGCCGTAATCGCGCTCAATGGTGCAGTGAACTTTAAATTGCCATGCGTGGTTTCAATAAATGGTGCGCCCATGAAGATAAAGATAAAACTTGGCAGGAATGTAAAAAACGTTACGATTGATGCCGCTACAAAAGCAGACGCAAAAATTGCATCAGCGCCAAATACCTGAGAAACCCAACCGCCAACAAATCCGACGAAAGTCACCACCATAATGAGTGGGCCAGGCGTTGTTTCACCCAGTGCAAGACCATCGATCATTTGCACTGGTGTAAGCCAATGATAGTGCTCTACCGCGCCCTGATACACGTATGGCAACACTGCATAAGCGCCACCAAAGGTCAGCAATGCCGCTTTAGTAAAAAACCAAGCCATTTGGGTAAATGCAGCATCCCACCCATAAAGCGCTATCAACACCGTCATTGCACCTAGCCAAATGCCGATGCCAACTGCAGCAATACGTACCATTTTTGCTAAACTGAACCTTGCATGCGCTGGCGTTGGTGTGTCGTCATCGATAAGTGCAGCGCCATCATCTTTTTTAGATGCGCCATGCCCACCGCCGACTTTGAAATACTGCGGAATTAAACGACCTCCAAAATGGCCAATGAAAGCAGCAACAGCCACAATGAGAGGGAAGGGTAGGTTTAATACAAAAATTGCAATGAAAGCTAACGCCGCAATCGCCCACAGCACTTGGTTCTTTAATGCGCGTGACCCTATTCGATAAGCGGCAAGTAGGACAATGGCAACCACGGCAGGTTTAATGCCATATAGTGCCCCAGCGACAGCGGGGACTGATCCGTAAGCCATGTATACCCATGCGAGACCAGTCAGAATAAAGAATGATGGTAGTACAAACAATACCCCAGCAACAATGCCACCCCAAGTTCGATGCATTAGCCAACCGATATAGGTTGCTAACTGCTGCGCTTCTGGGCCCGGCAACACCATGCAATAATTGAGTGCATGCAAAAAGCGTGTCTCAGATATCCAACGCCTCTTCTCAACCAAGTCGTGATGCATGATAGAAATTTGGCCGGCTGGACCACCAAAGCTAATAAACCCTAACTTTAGCCAGTAAATAAATGCTTGTCCAAAAGAGACTGGTGTAGAGGTGGCGGAAATCGATGGTGTAATTTTATTGGTAACGTCCATAAACTCCCTTGTTATTGGTGCTCTTATTTAATTTAACGCTATTTTATCTTAAATTGTGGCTAATCAATTTACGGGGACCATGTACTAATCAAACCTTAGTCTATCTCAGAGGTAGCGCTAAACCATCTGATAAAGTCGAGCCAATACATTAAGTTAGGACATATCACATGTCTCAATAGTTGATTGCCCTTATTGGTAAAAATAATTATTGGTGTATATTTAGTCTTTTACTATAGTTTTTGCACGACACTTTTTGGACGACACTTTTTTGCGCATCACAAAAGGAGATTAGCATGAAGACGCTACAACAATTACTAGATGGTAAAAAATATAAAGAAGTCATTTCAATTGCACCTCACCGCCCTGTATTTGATGCATTAGTGATACTAGCTGAATACAAAATTGGCGCTTTAATCGTGCTTGATGGAGAAAACTTGGTAGGCATTTTTTCTGAACGAGACTATGCACGGGAAGTGATTCTAAAAGGTAAATCATCTAAAACTACGGCGATTAGCGAGGTGATGACCAGCAAGGTGTTGTCTGCCAAACCTACTGATACAGTAGAACATGCGATGTCCTTGATGACAGAACATCGCATTCGACATTTACCTGTGGTTGAGAATGATAAAGTACTTGGCGTACTTTCTATTGGCGACTTGGTAAAAGAAACCATTACTTACCAACAAGAATTGATTAAACAACTACAGAATTACATCAACCTGTAATTACTTAACGACTAGCCAGCGCCACTTAATGGAAACTACCGTGTCATGTCACTTACATCATGGACATGGTAATCCATACTGTCAGTAATGTGGAACCACCAACCAATCCAAGCATCGCTAGGCGTGAGCCACGCATTTTGGTCCACAATAAAACGCCGGTAATAGATAGAATTAACATAGCGCCAGCGATTGAGTCCGCAAGCAACACCCAAGCAGTATTGGCACCCACGCCTTTATGCATACGTGAGATAAAGGCCCAGATGTTGGCATCTTCACGTTTTACCGTGGCAAAGCGATTGCCAACAACATACTCTGCCTGAATTGAAGCATTCGGCAGTTGAAAACCAACTTTAAACGTTTCAGGCTGTTTAATTGATTTATCCATAAATCTCGCCTCGCGCTCTGAGTGACCAACACGATCTGCTTTCATCTCGGGATCTTGACCACTTTCACGCTCCGGTCTACCCTCACGTCTCGCATTACCTTCTCGCATTTGCATGCTACCACGCTCCTGTTTACCTGCACCCTCCGCGTTACCGCCTCGGTTAGGTCTCGGTTTCATCGGGTCTTGTTTAATCTCCAATGCAGTTTGAATGGCCTTTACAAACGCTTTCTGGTTATCTGGTAATGGCATTGCCATCGCTAACTGAATTTCAGTTTCTTCCATTTTTGCAGCAGGAATTTTCATGACAGACCGATGATTAAGCAGAAATCCGCTAATACCAAACAGCAGGCCAAGTAAAGCCCCCCATAGGCCTAACCAGCCATGAATCTTTCTTAAAAGCCTAAGTGTTTTACCGCGTTGACTATTTTTTTGTGCTAATGTTTTTTCCATATTTAAATCGTTCTCTAATACAAAATATTGTTAAAAATCTTACTAAATCACTCAATTACAACACTACGAAATACTTATTAAAGTCCCTAAATCCTCTGGTTGTTGCGATACAACATGTGCCACTAAAGCATCACCTCAATATAAAACATCTACATTGATGTCATCTAAGGTTTTGCAGCCAGTGAGTGCCATAGAGATTTCCAATTCCTCCCGCAACAGCCGAATAAGATGAGCCACTCCCAGTGCGCCTGCAGTAGCCAGTGCGTGAATATACGGGCGTCCTATCATGACGGCAGACGCACCTAGTGCCAGTGCCTTAACGATGTCAGTACCACGCCGAATGCCACCATCAATCAACACTGGCACTGCGCCATCTACGACTGACACAACGCCAGCCAATACATCAAATGTTGCTAATGCACTGTCTAACACACGACCGCCATGATTGGAGACAACCACACCTGCAGCGCCAACTGCGACGGCTAATTTGGCATCCTTGGGATGAAGCACGCCTTTGAGAATAATCGGAAGATGAGTTTGCTGAATCAGCCACTCAATATCATCCCATGTTGGCGCTAGCGACATGAATCCATCAAATACTGCACTCATGCCTTGCTCTAATGTTGGCAATGTGAGTGTTTTAACATTGACCTGTGCAGCACTACTTGGCACGCTAAACGCAGCTCGTTGCTCACGATTTCGCACCCCAGAAACTGGAGCATCTACAGTGAACACCAGCGCTCTGTAACCCGCAGCCTCTGCTCTCTTTATCAGTTCCAGTGTCTCTGCCCGTCCACCTTGCCAATATAATTGAAACCACAACGGGCCATGTGCTTGCGTCGCCACATCCTCTAAAGTGAAAGACGCTTGCGTAGAAACAACAGCTACACCTCCCATTACGCCTGCAGCAAGCACACTAGCCACTTCACCTTCAGGATGAAACAGCCGCTGTGTTGCCACTGGCGCAAGAATAATTGGATGTGCCAACGCATCACCAAACAAAGTACAGCGCGTATGTCCATGCGCAACATCTGATAGCACACGCGGCCAAAGCTTTAAACTTGACCACGACTCACAGTTAGCCGCCAACGTGAGTTCGTCAGCAGCACCGCCTTGTAAATAGGCCCATGCAGCGGCTTCAATGTAATGTTGCGCATATCGCTCGTAATCTGCGGCACTCACAATATCTGGAGGAATAGCAGTTAATGGTAACTGTGCCATCATTTGCTCCATTGTCTTAATAGATTATGGTAGTGCCCAGTTAACGTGACGATTTCTGAGGTATTTCCAACCTGAGCTCGCAATTTAAGCAAAGCCATATCTAAATCAAATAACATATTGCGTTGCCAAGCATCTGCTACCAAGCTCTGCACCCATAAAAATGAAGCAACGCGCGCACCGGATGTCACAGGCTCGACACGATGCAAACTTGTTGATGGATACACAATCGCATCGCCTGCCGGTAACTTAACCTCATGGCTGCCATAGGTATCTTCTACAATGAGCTCACCACCTTCGTAATCTTCTGGCTCTGATAAAAACACCGTGACCGACACATCTGTACGTAAGCGGTCACCAGTGAGTCGATCACGCTGGATGGCATTATCAATATGGTTACCATACGTACCACCACCAGCATAACGATTGAACATGGGAGGCAATATCCGATCTGGCAGTGCTGCGGATACAAATAAAGGCTGCCGCTCAAGTGCAGCAGCGATGGCTTGGGATAAACCAAGATATTGCGCAGAATCTGTCGAGAACTGCGAGTTACATTTCACCTCTGCTGCTAAAGTGCCTGCCGTAGCTGAGCCGTCTACCCATTTACCTGCATCAAGTACGTTGCGCATGGCAAGTACATCTGCTTTAGATAATACTTCGGGAATATGTAACATCATGATTGAAACCCACCAAAATAAAAATGCCCACCAGCATTTCACTGGCGGGCTTGAAGACTTACATGACTAGAACATGAACTCAGCTGTTAACAAGGCTGATCGTGGCTGACCTAGACGCACGCGACCGCCACCGTTGTTCAACGTTTCGATGTATTCTTTATCAAAAATGTTGTACACATTGAGGCGTAAGTTAAGTTTTTTGTTCACCTTGTAAGATGCCATTGCATCGGCTGCCCAATATGATGGAATTTCTGGCATATTTTGTGTGGAAGCATCGACTTTCGTCACTAGGCGCTTTTGTTCTCCCATATAACGTGCGCCACCACCAAGGGTGAAGTCACCAAAGCTGTATTGGCTCCATACCGTTGCACTTAATTCTGGTGTCCATCGCACTCCATCTGTGACCACAGGTGGGGTGGCATCACTTTGCTGGTCTAATGCTTTAGCACGCATTTTGGTAATACCCGCAGACAACTGCCAAGCCTTAGTTAATTGACCGACAGCCATTAACTCAATACCGTTCACACGGGTACGACCGTTTTGTACAGCCTGCCCCTGATCGTCAAATGAAGCTTGTTTGCTATTTTCTGTGCTAAATACTGCCGCAGTTAAGTTAAGTTGATTATTGAGTATGTCCCACTTAGTACCCAACTCCACGTTATCAGTTTTTTGTGGGTCCATCGCGCCATTGTTTTGATTGTTGGCTGTTGCAGAGAGTGCAAAGTTTGCACTTCCTGGTGGCGTATATGAAGTTGCATATGACGCATAGATACTGCCATTAGGTGCTGGCTTATACAGCCCTCCCACTTTCCAACTTAACAAGTTATCAGAGTTACTGCCTTTTGTTGGCGCAATTGATCCAACCGCATACCCTGGAAACTGAGCTTGGTTAGTGGCAGTAACAATCGTGCCACCATCTGTTTTAGTATTGTAGTGCTCGTAACGTAAACCTGCGTTCACTTGCCATTTGTCTGTTATATCTACTGTATCGAAAGCATACATTGCAGCGGTGATCGTTCTGCCATCAGTGTCGGTTCCAGGAATAGCATACGGAATACCTAACAAATCATTTGAGTTAGGGTTATACAAATTAGCTGCTGGGTTGCTAATCGCGGCATAAGTGACGCCATTCACCGTCTGTGCCGTAGTACCAAAGCCTTTGCTTTTTTGGCTTTCATACATAAACTCAAGACCACCCGTGAATGTGTTTTTGAACCCAGCAAGATCAAACATAGTATTCAGGCTAGTTTGATTCACTAAAATTTCATCATCTCGATCAATACGCTGACGTGAGCGATTCACTGTCCAAGTCGCTGGATCTGCAGTGACTGCAACCAAGCCCGTTGCACCAGTGTTAATACCTGTAGCAACACGGTCCATATTAGTTTTGCCGTAGCGTGAAATATTACGCACTGTCGTTTTGTCATTAAGATCATGTTCAAATTTAGCAGTAAACATATCTGCATCTACTTTTTCATAATCATTGTCGCTACCGTAGAAGTTCTCACGGTCTACTTTTCTACCACCGTTTAAAGAGGTAGATGCGTTATAAAAGCCACTCATACCAATGGTTGGAATACCACCGTCTGGTAAATTATCCTGACGCACGTGTTGTGAGTACAAATACAGACGAGTTTGTGTTCCTAAACCAAAAGCGATAGAAGGTGCGATTGAGAAGTTCTGGTTCTCTACTTCATCACGCTTATCAACATTGCCATCAAAACCTACTGCATTCAAACGAACGGCTACTGTGTCTCCTAGCTTTTCGCCTAAATCAATCGTTGCACGTTTTTTATCCGCGGTACCATAGCTAATGGTCGCCATGTTCACACTATCCAAACTTGGCAATTTGCTGATTAAGTTAACGTATCCAGACGCCGCACCGCGACCGATATCTGCACCTGCCGGGCCTTTCACCACTTCAATCTGCTCTAAGTTATACACGTCACGCGTTACTGCACCTAGGTCACGAATGCCATCTACAAACAATGAGTTTTGTGTTGCAAAACCGCGCATCGAGAAAGTATCACCTGCTGAAGTGTTGCCATTCTCACCCAATTGCATGGTGATACCCGGCGTATTACGTAAAGCATCTGTTAATGAAATAACGCCTTGCTCACGTAGCACTTCTTTTTTAATCACTTGCACAGTTTGTGTGGTATCGATTAACGGCTTTGTAAATTTAGAGCTAGCTGAAGTATTAGCCTTAAAAGGCACCTCTGGCGTTGCCGTCACATTCACTTCTGGAAGTTGATCTGCGGCCTCATTAGTTTCGCTAGCAGCGTTTGCACCAAAGGACAATGTTGCAGCAACTAGCGCAGCGATACGGGCGGGGTTGTGTTTACGACTACGAATATAACTCATGGTACTTTCCTCTTGATTCAAAATATCTGGCTGGCTAGAGGAAAATACCGTTGGCTGGCTTGACGTGCTTGTTAAATTATTTTTTTACATGTTTCACATACTTATTTTTTAATACTTAAAACTACAGATTTGCTGGATGGCATCATATTGCTGCCCTTCAAATTGCCGTCAACTTATGCCTGAATACTCAATATAAATCTCCTATAAAATAACTCAGTGGTTGGCTAGAGAACTGACCGTTGACTGGCTAAAAATATGGAATGCACGAACTGAATGTAAAACTGTGTAAAAGTCCTTGCATTCAACCCCAATTCATTTGCTAATGATAACCGTTCTCATTTACAATTGCAACCATTACGCAATACGAACTTTTCAATGACTTGAAGACCCTAAATAGTGCTAGTCTCTTAGGTGTAATTTTCAGGTCAGTCACTTAAAGTCTCGATTGTGAATCTTAATCGTTCTAGAAATCAGCCTATATAAAAATTGTGCCTAAACATCAAATGAAAAAACGCTTTTTTGTGCTTAGCTTAATGCTACTCACTCACCATGCATTCGCCGAAGGTGGCGTTTGGTATACCGATAAAAACTCTACACGCAATGACCCTTTGCAAACCAATCTATTCTCGCTGCCACAACTAGCTGACGAGTACCAAGGGTCGCCTTGTGATGGGTTGATGAGTGGGGAAAGGCTTGAAAAACCACTGACATTGGCAGAGGTTGCAGATGCAAGCCTATGCAACAATCCGCAAACACGGGAGGTGTGGGCAAGTGCTCGTGTACAAGCAGCACAGTTAGGCATTGCAAAGTCTGCCTATCTGCCATCGCTCACCGATAATATTTCTATCAACAACAGTGTGCTCAACCCAGCATCAACTACACGTAGTAATCCCAACTTAAACTTGAGCAATAGTTTGGTGGCAAGCTATCTGCTGTATGATTTTGGTAACCGTCATGCAAATCTAGAAAATGCACGCCAATTGCTTTTATCCGCTAGTGCCAGCCAAAGCAGCACAGTGCAAAGTGTCTTACTCTCTGCCACAGTAGCGTTTTATCAAGTACAAGCTAGCTTGGCAGCAGTGGATGCAGCATTAGAAGCTGAGCGTGCGAGCAGCGAGAGCTTTAAAGCAGCAGAAGCACGCTATCAATCAGGCGTATCTACCCCCGCTGATAAGCTACAAGCGCAAACTGCCTATGCACAGTTGACCTTGACGCGTATTACGAGTGAAGGCAACTTACAAACTGCCTATGGTAATTTAGCTAACGTGATGGGCTTACCAGCTAATCAAAAAATACTATTAGTCAGCAATACTGCAAAGCCATCACCCAACATACTCAATGACGTTAACTCACTCATTGAACAAGCAAGTACACGTCGCCCAGATCTGATTGCTAGCGAGGCACAACTTAAAGCTGCACAAGCCAGCATTGACGCCAGCAAAGCAGCGGCAAAACCAACTATTTCAATCTCTATGTCTAACAGTCTACAAGATGGCTCTCAGTTAGCCACCAGCAACAACTCAACCTTAGGTTTTACCGTCGCAATTCCACTCTTTAATGGTTATGCGCCTACCTACAGAATACGTGCCGCTGAAGCTACTGCAGATTTACGCGCAGCACAGCGAGACCGTTTACGTTTGCAAATTTCACTGGATGTGTGGAGCGCCTATCAGAATTTGCGCACCGCACTTGAGTCTGTCACAGCAACTGAAATATTAGTTGCCAGCGCAGAGGAATCTTACCGCGTGGCATTAGGGCGCTACAAAGCAGGGGTAGGCAATATTATCGACACCCTAAATGCGCAAAGTGCACTTGCTAGCGCTAGGCAACAACAAATTCAGGCTGCGCTAAATGCCAACATTACGCGTGCAACACTAGCACAAGCCATGGGCTCTTTAGACCATGCCATGATTCAATCATTACCTAGTGCAACACTCGACTCAATGCCTACTACCACCAACACCAACTAACGATATTCACCATGAAATCACTTAATAAAATAATCCTCATCATTGTGTTAGCCGCACTCGCTACGGGCGCCTATTATTACTATCAAAGCACACGCAACATTAATCCTGCTGATTTATACAGATTAGCTGAAGTCACACAGGGTGATATCGAACAAACGGTATCAGCTAACGGTACATTGAACCCAGTAACGCTCGTCAGTGTAGGTACACAAATTTCAGGTATCGTTAAAAAGCTATATGTAGACTTTAATGATGAAGTGAAAAAAGATCAGGTATTGCTAGAGCTGGATAACGCTTTATTCATGGCGCAAATCAGCCAATCTCAAGCAAGCGTGCGCAACAATCAAGCATCTGTTGAGCTAGCGCAAGCAAATGAAAAACGTATCCGTGAGCTATATGCACAAGAGTTTGTATCTAAACAAGAGCTCGATACTGCCGTACAAGTATTGAAGTCTGCAAAGGCGCAATTAGATAGCGCACGCGGCTTATTAGCACGCGACCAAACCAATTTAAACTTCACGATTATCCGCTCACCAGTCTCTGGTGTGGTGGTAGACCGCGTGGTAGATGTTGGTCAAACCGTTGCAGCAAGCTTTCAAACCCCAACCCTGATTAAGATCGCACAAGATTTATCTAAAATGCAAATTAACTCCAGCTTTGCTGAGGCTGATATCGGTAACATTAAAGTTGGGCAAATGACCAAGTTCAATGTGGACGCTTTTCCCAATAGAAATTTTGAAGGTGTGGTTAAACAAGTGCGTTTAAACCCAGTTAACACCTCAAATGTGGTCACTTACGACGTAGTGATTTCAGTAGACAATCAAGACCAACTACTACTTCCGGGCATGACAGCGTATGTCAACATTGGTGTCGCCAAACGTGAGCAAGCCTTGCTAGTGCCAAACGCAGCGCTCCGTTATAAACCCAAGTTAGACGAAAACAGCGCAGATAGCCCCAAAGGTGAGATGGCTAAAAATGGAGGAGCTCGTAAGAAAAGAAATAAAGGTGATGATCTGAACACGGGCACCATTTATATCCTGAAAGATAATAAACCATCCCCTATCAAGGTTCGATTAGGCATCACAGATGGCCGCTTTACAGAGATTACAGGCAGAGACTTACAAGCCAAAGGTGTCAATGTCGGCACCCAACTGATTGTCTCTGAATTACAAAGCAATGGTTCAGCACAAGCAGGCGGTAACAACGCGCGCGGCCCAAGAATGTTCTAGGTGGAAGCTGAAACCATGCAAAAAAGCGTTATTGAAGTCAGTGGCTTATATAAAGACTACCAAACAGCCGCTGGGCCATTTCCCGTACTAAAGGATGTGAATCTACGCATCGAAAATGGTGACTATGTCGCCATCATGGGTCCATCTGGCTCTGGCAAATCTACCTTTATGAATATTCTTGGTTGCTTGGATAAACCAAGCAAAGGTCAGTACGTGTTAGATGGCCACCCAGTTGCCAATATGGAACAAAACGCCATAGCACAAGTGCGTAACAGAACCATAGGCTTTGTGTTTCAAGGCTTTAATTTATTAGCACGCTCAAGCTTGCTAGATAACGTTGCTTTGCCTCTAGTATATGCTGGCGTAGATAAAACTGAACGCCATGCTCGAGCTAAACTCCTGTTAGAAAAAGTAGGCTTAGCAAAGTACCTGAATTCACGCCCCAATCAAATTTCTGGCGGACAACAACAGCGCGTTGCGATTGCGCGCGCCTTGGTGAACAAACCAAGCCTAATCTTAGCAGATGAGCCAACTGGTAACTTGGATAGCGTCACTAGCGAAGAAATCATGACGCTATTTTCTGAGCTCAACCAAGAAGGTATCACGATTGTATTAGTCACCCACGAAACTGATATTGCCGAACACGCCAGCCGCCAAGTGCGTTTTTTAGATGGGAGAATTGTGCAGGACACGCGGACTAGAGAAATTGGAACGACTGAGACATTCGGCACACCTACAAACAATATAATAAGTGAGGCTATTTAATGTTTACTGCAATGCTAGGCGAAGCATGGCATGCCATGGGTGCCAACCGTTTACGCACATTTCTCACCATGCTGGGCATGGTGATCGGCGTGAGTGCTGTTGTATTAATGATGGCGATTGGACAAGGGGCTGAAGCTGCCGTCAAACGCTCAATCAGCGCGATGGGTAGCAATTTATTTGTTGTGTTATCTGGCCCTCCCTCTGCTGGTGGGGCCAGATCCGCGACTGGCAATGCCCCCTCACTCAATATCAAAGATGCCAACGCAATCTCAGATTTAGATGGTGTAGTGGGTGTTGCACCAGTCACGATGGGTAAAGCACAAATCGTATTTGGCAGTAACAACTGGAACACTGACATCATTGGCACTACACCAAGCTATCTGGATATTCGCGGATGGAATCTCAGTGACGGCTATGCGTTCTCTGAATCAGACATTCGCTCAGCCACCCGCGTTGCCTTGGTTGGAAAAACCATCGTCCAAAATATTTTTGGTGACAATATCGACCCTATTGGTAAAACCATCCGCATCAAACAAAGCCCTTTTGTCATTTTGGGTGTACTCGACAGCAAAGGCCAAACGCTTGACGGCCGCGATCAGGATGACACGATTATCGTGCCACTCACCACCGCGCAACGTAAACTCTTTGGTAATCAGTTGCCAGGTAGTGTTCGTCAAATCATGGTGCAAGCGGAGTCTGATAATACGATGCCAATGGTTGAACAAGGCTTAAACAGTCTACTTAACCAACGCCATAATATTAGAGAAGGCTCAGATAGCGATTTTTCTGTCCGTAACCTCACTGCGATTGCAAACTCCGCGGCTGAAACCACGCGTACGATGTCTCTACTGCTGGGTGCAATTGCCTCTGTATCTTTGCTAGTAGGCGGCATCGGCATCATGAACATCATGCTAGTTTCAGTGACCGAGCGCACACGTGAAATTGGCATTCGGATGGCGATTGGTGCACGTCAGCGCGATATTTTATTGCAGTTTTTATTGGAAGCGATCGTCATCTCGATTGTGGGCTGCCTGATTGGCATTGCGATTGGCGTTGGTGGCGCCATCATGGTGAACATCATCACAAAAGCAGAAATCATCATCTCAGCAAACTCAGTTGCGATTGCTTTTGGCGTAGCTGCAAGCATTGGTGTGTTCTTTGGCTTTTACCCTGCCCGCAAAGCCGCAATGCTCAACCCTATTGAAGCGCTACGCTATCAATAATCACGCTCATGAGGTCGCTAATCAACTGGCGATCTCATGCTTACATATAATGATATGCCGATTGCCTAGCATCACTAAGACAATCGGCTAACCCTTGCAGAAAAACCCTTGTTTACTCTCTAACTCATACCAGCCGTTATCTAATCATTTCAGAATATGCTGACAGCTAGTTGGATGGCAATATAAAATATCTTCATCATCATTAGCTGATGTATAAATTACATCGGCATCATCCCATCGTACCGCTTGAAAGATCATTGCTAGGAACGAAACCTATGGCTAAAGATTGTTGTAATAGCGAATGCAGCAACCCCAAGCTGCTAACCCCTAAATATCAGAAGATACTTTGGATCGCGTTAGTCATTAATGCCACCATGTTTATGGTAGAGATTCTCAGTGGTATCAATGCCCAATCAGTGTCATTGATGGCAGATGCCATCGACTTTTTTGGCGATGCGATGAACTATGGGATATCTTTAGCAGTGCTATCTATGAGCCTTGCATGGCGTGCACGTACCGCGCTGTTTAAAGGGCTAACGATGGGCATTTTTGGATTACTGGTACTGGCTTCCACCCTATGGTCTATCATGCACGGCGGCATACCAGAAGCATACACAATGGGACTAATCGGCTTGATCGCCCTGCTTGCAAATTTAAGCGTTGCCATGATGCTCTATGCCTATCGTGATGGAGACGCCAATATGCAATCGGTATGGCTATGCAGCAGAAATGATGCCATCGGCAATATTGCCGTCATGATAGCCGCATTAGGCGTATGGGGGAGCAACAGTGCATGGCCTGACTTGGTTGTGGCGGTAATCATGGCAAGCCTAGGCGTTTCAGCGGCGATGCAAGTAATAAAAAAAGCGAGATCAGAGTTGCATCAACTCTAGTTTGGCATACATATAGACGTCGCAAGATGTGCTATCTGATATATGCGTTAGCACATCTTGCAAGGCTATAAGTGCTAAGCTGTGTGGTCAGTGACGTTTAGGTTGAGTCAAGAAAAATGCCTTTAATGAAGGCGTAGTACACTTAATGAAGGTGCCGTGCATTACTCACGTCACCTTCATCCAATCCCCAAACACCTAAGATCTAGGTATTTGAGTTTTTGTTATTCAATTATTTCTTCATCACAGATAATGTACTCACATGGCGGATATTTTCATATTTATCCCCCTGAAACTCGCCTGGCTTAGCTTCCAAATAAATAGCCTCTAACACATATAGCCCTGCCCACGGCATATTGTAGGTAGCTTCGCCATTCTCATCAGCATCTAATTCTTGTAACCATTGATTAGGTGCCATCACTTTTAGCTTTGCTTTTGCGAGGGGCTTACCGTTGAGGTGAACACGAACTTTATTATTACCTATCGGTTGAATATCTAAAGCATGGCTAGAGGCCGCTTCTGCATTGCCATTTCCATGTCGCGCGTAGTACATAGGCTTAACGATGCCATAATAATATTTAGTTAAATCCTTCACCTTCATTCCCAGTTCATGGGCAAGCACAGTTTGATTATTTGCACCCTCGATAGCAATATAATTTTCTGCACGTTTGGCTGCTACTTGCAGTACTTTATTATCTAATGTCGTGGCTGCAGGCGTAGCAATCGTATCTAGCTTACCACCTGTTTTTTCACGTAAGCCACCTTCGTATTCGCCAAAATACAACTTTGTTTGACCATCGGCTTGCTCTAGCCAAATAAAATGCGCTTGAGCCATAGTCGCCTGGAATAGGGCAAAGAGCCCCAAAACTAAAATAGATGATAATTTTTTTGTTTTCATGATGAATTTCCTAAAAATAATGAATGCCCATTGATTCGAATTTGTAAAGGTAAAAAGTACGCTTTAAAACTCAACACCAGCCTGTAGTAGTACTTGACGCGGCTCACCTAAAAAGATGCTGCCACCACCTGTGCTGTTGATTACACCGCCATTGGCTCCTGGATAGTAGGTTTTATCAAAAAGATTTTTGACATTCAGGCGCACAGTTGCAAGATGACTCCCCGCCAGCCATTGATAAGCGGCGTATGCATCAGCAACTGTATAAGCATCAAGAAAGTATCTATTGACGCTATCGACAGGGCGCTCACCAACATAGCGTGCGCCGCCCCCTAACGTCCACCGTCCGCCAGCAGATGGGGTTCCCGTGCGATAGTTTAGATAAAGGCTTGCCATATTCTTGGGCGAGTTAACAAGGCGTTTACCCACCGTATTCGCCGTTGCAGCATCCTTTAAAGTTTCGGTGTCGGTGTAAGCGTAGGTGCTAATTACATCCCAATGATCTGATAGCTTTCCTGCGACATCGATTTCCAGGCCGCGTGAGCGCACTTCACCAGCCGTGCGACTAACGCCACCTTCTGTCACCAGAACATTTTCTTTAATAATGTTGAATACTGCTGCAGTAGCACTCACCCCATTCGCTAAATCAAGCTTAGCCCCAGCCTCATAAATAACCCCCTCTTCTGGGTCAAATGGGCCTTGTGCCGCGCCGTCTACAGAGATATTAGGCTTGAATGACTCACTGTAATTAGTAAACAGTGATATCCATGTCTGTGGTCGATACACTAGGCCAACTCGTGGAAGAAAAACGTCACTCTTAGAATCATTAGTAATGACCTTAACTGGATTAGCTAAGCGCAGATCACGCTGTGAAGCAAATTGCTCACTCTCTTGATAACGGCCACCCAAGAGCGCTATCCATTGCTCACCGAAGTGAATCGTATCTTGTAGAAATACTGATTTATTCTCAACATCAGTATCTGATCTCTGCCAAGCAAAAGTATTAGCAGCTGTGATGTTGGTCGGCTCTTGTATTACACCATACTGAGGGTTGTATACATTAAAGCCACCCACTGTATTTAATCTAAAGAAACTTGGGTCTTTAGCATCTAACTTTTCAAAGTCAAAACCAGCCAGCACCTCATGCTTTGTTGAGGCAATATCAAATTTGCTCAACACATCAAATGATGCATACAAATTATCACGCTCACGATCATCAACACCTTGCACTGTTCGGGTTGCATCACCATTCGCTGCCAGTGAAGCAATCATTACTCGCCTATCGCTATTGATTTCATTGCTCCAAGCCACTGATCCGCGCAACGTCACCTTCTGAGTTAAATCGTACTCCACTTTCCCTTGAGCATATTGCGAAATGCCTTCCATGACTTCAAATCGTTCACCAAAACGCCGTGAGTCAGGCACATCCAGTGGCTTGCCGTTAAGAAACACGGTACCGCGATCAAATGGCACTTCAAAATCCAGATACTCATAGTTCACATTTACCCGCAGCTTATCACCAGCCCAAGCAAATGATGGTGCGACTAGTGTGCGCTTAGTCTGCCCAAAGTTACGCCAATAATCAGACCCTTCATGCTCTGCCAGAATTCGAAAGCCAGCCTCATCGTTCAGTGGCGTTGAAAAGTCAACCCAACCTGAACCACCGCCGAAACTATTAGCTAACAAATTGATTTCTGTCCTTTGTTCGGATAATGGTTTTTTGCTAATCACATTCACCACGCCACCAGGGTCTTGAATACCATATAGCAATGAAGAAGGTCCTTTTAAAACCTCTACACGCTCAGTGGTAATACTGAAATTACGTGAAGTTTGTGATCTCAAACCATCGCGCAATATGCCAGAACTTGCGCCAAAAAAACTGCCGCCGAAACCACGAACAAACAAACTGTCTGCTGTATGTCCAAAGTTATTACCCATGGTAATACCGCTCACATTTTTGATTGCATCATCAAGTGATCGTGCCTGCTGATCAATCAGTACCTGCTGTGGCACCACATTGACGACTTGCGGAATATCCATAATATCAGCATCGGTCTTGGTTGCTGTTGAGGCACGTTTGGGTTTGTATCGGATTTCGTTTGGCGCGTCCGCCTGAACATTAACTTCAGGCAACTCATCTGCCAATTTTGAATGTGCTGTTTGCTCTTCTGCCACCGCAGTCATTGATGCTAATGCAACCATGACTGCCAGCATAAGCACGCTTTGATGATTCCTCATCAGCTTCCCCTTAGATTGTGATTGTCTATTTGGCTGGCTATCTAAGGGGTTGCAAGCAACACTTACTGGCTGGCTATTTTTTAATGACTATTTATGTTTATTTTTTATACGTACGTAACGACTTTTTGTTCAACAAATAACTACTTACTTTCGCTTACAAAACCCATTTTACTGACACCTGAATTTTGTGCATCAGCCATCACTTCAGCCAATACCTGATAACGGGTTTCCTTATCAGCGCGTATATTTAATTCTGGCTGTGGTTTTTTCTGGGCAATTTCTTTTAACTTCAATTTCAGCTCACCTTGCACCAGCGGCATATCATTCCAGTACATTTTGCCTGATGCATCAATAGACACAGAAATCACTTCTGGCTTTTCAGGAACAGGCTGGCTACTTGTTTGCGGCAAATCAATTTTTACAGCATGCGTCAGTAATGGTGCGGTAATAATAAAAATTACCAATAACACCAACATCACATCCACTAGCGGGGTAGTGTTAATCTCAGACATAGGGGCTGAATGTGGTGCACCGCCTACATTGCTTCCTGACCCTATCATGCGACGGCACCTGCAACATGCATCGTTTGGTCAGCAGCACCCTGCTTATGTGCTCGTTTAGCACCAATGACCGCGCCAGTTGTAATCAAGGTATGCAAGTCATAGCCAAATTTTTCAAGTGCTACTGATAATGCACGGTTACTACGTACAATTGCGTTATAAGCTAACACTGCAGGAATCGCCACAGCCAAACCTAATGCCGTCATAATCAAAGCTTCACCTACTGGCCCAGCTACTTTATCTAAAGTCGCCTGACCACTTAAGCTGATGCTGGCAAGTGCATGATAAATCCCCCACACCGTGCCAAACAAACCTACAAATGGCGAAACGCTACCCACAGAAGCCAATACAGTTAAGCCGCCTTCCATATTTGCGTTTTCTTCTGCAATGCTACGGTTCATGGCACGCGCGACAAACTCATCTTGTGCAACAATCTCAGATCCTTTTATTGCACACATCTTGTGGTGCTCAGCCGCCAGTATCGCTTTTTCTGCCAATCTAGCCAGCCCTGTATTAGCATAAGTCTGGCTTTGCTTAATTGCCACGGCCACACTTGGCGCTTGCCAAAATGCCTGTAAAAATATCTGATAAGCACGACGCATACGCCATGCACTAACGCTTCTTGTCACGATTAAATACCAACTCGCCACCGACATTGCTAATAAGATCAAGGCAACCAACATAGAAACTGGCCCACCCGCCGTGATAAATTCCCAACTATTAAACTCATACCCGTTTTGCATCATTACCCTCGCTTGATTCTTAATCTGTTCACTCTTAATCTATCGACTAATCTATGCATTAACTGCATATTCATTAGTTTTACTATTTATCCATTCAATGTGAAATTTACAGGTACCAATACATAAGCACTAATTGGCTGGTTACTACGCTTTGCCGGTACAAAGCTCCATTTTTTAACAGCTTCAATCGCTGCCTGATCCAATTTATGATGGCCGCTACTTGTATCCACTTTAACTGTTTCAGCCTTGCCGTCTTGAGACACTAACACTTTAAGCAGCACTTTACCTTGCTCACCCATGCGTCTTGCTTGCATTGGATAAGCAGGTGCAGGGTTATTTAAATAGGCTGCTCCAAATCTAGGCGGCTCAATTACGGGTTCTGCCACTACTTGCTCAGTGGCCACTTTCTCCGTCACTTCTGTTGCTTTTGCTAATGGTTGCTGCTCCGCCGGGGAAGCTTCAGCAACCACAGCAGTTTCGTTTTTCTCTACGACTGCTGGCTCTACTTGCTCTATTTTTCTGACAGCCTCTTCATTTACTACCAGTTTTTTCTCTACGACTTTTGGTTTTTGAGCAACAGGTTTCTTAATAGGCTGCACTTGCTCTACTGGCGGTTTAGCTATTTCTTTTGGGACATCTGCCACTTGGCTCACCAAGCTCACCATCATTGGCGTTTCTAACTTATCAATCACAGCTGCTTCTGGTTTAGCATTCAACGCGCCCGCCACAGCCACCATGTGCACCAAGGTCACTGCTGCCAGCATTTTGTAAGAGATTGTTTTTTTGTCCACCCGTGTTGCACCAATATGCGTGTTTATTGGCAGATGCTTAACGTTAGATTTAATCGCGGCTTCCACCCTGCTTGAAAAAGGCTCTAAAGAGAAGTGAGTATTCACTGCAAGCTCTGAATTTGTCATCATACTTCCCCCTAACCTTTTCGTATAAACTGCAATACCGCTGAAGCAGTACTACTTTGTAAGAATTAACTTACCCTGATTGGTAAGCCTTAAACGATAATCTTCACCAACGTGCTTAATCACTAACTCACGCGCGCCAGAAAACAACAGCTCACTTGTTGTCACCCTAGCAGCAGAAGGCTCTGCAACTTTGGTTTCACGTTTCTTTTCATCAAGCATCATTTATCAGGCTCATTATTTTGTTGTCGATTTCTACTCTATCAATCACTCAAAGTAGAAAAGCTAATGATAATTGTTATCATTTAGATTTGTCAATGATTTTATTCGCAATTTTCTATCTATGTATTTGATTTTATTTAATTGCCTTACTAATGGATGCTACAGTGAATAGCAGACTGTTGCGCATAAATAGCTTTTTCTTGTTGATACAATGCCAACCTAGTATCAGCATCCGCTAATAAAGTTCTTAATGTATGCAAAGTGCTAGCATCGATACGTAAGCTAACTGCACCCAGCTCCAACTCAGCGACGTTGCAATTCTCACAAAATATAATTTGGCCACTTTCATTCTTAGACAATAAAACACGCAAGCACGAGGCTTGATTATTTGTCACGCTTTCCAATACTTTGTTAATTTTCATGTCACACCTATTTAGTGAGTATCAATTTATTTTGTTTAGTTATCCGTAAAAAATAAGTTTCATCCTCGTGATCGATCATCACTTCTTTCACATTCGTAAACAGCTTGTCGCTGTTTAATCTTTTTATTCTAGAAATCTTTATGTCATCTTGCGTGCGTGTACTGTCTGTCACAATTGCTATATCAAAACTCATATGTTCTTTAGAGGTTAAATTAGTAATAATTTTCATGATGGCAGCCCAATTGAGTCACTAAAATTAAAAAGATGGCCGACTTACATAAGCAATTAAACTTAATGCAACCATAAATGATCGGTTAAGATCAAGGAGACGCATGTTGCCATGCAGTACTACATTTGAGCCGCTGTTAGGGGCAACTCAAATTCGTTTGCCAGCCGCTATACACGGTTAGCATAATATTCAACCACCAATTGCACATCCACAGGGAAGGGCACATCGCTCACCGCCGGCAAGTGCGCCACTTTGACTACTTGTGTGCTCGTATCCCAAGTCAGCCACTCTGGTCGCTCTAAAGACGGCTGCTTAACAGTTTCCACCACCATTGGAATATGCTTACTTTTGGCCTTAACAGTGATTTCATCACCGACATTCAATCTAATCGACGGGATGTTCGCTGGCTTACCGTTTAACATGAGGTGACCATGGCTCACTAACTGCCTTGCAGCAATTACCGTAGGTGCAAATCCAGCACGGAAAACCACGTTATCCATTCTGCGCTCCAGCAATTGCAACAAGCGCTCACCTGTTGGCTCTTTACCTTTACGTGCATCCAGTATCAATCTACGCATCTGCGTCTCGGTCAACCCGTAATTGAAGCGAATTTTTTGTTTTTCCTGTAATTTCACTCCAAAATCAGAACGGCGCTTGCGCGATGCTTTGTTGCCGTGCTGGCCTGGTGGCGTTGGGCGTGCTTCAATGGTTTTACGTGACAATCCAGGTAAATCCACCCCTAAAGCACGCATCACTTTTAATCGTGGGCCAATAAATCGAGACATCTTGTTTCCTTATCTAATTAATATATAACTTATTGCAATGTGTTATGTGTTGCCATCAACCAATTGTCTTCAGCGCCATACTCACTAACGATTACCTGCCATTGCTTCACCAAACGTTCAGCAATATCTTCAATCAGCTTGGTATCTGCATACTCAGGTGCTGTTAACTTATGAGCCAACTCACTCGCCAATACCGCCAACTCATGTGACGGCTTAAGCGCATACTGCGTAGCTACACAACATATGGCCGCCATTAACTCTCTAGACGTTGGCAACTCAGGGTCAAATAGCTCGCTGGGTGCTTTCAATGCTGATACTTGTTTTTGCATAATTACCTCACTTGTTTTATTCGCTAAATTACTGCACTTGATGCAACTCAGTTTGCATCACCAACCTTGCCACTGCCTTGCGCATCATTTCATTCATCATGAAAAAATTACGCACCTCTAGCCGCAATGAAGTGCCTCCAATTTCAAGCTCAACAATGTCTTTTGCTTTGTTATAAAGCACTTTGCAATCTTCATTACCTGTCAGTTTGGCTTGGCTAATAATTAACTGCTTACTCATGACGTACTCCAATCTAGGAATTTATATGAATGATAATCATTCTCATTTGATATGTCAACACATAATTGGTGACTAAATTAGTAAACTATTATTTAGTCTTATAATTCCAACGCTGATCACATTCTTAAAAATACAAAGATCGTCTAGTTAGACTGAAAAACTTAACAAGTTGATATACGCTAAGTCACTGGTGCCATCTCATGATTTTTCTTAAGTGGCATTCATGAATACTAATAGCCTATAAATATGCAGATAAGCGCACAATGTTTTTAACGAACTAGCAACACTGTAAGCTCTAAAATACTAGTTCTATCATTAACTTAATGTGGAGAATAATCATGTGGACATCACCATCAGCAACTGAAATGCGTTTTGGCTTTGAAGTAACGATGTATGTTATGAACAAGTAATCCGTTTTTCAGCAATAAAAAGGGGAGCAATCGCTCCCCTTTTTATTAAACACATAGTTTTACTACACTAAATAAGTATAGCCATGACAGCCAACTTTTACACACCTACCTTATAAATACTTCACTACCATCGCATTATTCAAATCAGCTGCAGCAATGGGTAGCTTCACGTAGTAACCGCTACCGGAAGCCTCTTGTATCGGATCACCTTTTTTATTGAACATGGTTTCAACCACAATATCTTGATTACCAGTCGGGTGTATCACCTGTAAACGGTCGCCCACGGCAAACTTGTTGCGCGCTTCAATATCTGCCAAGCCTTTCTCAGCATCATAAGCCACTACATCACCTACATATAAACTGCGGTTAGAACTTGAATAACCTTGCTTGTAGTTTTGGTGTTCTGCGGTGTGATGACGCTGGTAAAACCCATCGGTATAGCCACGGTTAGCCAAGTTTTCTAAATCACCTAGCAAGTTCCAGTCAAATGGTCGCCCTGCTAGCGCATCATCAATCGCCTGACGATAGTTTTGGCAAGTACGTGCGACGTAGTAACGTGATTTAGTCCGCCCCTCAATCTTAAGCGAATCCACCCCCATTTTAATCAAGCGCTCCACGTGCTCAATCGCTCGCAAATCTTTACTGTTCATGATGTAAGTACCATGCTCATCTTCTTCAATAGGGAGCAACTCACCCGGACGCCCTTTTTCCTCAATCAGATAAACTTTATCTGCCAATGGATGGCGCGGTAAACTACCACAGCCAGACAAGCTTGATTTTTCCATCTCTGCTTTAAAGTCAAACTCATCAAGACGTATCACACCGGCAGCGTCTTCTGCCGCATCATGCACTTTATAATCCCAACGGCAGCTATTGGTACAAGTACCTTGATTCGGATCGCGCTGGTTAAAGTAACCTGAAAGCAAACAACGACCAGAATAAGCAATACATAAAGCACCATGCACAAAAACTTCTAATTCCATTTCAGGGCATTGCTGACGGATATCTTCAATTTCATCTAAAGACAACTCACGCGACAGAATCACACGAGACAACCCCAAACTTTGCCAAAACTTCACCGTCGCAAAGTTCACCGTATTGGCCTGCACAGAAAGATGCACTGGCATTTCAGGCCACTTCTCACGCACCATCATAATTAAACCAGGATCAGACATAATCAAAGCATCTGGACGCATGGCAATCACAGGTGCCATATCGGTCATATAGGTTTTAACCTTAGCGTTATGCGGCGCAATATTGCTAGCCACAAAAAACTTTTTACCACGCGCATGCGCCTCGTTAATACCGATCTCAAGGTTGGCCATCGTAAAATCATTATTGCGCGCACGTAAACTATAACGCGGCTGTCCTGCATAAATCGCATCTGCTCCGTAATCAAATGCAGTACGCATACGATCTAAATCGCCCGCTGGGGCTAAAAGTTCAGGTATTTTCATCACTATTACTTCACTTAATCTCTATAAAATCAAAAGAACGAAGCCAGACAAGGCGCAAATTAGAAAAGAGCGCCGCGGCATATCAATCATATGTAAGGTGCTCTTTTTTAATTTGCAACACCGTATGGGGATGTTGTTTTGGTTTTATTCACCAATAATTTTCACAAGCACACGCTTCTTACGTCTACCATCAAACTCACCGTAAAATACCTGTTCCCAAGGGCCAAAATCAAGGTCACCATTAGTGACGGCCACCACAACCTCACGCCCCATGATTTGACGCTTCATATGCGCATCAGCATTATCTTCACCCGTATCATTGTGACGATAGCTACTCACAGGCTCATGTGGTGCAAGACGCTCCAACCACTGTGTATAGTCATGATGCAAGCCGCGCTCATCATCGTTAATAAATACACTCGCTGTAATATGCATCGCATTCACCAACACCAAGCCCTCACGCACGCCACTCTCACGTAAACATTCACGAATTTGCTCGGTAATGCGAATAAATGCAACGCGTGTAGGTGGGTTAAACCAAAGTTCTTTACGATAGCTTTTCATCAAATAGTCCTTAATTTTCAACAGCCTAATTTTAACATCGCATTATATATCCCACCTAGAAAATTTCCACTATATAAAAATGGTTAAAAAAAAGACCTCACATCGGAGGCCTTTTCATTGTTAACCCTTAATTAAAGATGAACTTAAGCGCTATATCTTCACATCATATTGTTGGCTAAATGTTTTACCTTCATTATCGGTTGCTACCGCCTCTAGCTTGCCAGCCGTAGCTGGAATAAAACTAAATTTGAAATATGGGTCTTCTGCAGTGCCTACCCCAACATCCACCGTCATTAAAGGTTTTCCGCCGTAAACAAAATCAACTTTGTTGATATAAAAAGCCGGCACATAACCCTGAGAAACCAAGTCGCGCTGTAAGCCAGTCCGCATAATGTGCTTAATATTGAATGTTGCTGTCGTTGGTGTACCCACTCTAACTGGCGTTTCTACATTCATTTTAATCCGCCCTGCCGCGGCACGGATTTCAGCTTCATTGTTCTCCACCATGCCACCACAACCGCCTGCAGCACGAATTACGCGTGAAGCTAAATATAACTGACCATCTGCCGTTTCACCCACTAAACGCACATAAGCATCTGTCTCAAAACGAATACGTGTCGATAACTGAAAGTTACCTAGTGCATCTGTTAAATGATAAGTCGCTGTGAGTGGAATCGGATTTGCATCAACAAAAGCATATAGCTTTTTAATCACCACACCGTTCGCTGCCGCATTATCAATGCTATAAGATACTGGCACCTGCGCACCGCTCTCTGCACGTTTAGGCGCATCAATCTTAATGAAGTCAACTTCCGTCATCTCTCTTTTAGCAAAGAAAGCCTCTTTCATCACTGGCCACAGTTTTGGGTCAGCCTCTGCATACGTGTTAGCAATAAAAGTTAAAGACAAGCCAATAGCTACTACTACCTTAGTTAACCACCTTTGAAATTGCATAGCCATACCATACTCTCCAAATTAATATTTATGATTTTTTGTTTTAATACGCCTATGACAAACTATATTGCTAGATAGTTCTCATGGGACCATGCTTAGCAAAATTGCCGATTAAACGCTTTCGTTTTCCATATAGAAAAATAACTCTATGCCATTACCTACAGGGTCTTTAAAGTTAATCTGCTTCACTTTTAACACTGGTAAATCGCGTGTTGTATATTGAATATTGTGATGCTTCAGATGCGCTTCCATTGCTGGCATGTCAGTACAAGTAAATGACACATGATCAATCGTTGTCAGTACATTGGTTAACGGCTCACCTTCGCCCCGATACTCTGCTAAGTGCAACACGTGCGTATCACCAATATATAGCCAAAACCCTCTGCTAGTAAACCCCTCTCGTGGGCCGACTTTTAAACCTAATACATCACAATAAAAGTCCTTGAGTTTAAGCATCGTCTCGTAAGGCGTGCGTAGGTTGTAATGATTAAGTTGGGTGACCGGCATAGTATGGTTTCAATAAATTGGTGTAAGTAAGCGCCATAAATAATCGGCAACAATAATTTATATACTTTAACACCTTTGACGCGACGAGTAACTAGCGCAACACATGAAAGCAGCGATTAATCACCTTCAAACTCGCAAAGTGAAAAAGGCGAAAAACCACCGTCAGCTAAGCGTTTTGAGCCGCCTAAATCAGGCAAGTTAATCACAAAAGCACAGCCCATGACTACGCCACCTAGCTTTTGTATCAATGCGGCAGCCGCTTCAGCTGTACCGCCTGTCGCAATCAGGTCATCCACCAACAATACCTGCTCACCTTGAGCAATTGCATCAGTATGAATCTCTACGCGATCAGCACCGTACTCTAAGGCGTAATCATGCCCAATTGTCTCAGCAGGCAACTTGCCAGATTTACGAATCGGCACAAAGCCCACACCGAGCTTATACGCCAATGCTGCTCCTATAATAAATCCGCGTGCCTCAATCCCTGCGATTTTGGAGATGTGCTGGCTAGCATAATGCTGTGCAAGTGCATCTACCACCATCCGAAAGCCGATGGGGTCTTTGAGTAAAGTGGTGATATCACGGAACTGGATACCCTGTTTTGGGTAATGTGGGATAGTGCGGATTAGGGATTTGATAGGCATAAGCACTTACACCATATTGGTCAAATTGAGTGGTTAGTCTTAGAGGAGTTAAGACTAACCATCTGAGTTTAGAAACTACACTTCAATCATTTTAAAGTGCAATTCGCGACACGAGTACTAGGCACATCCGCTAAGACAGTACGAATACTACAATAAGCGGAGGTAACGAGGTTATCGTGAAGCGAGTGCACTCTACGCCGCTGGATTTTGTGAGCGAACGCGAATGTGTAATTCACGCAACTGCTTCTCATCCACTTCATTCGGCGCATTGGTCATCAAGCACTGAGCACGTTGTGTTTTCGGGAATGCAATGACATCACGAATAGACTCAGCACCCGCCATCAATGTCACCAAGCGGTCTAAACCGAACGCTAAACCACCGTGCGGAGGTGCGCCGTATTGCAATGCGTCTAGCAAGAAGCCAAATTTCTCTTGCGCTTCTTCACGGCTAATTTTCAGTGCATCGAACACTTTAGATTGCACTTCTTGCTGATGGATACGCACAGAACCGCCGCCTACTTCCCAGCCGTTCAATACCATGTCATAAGCTTTTGATAAACAAGCACCAGGGTTAGTAGCTAACAAGTCTTCGTGACCATCTTTTGGTGCAGTGAACGGATGGTGTAATGCAACCCAACGATCAGCCTCTTCATCATGTTCAAACATTGGGAAGTCAACTACCCACAATGGCGCCCATGCCCGACCATCCACATGGCCTTTATCGTGACCAACTTTAAGGCGCAATGCACCTAAAGCTTCATTCACTACTTTAGTTTTATCTGCGCCAAAGAACACGATATCGCCATTTTGCGCACCAGTGCGCTCAATAATCGCTTGCAACGCAGCAACGTGAATGTTTTTAACAATCGGGCTTTGCAAGCCTTCTTCGTTCAATTTAGTGATGTCGTTAATCTTGATGTAAGCCAAGCCTTTAGCGCCGTAGATTTTTACAAATTCAGTGTAGGCGTCAATTTCAGAACGGCTAATTGCCGCGCCGTTAGGCACACGTAAGGCCGCCACACGGCCACCAGCCATATTAGCAGCGCCAGCAAACACTTTAAAATCTACATCTTTCATCACATCTGAAAGCTCAGTGATTTCTAAGGTCACGCGCATATCTGGCTTATCTGAACCGTAACGGCTCATGGCCTCAGCAAATGGCATGCGTGGGAATTGGGCTGGTAACTCTACGTTTTGGACTTTTTTCAGCATTTGGCGGATCATTTCTTCCACCAAATCCATAATATCGTTTTCTTCCATAAACGATGTCTCAATATCCACTTGGGTGAATTCTGGCTGACGATCAGCGCGCAAGTCTTCATCACGGAAACATTTAGTAATTTGGAAGTAACGGTCAAAGCCAGACACCATCAACAATTGTTTAAATAATTGTGGTGATTGTGGCAATGCAAAAAACTGACCATGATGCACACGGCTAGGTACTAGGTAATCACGTGCGCCTTCTGGTGTGCTACGTGTCAACATTGGTGTTTCAACTTCAATAAAGCCGTTCACATCCAAGTAGTCACGCAAGGTTTTAGCCACGCGATAACGCAACATCATATTTTTTTGCATCGCAGGGCGGCGCAAATCAATATAGCGGTGCTCTAAACGCACGGTTTCAGTCAGGTTCTCATCATCTAACATGAACGGTGGCGTGAGTGATGGGTTTAATACCTCAATCTCAGTCGCCAGCATTTCTACTTCACCCGTAGGTAAGTTTGAGTTAACGGTACCTTCTGGGCGCGCGCGCACTTTACACACTACTTTTAGCACAAACTCACTACGTACAGTTTCCGCAATCGCAAATGCGTCTTTGGTATCTGGGTCGATGACAATTTGCGCCAAACCTTCACGGTCACGCAAATCGATAAAAATAACACCACCGTGGTCACGGCGACGATGCGCCCAACCACATAATGTGACAGTTTGACCAATGTGTTCGCGGTTTAAATGGCCGCAGTAATGTGTACGCATCATAATTTAATTGTTTGGATATTGAGTTAAAAGTTTTGGAATCTTGTTTACAGGCGCAACCACACCCATAGAAATAATATACTTCAGTGCTTCATCTACCGTCATTTCGAGCGCTATCACATCAGCTTTTGGCATCATGAGAAAATAACCGCCCGTCGGGTTTGGTGTAGTTGGCACAAACACACTGACGTAATCGCCTTGCAGATGATTCGCCACATCGCCGCCTGGCGTGCCCGTCACAAAAGCAATTGTCCACGCACCCTCTCGCGGAAACTGCACTAGTACAGCCTGGCGAAACGCATTACCAGAATCTGAAAATAAAGTATCAGACACCTGCTTGACGCTAGAGTAAATCGACTTCACCACTGGTAGGTGATTAAGCAGTTTTTCCCAGAGAATGATGAGTTGCATGCCAAAAAAGTTGGTCGCAATCAACCCTGTGGTCAACACGATCAGCACCGTTAAAATTGCACCAATGCCCGGAATATCTCGACCTAAAAAGGTATGTGGATGCCAAGCTTCTGGTAACAGCAACAGGCTTTGATCCATCACACCGATGAATGACTTTAGCACCCAGATGGTAATCACCAATGGCACTAACACTAACAAGCCTGTAATAAAGTATTTTTTCATGAGCGTTGAGTCATTCAACCGCGCCTAGTGGCACGCACAACCCGTAGCGCAAGCAGCTGGTGCAGCGCTTGACTCACTATTAGATTCAGAGGTAGTTGAGTCAGCTGATTTAGCTGTCTTGCTCGCACCACCTTTGAAGTCAGTCGCATACCAGCCACTGCCAGTTAACTGAAAGCTAGGTGCAGACACTTGCTTAGCAAAAGTCTCTTTAGCGCACTGTGGGCAAGCTTCTACACTTGCAGCACTCACTTTGCGCATCACCTCTGCTTTGTGTCCGCAGCTACTACATTGATAATCGTAAATAGGCATATAAAATCACCTCTCTCAATACGTTAAATAACCCGCGATTATACCTGAATCTGTCTCAATTTTATTGAGGCCACACCACCCAGATTTAACCAATCAAGCAGATGAATACTTACTCATCCGCGTCGTCATCTTGCTGATTTTTAAGGCGACGAGCCTTCACACTTTCAGCGAGCATATCCAGCAAGGGCAATGTCTCTTCCCATCCCAAGCAAGCATCAGTAATCGACTGTCCATAAGTCAATTCGCAACCTGGCGCATGGTCCTGACGCCCAGCATGTAGATGCGATTCAATCATTAAGCCCATGATGCGGTCATCGCCAGCATTTAACTGCTCGGCTACGTTTGCCGCCACTTGTGCTTGCAACTGATATTGGCGCTGACTGTTAGCATGTGAGCAATCAATCATTACTTTGGCATTTAGGCCCGACTGCGCCAACTCAACTGCGGCAGCGTCTACGCTTGCTGCATCATAATTAGGCGTTTTACCACCGCGCAAAATCACATGGCAGTCTTCATTACCTGTCGTAGAAATAATGGCTGAACGGCCTTCTTTAGTCACAGATAAAAAGTGATGAGGACTTGCGGCAGCTTTAATCGCATCGACAGCAATACGAATATTGCCATCTGTGCCATTTTTAAAACCAACCGGGCAAGATAAGCCAGACGCTAGCTCACGATGAATCTGCGACTCAGTCGTGCGCGCACCAATCGCCCCCCAACTCACTAAGTCTGCCGTATATTGCGGCGTAATCGTATCTAAGAACTCAGTCGCTGCTGGCAAACCCAGCTCATTCACTTCCAGCAAAAACCGTCTAGCCAGCTCCAAACCAGCATTAATATTGAAGCTGCCATCCAGATGCGGATCGTTGATCAAGCCTTTCCAACCAACCGTGGTGCGTGGCTTTTCAAAATACACACGCATCACAATCAACAACTCATTAATGTGTTTGTGATATTGCGTTAACAGGCGCTTTGCGTATTCAATCCCTGCATCATAATCATGAATAGAACACGGCCCAATCACCACTAACAGGCGGTCATTTGCACTATGCAAGATACGATGAATATCCGTGCGTGTTTTAACGATTCTATCTGTCGTGGCAGTACTGGGCTCAAGTTTATCCAACAGCACAGACGGTAGCGTCAGCTCTTTGATTTCGATGATGCGCACATCATCAGTAATAATTTTTTGGATAGGGCTCATTTAGATAACTCATTTGCTGCAACAAGATTTGGTGCAACAAAAATCAAAAATCAAAAACAACAAAGCCCGTATATCGCGGGCTTATCAACAATAAAACGATTGAGGCAGCTGCCGATCAAGGCACTCGCCAAACTTTATCAGCCATTTAGCGCAACTACTAAACTAGCTAAATAGCCGATCCAACACAAGCATCTGGCAAAAGTACAAATTTCATTTGCACTACCTAACAATCAGTAGGCACCGATGAATATTGAGCAAAATTTTAAACAATTTTTTGCTTTTTTGTCTTTAAAACCAATCGTCTTGTGCAATTTTAACACTTTAAAGCTCAGTTGATACAACTTAGTGGCATTTACGGTATTTTCTGAAGACAAAGTCTTGGAGATTTAAAATGTGACGGCAGAAATGCTGATTTTACATCGCGGTCCTGTTTTACATCGCTGTTAGGCATCACTCAGGCGCAGTCAAATTGAGCACATCGAAACTCAAGTGCAGTAAATCAAGCTCCACCAATCAAGCACAGCAAGATTACGGGCTTTAAAGCAAACGCTCAAATACATCAATAGGTAAAGGTTTGCTGAACAAATAGCCTTGATAATGCACGCAGCCGCTATCCAACAGTATGCCTTGCTGTACTTGGGTTTCAACCCCTTCTGCAATCACATTTAAGTTTAAGGTATGTGCCATCGCAATAATGGTGCGCACAATCGCTTGATCACTCCCCTTGCCTGCAATATCTTGCACAAATGAACGGTCAATCTTCAGTTGATACAGCGGCAACAGCCTGAGATATTGAAGCGACGAATAACCAGTACCAAAGTCATCAAGCGAGAATCTAACACCAACATCTCTTAATGCATTCATGATGGCGATGGTATCTTCAACATGATCCAAAAGCGCGCTTTCAGTCAACTCCAGTTTTAGTAACATTGGGTTTACTGCATGACGTGAGACTGCCGCCTTAATTTGCTCAACAAAATCCACCTGATGAAACTGCTTAGCACTCACATTTACTGAAAGTGTCAAGTTACGTGCTTTTTCATCAGTTTCCCAACATTTAAGTTGTCTGCAAGCAGCATCAATCACCCACTCGCCGATGGCCAAAATCATGCCAGTCTCTTCAGCAACCGGGATAAATTCATTCGGCGGAATCAATCCCCGCTCTGGATGTATCCAACGAATTAAGGCCTCTGCACCTACTGGTCGATCAGCAACATCTACCTGCATTTGATAAAACAGTTGGAATTCATTTTTATCCAGCGCTTTGCGTAGTTCATGCTCCATATCAACGCGCGCCTGAATACCTTCCTGCATTTTTGGGTCAAAAAAGCTCAGCGCATTTCGTCCCAACTTCTTGGCCTGATACATAGCAATATCTGCCTGCTTCAACAATTCATCAGACTTCAGGTTATTTTTACCAAATAACGTGATACCTATGCTGGAAGTGATGTGGTATTCATACCCTTTAAACTGATATGGCTGAATAAACTTCCCAATGATCTTTTCACCTATTGTCTCAGCTTGAGTTGCAGCTTCAACGTCATGCTCACTTAGGGCCTCAAGAATTACAACAAACTCATCCCCTCCTAGGCGAGCAACGGTATCCCCCTCTCTCACACAAGCCGTTAGACGTTCTGCAACCTGTTGCAATAATAAGTCGCCCACATCATGCCCTAGGGTATCGTTTAGTGTTTTAAAATGATCCAGATCTAAAAACAGCAATGCACCGTTTCTTACACTTCGCGCAGCAGAAGCCAACGCTTGATTTAAACGATCTAACAATAACCGCCTGTTAGGGAGGTTGGTCAGCGTGTCATAAAGTGCTAAATAATTACTTTTATCTTCTGCGGCCTTACGCTGGGTAATGTCAGTGCGAATAGAGATATAGCTTTGCGGCTTACCATCTTCACCAATAAAAGGTGCGATGGTTGTGTCTACCCAGTACAAGTGACCATCTTTAGCACGGTTGCATACTTCATCATGCCAAACTTGGCCATTTGCCACTACCCGATACATCTCTTTAAAATAGCCCTTAGGGTGATAGCCTGAATTGAGGATTGCATGGTCTTGACCGATGAGCTCCTCTACAGAGTAACCGCTAATCTCACTGAACTTATCATTAGCGTAAGTAATGTGTCCTTTGACGTCGGTCACCGCAACTATTGCGTGCTTATCTAATGCATATTTCTGATACTTTAATTCTTCAAGCGACTGCTTAGCGAGCGTTTCACTGAGCAACAAAGCATCTTGTGCCTGCCTTAAATCTGTGACGTCGTAAAACCAACCCAACATGGCAGGACTGCCTTCGTAGTGTACCGGCCGATAAGAGGCGATTACCCATACAGGGCCTTTATTCTCAACAATTAATTGAATCAATTTATCATTAACAGAATGACCGCTATTAACCTGCGCTAAAAGTGCTTCGTACTGTAGCGGGTCAGCATAATAAAGCTTAGGATTTCGTCCCATCACAGTGTCTGGAGAGCAATTAATCAACTCGGTATAACGCTTATTCGCAAACAGAACCTTATCTCCTGTGGAAGTAGCGATACGGACAGCAATTGGACTGGTCTCCAACATTTGAATAACGCGCTCTTTACTCTCCCGGTCTGCATTAGCAGCTAGTCTTTTATCGGTTTCGTCACGAATAACACAGACCAGTTCAGCAGGATCTCCCTGCTCGCCATAAATCAAATGCCTACGATCCGATACCCAACGAACAGATCCATCCGTTAGCACAATACGATATTCAATCTCGACTCGTCCTATGCCAAAAACGGAACTCATCGCTAGCCGAGCTTTAACACGATCATCAATATGAATCAGGTTCATCCACGAGTCGTCATCCTCAATCAAATCCTGTTGAGATAAGCCACAAAGCTTTACTATCGCTGCATTCACATGGTTTATTTTAAAATCTGGCGCACTAGCTGTCCAAATGACTTCTTCTACTGAGTTAAGAATATTAGTCAGGTAACTCTCGGTTTTACGCATCAGCGCTTCAGTATAATGACGGCCAGTCACATCTTGCACAGTACCCCGAGAGTAGACAGGATTACCTTCAGCATCATAATCTGAAGTGCCTCGCTCATGTACCCACTTAATTGAACCGTCGGCTAAAAGTAATCGGTGTGTAATATCATAGGACTCATGGTTAGCCACCGATGCTTTAAATACACGCTCTACCTCTGCACGATCCAACGGATGCACGATACTTAAAAACGCTTCATAGTTGGCAGAAAACTGATGCTCATCCATCTCAAAGAGATTGAAAACCTCATCGCTCCAGACCAAGTCACCCGTCTGCCAGTCTAATGACCAACTCCCAATTTGGGCAATGTGTTGCGCTTCTACCAAAAGCTTTTTATTCAAACGTAAATTTTGTTCAGCGAGGGTACGCTCTACATCATGCGAGTGAAGTAAATCTTGCATTTTCGCCAACTCAGCAATGACACTTTTACTCTGTTCCGATGTGATTTTTATTGGCATAGAGAAATCACCGCCACCAATTCTGGAAATATGCTGATGAACCTCATCCGCACTGGCACCCAATGTTAAGTGTAGAGCTCGGTAAACTCGCCACATAAAAAATATGGCCCACAAGGAAACAAAGACAAATATAGCGCGAAAAATAGACGATACCGTTTTAGCATGATTCACCGCATTTAAGGTGCGACGATCCATCATTAGGAAAGTCTCATTAATCGGCTTCATAATTTCAGACTTTGCCTGATGATATTGATTAACCAGCAGCATCTGAGCTGCTTTTAATCTATTCGCATCAATATCTGTCGTCGCTGACTCTACAAGACGCATTGCCTCAAACTCCAGCGCGGTTAACTCATCTGAGTGCTTTTTGGCTGAACCAAGCTTATCTAACTCTTCCTTCGTAAAACCAGCCGCATGCATCATCTCCAAAAGGGCGACCCCTTTCCCATCTTGAGAGGGCGCTGGTAGCTTACCTACAATCACCATATCCCAGTATGAGTTGAAGTAACCATCAGGAAGGGGGATATCGCCATTACGAATATCTAAAATGTTCTGGAAGTAAACTTTATATCGCTCATCACCCGTTAAGACATATGAGCGAACCATCCTAGTAAGGTCATCCGAAGTCTGCCTCAACTGACCGACTAACTGATAAGAAACATACCGTGCCTCGTAGGCATCATCCAACTGCTTTTCGGTATAAACATAGTAGCCAAAAACGGAGAATACAGAGGTCAGCACCAACACCGACATCCATGTACTTTGATGGAGAATTGCTAAGATTTTTTTGAAATCGAGTTTCAAAATATTACCTAAAGAGGCTTAATGCCAAGGCAGATAGAATAAAAACTTGCAAAGACAGGGCAACTAAAAGTTGCTGATGCTGAGCATGCGTATTGATGACTTCATGAAGCGCGCGGTACATAAAAACAGCCCCTTATAAGGAATTCTTGTTTTATCATTGATTGAAACAATAACAAAACCCTTGGAGGCGGCTTCGAGACCCCACTCACCTAGCATGCTACTTTGATAAATCTGCTTTGAACATCCGTTCAAACGATGCACCTAATTTAACAAACTTACTTACGTTTATCAATAAAAAACTGTAAGCCTATTGATATATTAAAGATACCTCATTAAAGCAATAACACCACCATACTTAATCATCATCTGCCGTAATCCAGAAGCCAACAAAAACATATATCACCAATCACTTAGCACAATTCATATTATTCAAGCCTCATGAGTAAATGCTACACAAGCACATTGATTTATTTTACTTATCAAAACAATCAGAAACATTAACTTCACAAATAAAAGCATCACTCTATAATGAACTCAACCTCTTATTGTGATCGTGTAATTTTTATAAGAGCACCTAAGGCAAAAAGTAGGTGAAAAAGGTTTTGAAGAAAATTCAATGTTGGGGCATAGGGATTAACGTGAATATTGCTAACGGAAAATTAATAGATGAACAATTGGTGATGCTTAGCCAATTAGGTGACGCACATGCTTTTGGCTTGCTCGCAGAGAAATACCAGAATAAGTTGTATCGAGTTATTCTACGTATCATCAAAAACCAATCGATTGTTGAAGATCTTGTACAAGAATCATTCATTAAAGCTTATCGCTCAATCGCTAATTTTAGAGGTGACAGTGCGTTCTACACTTGGCTCTATAAAATTGGCTTAAATACAGCAAGAAGCTATCTCTATGATAAAAAGCATAGCCCTCAAATTGACTGCTCAATTGAGTCTGAAGATTTGGATAATTTAAGTACAGCATCAAATTTATATAGCCCCGAGACGCCAGAAAGTGACTTGAGTAACAAGCAAATTGCAAAGACGGTCAACGATTCGATTGAAGCATTGCCATCAGAGTTGAAGTTAGCAATCACTTTAAGAGAAATCGATGGACTATCTTATGAGCAAATTTCAGTCAAAATGGATTGTCCCATAGGCACTACGCGATCCAGAATATTCAGAGCGAGAAATATTATTTCAGAAAAACTTAAACCTTTATTAAACGTAAAACAAGGACAACGTTGGTAGCACCATCCATTGTTCTTATGCTGTAGCACTCTTTATAAATTAGCAACTTTACTCGCAACATCGCATCGAATTTAGTGGAATTAAAAATCAGCGTAATATGATCACCACTAATTAAAATGCCTATTATTCACCAAAATGAAAAGGAGTTTTATCATGGATAACAGACCATCTTCTACATCAGGAAAATGCCCAGTAATGCATGGCGGTAACACGGCAACTGGTTTATCAAGTACAGATTGGTGGCCTAAAGCACTGAATCTGGACATTTTGCACCAGCACGATACTAAAACTAACCCGATGGGCGAACACTTTAATTACGCTGAAGAATTTAAAAAATTAGATTTGGGTGCTGTTAAAAATGATTTGAAAGCACTCATGACAAACAGCCAAGATTGGTGGCCGGCGGACTGGGGCCACTATGGTGGCCTGATGATTCGTATGGCTTGGCACGCTGCTGGCACTTATCGTATTGCAGACGGTCGCGGAGGCGCAGGCACAGGAAGCCAACGTTTCGCACCATTAAACAGCTGGCCAGACAATGTTAACTTAGATAAAGCACGCCGTTTACTCTGGCCTATCAAAAAGAAATATGGCAATAAATTGTCATGGGCAGATTTAATTGTATTGGCAGGGACGATGGCATACGAGTCTATGGGCTTAAAAAGCTATGGGTTTGCAGGTGGTCGTGCTGATATTTGGCATCCAGAAAAAGACATCTACTGGGGCTCTGAAAAAGAGTGGCTAGCCAAAACAGGATCTGAAGGTAGCCGCTATTCTGGTGAGCGCGATTTACAAAACCCTTTAGCAGCTGTGATGATGGGCCTGATTTATGTGAACCCTGAAGGGGTCGATGGGAATCCAGATCCATTAAAAACAGCGCAAGACATCCGCGTAACCTTTGCACGCATGGCCATGGATGATGAAGAAACCGTTGCATTGACTGCTGGCGGACACACTGTGGGTAAAGCGCATGGCAACGGGACTGCTGCTAATTTAGGGCCTAGTCCAGAAGACGCAGAGTTACACGAGCAAGGTTTCGGCTGGAATAATCACACTAGACGCGGCGTGGGTCGTGACACCGTGACAAGTGGCATCGAGGGAGCATGGACGACACACCCAACTAAGTGGGACAACGGTTATTTTGACATGTTGCTTAACCATGAGTGGGAACTCAAAAAAAGTCCTGCAGGTGCATGGCAGTGGGAGCCCGTAAGCATCAAGGAAGAAGATAAACCTGTCGATGTGGAAGACCCATCTATTCGCTATAACCCCATCATGACAGATGCTGACATGGCGATGATTAAAGACCCAATCTACAGAGAGATTTCTGAGCGTTTCCATAAAAATCAGGCGTACTTCTCAGAAGTTTTTGCACGCGCATGGTTTAAGTTAACACACCGTGACTTAGGTCCGAAGAGCCGTTATTTAGGTTCAGATGTGCCAAAAGAAGATCTGATTTGGCAAGATCCAGTACCTACTGTGGATTACACATTAAGTGATGCGGAAGTTGCGGAACTCAAAGCCAAACTCTTAAACAGTGGATTGAGCACATCAGAGCTTGTATCTACCGCTTGGGATAGTGCGCGTACATTCCGTGGTTCTGATTATCGCGGTGGTGCCAATGGTGGACGCATTCGATTAACACCGCAAAAAGACTGGGTGGGTAATGAGCCAGCTAGATTACAAAAAGTACTAAGCGTATTAGAAGGCATACAAGCAAATCTTAGCAAAAAAGTAAGCATTGCCGATTTAATCGTACTAGGTGGTACTGCTGCTGTAGAAAAAGCTGCACGAGATGCGGGCGTGAATATCACGGTACCATTTGCACCTGGTCGTGGTGATGCTACAGACGAAATGACAGATGCTGAATCATTTGCGGTGCTCGAACCATTGCATGACGGCTATCGCAACTGGCTGAAAGATGATTACCTTGTGTCTGCCGAAGAAATGTTACTGGACCGTACGCAATTAATGGGCTTAACCGCTTATGAAATGACCGCGTTAATTGGAGGCATGCGCGTACTTGGTACCAACCATGGCGGCTCTAAACATGGCGTATTCACTGATCGTGAAGGTGTATTAAGCAACGACTTCTTTGTCAACTTAACTGACATGAGTTACTTATGGAGGCCTGCTGGTAAAAACCTTTATGAAGTTCGTGATCGCAAAACCGGTGCAATTAAATGGACAGCAACCAGAGTAGATTTAGTGTTTGGCTCAAACTCGATCCTTCGCTCTTATGCTGAAGTTTATGCACAAGACGATGCAAAAGAGAAGTTCGTACAAGACTTTGTTAAAGCATGGACGAAAGTGATGAATGCAGATCGTTTTGACTTAAGTTAATCGATTTTCAGCATCATAAAGACAAAACCTGGCCAAGGTTGTAGATGGCTAGGTCTTGTCTTATGAAACGCAATTAGCCTAGAGTATCAACAACTAAGAAGAAACCTTCTACACAACTCCAAGTAGTCAAATAAAAAGCCAGCTTATCGCTGGCTTTTTTGTTTACACTTTTAAAGTAGGTAGACCTCAAAAAGGAATATCATCCTCAAAATCATCAAAGCCTGACCCAGCTGGCGCAGGTTTTGCGGCGGGAGCTTGTCTTGCTTGACCTTGACTAGGAGGTGCTTGGTTGTAATCACTATCACCGCCCTGATCCATACCGCCGTCATAACTAGCATTTGAACCGCCACCATCACGGCCGCCTAGCATTTGCATTTGGTCTGCAATAATTTCAGTCGTGTAACGATCTTGGCCTTCTTTAGTTTGCCATTTACGTGTTTGCAAACGACCTTCAACATAGACAGGGCGACCTTTTTTAAGGTACTCACCTGCAATTTCAGCCAATTTACGATACATGACAATATTGTGCCATTCAGTACGCTCTTGTTTAGCGCCTGATTTATCTTTCCAATTATCAGTTGTTGCGATACTGAAGTTACATACGGCCTCGCCGTTTGGCATATAGCGCACTTCTGGATCGCGACCAAGATTCCCAACCAATATCACTTTATTTACTGATGCCATGCTTACCCCCTCAACAATTGATACACTTGGGAGTCATCCCAATCATACGATTTATCTATTTTCAATATTACAGTACGTTCTTGTGGCAACACTGCCGCCTCAATTACGCCAGCCAGCTTGGTGAGCTTGCTTTTCACACTCACCACCATCTCTGCAGTCATCTGCTCCGCTGAGTCTTCCATGGTGTACATTTTGGTTCTCACCGCGAGTGGCGCTTGCATTGAAAATGCTAATAATAGCCATAAAAACATCATCACGCCACAAAATATGAACACGCTTGCAAAGCCGTAAACATGGGAGAGATACCCACCCAATGCACCGCCAACAAAAATCCCCAAAGACTGCGCTGTATTATAAACACCCATGGCAGTTCCTTTTGCGGCGGCTGGTGCAATTTTACTAATCAATGACGGCAGCGACGCCTCCAGCACATTGAAAGCCACAAAATACACGGTGAGTGAAGCAACAATACCCCAGAAGTAATGAATAGAAACTGAGAACATCAACTGTGCCACCAACATCATCAGCACAGCAGCAACGAACACTCGTTTCATTTGCGATTGTTTTTCAGCATAAATAATCGCTGGCACCATCAATACAAAAGAAGCCAGCACAATAGGTAGGTAGATTTGCCAATGCTGATTCTCATGCAAGCCGCTTGCACTCACAATGGCGAACGGCACCACGACAAACATGGCCATTTGTGCCGCATGCAGGGCAAAAATGCCGTAATTCAATCGCAACAACTGTTTATTCTTCAGCACATCTTTTAATCTAGCAGGTGTGGCGCTAGCATCTGAATGATAATGACTATGCACAGGGTTTGGCACAAGGAAGCGTACCACAGCAATAGCAGCCAAGGTTAGTATACCTGTTAGGGCAAATATCCCTGGCACGCCTATCCATTGATTGAGAATCGGACCACCAACCAAAGATAATGAAAAAGCAATGCCAATGGTTACCCCAATGGTCGCCATCGCTTTAGTACGGTGCTCATCGCGCGTTAAATCTGCCACCAAAGCAGTCACGACAGCAGAAACAGCACCTGCACCTTGTAATGCACGGCCAATAATAATGCCTTCAATACTCGTAGCAAGCGCCGCCACTAAGCTACCAACTGCGAAAATTGCCAAGCCTAAATAAATCATTGGTTTACGGCCATACTTATCAGAAGCCATGCCGAATGGTAACTGCAATAAGGCTTGAGTTAAACCATACGCACCTAGCGCCAATCCCACCATAAAGCTACTAGGCTTATCAGGCAAGGTGGATGCGTAAATAGCAAAAATCGGTAAAATCAAGAACATACCAAACATGCGCAAGCCATAAATGGACGCTAAGCTAAGAGTAGCGCGCCTTTCTGCTGGTGTCATATTGTCTGATGAGGAGTGTTGCGATGAAGACATGAAAAATAATTAAGCTAAATGCGTAAAAGTAGGTATATTAGCAGGTTGCCTTCATGTTAACCCGAATGTTTCATAAAATTGCATATGATCAATCGACTTTTTGCCTGGATACACTATTTAGACACAACATTGATAACATGGGTAAAAGAACCAAGACACGCCTCTTTCACAAATATTACCTGCAACATAAAATATTACGTCATCTGACGGCGTTTTATCAGACTCAATAGGTAAGCAAAAGTACAATGGATTTAGCTATATGGATTTAATTCGTATTCGCGGTGCGCGCACGCACAACTTAAAGAATATTTCACTGGATATTCCTCGCAACCAACTGGTTGTGATTACCGGCTTATCTGGCTCTGGCAAATCTTCGCTAGCTTTTGATACGTTATATGCAGAGGGTCAGCGCCGTTATGTTGAATCACTTTCTGCTTACGCCCGCCAATTTTTGGCGCGCATGGATAAACCCGATGTCGATTTAATTGAAGGCTTATCACCCGCAATTTCTATTGAACAAAAATCAACCTCACATAACCCGCGCTCCACCGTTGGCACCGTCACTGAAATTCATGATTACCTACGTTTACTGTATGCGCGTGCTGGTGATCCAGAGTGTCCAGAACACGGTAACAAGCTAGAAGCCCAAACCGTCAGCCAAATGGTGGACAGCGTACTTGCCCTGCCTGAAGACACCAAGCTAATGATATTGGCGCCTGTGGTTTCTAACCGCAAAGGTGAGCAAATTGACTTGTTTGAAGAACTTAAAGCACAAGGCTTTGTAAGGTTACGTGTAGACGGAAAAATCTATGAAGTAGATGCGTTGCCGCAACTAGCCAAAACCACTAAGCACAATGTCGATGTAGTGGTTGACCGTATCAAAGTCAAAGCGGATATGAAGCAACGGATTGCTGAATCTTTTGAAACTGCATTACGTTTAGCCGAAGGCAAAGCGATTGCGGTAGAAATGGACACAGAGAAAGAGCACTTGTTCTCTGCTAAGTTTTCATGTCCACTATGTGATTACTCACTTGCAGAACTAGAGCCGCGTCTATTCTCTTTCAACAATCCAATGGGCGCATGTCCAACTTGTGATGGCTTAGGCAATATCAACTTCTTTGACCCTAAACGTGTGGTTGCTTTCCCACATTTATCGTTAGCGGCAGGTGCTATTAAAGGCTGGGATAAACGCAACCAATTCTACTTCCAGATGCTGGCAAGTTTGGCCGCTCATTATCAGTTTGATTTAGACACAACCTTTGAAAAACTGCCAGAGCCAATTCAAAAAATATTACTGAACGGTAGTGGCAAAGAAGAAATCGCATTTAAATACTTAAACGAACGCGGTGTGTTCTATCAAAAAATCCATACATTTGAGGGTATTTTAAATAACTTGCAACGTCGCTATCACGAAACAGACTCACAAACCGTGCGTGAAGAGCTCGCTAAATACCTCAACTCACAAAGCTGCCCAGATTGCGCAGGCACGCGCTTACGCAAAGAAGCGCGCCACGTAAAAGTTGGCAATAAGAATATCCATGAAGTATGCCAAGTGCCGCTAAAGTTAGCGCTTACTTTCTTTGACACACTTGAACTAACTGGCGCAAAACTAGCAATTGCAGATAAAATTGTTAAAGAGATTAGCAACCGTCTAAAATTTCTCACCAACGTTGGGCTTGAATATTTATCATTATCACGCTCAGCTGAAACCCTTTCAGGCGGTGAAGCACAACGCATCAGGTTAGCATCACAAATCGGCAGTGGCTTAACTGGCGTTATGTACGTGTTAGATGAGCCGTCAATTGGCTTGCATCAACGTGATAACGACCGCTTACTCGACACGCTCAAACGTCTACGTGACATCGGCAACAGCGTCATTGTAGTGGAGCATGACCAAGATGCAATTATGGCAGCAGATTATGTCGTTGATATTGGCCCAGGCGCAGGCGAGCACGGCGGACGGATTGTGGCCGAGGGTACACCAACGGAAATTAAAGAGAATGCAAACTCTCTTACTGGTGAATATTTGAGCGGCAAACGCCAAATCACCTATAACAAAAAACGTACAACACCAGACCCGGAGCGCTGGCTCACAATGAGCCATGCAACGGGCAACAACCTTAAAGACGTTACCTTAAAGCTCCCTATTGGCTTACTAAGTTGCATCACGGGTGTTTCTGGTAGCGGAAAATCTACCCTCATTAACGATACGCTTTATCGTATCGTTGCACAGCATTTATACGGTAGCAGCACAGAACCAGCGCCTTACGGAGAAATTGACGGCTTAGCATTCTTTGACAAAGTGGTCGATGTAGACCAAAGCCCAATTGGCCGCACACCTCGCTCTAACCCTGCCACCTATACGGGCTTATTTACACCGATTCGCGACTTATTCGCAGGTGTACCAGAAAGTCGTGCGCGCGGTTACGGCCCAGGTCGCTACTCCTTTAATGTGAAAGGTGGGCGCTGCGAAGCATGCCAAGGCGATGGCGTACTTCGTGTTGAAATGCACTTCTTGCCAGACGTTTATGTCCCATGTGACGTATGCAAAGGCCAACGCTACAACCGTGAAACACTGGAAATTCAGTTCAAAGGTAAAAATATCCATGAAATTCTAGGGATGACCGTAGAACAAGCGCACGCCTTTTTCAGTGCGCAGCCTGTCATTTCTAGAAAACTGCAAACCTTGCTAGATGTTGGCTTAGGCTACATTACGTTGGGGCAAAGTGCGACAACGCTATCTGGCGGTGAAGCGCAACGCGTTAAGCTTGCACTAGAGCTAAGTAAACGCGACACAGGCCGTACGCTTTACATCCTAGATGAACCAACCACGGGTCTACACTTTGCGGATATCCAACTATTACTGGATGTTATCCACCGCTTGCGCGATGCAGGGAACACCATTGTGATTATTGAACACAATCTAGACGTAATTAAAACAGCAGACTGGATTGTGGACATGGGGCCAGAAGGTGGTGATGGCGGCGGCATGGTGATCGCAGAGGGCACGCCGGAAGAGGTCGCAAAAAGTAATGTTAGCTATACAGCCAAATACCTAAAGTTAATGCTTTAGTTCACAAAACCCATGATTCGGCATGCCCTATAAGCATGCTAAATCAGGGTTTGTTATTTAACACTTGGTAACAAACCTAACACTTGAAACTTACCATCTACAAGTTACGTCCCAGCCACTAAATCATCGCACTTGCCTCTTCTATCAGGTCACGATAACGCGCTATCTGTGCAACCCACTCATCACGCCGAACATTTAAGTAGGTCGAAACATCTGGATTGAGGCTATCAACAATGCTGTCCGCAGCATCACCTCGCTCCAGCCCATGCGCAACATGTACTGCCGCATAAACAATGAGTGACACCTCACATGCATTTTTGTCCATAGGCGTTGCATAATAACGTAGCGCACGCGCGATTTCATGCGGAAAACTCCATCGAATCGCAAGCTCCTCGCCGATCTGACAATGGTCTAGTCCTATCACTTCACGCTCAACAGCCTGTCGTTTCTCTGTACTGACACCAAGACACAAATCATCTACTTCAGAAGAGGTCACTGGAAACACCAAGTGAATCAGCAAGTCGCCAATGTTATGTAACAATCCAGCGATATATGGAACTTCAGATTCTTTACCTAATTGCTTTGCGATTTCACGACTAATGCTCGCAGCCACCAAACTATGGCGCCAAAATCGTTTTAAATCCAAGCTCGGTACCTCAGTAAAAGCGCCAGTAACACCGCAAGCAAGCACCAAAGAACGAATCTTAGCTAATCCTAAAATCGCAACTGCATCGTCTATATTTTTAACGGCACGGGTGACGCCATAAAAAGATGAGTTCGCCATTTTCAGCACCTTTGCAGCAATCACAGCATCTTGCTCAATCGTATTAGCCAATATATTAATATCGACATCCTCACTATCGAGCATGCGCATCACTTCCTGCACCACCTTAGGCAAGCTAGGTAAGCTAACAATCGAATTAAAAAAATCCTCTATTGGCTTCATACAACCTCTCTCACCATTAACAACTCGCCTATCTGAATTAAAAGCGTCATTAAATTATTTTATGGCACTGGTACCATATGCATCCGTGCCTGTATCGTTCCCGTACGCCTATTAAGGTAACGTGTGTACTGATGCTTATCGTAAAAACGTGGATTAGGAATCATCGCTGCCAACCTTGCAGCCTGACCCTTGCTTAGGCGAGCTGCACTCGTTTTGTAATAATGTCGTGCAGCGGCCTCTGCGCCAAACACACCATTACCCCACTCAATCACGTTGAGATAAATTTCTAAAATACGGCGCTTAGACATCGTCTTTTCCAGCATTACAGTAATAATTGCTTCTTGCGCTTTACGCCAAGGTGTTCTTTTTGTAGATAAAAACAAGTTCTTTGCTAATTGCTGACTAATGGTCGAACCTCCTGCCACAATCTTGCCTTTTTTCAGGTTTTTCTCATAAGCTTTTTGGATACCCTCCCAATCAAAGCCCTCATGATCAAGAAACTTTGCATCCTCTGAAGCAATGACTGCGCGCTTTAGGTTATTAGATATCTTTTCATAATCTACCCATTTATGTTTAAGCTCAGCCTCTGGTCGCTTTTCTTGAATAACCTCTAATCGATCTTCCATAAAAGCGCTAGAAGAAGGGTTAAATTTAATCCACCAGCAAATATGCAAAAATATCCAAACCTGATACAACAAAACAAAACTCACAAAAAGCACAGCCGCTCGTGCAAGATATCCACCTACACTCAAAGACGATGCATTAGGTTTGTTATTCATCAACCAATCTATCATTTTGCTAGCGCCCTAATCTTATCTATCACAGGCTTGGTGTCAGGATGCACACCACGCCACAAATAAAAAGCCTCAGCAGCCTGCTCAACCAACATACCTAAACCATCTGCGACTTGTGCACCATTACGGCGCGCTTGTGCCATGAAAGGCGTTTCACGACCATACATCATGTCATACGCAAGACAATTTTCAGCATATACTGTGTCAGGAATTGGCAAAACAGAATCAGTTAAACCTGTTGACGTGCTATTAATGACCAAATCAAACGTCAGCTCATTTAGCTGATCAAAACGCTCAGCCACACATACAGTATCACTTCTACTTAAATCAACAATCTCTGAAAGTATTTTTACAGCATCTTCAGCTTTAGCAAAAGTACGATTTGAAATGACTATAAGACTTGGCTTTGCTTCGACTAAGGGTTGTAGTACTCCAAAAGCGGCCCCCCCACTACCAAGCAAAAGCACTCTTTTGTTTCTAATATCAAACTTTAAGTTCTTGGTGATATCGTTAACCAGTCCTAACCCATCAGTATTATCAGCAACAACAGCCCCATTTTCCTTAAATAACAGAGTGTTGGATGCCTGAGCTCTATTGGCAAAAGGATTAACTGTGCCATTGATAAGTGCAAATTTCAAAGCCTCAAATTTGAAAGGCACAGTTACGTTTACACCTTTGTAGCCTTTTGCTATTAGATCATGAATGACTGTAGCAAAACCACCATCCACTGGTGCAAGAATACGCTCATAAGTCATGGCCTGCCCAGTCTGCTGAGCAAAAGCCTCATGAATTAAGGGAGATTTACTATGCGCAATCGGGTTACCCACTACCGCGTAACGGTCAACACTATTTAACGGCTCAACATAATGTTTGGTCATTGATTAGTTAGTCCAGGGCAAGCCAGCATGTTTCCAACCATTAATAAGCGTGCGTTGCTTTTGCTCATTCGCATCCCCTTCAAAGCCCTCTAGTACGTTATATGCATGCTGATACCCTAAAGACTCAGCAACTAAAGCAGCGTTATGAGAACGCCCTCCAGTACGGCATAAAAACATCAGTACCGCATTATTATCTACATTCTTTTGGTTAAGCTGTGCCTGTAATTGCGCTGCAAAATCTGGGTTAGCCACCATACCCGGATAAAATGCCCACTCAACATGCAAGGCAGATGGCACACGCCCCACCAGCTCCAGCTCCGCCTTGGTGCGCACATCAATCAACTGCGCCCCTGCACTGGCTGTCAAAATCTCATACGCCTCTTGTGGCGTCAACGCGCCAGCATAAGGCAATCGTTTTTCAATTGCTCGCTTTTCTGCAAGCGCAAAAATTTCTTGTATATCCATCATGATGTATTCACCCTTAATTACATGACCAAAAACAATCTGTTAACACCTTTTTCTTACACCATTACAGCTGTTCGAATTATAATAAACTATCTTTCAGATTATGCTTAATCCTGTTGATACAAACCTCGTCACCAATGCACATTTGCACCATTTTTGTGCATAAAATAATAAAAGGCATTAAATTGGTGCATTAATTTAAGGCGATTTTTATTTACCCTCTAAAATTCAAGCGTTTAACGCTATCCAGATTGGCACGTTTCCTGCTAATCTTCTGAGTTGAATTTTTACTTGTTTTATTTTAACCCACACCACCATAGGAGATTCTAATGTCAGTGGAAAATGTAATGAAATTGGTAATCGATAACGACATTAAATTTGTTGATTTTCGTTTTACCGATACACGCGGCAAAGAGCAACACGTAACAGTGCCAGTATCGCACTTTAATGAAGACAAATTTACAGAAGGCCACGCTTTTGACGGCTCTTCTATTGCTGGCTGGAAAGGCATTCAAGCATCTGACATGCAATTAATGCCAGACCCAAGCACCGCATTTATCGACCCATTCTTCGACGAGCCAACACTAGTATTGACTTGTGACGTGGTAGACCCTACTGATGGTAAAGGTTATGACCGTGACCCACGTAGCTTGGCAAAACGTGCTGAAGCATACTTAAAATCTAGCGGCCTAGGCGACACAGCTTACTTTGGTCCAGAACCAGAGTTCTTCATTTTTGACAGCATCCAATGGGATGTTTCAATGAACGGCAGCTCAGTACGCATCAACTCCGAAGAAGGCGCATGGTCATCAAACGAGAAATTTGAAGGCGGCAACACAGGTCACCGTCCAGGCGTTAAAGGCGGCTACTTCCCAGTGCCACCAGTCGATTCATTACACGACATCCGTTCAGCAATGTGTACAACATTAGAACAACTAGGCGTGCCAGTTGAAGTACACCACCACGAAGTTGCAACTGCTGGCCAATGTGAAATTGGTACAAAATTCAGCACATTGACACAACGTGCTGACTGGACTCAAATCCAAAAATACGTCATCTTGAACACAGCTCATGCTTACGGCAAAACTGCTACATTCATGCCAAAACCATTCGCTGGCGATAACGGCTCTGGTATGCACGTTCACCAATCAGTTTGGAAAGATGGCAAAAACTTGTTCGCTGGTAACGGCTACGCAGGTTTGAGCGAGTTCGCACTTTACTACATCGGCGGTATCATCAAACACGCTCGTGCATTAAACGCGATTACAAACCCAGGTACTAACTCATACAAACGTTTAGTACCACACTTCGAAGCACCAGTTAAATTAGCTTACTCAGCTAAAAACCGTTCAGCTTCTATCCGTATCCCATTTGTGCATTCTGACAAAGGTCGCCGTGTTGAAGCACGCTTCCCAGATCCAATCGCTAACCCATACTTGGCATTCTCAGCATTGCTAATGGCTGGTTTAGATGGCGTACAAAATAAGATTCACCCAGGTGAAGCTGCAACTAAAGACTTGTACCATCTTCCACCAGAAGAAGATGCTAAGATCCCAACAGTTTGCGCATCACTAGAGCAAGCGTTGGAAGCACTTGATACTGACCGTGAGTTCTTAACTAAAGGTGGCGTATTTACTAACGACTGGATCGATGCTTACATTGCATTGAAAATGGAAGAAGTAAACAAAGTACGCATGACACCACACCCAGCTGAGTTTGGCTTGTACTACTCTTGCTAATGTGTTGTTAGTTTGATCTAAATAAAAAGGGCGATCTACTCGCCCTTTTTATTTGCCTGCGCATATACAACAGCAGTAATCATTGCAAACATTAGTGCCGCATCTATATCAGCGTCAACCTAATACGATATGCATTCGTTAAACGATCACTTGCCAACAACACCGCCAAGCATAATCAATGTTGCCTTATTTAACTAACTCTAATAAACTCACCTCATGAAAAAACACTTATTCTTATCACTGATTGCCATTACGCTCTCAAGCCATGCATTTGCTGAAATTTATAAGCGTGTAGATGCAGATGGTCGAGTCACTTACTCCAACATCAAAAGCAAAGGCGCCACTCGCCTAGAGCTAGACCCAGATGCCAACACCATCTCAAATGACCGCCCCAAAGCCACAAGCCCATCTAGTGCAAAGCGTGCACCAACACCAGAGAGTTTTCCAAGAGTCGATGCTAACACTCAAAATCAACGCGATGGCAAGCGCAGAGAGATTCTACAAAACGAACTTGAAGCAGAAAAGCTAGCCCTAGAAGATGCCAAGAAGGCATATGCAGAAGGTGAGTCTAATCCTGAAGTTTATAAAACAGCAACAGGTAAAACGTTTAGAAACGTCGCTAAATTTGAAGAAAAAATGAAAGACCTTCAAGCTACTGTCGATAATCACAAAAAAAATATTGAGCTTCTACAAAAAGAATTAGACTCATTGCACTAACTCACTAAACATCAATTAACTCACATAGCCGATGCCGCACCATTTAGGTGCGCCATTGGCTTTTTTGTTTTCTAATGCTGTTATACTTAACGCATTAGAAATCAATGATTGATTAAAATAAATCAATCATTGATTCAGCAAGTTTGAATCTACACAATTATTTTACTATTGATATTCAATGAGTTAATTCTTACCGCATATGATTAGGTCATGTTTTATTAGCTTATTGATGAAACACACAGAAACTGGTCTATCTCTTGCTTATGATATGGCAATCAATGAAATGACGAGTGAAGCACTATTATGGTTCAACCAACGCCAGACCACTTTGCTGGACTAGAGCATTTAGCTACCGCAATCATCCTGCTGGATGACTATCGCGTTGCCTATGTTAATCCAGGCGCAGAAATTATATTTGCCTTCAGTGCAACTCAAATTATTGGTCAGCACATCAATGAAGTATTTCCAGATTGTGAAATATTAATGCTCGCAATCAACAATGCGATTAAAGAGCAAAGCCCATTTCGTGAACATGAGTTCACCATCAGCACTCACAGACACAACTCATTTGCTGTCACATGCACAGTCACACCAATAGAGTCTGCTGTAGCAAACCTAATACTAGAGTTCCAACCTATGGATGCTCAGTTAAGGATAGCCCGTGAAGAGCGCATGCTAATACAACAGCAAGCGAATGCGGAGTTGCTACGTAACTTAGCACATGAAATACGCAACCCGCTTGGCGGCCTCCGTGGCGCGGCTCAACTATTAGAACATGAGCTACCATCACCGAGCTTACGCGAATATACTCAAGTCATTATTAAAGAGGCTGATCGATTACAAGCGCTGATGGATAGACTTTTAATCCCACATCGTGTACCAAAGTACCAACCAACGAACATACACGAAGTTCTAGAACGCGTCCGTAGCCTACTATTAGCAGAGTCACCTCGCAGCATATTGATCAAACGTGATTACGATTTAAGTTTGCCAGAGCTAATAGGCGACCGTGAAAAACTCATTCAGGCTGTATTAAACATTGCACGCAATGCAGTTCAGGCTATGCAGTCTAGCAAAACACCTAACAGCCAAATTACGTTTAAGACGCGTGCAGAACGACAAGTGACACTCGCGAGAAAACGCTATCGTGTCGCGATTAAACTAGAAATTATTGACAATGGCCCGGGCATTCCAGCCGACATTCGTGACCGAATCTTTTACCCATTAGTTTCAGGTAGCGAAGGCGGCACAGGCTTAGGTTTAACGTTGGCACAAACGTTTGTGACACAACATCATGGCATGATTGAATGCGAAAGCGTACCGGGAAATACTCGCTTTACAATCTTGTTACCAATTGAAACAACAGCAATCAAGCCAGCATCAAAAACACAATAAACTTTCTTGGGGCGACACAAGCCTCCAAAGTATAAGTAGTACTGATAATTTAAGAATTAAACAGCAACTTGCATAATACGTAAGCATGATAGGTAAATGAGAAGCATATGAAACCAATTTGGATTATTGACGACGACAAATCAATTCGCTGGGTCTTTGAAAAAGCACTAGCCCGTACAGATCTCGAGTTCAAGACATTCCCCTCTGTAGTTGATGCGCTGAACGCACTGGATCATGAGCAACCACAAGTAGTGGTAAGTGACATTCGCATGCCAAATGGCTCTGGGTTAGATCTCTTAAGTGAAGTGAAGCGCAGACACCCCGATATACCAGTCATTATCATGACAGCTTACTCCGACCTTGAAAGTGCAGTGGCTGCGTTTCAAGGTGGTGCATTTGAATATCTTGCCAAACCATTTGATGTTGACCAAGCCATCGACATTATCAAACGCGCTGTAGAGGAAAGCACTAGACAAGCCTCAGAAAATGGATTTAGCTCGGTTGCTGAAGATACACCTGAAATCATTGGTCAAGCCCCTTCTATGCAAGAGGTATTTAGAGCAATCGGCCGTCTAAGCCGCTCGCACGCCACGGTATTAATCAACGGCGAGTCTGGTAGCGGTAAAGAGCTAGTAGCGCGCGCACTGCATCGCCATAGCCCACGTGCAGACAAGCCGTTCATTGCGATTAACACTGCAGCAATTCCGAAAGACTTATTAGAGTCAGAATTATTTGGTCACGAGCGCGGCGCATTTACTGGAGCAGCTGCAGGAAGACGTGGCCGCTTTGAACAAGCAGATACTGGCACTTTATTTCTAGATGAAATTGGCGACATGCCAGCAGATCTACAAACCCGTTTATTACGCGTTCTTAGCGACGGTCAATTTTATCGTGTAGGCGGCCACCAACCGATTAAAGTGAATGTGCGTATTATTGCCGCCACCCACCAAGACTTGGAAGAGCGCGTTAAAAATGGTTTATTCCGTGAAGACTTATTTCACCGCCTGAATGTTATCCGCCTGCGTTTACCAGCACTTCGTGAACGCCGTGAAGACATCCCGCTGCTCATCAAACATTTCCTACAACATAGCGCTACCGAACTTGGTGTTGAAGCAAAACAGCCGTCAGTTGCAGCACTTAAATATTTAAGTGCCGTGAACTGGAGCGGTAACGTTCGTCAACTCGAGAACGTATGTCACTGGCTCACTGTCATGGCGCCAGGGCAGAACATTGATATTGCGGACTTACCACCCGAACTCAAGCAAGATGGTATCAAGTCAAGTACCAATGACTCTTGGCAAGAAGCACTTGCCGCAGAAGTGACTGATGCACTCAATCGTGGCGAACAAAATGTGCTAGAAACTCGCACTCAAATATTTGAGCGAATATTAATTGAAAAAGCGCTAGAACATACGCATGGCCGAAGAATCGAAGCCGCTAACCAATTAGGGATGGGGCGTAATACGCTAACAAGAAAAATTCAAGAGCTGGGAATAGAGGAGTAAAAAGTGAGTCCAGACCACTATTAATCACATCTTTAACTATTTAGGTGATTTCTGATTAAATTAGCATCAAGGAATTGGCCTTCAAGTTTTTATGTCAGCGAAGATCAGCTAGATTTAATAGTAGACATTAGACCTTCATATCAACTCAACTAGCTATTTTGAGATGTGAGGTAACATAATATTAAAAATTTCTACTCACACAAATAAAAAAACGGCAACCTAGGTTGCCGTTTTTAGCTATTACTTTAGTTGCACTGACTTACGTCAGTCTTATCCTAGAAGAATAAGATTGCGCCTAAAGAGATAGTTTTTGCTTTTCCATCTAAAGTCGTATTTGCACGACGATCTAACTCACGCTCAGATTCTGAGTACTCAGCTACTAAGTTCAAGTGTTTTGTCAATGGGTGGTAAGCACCAACTGTTACCATTGAATCTTGTACTTCGCTGAATGTGTCACCTGAGTTACCGTCAAGTGTAGATTCACCGTATGAAACACCCAATTTAGTACCTACACCTGGAAGAGTGTATGTACCTTGAACGTACCATTGGTCTGAATCACGTGATTTACCAGCAGCATCAAAACCACCGTTTAATTGGAATGTTTGACCGATACCGTCACCTTGACCGTAGTAACCAGTTAAACCAAAACCAGCTACGTTTACGTTAGCACCGATGTCCATTGCAGTTGCACGGTCAGAACCAGCAGCAGATGACAAACCAGCTACTTTTTGTGAAATAGCAGATGTCCATACTTTACCTGATACATCACCAGCCCACTCATATGAAGCTTTACCTTCGTATGCAGATTGTGCAGCACTGCGGTCAGAACTTGTTACACCACCGAAGCCACCATCAGTTACATTCCAACCTTGTGTTAGACCAACTGTAAAGCTGAAGCCATTCCAGTTTGGTGATGAGTAAGCAACTTGTGATTTCCAGTCAGCATACATGAAACCTGAACCGATACGACCTAATGTTGTAGTGTTACCTGATAGGTTACCAGCACCACCACCAACACCTAACAATGTCATGTCGTTCAAGATAGCGTCAGATGCGTAGATACCTAGATCTTTACCTAACTTGATAGAACCCCATGATTTGTCACCGAATGTCAAGAATGCTTGACGGTTTTCAGCACGGCCACCATTAGCGCCACCGTTGTCTTGAATACCAGATTGGTTAGATGATGCACCTGGGTTCATGCTGATTGTGAAACCAACGTCCAAATCATTTTGGCGTGTTTTACCAGAAACTGATAGGTAGTTTGGTAACAAACCTGTTGTAATGTTGTTTTGTGAAGAACCGTTACCATTACCTAAACCTAAAGCAGCAGTGCCAGCACCATTATCACCACTAAATTTTGTAGTTGTGTAGTAAGCGTTTACAACACCACCGATGTCCAATGTCCAATCACCAGCTGGAATAGTGATGCCAGCTTGTGCGCTTGAAGCTGCAGCTACTAAAGCTGATGCTACTGCTAATTTAATTGTTGTTTTCATATAAATCTCCTAAAAAATATTACTATTTTTATTACTCGATTACCCCATCAGTTTGTCACCATAATAGCAACCAAACCAAAGAGAAAGTTTGCAAACTCTCTCAACGTTTACTACTTAAGTAGCATTCACTAAGAAGGTAGAGCGTAGTATGCACAAAGATATTTACCGTTACAACTAAAAGTTGGGTTTTTTGTCACAATTACTTACATTTGTTGTAAATTTGCAACATTGGTGATTTGTACCTATATCATATAGTCAGTGTTTGATACTTTACTAGTACATAAAATAAGCAAGAATCCAATTAAGGAATTAGCACTCAAGTTACTAGCAAGCACTAACAACCTCATGATTGAAATTACAAATACTCTTCTACTGTAAATAGTTTACGATGCTCTCTAATGGCAAATCGATCTGTCATCCCTGCTATATAGTCGGCCACAGCACGTGCTTTATCTACTTCTGCATATATTTGAAACTCATTAGGTAAAAGCCCGACATTTTCAAAAAAGCATGAGAACAGCTCTCGAACAATCCTTACTGCCTTTGCACTCATGCGATTCACTTTGTAGTGCTGGTATAGGTTTTTACGTAAAAATTGCTTAAGCTTTAGGTTTTGCTCAGCAATATCAGGACTAAATCCTACCAGTTGAGGTAATTGTCGAATATCTTCAATGCTGGCAGGTTGATGTTGGCCTATATTATGCGCACTTTGTGTGCACAAATCGACAACCAAGGTATTAATCATTCGGCGGATCGTTTCGTGTATCAGCCTTTTTTGCTCTAGCTTTGGATATCGGGTCCTTACCTCGGCTAAATTTTGTGCGAACAACTCGACTTTTGATAACTGCTCTACGCTGATTAAACCAGAACGTAATCCATCGTCAATATCATGATTGTTATAAGCAATTTCATCTGCATAGTTAGTTAATTGCGCCTCTAAACTTGGGCTGGTCTTATCAATAAAACGTTGGCCAACATTACCAAGCTGTTTAGCGTTTTTAATTGAGCAGTGCTTAAGTATTCCTTCACGCACTTCAAACGTAAGATTTAATCCATCAAAATCCGCGTAGCGTTGCTCTAATTGATCAACAACCCGAAGCGATTGAAGGTTATGCTCAAACCCACCAAATTCACGCATACACTCATTGAGAGCATCCTGCCCTGCATGCCCAAATGGGGTGTGCCCAAGATCATGCGCTAATGCAATCGCTTCTGTCAGATCCTCATGCAAATGAAGCGTGCGTGCAATCCCTCGTGCCATTTGAGCTACTTCAATACTATGCGTTAACCGAGTGCGGAATAAATCTCCCTCATGATTAACAAACACCTGTGTTTTATATTCTAGTCGACGAAAAGCGGTAGAGTGAATAATGCGGTCGCGGTCGCGCTGAAATGCATTCCTTGTAGATGAGGCAGGCTCATCAAAGTGTCGACCTATTGATTGTTCTGGGTTAGCTGCGTAGGGAGCAAGTGTGTTCATGTTTTTACTTTAATTTTAGGCAAAGAGTTTATAGCCAGATACATCAGTTATCCCAATAGACTAACATCTATCATTAAAGCCATTTAAACAATCAGCACAATTGACAAATGTTTAATCAACAAACCTTTGTCACAATCGCTTAACAATTACTGGACTGGAGAAAGTGATAAAGTCTCTTTAAGCTTTTTCTCATCGTAGTCACTAGTAATCACAGATTTACCTATTCCCTGTTGCAACACCAATCTAATTTTTCCATCTGCGACTTTTTTATCAAGTTGCATCAAGTCCAAATACTTTTCCACGCCTAATTTTGGCGCTTCTAAAGGTAAATTTGCCGCAGTTAATAGAGCATAAATGCGCTTAACATCCTCGGGCTTCAGCCAGCCCATGCGCTCTGACAAGTCTGCCGCCATCATCGTACCGGCAGCAACCGCCTCTCCATGCAACCAAACACCGTACCCCATTGCATTTTCAATCGCATGCCCAAATGTATGACCTAGGTTCAACAATGCTCGCTCACCTGTTTCATGTTCATCACGCGCGACCACATCTGCTTTATTTTGGCATGAGCGATAAATAGCCTCACCAATAGAGGACTCATCTAATGCCATTAGCTGATCGATATGCATTTCCAGCCAATCAAAAAAATCAGGATCTCTTATCAACCCATATTTAACGACCTCAGCCATCCCAGCAGAAAACTCACGTGATGGTAAAGTTTGTAATGTATCGATATCTGCCAACACTAATTGCGGCTGATAAAAGGCACCTATCATATTTTTGCCAAGCGGATGATTAATGCCCGTTTTACCACCAACGGAAGAGTCTACCTGAGAAAGCAAGGTCGTAGGAATTTGTATAAATGGCACACCACGTAGATAAGTAGCGGCCGCATACCCCGTTAAATCTCCAATGACTCCGCCGCCAAGCGCAATGAGTGTAGTGCTACGCTCGCATCTATTTTGAAGTAGCGCGTCATAGATAAGATTTAGCGTTTCACTGTTTTTGTAGGCTTCACCATCTGGCAATATAATTGAAATAACAGAAATACCAGCAACTTGTAATGAAGCGCTTAATTGCTCAAGATAAAGTGGTGCGACCGTCGTATTCGTCACAATTGCCACATGTTTTCGCTTTAGATGCGGCAAGATAAGATCTGCATTTGAAATAAGTCCGCGCCCAATATGAATTGGGTAACTTCTATTCGCTAATTCTACTTTTAATGTTTGCATCACAGTTTACTTTTTTACCATTTATTTTTTCAACAAGTCTTCAATATAGCTAGTTATTTCTAGTGCAGATTGTGCCCCAGTATCTACAATATAATCAGCTAGTCCAGTGTAAATTGGATCACGCTCTATATATAAGCGCTCCAACTTCTGCTTCATGTTTCCACCTTGGAGCAAAGGTCTCGTTTTATCGTGTCGTGTGCGCTGATACAAATCATTTACTTTGCCGCGTAGATAGATAATTTTTCCGCTATTTTTTAACAATGTCCGATTTTCAGGCATTAATACAGCACCACCACCAGTTGCCATAATAATATCATTCAACTGGCACAACTCTTCTATCACTAAATTTTCCCGCTTACGAAAACCATCCTGGCCCTCTAACTCAAAAATCAGTGGAATTTTCACCCCTGTTTTACGTTCAATCTCAACATCAGAATCATAAAACTCTTTATCCAACTGCTTAGATAACATGCGACCGATTGTAGTTTTACCGGCACCCATTAGGCCTATAAAGTAGATATTATTCAATTTAAAACCACCCCTATTGCTTAGCAACATTTTTATTATGTGGTGCATGCAGCTTTCGCCAACGCGGTACTACAGATAAATCCTGAAAATAAAATGCCCATCTGTTCTTGATGGGCATTTTATCAAAACTATTAGCTCAGTAGCTATTACATAACACTAACATGACTACTGTAGGGTTAAGCGCTCATCTACGATTCTTGGTGTAATGAATATCAACAATTCTGTTTTGTCATTTTGGCGAGTTGTCTTCTTAAATAAATTACCGAACAATGGCAAATCACCAAAGAATGGTACTTTATCTACATCATTACGTTCAATTTGCTCAAAAATACCACCAAGCACGGCTGTTTCACCATTACCAACAAGCACTTGCGTATTGATATTTTGCGTATCAATAGAAGGGACACCGTTAAATATTTGACCTACTTTATCCTTCTTAATATCAAGCTCCATGATGATTTTCTCATCCGGGGTAATTTGTGGTGTGACTTCTAGACTAAGCACAGCAGGCTTAAATGCAACGTTTGTTGCGCCACTGCTAGACGCTTGCAGGTAGGGAATTTCAGTACCGGCCGCAATTTTTGCCTTACTTTGGTTGGCTGTAATGACTCGAGGGCTGGAAACAATTTTACCGCGCTGATCAGTCTCCATTGCAGTAAGTTCCAAATTGAGCAATAGTCCTGCTGCCACATTATAGATACTGTATGCAATTGAACCTGCTGCATTTGCAACAGCCAAATTTGACATTAAATCAGGCTGACCATCTGAACTAGTAAACACATTACCATCGGTTAATGCTGTTTGAACTGAACCATTATGCGTACCCTGAGTTATAGTTGTAGCAGTAGTTGCCGTAGGTCTGTTACCTATAGAGCCGCTTAGCGTTGCATTAGTATTACTACCCGGCCTGCCAGTCTGAGTAACACCTAACCTAGCACCTAATGCCTTGCTGTACTTATCATCAGCAATCACAAGCCTAGACTCAATCATTACCTGCTTAACTGGAACATCTACTCGATTAATTATTGCCTGAATCTCCTCAAGCTTCCTAGAGGTATCTTGTACAAACAACGTATTAGTTCGAGCATCGTGATTGACACTACCACGCTCAGATAAAATTCTATTACGCATCCGCCCAGCACCACTAGCACCACTAGCAGTGCTTACGCCACCATTCAATATCGTTTTAAAGTCCTCTGCTTTTTGATATTTTAGTGTAAATGACTCTGTTTTTATTGACTCTAAGCTTTCTTTTTCTTGCTGTGCAGTCAACTCAGCCTTTTCTTTTGCGGCCAACTCATCTGCTGGTGCAATAAGAATAACATTGCCATTTTTTCGCTTATCCAAACCCTTACTTTGCATGATAATCTCAAGCGCCTGATCCCAAGGCACGTCTTTCAGACGTAATGTAATATTTCCTGTCACTGTATCGCTGCTAATAATATTTAACCCTGTAAAGTCTGCAATCACTTGCAAGACTGCCCGGACTTCAATATTTTGGAAATTTAAAGATAGCTTTTCACCAGCATAGCCTGGTTTTGAGCCCCGGACCAACTTGTTTGGATCCTCAACAACCTGACGCACATCAATAATGAATTTTTTATCGGCCTGATATGCTGACTGTTCCCAATTGCCTTTAGGCTCAATCACCATACGTCCATTTTTACCCTGCTTCATCGTATCCACAAAAAGCACTGGCGTATTAAAGTTCGTGACATTCAAGCGACGTTGCAAATTAACAGGCACATCAGTATTGATAAAGTCCACTTCAATCACTTTACCTTTTTGCTTGATATTGATACCAGCAGACGGATCTGACAAGTCAACAATAATGCGTCCCTCACCGTTTTTACCACGCGCAAAATCTACATTGTTAATTGAAACGGAATTTACACCGCGAACAGGCTCGGAAAACTTAGTTTCCACGTTCACAGCACTAGTAACTTCATTCGCCTGTAACAAAATAGTTACTTCGTTGCCACTTGCTGATGCGCTATAACCAACATTTTTTGTTAAATTGAGTACCATTCGGGTACGATCTTTACCCTGCGCCAGCGTCACACTTTTTAGCGCTCCCGCATCAGCTGCGATACTGTTCTTCGCTAACCCATTACCCACTTTAGGAAAATCTAATGCAATGCGAGCTGGACTCGTTAATGTAAACCCAGCTGGTGGGTTTGCTAAGGGCTGCGTAGTCTTTACACGAATACTCACTCTTCCACCAGGTAAGGTTGAATAATCGACACTCTCAATTTTATTCGTCAACCCCGACTGATCTTCAGCAAGAAGCGTTGTCGTGCCTAGCATCAAGGAAAACAACATAGTTGCTTGCAAAAAACTCGATATCCAATTATTCATTTTCATTATTTCACCTTAAATCTTACTTCCTAAAAACATGAGAACTTTCAGGACCTAATGCTATATCACAATAAATTGACCGCATTCAAACCAAGCACTACGAAATACTTTGTAATACCTTTTAAAATCACGTGTTAGTGGGGTTTTTACAGCCATTGTTAGAGTTATTCCTCTTGTAAAACGAGACTGGATGTACGTTCCACCCAGTCGCCAGTCAGATCATCTTGCACAATCTCAGTTAAGACAACTTCTCCATCCATAATTTGTGTAACTCTGCCGAAGTTTTGCCCCACATAACTACCTAATTTAACTTGCTGAACAGACTCATCCGGCGTTTTAAGTAAAGCATACGTCAACTTACTTTTAGACAGCAGACCAACATACTTTAGACTTTCAAGAGGATAAGCCTCCATTGGCTCTCTAGGACGATTCAAATTAGGTTGCAAAACACTAGACTTGTTAACAGCCTTACGTGCACGGAACGGATCAACCAGCGTGCCATCTGCGTTGTATTGCAAAACCATATATGGTTGAACTTCTGGTAAAGGCTTTACTCTTGGCTTTACATCTTTAGTAGCATCGCGCATGTATCGGTCAAGGTCATCTCCCTCCTCAAGACTGCATCCAACCTGCCCTACACTAAGCAAGCTAATAGTCAAAATAGTCATGGCAACAGGCAAGGTAAATATTCGTTTAATAAAGTCAGTCACGGCTACTGTTTACCTTTCTTACCAGATTTAGCTTTTTCACTTTCAGCTTTACGCTTTTCTGCAATTTCATTTGCATCTAAATATCGATAAGTCTTAGCAACAGCTTCCATAACCAAAGTAACATCCCTTGAATTTGGCTTAGCATCTTTGTTTTTATTAGCATCATCTTTGTTAGTGACGAAAACTTCACCTAACGTCACGATTCGAGACAATTTTGATATATCAGTCGCAAATCCACCTAGATCATGATACGCACCTGTGACCTTGATTGAGATCGGCATTTCTGCGTAAAACTCCGCCTGCGTTTCTTGACCAGGCTTAAATAACTCAAACTCCAGTCCACGAGCAAGTCCAGCCTGATTAATATCAGTTAACAATCCATCAATTTGTGAGCGGTCTGGCAGTTGTTTTAGCAAGGCACCAAAAGTCTTTTCAATTTCAACCATTTGCGCCTGATATGCTTCTAAATTAATCGCCTGACTTTTTTTCTCAAAATATACTTTTCTAAGCTCTTCTTCTTTTGCTTTTTCTGTATCCAGTGTTTCTAGGGTCGGACTGAGCACCAAATAATACCCAAGTGCCAATAGTACGAAAAATACCATCCCCAATAATACTGCTTTAACAGGTGCAGGCAAATTACCTGCGTTATTGATGTCAATATTATTAAAATCTTCTAACTTCATGATTTTCTCGCACTTCCAGCTGTCGCTTTAGTACCTGCATCATCTGTTTCTGTTATCGGCGTTTTTAAGCTCACCTTGAGCGTAAATAAGTTTTGTTTTTGCACGCCTACGGTAATAGCCTTAATTTCTATCAAAATGGGAGATTCCATCCACTCAGATTGATTAAAGTTACGCACCAATGTCGCCACTCTGGCATTGGTGTCTGCAACGCCCTCAAGGGTAATAACTTTACCTTCCTGCTTGATACTTTTGATGTACATGCCTTCTGGCAGTTGACGACTAATTTCATCAAAAACGATAACCGATTGACTTCGATTAGTCTGCAAATTCTCAACAACCTGCTTACGCTCAAGCATTGCACTAATCTGCTCTCTCAAATCTTTAATGTCAGCGATTTCTTTGTCTAACTTTGTAATCGCATTATTAAGCCGCTGATTACGCTCAAGCTGTGAGTCAACCTTACCATTGATAATAGTATAGGCCATGAACAGAATTGCACATGCAGTAACAGCACTGAACAAGGCCATCAAACCAAACTCTCGTTGCCTTTCTTCACGCCTAATTTGACGATGTGGTAATAGATTGACGCGTATCATATTGCGAACCCTCGCATTGCAAGCCCACAAGCAATTAATAATGCAGGGGCATCGGTAGCAGCCTGCTGTGGCCTGACCTTCGCACTAAGCGCCATACTATGGAATGGGTTTGCAACAATGGTATTAACCTGTGTGCGATCTTGAACTGTTAAGTCAATCTCAGGAATAGAAGCACAGCCACCTGCAAGCACGATATGATCAACGCGGTTATATTGCGTTGAACTAGTGAAGAACTGCAACGCTCTAGCAACCTCCATTGCAAGCAGTTGAACAAAAGGCTGCAATACTTCACTTTCATAACTATCGGGCAACCCTCCCTTACGCTTAGCAATTTCCGCTTCCTCTTGCGACAAACCAAAGCGTCGCTGTATTTCTTGCGTTAATTGCGCGCCACCAAAACTTTGCTCGCGTGCATATATGGGGACATTATCGTGCAACACATTGATGTGCATCATGGTCGCACCGATATCAACAATCATGACAGTTTGCTCACGTCCAGCATTAGGCAACTGCCCTGCGACCAAGGTGTATGCAGCTTCAGTAGCGTAGGACTCAACATCCATCACTATCACCTTTAGACCTGCGCCCTCAGCGGCAGCGACACGATCTTCGATTTTTTCTTTACGGGCGGCAGCGATGAGCACTTCAACTTCATCTGGATTATTAGGTGCTTGCCCAAGCACCTGAAAGTCGAGATTCACCTCTTCGAGTGAAAAGGGGATGTACTGATTAGCCTCCGCTTCAACTTGCACTTCCATGTCCTCTTCACGGAGATCTGCAGACATGATGACTTTTTTAGCAATCACAGCAGAAGACGGCAAAGCCAAGGCCACACGCTTCTCACGCGAGCCAAGCAGCTTCCAGCCTAGCTTCACAGCATCAGCAACCTTTTCAAGGTCGCCAACGTTGCCATCAGAAATCGCGTCTTTTGCAAGAGGGGAGATTGAATAGTTCTCGAGTTTGTAACCACCACGCCCATCACTAATAAGCTCAACCATTTTTACTGAGGTTGAGCTTATATCTATTCCTACTAGCGGGGGTACCGATTCTGTAAAAAAGCTGAATTTCAAATTGAAATTCCTTTTCTGATTTCGTTAGTTACGAACATTTCTAATAATTTACATTAAATCCTAGCAACAACTTTAAACCCTGTAAAGCAATTTTTCATTTATTCAAATATTTAACTTTATCTATCAGATAATTCGCGCCAACTTGCATAGCAATTTATAATAGCGTTACATTTTTATGTTTAAAGAAACCAATCACCCATGACTCCAAACAAATGGTGGCACTATCTTTTGTTAACTATCGTTGTTAGCGGGCTTTCTGCCATTGCTTTTGTCGGGATTGCTGTTGCAGTCGTTTACCCAAGCTTACCATCCCTTGAAACGCTCACGGACTATCGGCCTAAACTACCATTACGAGTTTATTCTGAGGATGGCTTTTTAATAGAAGAATTTGGTGAAGAGCGACGCGCCTACGTGAAAATCACTGACGTACCCAAAAGCATGAAAGATGCAGTATTGGCGATTGAAGATCGCCGCTTTTATCAGCATGGCGGCATTGATACAAAAGGCATTCTTCGCGCCATCAAAAACAATCTCACCGGCGTCAGTCACGAGGGGGCTAGCACCATTACCATGCAGGTGGCCAAGAATTTTTTTACAAAACCTAACGGTAAACGTACTCTTGGCACAAAAATCAATGAAGCTTTACTAGCCATCAAAATCGAGAATAATTTAAGTAAGGATAAAATTCTTGAGTTGTACATCAATCAAATCTATCTTGGTCAACGCTCTTACGGTTTTGCAGCAGCATCACAAGTTTACTTTGGCAAGCCGTTGGAAAAGTTAAATCTAGCGGAAACAGCATTGCTGGCTGGGTTGCCTAAAGCACCATCCGGCTATAACCCTTACACCCATCCTAAGCGCGCGATCGCTCGTCAGAACGAGGTGCTACGCGATATGTATCGTTATGGATTCATTGAAGAATCCGTGTATAAAAAAGCGCTTAACCAACCGCTTCGATTTAAAGCATCTAGACAATCCCGTGATTTATCAGCAGATTATGTTGCTGAAATGGTAAGAGAAAGCTTATATGCAACCTATCAAGACGAGATTTATAGTAGTGGCCTAAAAGTTTACACAACCATCCGAAAAGCGAATCAGGAAGCAGCAAATAGCGCGCTCAGAGATGGAATCTTAGATTATGACGCGCGCCAAGGTTATCGTGGACCAGAGAAACTGCTTAAATTAAATCAGGCAACCACGGATGCAGACAAAGAACTAATGACTGAAGCGCTCAGTGATATTGAAATATCAAACGGTCTCATGCCAGCAGTGATTACAAAAATTGCAGAAAAATCAATTAGCGTACATACAAAATATGGTGATGACGTTGAAATTAGTGGCAAGGGTCTAGCATTAATTGACAGGACGCTTAATGAGAAAAACCCCGAAAAGCGCCTATTAAAAGTGGGCGCTGTGATTCGCGTTCTAAACGCATCTCCATCTACCCAATCAGGTCAATGGCGAGTGGTTCAATTACCCCAAGTTGAGTCTGCGCTCATTTCCATAGACCCTGAAACTGGTGCAATTCGCGCGTTGGTAGGTGGCTTTGATTTTAATCGTAACAAATTCAACCATGTTACCCAAGCATGGCGCCAACCAGGCTCTAGCTTTAAGCCTTTTATTTACTCAGCAGCCTTAGAAAAGGGCTACACGCCAGCAACCATTGTTGAAGATGAACCATTAAGTTTTTCATCTGAAGAGACAGGTAATACAGAGTGGACACCACAAAATTACGATGCGACGTTTGATGGCCCAATCCGCCTGAGACAAGCCTTAGCAAAGTCTAAGAACATGGTGGCGATTCGCGTGTTAGAGAATATTGGTAAGGGCTATGCTCAAGATTACATTACTCGGTTTGGATTTTCTGCTAAGAATCACCCTGCTTATATGACAATGGCGCTGGGTGCGGGCTCAGCAACACCGATGCAAATGGCAAGTGCTTATGCTGTATTTGCAAATGGTGGTTATCGAGTTAATCCATATTTAATTTCTAAAATTGTAGATCATAATGGCAAACTAATTTCTAAGAATAAGTTTGTTACCGCAAAACAAGATGCACCGCGTGTTATCGACGCCCGCAATGCATTCATCATGAACTCAATGATGCAGGACGTTGTGAGATACGGCACTGCAACCAAGGCTCTACAACTCGGACGTGGAGACATTGCTGGTAAAACAGGGACGACAAACGACCATTTTGACGCATGGTTTACTGGTTATAGCCCAAAACAAGTTGCAGTGACATGGGTTGGGTTTGATAAACCTAAACGTCTAGGTCGCAACGAAACAGGCGGCTCAACTGCATTGCCGATTTGGATTAAATATATGGCAACCGCCCTTAGAAATGTACCTGAAACTGACATGCCAGTGCCAGATGGAGTGATGGCGCTACGCGTAGACCCAGTGACAGGAGTTAGAGCTGACAATGATGAGAATGGCATTTACGAGTACTTCTATCATGAGAACCCTCCTCCAGAAGCGGAGTTTTCTCTGCCAGATCTGTTTGACGGCGGTACCGATACACCATTGAACCAACCGCAGCAAATACTACAACCTGAAATCACTTTGCAGCCGAAGAACTTAGCGCCAAAAACACCTGAGCAACTATCAAGATTTAAAGACCCCAGTACGGCAAAAACGATTAAGCCTGCTGATGTTGCCAATAACAAAGATTTGACCGCAAACAAAGCCACTGAGCCAACAAAAGCTAAAAAACCTGAACCTAGCAATACAAGCACCGCTAGTGAGCAGGTTCAACAGTTATTTAATCCACATTAAGCTCAAGCACTACTGGTGTGTGATCAGAAGGGCGCTCCAACTTACGTGGCGCCTTGTCTATGTAGGCCGCTTTACATAGCGACTTAAGCGAGTCACTTACCAATATATGATCGATACGCATACCAAAATTTCGTCTAAAACCCATCATACGATAATCCCACCAGCTAAAACTCTTTTCAGGCTGGTCAAACAACCTGAAACTATCATGCAAGCCAAGATTAATTAAACGACTAAATGCCTCTCGCTCTAACGGAGAAACCAGTATCTGCCCTTCCCAAGCCGCTGGGTCATGACAATCACGGTCTTCAGGTGCAATGTTGTAGTCACCTAGCAACGCTAGCTTCGGATGCTGTACCAGCTCCGTTTTAAGCCAGCTATTTAACGCAGATAACCAGCGCATTTTATATTGATACTTATCTGAATCTACGGCCTGACCATTAGGAATGTAAGCGCACACAATACGTATTCCATTAACATCTGCGGTAATGACTCGCTGCTGGTCGTCATCAAAATTAGGAATATTATGCTGTACGTTCAGAATAGGATGACGACTAATAATTGCCACGCCGTTATAGGTTTTTTGACCTATATGCACGGCATGGTAGCCTAGCTCACGCAAGGCCTCGTAAGGAAACTTGCTATCTTCTTGCTTTGTTTCTTGCAAACAAAGTACATCTGGCTGATTAGCCGTTAACCAGTCCACCACGTGTGGTAAGCGCACATTAAGAGAATTGACGTTCCAGCTAGCTAGTTTCATAGGCCTATGATATTAAAAAAGTACGGAAAAGGTTTGCATATAGCGGTGCGCAACTCTAACACGCATCATCACATGGGTCAAAAACCAGACGATGCTGAAAACCATGCACCTGAAAATATTAAATGCACTCTCTCATGCCACAATCATTAGAAAAATATTGATCACACGCATTCAGTTTAACTGAGTATGGTAAAGTCCATTTTTTAGAAAAACAAGCCTATGATTAAAGCCGCAATATTTGATATGGATGGCTTGCTGATTGATTCTGAACGGATCATCATGCAAGCTTGTATGACTGCCGCGCAGCAAGTTGGCATCACTTACACACAAGCTGAATATGTTGAGCTCATTGGCCTGGCAGGGCCAGACTCCACGCGCGTCATGACGGCGCAATTAGGTGGTACAGATCGATTTAATCAAGTGATGGTAGGTTTAGATGCAGAATTGGCAAAGTTAAACCATACTTTTCCACTCAAGCAAGGTGCTCTTAAGCTACTCCAACATTACCAAGCCAATCACATTGTTTGTAGCGTTGCCTCATCATCCGCTACGCACCACATTACCCATCGCTTAAGCCAAGTTGGGATAATTGATTACTTTAGCCACATCTCCAGTGGACAAGAAGTGGTGCGAGGCAAACCTAACCCAGATATTTACCTACTAGCGATTGAAAGATTAGGCTTTAAAGCAGAACAGTGCATTGCGTTTGAGGATAGTGAGGCTGGTGCTCGCGCGGCAATTGCCGCAGGACTGAAAGTTGTTGTAGTGCCAGACTTAATACAGCCGAGTGAGTTTGTTAGTAAACACAGCCATCAAGTGGTTGATAGCTTGTTAGATTTCTTAGACCGAATGTAAAGGCCTCATATGCCAAACATGCTCTGTCGCGGCACATTTACCTTTTAATCCACCCGCAACATCTACGCTGGCAAGCAAAGTTAAATCGTAGCTGGTTTGGTAATGCAGCTTCACCTCACCAGCCTCTATAGAAAACGGTGGGCCAGCCTGCAAAGCTTGGTCATACTCAAAACAAACCAACAACTGAGGCGCTGGGTAGGTAAGGGCCATTAAATGCGCAGCATAATCTTTACGCATCTCCGCTGGCAGCGCCACCAAAGCCGCTCGGTCATACACAGCATCTACACCCCCCAACATATCGGGCGACACATGAAAAATATCGCCAACAAACATATCGAGATTAAGGGTGCTGTAATGTGTGATTTCACCTAACTGACTAATTGTTGGTATTAAACCAAGATTTTTAAATAGCTCTTGGATGGCAATTTTGCTTAGCTCGGCACCGACAACGCGATAGCCTTGTGCAAGTAACCAAGCAATATCTAATGTTTTGCCACAGAGAGGTAAAAATACTCGGGAACCATGTTTCAAATTAAGGCTGAAGAGGTGTGCGACCAATAACGGATTAGCTTCAGGTAAGTGAAAGCCTATTTCGTTTTTTTGCCATTTTTGGTGCCAGAAGTCGTGTTGCATATTAAACTCTCGTAGAGTGAGCAACTTGTTTGCCCACAATGTTTATAGCCACATAAATTACAAGATAGCGCATCATCGCTGGCCATGCCAACCTGAAGCACAACTTATTCATCATACTCAATTACAGAAGCGAATTATTTTTGCGCAATGACAATGACCCAAAACATTACGTGACACAATTGATGAAAAAGATAATTTTGGCAAATGTTTTTGTAGGTTTGTCAGGATTAGGTACAACAAAATACACTTGCGGAGAGTGCGTGGGCAAAAAGTTGCTCACCCTACTTGGCTTATTTGGACAAATAATATAAGTTAAAAGCCGCGGAGGAATACACCTTCGCGGCCCATCAACTTTAGACAATCAGCCTCTAAGCTAGACTAGGCGCAGGGCCATTTTTCAAGTACTACATATGTATTATATGCAAGCGCGGAAAAATGGCCGAAGCAACAACTTATAGCGACGAAGATAATAGTTTAAGCCATGCCATTATGACGCAAAAGTGCATCCATACTCGGCTCCCTACCTCTAAACGCCACAAATGACTCCATCGCTGGGCGCGAACCGCCTTTTGACAGCACTTCATTTTTAAAGCGTTTACCTGCTTCACCTGAAAGTACACCCATCTCTTCAAATAGGCTATAAGCATCGGCTGATAGCACTTCTGCCCATTTATAGCTGTAATACCCAGCAGCATAGCCGCCTGCAAAGATATGGCTAAAGCTATTGGGGAATCGGTTCCATTTAGGTGGGCGAACTACAGCGACTTCATCACGCACTTGTTCGATTAAATCTAAAGCAGTCTGTTTACCGTTTGGGTCAAACTCGCCATGTAGGCGCATATCGAACAGTGAAAACTCTATTTGACGAACGGTTTGCATACCGGCTTGGAAATTTTTAGCCGCCACCATTTTGTCGAACAATTCGCGCGGCAATTGCGCGCCAGTTTCTACATGAGCCGTCATATGGCGTAAAACATCCCATTCCCAGCAGAAGTTTTCCATAAACTGGCTTGGCAGTTCTACCGCATCCCATTCCACACCCTTAATACCAGACACACCGTATTCATCTACTTGCGTTAGCATATGGTGCAGGCCATGACCAAACTCATGGAACATGGTGATGACGTCATCGTGTGTGAATAACGCAGGCTTGCCACCAACAGGTGCTGAAAAGTTGCAGGTAAGATACGCCACAGGCAACTCGATACCATGTTCTTTCTGGCGACGGCTGATGCATTCATCCATCCATGCGCCACCGCGTTTATGATTGCGTGCATAAAGGTCTAAATAGAAATAAGCGATAGGCTGATTTGCGCTGTCTGTAATTTCATAAAAACTTGCATCCGCATGCCACACAGGCGCATCAACTTTGCGCACTTGTACGCCAAAAATGGTTTCGGTGACTTTAAACAAACCAGCCAGCACTTTATTTTCTGGGAAATACTGTTTCACTTCTTGATCAGAGAATGCATATTTTTCAACACGCAACTTTTCACTCACATAGGCCACATCCCAAGCTTGCATGTCGGCAATACCCAGTTTAATGGCGTATTCTGTCAGCGCTTGCATATCTTTCTGCGCATAAGGTTTGGCGCGTTTAGCCAATGTATTTAAAAACTCGGTGACTTGTTTCGGACTATCAGCCATCTTGGTCGCAAGTGAGAGCTCTGCAAAGTTGCTAAAGCCGAGCATTTGCGCTTCTTCGCGCTTGAGTTTGAGAATATCGCCAATTAAGCTTGTGTTATCCCACTCTGGCTTGCTCAATTCTGAAGCGCGTGTGGCATAAGCACGGTACATGGTTTCACGTAGCGCGCGATTATCTGCATATTGCAACACTGGCATATAAGATGGAAAGTGCAGGCTAAACTGGTAACCTTCTTTACCATCAGCTGTTGCGGCTTCTTTGGCGGCTTCGATTGCGTCTTCTGGCAAGCCAGCTAAATCAGCAACATTTTCAACGAGATGTTTAAAATCGTTGGTATTGTCCATGATGTTTTCTTCAAACCGACTACTCAACTTAGACAAGGCTTCGCTGACTTCTTTAAATCGGGCTTTTTGCTCAGCAGGTAACTCAGCGCCGCCTAATTTAAAATCACGTACTTCGTTATTGATAATTTTTTGTTGCGTAGGGGTGAGGTTGGCAAATTCCGCACTGGCCTGAATCGCTTTAAACTTCGCGTATAAGCGCTCATCTTGTGACAAATCGCTATAAAAATCGGTGAGTTTTGCCAAATTGTCGTTATAAGCTTCGCGTAGCGCTGGGCTGTTTACCACCGCATTCATATGACCGACTTGGCTCCATGAACGACCCAACTTCTCACTGTGATCTTCTAATTTAACAGCAAAGTTATACCAAGTGGGAGCCTCTTTGCTAGTAGCAAGCTCCTCAACTAAAGCACGCCCTTCAGCAATAAGAGTATCAACAGCGGGGCCGACATGCTCCGGCTTGATTTCGTTAAATTTAGGTAAACCTGAAAAATGTAATAATGGGTTTGACACAAACAATCCTTAATACTGCGTTAATTTAGTACAACATTAATTGATAAGACGTAGACACAATGGGTAACGATAGGTTTCTCCATTGCTAGTTGAGATGGCGGCAACAATACATAAAACAACATTAAATAGCCAAATAATTCCTAACAATAAAAAACCAACCAGTATTGCAATCAGAATCCCCGCTACAAATTGCGCCAACAAAATAGTAAGCTGAAAATTTAATGCCTCTTTGGCTTGCGCTGACAAATACTCGTTGTCATCTTTTTTGAGCAACCAGACAATCAAAGAAGGAATAAACGAAAATAAAATGCCGCTCAAGTGGGTAATAGTGGCGATGTTCTTATCGTCATTACTTGGTACTAATATCACGTTACTCATGTCAGCATCCTTTCATTAATGAATCTGATTAAATTTAATCAAGCTGAGTTCAATTTTTTCTATATCGGTGAGACCTAACACTTTACGTGCTTGCATTTTCAACTCGGCGAGCTGGCTATGTAGCACTTGCTGTTTAATGCTAAGAATATGTGATGGATGCATAGACAATTGCTGCAACCCCATCCCTAAAAGCAACTTAGTAAATCTTGGGTCACCCGCCATTTCGCCGCACACAGACACTTGTTTACCAAGCTTAGCGCCTGCTTTTATCGTCATTGAAATCAATTTCAATATGGATGGATGCAAAGGATTGTATAAATGCGCAACAGAATCATCAGTCCGATCTATTGCCAAAGTGTATTGAATTAAATCGTTAGTACCTATCGATAAAAAATCCAACTCATTGGCAAACGCTTCTGCATTAATGGCTGCTGCTGGAACCTCTATCATGCCACCTAGTGCAATATTTTCATCAAATGGAAGACTCTCTTTACGTAAACTTTGTTTTGCACGCTCTAGCAACAGCTTAGTTTGGCGCAGTTCAGAAAGCGTACAAAGCATAGGAATTAAAATCTTAATATTACCGAAATGAGAGGCACGTAACAGGGCTCTCAATTGTGTATGAAATATTTGCGGTTCTGATAAGCATAAACGAATTGCACGTAAGCCTAAGGCTGGATTTGCGCAATTTACAGCGGTGTCAGAATTAGCCTGCTTATCCGCACCTAAGTCCAAGGTACGAATCGTAACCGGTGCACCTTTCATCGCCTCAGCCACAGCCTTGTATGCAATAAACTGCTCCTCTTCATCCGGTGTATCGTGGCGATTCATGAAAAGAAACTCTGTTCGATATAGGCCAATGCCAGTCGCTCCCGCAAGTTTTACTGCTGCCACATCCTCTGGCACCTCAATATTCGCTAACAAATCAATACTGACGCCATCGATAGTGACTGCCTTTGTGCTCTTGATGCGCTTGAGTTTTTGCTGCTCCAACTCCCACTGGTCTTGACGTAATTTATACTCAGCCAAAATCTCTTTTGACGGACTGACAATCACAATGCCCAAATGACCATCAACAATAATCAGTTCGCCATCATTGATTAAATCACGTGCGCGCTGTAAAGCAACAATCGATGGAATATTAAGACTGCGCGCCAAAATAGCAGTGTGTGAAGTCACCCCACCAACATCCGTAATAAATGCTGCAAAATTATGCTGCTTAAACTGGATAGCATCTGCTGGGGAAATATCGTGCGCGACTAAAATCAGTTTTCTTTCCTGACTCACCGCACTCATTTGCTGCTCTGTACTTAGCTGGCTAGGATGTCCCAATAAGGCTTTAATAATGCGCTCTACGACTTGTACAACATCCTGCTTACGTTCTCTAAAATACACATCTTCAATTTGCTCAAACTGCTCAACGATATCATCCATTTGCAGCTTGATTGCCCACTCAGCATTACACTGCTCGTTTCGGATAATATCCTTAGGAATTTCTGTTAAAGATTTATCTTCTAACATCATCAAGTGCGTACCTACAAACGCACTTAACTCTGCTGGTGCATTTTTACGTAAACTATGATTAATTTGCTCTAACTCAGTCTTAACAGTTGCGATCGCCTCGCTGAATCTATCAATTTCAGTTTCAATTAAATGTTTAGGTAACTGATAATGGACGACCTCTAACAGCGCATTAGAAACCAGATGCGCCTGTCCAATAGCAATGCCGCTAGATACAGCAACGCCATGAATACTGAAGCTAGGGTTCGTCAAACTACTCATTCATCCTCACCGAAACGGCTATTAATTAGCGACACTAATGTATCGATTGCAACAATTTCATCAGTTCCATTCGCTTCCAACGTCACGATGGAACCCTTTGCAGCAGCCAGCATCATTACCCCCATAATGCTTTTAGCATTCACTCGGCGACCATTTCGCGTAATCCACACCTCACTCGCAAACTTGCCAGCGGCTTGCGTGAGTTTGGTGGATGCACGCGCGTGCAAGCCTAATTTATTAATAATTTCCAGCTCTTTACTAATCATGCTAATGGACCTAGTTATTTTAATTTCTATTAATTGGAAGAATCTTGCTCATAACGCTTACATTCTTGGCTAGTAAACTGCACTACACCTTCACGGCCACCACTAATGGCTTTTTCTACAACAACGCTCAGAGGCTCATGCCGATAAGTCATTGCTCGCACTAACATAGGCAAGCTGACGCCAGCAACACCAGCAACTACATCTGGCTGCAAAAGCTTAACCACGATATTACATGGTGTTGCGCCGTACATATCTGACAGCACCAACACACCGTCGCCGCTGTTTAACTGCTCAACCATATTAAGTGCTTTGGGCAAGACAACACTTGGGTCATCTTTCCCACCGACTGCTAATGATGCAATTTGTGCAGGTTCACCACCCAACACATGGCTTGCGCACGAGATCAGGCTCTCACCCAATGTGCCATGCGTCACAATCAAAATACCTATCATCGTTTACTATCAATCCTGTTTATTTTAATTCCTGGTTTTATTTTAACTCTTGGTCTTACTTTAACTCACGGTGCCGTGTTAACACCTTCTGCTTATCTTTAAAATATTGACTTAGTTGTTCCACCAAAAACACAGAGCGATGCTGACCACCAGTACAGCCAATTGCCACAGTCAAATAGCTACGGTTATCCAACACAAAACATGGTAACCATTTCTCAACATAATTTCTAATATCATGCATCATATCCGCCACAGTTGCATGATCTTTCAGAAAGTCCTGCACCTTCTCATCACGCCCGGTCAAGTCGCGTAAAGCAGGGTCGTAATGTGGATTAGGTAAGCAACGCACATCAAACACAAAATCAGCATCCAATGGTATGCCATGTTTAAACCCAAACGAGGTAAACAATAATGTTAACCCTGCATGCTCTATCGATACCACCTCTTTCACCCAGCCGCGCAATGTATTGGCACTCAAATAGCTAGTATCAATCACATGCCCAAGACTACCCAAACCACCCAGTAAGTCACGTTCTAGTGCGATACTTTCCGCCAAAGTAATGGCGTCTTTACTGAGTGGATGCTTACGTCTTGTTTCACTAAACCTTTTAACCAAGGTTTCAACATTTGACTCCAAAAACAACACCTGCACATCTATGTTTTTTGACTTCAGCTGATTGATATGCACTGGCAGGGTTTCAATGGCAATACTACGGCTATCAATACTGATGGCAATGCGTTTATGGTCAGCATCTAAATGATCAGCAATCGTGGCCAACATGGTTGCAGGTAAGTTATCAATACAGTAATACCCGCTATCTTCAAGCGCACGTAACGCAATACTCTTTCCTGACCCAGAAAGACCTGTGACAATAATCAGTTGTTTCATGTATTGATAAGCCCTAATAGAGAATTACTTGTGTTGCTTCATTGCACGCTGTTGACGTTGCATCAATTGCTTCGTTGCATTGACACCTCGCAACAATAGCATGTGATTACGCACAGCAACTTCGACTAACACAGCAATATTTCGCCCTGCCGCAATCGGAATATGTACCTTGGTTACTTTTAACCCTAACACTTCTTCATGCTGCGTTTTAATACTTAGTCGGTCCAGCATCTGCAAAGTTTGCAAATCTGCTTTCTCTAGCTGAATAATTAAATCCAACGGCTTGGTAGGCTTAACTGCATTATCACCAAATAAGGCGCGTATATTTAAAATCCCCAGACCACGAACCTCGAGAAAGTCCTGCAGCAAAGCAGGGCAACGTCCTTCAATACGCTCAGGCGATATTCTGAAGAAATCAACAATATCATCAGCAATCAGGCGATGCCCGCGTGAAATCAACTCTAATGCAAGCTCACTCTTACCAATAGCAGCCTCACCTTTAATCAGCACTCCAAAACCCTGAACCTCCATAAATACGCCATGCACGCTGATGGTCTCAGCCATGGCTTGCGCTAAAAAGTGGCTCAAAATATCCATGAGCTCGGGGCTACGAAGTGTAGAGGTAAATAATGGGACGTTGTGAAGATTGGCCGCTGCTAATAATATATCGAGTACGTTCTCACCGTTAGCAACAATGACTGCCGCCAAGTCGGTAGAAAACAGATTGTTAATTGCGCGCTCTGCGTCAGCAGTCGGCAACTTGGCCAGGTAATCCATCTCAGCACAACCTAACACTTGCACTCGATTTGGATGTACAAAGTTAAGATGGCCTATCAGTGCTAGGGATGGTTTAGTAACGGTTTCGCTAGTGAGAGTATTTGACCCGCCGTTGAGTCCTGCAACCCAACTTAATTTGAGTTTACGGCGGGTTTCTTTGAATAGCTCAGCGACGTTGAATTGAGCCATATTTAAGGTAACAAAAAGAATTAAATACTAAAAACTCAGTCAATGTTTTGATGCTTAACTGCACCATTCGCTTTGTGATGATCCGCATTTTTTTCTTTATGTTTCACCACTTGGCGATCCAACTTGTCGGTCAACATATCGATTGCACTATACATATTCTCATCTTGGCATTCTGCGTGTAAATCATTACCAGGCACATGCAGTGTAGCTTCAACCTTTTGAGCCAGCTTTTCGACACTCATGGTCACTTTGACATCGATCACATGATCAAAGTGATTGCTGATTTTAGTTAGTTTGCTTGTGACATAGTCACGCAAAGCGGGCGTTATTTCTAAATGATGACCTGTTAATTGTAAATTCATGACTTGCTCCTTTTGAAAATATTCCGCAAATATTAATTCTTAGAGATTCGTGATTAACACTTACTGAACAGTTTCAGTTTACAACTTTTCATTAGGTCTGTGGCAAGGAATACAACAATTTTTTGCGTAGACTTCAACAATCAAGCTATAACGTTTTTCTTAAGCTTGCTGGTGCAATATTCATTGACTCACGATACTTTGCAATCGTGCGCCTTGCGACAACAATCCCCTGCTTTGCCAGTAAGTCAGTAATCTGATTATCTGAATATGGTTTCTTAGGATTTTCTTGGTCTACCAACTGTTTAATCAACGCACGAATTGCGGTTGCAGAACAAGTACCGCCAGTATCTGTCGCAACCGAACTGCCAAAAAAATATTTGAGCTCAAAAATACCACGAGGGGTTAGCATATATTTATTAGTCGTCACACGCGAGATTGTTGACTCATGCAAATCAAGTTCGTCTGCAATTTCTCTTAACACTAGTGGCCGCATGGCGACTTCACCATACTCTAAAAAATTACGCTGCCTATCTACAATCGCTTGCGATACTCGCAAAATGGTAGAAAATCTTTGCTGGATGTTTTTAATCATCCATTTGGCCTCTTGCATTTGGCTTTGTAAATACTGACTAGAGCTATCACGGTTGCGTTTCAAAATTCCAGCATACAGCTGATTGATTTTAAGTTTAGGTATCACACTGTCATTCAAACTTGCAATCCATATACCCTTTACTTTTTTTACAATCACTTCATGCTGTATATAGTGCTCTGAACCTATATGACTAAAAGCACTACCAGGACGCGGGTTTAAACTGGTAATTAATTGCTGCACCTGCTTTAAGGTGGATTCATCACAGCCTAACTCTTTACGCAGCTTCACAAAATCACGCGACGCTAATACCGGCAGATAATGCTTTGCAACTAAATTAGCCAAGGTTAAATGTGGCGTAAATTTAGGCAACACCTCAAGCTGCAAAAGTAAACACTCACTTAGACTACGCGCACCTACACCTGCTGGATCCAAGTGTTGAACGTGACGCAACGCAGTTTGTAGCTCAATCGTATCAATCTCCAACTCTTCAGGCATCAGCTCAGCAATTTCTTCTAGCGACTGCTCTAAATAACCATCATCGTTGATACTATCTACCAACATTAAGGTAAGTGACTGATCGCGCTCTGATAGTGGCATCAGTTTTAACTGAGAAAGCAAATGTTCACGCAAGCTCGTTTGCAACGTTTCTTGCGGTTTAAAATCGCTATCATCATCTGCTGGCATAGTATTTTCATCCCAGCGACTGCCATTTGAAAACTCATCGAATTCATCACCAAACTCAGCAGAGAAGGTATCCGCGTACTCGGTGCTTGTTACTTCAAACTCTGCAGACTCTGTCTGCTCTGTAGTATTAGATAAGGAAGGCTCTGAGCCACTAAACTCATGCCCAGCTTCTTGATATTCGGCATCAAACGCGTCAGATTCTAATTTATCAGTATCGTTAACAGCTTCTGCACTTTGCGCATTTGAATCGGCGCCCTCAACTACCGACTCAACTTCATTGCCATACTCATCTTCAGTGTCATCACCTCGCTCTAGCAATGGATTGGTTTGCATCAATACATCAATTTCTTGATTGAGCTCCAACGTTGAAAGCTGCAATAGACGAATCGCCTGCTGTAACTGCGGGGTCAGTGATAGATTCTGTGAAAATTTAAGTTGTAAACCTTGCTTCATAGGCGGAAATCTTTACCTAAATACACTTCTCTTACGCTTTCGTTCGCAACGATTTCACTTGGAACACCCGATGCAAACACATGTCCTTGGTTCACAATATAAGCGCGGTCACATATCCCTAATGTTTCACGCACGTTATGATCAGTAATTAACACGCCAATATTGCGAGAGCTTAAAAAACGGATAATTTGTTGAATATCAATCACCGCAATTGGATCAATACCTGCAAATGGTTCATCTAATAAAATAAAGCTGGGATCAGACGCCAAACAACGGGCAATCTCTACACGACGTCTCTCACCACCAGATAAACTAACCGCAGCACTGTCACGTATATGCGTAATATGTAACTCTTCAAGCAAAGACTCTAGACGCTCAGACATTTCTTCTTCTGAAATATCCTGCAATTGTAAAATTGCTAAAATATTTTCGGACACCGTTAATTTGCGAAAGATTGATGCCTCTTGTGGCAAATACGACAAGCCCATTCTTGCGCGCATATGAATTGGCATACGGCTCAAGTCTGCCCCATCCAAGCCGATTCTACCCGCATCCAGGGAGACCAAGCCAACAATCATATAAAAGCTAGTAGTTTTACCCGCACCGTTGGGGCCCAACAAGCCAACCACTTCACCGCTTTTAATCGATAAAGAGATATCTTGCACAACCGTGCGCGCACCGTAAGATTTACGTAGATTTTCTACAATTAATTCGCTCATTATTGTTCACTTATCATGCAGTTATTATTTTGAATAATCATTGAGCGTTGCCCGCATTTTTACTGACTTCTAAAGTACGGCTGAACCTTGAGTCTTTTACTGTTGGAATAGCACCACTGCCACTAGAGCTATCCGGCTTCGCTTTACTAGGTGGAGCAACTGGCTTAATCTCAACAGGCGCCTTTTTGTTTTTAGGCTGAATCACCGCACGGACACGACCTGTACCAGCGGTGGAGTTCTGCGAACTACCGCCAATCACTTCAGCGTACTCTGCGTTTGCATCGTACATAATGTAATCACCATGCACAACGTCTTCACCGCGCTTCACCCATGCTTTCGTATATAACTGCACTTTATCCATACGGCCATCGTACTCAATACGCTGAGCACTACCTTGAATGTATTCATTCTTACCCTCCAGCTTTTGTCTGAAAGTAGTAGGGTTACCTAAAGAAGTACTGTGTTGAAACCCTTCTTTATCCTCGCGCACAACCAGCTTGTCTGCATGGATTTCCAAAGTACCTTGCGTTAAAATCACATTGCCCGCATACGTGCTAATTTGTTTAGCATCATCCACTTTCATGGTATCTGCCTCAAGGTCAATCGGCTTATCACGGTCTGCTGCCTCTGCCCACACACGACCACTAAGGCCTAACATCAAGATACCAGATAACAAAAGAGTCAATAATCTATTAATTTTAATCATGAAAAGCTGCCTATTCATAGCGTCTCCGAATGCGCGCATTGTTATTTGGTTTGTCTGATTGAACCGTCACAGCGGGCTTACCCACCTTAGGCTGCTGAATGTTCTTTTGATCTGATGTCAAAGTTTTTTTCGCTTTCGGTACTGGCCGCTCATAATGTGCACGCACTTTGTGCAACAAAGTGACGGTTTGCTGGTTTTTTTCGTAAATTAATCCTGTCGCATACACAACTGTGCCAGGCGCTTGTTTAATGACCACAGGGCGGTCTGTCGTCGCATACTCTTCATTTGGTAAAATTTTAAGGTAATCTGTTTCTACCGTCATTTCCCCCTTATCACCAAAAGCTTCCCGCATGACCAGCACATTACCAAACACTTCAACTTGCTCACCATCGCTGGAAATATTACCAGTGTCCCCTTGTAACTTAGTATAAGGTTTATCCTTAGCAAACTGTGTAAAACGTGGCTTAATCAAATCTGTGGTATCCACATCAGGAAAATGCTTCATCTCAGCTGCCGCTAATTTGTATCGCAGCGCTCCATTGATATCCGTCTTTGTCGTCTCAAAATTACTCATCATATAGTCTGGGTCGTGACGACTACTGCCATCCAACTTAGGTAACTGAGGCTGAACCGACTTATCTATCCAAAATGTGAGCAATGCTAACAATAGCAACAACGCTAATGGGAAAACAATCGCAGATTTCGTGCCTAGTTGCATACCTAAACACCCGCCCCGTTGAGACTAGATTGCATTAACTGTTTAACCATGCAGATGCTACTCTCCACCTAATTAGAAATACTAGCTTGTGTTAAAAAGCGTGCCATTTGTCCATCAAACGTGCCTTGCGCCTGCATAATCAACTCACACACTTCACGCACCGCCCCTCTGCCACCTTGTTTTTTTGTCACATAATGCGCATGCTTGAGTAGCAAATCTGGCGAATCAGGCACGGCAATCGCTAGGCCACATTTCAGCATTGGCGGCAAATCTACAACATCATCCCCCATAAAGGCACATTGAGTCGCTTCTAAACCACTCAACTTCATTAAATCTTGCAACGCAGCCAACTTATCTTCCGCACCCTGATAAAAATGCGCTACGCCCGTGCTTTCAGCACGCTTTTTAACGACCTCTGAAGTACGCCCAGTGATAATGGCCAAGTTAACGCCTGTTGCCTTCAATAGCTTCATACCTAAGCCATCATGCGCATGAAAGGTTTTATACTCTTGGCCATCGTCACCAATAGTGAGCCCACCATCAGTCATTACCCCATCGACATCCAGCACCAATAAGCGAATGTTTTTCAAACGCTCGGTTAGGGCTACATTATTTTGCAACACACTCACCTAAACCACCTTTGCCAATAACAGGTCATGCATATTCAATGCACCGACCAAATAACCACCATCATCCACGACTAGCAACCCATTAATCTTACGTTGCTCCATTACCTCAACCCCAGAAATCGCAAGCTGATCCTGATGAATCGTACTGGGATTTGGGTGCATCACATCAAGAATCTTAGAAGTCATCACATTTACATTTTGCTCAAAAGCACGCCTTAAATCACCATCAGTAAAGATACCAATCGGCTTATTTTCGGCATCAATCACCGCAGTCAACCCCAAGCCCTTGCGCGACATTTCGAGCAAAGCCTCAGCCAAGCTTGCCTGAGCCGGCACATGAGGTACATCACTACCCGTGCGCATTAAATCACTGACTCTTACCAACAAACGGCGTCCCAAACTACCGCCAGGGTGAGACCTCGCAAAATCCTCAGCAGTGAAATCACGTAAATCCAACACACACAGCGCCAAGGCATCGCCGAGTGCCAATGCAACGGTTGTACTTGAAGTTGGTGCCAACCCAAGCGGGCAAGCCTCTTTACTGACGTGCGCACTCAAATGAACATCTGCCGCTTTTGCCAAGCTTGACGCATCATTTCCAGTAATGCCAATAATGCTCGCACCCAACCGCTTTAATGGAGGAATAATGGCTAAAATCTCATCACTTTCACCTGAGTTGGAAAGCGCAATGACCACATCCTCTGCAGTAATCATTCCTAAATCACCATGACTCGCTTCCGCCGGGTGCATAAAAAAAGCTGGTGTACCTGTACTCGCCAATGTAGAGGCGATTTTACCGCCAATGTGTCCGGACTTACCCATACCGCTGACGACCACACGCCCTTTGCATTGCAAAATCAGGGAAACTGCTTCACTGAAGCGATGATCTAAACGGTGCGCCAATGCATCAATCTCGCTTGACTCTAATTGCAGAATCTCTTTTGCCAATGCTAGCGTTTGTGTTTGATCTACCGATTTCAGCTCGCGTGACAATTGTGAGGTTTTAATCTGTGATGACTGCGCCATAAATTTATCTACACTCAAATTTTATCTACACTTTAATCATTTACGTAATCACTTTGTAACAATTAAAGATTTAAGCAACTAGTATAAAAGGGAATGCTTTAGTGATAAAGCCTAAAGCATGTCTAATATGGGAATATTGCCAAAAATAACTAAAAATAATTAGTTGTAGGCATAGTTTTTGCTAAAGCTCCATATTTTTTACAAAAAATTGAGTAAAATCGAATAAGATATTGCTCGATTTGATGTGCTTTGTGAAACAATAGATAACCTAATAATTTAACAATAAAAATCAGTTCCCAATAAAGACAATATGTCCGGCACACTACCTTTAATTCTCATGCTGCTCATCAGCTCAGTGCTTGCTGTTGCGCTTTTCCGCAAGTTACAGCTACCTGCGATGCTCGCTTATTTCCTGGTAGGTCTTGCACTGGGCCCACACACATTTGGCGTGCTGCCGGATGATGAAGCGAGTCGTGAATTTGCAGAATTTGGCATTGTCTTCCTGATGTTCAGCATCGGCCTAGAGTTCAGCCTACCTCAACTATATGCAATGCGCAAAAAAGTACTAGGTCTTGGTGGAGCACAAGTGTTTATTACCCTAGCGCTCAGCATGTGCATTGCAAAACTGGCTGGTGTCAGTTGGCCCGCTGCTTTTGTGATTGGTGCCGCCCTTACCATGTCATCAACGGCAATCGTTTCAAAGATTCTCGCAGAACGCATTGACCTCAATTCTAGGCATGGTCGCTTAAGTATTGGCGTACTGTTATTTCAGGACATTATCGTTGTTCCTGTTTTAGTACTGATTCCTGCACTCGGGGCAGCAAACGCGAATCTCTTTGACGTATTAGGGCTTGCCATACTTAAAGCAATTGGCATGTTGTTATTTTTGTTTACCGTAGGCAAATGGCTGATTAACCCACTATTTAACTTGGTAGCAAGCCAGCGTTCACGCGAATTATTTGTGATGAATGTATTGATGGTAACTTTATTAGTGGCATTTGCAACTAAAACAGCAGGGCTATCTTACGCACTGGGCGCATTTGTTGCCGGCATGTTAATTTCTGAAACTAAATATCGCTACCAAGTGGAATCAGACATCGCACCATTCCGCGACATATTGCTAGGGCTATTTTTTATTAGCGTGGGCATGCTACTCAACATTACCGAAATTATTCACCATATCGGCGTAATCCTGCTCACGCTATTCGGGTTCATTTTATTCAAAGCCGTGATTGTGACCGCCGTGGTTCGATTTGTTAAATACGAAATCGGTGTTGCGATACGTACCGGCATTATTTTGGCGCAAGCTGGTGAGTTCGGCTTTGTCATTTTGGCGCTGGGCGCAGAGCAAAAATTGATTGAAGGTCCAGCACTACAAATTACCTTGGCTGCTGCGTTACTTTCCATGGTGATTGCACCTTTCCTCATTCAGTACAACGGGCGCATTGCACGCCGTTTGGCACGCAGTTACACCCGCAACAGCAGCCAGATTATTGAAGAGATTGACGAGGGTAGTAAACACCTGCATAACCATGTGGTGATTTGCGGCTATGGCCGTAGCGGTCAATATCTCGGACGCTTCTTGAAAGAAGAAAACATCCCTTATGTGGCCTTAGATATTGACCCCTCTAGAGTGTTGGACGCCGCCGCCGCCGGTGAAAACGTGATGTTTGGTGATGCTGCAAGACGTGTCGTACTAGAAGCTGCAGGGGCTGCAAGAGCTAAAGCCCTCATCATTAGCTATGCAGACAACCGCGCGGCGATGAAGATTTTGCATATTGCACAAGAAAGCTACCCGCAACTACCAGTCATCGTTCGCACTGTGGATGATTCCAATATGGAAATCTTACGTCAGGCCGGCGCAACAGAGGTAGTGCCAGAGATTTTAGAAGGTAGCCTGATGCTAGCTTCGCATGCACTGATGCTACTTGGCGTACCATTAAATCGCGTAGTTAAACGCATCAGAATGTTTCGTGAAGAGCGTTACAGTATGTTTAAAGGCTACTTTCATGGTATTTCAGACACAGAAAATGAAGGCCTCACTAAACAAGAGGTTAGACTTCACTCGGTCATCATTACAGCTGGCGCATACGCGATTGGCAGATGTCTCAACGATATGCAATTGGATAGCTTTGATGTCAGCATTAAAAATATCCGCCGCCCCAACACCAAAGGCGCACCTATGTCTAACGAGAGCTTGCTCGCAGAAGGTGATGTAGTTGTGCTACTAGGGCAACCAACGGGTTTAACCAATGCAGAAAATGCATTGCTAATGGGCCGTGTCGCTAACAAATAAAGCTTTAAAAGTTGAGGATTAAATGTCTAAACAACACACCATGATTATCGGCGGTGGCATTGTCGGCTGCATGACCGCAATGGAGTTAATTAACAAAGGCCATCGCGTCACCATTGTTGAGCGAAATCAAATTGCCAGCCAAACTTCCGGTGAGTCTTCTTGGGCCGGCGGCGGCATTATTTTTCCATTACTGCCATGGCTGTATTCAGAAGCGGTCAATACCTTAACGCACAATAGCGCTGACTTTTACCGTTCATTATCTCAGCAACTAGAACACGAAACAGGCTTTCCATCCGATTTTGCACAGTCAGGTTTTTTATTGCTCCCTAAGTTTGACCTCGACGCGGCTAAAACATGGTGTGCACAAAACCAACTCAGCTTCCAACCAGTAAAAGCTGCCGCTTTTGGTGTGCAATCACCAAGCGGCGAAGATGGACTATGGTTGCCTACCGTATGCCAAATACGCCCACCTTACTTGATGCAGGGCATGCGTAAATGGTTAGAGCAACACCATGTAACGATGCTTGAACATACTCAACTTATGCCTCTAGAAGAGATGCAAGAACTGAATGAGTGGCAAACGACAAGCGGTGAGAAACTCAGCGCAAATCAATTTGTGGTCACCTCTGGTGCATGGAGTTTCGATTTACTGAAAGAAACCAGCGCAAAGCTCAACATCAAGCCAATGCGTGGACAAATATTGCTTTACAAGCCCATTAAGAATCTAGAGCAAATGGTGTACAGAGAAGGCTTCTACATGATTCCTCGCTTAGATGGCTACTTATTAGCGGGTAGCACACTAGAGGATGTTGGCTTCGATAGCGGGGTAACAGAAGACGTGCGCGAAGAGTTACGGATAAAAGCTGAAGCCATTATGCCAGAATTAAAAGGCCAGCCCATTATCAAACACTGGAGCGGCTTACGTCCAGGCACCCCTGAGAACCTTCCAACCATAGGCGCGCATCCGACCATCAAAAATCTGTTTTTAAACACTGGGCATTTTAGATACGGGCTTACCATGGCGCCAGCCAGTGCGAAGTTAATTGCAGCCATCATATCAGAAGAAAAACCAAGCATAGATGCAACGCCCTACGCCTGCGCTTACTAATTTAAGCATGCCCAAGCCTTATTGGTGCAGCGACGTAGAATCAGCAAGCAAATATATATAATATCTTTTCAGTAATTTGGCGTATTTACCTATACGTAAATTTTAAGCGTTGGTAAAATAGTGCTGATAATACAAGGCTTTTCACGGATGAAAAGCCAGCAAGTAAATTAGGACAGAACATGCTGCTAATGATCGACAACTATGACTCATTCACCTACAACTTGGTGCAATATCTAGGTGAGCTTGGTGAAGAGGTATTGGTTTACCGTAATGATGAAATTGATTTAGCCAAGGTTGCAGAACTTAAGCCTGACCATATTGTGATTTCACCAGGCCCTTGCACACCTAACGAAGCTGGCATTAGCGTACCACTCATCAAAGAGTTTGCAGGCAAGATACCTTTGCTAGGTGTTTGCTTAGGTCATCAAAGTATTGGTCAAGCGTTTGGTGGCAACATCATCCATGCCAAGCAACTGATGCATGGCAAAACCTCACTTATCCATCATAAAGACATTGGTGTATTTAAGGGGCTTCCTAACCCGTACACGGCTACACGCTACCATTCATTAGTGATTGAAAAAGAAACCTTGCCAGATTGCTTGGAAATTACAGCATGGACAGATGATGGCGAAATCATGGGCGTTCGCCATAAGACGCTTGCTGTTGAGGGGGTACAGTTTCACCCTGAGTCTATCCTTACCGAACATGGTCACGCGCTTTTAAATAACTTCTTGAAAGCTTAACCAATGAGTTATGCGCAAACGCTAAACCTGTTAATCAAAGGTGAACACTTAAGTTTTGAGGCAATGCAAAGCTTGATGCATCAAGTCATGGCAGGCGAATTAACCCCAGCACAGATTGCTGGTGTATTGGTTGCGTTACGGATTAAAGGTGAAACGGTAGATGAAATTGCCGCTGCCGCTAGCGTCATGCGCGCACTTTCAACCAAGGTGAACATTCAAGATGCGAATCATCTAGTAGACACCTGTGGCACAGGTGGTGATGGCATACAAACCTTTAACATCTCTACTGTGAGTGCGTTTGTTGCGGCAGCCGCTGGCGCAAAAGTAGCTAAACATGGTGGTCGCTCAGTCTCATCCACTTGCGGTAGCGCAGACGTATTAGAGGCATTGGGCGTTAACGTGAACTTAAGCCCAGAGCAAGTGGCCAACTCAGTTAATCAAGTTGGCTTAGGGTTTATGTTCGCACCCAATCACCATAGCGCAATGAAACATGCCGCACCAATACGTCGCGAGCTTGGTATTCGTACGCTTTTCAACTTACTTGGCCCTCTCACCAACCCAGCCAACGCTAAACGCCAGGTCATGGGTGTATTTTCACCAGACTTAACCGCTAAATTAGCGCATGTGCTCAAGCAACTGGGTAGCGAGCATGTGATGGTGGTATGCGGTGCTGACGGCATGGATGAAATCTCATTTACAGGTGATAGTCATATTGCTGAACTTAAAAATGGTGAAGTGCATGAATACACCGTGAATCCAACCCAATTTGGCTTAGATTTACACGAACTAAGCAGTATTAAAGTGAATGATGCGCAAGAATCTAAGGACATGATTCTAGATTTACTCGCTGGGAAAACAGGTCCAGCCAGAGACATTGTATTGCTTAATGCAGGGGCTGCAATTTATGTTTCAGGCATCGTATCTACATTAGCAGATGGCATTAAAACTGCCGGAGCCATGTTAGATAGTGGAAAGGCAATGCAAAAACTACAGGCGCTCATCAGCACGTCAAACGCATGAGAGTTGATGCTAAATACTGGCTCATCGCACTTGGCTTAGCATTTACTTTATTTGGCTGCAATCAGCCAAGTGCCAGCGATACCCAGCAACTTCCAATTGCAGAACATACAGACCTAGCTGCGGCCAACAATGCTAGTATTGAACAAGCTTTTGCCTCAAAACTAAGCGATGTACAAGTCACTGGCACTGGCGTTGTCATTAAACTATTACCTGACGATAGCAAAGGCGCAAAACACCAAAAGTTTCTAGTTAAAATCAACGCTAAGCAAACCTTGTTATTTGCACATAATATAGACCTAGCACCAAGAGTGCCTTTACAAGTAGGCGATACAATTTCGTTTAATGGTGAGTATCTATATAATCCAAAAGGTGGAGTGATGCACTGGACCCACCATGCGCCTAAAGGCGGCCATGAAGGCGGATGGGTAATACACAATAACCAGAAATATCAATAAAGACGATAGGAGCTTTGCTCCTAAACCAATACATCTACTACCAGTACATTTATTACCAATTCATTTATTAATGTAATAGCGAAAGCATATGTCAGACATTCTAAATAAAATCATTGCAACGAAAACGCTTGAGGTTGCTGCCGCCAAGGCGAAAAAACCACTAGAAGTCATACAGGCAGAAGCCTCCAAGGCAATTGCAGTAAGAGACTTTGTTGGCAGCATCCGTACTAAAATTGCGAACAAACAAGCGGCAGTGATTGCCGAAATCAAAAAGGCTAGTCCATCTAAAGGTGTGATTCGTGCAGACTTTAAACCAGCTGAGATTGCAGCAAGCTACGAACAAGGTGGTGCAGCATGCTTGTCAGTACTGACTGACGTAGAGTATTTCCAAGGTTCACCAGAGTATTTAAAACAAGCCCGTGCCGCATGTCAGTTACCAGTGCTACGCAAAGACTTTATGATAGATCCGTATCAAGTTTATGAAGCACGGGCGATGGGTGCTGATTGTATTTTACTGATTGCTGCAGCCATTGATTTAGCCAAAATGCGTGAACTAGAATCAATTGCCCACAGCTTAGGGATGGCGGTTTTAGTAGAAGTCCATAACGGTGAGGAATTAGACCTTGCGTTGCAACTCAACACCCCTCTACTTGGCATCAACAACCGTAATTTGCGTACGTTTGATGTCACGTTAGATACGACCCTAGGCCTATTGGCACGCATTCCAGAAGGCAAAATCGTCGTCACTGAATCGGGTATTTTCACCCAAGAAGATGTCGCGCTCATGCGTAAAAATAATGTACACACTTTCTTGGTGGGGGAAGCATTTATGCGACAACCAGACCCAGGCGCCGAGCTTGCAAAAGTGTTCGCTTAAGACAATTATTTAGAATGCATATACAACAAAGAACACTGCCGAACACACTGATGGCAACGTTACTTTTTACTGAGGTTTAAACATGAGCTACCCTTATTCTCGCCCACGTCGCATGCGTAAAGATGCATTTTCACGCCGCTTGATGCGTGAAAATGTACTGACGAGCAACGACTTAATTTATCCAGTGTTTGTGTTAGACGGTGAAAACCGCATTGAAGAAGTAGCCTCTATGCCAGGCGTCAAGCGCCAAAGTATTGATGTATTACTTAAAACAGCTGGCGAATGTGTCGCATTGGGGATTCCAGCCATTGCCTTATTTCCAGTGGTTGATGCGCAATTTAAAAGCTTAGATGCCGCCGAAGCCTATAACCCAGACGGTTTGGTACAACGTACCGTGATTGCACTGAAAGCAGCCTACCCTGAACTGGGAGTAATTACAGATGTTGCTTTAGATCCATACACGACGCACGGACAAGATGGACTCATTGATGACTCAGGCTACGTGCTTAATGATGAAACCATTGAAGTCTTAGTCAAACAAGCCATCTCTCATGCCAATGCAGGTGCGGATGTAGTTGCGCCTAGCGATATGATGGATGGGCGCATTGGCCAGATTCGTGAATCATTAGAAAGCACGCTAAATATCCATACCAAAATTCTGGCTTACTCTGCTAAATACGCCTCTGCGTTTTATGGCCCGTTTCGTGATGCGGTTGGCTCTGCTGCTAACTTAGGCAAAGGCAATAAATACACTTATCAAATGGACCCTGCTAATAGTGATGAAGCCATGCAAGAAGTTGCTTTGGATATTTCAGAAGGTGCAGATATGGTGATGGTTAAACCTGGCATGCCATATTTAGATATTGTACGCCGTGTTAAAGATGAGTTTGGCGTACCTACATTTGCATACCAAGTTAGCGGTGAATACGCAATGCTAAAAGCAGCAGCTCAAAATGGCTGGCTGGATGAAAAAGCATGCGTGCTAGAAAGTTTGCTGGCATTTAAACGCGCGGGGGCTGATGGCATTTTAACTTACTTTGCGATGGATGTTGCTCGCTGGCTCAAGGACTAGCAATTCTCAAAAGTTAATGATTTCAGTCATTCAAGTTGAGTAAACGCCTCATAGGTGAGCGCTTACTTAACTTGCAGCAATCAAAGCCTTTAATCCGTCGATGCCTACCCGATCAGCGTTACTGCCATCTGTTGCACGCTTGGTCGGGACACGAATATCATCCACCTCAAACACACTCAACTTTATCAGCCCCGTATCCATTTCCAATGTAAACACCGGCACGGTTTTACGACCATCACCTCTTTTATCACGCTTACCATCATTCATAATGCGATAAGATTTCTCGTTTACATCAAAGGGAATCTGCTGGTTCAGTAGAAACATCTCAACTTCTTTTATGCTGTCCGCAAATAAATGAATATGGGTTTCTGATAGCAAGCCTGCTGTACCATCCAATACTGGCCCAGTGAGATACGGATTAAACCTTTCTAACATCTGCATTGTAAATAACGCATTCCTGCGTAAGTCACGTAAGTTTTCTGGCTGCTCTTCACTTAAATACAATGCGTTATAAAGCTTAAGCTCTTCCTCCACCTCGGCATTAGATGGTAGGCTGCTACTCTCCAATGCACCTAATTGCCGCCCAGCTTTCTTTTTAGCATAGGCATAATCTGATATGCCATCTTCTGCCATCATGCGCGCGGCTTGCTGTGCCACTAACTGACGAATATGTTGTAAGTTTTCTTTTGCCATTATTTTATAAATGCTATCGTAAGCATGCCTCATCATTGAAGCCATCGTAATAGTGAATCATGCACTCTAGAGGACTAGGTAGCAGCATCATGCGATTGCTTGCGTAGCATGTAATGCTAAAAATAGAAGCTTACCCTTTGATTTTCACGTCGAGTTGCTTAAGTTTACGGTACAAGTGTGTACGCTCTAGCCCTGAAACCTCAGCCAGCTTGTTCATATTCCCAGCAACCGACTTAATATGGTAATTAAAATACAGTCGCTCAAAATCATCTCGCGCTTCACGTAAGGGCTGATTGAGATTAGTCTCTATTTCTAGGATTGAATGTCTAGCTCCATTCACTGTAGCCAAAACAGTCACCTTAGTTTCAGGTTGCAATCCACCATCAAACTGATGCATCACCCTGTTAACATCATCTAAAGTGATCTTATCACCCAAGCTGGTTTGAATCAGATTACGCACCACAGCATCCAATTGTGCGATATCACCGGGCCAATTAGCATTACGTAAAGCATTTAATGCAGCAATGTCAAACTCACGGTAAGGCACATTGGCAAGCTCAAACTGCAAGTTAGCAATCGTCACCACTAAATCAGGAATATCTTCCTTATGCTCTTCTAATGCTGGCACCCGCAATGAGACAGCGGATAGAATTTGTAACAGATTATGGTCAAAAAGGCCTTCGGCTTGTAATTTCTGCAAGTTGTGGCTAGTTCCACAGATGACACGCACATTATATTTCTCAGCTTTTGTAATCAAAAGCAGCAAACCTTTTTGTTCGGTTTTATTAAGCTCTGCAATTTCCGGTAGATAAACCACGCCATCATTGGCAGAGGCTAGTACATCTAGCGGCGCAGTCACAAGCTGACTATATTCAATCAACTCTAGCCATGGCGTATTGGTATTATGCAAAAAGCGCGCGCACAATTCAGCCCCACACCCAACAGGCCCGATCAACAAAACTGGGCTAGGCGCATCACTCGAGCTAGAAGCAATTTTGTCCAAGCGCTCCTTTAGGGCAACAACAATAGGGCTTTTACCCAAACTAATCAAATTCATCTCTGACTTGGGTAGTTGCTCACTATGCTTCAATGCAGCAGCCACTGTTTTAAGCAGTTTTTGTAGCGCAATCGGCTTCTCTAGAAAATCAAAGGCACCAATACGGGTCGCCTCCACCGCGGTATCAATCGTGCCATGTCCAGACATCATCACCACCGGCATGGTCAACAAACCGCTATTCGCCCACTCTTTCAGCAAACTAATACCATCACAATCAGGCATCCAGATATCGAGCAACACCACATCGGGGCGTTCATGCAAACGCATAGCACGCGCAGTGGCGGCGTTTTCCGCCAACTGCACCTGATAACCTTCATCTTGCAAGATATCACGCAACAGTTCGCGTATACCTATTTCATCGTCAATCACTAAAATATGTTTTGATGCCATACGATTTTTGTATCAATAAGTGTGTTGTTTAATTGAGTAATAGTGGGATGCTGATTGTAATGATAGCACCCGAGCCATTTGCTTCATTGGATAATACATTTTCAATTTTAATATTCCCCTTATGTTCCTCGATGATTTTTTTAACAATCGCCAAGCCTAAACCAGTACCGTGCGACTTGGTCGTCATATAAGGCTCAAACACATGCAACATCATCTCAGCAGGGAAGCCGCCACCATTATCTTGTACAGTGAGTATCAACATACCATCATCAACAGAGGTTGTAATCTGAATCATTGGCATTAAAGTCGATGCTAATGCATCCTGCGCATTCTGCATGAGATTATGCAGGACCTGCCTTAGCATCGTGCTATCACCTTTTATTAGGCAAACTGTATTTGTGAGTGCTAACTTAACATTTATTTTGGGTACATCATAAAAAGAAACAATCTCTCTAATTAACGCATTGAGATCTAAACTTTCCAAATGTGGGGTTGGAGAGCGCGCATACTCACTAAACTCATTCACCATTTTTTTCAGCGCATCCACCTGATTCACAATAGTTTCAGTTGAACGCTGTAGAATTTCAGCATCAGCTTCTTCTAATTTGTTATGTAATTTATGCGCCATGCGCTCTGCTGACAACTGAATGGGCGTTAGCGGATTCTTGATTTCATGTGCCAATCGTCGCGCCACCTCACCCCATGCCGCATCGCGCTGCGCCTGCACCATCGCAGTTGCATCATCAAACACAGCAACATAGCCCCCATCCGGCAGGCGCGTTCCACGTAATGTAATAATTTTCTTACCGTGCGCAGTGGCTAACTCTATCTGCACTTGCACCTCTTCTTTTTGTGTACTTTTCTGTGGATTTTCCTGCTGAATACTGTCTGCAATCGTCTGAAAAAAGCTCGCAAGATTGGGCTGTTTTTCTATAATTTTTTCTGGCGTGAACCCAACATAGCCCTCAAGAGAAACGCCCAGTATGTTAACAGTAGCTTCATTAAAGGTACGTAACTCACTCCGCTCATTGAGTGCCAAAACACCTGAAGACAAATGTGCCAGAATTGTTTCTAAATACCCTCGAGCTGCCTCAACCCGCGCACGGTTTTTATCAGCTGCTTTAGTAGCATCACCTAACTGCTGCGTCATGCTATTAAACGATTGCACCAATACGCCTAACTCATCTTTACCGTGTGCAGGTAACATTGTGCTGTAATCGCCACTAGCAATTGCCTTAGTGCCTTCTGCCAGCACGGTAAGTGGTGCCGATAATCGGCGACTCAACACAAACGCAATCGCCACCGCAGTAAACATAGCCAGCATCATCACTAAAGTCAACGTCAGTGCAAACACTTCTCTTAATGCCGTTCGGCTATATGACAGCTGCTGATAATCTTGATACACGTCCTGTACTGCTTCCGCCGTTGTTGCTAGCGACTTAGGGACTGGTTGTAGCAACTGCAAAATACGCATCTCACCTGAAATATCCTGCACACTGACAGGAATCAATACACGCAAATACAAACCTTTACCGTTAATCGGCTCAATGTTGCCATAAATTCGCTGGCGCGCCTGTCTAAGTTGCGTCACACTCGGCAGGTCAGGCAGAAAACTGCTGGCGTCGCCACTGGATACCGCCAAAATTCCACCTTGTGGCGTAAAAAGCGTTGCGTCCTGAACCCCACTCTTCTCACGCAAATCGTTGAGCATGGAGAAGTGCGTATTGGCAGGCTGAAATGCCAAGCTCGTCGCCATGCTTTCGCCTTTTTCCTTCACATCAGCCAACATAATCTCAAGCGCAGTCTGGCCAAGATTTAATCCACCTTCTAACGCAGACTCCACCTTGACGTTAAACCATGACTCTATCGATCGTGTTAAAAAATTAACAGACACTAGATACACAATCAAGCCAGGAATAATCGCCATTAGTGCAAACGAGCCAAGCAAACGAAGCGTGAAGCGACTCCCCATCACACGCTGACGGATATTACGATACAAACTAAACAGCTGAACACCAATCAACAAGACCAGCAATACAGCCAAGGCAATGTTTAATGCAACCAAAAGCGTATAGTGTTCACCAGATGCCGCAGTATTAGCACTTGCATTTGATAGCAAGTACAGCAGCAAACCTCCTAGTAGTGCACTTGTAAATACAATGTATTTCATTTGAATAAATTAGGCGTCCACTCAAAACGTTGCGAACTAATTTTCCACTCGCTTGAAGTCATTCCTTCTATTTGTAAGGCTTTAGGTAGTTTTTTCTGATCTAAGCGCATCAGTAAAACTGCTTGATATCGCTCACCCTTTTCAACATCAGCTTCCTGAAAAACCTTCATATCCTGAATAATCGACAAATCCTCAAGCGCCTCATCCAAAGTTGCATAGGCACGCTGCTGGTCATTTCGCATCACGATGTATTGGCGAGTAAGTGCGTGATAACTTAGGCTGACATGTTGCACAACTGTCGCAACTTCATCATCAAACCAGTATTTTTTAGGCGTCAGCAACTGAAATTCAATCAAAAAATTGAAAACAAAACCTTTAAGAATCGCCTTCTCTATTTCAGAACCAAAGTTGATTTCCGCATCAGCATTCAGCAAATAATCATCTTCATACACCGTTAAATTTGCACTTCTAAGGCGTAAACTACTGCCTTCAGCAAGCACTGAACTTGAAAACAACACCAATGCGACTACGCAAAAAATGACCTTAATTTTTTTGCAGTAGTGCATAAAAGAAACCGTCATGTGAATTAGAAGGAATTAGCTGGCCCTGCATATGTGTAATATTCTGATGCGTACTATCAAGTACATTATCAATCGACAATTGGGTGGCATCTGGATGCTTCATTAAAAACTGATCTATTTGATCTTGATTTTCTTCTTTAAAAACAGAGCAAGTGACGTAAAGCAATTTACCACCCTTCGCCAGCATCTGCCATAAGGTTGGTAAAATTTTAGCTTGCTGAGCGGCAAACGAAGCAACATCAGCCTCTCGCCTTAACCATTTGATATCAACGTGACGCCTAACAATACCCGAGGCAGTACACGGCACATCGGCAAGAATTCTATCAAAAGGCACACCATCATACCAATCAGTTGCAGAAGCATCGCCAACCAACAGATTCGCCTTTAAATTTAGTCGCGCCAAATTACCCTGCACCCGTTGCAAACGCACCTCATCACTATCTAAAGCCGTCATCTGTACATTAGCCAACTCTAAAATGTGCCCTGTCTTACCGCCTGGTGCACAGCAAGCATCCAACACACGCATTTCAGCTTGAGCATCAATTAAATGCGCAGCTAATTGCGCACCGTAGTCTTGCACAGACACTACTCCATCAGTGAATCCAGGTATCTTTTCAACGGCAATTGGTTTAGTCAAAACCACTGCCTGCGCACCAACTTGCACAGCATCAATTTCACTACGTACTAACAATTGCAAATAATCTACGGCACTAATTTTTTGTACATTCACACGTAAACTCATCGGCGGATGCTGATTACCTACCGTTAACATCCCTTGCCAATCATTTGGATATTGAGTTTTCAATTTACTAATCCACCACTGAGGGTAGGAATAACTCGCGACTTCATTATTCTTCAACTTGGCAGCTAATTGCTCTTTTTGTCGTAAAAAGTTACGTAAGATTGCATTCACCAAACCCTTTGCCCAAGTCTTGACAGGAGGTTTCTTTAGCTGACTAACCGCATGTACAGCTTGATTGACTACCGTAAAAGCATCCGCTTTATCATGCGTCAACTGATAAATTGCCACTAACAATAAAGCATGAATGCGTTCATCAGCCAATGGCTTCTCTAGCAACGCTCTCAAATAAGCATCAATTTCACCATAAAAGCGTAAAGTGCCATAACTCAAATCGGCCGCTGCACCTTTTTGTTGCGGGGTTGCGTCAGGGAAGTATGACAAGGCTGCAGGCAATGCAGTCGTAAGATTGCGGCCTGAAAACACTTGATGAGCGGCATCGGCAGCGATTTGTTGAGAAATATACAAAATTAGTTTCTATTCATAATTGCTAAAACACTGATTTTACTTGATATCCACTCAATTAGGGTTAAGCTGTTAAGATGTTGTCATCTTACAGCCACGCCAGTGCGTTGTATGATTTCGATTCACAAGGAGTTATTCATGAACAGAACTAACATTTTAAAGCGCGTCCTTATTGCTGGGTTGATGCTTGCCTCGACAAGCACAGTCTTTGCAGCTGACGTAGGGGTATCAATTAGCGTAGGACAACCAGGATTTTATGGACAGATTGATATTGGCGACTATCCATATCCACAACCGCGGGTAATCTACAGAGAACCTATCATTGTGCATCGCCACGTAGAAGTCTATGAGCCTATGTATCTACGCGTTCCACCAGGTCATTATAAAAACTGGAAGCGTTACTGCAACCGATACAACGCTTGCGGTCGCCAAGTTTACTTCGTTCAAGACGGCTGGTATCGCGACGACTTCGCACCGCGTTATCGCGAACGTCATAGTGACAATCATCGTGGAGACTATGATGACCACGGTAGAGACAATCATGACCACAAACGTGGGAATGGTCACGGAAAAGGTAAAGATAAGCACTAAACGGTAACTTGACGGTGGTGACAGCGTATACGAAGCCTCCGTTTATACTACCCAAGTAAAATATCAGCTAGTGATTAGCCGATATAAGGTGAGGTGAAAAGGCACTACTAATGAAAAACTAGTTAGTAGTGCGTTGCCATTACCATCAACCTTGACACTCGCTCTTCAGTGCTAGGATGCGTACTAAATAAACGATCAAATGAGATACCAGATAATGGATTAATAATCATCATCTGCGCAGTTTCTGGGTGAGCCTCTGCCGTTTGGTTTGTCACCTGATGTGCATAATGATGAATTTTCTCTAATGCACTAGCCAGTGCTTTTGGGTCGCCACTAATCTCTGCACCGGCTTTATCTGCCTCAAACTCACGTGCGCGCGAAATAGCCATCTGAATCAACGATGCGGCCAATGGTGCTAGTAGCATCACTAATATTCCTACGACTGGATTCAAACTACGCTCTCCATTGTTATCGCGGCCACCGCCTAATAACATGCCGAACTGGGCGATAGAAGCAATTGCACCAGCGACAGTTGCTGAGATGGTTGAAATTAAAGTATCTCGGTTCTTTACATGCGCAAGCTCATGTGCCATCACGCCACGCAGCTCTCTCTCGCTTAAAATACGCATGATTCCGGCTGTTGCAGCCACAGCAGCATTTTCTGGATTACGTCCAGTAGCAAAAGCATTGGGTTGAGATTCGTTGATGATATAGACTTTAGGCATCGGCAACTGCGCATTTTCTGCTAACTGACGCACCATTTGATAGTAACTTCGAAACTGCAGATTGTCCGCAGTCACCTCTTGCGCCCCATACATCTTCAATACAGCCTTATCTGAGAACCAGTAAGCATAGATATTCATGGCACCCGCAAGCAGCAAAGCAACCATCATACCGCCTGCGCCACCGATGGAGGCCCCTACCATACCGAATAAGGCAACGATAGCTGCCATTAAGACCGCTGTTTTTAACCAATTTCCAAGCATGTTTTCATCCTCATTTATGTACTCTTGTTACATAAAGTGGTGACAACTTTACAAAAATCAACCGTCTAGACTAGAGGTAAATCGATCACCAGCTTTTAAGGCATGTCCTTGTATAAATGCTTGAGCACTCAATCGTTTACCGCCAGGCGCCTGAAGCTCAGCAACGCGCAACACACCTTCGCCGCATGCAACTAAAATCCCATCATGCACGCCTAGCACCTCGCCAGGCGCAGCATCAAGTAAACGCTCCTCACTGATGACCTCAGGAGCAACTGTTGCCATCCAAATACGGCAAACCTCTCCACGCAAAACACTTTGTGCCACGGGAAATGGATTAAACGCACGCACTTGTCTTGATATTTCAACAGCACTTTTTCGCCAGTCAATTGCAGACTCTGCTTTCTCTAACTTATGTGCATAGGTCACTAAAGTCTCATCTTGTGGCGTACTGTCTAAATGCCCCGTTTGGGTTAATACATGCATCGCCTCTACCATCAAATTGGCTCCGATAGCAGCCAATGCATCATGCAAGCCCTGTGTTGTATCACTTTCAGTAATCGGCACAACCCCTTTGCTCACCATGGCCCCAGCGTCTAACGCAGGCACAACCTCCATGATCGTCACGCCAGTCTCAGCGTCGCCAGCCAATATAGATCGATGTATTGGTGCAGCACCGCGCCAGCGCGGCAACAATGAAGCATGAATGTTATAACAGCCATGTTTTGGCATATGCAACACAACCGTTGGAATAATTAATCCATAGGCTGCGACAATCATCACATCCGCATTCGTCTGCGCAATTCTCGCTTGAACAGTCTCATCCTTTAATGTTTCTGGCTGAAACACAAACAACTGATGCTGCTCTGCAAGCACTTTAACGGGACTGGCCTTGAGCTTCATGCCACGACCAGCTGGGCGGTCTGGCTGTGTTAACACCATCACAACCTCATGCCCTGCCGCAATTAAGGCAGCCAACGCGGGCACTGCAAATTCGGGAGTTCCCGCAAAAATAATTTTCAATGCATTAACCTTTGATTTATCTATTTGCCGCGATGTTGCTTGAGCATTTTATTTTTAATTCTGTTACGTTTCAGCGGAGACAAGTACTCAACAAACACTTTACCAAGCAGATGGTCCATCTCATGCTGAATACACACGCTTAATAAACCATGCGCCTCTAAAGTAAATTTCTTACCATCTTTATCTAATGCCTCTACTAAGATTTTTTCCGCACGGGTAACACTCTCATAGATGCCAGGCACCGACAAGCAGCCCTCTTCATACACCTGCTCGCCATCTCGCTCCAGTATTTTGGGGTTAATAAACACTTGTAACTGGTCTTTGGTTTCACTCGTGTCAACTAACAGCAACTGAATATGCTGATTAACCTGTGTTGCAGCCAACCCGATACCAGGCGCTGCATACATCGTTTCAGCCATATCATCGATTAATCGGCGCACAGTCGCATTCACCTCTTTAACCGGCTTAGCCACCGTATGTAAACGCGGATCAGGATAATTAAGGATATCTAAAATTGCCATAAAAAACTCTTTAATATTTCGTGTTCAAAAATTCAAAAAAACTCGAATCACCAGCTTTTTCTATAAAAGCTTGATTCTTTAATGAATTACGTGATAAATTTAACGTAAATTCACGGTGTGCCCAGTGCGTTTTGCACACTATCGCATGTCTTTAAAAGCACTTTTGACCGAGGTCATCAACATATGTTTCGCAATATTATAACGCTGCTCATGTTTTGTTGCTTAAGCTTCAATCTAAATGCACAAGTAATTGCACTAAAAGAAGGTCATCCAGACCGCCATGTTGTTGTCAAAGGCGATACCTTATGGTGGATCTCTGCCCGCTTTCTTAAAGACCCATGGTTATGGCCAAAAGTTTGGCAATTAAACCGTAGCCAAATTAAAAATCCGCATTTAATTTATCCTGGCGATGTCATCGTACTAGATTTAAGCAGTGGGCAACCGCAACTCAAACTGTTACGCCAAACCATCACATTAGAACCTGGCGTTGTTGTTGAACCACTCGATCAGGCAGCTATTTCCACTATACCGCTCAATGTCATCACACCGTTTCTAAGTCAACCACTGATTATTGAAAAAGACCAGCTTGCAGAATCGCCAAGAATCATTGCCGGACCAGACAATCGTGTTGTGTTAAGCACAGGAACGCGCGTCTACATTAATGAGATTGAAGAAGACGCTGATCTTAACTGGTTCATTTATCGCCCAGGTGACTCGTTAATTGACCCAGATAGTAAAGAGGTGTTAGGCGTTGAAGCCACTTACTTAGGCGACCTAAGAGTTAAAAAGTTTGGAAAACCAGCCACGGCAGAAGTCGTGAAGGCTAAAGAAGAAATTTTCGTCAAAGATAGACTGGTACCAAGCGGCGACGAAGTGATTACCAACTTCACGCCGCGCGCCCCTGAGACTCAGATTAATGGTCGTTTACTTAAAATTTATGGTGGCTTAGCTGAGGCTGGTCCAGAAAGCATCGTATCGATTAACCGTGGCTCACAAGATGGCGTAGAAGTAGGGCACGTATTGGCAATCAGCCGTTATGGCAGAATCATCAAAGACCCTGAGCCAACAAAAGCTGATAAAGAAAAAGCATCTAAGGCCGAGGCAAATGCTAAACCAAAACTTAAAGAACTTAACTTTGACGTCTCAAGCGGAGAAGATGGCAAAACTATAATCAACTTTGAAAAAGAGAAAAAAGAAAGTGCACCAATAGCACTCGAACCTGGCTACATTAAACTTCCAGATGAACGTGTAGGCTTGATGATGGTTTTTCGCGTATTTGACCGAATCTCTTACGGATTAGTCATGCAAGCGAATGAGCCAATTAACACCTTAGACTCTATACATAACCCATAGTAAGGCATGTCGATTAATCGCGAAGAGATTGCGGAAAAGTCGCTATGGGTAGGTCTGGGTAGCATTTCTGGCATAGGCCCCCAAACCTACTGCAGCCTACTCAAAGCCTTTGGGAGTCCAGTGAATGTCTATTCCGCAAGTCTATCTCAACTAAAAGAAGTTGTTTCTGCCAACATTGCCAGTCTGATTAACAAGGGCTTTGACCAAAACAGTTTCGACGACTTTGCACAATGGTTGCTATCTCCTAACAATCACCTCGTCACACTTGCGGACAGTGAGTATCCTCAATCTTTACTCGAAATTAGTGACCCTCCGCCTTATTTATATGCCAAAGGAAATCTAGCGCTACTGAATCAGCCGAGTATCGCTATCGTTGGTAGCCGCAATGCATCTGTACAAGGCGAGAAAAACGCAGAGGCATTTGCTTATGACTTATGCCATCATGGCCTTTGTATTGTAAGTGGGTTAGCTTTAGGCATTGATGGTGCAGCCCACAGAGGTGCACTTAAAGCAAATGGCGCAACAATTGCAGTCGTGGGCACAGGGCTAGATATTGTATATCCAGCAAAACACCGTGAACTCGCACACCAAATTGTTGAGCATGGTCTGATTGTGTCCGAATTTGCATTAGGCACACCATCTAAACCGCAGAACTTTCCGAAAAGAAACCGCATTATCAGTGGCCTAAGTCTTGGCTGCCTGGTGGTAGAGGCAAACATCCAAAGCGGCTCTCAAATTACTGCAAGAATGGCAGCAGAGCAAGGCAGAGAGATCTTTGCGATTCCGGGCTCAATTCACTCACCGATGTCTAAAGGATGCCACCAACTGATTAAGCAAGGTGCCAAGTTGGTGGATTGCCTACAAGACATTACTGAAGAGTTGAAAATACAATCTAGGGTTGACGCCACTGCCTCAACTGCAACAGCAAGCCATACGCACAAACATCAGAAAACCGACAACACCTCTGCAAGCCCTACAGAACGACTGCTGCTCGACGCTATGGGCTTCGACCCCGCACCTTTAGAGCGTTTAGTGACGTTATCAGGCTTGACGGTCGCCGAAGTTTCATCCATGCTAATGTTACTGGAACTTGAAGGGAAAGTGACCAGTCTATCAGGAGGACAATATCAAAAGATTATGTAGTTTTTAATTCCAAATATCAGTTAAACCATTTCATTTAAGTTAATCATTTAAAAAGGATAATAATTATGTTTGAAGCCTTGGTTTACATGTTCGAAAACTACATTGACACGCAATTTAGGCCTGACAACAACACCTTAACAAGAGAGTTGTTTGCGGCAGGCTTTGACGAGGAAGACATTAATGGTGCTTGTGATTGGTTTAATCAGCTAGAGTCGATGACTGCTAAGCCTGAGTTATTTCAAATGGCAGATGCAGCCAATAGCCGAGTGTTCACAGAAATAGAACTAAGGAAGATTTCTGGTGAAAGTATTGGCTTTATTTTATTTCTAGTACAAGCAAAGATATTGAATACATCCCAACGAGAACTAGTATTAGAACTCGCTATGAATCTACCGCAAGCGACGATTGGCATTGAAGAAATGCGTTGGATTGTGCTGATGACGACGTGGGGCGCTAGTAAATCTGGCCCAGATAAAACAAAAGAGTATTTATTTATTGAAGATGTGTTGCTCAACGAACAAAAGCCGACATTACATTAATGCGAATACATTTAGCTGACAACTTAATACTCGAAGATTAAGCACTCATCAGACGACTCTGACAAGATGAGTGCAATCTTTAGCTAAGCTCAGCTGCCTAGGAAGCTGTTTTAGTCTTCCAAGATGCTCTAGTCTTGAACATTCTCTATGATATTACTAATGATATTTGATTGGTTCAATGTATAGAAGTGCAAGCTTGGCACACCCCAAGCCAACAATGTTTCACACAACTCACTGACAACGTCGATACCAAAAGCACGAAGAGACACCATATCATCCCCATACTCTTCTAAACGCATTTTCAACCAGCGTGGAATTTCAGCACCGCAAACACTAGAGAAACGCGCTAACTGTGTAATGTTATATATCGGCATAATGCCAGGTACGATAGGCACATTGATGCCTAATGCGTCACATTGATCAACAAAACGGAAATAGGCATCCGCATTATAAAAATACTGAGTAATCGCTGAGTTAGCACCTGCATCCACTTTTCGTTTCAAGTTTAACAAATCAGCCGCTGGTGTGCGCGCTTCAGGATGAAACTCTGGATATGCAGCGACTTCAATACTAAAGTGATTGCCTGTTTCTTCACGAATAAATGCAACCAACTCTGAAGCGTATTTAAAATCGCCAGCACTCACTTCGCCCGATGGTATGTCGCCCCTTAAGGTGACTAGGCGCTTAATGCCTTGCGCTTGATAAGCTTGTAGCAATTCCCGAATTTCTGACTTACTGGATGAAATGCAGGAGATATGCGGTGCGGCTTGATAGCCTTCACGCTGAATTTCCAGCACGGTATCCATGGTTCTATCTCTGGTAGATCCACCCGCACCAAATGTAACGGAAAAAAATTCTGGATTGAATTTGGCTAACTTCGCACGTGCTTCGCGCAGCTTATCCATACCTTCTGTTGTTTTAGGTGGGAAAAACTCAAAACTAAGGTCGAACTTTTTAGCAGTCGGTTTCATTTCTATTTCTTTTTAGTAATTATTTATCATCAATCAGTGTTGCAGTTAGTAGCCATGAAAGCACACTGTAAAGTACTGCACCTACAATGCCAGCCATTAAGGTGTCAACATGGAAACCTTGTAGCCATTGCCCTACGGCATAGAACAAGACTCCATTGATCACTAAAATAAACAGACCTAATGTAAGTACGGTAATCGGCAAGGTTAAAATCACAAGCAATGGTCTAATCAACAGATTGACTAACCCTATCACGAAAGCCGCGAGCAAGGCAGTCAAAAAACTTGCCACATGAATATTGGGCAACAAATATGCGACAGCTAACAAGGCTAACGCATTTAATATCCAAACCAATAACAACTTCATGTGGCAACTCCTTTTGTATGCTTAAACTACTAAGCAGTTTTGATTAATAGCGATAAGTGTCAGGCTTAAATGGACCTTGTTTTTGCACACCAATATAAGCAGCTTGCTCATCAGTAAGTGTTGACAATTGTGCATTCAATTTTTTCAATTGCAATACAGCTACTTTTTCATCCAGATGTTTAGGTAAAGTATATACACCTACTGGGTATTTACTTGTTTGCGTAAACAATTCGATTTGCGCAATCGTTTGATTAGCAAATGAAGAACTCATGACATAGCTTGGGTGACCGGTACCACAACCCAAATTAACCAGACGACCTTTTGCCAACAGAATGATTTTTTTGCCATCAGGGAAAATGACATGGTCAACTTGTGGCTTAATTTCATCCCAAGTGTATTTTTCAAGTGAAGCAACATCAATTTCATTATCAAAGTGACCAATGTTGCAAACAATGGCTTGGTCTTTCATTTTAGCCATGTGGTCATGCGTAATCACATGGTAGTTACCCGTCGCCGTCACAAAAATATCGCCATGTTCAGCTGCGTAATCCATCGTTACCACGCGATAGCCTTCCATCGCTGCTTGCAAGGCGCAAATTGGGTCGATTTCAGTGACCCAAACTTGAGCAGAAAGTGCACGTAATGCTTGCGCAGAACCTTTACCCACATCGCCGTAACCAGCCACAATTGCAATCTTACCCGCAATCATCACATCTGTTGCGCGCTTAATGGCATCAACCAAAGACTCACGGCAGCCATATAGGTTATCAAATTTAGACTTAGTGACAGAGTCGTTCACGTTAATGGCAGGGAAAGCCAACTTGCCTTCTTTATGCATTTGATACAAACGGTGTACGCCTGTCGTGGTTTCTTCGGTAACACCTTTGATTTGTGCTAAGCGTGTTGAATACCAAGTTGGGTCAACTTTTAATTTCGCTTTAATTGCATCAAACAAACAGGTTTCTTCTTCTGAAGTTGGATTGGCAATCACTGATAAGTCTTTTTCTGCACGGGTACCAAGATGTAACAGCAAAGTTGCATCGCCACCATCATCCAAAATCATGTTGGTGTAGCCACCATCAGTCCATTCGAAAATACGGTGTGTGTAATCCCAGTACTCTATCAGTGTTTCACCTTTCACTGCAAACACTGGTGTACCGCCTGCAGCAATCGCTGCTGCTGCGTGGTCCTGAGTAGAGTAAATATTACAAGACGCCCAGCGCACATCGGCACCTAAGTCTTTTAAGGTTTCAATCAGCACAGCTGTTTGAATCGTCATGTGTAAGCTACCCGTAATACGAGCACCTTTGAGTGGTTGTGCTTTAGCAAACTCTTCACGAATTGCCATTAAGCCCGGCATTTCTGTCTCGGCAATCGCAATTTCTTTACGGCCAAAAGCCGCTAAATTGATGTCCGCAATTACGTAATCTTTAAAATCAGTCACAGTATTCATGTGTTTTCCTTGAATGTGTGACCGGGGGGAAGGGGTGTTTATTGGAAGATATCTATCTCACCCATATCCCGTGCCCGGCACGGTTAATATTGGTGAGCGTCGTTTACTGCAGTTTTCTGAGCCTGGGAGCCTGTATGGTTAACAGGTCTCGCAACGCCCCTCAGAATAAGTCTTATTATACTTGATATTATTTTTAGCGCAAATGCGGATTTTCTGCAATTTTATTTGCATCAAGCATCTGTTTTATATCGAGATTCAGCCTGTTACTCGGCCCATAATTTATCAACATCATGCACCCCCCAAAACGTGGGATCCTCATGCCCGACAATGGCATCATTGGCACTACCTTTAGATAAATCTAAGACTTCTACTGGCAACCTTGTTTTAGACTTGGTTGAAAAGAATACTTTCACAATCGGTGTTAATAAAGATTTTGGGCTTTGATCGATCACAACAGCTAAGCGCCCAGACTTCAATTTCACCATAGAGCCAATTGGATATATACCTACGCTTTTGACGAACGCTTTAAATACGACATCATCAAAATGCCCAGCCCATTGCGCCATGCGCTGCAGCGATACGCCTGGTTCCCAGCCTTCTTTATAAGGTCTGTTTGAAGTAATCGCATCATATACATCACAGACGGCACCCATCCTAGCAAACAAACTAATCGCATCGCCTTGCAAACGATGTGGATATCCAGTGCCGTTTACTTTCTCGTGATGATGCAAACACACATCTAGCGTGACAGGGTCAGTTATATTTGCTTGAATCAATAACTCGTGCCCACGCTCTGGATGCAACTTAACCTTAGAGAACTCGTCATCAGTCAATGCACCAGGCTTGTTAAGGAGATCTATCGGGACTGCGGCCTTACCAATGTCATGCAATAGCCCCGCCAATCCGGCCTGCTTAACATCTGACTCAGACATGCCTAACTCTTTAGCTAAAGCGACCATTAATGCACAAACGGCTACCGAGTGCATGTAGGTGTAATCATCCTTATTTTTGAGCCGGACTAAACTGATGAGCGCGCCCTCGTTTCTGGAGACAGAGTCAGCAATATCATCAACGAATTGCATCGCAGCTTCTGCCTTGATGGCCTTACCCATGCGGGCATCATTGAACATGGAAGTGACCGCTTTTCTTGAAGCGGAAATGACTTGTTTAGCACGCACTCGCTCTTCAGCTGCCGTCACACGCTTAACCTGCACCGTTTGATGAATAGCCTGTGGCTCTTCAATCGATTTAGAAATAGGCAACTGCTGCTCATTAGGCTTATCTAATGCAACCTCTTGCAGAACATCTAGCCCTTTAGAAGTGTCAATCACAACCTCTTTAATTGCGCTAGCATGTAACTTCTTTAAATCTGTCGAATCCTCTAGTTTAAAAGCCTTCTTCCAAAAAGGGTGATCTATCCAAGAGCCTTTGAGCTCATGAATAAACATACCTAAACGCACCTGCTTTGTAGAAACGACTTTTAACATGTGATGACAATCATTTAATTAACACTATTATAACTAGAATAGATGAATTACTTTCAACTATTGCCGCGATTACTTCATGATTATTTTTTAAATTAAATCTAGTCGCTATTGAATAAAAACCCCCGCCTTGTTGCAAGCAATGCGGGGGTTTTGTTCAATGGCTTTAGCAGAAAAACTGTAAGACTAAAGACCAGCGGCTGCGCGTAACGCAGCAGCTTTATTGGTGTGCTCCCATGTAAATTCAGGCTCATCTCGACCAAAGTGTCCGTAAGCAGCTGTCTTCGTATAAATAGGGCGTAACAAATCTAACATTTGCACGATACCTTTTGGTCGTAAGTCAAAATGTTCTAACACTAATTGAGTCAGCACTTCGTTAGATACTTTACCTGTACCGTAAGTCTCCACCATCACGCTAGTTGGTTTGGCTACACCGATTGCATAACTTACTTGCACTAGGCAACGTGATGCCAAACCGGCAGCCACGATATTTTTAGCAACATAGCGTCCTGCATAAGCTGCGCTACGGTCTACTTTAGATGGGTCTTTTCCTGAGAAAGCACCACCACCATGAGGCGCTGCACCACCGTATGTATCTACAATGATTTTGCGACCAGTGAGTCCGCAATCCCCTTGTGGGCCACCTACAACGAAACGACCTGTTGGGTTAACCAAAAACTTGATGTCACCTTTGATTAAGTCTTTAGGTAACATAGGTTTGATGATTTCTTCAATCGTCGCTTCACGCACAGCTTCCAAACTCATCTCTGGTGCGTGTTGTGTAGAAACCAATACGGTATCAATTTTATATGGCTTGCCGTCCACATACTGCACAGTCACTTGTGACTTAGCGTCTGGGCGCAACCATGGCAAACGACCGTCTTTACGCAATTGGGCTTGGCGCTCCATCAAACGATGACTTAACCAGATTGGCAGAGGCATCAATTGCGGGGTTTCATCTACCGCATAACCAAACATTAAACCTTGGTCTCCAGCACCTTGGTCTAGCGGATCATCCTGCGCGCCGTCTACACCCTGTGCGATGTCTGGCGATTGCTTGTCATAAGCCACCAATACAGCACAACCTTTATAATCGATACCATACTCGGTATTGTCATAACCAATGCGTTTAATCGTGTCACGTGCCACTTTAATATAATCAACATTCGCTGTTGTGGTAATTTCACCCGCCAGCACAACCAAACCGGTATTGGCTAAAGTTTCAGCAGCTACGCGCGCGGTTGGGTCTTGTGCCAGAATCGCATCCAAAATACTGTCTGATACTTGGTCTGCTAATTTGTCAGGATGTCCTTCAGATACTGACTCTGAAGTAAAAAGATATTCGTTCATTTATCTGCCTTGAAAAGAAAAAAGTTTATAAGATACTTACTAAAGGCTGAAGCAAGTATTGAGGGAGGTGAATTGTACCTGAATTAATATTTATATGAAAAAAAATTACTTATTATCAATACATTACCAACTCAGTTGTGATAGCTGATAGTAGAATTGGTTCATTCATATTAGCGATGAAAGTCAAACATATAGAATGACAAGTTCGGTGATTACGTTGATCAATGAAAAAATGCAAAGATTCTAGTTAAAAGCTGATTGCGCTTACATATAAAATGTGACTTTTTCACCTCTACATATATATTCTCATTACAATATCTACATGGCTAATATAATTAAATTTACAAAAATGCAAGGTGCTGGCAATGACTTCATGGTGATTGATGGCATCACTCAATCCGTCTCGCTCTCTGCAGACACGATCAACAAGCTCGCCCACCGCCAATTCGGGATTGGCTTTGATCAGCTGTTACTGGTTGAGTCATCAACGGTCGCTGATTTTAAATATCGCATCTTTAATGCAGACGGTAGTGAGGTCTCGCAATGTGGCAACGGAGCACGCTGCTTTGTCCGATTTGTGGTTGATCAAGGGTTAACCACGAAATCTGAAATAAGTGTTGAAACCGCCAGTGGCATTATCACCCCAAAATTAGAAGCGCATGGCTTGGTCACTGTGAACATGGGTGCTCCAAGATTTAAACCTGACTCAATTCCGTTTATTGCCGAGTCTGTAGCCAACCGCTATTCACTGGATGTTAACAACCAGAGCTTAGACATTTCTGCAATATCAATGGGCAACCCACATGCAGTGCTGGTTGTTGATGATGTAGAAGCAGCACCCGTTTTACCTTTAGGTAGCACGATTGAACACCACCCGCGCTTCCCTGAACGTGTGAATGTTGGTTTTATGCAAATTGTTGATGAGCACCATATTAAACTGAGGGTTTTTGAGCGCGGCTCTGGTGAAACACTTGCCTGTGGCACGGGCGCCTGTGCCGCGGCGGTCGCTGGTATACAGTTAGGCGAATTAAGCTCCCCTGTTAAGGTATCTGCCCGCGGTGGAGAATTAAGCATAGCATGGCAAGGTGCCGATGCGCCTGTCATGATGACAGGCCCTGCAATCACCGTATTTACAGGTGAAGTAGATTTAGACACGATATAATAAATAACATTTAAATAAGGTTCGATGATGACAAACAATCAACATGAGGTGGTTTCTGCAGAGCAAGTGAAAGATTACCTACGTAATCATCCAAACTTTTTCGAGAAAAATGCCACATTACTCACGGAGATTACGCTACCAAACCCACATGGTAATGGCGTCATATCACTGACAGAGCGTCAGCAACTAGCTCAGCGTGACAAAATTCGTGTCATTGAAGCGATGATGGCGCAAATGATTGTACATGCAGAAGAGAATGATGCTACCAGTGCAAAAGTTCACCAATTGAGTGTCAAATTACTCAATCAACAAAGCTACACAGCACTACAACAACTGATAGCAGAAACCTTAAAACTTGATTTCGCCGTCACAGACTCACTGATACGCATTTGGGTTAAACCAAGTAACAGTGCAATCGTGCAAGACCCTACATTCACCCATGTAAGCGAAGCATTTAACGAATGGGTCATGTCCTTATCCCAGCCATACTGTGGCACTAAACCTGAAATTCTTGGTGACTTACTTGACAGCAAATTGCAGTCTTTTGCGATTATTCCACTAGGCACAATGGCAGCAGATCAACGCCCGTTTGGCGTACTCATCCTGGGTGCAGAAGACAAAGACCGCTTCAAAACTGGCATGGGAACACTCTATTTAGAACACATTGGCGAACTTGTCGCCGCGACTTTGCTTAACCACTTATTTGCATTAAACCTATAAGTCTTATCTTCATTAAACTGTGCTTCATCTAGACCAATATATTCAGCATCTCACTTTCGAACGCGGCCTTAGTCAGCTCACCTGTAAAAATTACACACGAGACATTCTGCTTTTAGAGTCTCTCGCCGAGGGTGCCAGCCTTAACGAACTAGATCATACGCAAATCAGGCGCTTCATTGGTAAGATGCATGCACGAGACTTAAGTAGCAAAAGTATTGCTCGCGCACTCTCTGCTTGGAGAGGGTTTTATGACTATTTAATCCATCACCACGGACATACACAAAACCCAGTTGTTGGGCTACGCGCACCCAAAGCCGCCAAAACTTTACCGCAAGCGCTATCTGTAGACCAAGCTGTTAAATTTGTCGATATTCAAGGCGACGGTGTTTTAGATATTCGAGATCACGCTATTCTAGAATTGTTTTACTCGTCAGGATTACGCCTTGCCGAACTAGTTAACCTCAACATCAACAGCTTAGACTTTAGCGAGGGGACGATAGAGGTTACCGGTAAAGGTAATAAAACACGCATCATTCCATTAGGGAGCCATGCGGCAGCATCCATGCAGAAGTGGCTACAATCACGTGCACTGATTGCGATTGATGGAAAGGATGCGCAAGCGGTATTCATCACCCAACAGGGTCGCAGAATAACACCGCGCGCGGTACAGTACAGAGTCAAATCATGGGCGATTAAACAAGGTGTTAACTCTAACATGCACCCACATCTCCTCCGCCATAGCTTCGCCAGCCATGTTTTACAATCAAGCCAAGATTTGCGCGCAGTGCAAGAAATGCTGGGGCATGCCAACATCAGCACAACACAGGTATATACTCACTTAGACTTTCAGCATCTCGCTAAAATTTACGACAGTGCTCACCCTAGAGCCAAGAAAAAATAGCCAATTTCAATAATACCCTACTAATTTACAGTGTTATTATGGCAAAATAACGGTTTAGACTTTTTCACGAACAAAGGACTATCATGGAACATCAATTACCAGCTTTACCATACGCGAAAAATGCACTTGCACCGCACATTTCAGAAGAAACCATCGAGTTTCACTATGGCAAACATCACCAAACTTACGTGACTAACTTAAACAACCTGATTAAAGGTACCGAGTTTGAAAACTCAAGCCTAGAAGAAATCATTAAGAAATCTTCTGGTGGCATTTATAACAACTCAGCTCAAATCTGGAACCATACCTTCTTCTGGAATGGCATGAAACCAAACGGCGGTGGTGCTCCTTCTGGCGCATTAGCTGATGCTATCAATGCGAAATGGGGCTCATTCGACGAGTTCAAAAAAGCATTCCAAGCGTCTGCTGTTGGCAACTTCGGCTCTGGCTGGACATGGCTTGTTAAAAAAGCTGACGGCTCTGTAGATATCGTTAACATGGGTGCTGCAGGTACACCACTAACAACTGGCGATAAAGCATTACTAACGATTGACGTATGGGAACACGCCTACTATATCGACTACCGTAATGCACGTGCTAAATTTGTAGAGGTATTCTTAGCATCTTTAGCTAACTGGGATTTCGCATCAGCAAACTTTGCTTAATGTGAAAATCAACCTTAACTAGATGACAAAATATGTAAGTCATTGAGTTTGTTAGTTAAGTCATACAAAAAGCCTTAGTGTAACCACTAAGGCTTTTTATTTACATGCTTAACACCAACTCAAGATAAGACCAACACCTCACTACAAATGCACTACATGATGAATCGCACGGATATGGAGTTGTAGGATATGGAGTTGTAGGATATGGAGTTGTAGGATATGGATGTAAAAACTTACTATCTTCAATCCCGTCCTCATATCGTATTGATAGATACGATATGAGGTACAAGGGCATTAGTAAAATCATCCTTTCAAGCTTTTGCTCACTACCTCAAATACATCGTTAGAAAGATTCGGGGTATCCATAATCGACTGCAGCGCCTCTTTCATATGCGACTGTAATGTGGGGGTGTAACGCCTCCATTCACGCAGTGGCACTACCTGACGCGCAGCAATTTGTGGGTTAATTTCATTTAGCTCGATAATAACATCCCTTAACAATGCATAGCCTTGACCGCTTGGATCATGAAATTTCACAGGATTATTGATGGCGAATGCTGAGTAAAGCGAGCGTACTCGGTTAGGATTTTTAATATTAAAGTCTTGATGCTGACGTAACTTGGCAAAGTCATCAAATATTTCACTTCTGTTCGCAATCGCTTGCAGTGAAAACCATTTATCCACAACGAGCGGGTAGCCATTAAATCGACGGTAAAAATCTGCAAACACTTCATCACGCTCTGGCTGTGTGCTGTCTGAAAGGCAAGATAACGCGGCGACAATATCTGTCATATTATCTGCATGGTCATAATGCGCCTTGGCACGCGTAGCACATCCAGTACCATTGCTTACGGTCAACAATTCAAGCACGGTATTTTGCAACGCTCTGCGCCCCATTGCTTCTGGTGATATCGCAAACTCACCCGTGTTTCTATTCTGTTCGTACAAGCGCACGAGTGCATCTTTATGTGCCCGTTTAATTGCTTTAAGTATATGCGTGCGCGCTTGATCGATGGCTGCGGGGTCAATCACCTCCTGCGTTTGTGAAATGAATGCGATAGCAGGTAATGTCAGCGCACGCGCGAGCAATGCTTTATCGCCGTTTCCGCTAACACCTTGGTCAATCATCATGCCAAAATCATCTACATATTGTGAGATATTAGCTTCACTGTTTGCCATTACACGCTCAATAGTTCGGAGCGCTAGCGTTTGGCCTGCTTCCCACTTATTGAAGCCATCCGTATCTTTTAACTGCAATAGACGAAGATCATCATCACTTAAGTCTGTGATTAATTTCACAGGAGCAGAAAAGCCACGCAAAATAGACGGAACAGGGCGCGTTTTTACATGGTTGAAAGTGAAGCTTTGCTCACGTTCGGTCAATTCAAGAATTTTTGTTGGATGCGTTTCAGCACCCTCTTGACTCAACAACCCAACCGCAACAGGGATATGCAATGGCTTTTTATCGGTCTGTCCTGATGTATCAGGCTGAGATTGTTTCAATGTGAGGGTGAATGTCTGCTGTGCGGCATTGTATTGGCTCGTAACATTTAAAGTCGGCGTTCCTGCTTGCTTGTACCATAAAAAGTACTGAGACATATCGCGTTCAGAAGCGTCTGCCATGCACTGCACAAAGTCATCACAGGTAACAGCATGTCCATCATAGCGCTCAAAATAAAGGTCTGTCGCTTTGCGAAAGTTTTCTTCTCCCAGTAACGTATGCTGCATGCGGATTATTTCTGCCCCTTTTTCATACACCGTTTTAGTGTAAAAGTTGCTAATTTCAATAAATTGATCAGGCTGTACAGCATGTGCAAGCGGGCTAGCATCCTCTGAAAATTGCAGGCGGCGTAAGGAGTTCACATCATCAATACGCTGCACGGCACGCGAGTTCATGTCAGCGCTAAACTCTTGGTCTCTGAATACGGTAAATCCTTCCTTGAGTGAGAGTTGAAACCAATCACGGCAGGTGACGCGATTACCAGTCCAATTATGAAAATATTCATGCGCGACCACGCCTTCTACACTCATAAAGTCTGAATCGGTCGCGGTTTCTTGATGCGCAAGCACCAACGCTGTATTAAAAATGTTGAGCGAGGTGTTTTCCATCGCGCCCATATTGAAGTCACTCACAGCCACGATATTGAACAAATCCAGTTCATACTCACGTCCGTATTTCTCCTCATCCCATTTCATGGATTTTTTAAGCGATTGCATTGCATGATCACACTGCTTCTCATCACCAGTGCGAACGTAAATATGCAGATCAACATGACGTCCAGACATGGTCTTGAACGAATCTTCAATTCGAATAAGGTCACCAGCAACTAAAGCGAAAAGATAACAAGGTTTGGGAAACGGGTCATTCCAAACCGTAAAGTGGCGCCCGTTCGCGAGCTCGCCTGAATCGATTAAATTGCCGTTAGATAACAGTACTGGATATTTACTTTTATCTCCCTCAATGCGCACGGTAAAGGTGCTTAGTACATCAGGTCTATCTTGAAAGAAAGTAATGCGGCGAAAACCTTCAGCTTCACATTGGGTGCAATAGGTTCCCTGAGATTTATACAGCCCTTCCAGCGCAGTATTAGAGGCCGGATCAATTTCTGAACGAATCATCAAAGTAAACTGATCACCCGCATCGGTGATAGTCATTTTATTGTCAGCAACTTTGTAGCGATGAAATGGAATGTTATCAATCTCAACAGAGAGAATCGTTTGATCTTGCCCATTTAAGACGAGAGCTGTTGACTCACTATCAGGGTTTTTAATGTATTGCACCTCTGATTGTACGATTGTCTTGTCTTCAAGTAATTCAAATGAGAGGTTTACATGCGCAACTTTATAGGGAGCTGGCGTATAGTCTTTTAGGTAAATAGTCTTGGGCGTCACGTTAGTTTCTAGGCTCATTATCAAAATCTCTTTAATTGATTGTTCTGTTAACAGTATAAGTAGATTGTATTGAAGTTGAATAGTTTTATAAGCGAATGTTTAAAATCGGGGAGTATTAAAACGAAGGCTTAGGAAGCAACAGACAAATTAATCACTTCATCAATTAGGCTTACATCTGGATATTTTAACGACTTGAATATGAAGTACGCCTGAATCTTGTAGCACGCACTCATTTTTTAACTAAACAAATACTAAAAACCTGCTAAAATACGCAACTATGTTGCAAAGACTGCTCATTAATTTAACGCTTATCCTTGTATTTGCTTTCACGCAGATAGGCGTTGCCACGCACGAAATTAGTCACATCACTGATGGCGCCAAACATTCGCAGAGTGATGAAAACTCGCAGCAAAAAAATACAGTTGCCGAGCAATGTGCTCAATGTATTAGTTATGCAAAAATCGCTAGTGGCTTATTACCCGCCTCTCTAACAACGCCATCCGGCCAAACTACCTTAGATGCGGCACTGAGCCAGCAGGCACCTTTTCAGCAGTACTCATCAAGCCCCTACGCAGCAAGAGCGCCACCTCAAATAGCGAGTATTTAATTTATAAATGACTGCAGACGTTATCCGCCTGCTGATTACTCGTTTTTATTTTTGAGGTTATTAATATGCATTACGCTCCTAATGTACAAGTGCTTAACACATTTGTATTTAGACCTATATTGATTGCTGTAGCAATGACACTTGCATCACCATCCATTGCAGCAGACACCAATACGACGATAGATTTACCTACAGTCCCCGTGACAGGCAACCCTTTAGGTGTTAGCTCCGACTCACTAGTTGTGCCGGTATCCGTACTCAGTGGGCGAGAGCTATCGCTGAAACGAGAAAGCACATTAGGCGACACGCTTAGTGGCATTCCGGGCGTCAGCGCTACTCAATTTGGCCCTAATTCCTCACGTCCAATTATTCGTGGATTAGATGGCGAACGTGTGCGTATCATGCAGAATGGCATTGGCATTTTAGATGCGTCGAGCTTAAGCTTTGACCATGCCGTAGGCATCGACCCACTCATCATTGAGCAAATTGATGTAGTACGTGGCCCCGCAGCTTTACTATATGGTGGCAGTGCAATGGGTGGCGTGGTCAATGCGATTGACCACCGCATCCCTAAAGAACAGTTAGATGGTATTACTGGACGCGCAGAAACAAGGTTTGGTGGCCCAGACAACACACGGAATGGTGCCGCAGTAATTGACATCGGCAACGGCCAATTTGCGATTCATGCCGATGCATATACTCGTGAAACCAGCGATTTGGACATTCCAGGCTATGCCGTATCTCGTCGTAAAAGTGAGCAGCCTGGCGGCCCTGCCCGTGAGAATCGTGGGCAATTAGTCAACAGTAGCGCAAAGGGTGATGGTGGCGCATTAGGTGCAGCTTTAACCTTTGATAATGGCTATATCGGCGCCTCCTTTTCAACGCTGAGCAATAATTACGGCGTAGTCGCTGAAGAGAATGTCCGCATCGACATGCAGAGTGACCGATGGGATGTGGCGAGCGAGTTTACAGACCTAAGCGGCATCATTAATCGCGTTAAATTTCGTATCGCTCATACTGACTATGAGCATCGCGAACTGGAAGACGGCGAAGTAGGCACCACGTTCACAAACAGAGGCATTGAAAGCAGTGTTGAATTAGGCCATCTCCCGATTGGACAATTAAACGGTGTAGTCGGCTATCAGTTCAACAACACAAATTTCGAAGCATTAGGCGATGAAGCCTTTGTGCCTAGCGTCAATACACAAAACCAAGCGCTCTACGTCTATGAAGAACTGGCCATCGATCAACACAAAGTCACCTTCGGTGGTCGACTGGGCCACACTGCGGTAGACGCTAAAACTCATGCCAATTTTGGTGCGGCGCAGCAAAACAGCTTCAACCCAAACAGTTTCGCACTCGGTGGCTTATATAGTATTGATAGCCACTGGTCACTCACAGGCAATCTATCTCACAACGAGCGTGCACCAAGCTATTTCGAACTATATGCTAATGGTGCCCATGTTGCCACTGGACAGTTTGAAGTAGGCAATGCAGACTTTAAGAAAGAGCGCTCAAATGGCATTGATGCCCAACTACGCTGGAAAGATGCAAAAAACTCATTTAGTGTAGGCACTTATTACACCAGATTTAGCAACTTCATCGGGCTATTTGGTACAGGGAATGAGATTGATGTTGACGGTGAGCTCTTACCAGAAGCGAAATTTATGGCAGTCCCCGCCACACTTAAAGGTTTAGAAGCTGAAGCAAAACTCAACATTGCCGACCATCTCAACTTGAATCTACTTGGTGACTACGTTCACGCCAAAGATGAGCGTAATGACAAGTACCTGCCTAGAATTGCGCCATTACGCTTAGGTGCTGGCCTACACTATCAGCACAATAGCATTGGTGCGAGATTGGATGTTCTGAAGGCATTTGGGCAAGATCGCACCGCTGAGAACGAGTTAAAAACTGATGGCTACACCAATGTCAGCGCACTTGTTTCTTACAAACTACCAACCAAATTGAATTTAGAGCTATTTGCAAAAGCCAACAACCTACTTAACCAAGAAATTCGTGACCATGCGTCCTTTCTAAAAGACATCTCTATGCAAGGCCAACGATCAATATTATTTGGACTACGTGGCGACTTCTAGCTACCAATTAACCCTAGTGATATGACAAAGCACAAACATAGTCTAGTAAAATTCAGGCTAGGTTTGTGCTTATTTGATTTTTTAAGCAAATAACACCAAACACCAAACCACCGCGACAATCAGCAACGCAATAAATACCGCAGCACTACCAATATCTTTAGCTTGTTTTGCAAGCGCATGATGCTCAGTAGAGGTATGGTCCACCGCCGCCTCAATCGCAGAATTAAGCAACTCAACGATTAATACCAACAACACACTCGCAATCAACAAAGCTTGCTCAACGGGACTTTCACCTAAATAAACAGCAAGGGGCACCAAAACAATCGCGAGAAATACTTCTTGGCGAAAAGCATCCTCGTGAACAAACGCTGCTTTAAATCCTTCAAGGGAATAGCCAAATGCATTAATCAAACGGCGAATACCAGTTTTTCCTTTAAATGGGCTGGTTGCTAAATGTTTAGAATTTTGCGACTGTTCTGCAGGCTTATTGGAAGGTGTTAACATCATAGACTTTCTAAAAAATTGATTACGTCACGTTAAATTGTTAATAGTTTAATGAATAGATTTTAACATGCGCTATCATAACGGTTTAAGCAATCACGATTAGATTAAACAAAAGGACAATCATGGCACGTACTGTTAATTGTATTAAATTGGGTAAAGAGGCAGATGGCTTGGATTTCCCTCCATACCCAGGCGAGTTGGGAAAACGTATTTACATGAGCGTATCGAAAGAAGCTTGGGCGGTATGGCTAAAGCAGCAAACTATGCTTGTGAATGAAAATCGTCTAAGTTTGGCTGACCCTTCAGCACGTAAGTATTTGGCAGAGCAAACTGAAAAGTACTTCTTCGGCGACGGCGCAGACACGGCAAGCGGATACGTGCCACCTAAAGCGTAATCACAATAAGATTCGTAAACGCTACTGTCGCTTAACCACAAAAAATGCCAGTCACTGACTGGCATTTTTTATATCTGAGTACTTCAAAGTACTCTATCATCTAAACCTTATTACGCGATATGGATTAACCACTCACAAAAGTCCCTAGAGAGCCAGCCTCGTTGTTTTCCACCCACTTACGAATACGGTTAGCATCACCAATTCTGGTAAGTTTTCCTACCGAGTCTAACAATACAATAATCACTGGTTGACCTGAAATATGAGCTTGCATCACTAAACAGCGACCAGCTTCATTAATAAACCCAGTTTTTGATAAGCCGATATCCCACTTACCGCCACGCACTAAAGCATTTGTATTCACAAAATTAAGCGGATTCTGGCGTCCATACAACGTAATTTCCTGGGATGGCAACGTACTTACCTGACGAATCTCAGGATAGTGATACGCAGCATCCACCATTTTTACCAAATCTTCTGCGGTTGATACATTATTGCTATCCAAACCTGTTGCATCGACAAATCTTGTCGCATTCATTCCCAACAATCTTGCTTTTTGGTTCATTGCTTTTACAAATGCATTGGGACCACCTGGGTAATTACGTCCTAGCGCAGACGCTGCTCGATTTTCTGAGGCCATCAACGCTAATTGTAGCAATTCACCACGCGTTAACATTGTGCCGACACTTAATCTTGAAGTGGTATGTTTAAGATAATCCACATCTTCATCGGAGATATAAAGCAAATCATCCATCGGCAAATGCGCGTCTAACATCACCATCGCAGTCATTAACTTGGTCACAGATGCAATTGGCGTAGGTAGATTAGTATTTTTAGCAAACAAGACTTCACCCGTCAGTTGATTAATCACCAACGCTTTGGCAGAAGCTAATTTTAGGGGAGTAGTACCATCATAATGATCAACGGAAGCAATCGCCTTGCGAGCAGGCAAGCGAGTTTTGACACGGATAGAACTAGATTTATATTTGACCGCTTTGTACTTACTTGAAGATTTGGACTGTTTTGAAACCTGCCTATGCTTTTTGTCAGTTGCGGCATCCGCGGCCACAGGCGCTAAGCTAAGCGCTAAGCTGATGTAGACTAGAATAAATTTTCGCAACGTACTTTTCATAATGACTTATATCTCATGGAGTTACAGCGCAATACTATATAAAAACTTTAGCTTTGTCATCATTATTTTTTATGATATTTCAGCTAACCATCGTCGTGATTAAAAATAAATCAATTTTGACCCAATTTACGTTAAAATTTAAGTCAATTTTAATTAAAAAACACAGAGCAACTAGCATGCAAACGCCACAAAATTTGTTATTCAGCCCTCAACATTTGTGGGCAAAATCTACAGCAGATGGCCTATGGGAAGCTGGCATCACAGATTATGCGCAAAACCTACTTGGTGACATTGTATTTGTTGAAGCACCCACGATAGGTACTCGCTTAACTGCAGAGCACCCATGCGGCTTGGTAGAGTCCGTCAAAACAGGTTCAGACCTACACGCACTGATTAACGGAGAAGTGGTGGAAGTCAATCAATCTGCGATTGATTCACCAGAACAAATCAACGACAAGCCTTATAAAACTTGGATATTCAAGTTCAAAGCAGACAATGACAAAGACGCTGAACAATTGCTTTCTGCTGAAGCTTACGAAACCCTGATTAACTCTTAACTTTGACTAGAAAGAAGTCGACCAGAACAACCGCGCGCGCAGTTAATGGCTTGTTTTAAATAAGGCTGAAGCATCATGACTTCAAGCCTTGCATCCATTAAGAGGCGGAAAACACCAAGCGTACAGATTCAACAGTCTTTACAATTTCAGTCTTAATATTTGTAGCCAACTCACGCTCTAATCTTGGCATTTCAACAGTCATCACCTCTAGCACTTTATTAGCCAAAGCTTGCTCTGTACTAGGCAACTCTGCATTCAGGCCTTGTATAAAATCATTTTTAGCACGCTCAGCCAGTGCCAGAAATTCTGTTTTTAGTGTTGCGGTTAATTGATTGGAGAGCTCCTCATAAAGCGCAGGGAAAGTATCCCCTAGCTTCTGCTGAAGTGCTTGCTGCGATTGCAATTGAATCGCATCCAAATAAATACTTAACTCGGACTGCGTATGCTGCGTTAGCTCCTTATAAATACTTGCCAAATCTTGCGCCAAATTAGCTTTATGCTGAGCGAGTATATCTTCATGTAGCCGTGAAATTTTATCCTGCAACTCATGTGCAGCGTTTTCTACAGTCGTTCTTTCTAAACTTTGCAATGATGCCTGCAACTCGTCGGTTAAGGTTTGCTCTAATTTAGGCAGTGTTGCAGTTAAGTTTTGCTGCACATCAATCACGACTTGCGATTGCATTTGCGTTAAGCTTTGCGCCAAATCTGCCTTAATGATATCTACATTAGCATGCACCATTTTTGGTATCTCTGTTGCAAAGTCAGCACGTGTTCTATCCACAAACACAGACGTTTGCTCCATGATAGCTTGCTTCGCACTCATCAACTCTGCACCGATTTGGTTCCTTAATGTACTCTCTGCGTCTTGTTGCGACTGTAGTACTTGCTGAACAAATTGATTGTTCTGTTGTGTCAACTCACTCAAGGCATCTGCCTGATTGGCTTCTATGTTAGCTGACTGATTTGGCAGGTGCTCTGACAATGCTTGTCGCACATCGTCCTTAATTTTTTGTGCGATTGACGCCTCAACTTCACTCACGATTTGTGGCCTGATTTCGGCTGCAATCGCTGCAATTAAATCGGGGGTGACATTAAATGTACTTGCCAAAGCTTGCGTAGGCAAAGCATGCACTTCTGTTAACAGTGGAATATCATCATGTTCTTGCATTTAAATTAACGTCCTCTCAACCACGCCTATTCGCTAACAATCTAAGTAGCAGACTCATCAGTCGATTTGATCTGATAGCCGCGATCTCGATAAAACTTATACCGTGCTCGCGCAGAAGCTTTATCTTCTTCATCTGCACCAACCAGCTCAACCAAATACTTAAATCGACTAAAAAATGGTGGATGCCCCACTTTTAAATTAATCAAAATATCATCCTGTAAAAGATGCTCTCCATCCTTATCTAGCAGAATTGGAGCATCATTCTCATCAGGCGCTTTCGGACAAGCACTCGGCAAAAAACTTGTTGGCGAATGTTGCCAAAGCATTTCCTGAATGCGCATGGAGATCGCTTCATCTGGCGTAAAAACAGTGAGTTTACGTCCCTTAACAACTGCTCTGCTACAAAGGTCTGCAACCTTAGCTAATTTGTCTGGAACGTTAAAAAAGAACTCGATTTTAGTCATGCTTCATAGCCATTGTTAATATTTCGCTTTGTAACGACAACTAGCTACTCTTACGCGCACGGCTAACTAAAAACTCGGTCAGCATAGGCACAGGCCGACCAGTGCCGCCCTTTTCTTTACCTGACTTCCAGGCGGTACCAGCGATATCCAAATGTGCCCAATCATACTTTTTAGTAAAGCGAGACAAGAAACAAGCCGCGGTGATACTACCAGCCGCACGGCCGCCAATATTGGCAATATCAGCGAAATTACTATCCAATAGTGGCTGATAATCATCCCACATTGGCATATGCCATGCACGATCTAGCGCTTGCTCACCTGCCTGCAATAGCTCTTTAGCAAGGCTATCGTTATTACTGAACAAACCAGTTGCATGATGTCCCAATGCAATCACACACGCACCTGTGAGTGTTGCAATGTCGACTACGGCGCTTGGCTCGAAGCGTTCTGCATAAGTTAATGCATCACATAAAATCAAACGCCCCTCTGCATCAGTGTTTAGCACCTCAATGGTTAGACCTGACATACTAGTGAGCACATCTCCTGGCCTTGTTGCACGACCATCAGGCATATTCTCGCAGGTTGGAATCACCCCGATGACATTCAGCGGCAAGTCCATTTCTGCGATTGTTTTGAACAACCCGAGCACTGTCGCTGCGCCGCACATATCGTATTTCATCTCATCCATTTCAGCACCTGGCTTCAATGAAATACCTCCCGTATCAAAAGTGATACCCTTACCAACCAACACCACAGGCTTTTGATCTTGATGACCTTTTAAGTGTTGCAATACAATTAATTTAGGCGGCTCTTCACTACCTTGCGCAACCCCTAGAAACGAACCCATGCCTAATTTTTGCATAGCTTCACGCTCCAGCACTTCAACAGTTAATCCGTAAGTCTTAGCTAACGCCTGTGCTTGCTCTGCAAGATAGGTAGGTGTACAGACGTTTGGCGGTAAGTTACCTAAGTCTTTAGTTAGACTGACACCATCACCAATTGCCTTACCATCCACTAAACCAGATTTAGCCTCAGCAAGGTCAGTCACATCTGCTATTTGTATATTTAATACTTTAATGCCTTTTTTTGACTCTTTTTCTTCTGAAGCCTCTTTTTTGCGTTTAATCGCCTCAAAGCGATAAGTAGCATCTAATGCCGTTTCTACAAGATGCGACACTTTTTTTCGTGTTGTGATTTCACCAACAGGCAATTCAGCCAACATTATCAGCACCTCATCTGCACTAATTGCGCTCAAGGCCTTCACCGAAGCACGCACCGCTTTGCAGTACTGCTTTTCTTTAAACTCAGCTTTTTTGCCTAACCCCACTAATAAAATTCGATCAGCTTGTGCGCCCGGCACTTGATGCAGCATCAAGGTTGACTCTAGTTTACCTTCTAAATCACCATGCTTAAGTACTTTACTCACATAGCCATCTGACAATGCATCAATTGCTTGCGCAGCATCCGACAATTCACGCCCCTCATAGACACCAACAACCACACAATGATGATGCTGTTTTTCCGCTACGCTCGTTTTTATGCTAAATTCCATAGTATTACATCCTTGATATTGTTGTTATTGCATTGAATTTTTTGCCTAAATGCAGATTTAAAACAGATTCATCGCTGCATTAAAGTTAACTACTTTACAATAGAGCTTTAGCAATCAGCATAAATTCAATCAAATGTTAGTAAATCACTCATCATGTTAAGTTTGATTAAATTATCGCGTGTTTTACACGTAATTCATAGTCGTAAATAAATTGGTTTTCAGTCCATCATATGCTTTTTAGGCACTCATTAATAAAAGAATTAATTTCAACCGCAGCAGGTGCTTTCCTTATTTTAATTGGAATTGTTATCGCCCAGCGCGCTGGCAACTTAGTTCGTCTTGCGGCTAAAGGCATTCTGCCTAATGACGCAATCACCACCATGTTAGGTTTTAACATGGTGAAATTTTTACCTATGGTACTCTCACTTGCATTGTTCTTAGCGGTATTAATGACATTATCCCGCTGGTATCGTGATTCAGAAATGGTCATTTGGTTTAGTGGTGGGCTTAGTCTCAACCACTGGGTTCGTCCAGTACTGACATTCATTTTTCCTGTGATATTGTTTATTCTGATTCTTAGCCTTTTTGTCATGCCATGGGCCACAAGTAAAGGTGAACTCTACAGAACTCAACTAGAGTCGCGTGATGACCTAGCCACCATTAGTCCGGGTGTATTTAAAGAATCAGCCAATGGAGAGCGTGTATTTTTTATGGAAAGCTTTGATGAGCTAGGTAACGTCGTCAAAAACATTTTTGTACAAACTTTACAACATCAGAAATTAGGCGTGATTGTTGCTGCTGAAGGTAGTCGCTACACCGAAAAAAACGGTGATAATTTTGTGCTAATGGAAAATGGTAAACGCTATGAGGGCTCAAGGGGTAGTGCAGAGTTCTCGACGACAGCATTTGAGAAGTATGCGATTCGTATTGAAGCGAATGAGGCTAAAGAAAGGCCTCCTAGCACCCAATCAAAGCCCACGAGTGAGCTAGTCGACTCAATTAATAGCACTAATAATGCAGAGTTACAATGGCGCATCGCAATTCCAATCTCCGCATTGATTTTATGCCTGCTTGCTATTCCATTAAGCGCCTTAGACCCGCGCGCCGGGCGCTCAGCTAACTTTGTACTCGCATTAATTATTTACATCATTTATAACAATCTACTGAGCATCTTTCAGGCTTGGGTTGCTCAAGGAAAGCTCAATACACTGATTGGTTTATGGCCCGTGCATTTATTCTTTTTATTACTCACCATTTACATGTTCTATCGACGCGGACGCCAGCTACCGATACTTCCGAGTTTATTCTCAATGCGCTGGCTAAAAAAACGTCCTTCATCCGCCTTATCAAGCTAACTAGTTAGCCAGCGATCTTTTTATGAAAATCATTACACGCTATTTACTCAAAGAAATTACAGTCAATGTGCTGCTCATTACATTGGCACTCATTGCCATGTTTTCATTCTTTGATCTGATACAAGAGCTTGAGAGTCTAGGTCAGGGCAATTATGGCCTAGGTAAAGTGATACTATTTGTCATGCTTAGCGCGCCTGGCCATATCTATGATGTGATGCCGGTAGCGGTGCTTGTTGGCTGTATGTACAGCCTAGGCCAGCTAGCGCGACATTCTGAGTTAGTTGTGCTGAGGGTGAGCGGTATTTCGCTTTATAGCCTTGCCACTACGCTACTAAAAGTGGGTTTAATATTTACACTCATCACTTTTCTTATCGGCGAGCTCATTACGCCACTTAGTGAAAAAATGGCACAGCGCCTGCGCATCAGGGCTACAGACTCTGTGATTGTGCAAGACTTCATGTCAGGACTATGGGTCAAAGATGGGCGCAGCTTTGTAAACGTAGAAGAAGTATTGGCCGATACAACGTTGTTGAATATTCATATTTATGAGTTCGACAATCAGTTCAACCTACGCACTGTGAGCCATGCAGAAAAAGGACTTTTTGAAGATGATCAATGGCATTTGAAATCTGTATCACAAACCCATTTTGAAAAAGACAACAACTACGTCAAACATCTAGATAAGGCAACATGGCGGTCACTGATACGCCCAGAACTATTGAATGTTTTATTAGTGCTCCCCGAGAAAATGTCTGCGTGGGACTTATATGCATATATTGATCATTTATCAATTAACAAGCAAAAAACGACACGCTATGAAATGGCACTGTGGGCCAAGCTAGTGTATCCGCTTGCCAGCCTGGTCATGGTGATATTGGCACTACCGTTTGCATTTATACAGCAACGTGCAACAGGCGCCAGCACTAAAATATTTATCGGCATCATGCTTGGTGTTTTATACCAGATTCTTAACCGAACCTTTGTTCATCTGGGCTTGCTAAACGACTGGGCGCCTGCATTCAGTGCTATTACACCAACAGCACTATTCCTGTTAGCTGGGCTTGCTATGTTGCGACAAATCGACCGCAGGTAAACTAAAGCCAATCACGCATTACCAAATCTTAAGGGGTTGGATTGATATGGTATTAGGCAATGATGATCTTGCATTTAAGCAAACGATCATGCAAAAACAACCGATCCTTATCGACTACTACCCACAAAAAGCCTAGACCACATAACACGAAGCTTAAGCTAGCTAGCACATAGCGCCTCAACGCCATCTGCATGGAAAGTGTTGCATTATCTTGAGCCACTACTTTGAGATGCCAAGCTTGCATAGCTACTGTCTGGCCGCTTTTAGTCCAACACCAGAGGTAGTAGGTTCCTAAAATCGCCCACAAAAAGACCTGCTGAAATAGTCGTCTAACGCCTTCAGTTGCGTCACCGAATATGCCATAAAATATCCCTGCAAATACAATGCACAGTGCAATGATAGTAAGCAGCTCATAGACCATGCATGCGCATAGCTTAATTAAACTTGGGGCTTGGTTTTTCGACAAAATAGTGGCGTGTTGTTGAGCGTTCATACAATAGATACTTCGGCGCTGTTTTTTTAAATACAGTATAAACTGTGATTAAAAAAACAGCGCCAAATGTTTAGTTCAAATCTGCATCAGTATAGGTATCTGGCGATTCTGCTCGTAATTTAGCTCGCTCAGACTCAGGTAGCTGTTGGTACTCTAGCCATTTCTTACGTAGCTCACTTTTTTTATCAGCAGACAAGGCGTTGAATTGCTGATGCCTTTTTCTAGCATTCTCACGCTCGTAAGGCGTCATCCGGCTCCAGTTAGTCAGGCGCTTTTTAACCAAAGCTTGTTTGTCAGCATTCATTTTCGGGTAGTCACTCGCGATATCGAGCATTTTTTCACGTTGCCATGGGCGCAACGTATCCCACTCAGAAGCCAGTGGATTTAGCACTTGTCGCTGTGCATCATTAAGCTCAGCCCAAGATAAGTCAGCTGCCTTAACGACTGAAACGCCAGAGACAAACAGCGCGAACACAAAAATTAAACTTTTAAGCCTCAATTGGTATCCAGCCATGCAGTAAATCCTTTGTCTGCGTATGCTTCTGGTGGCAAGTCAGAGGCCAACAAGAATGCATCGCTATTTTCTATTTGATGATTAACACTAAACTGTTGTACAGCGAAAAAAGTTAACAACATCACGCACACCACCAATAAGGTGGAAAAAATGCGATGCTGCTCAAAATAATGTCCGAAACGCCCACCAAACCATTGCAAGGTGTGCCCACTCAGGTGGATGCTATGGCTAGCGGCCAATTGCGCTTCCTGACTGACTAATCTACCTATCGCTAGGCTACGTGCTTCTGCCAAACGCAACGAATGCTCATCGGGTAATTTCTGCGCGCGACTATCTAGCAACTCAACAATATTGCGTGCTATTTGATCTTCTACGTTTGCGTCCAAAGATGCTTGTTGATCTATATGTTTATTGTTATCGATTTTCATTGCTCGCTCCTATTTTTCGAGCCATTATCTAGGTCCATTTAAGGTAACATTCGACAAGCCCAGCTTATCTAACCCTTGCTTACGTAACTCCACAGCCAAAGCATGCACCGCTCGTGAGCAATGTGTTTTAACGCTACCATCGGAGCATCCCATAATTTCCGCTGTCTCTGCCACGTCCATCTCCTCCCAGTAACGCAGCACAAACGCTTCACGTTGACGTGCTGGTAGTTTTTCTAATGCACGCTCTATCAATGCAATTGTTTGACTACGTGCGATTTGGACTGAAGGCTCGTCACTATCATCGCCCACGTCTATCGTATCAAGTGGATCACGGTCTTCATTGTCATCAGCACTGCCGCCGAATGATGACAAGAGGGTGGTCCACAGGTTACGCACTTTTTGCCTACGCCAGTAATCACGCATCGTATTTTGTAAAATACGCTGAAACAGCATGGGGAACTCTGAAACAGGTTGAGCGCCGTATTTATCGGCCAGTTTCATCATAGCATCCTGCACGATATCAAGCGCAGCATGATCATCTCTGACCGCATAAGCCGTCTGTTTAAATGCACGTCGCTCTGTCGCTGCGAGAAAGTCAGAGAGTTCCTTGGGTGTTGCCATGTTAAAAATTAAACGCCATATTTTAGATTGGTATTTTATACTGTGAAGCGAATGTCATGCTCAAACTGAATTGCATGTTAAGGCTTAAGTATATCAGGTTTGTATTTTCTACTGGATTTACTACTGAGCCCTCTGATGGCTTAGATTTAGATGATGAGTTTAGATATGGCAGCTGAAACACAATACACTTATTCCAATTGTTTAATTGAGGCAACTAGAGCTAGTAAACGTATATTCATGAAAAATCAAACGAAACTGGCGCTTTTAGTTACAATCTAAATTTAATGATCAAGACAAGAGCAACTTTATATTATGTGGAAGCTAATTTTTTGGGGTATCGTCATTTGGTTAGTCATTCAACTGATTAAACGTGGCTTAAGTACCAATCAAAATAAATCCCCAGCAGAGAAAAATCAGGAAGAAACCAATATTGAGAATATGGTGGAGTGCGATCAATGCCATGTGCACTTACCGCGCTCTGAGGCATTTTTAGTTGATGGTAAATTTTACTGTACCAAAGCGCATATAAAATCAGATGCTTCATAGCACCGATGCCGATTAAATTTAAGCCATACATCAAGCGCAAGAAATAACGATGAACGATAATATTCTCTATCGAAATATTACAGCACAGAGTGAGTTATCACTGCAAGCGCGTACGATTCGAATTATCAATGTCTTTCGGCTCATATTAAGCTTAATTTTTGTATTATTTTCCTTATATGTTGGGCAAGAGAACTGGGGAGAAACCCAAGATGCCTCTTTATTCTTTAGCTTATCCTTAGCTTACTCTCTGTTCAGTTTCACCTTACTGCTTGTCGCTCCTCTCAGATCATCGGCTCTGGTCTTTTTCAACCCAGTACAAATTATTATTGATATATTCTTTATCATTTTCATTATGCATGCTGCAGGCGGCATACAAAGTGGTTTAGGGCTACTATTAATTATCACCATCGTCACAGCCAGCCTAATTAGCAATGGTCGCTTAGCGCTGTTTTATGCAGCGATTGCAACTATCGGCTTACTGCTAGAGCAGAGTTATCAGATAGCCAAATGGATGTTGCCTATTTCAGGGTACAGCCAACCCGCCATGCTGAGTTTGAGTTGCTTTGCGACCGCCTGGTTGGGATATAGCTTTGCTAAACGCATGACGCAAAGTGAAGCGCTGGCTTCTGCGCGTGGGATTGATCTTGAAAACTTGGCACAGGTAAATGCGCTTATCACCGAAGAAATGCAGGATGGAGTGATTGTCATTGACCAGTTTCTGAATATTCACCATCACAACTCACAAGCAATGCCACTACTTACGCGTAAAAAAGTGAATGATGAAGAAACCATAAAACTCAGTGATAGTGCGATAGAAATCGCGCATGTATTTACACGATGGATGCATGCAGAGAACATCAGTGAAAACCTCATCATTTCAATTAACAATAAAGAGTTAAAACTAAGATTAGAGCCAATTAACCATGACAGTCGTCTGTACGGTGCCGTTATTTTTATTCAAGACTGGAGTCAAATACAGTCAGCCGCACAACAATCAAAATTGGCAGCACTTGGACGACTGACAGCCAACATCGCACACGAGATACGCAACCCACTGAGCGCGATTAGCCATGCCAATCAGTTGCTACAAGAAGAAGACTTTAACCTACAAAACAAACGAATGTTGCAAATTATTGCGGACAATATTCAACGCATTGATCAAATCATCAAAGATGTGCTTGAGCTCAATCGCCGTGACCGCACCAACCAAGAAAGATTATCGCTTCACCAATTCATTCTCGACTTTTATACCCAATTTTGTGCTGTAGAAAAGATACCTGCTTCACATTTTCAAATACCATCATTTAAAGACAACTTATTCATTGCTTATGACCAACGCCATTTGATGCAAATTTTGTGGAATTTGTGTAAAAATGGCTGGGAGCATAGTCAGAAACAGGTGGGTAGCTTAAAGTTAAACTGTACAAAAAATGGAAGAGCTGGTTTAAACTTAGAAATCATTGATGATGGTGAGGGTGTTACAGAAGAGAATCGTAACAAGCTATTTGAACCTTTTTACACAACAAAAACGACAGGAAATGGCTTAGGTCTCTACATTTCACGCGAACTTGCAGAAGCAAATGGTTCGCGCCTAAGTTACCAAAAACTAGATTCAGGCAGTGCATTTATACTTCAATTACAAATAATCAACTAATACCGCAATCCGTCAAAGGGCAATATTTTAGTATGCAACAAAGACCTAGCTGCTTAATTGTAGACGATGAAACCGACATTCGCGAACTGCTTGCGATGACGCTAGAGCGTATGGATGTTGAAACATATAGCGCAAGTAGCTTAGAGGAAGCTAAGGCCATGCTCAAGCAACGCTCCTACGCGCTATGTTTAACTGACATGCAAATGCCGAATGGCACTGGTCTTGACCTTGTTAACTATATTAATGAATTTCACCTAGGCTTACCAGTTGCAGTGATTACCGCTCATGCCAGTGCGGACAATGCTGTTTCTGCACTCAAAGCTGGTGCTTTTGACTACCTCGCCAAACCAATCTCACTTAAACAACTACGCCCCGTGATTGAGTCTGCGCTCAAGCTGAGTGCAAGAACTGCTCAAAACACACCTAACACCTTAGAAATGATTGGCAATTCTGAGCAAATTCAACACGTGCGTAACATGATTGCAAAAGTATCACGTAGCCAAGCGCCGGTTTACATCAGCGGCGAATCTGGTAGCGGAAAGGAACTGGCGGCTAAACTTATCCACCAAAACAGCTCGCGTGTCGATGGCGCCTTTATTGCAGTTAACTGTGGTGCTATTCCTGAAAATTTAATGGAGAGTGAATTCTTCGGATATAAAAAAGGGGCATTCACGGGAGCAAATCAAGATAAAGAGGGTTTATTTCAAGCCGCTAACGGTGGCACATTATTTTTAGATGAGGTTGCTGACTTGCCGCTTGCAATGCAGGTAAAGTTGCTAAGAGCGATTCAAGAGAAAAAAGTCCGGATGGTAGGTGGTACAAATGAAGACGCAGTTGATGTACGTATTATTAGTGCGACGCATAAAAACTTAACCGAAATGATGGATACAGGCCAATTTAGAAAAGATTTGTATTACCGGCTTAACGTGATTCAACTTAAGATGCCAGCCCTACGCTGCCGGCCTACTGACATTCCTCTACTCACCGAAATGTTACTCAATAAGCTGTGCCAAGCTCAAGATATCGCAACTCCTAAGATTGACGCTAAAGCACACACTTATATTTCCAGCCTAGCATTTCCAGGCAATGTGCGCGAATTAGAAAACATGCTAGAACGTGCGCTTGCATTATGTGATGGAGAGACAATTAACGTTGAGGACGTACTGATGGAGGGAAATCCAGAGGCACCGACTAACATTTCTAACGTTATGTTTGACAGTCATCATTCCAGTGAAATCAATCTGACTGACTACCTTGAAGAGGTAGAAAAAAAGGCCATTATTCAGGCCCTAGATAAAACGAATAACAACAAAACGGCTGCTGCCAAACTGCTAGGCGTAACATTCCGCACATTACGCTATCGGCTTGCGAAGCTTGGTCTCACCAAAGATAGTGACCTAGACTTAGAGTCCGATACAGAAGATCACTAAACTCATCAAACTGACCGAACTAATGCTGCACCCAGCATGTGTGCAGCATTAGCAAGACAATCAACGGTCTATGCCAACACCAAGAACAGATAAGTGACATAGATAGCGCCATTCACTAACAAGTGCCAAACACGCAAACCGCCTTTTTGCACCAAGTAGCGTAGCCATATCGCGGCAACTAGTGTTAAGACAATCCCTAACAACACTTCACGACGAGGCTCCCAAGGGGTAAGCATAATACCAATCGCTGGTAGCAATGTGCCCTGAAACACCATCGCACCTGTAATGTTGCCAAACGCTAGCGTGTCCTTACCTTTGCGTATCCATAAAATACTATTCACTTTTTCTGGGAGCTCAGTTGCAATTGGAATAATTAACAGAGAGAGTAACAATGCTGAAATACCAAGCAAATGAGAAGCTTCTTCTACACCACCAATAAAGCCCTTAGCACCAGCCACTAGTAGCGCCAAACCCAAGAACAACTGCACAGAGATAACTACCATATTGTTTGGTAGACCCAACTTACATAAGAACATCTCACCACCAGCTTCAGTCGCGTGCCCGTCTTCAACAAGTGATTTTGATGCACGTAATGTCAACATGACATAGACAAAGTAAATCAGTACCATGCAAAAGCCCAAACCGTAACGCACAACACTTAGACTGTGCGGCACAAACATAGCAACTGCAGCAAAGCTAAATGCGATAATAAAAAAGTTAAGATCACGTGCCAACCCAGTACGCTCTGGTCTTAGATGCCCTTGTGTACCTCTCCGGCGCCATACTGAAACTGCCATGAGGCAAATAGAAAGCGTTGCTAACATCAAAGGCGCACCCAAGATAGCACCCACACCAATTTCTTCGTTAGTCGCAGCATTTTGTGTGCCTGCTAGTAGCGCAAGTAAAGGTACTGAGGTCTCTGGTAACGCAGTGCCCACCGCCGCAAATAGAGATCCTGTTACACCTTCTGAAATACCCAATTTTTCACCTAAATGCTCCAGTGCATTGGTAAACACCTCAGCGGCAATCAAAATCACAATGAGCATCACTAACAGTTCTAAAAATACCATTTAAATTTCCTTTTATTTGAAGCATCGCTTCATTAATGTTGGCATTTTAAACTGAAGTCAGCATAAAATTAGCAATCATGGAAAATTACGCTATAAATAATGATGGCTTCGTGGCGCATGCCCAACAAATTGCATCCCCTAATTTTGATGCACGCCCTAATGAAGAAATCAGTTTGATTGTGATTCATAACATCAGCCTCCCACCAAGCCAATATGGCGGCAATGGCATCATTGAGCTTTTTACGAACCGGCTAGATCCCGATGAGCATCCTTATTATGCAGGTATTTATACCCATCAGGTATCAGCACATTTTCTAATAAGACGTGATGGCGCACTCATACAGTTCGTCTCATGCCTGAACCGAGCATGGCATGCAGGCAAATCCAATTGGCAATCGCGTGAACGTTGTAACGATTTCTCGGTCGGAATAGAGCTTGAAGGGTCTGATTTCGAAGCGTTTGAGGACACTCAGTACCAAACGCTCAATAAATTAGTGGATTGCCTCAACAAGAGCTATCCAATTCAAGCTATAGTAGGTCATTCAGATATTGCACCAGACAGAAAAACTGACCCTGGTCCATTTTTTGACTGGCAAAAATTAACACACCACCATCATCATTAAAAACAATCAACTTATGCAAAGAATTTTTAGCCTGACTTTAGTCACTTTTTTTGCCAGCATGCTTATTGCATGTGGCGCAAGTGAAGACAAAGCAAAAGAAGCTAATAAAAATGGTCCTAAACCTACTTTGGTGACCGTTTCGGCTGTGCAGGATGCGCCTGTGGAAATAACGGAAGAGGGCATCGGCTCACTTGAAGGCTTGGTTGACCCAACACTTAAGGCCGAGGTTCCTGCACGCATCATCAAGGTATTTGTCAGCCCAGGAGATAGCGTGAAGCAAGGGCAGCTTATTGCCACACTAGACCCAACAGCATTTAATCTGCAAGAACGAGAAGCGCAGGCAGAGGTAGCACGCATTGAAGCACTGTTGAATAATCAGTCAAAAACAGTCGCAAGAAATCAAGCTTTAGTTGATAAAAAATTTATTTCACAAAATGCTGTTGATACAAGTGTAGCTGACCAACGGGTACTTAAAGAGCAATTAGTGGCAGCCAAAGCGCGTATCAATACCATACGCAACAGTACTGGAAAAACGAGAATATTTGCCCCCACAGACGGTGTGGTAGAAAATAAGATTGTAGACACTGGTGAGTATGTCAACGTAGGTGACCCTATCGTACAAATCATTTCAAATAAATTATTACGTGCTTACATTCCCTTTCCGGAGCGTGTGGGAACGCAACTTAAAGCCGGTTTAAAGTTAAGACTCACCACACCTACAAGCGACACACCTGTTGAAACAGTCATCCGTGAACTTAAACCCCTCATTACGGCAAGTAATCGTACTATTATGGTGATTGCCGATGTGAAAAATGTGGCAGGATGGCAAGCTGGTGCCAGCGTGAATGCAAGTGTGATTTTAGCTGAGCGCGCTTCTGCGATGATGGTGCCAGAACAAAGCGTAGTGTTGCGTCCAGCTGGACAGGTGGTCTACATGATTAAAGACAACATCGCTCATCAGGCTATCGTCACAACCGGTTTACGTAAAAGTGGCTTGATTGAAATTAGAGACGGGGTGAATGTGAATGATGTCGTTGCCGTAGATGGCGCCGGCTTTTTAACAGACAAGGCACAGGTCAAAATTGCCAATAAAACCGCAGCAACATCATAATCATTGATACTTATACCCCATGACGCTACCTGAACTTTCTATTAAACGCCATGTGCTGGCTTGGATGCTATCTGGCGTCATCGTGCTGTTCGGCATTATTTCGTATAACCGTATCGGTGTAGATCGCCTACCAGCGATTGATTTCCCAATCATTATGGTCACAACTACACTGCGTGGTGCTAATCCCGATGTAGTTGACACCAGCATCACCAGCATCATTGAGTCTGCGATCAACACTACACCAGGTATTGAGCATATTCAATCATCATCGTCACCTGGGGTTTCCAGTATCAGTATTACGTTTTCTCTGGATAAAGATATCGATGTTGCCTATAACGAGGTACAGTCTAAAGTAAACCAAGTACTGCGCCGCCTGCCTAATGATACCGATCCACCATCTGTGCAGAAGGTAGATACCAATGCATCTGCTGTCATTTGGTTAGCTTTAAGTGGTGACCGTACAATCCAGCAACTCAATCTTTATGCCAACAATGTATTAAAGAAGAAGTTTGAAACCATTAATGGCGTGGGAGAAGTCTCTATTGGTGGGCGCCGCGACCGCGTGATTCGCGTCAATGTAAATCCTGAGCGCATGGCTGCTTATAAGCTTGCTGCGACTGACCTCATCAGTGCATTTAACCGTGAGCATATTCAATTGCCAGGTGGATTTTTGGTTAGCTCACAAGCTGAGCAGCTACTAAAACTCGACCTTGAGTTTCATGATATCAACGACTTATCCAATTTAATTATTACCACTAAAGATGGCGTCCCAATTCGGCTAAAAGATGTAGCCGATGTTGAAGATGGCCTCACCGATAATCGCCAAATTGCCCGATACAATGGGAAGCCAACGGTAGGCCTAGGTATGGTGAAGGTTGCCAATGCCAATACGGTAGAAATTATTAAAGAAGTTGAGCGTAGACTTGAGCAAGATATTCGACCAAATCTACCGCCTGGTCTCAGCCTGGAAATCTCAACTAATGACTCCATCTTCATTAATCAAATGGTGGCATCACTCAAAGAGCACTTAGTGGAAGGCACTTTATTTGCTGCATTAATCGTGCTGATTTTTATGCGTTCGTTTAGCTCCACCGTGATGATTTGCCTAGAAATTCCAGTTTCACTATTGGGTGCAATAGCGGTGATGTACTTTGCCGGCTATACCTTCAACAGCATGACACTACTGGCACTACTGCTGCTGATTGGTGTAGTGGTGGACGATGCAATTGTCGTGCGTGAAAGTATTCTTCGACATATGTCTGGGGAAGTAGGTGAGGCGCTCAGCCCTGAAGATATGAAAAACCCTGGCAAAGTGGCTTTATTCCGCTCACAAGCCACTAAAAACGGTAGTAATGAAGTGGTGTTTGCCGTATTGGCTTCGTCTCTATCGCTGGTTTGTATATTCGCGCCCGTGATATTCATGAATGGCGTCATTGGGATGTTTTTTAAATCTTTCGCCGTCGTCGTCACATTCGGTGTGCTCGTGTCTCTATTTGTCTCACTCACCCTGACACCGATGCTCTGCTCTCGTTATTTAAGCGTCACGCATCAGGAAAATGCTGCATACCGCCTAACAGGACGTGGCTTAGATTATCTAGATGCCCAATATAAAAAGCTACTGAACGTGACACTCAGACATCGAGGATTTGTGCTGATATTCACCGCAATTTTTGTGGCAGCATCTGGTTATCTAACCCTTAAGTATGTAGAAAAAGACTTTGTGCCAGAATCTGACGAAAGCAGTTTTGGTATCAGCATTAAAACACCCTTAGGCTCAAGCCTTGACTACACTGACTCCAGACTCAAGATGGTTGAAACTATATTAAAGAATTATCCCGATGAGGTGGATAGCTACTTTTCATCAATAGGCACTGGCTCTCGTGGGCAAGTTAATGAAGGGCGAATCAACGTGCGCCTTAAGCCTAAAGAGTTAAGGGAAAAAAGTCAGCAAACCTTAATCAAAGAACTTAAAGTGGAACTGGAGCAGGTGCCAGGCGCACGCGCACTAGCAGCACCTGCATCAGTGGTGCGTGGGCAACGTTCTGAAAAACTCCAATTCAACTTAACAGGTAACAACCTACAAGAACTTGGTCGAATTTCTAAACTATTACAGCAATCGTTAAGCAACAACGCAGAAATTGGACGAGTGGATTTAGATGTGCAGCTAGATTTACCACAATTAGACGTACAAATAGACCGAGCACGTGCGGCCACATTAGGACTTAATGCCCAGGAGATTGCGACTGCAGTCAGCCTTTATGCTGGTGGTATTAATGTGGCCAAGTTTAATGAAGCTGCAGGTGATGGGCAACGTTATGATGTTCGCATCAAAGCCACTGAAGGAGATTTAACCAACGTCACAGACTTAAGTAAAATTTACCTGAGAAGTGAGAGTGGAGAGCTGGTACGTCTTGATGCTGTCGCTAAGTTCAATCAAGAACTCGGCCCAGCTGTCATTGGTCGCTATGATCTACAATACGCTGTAAATTTTTATGCAAACCCAAACATGCCGTTGGGTGAAGCGGTAGATTTAGTTAAAGAGACTGCCGCCACTATTGTGCCACCAGAATACACCCTAAAACTGACGGGACAAGCTGAAGAGTTCGGCAAGACGTTTAAAAACATCCAATTTGTATTTATTCTTGCCTTTGTTTTACTCTATATGGTGTTAGCTAGCCAGTTCAATTCGTTTGTTCAACCTTTACTGGTGATGCTAGCGCAACCGCTAGCAATTATCGGCGGCTTGATTGCGCTGCTTATTTCAGGTGACAGTCTCAACATGTACTCCATGATTGGTCTTGTCTTATTAATAGGTTTAGTGGCTAAAAATTCTATTTTATTGGTAGATTTAACCAATCAACTATTAGATAAGGTAAGGGATACTGGCGAAATAATTAACAAAGTGCATATTAATGCAGCGTTGAGCGAGGCTTGCCCAGTGCGCCTGCGTCCCGTACTCATGACCTCGCTCACCATCATTTTAGCGCTACTACCAGCTGCAATGGGTTTAGGAGCAGGCTCTGAAACAAACAAGCCACTATCAGTTGCTATCATAGGTGGCATGATTTCATCCACACTACTTACTTTAGTGGTGGTCCCTGCGGCTTACTCCTTGCTCATCGGCTGGATTAGTCAACGCAATGCGAGCCACCACTCCTCGCAAAGTATTTAACTATATCAACGCGTGATCGTTATTGTTCTAATTAAGTTGTCCTGTCTAATTGCGTAATGCCAGCATAAACTGAGCATGTAAATTGCCATTAATTTGCGACATTTATCTTTACCCTTCAATAAGTTGAATGCTACTATTTGACCGCCATTTGTATTACTTGCTTATGAAGTAATAAGTTTAATCAACAGATTAAGCATGTGTCCATGATAAAAAATAATCAATAAGGGAGCATCAATGTCAAATCGTCAAACGCCTGTTGTGTTTACGGGCAGAGCAGGTGAGTATTTTGGTATTTGGATTGTCAATTTACTCTTGTCCATCGTCACCTTAGGTATTTATTCCGCATGGGCAAAGGTGCGTCGAAATAAATATTTCTATCACAATACGCTGATTGACGGTGTGGGCTTTGATTATCACGCAAGTCCGATTGCGATTCTTAAAGGACGCATCATTGCTGTTGTATTGTTTGTGCTCTATCAAGTGTTTGCTGGCTTTAGTCCAATTGCAGCAGTCGTTCTATTGATTGCGTTCTTATTAGCTTTACCATGGATTGTAGTACGTGGACTAACATTTAATGCACGCAACTCCAGTCATCGCGGCTTAAGGTTTGACTTTGACGGTAGCTACCTTCAGGCTGCCCTTGCGTTTATTGTGTATCCACTTTTAGTAGTCATTACATTAGGACTTGCTTTACCATTTGTCGCACAACGCGTTAATCAATTTGCATTTAATCATCACAAGTTCGGCCTGAGCCGCTTCCAGATGCAAGCTTTAGTCAAAGACTTTTACATGGTTTACCTGAAACTAATTGGAGTGATATTAGCGATTAGCTTAGCCATCTATTTTGGCATTAGTAGCTTAGCAAGTAGTAACAAACATGAGACTGTCAGCATTAACCAACAACAGACTCTAGAAACACATACCGCTACAGCAGACATAGGTTTTATCAAAGTGGCGAATACCGCTGAAATGCCAATAGAAGAATATACAAATGAGGCATACCTAGCAGAGGAGCAATCCACAGCAGACTACCTGAAAGACCTAAGCCCAGAAGACCGGGCTGAGTTTGAAGCGCAAATGAAACAATATGAAGCACAAATTCAAGAAGCCGAATCCAAAGCTGGTGAGTCTGTTAAAAAACAAAACCCTATTGAAAAAATGTTTGGTCCTTATGCGGCGATGCTGGGCCCTATGATATATGCCATTTTTTTTGGCCTTGCATTATTTTATATGACGATGATTTTCTTAATCACTGCCTATATAAAATCCAGAATCACCAACATCATCTGGAACAGCACATCACTTGAGCATATTTCTTTTAGTAGCAATCAGCGCATGCGTGACTTAGCATGGTTGTATTTTTCCAATACCATTATTCTGTTCTTGACATTAGGCTTAGCTACACCGTGGGCGCAAATTAGAATGGCACGTTATCGTGCTGAGCGATTAGCCTTAACCGGCGAAACAGATTGGGATAAATTTGTAGGTGAGAAAAAAGAAATGTCACGCGCCATGGGCGAAGAAATTGCCGAAATGTTTGATGTAGATCTTTCTTTTGGCTAATACGCAACCGATGCAGTTTGATGCAGACTACTTTGATGGCATCAGCCCCCGTGCACAGCGGGTGCTGGTGAGTATCACTGATGATGCATTTACTTTTAATGCCAATACAGATATCAGTGGCAACGCGTCGCCAACCCTCCATATTTTCTTCATTAAAGATTGCCATATTCAAGCAAAGCTTGGCACGGGACGACGCCTCATCGATTTGTCTGATGGTAGCCGACTAGAAACTGATTATCAGGATTTAGAACATCATCTACCGAAAAATTCTTCGAATCACTTATGGCGTGCAATCCATTATGCGGAGTCACACCTATTGATGGTCATCTTCGCACTCATAGGCATTGTGCTATCAAGCTTATTGCTATTGAAATATGGCGTGCCTGTTGCAGCAAAATTTGCTGCGTTAGCAACACCGCCAAGCATTGAAAAAGACCTAGGCAAACAAACACTTGAAGCTTTAGACCATCAAAAACTAGGCTACTTCACTGCATCAGAACTATCTGATGAAAGAAGATCAGCTATTCAAGAGGCATTAAAAGATTTATGTTTAAAAACCAGAGACTGTCCAAGCTATCAGCTTACCTTTAGAAAAAGCCCTACCATTGGTGCTAATGCATTTGCATTACCGGGTGGTTATTTAATCATGACGGATGAATTAGTAGCACTCGCTAAAGATAACAATGAAGTTATTGCAGTGCTAGCCCATGAACTAGGCCACGTAAAAGGACGTCATGCATTAAGACAAACCTTACAAGGCACCATCTCAGGCATTATCGTCATTGCCATCACCGGCGATGTAAGCAGCATTGCAGCGGGCCTGCCAGCACTGATGCTCAACATGAGCTACTCGCGTGACTTAGAGCTGGATGCCGACCACTATGCACTAAAGTCGCTTAAAACGGCATGTATTCCGACACAGTCATTTGCGACGTTATTATTAAAACTAGAAAAAAGTCACGGAGGCAGCACATCGGCACCCGAAATGATTTCATCACACCCGAACACCAAACAGCGGATTATGCCGTTTTTAAGCAAACAGCATCAATGTGAACAGCCTAGCATCTGATCATAAGGTTTGAGGTTCTACTGCGCGTATCATCTTATCGCCTCATCACTTAATTGAGGTATGACTCACACGCCATGTATGGAGAAACGTTTGGTGACTTTTTTAGCTAGCAACAACCACTTTACTCGGCGCATCCAGGGTAAGCTTTTGCACAACTAAACTACCCACAATATCACCCTGCACATTCACTGTAGTACGCAAAGTATCTAATAAGCGATCAATAGGCAGTAAAATCGCGATGGCTTCAGCTGGCAAACCTACAGATTGCAATACCATCACCATAGTCACCATCCCAGCACTAGGAATCCCTGGCGCCCCCATTGCAGCAATCATTGCAGTAAGAAATACGATTAACTGCTGCACAAAGCTTAGCTCCACACCAACCAAGTTTGCGATAAATAGGGCGGCTATCGCTTCATACAACGCAGTGCCATCCATATTAATGGTCGCTCCCAAAGGCACCACAAAGCCAGCAATGTCTGGCTTTACATGTAAGCGTTGTGTGACGCAGCGCATTGTCACAGGTAAAGTGGCAGAGCTTGAACTCGTCGCAAACGCTGTCAACAAAGCCTCGCGTGAGCCGTGAAATAACCACCATGGTGACTTTCGTGTCACTACATATAACACAAGAGGTAACACCACCACACCATGCAATAAGGTAACGCCGACAACGACCGCAACAAACTTACCTAACATGCTCAGCATCACCACATCCTGCACTGCAATTAACCGAATCAGAAGTGCCATAATACCGAGAGGTGCTAGATACATGATCCATCGCACAATCAGCATTGTAATGTCTAGCGCTTCTTGTAATAGTAGGTGTAAGTGTTTGAAGCGATCACCACCTACCACCAGAGCTACGCCCAAAATAAGTGCAAACATCACTACAGCGAGCACATTACCCTTCGCTAAGGCCTCAAATGGATTCATAAACAAGCCATGTAAGAACTGTGCAAAGAACTCAGGCAGAGGCAATTGCTTTGCTTCAAATCCCTGCATGGCGTCTGCAAACATCGTGATATGTAAACCACTACCTGGCTTAAAGTAATTGGCTGCCAATAATCCTAAGCTAATCGCAATCATCATGGTTGCTGTAAAGTAAATAAGCGTTGTGACCCAAACACGATGCATTTGCTGATGCGCGCGCAAATTAGCGATTCCCACTGAGATTGAGCAAAACACCAGTGGTATCAGAATCATCTTGAGTAAATCAATAAAGAGCGTACCGGCTAATCCAGCAGTATAGAGGCCTACTTTTACCAGTTGATGTTCAGTACCTAATGTGTGGAAATACATCCCCACTAAAACACCTATGATTGCCGCAAGTAATATCTGGAGGTTGAGGCTGGGTAATTTCATACAACAAAAGCCTTTATCAATAATTGTGAGAAATTCAGCTACATCGTATTCAAAAGTAAGTAAAAACAGGCTGACAACTCTAATCTCTTACTTAGTGATGTCTCACTGACGCTGATAACTACTTCAATAGCTACGTACGATGTATAGCTATTCCACTAAATAATCCTACCGCGTAGCCATTCCGTGCTTGACACGGAATCTAGTACCTTAAAGACTCAGGATACCGACTTTTCGCGCTTCCACTTAGCACTTTAGTGCTTAGTGGAGCGGTGAAGACCTTCACGGTCTCGTCGGTATGACGATTAGTGCGATGGGGCACAGCCCACCAATAATTTTTACAAAATAAAAAAGGGTAAGATTAAATCTTACCCTTGATGACTTACGCTTTTACCGCTTTTGTTTTTGCCGCACTGGCTTTTACAGATTTTGGCTTAACCTCTTTCGGCGCTTTCTTCACTGCTGACTTTTTAACTGGTGCGTCTTTATCTGTAGTCTTTTTGACGGCAGCTTTTTTAACCTTAGCTTTCACTGGCTCACCCTCTGTTGCGCTTACATCCTCCACACTTTCTGGCGCTACCGCCAAATCAGGTGCATCTTCTGATGTACTTTTCTCAGCTGGGGTATCAGTGTTTGCAACACTTGCGGCATCTAGCTTCTCAAAAACCGCTGCAAAAAAACCATCCGTATTATGTAAGTGCGGTAATAACTTCAAGTAATCGCCAGTATCAAGCTGAATCTGATGTTGCGCTAAAATCTCTGCCGCATTCATCAGCTTAAAGTCAGGGTGTGTTGCTAAGAACTGCTCCGCAATTTGCTCATTCTCGTCGCGCAACAAACTACAAGTTGCGTAAATCAAACGCCCGCCCACTTTGGTTAACTTAGCGGCACGCGCTAAAATATTGGTTTGTTTAACATTAAGCTCGGCAACATCTTGTGGCGTTTGGCGCCATTTAAGATCAGGATTCCGACGCAAAGTGCCTAGACCACTGCAAGGTGCATCCACCAGCACGCGGTCAAACTTTCCATTTAAGCGTTTTAGTTTAGGATCAGTTTCACTGCTAATGACTTGTGCGTTCAAGTTGCTTAAACCTGAACGTTTTAAACGCTGCCCTAAATTATGTAGGCGCTTTTCTGATACATCAAATGCATACAAACGGCCAGTATTACGCATTAACGCGCCAATGGCCAAAGTCTTGCCACCAGCGCCAGCACAGAAATCAGCCACCATCATGCCGCGCTTAGCTGCAACCAAATGTGCTAATAACTGGCTACCTTCATCTTGCACTTCAATCTTGCCTTCAGTAAATAAAACGTGACGGCCAATATTCAAACGATTGGGCATACGAAGGCCAATCGGTGAGTAAGGGGTTTTAGTCACATTCATTTCGCCTGAGGTATTTTCAGCAATAAATTTTGCCATCACTTCGTCACGCGTGCCTTTAATCGTATTCACACGCAAATCCAGCGTTGCTTGCTCATGCATGCTACGTGCAATCGTTAACGCCTCAGCCTCACCATATTGAGCCACCAGCTTATCCCACAGCCAGTCACGCACATCGGCTTGTACCGCTAAAGGCAAGTTATCTGTAGCCTTTGCTTTAATGAGATGTGCCCATTCTTTTTGCTGCTCGCTCAACATTGGCTCTAGCTCACGAATACTCATGCCTTGTACGCGCAATAGCCAAGCTAAAATCAATTTACGTGCATCATCAGGGTCATTTTCATCGTTAGCTGTGACTGTGCTTAGAAAACGCAAGCGACGTAAAACCCCATAAACGCTTTCCGCCACAAATGCGCGCTCTTTAGTACCTAAATCACGATTATTACGAAAAAATTCACTTAACTTCGCATCAGCAGGGCTACTAAAGGTTAGTAGATTAGATAAAACGATTGCAGCTTGCCGAATTAAATTAGGCGTCATATTGATTCTCTTTGTATTGTTTTCTGTTGTTACTTAAATTGTTGTTACTTAAATTCTAGTGACTAAAGGCTTAATTACGATTAGATTTAGTTGCTTGGTTAATTAGATTAGTGTCTTATCGTTTAGTCACTAGTTAAACAGCCCAGCCATTAGGCTCACTATTCGATACGCAATTCAGTTAAGGTTTGCTCTAACTTATGGCCGTCATCATCAATCATCAGTATGCGCGCTGGCACGTAATAATGTTCTGTTGCCAACCAAAGCTCTTTGGTTTCTGATGCGTCCTTCTCTGCTGGTGTCAAATGCAGGGTTTTATACTGCACACCCGCACCATCAATGATTTTCTGCTCGGGGTTCACTTTATACTGATACTGCTTGAGTTTCTTGCCGGTGGTCAGTGGCACGGTAATCGTATTTTTTAACGATGCCCGCATAAACATAAACTGGTATGCATAGCTCGCTAAATCTTGAGTACCAGCTTTAAGTTCGGCCGTTTCCTGCTTACCCTTAATTGTCATCACCAGACTGCGCTTTGCCCAATCAAAGTCTGTGAATAATGATTTCTTTTTATGGTTGCCTTGGTGTAATTCGAAATGCGTTGGTTGCAAACCTTTTGCAGTGATCACACCAACGCTACTTAACTTACGCTCACCAAGTAAGGCATAAACACCCAACCCTTTGGTTGTACTTTCTACCGTATAAGCATTTTTAGTAACCACAAATAGCTCGTGCACATTTGCAAATGGCTCTCCATTTTTAGTCACTTCATAAGTAGCCTGAATACGTTTAGGCAGAGGGCTACTTGAAATATTTTCTTTAGCAGCTTTCGTTTTAGATACAGCAACTTGTGGTGCTAGCGCTAACGCGCCAATTAACAAACTAAATAACAAGCTCCATGCTTTGATTCGATTCATCACTAAAATTCCTTAATTTTAAGACACATCACGCTCAACGCATCAGACCTAATTTTGCTATACAAGTTTTTGTTATACACCAAGCCGCTTTTTCTTAAATGGGTTAAATCAACATATAGACTAAACTACAATGGTTGGCGCTTCACCTGCATTTTGTATACGAATGTGACCAATTTCAAACACTGTCTCACCCGCAGCTTCTAGCAATGCTTTAGCCGCAGCCGCGTCTTCTTTTGCCATGATAATCGCCATGCCAATACCGCAGTTGAACGTTTTATACATTTCGCTCGGAACGATATTGCCCTGTGCTTGCAACCATTGGAACAACGGTGGTAATTCCCAACCAGATGCTTGGATTTCAGCGGTTAAACCTTCTGGCAATACACGTGGGATATTCTCAGTAATGCCGCCACCTGTAATGTGCGCCATGCCCTTTACTGGCATTGCTTCAATGAGTTTTAACAAAGATTTCACATAAATACGGGTTGGTGCCATGACCACATCTTTGAATTTTCTACCGTGAAAATCAGACTCAAAATCAATGCCTGATTTCTCAATCAATTTGCGAATCAGTGAGTAGCCGTTTGAGTGTGCACCACTTGAAGCCAAACCTAACACCACATCGCCTGCGGCAATCGTGGTACCGTTAATCAAATTAGCTTTATCTACACAGCCTACTGCAAAGCCTGCCAAATCGTACTCACCTGCAGGGTACATACCTGGCATTTCTGCAGTTTCACCGCCAACTAATGCGCAGCCAGATTGCTCACAGCCTTCCGCAATGCCTTTAATCACTTGTGCCGCAACACCAACTTCTAATTTACCGCATGCGAAATAATCCAAGAAGAAAAGTGGCTCAGCACCTTGCACCAAAATATCATTCACGCTCATGGCTACCAAATCGATACCAACGGTATCGTGCTTGTTTAGCTCAAACGCTAACTTCAGCTTTGTGCCTACGCCATCAGTGCCTGATACTAAAATAGGCTCGTTAAATTTTTTCGGCACAGCAAACAATGAGCCAAAACCACCAATACCGCCCAACACTTCTGGGCGCATCGTACGTTTGGCAAACGGTTTAATCTGTTCAACTAACGCATCGCCTGCTTCAATATCAACACCAGCATCGCGGTAGCTAATTGAAGTTTTATCTGAATTATTGGCGCTCAAGGGGGTTCTCGCTTTCTACAAAAAGTATGTTCTATCGTTATAATGTTATTTTAACCGAAATGCTTAGTTATCTGAAATGTTGAAAGCCTGAAAACGCAGGCTTTCAACATTTCAGCCACACTTTACTGAAAGCGCAGAATGAACAAACACACAAATACCGTTTGGCTAGTCGCTGTTTTATCGGTTTTCGGCCTTATTTATCTGCTAGGTCCAATCCTTACGCCTTTTTTAATTGCGGCAATATTGGCGTACATTGCAAACCCTTTAGTTAACAAAATTGAAGCCCTTCAATTAGGAGGACATCAAAGCAAGTTTTCATTTAAACCAAGCCGTAGCATTGCCACATTACTGGTACTTTTGTTGTTGCTAGCAGTTTTAATCATGATTGTATTAATCATGATTCCATTGTTACAGCATGAGTTTGTACAAATTTCACAAAAGATTCCCGTGTACTTAAATGCAGCAAAAGCCAACCTTGAACCTTGGTTACAAAAGAATTTTGGCGTCAGCACCGACATTGACCCAGCACAGATTCAAGCCATACTGACTGAAAACTGGAAAACAACAGGAAACTTTGCCAAAAACATTGCACTTAGCTTAAGCGATCACGGCATGGCGGTGATTGGTTGGCTCGGCAACCTGATACTTATTCCACTGGTGCTATTTTATTTGCTGCTGGATTGGAACATCTTCATGCAGAAAATAAGTGCATTACTGCCACGGCAACTCATTGCCAAAACACAAGAAATTGCCAACGAGATTGACGCTGTGCTGGCAGAGTTCTTACGTGGGCAACTCACCGTGATGGTATTAATGAGCATATTTTACGCTACTGGCTTATGGATGGCGGGGCTAGAGTTTGCACTGCCTATCGGCATATTATCTGGCTTGCTAGGTTTTATTCCATACTTAGGCTTTGGTTTAGGCTTAACATTAGCTGTGATTGCTGGTGTTTTACAATTCGGCAATTTCGCGGACCTTATGCCAATGTTAGTGGTATTTGGCTTGGGGCAACTGCTTGAGAGCATGGCACTTACCCCGTGGCTAGTAGGGGATCGTATCGGCCTTCACCCGCTTGTTGTGATTTTTGCACTAATGGCTGGTGGCCAGTTATTTGGTTTTGCTGGAGTACTACTGGCACTACCAGTATCAGCCGCAATTGCCGTTGGTTTCAGACACGCAAAACAACAATATCTTAGCAGTCGCTTTTACTTAGGTTAGCCGCATGAACAGTACGGATCATCATTACCAATCTCCGACCAAGCAATTATTGCTCGATATTCAGCCTTTGGCACCGCCAACTTTGGATAACTTTATTGTGGGTCAAAATGCTGAAGCACTTCACAGCTTGAAGCAAGCACTTACTTACGCAGAAGAAGCGCGTTTTATTTACTTATGGGGTGCACAAGGCAGTGGGAAGTCTCACCTTTTGCAAGCCTGCCAACGCATTGCGGCACAGTCCGAATTACCGCTTTTTATTGCAGACGATACCCATTTATTAAATGAGGATGCGCAAATCGCACTATTTGACCAATTCAATCAACTACGCGCGTCAGGCGGCATTCTTATTTCCAGCGGCATTGCAGCGCCAACACAAATGAATCTACGTGATGACTTAGCCACTAGACTTGCATGGGGGTTGGTTTACCAGCTACATCCACTGACCGATGAAGAAAAAGCTCAAGCGCTTAAAACACATGCAAAAGAGCGTGGCATAAAATTGCCAGATGAGGTGGTTGATTACTGCTTGCGCTATCTGCGTCGTGATTTACCAACACTGATGGCTGTATTAGACGCACTGGATGTTTGGTCGCTGACAGAGAAGAAGCCTGTGACCGTGCCTATGCTAAAAAAATTATTACAATTGAATCTTGAAACTTAAGTCTCATGGATATTATATAGCAGTCGATTATCAGCGATTTATCGCTTAATTCAATCTCCTGTAAAATCTCACTATTGGTAGATAAACACTCCCCTTATTAAAGTGAACACCTATGTTACGCATTACTGAAGTCAAACTCCCGATTGAAAACGCACAATCTCTCATCCATCAAGCCGATGAAATTAAAACAGCATTGCTTAAACGTTTGGAAATTCCAGAAAGTGATTTGATTCACTTTGATATATTTAAGCGCGGCGTAGACGCACGCAAATCGCATGCGATTTTATATGTGTACAGCCTTGATGTAGAAGTCAAAAATGAAGAAAAAATATTAGCGAAGTTTCGCAAAGACGCACACATTAAACCTGCGCCTGATACCAGCTATAAGTTTGTTGCGACAAGTTCATCCGCAACTGTTTCAAGACCAGTGATTGTAGGCTTTGGTCCTGCGGGTATTTTTGCGGCACTGATTTTGGCGCAGTCTGGGTTTAAACCGATTGTATTAGAACGTGGAAAAGAAGTGCGTAAACGCACGCAGGACACATGGGGCCTATGGCGTAAAAGTACACTTAACCCAGAATCCAACGTGCAGTTTGGTGAGGGAGGTGCGGGCACTTTCTCAGACGGTAAGCTTTATAGCCAAATCAAAGACCCTAAACATTATGGGCGCAAGGTGATTCAGGAGTTTGTAAAAGCAGGCGCACCAGAAGAAATTATGTATGTAAGCCACCCGCATATCGGCACATTCCGTTTAGTGGGGATGGTTGAAGAAATGCGCAAAACGATTACTGAATTAGGCGGTGAAATTCGATTCGATAGTCGTGTTGACGATATTGAAATTGAAAACAACCAAGTGAAAGCCGTCGTATTGCAAACTGGCGAACGCCTTGCAACCAACCACTTAGTGTTAGCGGTGGGTCATAGCGCTCGCGATACCTTTGAAATGGTATATAAACGTGGCATTTACATTGAAGCCAAACCATTTTCAATTGGCTTCCGTATAGAGCATCCACAATCTCTTATCGACAAAGCACGATACGGCAAGAGCTACAGTGAGGACTTACTCACTAAGCTTGGCGCAGCTGATTACAAACTTGTGCATCATGCAAAAAATGGCCGTTCTGTTTACAGCTTCTGCATGTGCCCTGGTGGCACGGTAGTTGCCGCAGCATCAGAGCCTAACCGTGTAGTGACTAACGGCATGAGCCAATATAGCCGCAATGAACGCAATGCAAATGCAGGGATTGTAGTAGGCATCACGCCTGAGCAAGACTATCCAGACCATCCGCTGGCAGGCATGGAGCTACAGCGTCAACTAGAAAGTCAGGCGTTTATCGCAGGTGGTAGTAATTACAATGCGCCTGGGCAGTTAATTGGTGACTTTTTACTTAACCAGCCATCTACTCAGTTTGGTGAAGTGACACCTTCATACCAACCTGGTGTACATCTCACCAACTTGGCCTCAGTATTGCCAGAGTATGCAATTACAGCCATTCGTGAGGCTATCCCTGAGTTTGCTAAACAAGTGAAAGGCTTTGATTTGGCCGATGGCGTACTGACAGGGGTAGAAACACGCACCTCTAGCCCTATCCGCATTAAACGTGATGACGACACATTAGAAAGTGTTAACACTAAGGGCTTATATCCATGTGGCGAAGGTGCCGGTTATGCAGGCGGGATATTATCAGCTGGGGTTGATGGTATTAAAGTGGCTGAAGCAGTAGCGCTTAGCATCTCTAACCATAAACAGTAATCGCCATCGGCTCTATGCCACTTTCATGCATAGCAAGTTGAGCGTACACTAAACATTCGGTACTTTTTAGTGAGTGTTCACTTATAGGAGTTGCATAATGAAAGCAAACATTGGTGGAGTCGATCGTATAGTACGAATTATTGCAGGGCTAGCTTTAATCTCATGGGTATTATTCGCAAATGGACCTGTCTGGGCTTGGATTGGTATAGTACCGCTAGCCACTGCTCTCTTTAACTTTTGCCCAGCTTATGGCTTACTTGGCATTAGTACCTGCAAAAGAAAAAACTAATAAAAAAGGCGGCTTAGAGCCGCCTTTTTACTGCTGTTTAACTTTATTGCCTAATCAAATAATCAAATGCGCCAAGTGAAGCTTTTGCACCTTCACCCATTGCAATAATGATTTGTTTGTATGGTGTAGTCGTCACATCGCCAGCTGCGAACACACCTGGTAGCGATGTTGCATTGTGATGGTTCACTTCAATTTCACCATATTTACTCAAGTTCAAAGTACCTTTTAACCAATCACTATTAGGCACTAAACCAATTTGCACAAACACACCATCTAGCGCTAAATGTTTAGACTCACCAGTGACACGGTCTGTATAGGTCAACCCATTCATTTTATTACCATCACCAGTGACTTCTGTGGTTTGCGCGCTGGTAATAATCGTGACGTTGCTCAATGTACGTAGTTTTTTCTGCAACACTGCATCTGCTTTTAACTCAGTATCAAATTGCAACAATGTCACATGGCCAACGAAATTAGCTAAATCAATAGCAGCCTCTACACCTGAGTTGCCGCCACCGACCACGGCAACAGGCTTGCCTTTAAACAATGGACCATCGCAGTGTGGACAGTAAGCAACCCCTTTACCCCGATACTCTTTTTCACCTGGTACATTTAGCTCACGCCAACGCGCACCCGTAGCAAGAATCACAGATTTGCTTCTTAAGGTTGCACCACTTTCCAACTTCAGCTCGATCAAGTCTTCGTTTTTGTTACCGTGTTTACCAGGCTCGGTTAATGAAACAGCACGCTGCAGATTCATGATATCCACATCATAACTTTTGACATGCTCCTCCAATGCCATCACTAGTTTTGGCCCTTCGGTTTCTTTCACTGAAATAAAGTTTTCAATACCAAGCGTATCCATCACTTGACCACCAAAACGCTCTGCCACTATACCTGTGCGTATGCCTTTACGTGCCGCGTAAATGGCTGCTGACGCACCTGCTGGGCCACCACCTACCACCAACACATCATAAGGGGCTTGGGCATCTAATTTTTTCGCCTCACGCGCAACTGCACCAACATCAATTTTTGGCAAAATCTCGTCCAGCTCCATACGGCCCGCACCAAACACCTCACCATTTAAGTAAGTGGTTGGTACAGACATAATGTCCCTAGCTTTTACTTCATCTTGATATAGCGCGCCATCAATCATGACATGGGTAATATTTGGATTAATCACCGCCATCATATTCATTGCCTGCACGACATCTGGGCAGTTATGGCAACTCAGTGAAATATAAGTTTCAAAGTGGAAGCTACCTTCAATTGCAGCAATTTGTGCAATTTTTTCAGCCTCTAGCTTCATCGGGTGACCACCCGTGTGGAGTAACGCCAACACTAAAGAGGTAAACTCATGGCCCATTGGTATACCAGCAAAACGCACCCCTACTGCTTTACTCGCTTCGGTATGTGTTGCACCACGCTTGACAGCAAATGAAGGCTTACGCGCGTCATCTTCGATTGTCAGTGTAATCTTGTCCGACATGCTCGCGATTTCTTCCAGCAGTTCACGCATCTCTTGTGCTGCCGGAGTTTCATCTAATGATGCAGCCAGTACGATAGGCTCACGCAACATCTGTAAGTAGGTTTGCAATTGGGTTTTAATACCAGTTTCTAATGCCATGATTGCTCTCTTTTTTAAATTCTCATTTGATCATGATTCTACACAACCAACTTTACCTAAAATAAAGGCATTATCTTTTGAATAATGCCCTTGTTATTTCACTGCGCTAAGAGATGTTTGCTCGTTAGCGCAGCATTGCCCTGCTTAAGCCAACAATTAGATCTTACCTACTAGGTCTAATGATGGTGTTAATGTTTTAGCGCCTTCTTGCCATTTAGCTGGGCAAACTTGGCCTGGGTTAGCCGCTGTGAATTGTGCAGCTTTCAATTTACGTAGTGTTTCTTTTACATCACGTGCAATTTCGTTGCTGTGTACTTCAACAGTTTTAATCACGCCTTCTGGATTGATCACGAAAGTACCGCGTAATGCTAGACCTTCTTCATCGATATGCACGTCAAATGCGCGTGTCAATTGGTGTGTTGGATCACCTACTAATGGAAACTTAGCTTTACCAACTGCTGGTGATGTTTCGTGCCATACTTTGTGTGAGAACTGTGTATCAGTTGTTACGATATACACTTCTGCACCCGCTTTTTGGAACTCTGCGTAGTTGTCCGCAGCATCTTCAACTTCTGTAGGGCAGTTAAAAGTAAACGCTGCTGGCATGAAAATCACAACAGACCATTTGCCTTTCATGCTTTCGTCACTTACCTCAATGAATTTACCGTTATGAAAAGCCTGCGCTTTAAATGGTTGTACTTGTGTATTAATTAATGACATCGTTTTTTCCTATCTAGTAGTTAAAAAGTGGTTATAAAAAGCTATAAATTCAAGATTCGAATTATAGAGCGTTATTTTAATAAATCCAATATATCATACAAATGATAATGATAAGTATTATTTATCAAATAATAGAGCATAAAACTTGATACAGAGATTTATGTCAAATATCCTAAACTGAAATGAGCGAGTTTACTAGCTCAAGCTTGAGTGACAGCAATACTATGTGTCGCGGTTTCACCTAAGTTATCATGCCACGTCACCTCAACAACATCACCCAATTTTGCCCCTTTTAATCTAAAAGTCAGGTATGGGTTTTTGGCAATCCCTGTGCCCCATTGCGCTTGTAATACAGGCTTACCGTTCAGGGTCGCCGTTAATAATTGCACAAAATGGGCAGGCACTAGCTCATCAGCATCATTTCTTCGTCGCCCAGTTTCCATCGGGTGGCTCATTAGCACCTTAACTTCAGTAAAGTCACCTTTAAGCTGAGCACGCATCTTCATACTTTTATCCATGCCAACTCCTTTTCACTTGACCAAGTTTTGCACACAGAACCTTATACACAGGCATTAAAAGTTGGGGTCTTGCTGACATCAGCAAGCTAGCCACAACCATTTTCTAGTACCGTAATGTTTTTAGCATTTGTAAAATACTGACTACCTGCTTTAACCACTATTTTTAAATCAGAAGTCTCTGCCATTTTGATACGAGTCACCACAAATGGCTCTGCACCATCACCAAACATGAAGTTAGCAATCAACGGTGTTGGATTATTCTCAACAAAAATAGCAATCGCCTCCGTATTCTGAATATTGCTTCTGATCTCAATCTGCACTACCGCACCGTTCTCAGCACGCTCTGGCGCAACAATTACAATGTCGCTACTTGGTATTTCCTCACTAACATTCAAGTATTGCCTTGCATCCTTAATTTTCACAGCTTCAAAAGCAGGGCGATTCCATAGTGCTGCCCACACTTTAATAGGCGCCAATGCAATCATAGTTAACATACCAAGTAAGAAACTTCTACGTTGCATCATGACTCCTAAAGTTTTGGCTTTTTCTCATCACCCATCATTTGTCTTAGCTGTCTTAAACGCGCCTCAACAATAGATTGCTGATAAAAATCACCATCATTGGCTTTCGCAGCTAAGTCCATCTGCTCTATAGCGCGCACAAGATCATATTTTCTATAATAAGCCTCACTCTGTGCTTGATGGCTAAGTAGCACCTTGTTTTGCATGCTGTAAGCTTTAGCTAGTAAATCATATAGATAAGCATCATCCACATACAAATCCTGTTTCGATTTAACCAGCTGAATTGCTTGTGTGGCTTGCTTTGTTGCAAGGTAATGTTCTGCATATCCATAAATTAAAGCGCGATTATCTGGAAAAGCACGCAATCCAGACGCATATTTCTCAGCTGCCGCTGCAGGCTTGTTTCTGGCCACTTCAAGACGTGCCGCTAGACTTTCTATCATCGGATGTGGCGTAGCATTTTTTTTAAGCCAAGCCAGCTCTTTTTCAACCGCTGCCCACGCACTCTTGCGCAACAAAGCAACTGCCAACCCATAATGCTCTGCAGCGGCATTTGCATAACGCTGCTCACTAATATTTTGCTCAAACAAATCAATAGCAGTCTGTGTCGTGCCCAGCATCGCGCGCAACTTAGCTTTAACATATTGAAACTCAAGGCCATCTGCAACTTGCTTATATGGCATTTGTTCAACCCGATTCGCAACATCAGCGATACGCTCTGAGGTCAGTGGGTGTGTTCTTAAAAAACTAGGTGCGCCACCCTCAGCAAATCGAGAGCCACGTTGCAAAGTTTTAAAAAACTGTGGCATTGCCCTGACATCAAAACCACCTGAATCTAATATCTGCAAACCAATACGATCCGCTTCACGTTCATAATCTCGTGTGTAATCCAGCTGATTTTGTACACCAATCGCAGATGCGGTGGTCATTGCACCAGAAGCTAACTGTGGATTTGACCTTGCCACCAATAGCGCCAATGCAATACCTGCTAAGTTTTTAAAGGTGTCATATTTTTGCGAGGCTAGCATCCGCGCCAAATGTCGCTGCGTTACATGACCAATTTCATGCCCAAGCACACTCGCAAGCTCAGACTCCGTGTTAGAGGCCAGAATCAATCCAGTATGCACACCTACGACACCGCCTGGCATCGCGAACGCATTAATGGAGGGATCCTGTACCACAAAGAAATTAAATTTTTGTCGCTTATCCGGTCCATTGGCCACTAAACGTGCGCCTAAACTCTGCAAATAATCTGACACTTCTATATCACTGAGCACATCATCACTGACGGCCACCTGACGCATAATCTGCTCAGCAATTTCCTGCTCCTGTAACGGCGACAGCACTGTTGCTGACACATCACCTAAATCTGGCAACTCATTGGCAAGAACTTGGTGTGTATATGCGAGTGAAGCAACAGCTAACGAAGCGGTAACTACCGGAGCCGAAACCAGTGAAGTCGGAACAATTGAAGCAACTAATAATATAATGGGTGATAAATTTAATTTCATTATTACTATGATAACGTTTGTAGTCGAATGTTTCATAATGCTGCGTAAATTATATCGTATCAATCTAACCTGTTTCTTACACCAAATATTCACTCGCCGAGACTGACAATATGACAAACCCACTTACCCACTTTGATCAAAATGGCCAAGCCCATATGGTTGATATTGGCGAAAAAGCCGAAACTCATCGCATCGCGATTGCAACAGGTCACATTAACATGCTGCCTTCAACGCTAGCACTTATCCAAACTGGAAACAGTAAAAAAGGGGATGTACTCGGTATCGCCAGAATCGCCGCGATTCAGGCCGCCAAAAAAACATCTGACCTCATCCCGCTGTGCCATCCTATTTCACTCACGCGCATTGCCGTGAGTTTTGATGTGAACGAAAAATTATCAAGTATCCGTTGCGAAGTCACCACAGAAACCTATGGTAAAACTGGCGTAGAAATGGAGGCGTTGACCGCAGTAAGCGCTTGCCTACTTACCATTTACGATATGTGTAAAGCGGTGGACCGTGGGATGACGATTGCAGATATTAAGTTACTAGAAAAACATGGGGGAAAATCTGGTGATTGGGTAGCAAATCGCTAGCCGCAATATTGCCAAATATTGACTACGCACAAGATTGCATATCGGCATCACGCCGGTATGCAATCAAAATACTTAGCCGTTAATCACTAGCCTCTCGAAGCTAGCTACGTCAGTAGGCCTGCTAAAGTAATAGCCTTGGAAATAATCGCAGCCAAAACTTCTTAACAAGTCGTATTGCTCAATCTGCTCAACACCCTCCGCCACAATATCGCAATGGATGGTTTTACCAACAGCCAATACCATTTGAATAATCGCAGCATCATTAGAATCAGTCAGCACATCATGCACAAACGATTGATCGATCTTAATTTGTGTGACTGGCAGTTTTTTGAGATATACCAAAGATGAATGCCCAATCCCAAAATCGTCCAAAGAAATTCTGACACCCATCTGCTTCAATACTTTCATCTTATTGATCACATCATCAATATTATCTATCACCGCCGTCTCTGTAAGCTCCAACTTAAGCTGATCAGGATTGATATCGGTTTTCGCTAAAATTTCGCGCAACTCTTGCACAAAATTAATATATAAAAACTGCTTAGCACTGATGTTTACTGACAACTTGATTTGGCTTAAAACTGGGTCTGATTCCCATATTTTTAGTTGCTGGCATGCTTGAGCTAAAACCCAGTGCCCAATCTTAATGATTTGATTCGTTTTTTCTGCAATCGGTATAAACTCGACAGGACTTACATTACCAAGCGTTGGATGAGTCCATCTTAATAACACCTCAGCCGCAACCACCTGCTTATCCACGTTCACAATAGGCTGGTAGTTAAAATATAACTCCTGATTTGTAAGCGCTAATGAAAGGGCAGACTCTAATGCAAAGCTTTTTTCTATGCTTTCTTGCGTCAATTGATCATAGAATCGATAAGTATTACCACCACTATCTTTAGATAAATACATCGCAGTATCTGCATGCCTTAAATGATCTTCAAAGGTCAGTTGATTATCATTAAACAACGTGATGCCAATACTTGCACTGGTAACAAATTCAAAAAAACTTAGATAATAGGGTTTATTAAGCTCTGCCAATAGCTTTTGTGCAACTTCGCTCACCTGCTGGTAGGCCACTGTAGCACTAGCATCTAAATTCTCAATAATCACCACAAACTCATCACCGCTAAGTCGTGCAACAGTGTCGCCAGCCCTTACGGTATTTTGTACTCTTTTTGCGACTTCAATCAGCAACTGGTCACCTACATCATGACCTTTTGTGTCATTAAGTGTTTTAAACTTATCTAAATCAATAAACAACAAGCCACAGTAAGTGCTTGCTCGTTGCGCAATTAGTATTGCGTGCTGGTACCTATCAATCAACAAACGTCTATTTGGCAAAGCTGTCAGCGCATCATAATAAGCAAAATTCTCGATTTCCTGCCTAGCTTTTTTCTGCTCAGAAATATCGCGCACAAACCCTGTCACTAAAGACAAGTCGGCATCTTTTAAGGCAGTGAGCGTTAACTCTATCGGGAACTCACTACCATCCGCACGCATCGCCACCAACTCTATACGCTGATTAAAGATATGCTTCACACCAGACATCACATATTGTTGATGTCCTGCATGATGTGCCGTGCGGTATCTTGCGGGAATAATTAATTCCGACATCAACTTACCGATAACCTCGTCTTTTTTATATCCAAATATACGTTCAGCCGCTGGATTAAACTCGACTAGTAACCCAGCAGTATCTATAGTGAGAATAGCATCAAAAGCCCCATCAATCACTGCACGTAGTTTTTTGTCATGTTTTTGTATGGTTTTAAGTGCTAAATTACGTTCGGACTGTAAGGCAGAAATTAACAACATGGTCACCACTAAGGCAACCATAAATGTCCAAAGTGAAAACACGCCTTCACTAATGTTGTGGCTATAAAAATTACCTGCGCCTTGTGAAGTAAGCCACACAGCAATGCTCGATAAAACAATCACAAAGAAAGAGCCACCAACAATCCCAAAACTCATCGATGCCCAGATCAGCATGGGCAAAATCACGAACATGGATAAAATAAATTGCTTATTTAAATCAGGAACCGAACTCACGATAATGAGCTCAACACAGACAAACAGAATAATCCAAGCCAGCAACTGGTAGCATTTATTGTCGCAAGAGAATGTGCCTTTTCTACCGATATTGAGCACCAAGGGCAGTGCCAATAAAACGCCCAAACTGTCACCTAGCCACCAGATAAATCCAATATTTAACAGATGATCAGCATTCGCTAGCCCAGTGATATATAAGCTGAATACACCACCTGTGGCACATATCGACATGCCAAGCAGTGCCACGAGAATCATCAGCAGAATATCTTTTTGTTTATATAAGTGATGATTAAAATGAAATTTGGGTAGAAGGTATGCTGTGAGAACGGGGCCGAGCGTATTTGTAATAGCAACCAAAATGCTGGTAGAGAGTGGTAAAACCGTTAATTCAACCAGAAATGAAGCAATGAAAACAGCGAGAATGTTAACTTTCCCCCAGCGCATGATAGCACCGACAGCGATGCCAGTTGGAAGCCAAATCAAAGTTGCCACAGACTCTTTGTAAGGCACCATCAAACCAAGCCAAGCCGTTACAAAGTAAGCAATTGCCACTAAAATAAAGATCGTCAACTTTGTATTAAAAGTTGATGACCGATATTGAGTGGCAACGTTTTTCATCACATGATCTTAGCTGACATCAAGTCCATCTTGTACCAACTCTGCAGCACGCAACACTGCACGCGCTTTATTCTGGGTTTCCATCCATTCGCTTTCTGGAACAGAATCAGCCACGATGCCGGCACCCGCCTGCACATAAAGCATGTTATTTTTAATGACGCCAGTGCGGATAGCAATCGCCACATCCATGTCACCATTAAAGCCTAAGTAACCTACAGCACCTGCATAAATGCCACGCTTGCTTGGTTCTAATTCATCAATGATTTCCATGGCACGCACTTTAGGCGCGCCGCTCACCGTACCTGCAGGGAATGTTGCTTTAATCACATCAATCGCGTCCATTCCCGGTTTCAATTTACCTTCCACATTACTCACAATATGCATGACGTGAGAATAACGCTCAATCATCATATTGTCAGTCACTTTCACAGAGCCAGTCACGGCGACTCGGCCAACGTCATTACGTCCTAAATCCATCAACTGTACATGTTCTGCACGTTCTTTAGGATCAGCCAACAACTCTTCAGCCAGAGCAATATCCTGTTCACGAGTTTTGCCACGTGGTCTTGTGCCAGCAATTGGACGTGCTGTCACCGTGCCGTTTTCAAGGCGCACTAGAATCTCAGGTGACGCACCCACTACATGGTGATCCCCCATATCATAATAGAACATATAGGGTGATGGATTTAAACTGCGTAGTGCACGATAAAGCGACAATGGCGGTGCGGAAAACTGCTGTGACATACGCTGTGATAACACCACCTGCATAATATCGCCATCTAGAATGTACTGCTGAGCACGCTTAACCGCTGTTTTAAAATTATCTTCACCAAATTCTGAAGTAGCCTCAGTTCTATCTGTAGCAATTGATTTTGGAATCGTGACCGTATTTCTTAATTTTTGCACTAACTCACTCAAGCGCTGTTTAGCTTGCTCGTAAGCGCTAGGTTCCGCTGAATCAGCATAAACAATAAAGTAAAGTTTACCGCTTAAATTATCTACCACCGCCAACTGCTCAGAGACCATCAATAAAACATCCGGGACATTGATCGCATCTGGCTTTACCTTATCGGCTAACCGCTTCTCAATATAGCGTACGGTTTCGTAGCCAAAATAACCAGCCAAACCGCCAGTGAATCGGGGCAACCCTTCATAAGGTGGTGTTTTAAAGCGTGATTGGTAACTTTTTACAAAGTCTAACGGATTTGCATCCTCTACAGACTCCACCACCGCGTCGCCCTCAAGCACTTGTACTTTTCTGCCATAAGCAACAATGCGTGTTTTTGCAGGCAAGCCAATGATTGAATAGCGGCCAAAACGTTCACCGCCTTGGACAGACTCAAGCAAGTATGAAAACGGCTGATTTGCCAGTTTTAAATAAAGGGATAGTGGTGTATCGAGATCGGCAAAGGTCTCGAGTACTAAAGGGATTCGATTATAGCCTCGTGCTGCCAAGGCATTAAATTCATCTTGATTAATCGTGTTTAACATAAACTTCCTAAGACTTTATCATCATGTTCTTTTAAAGTGGAGCAGCTTAATCACCTATGATTGACGCTGCTGTATGACTATTTAATTAGCTTTGCCAAGAGCATCGCCAACAGAAAGAGCCACTAAGAATCTGATTGTAAAAATGATCGTCGGTTACGTTCATCATATTTGAAGTTATGTATTAATAAGAGATACTAGGTTAATAAATTAAGTAAATCCGGTAAATCCGCAATGGTTGCATCTACCAAACGCTCGTCAATTGCCCTACCTTGATTATATCCATACGGCACAGTGACAATATAACACCCCGCGGCGTGTGCTGCTACAACATCCGTCTCTGAGTCGCCAACCAGCATAGTCTCAGCTTCCAGCACGTTAAATTTTTTGCAGATATGATGCAATTGCATCGGGCTGGGTTTCTTTTTTGGCAGAGTATCACCAGAAACAACCACCTCAAAAAACTCCGCCAACCCTGTCGCATCAAGCAAGGGATGCGTGAATCTTTCTGGTTTATTCGTCACACATGCTAGCTTAAAGCCCTTATCTTTTAGATGCCTTAAGGTTTCCAGCACGCCTTCATAGGGCTGGCTGCGCGTGACGTTATTGGCATAATGCTCAAAAAATAAAGCTTGTGCATCGTTAAGCAAATCATCATCAGGTTCAACACCTGACTCACTCATCACACAACGCTTAATCAGCATTTGCGCACCTTCACCAATATAACGCTCTATTTGTATTGCTGATTTATTTGGCAAATCTAACGAGCTAAGCATTTGATTCGCAGCAAACGCAATTTCGGGCGCAGTATTCACTAATGTGCCATCAAGATCAAACATGACGGCTTTGACATTAAACCCCATGGTGATTTACTTTACTTCAACTTTACGCTGGATTAAAACACAGTCATCAAATCGCCTAGCTCAACATCATGTGACTAGCGCTCTCGCTAGGCGATTCAATGGACTGTATTTATTTTACAGTCGCCAAAGATGCGCGCATTTCAGATACAACAGTGTTGTAACGATTTGCATCCGTGTCTTTTGGTGAGCCAAAAATTGCTGAGCCAGCAACAAATGTATCTGCGCCAGCACGTGCAATTTCTGCAATGTTTTGTGCGTTTACGCCACCATCTACCTCAAGCCAGATTTGACGGCCTGTTTTTTCGTAGTATGCATCGATTCTAGCGCGTGCTAATTTTAGTTTTTCCAATGTTTCAGGAATAAATTTCTGACCACCAAAACCAGGGTTCACTGACATCAATAAAATCATATCTACTTTATCCATCACGTGATCAAGATAGCTTAATGAAGTAGCAGGGTTAAACACCAAGCCTGATTTGCAGCCTAAATCACGTACCATCGCCAAGCTACGGTCAATGTGCTCTGAAGCCTCTGGGTGAAAAGTGATGATGTTTGCACCAGCTTTTGCAAAGTCAGGAATAATACGGTCAACAGGTTTAACCATTAAATGCACATCAATCAACGCGCCTACTTTTTTTGCAGTTTCGCGAATGGCATCACAAACCAATGGGCCAATAGTTAAATTAGGCACATAGTGGTTGTCCATAACATCAAAATGCACGATGTCTGTGCCTGAAGTAATCACATCTTCAATCTCTTGACCAAGTTTGGCAAAGTTCGCAGAAAGAATACTTGGGGCAATTCTAAAAGTTTTATCCATGGCAATATCCGTCAAATTAAATTTATTAATCAGTTTAAAGCGTTATTTTAACCTTATTTCACACTAATAAGATGATGCTTCTTGCTTAAGATAGGCCAATCCCTCAAAATTACACTTATGCAGTTATATGTTATAGGCGTGAACCACACAACCGCCCCCATCCAAATCCGCGAGCATGTTGCTTTTAACAGCGACCATCTTGGTAGCGCCCTGCGCGACCTCACCATGCATGACGCTTCCGAAGCTGCGATTTTGTCTACCTGCAACCGCACAGAACTCTATTGCAGCACAGATGATCCGCAAAAAGCACTGGCTTGGTTATCGCAATATCACAAAATTGAAGCAAACGAAATCGCCCCCTACATTTACACTCTGCCAGATGATGAAGCTGTTAAACATGCGTTTAGAGTGGCATCCGGCTTAGATAGCATGGTGTTAGGTGAACCACAAATTCTTGGTCAATTTAAACAATCGGTTAAAATTGCACAAGATGCCGGTACATTAGGCACCCTATTGCATAAGCTATTTCAGCGTACGTTTGAAGTGGCGAAAGAAGTACGCACCAACACAGACATTGGGGCCAACTCTATCTCTATGGCGGCCGCCGCTGTGAAACTCTCTCAGCGGATTTTTGGTGACATCAGCGAACAGAAAGTACTATTTATCGGCGCGGGTGAAATGATTGAGCTTTGTGCAGACCATTTTGCTGCGCAAAAGCCGAAGAGCATTACGATTGCTAACCGTAGCATTGAGCGTGGCTCAACACTTGCACAAAAAATTAATGGTGAGGCGATTTTACTCAACGACTTGCCCACCTATTTTGCTAACTTTGATATCGTCATCACCTCAACCGCAAGCACATTACCCATTATCGGCTTAGGCATGGTAGAAAGCGCTATTAAAGCACGCCGCCACCGCCCAATTTTCATGGTTGACCTAGCAGTACCACGCGATATTGAGCCTGAAGTTTCAGAACTGGATGATGTATTTTTATACACAGTCGATGATTTGGCCCAAGTCGTTTCGGATGGGATTGAAAACAGGCAATCAGCCGCGGTTGAAGCGGAAATAATTGTCGCCACGCGTGTTGAAAACTTTATGCAGTGGTTTAAAAAGCGCGATGCAGTGCCAACCATCAAGGCCCTGCGCGACCAAGCAGAGCATATGCGCAAATCTGAACTAGAAAAAGCGTTGAAACTGCTACAAAAAGGTGAACACCCAGAAAAAGCGTTAGAAGCACTGAGTGTCGCACTCACCAACAAGTTTCTGCATGCGCCCAGCCATGCATTAAACAACACACATGGTGATGAGCACGCAAAACTCGAAGAAATTTTAAAAGACTTATATCAAATTAAAAGTTAAGCAGTACTACTAGAGAAATAAACAATGAAACCAAGCATGATAACCAAGCTCGCCAACTTGAGCGAGCGCCTAGATGAGATTGACCGTTTGATGAGCAGTGAAGGCATCACTAACGACATGGACAACTATCGAAAACTGACCCGTGAGCATGCGGAAATCACACCGATTGTAGAACAATATCGTGCCTTTGAGCAGGCCGAAGCTGACATCAGCGAAGCGCAAAGCATGCTGAGCGATCCAGAAATGAAAGCGTTTGCGCAAGAAGAAATTGAAGCAGGCAAAGCAAAGTTAGAGGCAATTGAAGCTGCACTACAAACACTGCTACTCCCTAAAGACCCTAACGATGAGAAAAATATTTTCTTGGAAATCCGCGCAGGCACGGGTGGCGATGAGTCAGGCTTATTTGCGGGCGACCTATACCGCATGTACTCTCGCTATGCAGAACGCCAAGGCTGGAAAGTAGAAGTCATGTCTGCCAACGAAGGCGAGATGGGTGGCTACAAAGAAATTATCGCTAAAATTGAAGGCTACGGCGCTTATTCAAAACTGAAATTTGAAAGTGGCGGTCACCGCGTACAACGTGTCCCTGATACCGAAACCCAAGGGCGCATTCATACCAGCGCCTGTACGGTAGCCGTATTGCCAGAAGCCGATGAAATTAACGACGTAGCAATTAACCCAGCGGACGTGCGTATTGATACCTTCCGTGCCAGTGGCGCAGGTGGGCAACACATTAACAAAACCGATTCAGCTGTACGTCTAACACACGCCCCGACAGGTATAGTGGTGGAGTGCCAAGAAGGCCGCAGCCAACATGCGAATAAGGCACAAGCATTTGCTGTATTAGCCGCACGTATTAAAGCTAAACAAGTAGATGAGCAACAAAGTAAAATTGCTAGCGAGCGTAAAAGCCTTATTGGTAGTGGCGACCGCTCAGAGCGCATTCGCACCTACAACTACCCACAAGGCCGCATTACTGACCACCGTATTAACCTGACCTTATACAAAATTGATGCGATTACAGAAGGCGATATGGATGAATTAATTGGTGCATTATCAGCAGAGCATCAAGCTGACTTATTAGCCAGCTTAGGCGACGACAATTAATTGACGCAAACTGTTCGCACCGCTTGGGCAGAAGCACAGCAACGCCTCATTAAAACGCTATCGCTAGATACCAATGAGGCAAAGTTTGAAGCGCAGTTATTACTGCAAAATGTACTGAATGTGAATCGTGCGTGGTTATTAGCGCACGAGAGCGACACACTGCAAGACAAGATAAAGACTGACTATGAAGCCCTGCTTGCCCGCCGACTTATAGGTGAGCCAATTGCTTATATATTTGGTTACCGTGAGTTTTTTGGTCTAAATCTGATTGTGACACCTGACACGCTCATCCCAAGGCCAGATACTGAAACATTAGTAGAAACTGCCTTAGACAAAATTCCCTTAGAAACACCATTTACGGTGCTTGATTTAGGCACCGGCACAGGCGCCGTTGCACTAGCCATTGCTCAAAATCGTCCAGAAGCTCAAGTAACAGCAATCGATGCATCAAGTGGCGCACTTGATATTGCCAAGCGCAATTCCAACCAGCTAGATTTAACGCAGGTTGATTTCCGCCTGAGCAACTGGTTTTCAGCACTGGAAGGCGAAAGATTTAATCTGATTGTCAGCAACCCGCCTTACATTGAGCAGCAAGACACCCACCTGACGCAAGGGGATTTACGATTCGAACCAATGTCGGCATTAGCCTCAGGTACCGACGGCCTTGATGACATTCGTCAAATCGTAGACAACTGCCTATTACACCTGCACCCTCAAGGCTGGTTAATGCTAGAACATGGCTACAACCAAGCGCATTTAGTCACAGATTTAATGGCACAGAGTGGGCTGATTGACATCACAACCATCAAAGACCTTGGTGGTAATGACCGCGTGACGATAGGAAAGAATCCACTGATCGTCAGTACACACTGGGATTAGCATCACCTGAACGAAGTACTAGCGCTTTTGTCACAGATATACACAACATCGCTGGAGAACTCGATGTCAGAAACGAATCAACTCATACTATTAGCTTATACCAGCGTCGCTGCACACCACATGACGCATGATGAATTACTATCGCTACTAAATTCCGCTCGTACCTGCAATCAACGCCAAGGCATCACTGGCATGCTGCTCTATATGGATGACTGCTTCTTTCAAGTACTGGAAGGGGAAGAGCAGCTAGTAGATGCTCTATACGAGAAAATATGTCTAGATGAACGCAACCACCACGTCGTCAAGCTGATCAGAGAGCCTATTGCAGAAAGAAGCTTTACTGAATGGACCATGAGTTACGAACACGTCACCCGTCAAGAGATGGCCTCTTTCACTGGATTAACTGACTATCTTGACCAAAATCACCCAGGATTTAACGGCATGGCTGCTGGTCGTGCACGTCAACTCATCGAGTCATTTAAGGATGGTCAATGGCATCGACATGACTTAACGCAACAAAAATTTATACACATCGGCACATAGCGCATTAGCAACATAAACTTTTACAGTGCTACATAGTATAATCATACTATGTCTGAAAATAACGCTATCGGCATTGTTGCCCCTCAAACTGCATCGTTTAGTGAACCGCTTACGCTTAAAAGCGGCGCAGTGCTCTCACAATTTGACCTTGTATACGAAACCTACGGCACATTAAATGCCGATAAATCCAATGCTGTCCTGATTTGCCATGCACTTTCAGGCACGCATCATGTCGCTGGCAAATACTCGGAAAAAGATAAGTATCCAGGCTGGTGGGATAACTTAGTAGGTCCTAACAAACCACTAGATACCAATAAATTTTTCGTCATCGGCGTTAACAACCTAGGCGGCTGTCATGGCAGCTCTGGGCCGGTAAGCACCAATCCAGCAACAGGAAAACCATGGGGATCTGCGTTCCCTATAGTCACAGTAGAAGATTGGGTAAATTCACAAGCACGTTTGTTAGACCAACTTGGCATTACTCAACTAGCCGCAGTCATTGGTGGCAGCTTGGGCGGCATGCAAGCGTTACAATGGACAATCGCTTATCCTGACCGTGTTCGCCACGCATTAGTGATTGCCTCTGCACCTAACCTCACTGCCCAGAACATGGCATTTAACGAGGTTGCACGCCAAGCCATTATTACAGACCCAGAATTTCACGGTGGTGACTACTACGAACATGGCGTGGTGCCTCGTCGCGGCTTACGCATTGCACGTATGCTTGGCCACATTACCTACCTGAGCGATGATGCTATGGGTGAGAAATTTGGCCGCAAACTTAAAGACAGCATTAAATATAGCTTTGACGTTGAGTTTGAAATGGAATCTTATTTGCGTTACCAAGGGGATAAATTCGCTGGCGAATTTGATGCCAACACCTACTTACGCATGACCCGCGCATTAGACTATTACGATCCTGCATTAGCCTATGGCGGAGATTTGAGCAAAACCCTAAGCCAAGTCAAAGCTAAGTTTCTAGTGCTGTCATTCACTAGTGACTGGCGCTTCTCGCCCGCACGCTCACGCGAGATAGTAAAAGCACTGCTCGATAACGAAAGCACTGTTAGCTACGCGGAAGTAACCGCAGCACATGGTCATGATGCTTTTTTAATGCCCGACGAACATTACCACGCGATTTTGCGTACTTATTTAAGCAATATTGAAGTTGGTGGCAACCATGCAGAATAATGTAAATATTACAAAAAATGTTGCACAGTATCGTCAAGATTTTGCGATTATTGCAAATTGGGTAAAGTTTGGCTCCAAAGTACTAGATTTAGGTTGCGGAGACGGTGAGTTATTGCAATTTTTACAAAACTCGCTTGAGGTAAAAGGATACGGCGTAGAAAAGAATGATGCCAATTTGCTAGCATGCGTTGCTAGTGGCACAAATGTCATTCAAATGGATTTAGAAGATGGCTTATCGGGCTTTGAAGACCAGTCATTTAATACGGTGATTCTTTCGCAAACACTGCAAGCCATGCACAATACGGAAGAAATCGTACTGGAAATGCTGCGCGTGGGCAAAGAGATTATTGTCACGTTCCCCAACTTTGGCTACTGGCGCAACCGTATGCAAATCACGGCAGGACGGATGCCCGTCTCTAAAGCACTACCGTACCAATGGTACGACACGCCTAACGTGCATCTCTGCACCATTAATGATTTTGATGCATTTTGTCACCATCACAACATTGAAATCTTAGAGCGTCGCGTGATTACAGACGGCAAAGAAGTGAACTTCATGCCCAATCTGCTTGGCAGTTTGGCAATGTACCGCCTGAAATCCAAGTAATTATTTTGCAAACAGCCGCACAGCCAACCATACGTCAATCACTCATGAGCAAAAAAATGCTCATCTGTGTATTTACAGGGTTTAGCTCAGGCCTCCCACTCTTCATACTGATCAGCCTGCTACCAGCGTGGTTACGCTCAGAGGGAGTAGACCTCAAGTCGATTGGCTTGTTTGCATTAATCAGCCTACCCTTTACATGGAAATTTCTGTGGGCACCGCTATTTGACCGCTTCACACCCCCGCTAGGCCGCCGCCGTGGCTGGTTGGTCATCTGGCAAGTATTATTACTGCTATCAATTCCAGCTTTTGGTGCCTTTAACCCCAAATTTGATATATGGAGTATTGCTTATCTAGCAACAGTGGTCGCTTTCTTTAGCGCATGCCAAGACATTGTGCTTGACGCTTACAGACGAGAGTTACTGATAGACGCAGAACTAGGTCTAGGTAATGCCGTACATGTGAATGCATATAAAATTGCAGGCTTAGTACCTGGCTCTCTATCACTCATCCTCGCAGACCACCTGCCATGGAGTAGCGTGTTTATTATCACAGCGCTATTTATGCTGCCAGGCCTCATCATGACGCTATTGATAACGGAACCTGCCTTAAGATACGGTGCACCAAAAACTTTACGCGCGGCGATTGTAGAGCCTTTCAAAGAGTTCATCGAACGTAACGGACTAAAATCCGCACTATTCATCCTCGCGTTTATCTTCCTATACAAACTAGGGGATAGCATGACTACCGCGCTAGCTACTCCATTCTATTTAGACATGGGGTACAGCAAAACGGAAATCGGCTTAATCGCTAAAAATGCAGGTCTATGGCCGAGCGTATTAGGCGGCCTAATTGGCGGCCTTTGGATGATTAAGCTCGGCATCAACAAATCATTATGGATATTTGGTGCAGTGCAGATGGTCGCCATTTTAGGCTTTGCTCGGCTTGCAGATGCAGCAAACAACCCTACCTTATTCAGCTCGTTCTTTGAATTTCAAATACTCGGCACCAGCTTTAGCTTACAAGAGCGCTTAGTATGGCTAGGCATGGTGATTGGGGTTGAGGCACTGGGGGTAGGGCTTGGCACGGCCGCGTTTGTTGCTTACATTGCAAAAACCACGCACCCACTTTACACCGCTACACAATTTGCATTATTTACTAGCTTGGCTGCTGTGCCGCGTACTTTTGCCAATGCGGCAACAGGTTACATGGTAGAGAGCTTGGGATGGCGCGACTTCTTCATCCTCTGCTTTTTAATTGCCATTCCAGGCATGGTGCTACTATTAAAAATAGCACCATGGAACCAGACTGCAAAAGATATTCAGCAAAATAACTAAGATAACCCAACGACACCAACAAGTGGCGAGGGCGCGTTGCTCCTACATACGACTTTTCAAGCGATTTATCGCTTAGAAAATCGGAGTGCCCGTGGTACAAAAGCTAATACATGGCTGCGTTATTTATAGAAGTAACCATAAAAACTATTGGTATTCCACAATCAATGGCGCATGGTCACTAAAGCGCTCTTCTTTATAAACACTGGTGCAAGTCGCTTTATTCGCAAAATCAGCTGTGGCAATCTGATAATCAATACGCCAACCCACGTTTTTAGCCCACGCTTGTCCGCGGTTGCTCCACCATGTATAACATGCATCGGTAATTTCAGGGTGCAACTTACGGTACACATCTACCCAACCCACCTCATCAAACAACGCCGTTAGCCAAGCACGCTCCTCTGGCAAAAATCCTGAGTTTTTACGATTGCCTTTATAGTTCTTAAGGTCAATTTCTTGATGCGCAATATTCCAGTCACCACAAATCACTACATCGCGACCACTATCTTTAAGCATTTTCAGATGCAGCATAAAGCGCTCCATCACACTAAACTTAAAGGCTTGTCGTTCTTCACCACTTGAGCCAGAAGGTAAATACAATGACACCACACTTAAATTGCCAAACCTAGCCTCAATGTAACGCCCCTCGTTATCAATATCGGTCACACCCAACCCCACTACAATGCTATCTGGCTTGGTTTTTGAGTAAATACCTACGCCGCTGTAACCCTTTTTTTCTGCGTAATGAAAGTAGCCAAAGTATCCTTCTGGATTCAACATTTCATCAGTCATATCGCCAGCTTGCGCTTTGATTTCCTGCATACAAACGATGTCTGCATCCTGTTTTTTTAACCACGCATATAAACCTTTATTGGTTGCAGAGCGAATGCCATTTAAATTTAACGATATAATCTTCAAAACTTAATTCCAAATAATTATCAGAAGCTATTATGACCCAATCACTCGATCAGTTCAGACAAGATTTTATCGCATTTGCGATTGAAAAAGAGGTTTTAAAATTCGGTGAATTTAAAACCAAAGCAGGCAGGCTAAGCCCTTACTTCTTTAATGCGGGTTTATTTAATGATGGCGAAAGTCTGATGAAACTTGGCGAATTTTACGCTAAAGCGATTAAAAACTCTGGCATTGAATTCGATATGTTATTTGGTCCAGCCTACAAAGGCATTACATTAGCGGCAAGTATTGCGATTGCACTTGCCAAAGATGGTCACAATGTCCCTTATGCCTACAACCGCAAGGAAGCCAAAGATCACGGCGAAGGTGGTGTGATTGTGGGTAGCCCATTGAAAGGTCGAGTTCTCATCATCGACGATGTGATTTCGGCAGGCACCTCAGTACGAGAGTCTGTTGAGCTAATTAATGCAAGCGGCGCCAGTGCTTGCGGTGTAGCGATTGCCATCGACAGACAAGAGAAAGGCTTAGGCGAGCTTTCGGCAGTACAAGAAGTGATTAACACCAACAAGATACCAGTTTGCGCTATTGCTAACCTCAATGATTTATTGACCTATCTACATCACAAATCTGAGATGGCGCAAAATTTGCATGCAGTTGAAGCATATCGACAAAAATATGGTGTCATTTAATTAACTACAGGCGGCTTGTTGCAGGACACTTGCTGATCCATAGTTAATGTAGCAACCAGAAAGGTTATTCACATCGACATGGAAAGATTGTTTAAACCGTTACAACAGCCAATCTCATTGGCTTCAGCTGCAATCAGTCAGGTTGCCACCAACACGCTCTGGTCATTAGCACTATGTCTAACGCTGTGTTCAATCCAATATGCACAAGCAGAGAGTACGGGGCGAATCGTAAAATGGAAAGATGAAAAAGGAGTCACACATTATGGTGACTCCATCCCTACTCAATACATTAATCGTGAAAACTCACTGATTAACCGTCAGGGCATTACTGTCAAACATAACAAGCCGGCACCAACTCAAGACAATACCGATGCGCTTGCAAAAATAGAACAAGCCAAATCAGAACAATCTAAAAAAGATAAAGCATTACTTGGCGCATTTACTAACGCCAACGAAATTGACTTAGCGTTAGAGCGTAATATTCAGCTAGATAAAATTGCACTAGAGAATTTACAGCAAGAAAAAGCTAACCATCAAAAAAGTATTGATACAAAACAGGCAATGGTCGCCAGTTTTCAAAAAAGAAAGAAAGAAATTCCTAGCGAGCTGAAAGCTGACATTGCTGACGAACAGGCACAGATTGAAAGCCTAGACGAAAAAATAGCAGCTCGGAATACTGCGATTGGCGCGACCCGAAAACGTTTTGAAGAAGATAAAAAACGCTACCTTTTGCTTAAGAGCCAACCCAGTAAAGAAACACCATGAAATACAAAGTGACCTGTCGCGCAATCATTGCCTGACAAGCAAGCCAGTGAACCCAAATTACCAGCCTACAATTAAAAAAGCCTTACGGCTAACACCGCAAGGCTTTTATTTTTAGAGGCTCTATCAATGACTTACAAAAATTAAACTGGCCCTAGTGATAAGAATTAAGCGCCCAGTTTTTTCTTCAACACTTCATTGACTTGAGCAGGGTTGGCTTTACCTTTTGAAGCTTTCATCGCTTGACCGACTAACGCATTAAATGCTTTTTCTTTACCCGCTTTAAACTCTTCTACCATTGCAGCATTCGCAGCCAAGACTTCATCAATAATGGCTTCAATTGCGCCAGTATCTGATACTTGTTTTAAGCCTTTTGCGTCAATAATAGCATCAACGTCACCTTCGCCATTCCACATCGCCTCAAACACCTGTTTAGCTGCATTATTTGAAATGGTGTTATCAGCAATACGTTTTAGCAGACTAGCCAAATTCACTGCGCTAACTGGTGATTCAGCCAATGTTTTTTCTTCTGCATTCAGTTTTGCTGAAATAGCGCCCATCACCCAATTGGCAGCTGGTTTTGCATCTGCACCTGCGTCTACCGTTTCTACAAAATACTGAGCTAACTCACGGCTAGCAGTCAGGCTGGCAGCGTCGTAGCTAGTTAGCCCAAACTGCGTTTCAAACCTTAACTTCATTGCCTCTGGCAATTCCGGCATTTCTTCAGCAACACGCGCTTTATCAGCTGCTGTAATCGCCAATGGTAATAAATCTGGATCTGGGAAGTAACGATAGTCGTTCGCCTCTTCTTTACTACGCATCGCGCGTGTTTCACCTGTATCTGGGTTAAACAGCACGGTCGCTTGCTGAATCGTACCGCCATCTTCTAAGGTTTCAATCTGCCACCGTGTCTCGTACTCAATCGCTTGTTGCATAAACTTGAATGAGTTCAGGTTTTTAATTTCACGACGTGTGCCGAGCTTTTCAGTACCTTTTGGTCGCACTGATACGTTGACGTCACACCTAAAACTGCCTTCTTGCATATTGCCATCGCAAATACCAATCCACTGCACCAACTCATGCAGTTTTTTTGCATAGGCAACGGCCTCAGCCGCTGAACGCATGTCTGGCTCAGTCACAATCTCTAGCAAGGGCGTACCTGCGCGGTTAAGGTCGATGCCACTCATATCTTCAACCGCACCATGCACAGATTTACCAGCGTCTTCTTCTAAATGTGCACGCGTGATGTTAATCACTTTTTCATAAGCAGCATTTTTGCCAACGGCTGGCACTTGTATCGTGACCGCACCTTTACCCACTACTGGCAGCTCATACTGGCTAATTTGGTAGCCTTTTGGCAAGTCTGGGTAAAAGTAGTTTTTACGCGCGAACACAGAGCGCGGGGCAATTTCTGCGTTAACCGCCAAACCAAACTTAATCGCGCAATTAACCGCTTCTTTATTCAACACAGGCAACACGCCTGGCAAGGCAATACTCACTTCACACGCTTGCGTGTTAGGCTCTGCACCATAAGTGGTAGAAGCCCCTGAGAAAATTTTAGTATTTGTTCTAAGTTGGGTATGCGTTTCCAACCCAATCACGACTTCCCATTCCATTATGCGCTTCCTTCTGGCTTATCCAAGGTTGGTGCTTGAGCATGCCAATCTGTCACTTGTTGATACTGATGCGCCACGTTCAACATACGCGCCTCATCAAAATAGTTACCAATAATCTGCAAGCCTACTGGCAATGACTTACCATCTGTACTTGTAGCAAACCCAGCAGGAACACTCATGCCAGGCAATCCAGCCAAGTTGGTTGAGATGGTGTAAATGTCTTGCAGATACATGGCAACAGGATCATCCACTTTCTCACCTGCCTTAAACGCGGTGGATGGTGCCGCAGGCCCCATAATCACATCACATTTTTTGAAAGCTTCTTCAAAGTCTTGCGCGATTAAACGGCGGATCTGCTGGGCTTTAAGATAATAAGCATCGTAATAACCTGCACTTAACACGTACGTGCCAATTAAAATGCGGCGTTTAACCTCGGCACCAAAGCCCTCAGCACGGCTCTTGCAGTACATATCCATCAAATCAGTATATTCTGACGCACGGTGGCCATAACGCACACCGTCATAGCGAGATAGATTACTTGACGCCTCAGCAGGTGCTAGCACGTAATAAACAGGAATAGACAAGCTTGTATTTGGCAGTGAAATTTCTACAATCTCGGCGCCTAGTTTCTTGTATTCAGCAATTGCATCTTCAATCACCGTTGCAACCCCGGCATCCAAGCCGTCTGCAAAAAACTCTTTAGGTAAGCCAACTCTTAAACCCTGCAACGGCTTATTCAAATCACGGGTGTAATCTTCTTTGTCACGATTCAAACTAGTTGAGTCGCGCTCATCAAAACCAGCCATCACATTCATCATCAATGCACAGTCTTCAGCAGACTTTGCCATCGGGCCCGCTTGATCCAAGCTAGAGGCAAACGCGATCATACCGTAGCGCGAAACCACACCGTAGGTTGGTTTTAATCCAGTAAAGCCACACAATGAGGCTGGCTGGCGAATTGACCCACCAGTGTCCGTACCAGTGGCTGCCGCACATAAACGCGCAGCCACTGCCGCAGCACTACCGCCGCTGCTACCGCCAGGTACACGAGTGAAATCCCACGGATTTTTCACGCCACCAAAGTAACTGGTTTCATTCGATGAGCCCATCGCAAACTCATCCATATTGGTTTTACCCAAATTCACCGCACCAGCATGATCAAATTGCGTAATCACGTGCGCATCATAGGGTGCGATAAAGTTTTCCAACATTTTCGAACCACAAGTGGTTTTCCAACCTTCTGCACAGAAAATATCTTTTTGTGCGATAGGGATACCAGTCAGCGGCGTAGCATTGCCAGCGGCAATACGTACATCTGCCGCTTTAGCCTGAGCGAGCGTTTTTTCGTGATCCAATGCAATATAAGCATTAATCACTGGGTTATACGCATCAATTCGATTCAAAAAGGTTTGTGTCAGCTCTACGCTAGAAATTTCTTTATTAGCCAACATTTGGGCTAAAGTTTTTAAGCTACTGTTGATCATATTGCGATTACTCGATTACTTTAGGGACAAGATAAAGACCGCCATCTACCGCACGCGCTTCGGAACCATTGCCAATTGCAGGCGAAATTTTTTGAAACGCCTCACGCTGATTGGTTTTGGTCACCACATCGTCTCGTAAACGCTGCACCACATCTTGCGAATGTGACATCGGCACAATGCCGTCAGTATTCACTGCCTGCATTTGCTCGATAAGGCCTAAAATCCCAGTCAGTTTTGACAAGGTTGCAGCAGCATCGCTATCGCTCACTTCAATACGGGCAAGATGCGCTATTTTTTTGATATCTTCAGTACTAAGTGCCATACTTCTAACAGTCCGAAATGTATAGTTGAATTGGGTAGGTAAAAAAACCTATTTTTATATATTGTTTGTCAATTGAAGGACAGTGCAAGTGACACAATCGCTATTAAGCTTACGCCACTCTCTTAAAATTATCCCCATGCACCTTAATTTTCCAATGCATCTTAATTTTCAACAAGATATACGGTATTATAACCTGATTTTACGTGTACCTTAATTGCGTCAGTGACGATTACCAAAGGATTAAACAAGTAAACAGTATTAAACAAGCTCCACACCACAGGAAAAACATAATGTTCGGTTCTATTAGTAGTTATTTTTCAAATGATCTTGCCATTGACCTAGGCACAGCAAACACCCTTATTTACTCTCGCGGCAAAGGCATCGTACTTGACGAACCGTCAGTCGTTGCTATCCGTTTAGAAGGTGGCCCTAATGGCAAAAAAATCCTTCTAGCCGTTGGTGCAGAGGCAAAAGGCATGCTCGGTCGAGCGCCTGCCAATATTCAAGCCATTCGCCCAATGAAAGATGGTGTGATTGCAGATTTCACCATCACAGAGCAAATGCTTAAGTACTTTATCCGCCGCGTGCACGATTCACGCTGGTTTGCGCCAAGCCCACGCATTATCATTTGCGTCCCTGTTGGCTCTACCCAAGTTGAGCGCCGTGCCATTAAAGAATCTGCTGAGCGCGCTGGTGCTAAACAAGTATTTTTAATTGAAGAGCCGATGGCAGCCGCAATTGGTGCGGATATGCCAGTATCAGAAGCAACAGGCTCGATGGTCGTCGATATCGGCGGCGGCACGACTGAAGTGGGCGTTATCTCACTTGGCGGTATCGTGTATGCAAAATCAGAGCGCGTAGGTGGCGATAAATTTGACCAAGCAATCATTGATTACATCCGACGCAACTACGGCATGCAAATTTCAGAGCCTACCGCTGAAGCCATCAAGAAAAAAATCGGCTCTGCCTTCCCGGGTTCAACCGTACTGGAAATGGAAGTGACTGGTCGCAACCTTGCAGAAGGTTTACCACGCAAATTTACAATTTCAAGCAATGAAATTCTTGAAGCACTAACTGAGCCACTCAACGCTATCGTCGGTGCCGTAAAATCAGCGCTTGAACAAACACCACCAGAGCTAGGCGCAGATATTGCAGAAAAAGGCATGGTACTCACTGGCGGCGGCGCACTGTTACGCGATCTAGATCGTCTACTGGTTGAAGAAACTGGTTTACCAGTCATTGTGGCAGAAGACCCACTTACCTGCGTAGCTCGCGGATGCGGTCGTGCGCTGGAGGAAATGGATAGACTAGGCAGCATTTTCGCTTACGAATAACCAAATTACTATTAAAAAACTAAGCATGCTGAAAACGGTAAATATTACTGCGACTGAGTACCCACCAGTTTTTAGCTTTTGGTTTAATTGAAACCATCACGATAGGCCGTATTGATACGGCCTATCGTTTTCCTACTAATCGCATTAACGTTTGGAACTAAAACACACTCACAATGGCTGGCTATCATCAAAATCTGGATCAACAACAAGCCCCAGCTTTTTTTGCGCGCGGTCCAAGTCCGCTTGCACGCCTAGCGTTCTTTTCTGCACTGTCATTAGCGCTAATGGCAACCGATTCACGGTTGCAATATCTAGGTAGCCTACGTGAACATTTAATGGTGGTATTACAGCCCTTGCAACTCATTGCAAATGCACCCTCCATGCTTTACGAATCAACGAACGAGTATTTTTCTACTCACCACCGCTTGCTCAATGAAAATCAGCTGCTAAGGAAACAAGCTTTAATACAAGCAATTTCTTTGCAAAAAATGAAAACACTTCAGCTAGAAAACACCAATTTACGCGAGTTACTACAAGCCAATCAATCACTTGAAGAATTTAGTCAGCTTGGCGAAATTCTACATGTAGGTCGCGACCCTTTTACCAAAAAGATAATCGTGAATCGAGGTAGTGTTCATCATGTGGTGGAGGGTGCCGCGGTTGTTGATGCAAAAGGCGTGATTGGACAGGTGACACGCACTTATCCAGCAAGTAGTGAAGTCACGCTGATTACTGACAAATCACTCACCATTCCCATCCAAATTGAACGTAACGGATTACGAGCAATTGCTTTTGGGCATGGCCGTGACAACACCTTAGACCTACCTTTCCTGCCAGCAAACGTAGATATTAAACCAGGCGACAAACTGATTACCTCTGGTATTGATGGCATCTATCCGAAAGGGCTTGCTGTCGCTACGGTGACAAACATTCAAACCACGCCAGATTCACCGTTTGCTAGAATCATTTGCGTGCCTACAGGTGGGATCGAGAATCATAAGCAAGTACTACTCGTTAGTATCTCTCAACTAGAAAGCACTAACAGCGCAGTCAGCACTAATCAGACAACAGAAAATACCGGCACCAGAGTTACCGCTTCTGAAACAGTAAAAGCACATCCGATGAAGGCATCGGGACAACATAAAAAAATAACGAATGGCGCACCTGTAACAGCCATTGACTCTAGCACCCCAAACAAACCAAATGCACAAGACTAAGTTACAAACGATCTACTTATCACTGCTAATCGCATTCATATGCCTACTTCTGCCTTGGTCAGGTGTTGCACTTAAGCTACGCCCTGATTTTGTATTATTGGTCATCATTTTCTGGATACTCCGCGCACCCAATAAATGTAATATTGGCACTGCTTGGTTTATCGGATTATGGGTAGATTTAGCGACAGGCGGCGTCTTTGGACAACATGCACTTGCTTATACCGTCACTACTTTTGTGGCCGTCATCTACCAGCGTCGCTTGGTATTATTCAGCAACACACAGCAACTAGTTTATGTATTACTACTATTATTGATTTCACAACTTACCTTACTCACAGTAAAAACCTTTGCTGGTAATGAATCACTAGGCTTGGCTTATTTTTTACCTAGCTTCACAGGCGTCATTTTGTGGCAAACTGCCGTTGCACTTGGCTTGAACACCAGCAGACCCTCTCGTAGTAAATGAGGTAAGTATGGTTGCTGAACTCAAAAACTATATTCATGAGCAATATTATTTTAGGCTACGCCTAGGTGTCGCAGGCTTAGTTGTACTTAGCTTATTTGCGCTACTCGCATTTCGTTTTTATTATTTGCAAATACTGCATTACAACCACTATCAAACGCTAGCAGAAAACAACCGCATTTCTCTTGTGCCCACGATTCCTAATCGGGGTTTAATTTTAGATAAAAATGGCGTTGTACTCGCACATAATTTTTTTGTTTATACGCTAGAAATCACACCCGCTAAAGTAAAAAATCTCGACAACACGATTACTGAGCTGGGCCAACTGATTGAAGTTAGCTCATTAGATAAAAAGCGCTTTAAAAAATTTAGAGAACAAAGCCACAGCTTTGAAAGCGCACCAATTCGCACGCATCTTAATGAAATTGAGGCGGCTAAATTTGCAGTTAACCATTACCGATTTCCTGGCGTTGAAATTAAATCACGATTATTTAGACATTACCCACTTGGTAAGCTGGGCTCACACATGGTGGGCTACATCGGACGCATTAATGACAAAGACATAGAAAACCTTAAACAAGAAGGCGTTTATTCAAACTATAAAGGCTCAGATCACATTGGCAAAAGTGGCTTAGAGCAATTTTACGAGCAGCAGCTACACGGTACCACGGGTTTCCAACAGGTGGAAATTGATGCAGATGGTCATGCCGTGCGAGTGTTATCTAGCAACGCACCGGTTCCTGGCGATAATCTGATTCTTTCCGCGGACAGTAAACTGCAAGAAATTGCCGAAACTGCATTTGGCGAGCGCCGTGGTGCAATGGTTGCCATTAATCCAAAAACAGGCGAAGTGTTAACCTACGTCAGTCAACCAACATTTAACCCAAATCTATTTGTGGATGGGATTGATACTGAAAACTGGAAGCTGCTTAATGAGTCTTTAGACAAACCACTCATTAACCGCCCACTTAGAGGCATTTACCCACCTGGCTCCACATTCAAGCCGTTCGTCGCACTGGCCGGGCTAGAGGCAGGTAAGCGCAATCCACCTTTTGCGATTCAAGACCCAGGTTTCTTTATGTTGCCTGGTAGCCGACATCGCTATCGCGACTGGAAACCAAGTGGACACGGCATAGTAGATATGCAAAAAGCGATTACCGTTTCTTGTGACACCTTTTTTTATGGGTTGGCCATGGAATTAGGGATAGAAAGACTCACAACATTTGTGCGCCATTTTGGATTTGGCAGAAAATCTGATATTGATATTAAGGGTGAAATCGAAGGTTTATTGCCAACACCAGAGTGGAAAATGCGTCGTTATAAACAACCTTGGTATCCAGGTGAAACTGTGATTGTTGGGATTGGGCAAGGTTATACGCTAGCAACACCGCTACAATTAGCGCAAGCTACTGCAATTCTGGCGAACAATGGCGTCGCCATGAAACCGCATTTAGTGACAAAAATTCAAAATGGTTTAACTGGTAAGCAAATATTCATTCCTAACATCGTGCAAGACCGCATAACGCTAAATCCTGATAATGTGGAGATTGTAAAACGTGGCATGGTAGACGTCACTCTACCTGGTGGCACTGCTGCGAGTGTCGGTGCAAACGCTGGCTATTCAATCGCTGCAAAAACGGGCACGGCCCAAGTGATTGGCATTAAACAAAACGAGAAATATAACGAGCATACTATCAATGAACGTCATCGTGACCATGCATTGTTTATTGCATTCGCCCCCGCCGAAGACCCAACCATCGCACTTGCTGTGATTGTTGAAAACGGCGGCCACGGCGGCTCCGCAGCTGGGCCTATCGCAAGAAAAGTCATGGACTATTACTTATTAGGAAAAATGCCGGCAATCGAACCTGCGGCTGTGGCGGAACCATTACCAGCAAGCGCGACGGGCACCACGACTACCTCAGAAGAAGAATTCCATGATTAGCAAAATCTTTCATTTTCTATTCAAGCATTTCGACTCATTCTTAATGGCTTGCCTATTTTTTGCGTTGTTATTAAGTTTATTTGTTCTTTACAGTGCATCAGGCCAAGACTTTTCACGCATTTATGCACAAGGTGTTAACGTTGCAGTGGCACTGGGTGCGATGTGGCTAGCCGCCAACATTTCACCGCTGAATCTGGAGCGTGCAGCGCGTCCACTTTACATCCTTGGCTTACTGCTACTGATAGGTGTCGCACTGTTCGGGACCATCAGTCATGGTGCGCGCCGATGGCTAAATTTAGGCTTCATGCAAATTCAACCTTCTGAATTAATGAGAATTGCCGTACCGATGATGCTCGCTTGGTATTTTGCCAGTAGAGAAGGCAAACCTAGCGCCAGTAACTTTGTGGTTGGTAGCGTATTGCTAGCAATTCCTGTCGCACTCATTATGAAACAACCTGACTTAGGCACATCATTATTGATTGCGTCTTCCGGCTTCTATGTATTATTTCTGGCCGGCTTAAGTTGGCGCTTTCTATTGATAGCATCAGCCTCTTTACTCGCACTTATGCCTGTTTTTTGGTCGTTATTGCATGAGTACCAAAGAAAACGTATTGAAATTCTGTTTGATCCCACCCAAGACCCATTAGGCGCTGGTTACCATACGATTCAGGCGATTATCGCGATTGGGTCTGGCGGCGGCGCGGGCAAAGGATGGCTCAATGGCACACAAACGCAACTCGACTTTTTACCAGAACGCACTACGGATTTTATCTTTGCTGTCTTTAGTGAAGAGTTTGGCTTTTTAGGCAATATGTTACTGCTCACTCTATTTAGCTTGATTATCGCCCGTGGATTAGTGATTGCATCACAGGCGCAAAACACATTTTCTAGACTATTAGCTGGTAGTATTACCCTTAACTTTTTCTCATATGCATTCGTGAACATGGGAATGGTAAGCGGCATATTACCTGTTGTTGGTGTACCATTGCCGTTAATTAGCTATGGTGGCACCTCGCTGGTGACACTGTACCTAGGTTTTGGCATACTGATGAGCATACACACGCATAAAAAACTCGTTGCAACCTAGTTACTTGTATTGCAGAGGAGGAATTCAATGGTTATTTTCCAAAAAAGCTTCATTATTTTGTGGTTGGTATTGTTAGCTGGTTGTGCCAGTACAACCAGCACAAAACCTGAATCAACAAACACCAAAAGCCCACCAGCAAAACAATCTAAAGAGTCTAGTAATAAAGGCGGTTATTACCTTGATGACGGCCCTGGCGACAACACCTCAATTGATATTGCCAGCATTCCAGATGCCGAGCCTAGAACAGAAAAGCCGCTTGTCAGTAGCAACAAACCCTATCAAGCTCTAGGTCAAAAATATGTACCAATGACAAACTACGCACCGTATACAAAGCAAGGTGTTGCGTCATGGTATGGCAAACGCTATCACGGAAGAAAAACCTCTAGCGGCGAAGTCTATGATATGTACGGTATGTCCGCAGCACACACCACTTTACCCATTCCTAGCTATGTAAAAGTAGTGAACCCTACCAATGGACGTGCTGTGGTCGTGCGTGTCAACGACAGAGGCCCTTTTAAACATGATCGTTTAATTGATTTATCCTATGCGGCTGCCTATAAACTTGGTTTAGTCGCCCAAGGCAGCGGCCTAGTGGAGGTCACTGCGATTGATACCAGCCCAGAAGCTTTAAGAAGTGCCGCTAAGACCAATGTTGCAACTGTAGAACCATCCGGCACTAGCACAGCTCAAACAACTGAATTAATTAGCTCAAACAATACTAATAACACATTGATTTCACAATCAGCGTCCAGTAAAGCAATATCGCCCTCTGGCTATTACGTACAAGCAGGTGCTTTTAAGAGTGAAGCTAATGGTGAATTATTACAAAAGAAAATTATGGACCTAGACCTTGCGGGCGATGCAGCCGTCACTAACGTGTATAATAATGGTTTGCATCGTGTCAAATTAGGTCCTTTTTCAAGTAAAAGAGAAGCAGACATTCATGCAAACAAAGTACGAAGCCAGCTAAATATATCAGCCATTGTTACCAATCAGTAAACCCAACCATTGAATCTCATGCATATCATCAAAAAATACAGCTTAACGCGCATTATTACCAATTCTTCTTTAGCCATTACTTTGGCTATTACCTCTTTCACAAACTTAGCACATGCCGGTGCTGCGCAGATTGCACCACCGCCAAGTTTAGCGGTCAAGGCATACTTACTTAAAGATTTTAATAATGGGCATGTGGTTGCACAGCACAATGCGAGCATGCGTGTAGAGCCAGCTTCACTCACAAAGATAATGACTGCCTACCTCGTATTTAAAGCAGTTAAAAACGGCCATTTACAACTAAATCAAACGCTACCTGTAAGCGAACATGCTTGGAAAACTGAAGGCTCAAAAATGTTTATCGAGCCTAATAAACCTGCCACTGTTGATGAACTTCTACATGGCATGATTATTGTTTCAGGCAACGATGCCTCAATTACATTAGCAGAGGGTATTGCAAGTACAGAGCAACAGTTTGCGCAAATGATGAACAAAGAGGCGCAACGTTTAGGCATGAAGAGCACGCATTACATGAATGCTACTGGTTTGCCAGACCCACAACATTACACCACGGCAGAAGATCTAGCGACCTTAGCCATGGCGCTGATTCGCGACTTTCCAGAAGAATACAAACGCCTGTACTCTGTTAAAGAATATACCTACAACAATATTAAACAAGCAAACCGCAACCGTCTTTTATGGCTAGACCCTAACGTAGATGGCATGAAAACTGGCCATACCGAGTCTGCAGGTTATTGTTTAATTTCTACGGCAAAACGCGACAACACACGTCATATTTCAGTCATTCTAGGTGCTCCGACTGACACAGCGCGTGCCACTGAAAGCCAAAAACTATTGAACTATGGATTTCAATTCTTTGACTCAACTTTGGTATACAAACAAAACCAAGCGGTGAGTAAGCTTAAAGTTTGGAAAGGCGATGCAAATGAAATCTCATCAACCGTAGCAAGCGACCTTTACTTGACGCTGCCAAAAGGTGAGTACGCCAATGTTAAAGCGATTGTTTCAAGTACACAGCCACTGATTGCCCCAATCAAAAAAGGTCAAGTGATTGGCCAGGTTAAATTTGTACTCAATGGCAGAACCATCAGCGAACGTGCATTAGTTGCAAATAAGTCAGTCGCTGCAGCAGGCTTATTTGGTCGGGCTTGGGACTCTATTAAATTAATGATGCAATAACAACCTAACAAAATTAAACGCAATTAAGATGACTGATATCGACCCACAAGTAACACCACCACTCATCGAGTTCCCCTGTCGATTTCCTATTAAGGTGATGGGGGAAACACAAGAAATATTCTCGACGACGATTATTAGCTTGATTCAAACGATTGTGCCAAGTTTTAATGCTGAACATATCGAAATGCGTGCAAGTTCTAATGGTAAATATATCAGTCTGACATGCTCTGTTGATGTCGTTTCGCAGGCCCAGCTTGATGATGTTTATCGCTTGTTAACATCACACCCATTAGTGAAGTACACGCTTTAACTTACTCATCCATTAGTGATGTTAAACAATATCATTGTTAGAAATTTAGGCGTTACCTCATTTGAAGCAACATGCGAGGCGATGCAACAATTCACAACGGCTAGAGGGTTAGATTCAGCCGATGAAATATGGCTCACTGAACACCCTCCTGTTTACTCACTAGGACTCAACCGTAAACAGGTCGCACCACCTTCCCGTGATGATATTGCCATCGTGAATACCGACCGTGGTGGCAAAATCACCTATCATGGACCTGGGCAGGTCATCCTTTACGTGTTATTAGACCTATCAAGACGCAATCTTAATATACGTAGTTTAGTCAGCTTGCTAGAAAATACAGTGATAGAATTACTGGCCCAATACAAAGTAAACGCAGTAGCAAAAAAAGATGCGCCTGGCGTTTATGTAAGCTTAGCTAACTCAGACGAGGCCAAAATAGCCTCATTGGGGCTACGTGTTAAAAACAATTGTTGCTATCACGGCCTAAGCCTTAATATAGACATGGATTTAAGCCCATTTAGCGCGATTGACCCTTGTGGCTACAAAGGGCTTGCAGTGACACAAACTAAAGACTTGGGCATTGATGCCAATATACAAACCATTGGTGAGCAACTTGTAGCAATGCTTACCAGCAAACTAGAGCATTTGCATGACGAACGTAACCCCTAATAAAACGCCCACACCAAAAGTTGCTGGGGTAAAAGAAATTGACGCGGCAAAGACGTCGCGCATTCCAATTAAAATCATTCCGCAGCCAATTCAGCGCAAACCTGACTGGATACGCATGAAAGCACCTGATGGCGCACGCTATCAAGAGATCAAGCGTGTATTGCGTGAAAATAATCTGCATACCGTTTGTGAGGAAGCTAGTTGCCCCAATATCGGTGAATGCTTTAGTAGTGGCACTGCAACCTTTATGATTCTAGGCGATATTTGCACACGTCGCTGTCCATTTTGCGATGTCGCACACGGCAAACCGCTACCTCCAGATGTGAATGAACCAGAAAATCTAGCGAGAACGATTGCACAGATGCGACTCAATTATGTTGTCATTACCAGCGTAGATCGTGACGATTTGCTGGATGGTGGCGCACAACATTTTGTTGATTGTATCCAAGCGGTACGTGCACACTCACCCAATATCAGAATTGAAATATTAGTCCCAGATTTTCGCGGTCGCTTAGATATTGCACTTGAAATTCTTCGCAAGGCTCCGCCTGATGTGATGAATCACAACCTTGAAACGATACCAAGACTATACAAACAAGCAAGACCAGGCTCTGACTATCAAAACTCATTAAACTTATTAAAAGTATTTAGTGAAATGTATCCACACATCCCAACCAAATCAGGCTTGATGTTAGGTTTGGGCGAAACTGACGAAGAGATTCTAGCAGTGATGCAAGACTTACGCGCGCATCATGTCAGCATGCTGACACTGGGGCAATATTTACAGCCTAGCGTGCATCATTTACCAGTGATGCGTTATGTAGAACCTCATATTTTTGAATCTTTAAAACAAAAAGCTGATGCAATGGGCTTTAATAATACAGCCAGTGGCCCCATGGTAAGAAGTAGCTACCATGCTGATGCACAGGCTCACCAAGTGATTACTTAAAACGGCACTGTATTGGCATAGCGATTACCCTAACTAACCGCGTTAAAGTTTAAAAAAGGAAAATATGGTTCCGCATTTAACAACAGCTCTCAATGGCCCACTTTTATCACTTGAAAAAAGCATGCTGGATGCCATGCCAAGAATTGAGCATTGGTTTCGTACACAATGGTTAGACCATGCGGCGCCATTCTATGCGTCTGTTGATTTACGCAACGCTGGTTTCAAATTAGCACCTGTTGATACGAATTTATTTCCAGGTGGCTTTAACAACCTTAATCCTGATTTTCTACATTTATGTGTGCAGGCAGCCATGGTCGCGGTGGAGAAGATTTGCCCAGAGGCGAGCCGCTTACTGATCATTCCCGAGAATCACACCCGCAATACTTATTACCTGCGCAACGTAGTTGAGCTTGCAAACATCTTAAAACAAGCAGGCATGGACGTAAGAGTCGGCTCAATCTCACCAGAAATCACCGAACCTACCTTACTAGAAACACATGATGGTCAGCCGCTATTGTTAGAACCTGTGGTACGCGAAGGCAACCGCATCAAGTTGCCAGCATCCAAGTTAGGCACTACCAATCTTACCGCATTTGATAGCTGTGCAATTCTGCTTAATAATGATTTATCCGGTGGCATTCCTGACATTCTTAAAGATTTAGAACAAGATTTAATTCCGCCGCTATACGCAGGCTGGAGTACACGCAAAAAATCACAACACTTTGCTGCTTATAACCGTGTTGCACATGAGTTCTCGGCATTGCTAGGTATAGATGAATGGTTACTAAATCCATATTTTGAAACATGTGGCGAAATTGACTTTAATGACCGCACTGGCGAAGACTGCCTCGCTGCTAAAGTTGAATCATTGCTTGAAAAGATTAAAATTAAATACGCAGAATACGGCGTATCCCAAGAGCCATTTGTGATTGTAAAAGCCAATGCCGGCACCTATGGCATGGGTATTATGACTGTCAAATCCCCTGATGACGTACGTGGCCTAAACCGCAAGGCACGTAACAAAATGTCAGTGATTAAGGAAGGCTTAGAAGTCACTGAAGTGATTATTCAAGAGGGTGTTTACACGTTTGAGAGCATTAATGATGCGGTTGCAGAACCAGTAGTCTATATGATGGATCACTTTGTGATTGGCGGTTTTTACCGTGTACACACTGGTAGAGGCGTAGATGAAAATCTGAATGCGCCAGGCTCACACTTTGTGCCGTTGGCTTTTGAAAAACCTTGCACGCTACCTGACTGTGCAGGCGCGCCAGATGCCACCCCTAACCGCTTTTATGCGTATGGTGTAGTCGCACGTTTAGCGTTACTGGCTGCTGCAATTGAGTTGCAAGAACAAGACCCTTTAAATCAATAAAGTCTGTACATGAAACTAGTTTTTATTCTGGATCCGCTTGAAAGCTTAAAAAGCTACAAAGACACTAGCCTCGCCATCATGCGAGAGGCTAGTCAGCGTGGTCATGAGCTATTTGTGAGCTTGCAACACGATATTTTCTTACGTGGCGATCAAGCCAGAATCAATGCTCAAACATTTAACTTTTCAGGTGAAAGTTACTTCACTTCTGAAAAAACTGAATACTCCCCCAGCGACTTCGATGCGATTATCATGCGCAAAGACCCGCCTTTTGATAACGAGTATCTTTACAGCACCTACCTACTTGAAATAGCGGCTAATCAAGGCGCTCGCGTATTAAACAATCCCGTGGCGATCCGCGGTTGGAATGAAAAGCTCTCAGTCACACGCTTCCCGCAATTTGCACCTGAGTTTTTAGTCACTTCCAATCAAACACTCATTCGTGATTTTCTAAAGAAACATGCAGATATTGTAGTGAAACCTTTAGACGGCATGGGCGGTAGCAGTATTTTCAGGCTCACTCTGCAAGACCCTAACATCAGTGTGATATTGGAAACCATCACAGAGTTCGGCACCCGTACTATCATGGCACAACGTTACCTACCAGCGATTGTACAAGGTGATAAACGCATTATTGTGATTGATGGTGAACCATTACCATATGCACTTGCAAGGATTCCAATGGCTGGCGAAACGCGCGGCAACTTAGCCGCAGGAGGTACTGGTGTGGCTCAGCCTCTCACTAGTCGAGACCGTGACATTGCAATGACTGTAGGAAAAGTACTGAAGCAAGAAGGCCTGTTTTTAGTGGGTTTAGACGTCATTGGTGAGCACCTGACAGAAATTAACGTAACAAGCCCTACTGGTATGGTCGAAATTGCAAACCAAACCGATTGCAATCCAGCCAGCCTCTTTATCAATGCTTTAGAGCAACAATAACTCCAAAAAATGCGTAAAGGGTTGAGCACCGTATTGATTGTAGGGATATGCTGCATTGCAATATTAGGATTCATTGTTTATCACAAACCGCCGCTCTACCACAGCCAAAGCTACGTATTTGGTACGCTGGTTGATATCAGTATTTATGGTGAACCAGAAGAGCGTGCTAAATCTCTTTCAAATGCAATCTTGCAAGACTTTCAGCACTTGCATCATCAGTTACACGCATGGAAGCCCGTTTCTGAAAACCAAGTCAGTGAGTTAGGCGCGCTCAACTTAGCCTTCGCCTCCCAAAGCAAGCCATTAAACATCAGCCCGCTCATGAGAGAAGTTCTGCAAGATGCCACAAAACTATCAAAACAATCTAATGGCTTGTTCAATCCAACCATCGGTCATTTAATTGGCACATGGGGGTTTCAGGCAGATGAGTTTGCCGCAACCAGTGTCGATGATAAGAAAATCAGCGCCTTAGTCAGTGCAAACCCTAGTATGGATGATATTGTTGTGACGAATAATTCTGCTTACAGCACAAATAGTAGTGTTAAGCTTGATTTAGGTGGCTATGCAAAAGGCTATGCATTAGATAGAGCAGTACGCTATCTGCGCAAGCAACATGTGACGCATGCGCTCATTAACATAGGCGGCAACGTCATCGCACTTGGTCAGCATGGAGATAAGCCTTGGCGGGTAGGGATACAACATCCGCGTAAACCTTCTGCGATTGCCACACTTGATTTACTTGATGGCTGGGCAATTGGTACGTCTGGTGATTATCAACGCTACTTCATGTTAGATGGTAAACGCTATTGCCACATCATTGATCCACGCACAGGTTACCCAGTCCAACATACGCAAGCAGTAACAGTATTAATTCCTCCGCAAGCACCACATCATTCGCAAGCTGGCGTACTTTCTGATGTTGCATCAAAACCCATTTTTATTGAGCCTGCAGAAAGCAAATCAAAAATCGCTGCTACGATGGGTATTAATCACTTTATGGTAATTGATCAATCATCTCAAGTAATTGTCACCAAGGAAATGCAAAATAAGCTCACTTGGCTAGATCAAGATTTTAAGAAGCATGCGCATGTTCAAACTACTACGGAACATTAAAGCGATAACAAGCGCCATGCTTATTGGTGATTGGCTCATATTTATTGCCAGTAGCGTGTTGATCATCGTTCTGTTCCAACAACTATGGTCACATGAGCGTGCGACCACAGTTCAAATCCGCCTAGGTGATACCGTTTATGGCACCTACAGCCTTAATCAACAACGTGATATTCACGTCAAAGGAACGATAGGCAACGCCACAATCAGCATCATGAACGGCAAAGCCAGATTTGCCCAATCCCCATGCCATAATCAATACTGTGTGCACCAAGGCTGGTTATCACGATCAGGTCAGGCTGCTATTTGCTTACCGAACCAGGTGAGTTTAGAACTAGTTGGCGAAACAAAACACTACGACTCACTTAACTATTAGTTTAAAAATAGCGCAATCAATCATACATATACGATTAAATGCAGATTAACACTACCCTCGATGATCACCGCATAGCCAAACTTGCAGCATTTGCTATTGCGCTACATATGTTAGAAGCACTGATTCCATCCCCTTTACCAGGCGTTAAGCCAGGTATCGCAAACATTGTGACTTTATATGTACTATTTAAATACAACTTTACGAGTGCCGCTTGGGTAAGCATACTCCGTGTGTTTGCCAGCAGTTTATTGTTAGGTCAATTTCTATCTCCAACTTTCATACTGAGTCTGGCCGGCGCACTATTTAGTTTAGGTGTGTTGTGGCTTAGTATGCACTTACCAAGAAAGTACTTTGGTGCGGTATCATTAAGCATGATAGCGGCTTTTGCACATATTGCAGGACAGCTAATGATTGTAAGGCTATGGCTGATTCCACATGCCAGCGTTGCTTATTTAATCCCAATTTTTGCACTAGCAGCATTGTTTTTTGGCGTAGTAAATGGACTGATTACTCATCAGTTACTTAATAATAGCTCAGAGAAAATTGATTCAGCGTCATCAACTTGAACATCACTCATCACAAAGTCACATGATACTGAGCACCTTAAAATTACGTTTTGCCCAAAATAAATGGCTACTAATCGCAGCCTTTATTTCTATGGCTTTGCATATATTATTGCTCACCAGCTATTCAATTTCACTTCCATCAGATATTAAAAATCTAACCTCCATTAATGTTCGCTTGGTAAAAGCACTCCCAGAGAAAAGGCCTATCAAACCATACATTCCTCAGGAACGCCCGAACCCAATTACACAAAAGTCAACAGCTCTTGATACAAATGAACCAACACTAGATTCGGAAGTACCTACGAGCGTGTTAAATACTGAAACCCCCAATACCAATCAACTTGATTCTGACAATCAAACCAATACAGAATCCGATACCAGCCCTCAAAGTGAAGGCTTAATTGCAGAGAGCACGATAGAAAATACTACAATTACTGAAACTGCAAGTAGCGCCAACACAGATATAACGACGGCTTATCAATACGTACAAACCGAATTTGAAGTCACGCGTGGCGGTGACTCAGGTGTACTTGGTGTTACACAGATTACTTTCAATATGAGCCTGCGTAGAAATTCCTATCAGTTAACCAGCATTACCGAGGCAAAAGGGGTCGCTTCACTTTTTCTAAGTAAATTAGAACAATATAGTGAAGGAACCGTGAATGTAGATGGTTTAAAACCAAACTATTATGCATACCAATACGGTGGGAATAGTGAAAAGAACCAATTCGCAAATTTGTTATGGTCTGATGGTGTTATTGAAATGACAAGTAAAAAGGGCAAAAAGTCAGAACCGTTACCTGAAGGAACACAGGATTTTTTAAGCTTTATGTACCAGTTTATGTTTACCCCACCATTAAACTCTATGCAAATCACCATGACAAATGGTAAATATTTACGCACTTACACCTATAGCTTTGAAGGTGAGGAAACGATTAATACTAAGCTGGGTGAGCTTAAAACTTTGCACTTATTAAAGAGTGGGGATAATCAAGAAAAAACCGAGATATGGCTTGCTCTTGATTATCAAAACATCCCGGTAAAAATACGTAAAACAGAAAAAAGCGGCGAGGTGTTAGAGCAAACGGCCACTGCTATCTACACTACTCGCCCTGAGTAAACACATTTATGATTAGTGTAGATGTTTAGACTTGTAATATACCACTCATTAAAAATAAAATACCGAGACTCCTCTAGTACGGATTACTCTATACCATCTACCTTAAAAAGGTATTGCTTCACTACGGAAACAGTGTAAAAGTTAACCACATTATTTACAGCGCTATACTTACATTTATAGAAGATACCCTCTACTAGAAATTTAACTCTCGCCAAATAGACCTATGTTTTTGGAAGCCAGTGCCTGATCCAGTAAACGGAACATCCAATATTTGAGGAGTAGGATTATCGGCTGTTACGATTGATACCTTAGGCTTTCCATCAATATACACGACATTAAAACCAACCGTTGGCGCATTAGTTCTTAACGAAACAACATTAGAGCCTAAGTTATTAACTGCTGTGCCCGTTTCATAATCTAAGAAAGTTAACCAACCATAGCCTGCTGGTTGGCAAGCAGAAGAGGTTGGTACTGTGGTTGGTACAAGCAAAGTACCTAGTACTAGTTGCGATGCCACGTTCTGACGCTCACCTTTATCAGGGAAGTCTATATACCAACCTAAACCAGAACCAAAGTCTACAGCGTTACTCGTTCCACTCTTACGAGTATCAAAACCATCAGGCACGATGGTTTGCGGCACAAGAATAGATCGAGGGTCGATGACTGTAGAAGTCGCATTATCATCCTTAATTGCGTAAAGCGTTTGCTTGCTAATATCAGTAAGGTCACTCACCTCAAGGTACTTACCAGTTCCTACGAACACCACTCGTTTATTTTTAATAGTTCCTAGCTCTGGGCTAGTGGTAATTGCCTGTGCACCTGATGCTTGGAGCGTTGCAAATAATAGCTTACTATTATCAGCAAGATTAAACCGCCAGAGATTACCTAACAAATCACCACCATACACATAAGTAGCGGTATTGTTTTTCTCTGGGTCATCAGCATAAGCACTGATTTCGGCCAAACCACTTGGTAATGATGTGCTTCCGATACCCGTTGATATCGCAGAAATTTCCACACCGGTAAGTGCATTCAATATATACAAATACCCCTTACCATCTCCCCCATTATAAAGTGCAGGATTATTAGGTTTGAACTTAGTATCAGTCAACGAGTAAAAAGCACTGTTATCCGGAATATTGTTATAGCCAGAGGTGACTAACACCACCCATGTCCCATCAGACTTTTTAGTAATGATAGGCGTGCCAAAGGTATAACCTAGATTTGGCTGATCATTCGCATCAAATTCCCATAACAGAGTAGGGTTAATCGGATCTGTAATGTCTAGCGCGTAATATCCACGACCACCACCGTTTAAACCAGCGACTAATATTGTTCTCCAAGCTGCACCATCATAGACATCGGAAATAATAGGGTCACCATTCACATAATAACTATGCTTATTACCATATGCACTATCTGCCAGCTTCCACATATTCGGAATCACCATACTCGGCACATATGCCCATAACTCTTGTAATGTATTTGCATCAAACGCATGCAACATGCCATCATTTGCACCCATAAATACGGCTTTAGCTCTGGTTGCTTTTGCTTCTTTAAAAGCAGAGTATCCTGTATCAGTATATTTAAAAGTTGGTTTACCTAAAAACGCTGGTTTAGAATCTACAGCATCGCCAAGTACAGCCTGGCGTTTACGGAATAATTTATTTTCAGGTAGGGTAGCATTTTCATCATAACCAGTTTGACCACGCAAATAAGCCACTAAACGAGCAGATGTCACATTTGCCTGCTGTTCAGGGGTTAAAGTTGGCCATTGTGTTAAATTAGCCGCCAAAAAAGCAGGTTGCAGGGTACTGGCTAAACCTGCGGAGGTAATTGCCCCTAAAGTAAAGTCAGTCAAAGCACCACCACTATTCATGTATATTTTGCGGGTATCGGTTAAGTTAGCTACTTTATTCTTCAAAGTGCCAACACAAGCAACTGACAGGGGTACATTACAGTCAGTACCCACCAAAGTACCACTACAAGCGGCTACGTCAGTTATGTTTGGTGTCACACAGTTGTATGCTCCGCTACCATCAGGCACAACACTGGATGGGCTAACACACGAGGAGGAAGGCACTACATCTTCTACGCAAGCACTAGCTGACTGACTCACCGCACCAGTCACAATATCTATACTTCTTTTTTCTAAATTACCAATCCAATATCCTGAAGTATAGCTAGCTACGTATGCGTTATTATCTCCAGCGACAGGGTTTAACGTACTAGTTGCCGCTGCAGATCCGGCGCCAAGCTTTACCTCAATTGACGCTAAGGCTTCTTTAAGCTGACTTACCAAATCTGTAGGGTTTTTTGCACTAAAATAGGTTCCACCACCATTCACAGCTGCGTGCCAAAGGTCATCAATGCGCTCTGGCCCAGTGTTTGCTATAGGATCAGGCCAGTTTTTTACGCCGTTCTTAATATCCGTGAAATCACCTGATGTCGCAATTTTGTAATCAGAGGTATACGACAACACACCGTCAACCCCCATGCCTAAAGTCAGCGTCACCATATTTTGCTTTTGGTTAGCTGTGGAGGGCGCGGGAGACTGACAGACATTCTCGCCTTTTGCTCCTGTACAATTATTTAAATCGGAGGTACGTAGGTCTGTATCAAAATAATATTTAGCAACGTCCGCTAACGTATCAGTAACAGCAGGTACACCCTCACGCATTGGCCTCGGTGTATTGTTTGCAGCACTATCCATATTTCCTACACTAGCAGCATCTAAACTACGTGGCCCACCTGCATAAGTACTTACCTCATCTCCAGTGTTCCAAAAACCATCCGTTGTTAATAGCGTAAAGTTTTGCTGACACTCATACTGAATCGGATCAGTAAAAACACCTCGTTTGGCAGCCGTTTCATTAGCGTAAATACGACCAGCCTTGGATAGGGAACCTCTAAGTGGAGTGTTTCTATCAGCTGGTGCAGCAAAAAATTTACTATACCAAGATGCTCTTTGTGCAGTATTAAATGTATCAAAATTAAGCATTTGGGCAGATCGGGTCGATGTGGTCATAAAGCCTACACGGTAATCCTCTGTCACATCTTTAAATGCAATACTCGCAGAAGTTTTCATCGACTGTCCACGCGTACCATAATAGGTATGCCAATTTGCATAATTCGTCATTTCTTCTACATAAGTACAAGTTGCACCAGCACAATCAGTGCGAGTAACTGCTTTAACAGTAGAACCAGGTAACACATAGCTATTTTCTGAGCTTGCTATTGGCACAAACACCCTTTCTCCAGGTACATTGTTTTTAGAAAATGCAGTTCTAGTTGTCGTCAACGACCCATTTGAAGTTGGTGCATCGGGCGTAGCTGTAATAGTTGTCGGTGCAAATATTGTGATAGTCGCAGAGGATCTAGATGCACTGTAACCTAGCGTAGTACAGTTGCCAGTTTTAGCATAAGTACAAGCATTGATTTCAGCCACGATTCTATCGGCTGTGGTACTTTCTGTACTTGAACAAGTAATTGCATTCGCCATAATTTGTTTACTTGAAATTAAAACACCATTCACAGAAGTACAACTATTTGAATTATCAATCCGAATGGTAGCAGTGCGCTGGGTTGGAGCACGTAGTTCATTAAAGGTCGTGCCTGTTTGAATTCTTGTAGCTTGGCAGCTGTTTGCTGCGGGCGTGGCCGCGCTAGCATTAGTTGTATTGTTACACCATCTGACTGGCGCAGGATAAGGATAAGTAGTTGAAGCTGATGATTGCGCTACACAAACTCGCAAATCAGGTTTTGTGCAATATTCACCAGGAATAATATGGTAGTAAGCGGAGTCTGTTTCTAAATTTTTAGTCCCTGTAGGGTAGCCAGAGCCGCTATAAGCGTTATATTTCACTTGACGCCAATTTGGTTTGCTTGCAGTGCTTGCACCTGTATCTGTGTTTTGCCCTACTTGGCTAGGATACTGACTTGTATTTAAACCTGATGCGTCAAAAAAAACTGGTGGCAAATAGCGAATGCTAGGGTTGTAAGCCACAGTATTATAACTAGCGTTTCTAAATAGTGAATCAGTGCCACTATTTGCCCAGTCCGGCATGTAATCCCAGCTCATACTGCCTGAGTCATCTAGAATAAATAATAGGTTAGGTTGTATGGTGATAGTTGGACTATTAGCCAATGGTACTGTGGCTAGATCCAAAGGTGATGTCACTGGTGCAGAAATAGTAGTTTGCGGCATCAGAATAGTAAAAGATAAAGCAATTGCCGCCACCAAACGACGCCAAACATACATATACTCTTGATGATATCGTTGCATTGCTAACTCCTAATAGACATATGTCTGGGCATAACTAACGGCGTTTTTAACGCCAGTGACACGTGTTGTGATTCGGTAAATCGGGCTTGGTTTCAAATTTACTATTGGGCAACAATCAGGCACAACTTTTTTACTGCCTTTACCTACTTCTGCATCACCCAGCAAACATACTTCCTTACTAGGTTCAACGGCATCCCTACACATACGCTGAATAATAAATCTTATGTTGTTGCCACTACTGGTTTCTGTACCACCAACAACGCCATCACCAGTGGCAACAGCGGCAGCAGCCCATGTTGCATCGGCTTTAAGTACGATCGGGGAGTCTAAATCAGGAGAGCCTTCCTCTGGCAAAAATGTAGCATAATAACCTTGAGCCAGGTTATCAGAATAAAGACTCTCTGGGTTAGCTACCGCCTGAGCTTCCAACCAATTTAAGGCAGTTTCTACACCGCGATCAGATGAGACTAGCGCATTATGTTTTAACGCCATATTGCCTGCAATAATGGTATTAGTATCAACGGAGCGAATCAGCGCAACAGCAGCCAAAGACATTACAACTAATGCAATCAGCGCGACAAATAATACGACACCTTGTTGCTTGAAAGATTGTAGGATTTGAATCTTCATAATACATCCCTAGACCAAAGCATGTTACGTAATGGAATAATCGTTTCAAATGTTTTATAGCGATATCTCTGCCAATCTTCTATTGCTGATAAATCAATCGTTGGCGCGGCATCAAAATCAGCGTCATCCCATGCACAAGGCCCATTATTTACTACACCTCTTGCCGTTGTACATGGAGCAGTCACGTCATCTTTTTCTAATAAGTCATTACGAGCCACTATAACAATGCGTAACGCTTTGATTCTATTTCGGTCAGCTACCGTAGGTGTAGCCCAAGCGCCAGTCGCATTGACCCAATTCACCACTTGATTGCTGTTCGCTACCGCTGACACCCCATACTGCGCCTGCATATTGACAATTTCAGACACGATCGGCACACCATCCAAAGTAAGCTGATTATCTACAACCTCATATCTGTAATCACGCCAATCACCCATACAAGCTATTTTTGCACCAATAGCAATTGGCGCGCCCACTGGAGTAGATCCAATTAAAGCAATATTCTGCAATGTATCTGGACTTCCGTTAGCATCTGCTACACGCGTCATTCGGCATAACGGTCCTTGGCTAATCAAAACAATATCATTGTCTTTACAACCTATATTATTTTCCGCAGCCAACCCTGTAGCAGCATTAGCATTTGTTGCATTGACAATCTTGACGGGAATCGCGCCCATCGCCGTACCGCTAAAACGCGCCGTCACTACATCACTCACACCATCAGCGCTACCAGCATCGTCAATCACCAAAGGAAATACATCAAGGTCAGGGGTGGCTGGGTTATCGTCGTGGTCAAACACTGGGAATGGGCTGCAATTAAGTGATGCGTTATCTGCGTCGGCACTAGGCATAGGCAAGCCATAGCCAGCCATTTGTACGTCACGTTGAATGTGATGCAATGCAATACTCCCATTGGTTTGTGCATCTGCCGTACCTGAGGTGCTCCGCTTTTGACCCTCAAACGCTGAAAATACTTGCATAATTACTAAGCTGGCAATTAAGCCTATCACTAAGCCGACCATGAGTTCAACCAAACTGAAGCCTGACTGGTACAACCGGTCATAAGATAAATGTGTTTTGTTCAGCTTCATCTTATATACCTTCAACTCTAGCATTAGCACTATAGGTATGTTCATCTTCACCCGGTAATTGCCAACTCACTGTCACTGTCACAACACGCTCTGGCGAAATGGAAACTGTGCGGGTACCATTAGGTAATAAATCTGATATATCAGTATCAACCTCTGCTGAATCAGCAAGGTCACCAGAGCCCACCCAGACCAACCCCAAGCGTTGCTGAGCGATAAACGTAGCCTCAGCTCTATACTTAGCATCTGACGTACTTTTAACCAACACACTTTGCAGGCCAGCTAAAGCCAAAATGCCCATTGAGAAAATGACAATGGCAATCATAGACTCAAGTAACGCCATCCCTTGCTGCGCTTTAGCTTTAAGATTGGAGGCTTTTAATATTGGGCGCCCAATTCTCATTATTTGATTTTGTTTAATCATTTAAACACCTCAGGCAGGACATTTTCGAGGATCAGTGTCAGACAACTCTATATAAGGATCACACATTTTGCCAGCACCACCAGCATCAATCAAAATTCGCAGATCTCGACTTTCGGTGCCACTCATCGATGAGTTATCAATATTAAGCTGAGTAAATGGCTCCTCTGGCGCTCCTTCTAATGCGGACCGAACACGCCCTAAACTGGTAAAAACCAAAATAGTAGATCCTACTGGCGTTGCTGTCACAGAGATACTGGCTGAAGATCCTTCCTTTACACTCCTTGTCTCTATTGGGTCAGGACAATCAGCGGTCACACTGACGCAGCCTATTGTCCATTCAGAACCTGCGCCAAGCTCAAACTTTACATCTGCATTGCGCTTTAATGCTTCAACCCTTGCCTTTTGTAAGCCAGAGTTAATTGAGTCTGCCGCATTTCGAATTCTAGTATTCTCAATCCAAATTGTATAACTTGGTAGCGCAAATACGGCAAGAATACCAATCACAGCCACTGCCACCATTAACTCGACCAAACTAAAGCCAACATGGCTATAACTAGCCAGTCGAATTTGTTTCCCCTTTGTTTGCGAGGTTAACATGTGCCGCTCTTACTTGTTAGCCAGCAACCTGCAGCACTAGTACCATCGTAGACAGAAGTTCTCGCGTTGTCTTGGTTGATAGTAAATTGAAAGTTACTCATATCACCAACGCCATCTGCCGTTAAGGTATAAGTGGTCGCATCAGAGGCGCAGGTAAAAGTAAAGTTTTTGATATCTTCAGGACATGGCCCGCCGTCATAAGTACGATTATCCTGAAAAAACTGTTCCATTTTTACTCTAGCATCTGCCAATGCAGAAGGAGCTTCTGCCGCCTTTGCTTTTTTCACATAATCAGTATATGCAGGTAACGCTATGCCAGCTAACATTCCAATAATCGCAACAACCACCATCAGCTCAACCAAAGTAAAGCCTTTTGATATAGCCCTTCGACCAAGCCGGATTACTTTTGAGTTCACCATTCCAATTCCCCTTTTACTTAAAATACATCATGCTACTGACATCACTCGATGTCCATTAGCAACCGACAGTCGGTAAATTTCACCGAATAAACGGTTACTAAATAGCGTTCTACAACATTAGCTTAACATTAAGACAGCTAAAAAATGATAGAATAAGTTGCATTAATAAATGCTGTGGATAATCAACTTTATCTAAAATCGTCACACTCAATACCTATGAAGCCATTTACAAAAAAAATTATGTTACTTTTGATTACTCAGCTAATTTTAACAGGCTGTGGCACCAAAGGTCCGCTATACATTCCTGAACAAGCATACCCACAGCCGACTTCATCCAGTCAATAAATCGGCTGCTTTTCAACCTCTTATTGTTAAGACATTACTTTGAATACTTTTACGCTTAAAAATGACGTGTTACATGCCGAAAATGTTGCACTTACACAAATTGCAGAGAATTTTGGCTCACCTTGTTACGTATATTCTAAATCTGCACTTAGCCAGGCCTTTGAACGCTTTAGCGCAGGCTTTAAAGATGCCAACCATTTAGTATGCTTTGCAGTAAAGTCCAACCCTAGCCTTGCAATTCTAAATTTATTTGCAAAACTTGGCGCTGGTTTTGACATCGTATCTGGTGGTGAACTGGCAAGAGTGATTGCTGCGGGTGGTGATCCTAAAAAAGTCGTTTTCTCTGGTGTAGGTAAAACCGCAGACGAAATGCGCGCAGCATTAGAAGCTGGTATTTTTTGCTTTAACGTAGAGTCTGCTAGTGAGTTAATACGCTTGAACAATGTGGCGACCTACATGGGAAAAATTGCACCTGTCTCATTGCGCGTAAACCCTAACGTAGATGCAAAAACTCACCCTTATATTTCTACCGGCTTAAAGAATAATAAATTTGGCGTAGCATATGAAGATGCGTTAGACATTTACTTGCAAGCATCAGAAATGTCTAATATTGCGATTCACGGTGTAGATTGTCATATCGGCTCGCAAATCACCGAATTATCTCCGTTCTTAGATGCTTTTGACCGTGTATTAGCGCTGGTGGATGCATTGGCTGAAAATAATATACAGATTCAGCACATAGACCTAGGTGGCGGCATCGGCATTTGCTACAGCGATGAAACACCACCAGAGTTTACGGCTTATGCAAAAGCAATGCGTGAAAAACTAGGTAATCGTGATGTAAAACTGGTGTTTGAACCTGGTCGCGCTTTAGTTGGAAATGCTGGCGTCTTACTCACTAAAGTTGAGTATTTAAAACAAACAGAAACCAAAAACTTTGCGATTGTCGATGCGGCGATGAACGATTTAATGCGTCCGGCACTATATGACGCCTACCACGACATTAAAGCAGTTAAGCCACGAACAGAAGCTTCAGTAATTTACGAAATAGTAGGGCCAGTATGCGAGAGTGGCGACTTTTTGGGTCATGACAGAGCCCTTGCATTACAAGAAGGTGATTTGTTGGCAATTATGTCTGCAGGTGCTTATGGCATGAGCATGTCTAGTAACTACAACACTAGACCACGCGCCGCAGAAGTGATGGTAGATAATGACCAGTGTCACTTAATTAGAAAACGCGAGCAAATTGCAGACTTGTTTGCTGGTGAAAATATATTACCAAATAGCTAGATTGCTAAATTAGCACTATGTGTAAACTAACTTATGGCAACAAGTTAGACATTTAGATAGGCAACGTGCATTGAGCGATTGAACCGATGTTTAGAAAAGCCACTCACACTGATGCAGAAAAAATAGCTACGCTTGTTAACAAAGCTTACAGACCAGACTTGAATGAGCGCGGATGGACCCATGAAGCCGAATTAGTCTCTGGCACTCGCATCAATACTAAGCAGGTTGCAGAACTAATTGATAGTAATGGGACCATCCTGATTGCCAACGATGGAAACTCCATCATTGGCTGTGTTCATATTGAGCCAGCAGAACTTTCCTGCTATATCGGCATGTTGGCGACAAGCCCATCTCTGCAAAACAACGGGCTTGGCAAGCAACTTTTAGCTGCTGCCGAAGACTTTGCGACCATGCACTATGGAGCAACCAGCTACAAAATGAGCGTTCTTTCTTCTAGGCCAGAGCTATTGGCCTTCTATGAGCGCAGAGGCTACCAACTTACTGGCACGATCTCACCATATCCAGTCGATGCAGACGTAGGCCAACCCCGTAACTTGAACTTGCAAGTGCTTGATTTACACAAGCAATGTAACTCATCGCCAATAAACAGTTGAAATAAAAAAGCGAAGTTTAATCTTCGCTTTTTTATTGGGTAGTCTTGATTAACTAAACGCCCTTAATCAAAAATAACCGTCTTGTTCGCGTATAGCAGAATACGGTTTTCAATATGCCAGCGTACCGCTTTTGATAAGACAACGCGCTCTAGATCACGCCCCTTTTGAATAAGGTCTTCTACTTGATCTCGATGCGAAATGCGGTCTATGCCTTGTTCGATAATTGGACCTTCATCTAACACTTCTGTCACGTAGTGGCTGGTTGCACCAATCAATTTAACACCACGCTCAAATGCGCGGTGATAAGGTCGCGCACCAATAAAGGCTGGCAAGAAAGAATGGTGAATATTGATAATACGTTGCGGGTAGCGTGATACAAAGTCTGGCGATAAAATCTGCATATAGCGCGCCAACACGATTAAATCAATGTTGTAATCCGCAAAGAGCTTAAATTGAGCAGCTTCTGCTTGAGACTTATTGTCTTTATTGACTTCAATATGATGAAAATCAATGCCATAAAATTTAACTAGCGCTTCAGTATCACGATGGTTACTAATCACTAAAGGTATTTCACAGGCCAATTCACCACTTTTATGACGATGCAACAAATCAGCTAAACAATGGTCATATTGGGATACCATAATGGCGACGCGCGTTTTATGCTGAGATAATTTAAGCTGCCACTGCATGCTAAATTTGTTAGCAACTTCAGAGAATGCCTGATTAAAGCTCGCTTCATTTAAATTGAATCCTGTAAGATCCCATTCAACGCGCATTAAAAATAGATTATTTTCCGCATCCTGATGTTGGTCTGCGTGTAAAATATTAGCATTGTGCTGAAGTAAGAAATCAGCGATTGCTGCGACAATGCCTTTAGTATCTGGGCAAGTAATCAGTAGGGTTGCAGTATTTTTCATAGTAAAAATGTATAGTCCAGCTAACTTAATGCCAGCTAACCCAATATTGGGTGATGCCGACTCACTGAAAATATTTTTAATTTAATTATTTTAAAAGAAGCAATTATACCTGATGCGCTCAGCGCTTGATGCAATTTGAATGTTGATGAAATATGAACCCTGAACAAACCACTCTGAAACACCAGCCTACAGGCGAAGCGCCTTCAATCGAAGCCTCTATCGTACTTGCTAACCCTCGCGGCTTTTGTGCGGGCGTTGACCGCGCTATTATTATCGTGGAACAAGCCTTAGATAAATTCGGCGCACCGATTTACGTGCGCCATGAAGTGGTGCATAACAAATTTGTCGTCGATGAGCTACGTGCCAAAGGTGCAGTATTCGTTGAAGAGTTAGATGAAATTCCTAGTGGCAGTATCGTCATTTTTAGCGCACATGGCGTTTCAAAAGCGGTAAGGGCAGAAGCTGAATCACGCGGGCTGACTGCCTATGACGCGACCTGTCCGTTAGTAACGAAGGTGCACATAGAAGTTGAGAAAATGCGCAAGGCAGGGATGGAGATCGTGATGATTGGTCACAAAGGCCACCCTGAAGTTGAGGGGACAATGGGGCAAGTTGAGCAAACTAGCACCGACGATCATCAAGCAAGCGATACGACAAACAGCACCGGAATGTACTTAGTAGAAACGCCTGAAGATGTTGCTGTATTAACTGTGAAAGACCCTGCTAAGCTCGCTTACGTAACACAAACCACACTCTCCATGGATGATGCAGCTTTAGTCATCAACGCGCTAAAAGAGAAATTTCCACACATTAACGCGCCTAAAAGCGATGACATTTGCTATGCCACGCAAAATCGACAGGATGCAGTGAAGATCATGGCGCAAGATTGTGACTTAGTGATTATCGTCGGTTCACCTAATAGCTCAAACTCTAACCGCTTGCGTGAAGTTGCAAAAAACCAAGGCATTGATGCCTATATGGTGGATAACGCCAGTTACTTAAAACCAGAATGGTTAGCTAACAAGAAAAAAGTAGGGGTATCTGCCGGTGCTTCTGCCCCAGAGGTATTAGTGAAAGAAGTGATTGCGCAATTACAGAACTTTGGCGCGGGTAATGTTCAGGAGTTGCAAGGTGTGGTTGAAAGCGTCGTATTTCAACTACCAAAAAACCTCACTAGCGCTGCTAAAACCAATACGGTTCAGTCATAAACCATTAACACGGCCAACAATCCACATTGAAAACGTATAAAACCCCAGTTTCTGCGCTTGTACTGATCCACACACCTGATTTAAAAGTGTTAATTATGGAACGTGCAGATAAGGTAGGATTTTGGCAATCAGTCACGGGTAGCATTGAGGGTGATGAAACACCCTATCAGGCAGCCGTTCGTGAAGTGTCTGAGGAAACAGGCATAGATGCTAAGCAATTCGCTTTGGAAGATTGGCAAGTTTCAAATGTGTATGAAATTTACCCTCATTGGCGCCATCGCTATGCGCCTGGCGTCACAGAGAACCGCGAACACTTATTCGGCTTAGTGCTACCTAGTCCTTTGCCCGTTACACTGGCGCCTGACGAACATTTGCAATATGAATGGGTCGATTGGCGTGAGGCTGCAAAACGGGTGTTTTCGTGGACAAATGTAGATGCATTAAGACGATTAGGTGAACGACATCAATTAACTTTAGGAAACATAGAATAAATGACTACGTGTGCGAATCACGTCGTTGCGCGGGACTCGCGACCTCGATGTACAAATCGTACTATCTCTGCTTGTGCGTTCCGTGCGCCTTTGGCGTGTGAATAATGCGCTTTAGCACATATATTCCACGGACATACCCTTAACGGGTACACTTCATCCCGCTCGTCGACTTATTCTATGTTTCCGTTATAAAATATACGCTTTAGCGTGCGCACTTTTAGAAAATACTATGTCTATTGCAACCATACCAGCCGCCCCAATTAAATTTGAAAAATTTCAAGCCGCAGACGATGCGGACTGTCAGCGCCGGATTATTGCCGCCAAAGAGAAATTAGGGAAACGCCTTGTTATTTTAGGGCACCACTACCAACACGAAAGCGTGTATCGCCATGCTGATTTCACTGGTGACTCACTTAAACTCTCTCGCTACACTGAAAACCTAGATGCTGAGTATATTGTATTTCTAGGGGTGCACTTTATGGCCGAGGTTGCCGACATCTTAAGCCGCCCAGAGCAAATCGCGATTTTGCCTGACCTTGCCGCAGGTTGCTCAATGGCGGACATGGCAAACCTTGCTAAAGTTGAACGTAGCTACCGCGAGCTGAATAAAGTACTTAATTTTGATGAGCAAATCACGCCGATTACTTACATTAACTCGGCTGCTGACCTTAAAGCCTTTTGCGGTGAGCATGGTGGCATTGTGTGTACCAGCACCAACGCACCAAAAATTCTAGAATGGGGATTTGCACAACGTGAGAAAGTGCTGTTCTTCCCTGACCAAAACTTAGGTCGCTGGAGCGGTTACAAAATGGGCATTCCACTAGAACAAATGCCGGTGTGGGACCCTGACCAACCGTTAGGTGGCTTAACCGTAGAGCAAATCAAGAATGCGAAGATTTTGTTGTGGAAAGGTCATTGTGCTGTGCACCAGATGTTTCGCCTGCAAAATATCACTAAATTCCGAGAAGAACACCCTGATGGATTTGTGATTTCGCACCCAGAAGCACCGTTTGAAGTTTGCCAACACTCTGACTATGTAGGCTCTACTGAATATATTTTGAAAACGATTAGTGATGCGCCTGCCAATACAAAATGGCTGGTGGGTACTGAGTTAAACTTAGTGAACCGTCTAGCAGAACAAATGAAACCAGAAGGTAAACTTGTACAGTTTATGAGCCATGTAGTGTGTGAATGCTCTACGATGGCGCGTATTGACCCGCAACACTTAGCATGGGTACTGGAGAATTTGGTGGAAGGTAAGGTAGTGAACCAGATTAAGGTACCAGCGCATGAAGCAAAACTAGCAAAACTCACGTTAGACCGAATGCTAACTGCTTCTTAATCGTCATATTTTCATTAGTGTTAAAGGGATTAAATGAGCTGCCCATTATGCGAACCCACACCCCATGAAATATTATGGCTAGATGATTTCTGCCGTGTAGTTTTACTTAACGATGAAGATTACCCTGCTTATTGTCGCGTAGAATTATTAGATCATATTAAAGAAATGACTGATTTAGCACCGCAACACCGCGCGCGCATGATGAAAGTAGTGTTTGCCGTGGAAACGGCATTAAGAGAAGCACTTAACCCTGACAAAATCAATTTAGCAAGTTTAGGTAATAAAACCCCGCATATCCATTGGCATGTGATTCCTCGCTTTGAGCATGACAAGCATTTCCCAAACTCGCATTGGGGTGAGGCTATGCGTAAAAGCAACACCTCATCGCTTGATGCGAAAATGAAGCAGGTGTTGGCAGAGAATATGAACACACTGATTGAGTGTGCGCTTAATCCAAGTTAAATTAACTTTAATCTAATAAGTTATTATCTATCTGC